>Ga0315338_1000078_pt1 | contig 455244 bp, 397 predicted proteins | sample ASW8metaG_FD_204518 | JGI IMG/M metagenome (GOLD analysis project Ga0315338, IMG submission 204518) | Ammonia-oxidizing marine archaeal communities from Monterey Bay, California, United States - ASW #8 | ecosystem: Environmental > Aquatic > Marine > Coastal | place: USA: California | collected...
GAGTCGTTCGTTTCGGTGGCGTCCGGGAGCGCGTCGGCATGAGCGCTCCCGGACGTCCACCGGACGTGTCAGGTGGCGCTGCCGCTACGCGCGGCGTAGCGATTGGTGGAGGTCACGGCCGCGGCTTGTAACGGGCCCCTCCGACGCCGACGCCGACCCAGAGGCGTGACCCGTCGGGTCGATCGTCGCAGCTGCCGCACGGGAACTCCCGCGGGCACGTCGCGATGCTCGCGACTCCATGCCAGGAGTCCGCGTGCGAGGTAGCTCGGGTCGATGCCGAGCGTTTCGCACAGGTTTACGAAACTGAACGGTGTATCCGTGTCGTCGTCTTCGCCGCGGATCCAACGTTCGGCTTCAGCGGAGCGGGCGGTGTTCCGTCGGCGGAGCTGGATCACGGCATCCAGCAGGACGGCGAACATCAGTCGCTTCTCCGGTACATCGGAGGCTCGCAGTGAGAGCCCATCGAAGTATTGCTCTGGCAGAATACAATCGGGAACGGATTCATCCACTACTTCCAACCGTTTGTCGTATTGCATGGTGTATCCCCCTACTGCCGAGACTACGCCCGGGCTCGTTCGCGCAACAAGTACAGAGTCGGGAAAGCAACGGTTGTGCCGCTATGCGTCGTAGGGCGATGCCTGATTGTTCGCGCGGTTGCGGTGCTTCGATGCGGAACAAAAAGTGCGCGGTATGTCCGGGGCGGACATAGCGCGTCGCTTAGACGACGAGGTGTCGCTCGAGAAACAGGAGGAGACGCATGGCGATCGCCTCGGGACGATCGAGGACGACGTGATGATGCGCGTCTTCGATCGTGGCGAGTTCGGCCTGTGGGCATGCGGTGCCCATCTCGGTGAGGGTGTCGGCGTCGACAAAGACGCTTTCGCTGCCGCGGACGATCAGGGTCGGGCACTGGACCGCCGCCAATGCCGGCATGAGATCCAGGAGCGTGCGTTTGGCGAACGCCGTACGGTCGAACTTGAGCGTGAAGGTGCCCTCGCCCGTGGCGCGGATTCCAGCAAGCGCCATGTGCCGGAGCACCTCTGGGCGTGCCGTCGTCCCCCGCGGCAGCAGCCGGAAGCGTTGGACCGCCTCTTCGGGCGAGGCAAAGACCGGATGGGGGAGCACGCTCAGCCGGTTCACCAGTCCCGAGCGTCCACTGCCGGTACGAGCGCGGCTGTCGATGATGGCAAGCGTTGCGACCCGTGCCGCGAGTCGCTCCGTGTAGCGGAGTGCGATGACCCCGCCGAGTGAGTGCCCGACCAGCGCGAAACGCGATGGGGCCAGCACCGAGGTCAGCGCCTCGAGATCGTGGACGTAGTCGTCGATGGCATACGCCGGGGGACGGGCGTGGTCACTCTCTCCGTGGCCACGCAGGTCCGGCGCCAGCACCCGGTAGCGCTCGGCCAGAGCCGGGGCGACGTAGTCCCACCAATGGGCGTGGGCCGAGGCCCCGTGCAGGAGCACGACCGTGGGGCGGTCTTCCGGGCCCCAGGTCAGATAGTGGAGATCCAGCGCTCCGACCCGCAGCTTTCCAGGGCTTCCGTTCTCCACGACGCGCGATTATCCGATGCGCCGCTTTGGCGCCAATGACGGCCTGACGAAATAGCTGCTATACGCGGACGATGCCGGCAGACGCTGCAGCGCGGGTGACCTCACTCGCATACCTCGAGCAACCCGAGGTCAGGCCGGCGATCGGGGTCGCCACGGATCGCCACCTGGTCGGCACCCTCGGGGGACGACGCGCCAGCGGCGGCGTCCTGCGGGTGTATACGCTTCCGGGAGAGGTGCTCGCGGCCGGTCGCTGGCATCTCGCGCCGCCCGGTGTCCTCGATGCCGGGGAGTCCTTTCAGCGCCGGATCACGGGTGGGCGCGCGCTTGCACTCGGCGAAGGCTACCTCGGGTTCTCGCTGCTCCTGCCGCATCGCGCCGCGCTCGTTTCGGATGACCCGCTGGCGCTCAAGCCCGCGCAGGTGCCGAATCGCTACGTGCGCGGTCTCATGCGCGCCCTGAAGAGCCTCGGCCTGTCGGCCTACTATCCGGGGCGCGATCTGGTGACGGTGAACCGCCGCCCGATCGCGGCGGTCTCGTTCGAAGCTGACGAGCGGGGTCGCCTCGTGTTCGAAGGGATCCTTGCCGTGGCGCGTCCGCTCGGCGCCGTGGCTCATCTCCTCGATCGGTGGGATACGACCGGTGTCATCAAGGCCGATCTGCTCGCCCTCGAAGGGGGGACCTCGCTCTACGAGGAGATCGGGGAGGAGCCCACACTGACGGAACTCGGCGCGCTGCTGCTCGATGGGTACAAGCAGCAGTTCGGCGTCACGGTCGAGGCCGAGTCACTGTTGCCACTCGAGACGCAAGCGATCGCCGCGCTCGCCGAACGCGAGGCCATGGCGTGGAACGGCATGCGCCAGCGCCGTGACGACCTCTCGCTCGTGGGTACCTCTGGCATTCAGACCGGCGTCCTCGAGGCGCACTTCGCGCTCGAACAGGGGCGGTTTCTGAAGGACATTCAACTGGCAGGCGATATCATCGCCGACTCGCCGGGGATCGCGGCCCTCGAGTACAAGCTGCGCTTGTGTCCGGCCGAGCCGGCGGCGATTGCCCGCGTGGTCGAGTCGGTGTTCGAGGATCCGGCGCACTATCTCCTCGGGATCGGACCGCAACGTACGGTCGCCGACACGATCATGAAGGGGATGCCAGGGTGAGCGAGCGCACCCGCGAGGGATGGCGACGAGACGCCGTCGCTCGTCGAGGGCGCGTGAGTCGTAGGATGAGTGCTCCGTGAGCGAGGCACGTGACGTCGCGTCGGCACTCGCATCAGCAAACCCGGACGAGCAGCGGTCCGCACTCGAGGCGCTGGCGGCGGCGCCGGATCAGCTCGACGCCGCACTCGCCCTGGCCGTGGCCGATTGTCTCCGGGCTCCCCGCAAGGATCTGCAGCGACGCGCGGTCGATGTCCTGCGGGCGGGCGGTGGGGCCGCTCACGACGCCGTGCTCGATGCGCTACGCGCGGCCTGCGCCGGCGACGATAAGATACACCGGTGGGGCGCGGTCTATGCGCTCGGGCATCTCGGGCGTTTCGAGGCTGTGATGATCGCGCCGCTCATCGATGCCTTCGCCAGTCCGGATGGCGATCAGCGGTGGGCTGCCGCGCAGTTGCTCGTCGCGAATGGAAGCGCGCACGGCGCCACGATCGTCCCGGCGCTACTCGGGGCACTCGCGCGTCCGGAGCCGCTGCTGCGCAAGATGATCCTGTACGTCGTCCGCGATCTGCATCTCGATCTTCCCGAGGTCGTCGAGGCCTTCACCGATGCGATGCGCGATCCGGATCTCGGCGTGCGCCTGGCTGCCTTGTCGGGACTGATTCGGCTCGAGCGCCCGCCGCCCGGCATGGGAGACCTGGTGCTGGCGATGGCGGCCGACGATGAGGATCCTGGCGTTCGGCGCGCTGCCGTCAGTGCGCTCGGGCGCGTAGGGTTGAGCGCCGCGGCTGTCGCCCCGGTTCTCGACGCCGCGGCGGCGTCGGATGACGCTGGCCTTCGTCGTGCCGCCGCGGCCGCGCGCGCCCGACTCCTCGAGGGGTGAACGGCGCCGGCCTACGCGAAGGCGTCGTCCCACAGCGAGAGCACGCTGCCCTCGTCGGGTTTGGACCGACTCGTCACCATGGTGTTGTAGGCGTCGCCTACCGCGTCCCGGCCTGCCGAGCGCGTCAGCCGGCACCGCGCATCGACGTCGGCCATGAAGGCCTGCCACGCACCCGCCATCGTTCCGACGAGGCGCTCCATGCCCCAGTCGACCTGGCGTTTCTCGATCCAGCTCGGCACGAAGAAGAGTTCGGTCTTGGCCTGGAGCGCGGCGGGGGATGTTCCGGTCTGCGATTTGTCCCAGTGCGACAGCCCGATGGTGACCACCTTCTTGAGGTTGTCGCCAAAGTGCTCGTGAGCGCGTGTGAGGGTGTCGAGGTTGCCCGCGACATCCGCGATGACGACGGTGGTGTCGGCAGGGATGGACGCGAGATCATCGTACGTGACGATGCGATCGTAGAATCCCAATTGCTCGACGAATGGGCGACTGCCGGGAGAGGTGAGGCCGATCATCGCGCAACGGTCGGCGAGCGGTTGCGCAGCGTAGCGTCGCGCATGCATGTACGCGGTCCCGTACGACGTTTTCGATGACGCGCTCGTGACCAGTACGGTCTGAGCTCCGAAGTACTCGTGGCCATCCGCCAGGTAGTCGTCGAGAAACACGCTCGTGAAGAAGAGCGGTCGGAAGATCATCATCTGATCCTCGTTGGCGGGTAGATGGAACGGGTCGGCCCCGTTCAGCCAGTACTGGTTGTAGACCTTCGCGAGATCGCCACGATCGACTTCGAAGCCCGTCAGCGTCATCTCGGACGGGCGCAGCGTCACCGAGCGCGCCAGCGGGAAATAGCCATACATGCGGGTGCCGACCGGAAGCTCGGCATGGCGCGAGTGTACGATGCGACCCATGCCCCAGACGGGAATCTTGCCCCAGCCGCGTTCCGTCGTCGGGAAGAAGTCGAAGTAGCGCATCATTTCGCCGAGAACCGCGTAGGTGACGTTGTTGGCGCTGAAGCCGAACTTCTCGACGCGGATGAAGATCTCACCCTCCTGCAGATCGGCTTCCGCCGGGGCGGGCGACTCGACAAACTTGATCTCACGGACGTCCTGCGCGTTGACGAGCAGGTCGAGATTGGTGGCATCGGCCATTGCAGTCCTCCTTGACGCTGGAATGCAGCCTACTATTGAACGTTCCCGTGCCGACGCAACCTCCGACCACGGAGCGCCTGTCGTCGATCGATGCGCTGCGAGGGCTGGTCATGATCCTGATGGCCCTCGATCACGTGCGCGACATGGTGACGCAGCCGCGAAGCGCCATGCTCGACTTTTCCGAGGCCGAAGGCCTGCTCTTCTTCACGCGCTGGGTGACGCATTTCTGTGCGCCGACCTTCGTGCTGCTCGCGGGCATCGGGGCGTTCCTCTATCAGGCCAGGACGGGATCCCCGCGCGCGGTCACGCGCTTCCTGCTGACGCGGGGCCTGTGGCTCGTGATGATCGAGCTGACCGTCGTGAGTTTCGCCTGGAACTTCAACATCGGCGGGCGGATGGTGCTGCCGCTGCAAGTGATCTGGGCCCTCGGTGTGTCGATGATCGCCCTCGCTGGTCTCGTCTGGTTGCCACGGGTGCTCGTCGCCGTTTTTGGCCTCACGATGGTGCTGGGCCACAATCTGCTCGACGCTGTGCAGCCGGCGTTGGCCGAGGCGTCGCCACTCTGGGTCCTGTTCCACATGCAAGGTCCACTCGAGGTCAGCGGGACGATCGTGGCGTTCGTCGGCTATCCGCTCGTGCCATGGATCGGACTCATGGCGCTCGGATACGTGCTCGGGCCAGTGTTTGCGGCGCCGGATCCCGCCCGCCCGCGTAAGCTCGCGTTCTGGGGGGTGGCACTGATCATCGCCTTCGTCGCGCTCCGGCTGCCCCATTTGTACGGCGAGCCGCGGGCGTGGGAGGTCGGCGCGAGTCTCGTACCGACACTCGTGAGCTTCTTCGACGTGACGAAGTATCCTCCCTCGCTCCAGTTCCTCCTGATGACCGTGGGTCCGGCCCTGGTCATGCTCGGGCTTCTCGATCGCGCCCGCGGGCGCATGATCGACGCGCTCGTCACGATCGGGCGGGTCCCGTTCTTCTACTACGTGGCGCATCTCTACCTGATCCACACCCTGGCGCTCATCGTGGGGGTCGCGCAGGGTTTCGCCGTTGGCGACATCGCCGTCGTCTTCTTCTTCTACCCCGAGGGCTTCGGTCTGGGACTCGGATCGGTGTACCTGCTCTGGATCGCCGTCGTGCTGACACTCTTTCCCGCGTGTCGCTGGTTTGCCGCCGTGAAGTCTCGCCGAGGCGAGTGGTGGCTCAGCTACCTGTAAGCGCGGAAGCGTGCTGTGTCGCTGCGCGCTCGACGATCTCAGTGAGCGCGACGATGCGCTGGCCCGCTCGGCCGGCCGTCCAAGGGGTGCTGGGGTTCTCAGCGCCGAGCATCTGGGCCACGGCCTCGGCGCCGCCGATCCTGCGGCCGAGCCAGCGCGCGGTCGCGCTCCGGAGATCGAGCGCCGGGCGCGGGGGGTCGCCCTCGGCGCGCAGGAGATCGAGGGTGTAGCTTCCCCAGGTGCATAGGACGTCTTGCCGACGGAGAAACGCACGCCAACGTGTCATCGCAGCGCCCACGGTCTCGCCGCCGAGGACCTTTGCTGCGTCGAGCTCGAGATGGCGCGGCGCCGCGGGTGCGAGCGGGCGGCGCGGGGCGATGACGGCGACGAAGCGCTCGCCGCTTGCCGGGCGGATGGCGACGAGCTGGATCAGCTCGGATGCGCCCGGGACGTCGCTGTCCCGTGGGTGCGCGTTGGCCTCGCCGTAAACGACGACGAGATCGCTGAACCGTTCGCGGAGCTGCCGCAGGACCGGATCTTCGCGTCCTTGATGGCGGCGTTTGTGCGCGCGCGTATACGGGTTCGGCTGGTGTTCCTTGTAGTGGATCTGTTGCTCGACCATGTGATCGAAGGCGCGCAGGAGCGGTCGAAACTTCGTGTCATCGCGCTCGATCCGTTCGAGCGCTTCGACGACCGCCTCGATCGTGGCCCGGCAATGGGGTGCCGGTTCGCGCCGGATCCGATAGCGGCTCGGAAGGTACGGCGCGAAACCCACGCGGGGGAGCGAGCGCACGAGCGCGTTCCGCGCGAGCATCTTCCGCGCCTGGATCCAGGTGCCGTCGATGACCAGCAGGTTCCGGCAGGCATCCCGGGGCAGGGCTTCGGGCTCCACCGCATCCGGGGCCGGGTAGAGCACGACGGTCTGCCCGTGCGGTGCCGCGGCGAGCGCGCGTACCCTTGGATGATCGTCGAACTCGACGCCGACGTGCAGTTCGGAGTTCGGAAGCGCCAGGTGCGCCATCCGTGCCGTGCCGAACGCAACGCGCCGCTCGCGCGGGTGCTGCAGGAAGACGATGCGCGTCCGACTGGGCGTGGGGTGGATATGGGCGCAGTAGCAGCCCGTCATCGGGCGCAGGCACCGCGTGCAGGTCGGGCGGAACGTCGGAGGATCGTCGGGAGAGTGTTTCAGTAGCTCAAGCCCGGCATCCACTCGCCCCGGCCTTCCGGTGTGAGGTCGAAGAAGTTCCAGATCGGCCACAGCAGATCCACGTGGCGCGGGTGTCCCTGACCCGACACGTAGAGCGTTTCGGCATTCCAGAAGTGGAAGATCCCGTCGTCGCGTTTGATGAAGACGTTGCAAGCGGGGATCTGATTGCCTTCGGGGGTCTGGGACGCGTAGTCGGTATTGTAGTCGTTCTTTTCCGAGGACAACAGGCGCACGCGATTCCACTCCCGCTCGTCGGCCCAGGCGCGGATGCGCGCCAGCGGCGACTTGGCGACGACCGCGAGATTCACCCGCTCGGTGATGTGGCGCGCATAGCGATCCATGCCGTCGATGAACGACGTACACATCGGACACGCGGCCTTCATCTCGGGGCCGTACATGAAGCTGTAGAGGATCAACGAGTCCTTGCCGGGGGCGAACAGGTCGCCGAGCTTCGTCTGGGTCACGCCTCCGCCGGCGCGGGCCTCGTCGAAGACGTAGTCCTCCTTGACCTTTCCGCCACACGGCAACTTGCGTCGGAGTGCGGCCACCTGTTCGCGCTGCTCGCGAAGCGCGATCTCTGCGCGCAGGAGTTCGTCGCGCGCGGTGCGGTACTCGTCCGTCTCGTTGGGAAATCTGATGGGATGCAATGCGTCGGGCATGATACGTCTCCTCGGGGCTCACGGCCTGTGCGTTGCATGGCTGATGGGTCGGGCCGATGCAAGCTTCCGGCGCGGCTCAGTCTCGCTGCGCGCGCCAGAAATGGACACACTCGGTCGTGATGGCGACTACGGGATGATCCGGGCCGTCGAGGACCATCGTGCGATATTGGGGATACTTCTCGCGGAGCGCGGCGAGCGCGCGATTGCGCACGGCTTCGTCGTTGACGATCGCGGCGCGGCCGCGGAGCAGCAGGTAGGCGAGCCGGTTCCAGTCGTCGTCGTAGTCGTCGACGACGACGGCGACGGCCGGGTTCTCGGCGATGTTCCGCATGCGCTTGATCGCGAGCCCCTTCTTACGCTTCGGCTTGCCGTCGACGACGAAGTAGAGGGTGTCGTCGACCAGTGCGAAGCAGAAGGGGATGACGTGCGGGGCGCCCGCGGCGTCGGCGGTGGCAAGGTGCCCGATGCGGTGCCGCGCGAGGAAGGTGCGGGCAGGCGCGCTAAGAACGTCCGCCACTCGACAGCCGCTTCGGTTCGCCGCCGGCGTCCGGCAGGTCACGACCCGTGTCTGGGCGGAGTGCGGAGCTGTCGTGCCCGCGCGTCGATGCACGCGCCGCCGGTACCTTTCTGGCGGTCACGTCGGCGGGAGGCGATGCCGGCGTCAGCAAGGCGGCCGTCCATGGTTCGTCGTCTTCGAGACGGGTCTTACCGCTCATCTCCGCTTGCGCTTCTGCACGGAAGGCGCCCGCCATACCTTGGTAGCGTGGCGAGAAATGAAAGACCTCGAGCCGGCGCACGCCGGCCGCTCGCGCCAGGAAACCGGCATGGCGCGCCGTCAGGTGATAGCGTTTGTCGGCTTCGTCGCGATCCTCCTCGAGAAAGCGCGACTCGCAATAGAGTACGTCGGCATCGCGCGCCAGATCGACGATTCGCCGCGCGTTGGTGGGGTCGAAACGCGCGTCGACGACATAGGCCACGCGCTGCCCTGGTTGGTCGATGATGAGATCGTGCGCGAGCTCTCCGGCCGGAATGTTCCGGAGTCCCTCGGCGGTCTGCACGGCGATGCTGTCGTTGAGGGTCTCACTGCGGACGGCGTTCTTCAGCGCGGTCAGCCACGCGCCGGGCTGGTAGCCGCGTGTCTCGAGAACGTCGCGTCGCACGTTCAGGTGCCGGGCCTCGCTGACCCGAAACGCCAGGCACGGAATCTTGTGGTCGAGTGTCGTCGTGTCGATGCGGAGCGCCCGTTCCTCGACGAGTTGGCCCGGTGCGGCGGGCACGTCGGGCAGCGGCTCGCGCGTGAATCCGGTGGAGGCGCGAAAGAGCGCGCGGGTGAGGTGGTGCTCGTGACGTTCCACGACCGTCATGGCGAACGTATACGAGTCGGTGAGGTTCCAGGTGTAGCCGGCAAGTTTCCCCGCGATGTTGTCGGCCAGTCCCGGCGGACCACAGAACGTCAACTGGCGATCACGCGGCAGGGTGAGCCGCAGTAGGTGATCGAAGCCCATGAAGTGGTCCATGTGCGTATGCGACACGCACACGTGCGTGAGCCGCATGCAGTTGTCGGGATTCAGGCGATCGATGCGCCCGAGGTCCAGGAGCACGGCCGCGCCCTGCCATCGCATGGCGACGTAGAGTGCGCAGTCCTGGAACGGGCCGTTGACGAGGGCGGGACGGAAACTCGACTTCACGGGCTCACCCTAGCAGAGCGTGCGACATCACGCCTACTCGACCGGAGACTCGGCGAATCGGCCAGAGACGCGGGTTGACGCACGCTGACGATGTCAGCGCCGCCGCCTGCCGTTTTTCGCGGCGGGCTTGGAGACGCTTCGGGAGCCGGCGCGGGAGGTCGTTCTGGCGCCGGTCTTCGAGCCGCCTTTGGAGGCGCCCTTCGACGCAGCTTTGGAGACGGCCCGCGACGCGTCGTAGGCATCGAGGCCTTCGTTCAGCAACGCCAGCACGAGGGCGCGCATGCGGATGTTGAGCGTGCGCGCGGCATCGCGAATCTCGTCCATCGTCTTTCCGGGCAAACGAACGGCAAGCAAGGCGGATTCGGTCTGGGCACGCTGCTTCAGGTCGGCGAGCTTCAGCTTGCGCTCACTCATGGGGTCCCTCGGTGGAGTTCTCACGGGTTCACGACGTTGGGCGGAGGCGTGACACTAGTGGCAAGGGGCGATGCTGGTCAAGCGAAGTTGCGCCGAAACGCTGCCCGTCATTAGCCGTGATCTGCGCCAGCTCGGCGCGGTCAGGCGAACTAACCCGGCGGCCAGGACAGCGCGCGGCCGCCGAGCACGTGGAAATGAATGTGAAAGACGCTCTGCCCAGCGCCGGCACCGCAGTTGATGGCGACCCGGTAGTCGGTCAGGCCGTCCTTTGCAGCGACGGCGCGGACGGTACGGTGGAGATGCGCCACCAACGCGTCGTCTGCCTCGGTCAGGTCGTTCAGGGTTGCGACGTGTTTGCGCGGCAGAACCAGAATGTGGGTCGGGGCTCCGGGGTTGATGTCCCGGATCGCGACCGTGTGCTCGTCCTCGTGCACGCGATCGGCCTGCATTTCCCCCGCGCAGATCTTACAGAAGATGCACGACGCGTCGTCCATGCCCTCCGATAACCCGTTCGGAGCACGCTCGCAAGAAAGGCGTGGCAGCGCCGTGGGGTGCCGGGGCGCTGACGCGTGGCGTCGTCAGCCGATGCGTGTGGCACGTCGTCAGCCGGTGCGTGTGGCACGTCGTCAGCCGGTGCGTGTGGCGCGCCGGCAGCCGATGCGTGTGGCGCGCCGGCAGCCGATGCGTGTGGCGCGCCGGCAGCCGATGCGTGTGGCGCGCCGTCAGCCGGTGCGCTTCGGGCGCGGTCGTCGCATCGGGGTGTGGCCGCTGCCGGCGTCGTCGAGGAGTGCCAACAGTTGGCGCGCAGCCTGGGTCGGCGTGATGCGGGCGTTCGCCACCCCTTCCTCGAGTGTCGGGAGCAGCTGCTTCACATCGGGCCGGTCGAGGAAGTGGCCCATCAGACCATCGTCGATCATGCTCCAGAACCACGCGTGTTGCTGCTCGCGCCGCGATTGCTCGAGCTCGCCCGCAGCGGTCATGCAGGTGCGGTGACTCTCGATCGTCTCCCAGAGCGCGTCCATACCGCGCCCTTCGAGACTGCTGATGGTGAGCACCGGAGGATCCCACGTCGGCGTGCTGTGGCGAAAGAGTCGGAGTGCGCTGCGATACTCGCCGGCAGCGCGCTCGGCGTTGTCGACGTTGTCGCCGTCCGCTTTGTTGATCGCGATCGCGTCGGCGAGCTCGATGATGCCCTTCTTGATGCCCTGGAGCTCGTCGCCCGCGCCAGCGAGCATGAGTACCAGAAAGAAATCGACCATCGACGAGACGGTAATCTCCGACTGGCCCACGCCGACGGTCTCGACCAGCACGACGTCGTGGCCCGCGGCCTCGCACACCAGCACGGCCTCGCGGGTCCGTCGGGCAACGCCACCGAGCGAGCCCGACGACGGGCTCGGGCGGATGAAGGCGCCGGGTGCCACCGAGAGATTCGGCATGCGCGTCTTGTCGCCGAGAATGCTGCCACCGGTACGCGCGCTCGATGGATCGACGGCCAGCACTGCGACGCGTTTCCCCGTTTCGATGAGATGCAGGCCGAATGACTCGATGAACGTGCTCTTGCCGACCCCGGGGACGCCACTGACGCCGACGCGCGCGGCGCGACCTGTCGACGGGAGCAGGAGTTCGAGCATGTGTTGGGCGGCGCGCTGATCGTCGGTCCGCGTACTCTCGACGAGCGTGATCGCTTTGGCGAGCGCGCGGCGGCTGCCGTCGCGCACGTCGTTCGCGAGGGTCTCCACGTCAACGGATGCGGGGTTCACGTCGTCATTCTCGCTCGGCGATGGTGGTGTCGCGCACGGCGGGCGCCCATGCCTCGCCTCCCGGTTACTGCGAGGCTGCCTTCTGCAGCGAGCGCTTTCCGATCAACCCGAGGACCTTTCGGGCGGCCTTCGGAATGTTCGTGCCGGGGCCGAAGACGGCCTGGACGCCGGCCTTCGCGAGGAAGTCGTAGTCGCGGGTCGGAATGATGCCACCGCAGGTGACGACGATCTCGCCCGCGCCGAGTGCGGCGAGCTCCTGTACGAGTTGCGGGACCAGTGTCTTGTGGCCGCCCGATTGCGTCGAGACCCCGACGACGTGCACGTCGTTTTCGACGGCCTGCCGGGCCACCTCTTCGGGCGTGGCGAACAACGCGCCGACATCGACATCGAAGCCGAGATCGGCGAATGCCGTCGCGATGACTTTGGCGCCGCGATCATGTCCATCCTGCCCGATCTTGACGACCAGCATCCGGGGTCGTCGCCCCTGGTCACTCGCGAACTGCTCGATCTCGGCCCGAAGCTTCTTCCAGTCGTCGTCCTCGGCGAACTGCGCGCCGTACACACCGGAGATCGACCGCACCTCGGCCTGATATCGTCCCCAGACCTTTTCGAGGGCCTCGGAGATCTCACCCACCGACGCGCGCGCGCGCGAGGCGTTCACGGCGAGCTCGAGTACGTTTCCGTTCCCCGACTCGGCGGCGCGGGTCAGGGCCTCGAGCGTCTCGCGGGTTTTGGCTTCATCGCGAGACGCCCGCATTGCTTTCAGACGCGCAACCTGTGCCTCGCGGACGGCGGTATTGTCGATCTCACGGACGTCGATTTCCGGCTCCTCGTCGAGCCGGAACTTGTTGACGCCGACGATCACGTCCTCGCCACGATCGATGCGGGCCTGGCGGCGCGCGGCCGTCTCCTCGATACGGAGCTTCGGCATGCCCGATTCGATGGCCTTGGTCATGCCGCCGAGTCGTTCCACCTCTTCGATGATGCCGAGGGCCTTTTGCGCCAACGCATGGGTCAACGACTCCATGAAGTACGAGCCGCCCCAGGGATCCACGACGTGTGGGATCCCGGTCTCGAGCTGGAGCATCAACTGGGTGTTGCGGGCGATCCGCGCCGCGCCGTCGGTCGGCAGCGACACCGCCTCGTCGTACGAGTTGGTGTGCAGACTCTGCGTGCCGCCCATGGTCGCGGCCATGGCCTCGACCGTGGTCCGGATCATGTTGTTGAACGGATCCTGTTCGGTCAGGCTCGCGCCCGATGTCTGGCAATGCGTCCGCAGCATGAGCGAGGTCGGCTTCTTCGGCTGGAAGTGCTTCGTCATGAGGGTCGCCCAGAGGAGCCGGGCGGCGCGGAGTTTCGCGACCTCCATGTAGAAGTTCATGCCGATGGCGAAGAAGAACGACAGTCGGCCGGCGAAGGCGTCGATGTCGAGGCCTTTCGAGAGCGCGGCGCGCACGTAGTCGAGCCCATCGGCGATCGTGAAGGCGAGCTCGAGATCACACGTCGCTCCGGCTTCTTGCATGTGGTAGCCGGAGATCGAGATCGAGTTGAAGCGCGGCATTTCTTTGGTGGTGTACTCGATGATGTCGCCGACGATTCGCATCGAGGGTGTGGGTGGATAGATGTAGGTGTTGCGGACCATGAACTCCTTCAGGATGTCGTTCTGAATGGTTCCGGTCAGCTGCTCGTGCTTCAGGCCCTGCTCCTCGCCCGCGACGATGTAGTTGGCGAGGATCGGGAGCACCGCCCCGTTCATCGTCATCGACACCGACATCTTGTCGAGCGGAACTTTGTCGAAGAGGATCTTCATGTCCTCGACCGAATCGATGGCCACGCCGGCTTTGCCGACATCGCCGACGACACGTGGATGGTCGCTGTCGTAGCCACGATGCGTTGCGAGATCGAACGCGACCGAAAGTCCCATCTGACCCGCGGCGAGATTGGCGCGGTAGAACGCGTTCGACTCTTCCGCTGTGGAGAAGCCGGCATACTGCCGGATGGTCCACGGGCGCGCCGCGTACATCGTCGCGCGCGGGCCACGCAGGAACGGATACGCACCGGGAATCGTGTCGGCAAAGTCGAGGTGCTCGACATCGGCACGCGTGTACAGTGCCTTCACGTCGATGCCCTCTGGCGTGTGCCAGACGAGCTCGGAGGGATCGGCGCCTTTGCGCTCTTTGGTGGCCAGCTCCAGCCAGCGTGCGAGGTCTGCAGGATCGGTGGGGTTGCTCATGGCGCATAGTATTGACCGCCGTATCGGCATGATCAACTGCCGTAAGTTCAGGCACTTGGGGCGTGAAAGGCTTACCTGACGGTGCCCGCGAGGTGTCCGGACGGTGTCCGCATGCTGGCTCCGAGCGGCCCGGGCCGGGGCTCCGTGTGGGTGGGTTGCTCGTCGCCGGAATCTGACATGGTGGATCGCAGGCACGATCTCATCGAGTCACCACCCAACACCGCCCGCATCTGGCAGACGCTGTGATCACTCGCAACGGGTGCGCGCAGACGTGGCGAGGGCACAGCAAACGCGTCTCAAGTGCCTGAAATTTGGTGTCGATACGTTTTCATGAGCCGGTCTACACCGCATCGTTGGAGCGCGGTTCTCGGAGCAGCCCTGGTCGCGACGGTTGCGCTCGTCGCCGTGCCGGGCGTCGCGGCCGAGGATGGTCTGCCCGCGACGCTTGCCTATTCTCACGCCGCCTCGGACGTCGTGGTCCGCTACGTCGAGCTTCCCGGCGAACTCGCCGAGACCGGGGGCGGGACGACGCTCACGATTCGCGGCGACGGTAGTGCGACGGTCCACTACCCCGCGTACATGCGACGCGCCGGCGATCACACGACAGCGCTTCCGCGCGCAGAGGTCGACGCCCTGGTCGCGTCGCTGTTCGTGAAGGGAGTATCCCAGTTCGACGGATCTGCCGTGCGCCAGCAGTTGCGGAGTGCGGAGACGGCACGCGCCGCCGCACTCACGACCGGTGAGGGCGGCGTCGTGCTCGCGGCCGTCACCGATGCCTCGACGACGATCGTCGAGCTCTCGCTCGCAGCGGCGGTCCCGGCCGGCGCGACCGTACTCCCGCAGATGGTCACTCATCGTGCGGAATGGCGCGGCCTTCGGAACGATCTCGCGCAGCATCCCTCGATCACGGCGCTCGCGAATCTGGCGGCGGCGCGCGCGGAGCTTCGCACGGTGATCGATCGCGTGCATACGGAGGCGACGCGATGATGGGGCGGCGGGCCAACCTGGGGGCCGCTCTTCCTGCGCTCGTTGTCGCCGTCGTCGCCATCGGCGGTCTCGTAGCCGGACCGCGGACGGCGTGCGCCGGGGCCTATATCTTCGCGGGCGAATCCAACCCGAACGTGGTCGCGCATCCGAAAGGATACCTCGGGACCGGAGGGACGGTCTCCGTGTCGGTGTGCGTCGATCCGGCGTTTCCGCACGCTGCCGACGCCGCCATCTCGTTGCAGAATCTCGTTGCGACCTACAACGCGCTCTTGCCGACGACGGGCAATCTCGTGTTCGGCGGCAGCAACAACATTCCCTCGGGCTTCATCGACGTCGAATCGACCCTCGTGCACGAGGTGGGGCACTGTCTCGGCCTCGCGCATCCGAATCTCGCGACCGAGTCGGGGTTGTCCGGGAACGACCGCAACTACACGAAGGCGGCCAACGGCGCCGACAACATCTATGGAACCGACCCGGGGAGCGACGGCGTCATCGGCTCGAGCGATGACGTGCGTGGTGACGACGTCAATCTGCATTGGTTCCAGCGTGCCAACAACAATCCCTTCACCATCGCGGGGACGGTCGATACCAGCTCGTACAGTCGCGATCCGTCGGCGCTTCCCGCGGGACACAACTTCGCGACCAATGCCGACCGGACCGTATCGACGCTCTACGGCGTCTCCAACACCGAGGCGGTCATGCAGCAGGGGGCGTTCAGCGACGAGGACCAGCGCCAACTCGCCCACGACGACGTGGCGACCCTTCGCTACGCCATGAGTGGGCTCGATGAGGCCGCCGGGACGGGCGACGACTACGCACTCGTCCTGACCTACGCGGGGCAGACCAGCTCGTGCGACATCGTCGTCCGCTTCGATAGCGTGTCGTCGTTCGCGTCCTGCTCTGTGGGTGGGTCGTTCCTGAACGGGACGCATGTGCGCATCACCTCGGCGTCGATCTCGATGAACACCGGGTACAATTGGTTCTTCAACGACGAGTTCAGCTTTCCCACGCCGACGCCGACGAGCACGCCGACCCTCACGCCGACGACCACGGCCACCGCGACGCCGACGCCGACCGCTACCGCCACCCTGACCCCGACCCCGACGCCGACCCCCACGCCCACCGCCACCGCGACGGCGACGCCCACGCTGACGGTGACCCCAACCCCGACGGTGACCGCGACGCCGACCCCGACGGTCACGTCCACTGCGCCGACCGTGACCCCGACACCCACCGTCACGCCGACGGCAACCGCGACCGTGACCCCGACGCCGACTGTCACGCCCACCGCAACCCCGACCGTCACGCCGACCGCAACGCCCACGGTTACTCCGACCGTGTCTGCGACCCCAACCGCGACGGCAACCCCGACGCCGACCGTGACGCCAACTCCGACGGCGACGCCTCGTTTCGCATGCACCCCTCCGCCCGTCCCGACCGGGCCTACCCCGACGCCGGTGACCGCTGCCGCCGAGGTCTGCCAGCGCACGATCGCCAAGGAAGCCGCGAAGCTGGTGAGCGCGCGCGTGCGTACGCTGCACAAGTGCGAGGATCGGAAGCTCGCCGGGAAGCTACCGTCGGGGACGCTGTGCGAGACCGAGCCGAAGACGGCCGCCAAGCTCGCCAAGGCGGCCTCGAAGCTGACCAAGAAGATTGCCGCGCGGTGCGGTGGCGACAACGATGTCTGCGACGGCGATCCCACCGAGGAGGATCCGGCCGCGCTCGGGTTCGCGGCCGACTGTCCGGATTTCGGTGCGAGCGGGTGTAGCTTCGGGATCTTCGATTGCGCCGACGTGACCGCGTGCGTCGAATGCATCGCCAGTGCGGCGACGGTGCGCTCCACGACCGGCCTGTTCGACAGCATGAGTCCGGCTGACCCCAGCGTGGCGAAGGATCTGAACAAGTGTCAACGAACGATCGGGAAGGAGGCGGCGCGCCTTGCCGTCGCCAGGGACAAGACCGTGCAGAAGTGCTGGGATGGTCGTCTGCGCGGACGGCACGATGATCTCTGCCCGGATAGGGCCGCGATCCCAGGAAGCAACGGTCGGAAGGCCGCCGACAAGATCCAGAAAGCCGAAGCGCGCTACGTGAGCAAGATCTGTCGCGCGTGCGGCGGCAGCGACAAATCGTGCGACGACTCGCTCATCGGTCCCGGCGGGTCCTTCTTTCCCGGCAGCGGCAACGCCGATGACACGGCGGTGGCGGCGATCGGTTTCGGCGCTGAATGCAGCGACGTTGCGGGTGCGAGCGGGGGCGCAGTGTGCCTCGGGCCGGTTGCGACGCTCGGAGATCTCGTCGAGTGCGTCGCCTGTCTCAGCGACCTCGCCGGGAGCTGTGTGGACACCGCGCGCGTCCCGGGCTTCGGCGCCTACCCGTGCGGCTGCAACCCGTAGCGTCGCGCCACGACGCTACGGGTCGGCAGTTTCGGCTCAGCTGTTGAACACGACGACGGCCTTGCCAGGCGTCGTCTTCTTGCCTTCGGCGTTCTCGGTCCAGATCTCGACCTCGGCCAGCTTCTCGCCGTTCTCTTCCCACTTCCGCGCGACCGCGCCGCCACAGATGATCGCCTGATCGGGAAGGTCCATGCCGCGGTACTGGCATGAGATGTTCTTGATCCGTCCGTTGTGGCCGAGCCAGTTCGAGACGAACTCGCCCAGGGTCGCGTACTTGAAGCGCCCATGGACGATGATCGATCCGATCTGCTTCACCTGCGGAAAGTTGTAGTCGTGATGGAGCGGGTTGAAGTCGCCCGAGCCGGCCGCATATTTCACGAGCTGCGTCACGCCGGGCTGCTTCTCGAGTTTGGGCAGCGTGGCCCCTTCCGAAACATCATTCCACGTCATACTCACGATCGTCTCCCTAGTAGAAAATGGCTTGGGCGCGCTGCGTGGCGACGACTTTTCCGCTTGCCTGATTCGTGTAGGTCGTCTCCATCGTCGAGATCAGCATCTTGCCGAGCGACTTGCTCTCACGGATCTGGAGATCCGACACTTTGCTGACCGCGGTGAGCGTGTCGCCGGCGCATATCTGCTCGAGGTACTCGGTCTCGGTGCCGCCATCGAGCAACCCGGAGAGGCCGTGCTTCACGGACGGCATGCCGTTGTTCGGTGAGCTGAAGGTATCGCTGGACTGTCCCGGAATGAAGACAGGGGTGCCGAGATAGGTCGGTGGTGCCGGGAGGCTCCGATACCCGGCCTTCTTGGCGGCGTCGAGGTCGAAGTAGACCGGGTCGGTGTATCCGACGCCGCGCGCGAAGGAACGCACGCTCGTCGTCGTGACTTCGTAGGTCCACGGCGGGCTCTCGACGCCGATCGCCTGTTTCATCTCGTTGGTGATCTCGAATTCTGGTCCTGCCACGGTGGGAACCTCCTTGACTGCGGGTTGGAACTCATCTGCATACGCGGTCTCGGCGGCTCATGCCAACGGCCGCCGAGACTCACGCATGAGATGGATGCTGCGTGTCGTCTAGTCCCTCAAGGTGATGATTACCCGATCGAGCTCGCCGTCGAACGGGAAGGGGCCACCTTCGTAACTCCGGTCAACCTGCGTGCCGGTGTCCCGGCCGACGTCGAAGGTTTCGGCGAGCGAGTAGGTGCTGATGTGCATCTGCGGAAACTCGGCCTCATCGACCTTCTTGCCGTTGACGTAGAGCTCGCCGGTGCCGCCGAACTCCTTCGTCTTGATGAAGTTGAACTTCAGGTCCGTCTTTCCCTTCGGGAGACGCGGCGACGTGAGATGGTAGTGCACGCCGTCGAGGAAGTTGTAGTCGAAGTGTGCCCGGCCGCCCTTGAGGTACATCGAGTAACCGCCGGTCATGCCACCGCACGCCAGAATGACACCCTGCTCGTCACCCTGGAGGTCGATGGTGGTTTCGATCGTATGCGACCGGTTCTTGACCGGGGCAGACGCCTTCTCCGCGATACGTACCGCGCCCGGGGCGTAGTAGATGAACTCCTTTTGATCGCCGAACAGGATGTTGTTGATGTTGGCCATCCGCTGCACCATGTCGTCGTAGAGTGGGTAGACGTTGTTCGCCCAGGCTTCCTCTTCGAAGATCGCCTTCAGCTCCTCGAGCTTCTCGGGGTGCTCGGCGGCCAGGTTGGTGCTTTCCGAGAAGTCCTCGGCCACGTGGTAGAGTTCCCACTCGTCCTTCTCGAAATCACCGCGGACGTTGATGTCCCACGGCATGCGGTTGGCGTGAAGCGTGACCGCCTTCCACCCATCGACCCAGATCGCGCGGTTGCCGAACATCTCGTAGTACTGGCGTTCCTTGGCGTTGGGAGCGTCGGCGTCGTCGAACGAATAGTTCATCGGGATACCGGTCAGTGGCTGCTGCGGGATGCCGTGGTGCTCCTCCGGAGCCTCGACCCCTGTCGCGGCGAGAATCGTCGCCGCGATGTCTGTAATGTGATGGTACTGGCCGCGGATCTCACCCTCGGCCTCGATACCGTCCGGCCAGTGGACGACCAATGCATCGGCCTGCCCGCCGCGGTGCTCCGACTGCTTGAAGTACTTGAACGGGGTGTTCCCGGCCATGGCCCAGCCCGCATGGTAGTGCGGGTAGGTATCCCACTGCCCCCAGCGCTCGAGATGGCGCATGTTGGCATCGAAGGGCGTCTGCATGCCGTTCAGTACATAGGTTTCGTTGAACGTGCCGGCCAAGCCGCCTTCGCCGCTGGCGCCGTTGTCGGAGGTGACGAAGATCAGCGTGTTGTCGAGCTCGCCGATGCGCTCGAGCGTTTCGACGACCCGACCAATCTGATGGTCCACGTGTTCGAGCTGCGCCGCGAACACCTCCATTTGTCGGATGTAGAGCTTCTTCTCATCCGCGGAGAGAGAATCCCAGGCGGGGATCTCGTCGATGCGCTCGGTCAGCTTCGTGTTCTCGGGCACGATGCCGAGCTTCTTCTGGTTGGCCAGGATCTGCTCCCGTGCCTCGTCCCAGCCCATGTCGAACTTGCCTTTGTACTTGTTCAGGTACGAGTCGGGTGCGTGATGTGGGGAGTGCATGGAGCCCGACGCCCAGAGCATCATGAAGGGCAATTCGGGATCGAGCGACTTGTGGCCCGTGATGTAGGCATTCGCGCGGTCGGCGAGATCCTTATCCAGGTGTTCCGTCTTCCGGTACGGCTCGGGATGATGGTCGTCCCACATCACGGGAATGAACTCGTGCACGTCCGCCGCCATGAAGGTGTAGGCGTGGGCGAAGCCTTCGTCGCTCGGCCAACGATCGAACGGGCCGATCTGCGAGACCTCGTAGAGCGGTGTGTGGTCCCACTTGCCGAGCGCGTAATTGATGTAGCCCGCATCCTCGAGGTAGTTCGCCACCGACTTTGCCGACGGCGGCACGATCGCGTTGTAGCCAGGGAAGCCCATGGCCGTCAGCGCGTGGCTGCCGAGGCCGATCACGTGCGGGTTGCGTCCAGCCATCAGGCTCGCCCGCGACGGCGAGCAGAGCGCGGTTGTGTGGAAATTGTTGTAGCGAAGGCCACCGTCGGCGAGCTTGTCGATGTTGGGAGTCTCGACCAGGCCACCGAAGGAGCCGATCTGCGCGAAGCCGGTGTCGTCCAACAGGAAGATGATGACGTTGGGTGCGCCTTCGGGCGGACGTTTGCGCTTGGCCCACCACTCTTCGCTCTCCTCGTAGGTACGGCCGATCTTGCCCTTGAATTCGGTGCCCGATTGGCCAGCGTGCATGCCGTGATGGCCGCTGGCGACGCAGCCGGCGATCAGGCTGCTGAGCGCAAGGAATGCAACGACGTGCGAGTAGCGCATGGTTCCCCCCGTTGTTCGGCGTGCAACGCCGTGTTTCGTCTCAATCTCGGAATGCGGTGTTTCAGGACCCGTGTGGTAGTGCGGCTGAATAGCACGCGGCACAGAGCGCCGCGAGTGACCGAGCGCGTCCGAGTTCGCTGGCCAGAATCGCCGGCGAGGCCCCCGGGCGAGGTCCCGCGTGGTTCCTTGGCGATGGCACGCGTTGCCGTACCTCGGGGGGCCTGTAACTCCAGTCTGCGACCATGCTACTGCTGATGGGAGAAGGAGGGCCATAGGATGGCCGTTGCAACGTTTGGCGCAGGGTGCTTCTGGGGTATCGAGGAGACGTTTCGGCACGTCGAGGGCGTGACAGGGACGGCCGTGGGCTATGCGGGCGGAGCTACCGAGAACCCGAGCTACGAGGATGTATGTACTGGCCGGACGGGTCACGCCGAGGTCGTGCAGGTCGAGTTCGACCCTGCGCGCGTGTCGTACGAGGCGCTCCTCGACGTGTTGTGGGCGAACCACGATCCGACGACGATGAACCGCCAGGGTCCCGATGTTGGTACCCAGTACCGCTCGGCGATCTTCTTTCACTCGGACGAGCAACGGGAGCAGGCGGAAGCGTCGAAGAATCGTGCGGCCGAAAGCAGCCGCTTCACGCGGCCGATCGTTACCGAGATCACCGCCGCGGCGCCCTTCTACCGTGCCGAGGACTACCATCAGCAGTACTTCGCCAAGCGCGGCATCAGTCACTGCCCGACCGGCTGACCCGGGCGCCCGCTCACGACCAACCGGCGAGCGCGCTTGGTCCGGGTGGATCGTGCGTCTCGCGGTCCGAAACGCCACTGCGCCCTGTCCGTGAGGCGCACCGCGCGGCGATGTTGACGGTCGGGGCGAGCGTGTTAATCGTGGCTCCCCATGGCCATTATCCGCAAACATCACGGACATTTCCTAGAAGATTTCGAGCCCGGCGCTGTCTATAGGCACAAGCTCGGTAAGACCATCACCGAGGGCTTGTTCGCCCTGTTCACCGACTTTTCGATGACGGCGAACCCGCTCAGCAAAAATCTTCCGTACGCGCAGGCCTACGGCTATCCGGGTCTAGTGGTGAACCCGGGCCTCGTCATGCTGGTGGTGTTCAGCCAGAGCGTGGAGGACGTGTCGGAGAACGCGCGCGCCAATCTCGAGTACATCGACATGCGCTTCGGCGTCCCGGTGTGCGTCGGCGATACGCTCGAGGCGGAGACGCTCGTGCTTGGCGTCCGCCCCTCGTCCAAGAATCCGACGCTCGGTGTCGTGCACGTACAGACGACCGGTCGCAATCAACGTGGCGAAGTCGTCTTGACCTTCCAGCGCAAGGTGCAGGTCTGGAAGCGCGACGAGAACGCCACGATTTCGGACGCGCAGTTCGAGCCGAAGGAGATTCCGGTCTCGCTCGAGATCCCAGCGCACGATCCGAAGGCGAAGTACGGAGAACTGGCCCACTTCAGCAGCCCCGATACGTACTTCGAAGATTTCACCGCCGGGGACACCCTCGAGCACACGCGCGCGCGCGTCGTCACGACCGATCACATCATGCTCACCGGCGTGCTCGACAACACCTCGCAGGTGCACTGCAATCAGTGGATGGTCGAGGAGAATCCCGATCGCTTCGTCGGCGGCAAACTGATCGTGTTCGGCGGCATCCCGTTCAACCTCTGCCTCGGCATCTCGTCCGCTGACGTTGGCGACAACGCCCTCGCCGACATCCGCTACGTCACCGGACGCCACACCGCGCCGATCTTTGCTGGCGACACCGTCTTCGCCTCCACCGAGATCACCGCCACCCGCGACTTCGAAGGCCGCCCCGACCTCGGCGTCCTCGATACGATCCTTCGCGGCCACAAGTTCGTGAAGAAAGACGGCGAGACCAAGCAGATCGAGATTTTCTACCTCGAGCGCGAAGTCGCGGTGAAACGGCGCAGTCACTACACCTGATGCTGGTGTGATCCGATCGGCAGCCCTTTTAAGCAGCGGGTCGTAGGTTCGAGCCCTACACGGTCCACCCTTGGCCCGATCACTTCGAGTTTCGGCGTGCCTATTCTGTGCGGGGCCTCACTTCCGCCATCGCGGCGGCCAACAGGTACGATGGCGTCCGTGCTTCCCGGGTGCGCTCGGGGCGCGAACTCCTGCCGTGATCGGCTCAGCGGCGTCGCCGAAAGAACTCCGCTCCGTCTGCGGTGACCGGGAAGATCATCTCGATTCTGAGTTCGTTCACCGTGATGTCGTGTGACATCTCAAACCGTACGACAGTAGAGAACGTCTCGATGCACTGCCCATCGATTCTGAAGCGCGTGCAGACTACCGGGGCCGGGCTCTCATCCGAGAGTGCGGGCTTCGGCACGTCGCGCAAATGCGCCGTTGCGCGGTCTACGAGTGCAAGGAGCGTGGAATCTGCTAGCTGGTTTGCTCTCTGCATCCTCCGGGCTACTTGGGCCCAGGCGACTTCGGACCAATTCTCGATCGAGCTTGGCCCGAAATTGCCGTAGTACGTGTCGATCGCCTCCTCAGCGGTGCGCGATTCTGCACCGGGCAACAAACGTCGATAGGCGTCGTTGGCGAAGTAGACCTTCCCGCGTTCGTCGAGCGCAGCTGCTGGGTAGGGCTCGTGTTGGTTGAGTATCGCTCGCACCGCGTCAACGTACGGCTTGAGTTCGTCCTCTTCGAGCTCGTGCTGAGGGAAGGCCGGGGGCAGACCCGCAGCCTCGAGAAGCATGTTGCGAGCTCGGATCGGTAGGTCGAGAGATTGCGCCAGGCGCAGGACTACGTCGCGGCCCGCTCGTGAACGGCCGGTCTCGATGAAGGACAGATGCCGCGTAGTCGTCTCAGCTAACGAAGCCAGCTGCAGCTGGCTAATTCGCCGAATTCCCCTCCAATACCGAAGTTGTTGTCCGAACGCGGTCTCGGCCGCGGGGCGATTCGCCATCATCTCTAGATAGCATCGCGAGACACCGGGGCCATTCCCTAAGGGGGAATCGCAACCGATCTCTCCGCATGCCAGGTTGGCTTCCTGCAGGCGCGAGTGGAATCTCGCGGCTGATTCCAGGACCGCTTACTGAGGGGGAATTGGATGATCTCTAGTGACAAGCAGCCAAGCGTGGGCCGATCGGTATTGGGGGTCCTTGCAGTCTTTCTGTTCGGCGTCGGGTGCGCGGCGCGCCCAGGAGTGACGACAGCGATGAGCGCCAATGAGAGAGACGCGAATCGACGAGTGGTCCCGGAAGCCGCGACGGCATCTGGCGGAAGTCTGGACACCGCGGGATCGAGCCGAAACGACTTCGATTTCTTGCTGGGTGAGTGGGATGTCCAGATCACCCGCTATGCACCCGACGGAACGGCGACCCAGCGCGAAGGAAGCTGGTCTGCACGTTCGCACGTTGGCGGCAAGATCATCGAAGACCTATTCGTCGAGCGAGCGGACGAGGCCGATGCTGCTGCAATGACCCTGCGTACCTACTGTGCCGAAACGCAGCGATGGGAGATGGTGTACCTGTGGGCCGACAGGCCCGCATCCGGCGTGTCCAGCTTCGTGGGGAGTCGGGTCGGTGACGAGATGCACCTGCGCATGCAGCGGCGGAACGCGGAGGGCGGAGTCGTCCGCTCTCGGATTCGTTTCTTCGAGATCACGAGCGATAGCTTCTCGTGGGATCATCGGACGAGCGGTGACAATGGCGAGACGTGGAGCCTTGCTACCTTGCTGACAGTGCGACGCCGGTCGGGTAGCTCGTGAGTGGCATCCGAGACGACCACAAACTGCAAGCATGGTGGGTTCACGGAATCGAGGAGGATCAATCATGGGCACGAAGCAAACCCTAGCCGGACCCGGCCAAGTCGCTGTTGCCGGTGCTGCAGCGTATGTGGAAGGACCGGGCGCGAGCGGGAGCGATTTTGATTTCTTCGTGGGCGAGTGGGACGTTCACGTCACCTACCACGGTGCGGACGGAGGCGTGGACGTTGAGCAAACCGGTCGCTGGTCCGCCCGATCGCTCTTCGATGGCAGGATGATCGAAGACTGCTGCCAGACGCGAGACGAGAACGGCGTGGACGTCGCGGCCGTTGTCACGCTGCGTACGTACTGCGTGGCCACGGCCCAATGGGAGATGGTGTTTCTCTGGGCGCAACGACCTGTCCCGACCCTAACGTCCTTCGTGGGGAATCGAGTAGACGGTGAGATGCGGTTGACCGCACAACAGCTCACGCCCGACGGAAGCGTGATCCCCGCTCGAATTCGATTCTACGAGATCACCAAGGACAGCTTTCTCTGGGAAAGCTGCCTGAGCTTCGATGGCGGAGCGACCTGGCGGGTGCAGATGGCCATCAAGGCGAGGCGCAGTGCAGCGTAGGGGCGTGCGGAGTAGGGAAGCCGTCTGATGTTCGGGCACGATCCGCACGGAGAGAAAAGGGAGACCATGGGACTCCAAGGCCGCTTCGTCGAGAGAACACTCGGATAGCGTGTCGTGGCCAGGTTTCGCCTTCTTTTGCTGCCGTATCAGGCCCGGCATTCCGCGGCCGAACCGGGGCGTTCGGGTTGGTGCCGTAGGGCACAATCCGTGCAACGGCCATAGAGGGCACACGAGTCGCGCCAGCATGCGAGCGGTTGCGTCCGATCGAGGACCAAACGCTCCAGGTGATCGCGCCGCGCACCCTTCAACAGCACCAGGTCTCCCGCACCCAAGAGGCGCGCGAGAGACGCGCGGAGTTCCCGGACGCTCCTGCAGACCTGCAGGCGCGACCGGTCGTCACTGGCGTGCGCTCGCAAGGCCGAGGAAGCCCGATCGCCGACGCACACAACCAGGTCGGCGGCCGCGAGCGCGTGCCGCACGGTCCGGCGATACGCGCGCGCCGACTTGCTGGGATAGTCCGAGACCGTACCGATGACGGCGATTCTTCGCGACGCGCGTGCCTGTTGTAGCCAGCGGAGCGAGGCCTCGACGGAAGGATGCGGGGCTTTCCAGGTGTCGTCGACCATGGTGATGCCACCCGGGATCTCGTGAGGGTGCATGCGCCCGGCGACAGGCTCGACGTCGGCGATCGCGGCGATCGCGTCTTCGAGGGCCACGCCCATCGCCAGCCCCACCCCAATCGCGGCCAGCACGGCGTGTGCCCAGTGGTCACCGAGAAGCCGCGTGTGGACATGGCGGCGCAGGCCGGCGTGGACGACGCTCAGCTGCAGCCGCTCCGGCCAGCGCGAGGACACTTGCACGCCCCGGACGTCCGCGCCCTCGCCCAACCCGTACGTGAGCGCCCGCGCCCGCGTGAGCCTCCCCATCGCTGCGACGCGATCGTCGTCGTGATTGAGGACGGCGACGCCGCCTTCAGGAAGGCCTGCTATCAAACCGGACTTTTCGCGCGCGATCAGATCGAGGTCGCGGAAGTTTCGGTAGTGATCGTACCCCACCTGGGTGACCACCCCGACGTCCGGTCGCATCACCCTCACCGACCGCGCCATCCGACCCGGAAACGCTCCACTCAGCTCGTATACGGCGAAACGGCTCAAGGGATTCGTTCGCAGGACGTTGCTCGCGATCTTCGTGGGGAAGTTGAAGCTCTCGGGCGGGCTGCTCTGGACGCGACCCTTGGTCGCGAGCACGGCGGCGACGAGCCGCGTCGTCGTGGTCTTGCCGCAGCTGCCGGTAATGCCAACGAGGCGCGTTCGCAGCAGCAATCGGCGATAGATCGCGGCCAGGATGTGGCGTGAGGTTCTGAGCGTGGCCAAGGAGGAATCTCCGGATCGGCAGGACGTTGACGATACGCAGTGATGAACCGACTCGTTGATCGGCGTGTTCCGGCAACGCTACGGTGCGCGGCGGCGCGTCGTCAAGACGCGTCCCCACCTTCGCTACGGTAACGCCCGACCGATCTCCTCCTCGACGATCTCGTGCTGCACGTGCGTCGCCTCCGGCAATGCCCAGGGAATCGCGAGCGCGAGTAGGGCCGAGCCGCAGCCAGCGAAGAGCGCCGGGGCCGACGCTCCGACGTGCTCGAACAGCCATCCAACGGTGAGGTTCGAGAGAATGCCCGCGGTGCTGATGCCGACCATCGCGAGGATCCCTTGGCCGGTCGAACGTAGGCGCGGTGGCACGACCGCATCGACGTAGAGCGGTGCGCCGATGATTAGTCCCATCACGGTCACGCCGTGCAGCACCTGCACCGCGTAGATGAGGGTGAGGTTCGACGAGACGGCGCAGACCAGCCACCGCACGGCGCCGGCGCCAACACCGACAAGAATCAGACCCTTCGGTCCGACGCGATCGAGGCCGGCGCCCGAGAGAGCGACCAGTGGAATCTCGAGGACGAGCATCAGAACCCACATCTGGCTGACGGTCTCGATGCCGCCGCCAAGTGAGCGGACGAAGATCGGGAACAACGTCATCGGACCCTGCAGAAAGAGATAGCCCCCGAAGGTGAACAGCAGCAGGCGGACGTAGGGCGGATGGCGGAGCAGGACGCGCCAATCGCCTTTGGCGGCGCGCGCCCCTCCCGTGCTCTCGCGTGGGACGGCAAGTGAGATCAGCGAGGCCAGGAGGACAACTACGGCTGTCGCGGGCAGGATGAGTGCGAGGCCGGGTTCCGAGGGGCCGCCCAGGGCGGCAGCGGTGCCGCCGTTCGCCTGTATCCAGTCGAGGACTTTCGGGAATGCGATGACCGCGACGAGAAAGCCGACGGTGCCGCACGCACGCGCGATGCCGAACGCGTGTGGTCCGACGTCGCGGAGCGCGGCGAGGCTCACCGAGACGCTGATCGGCAGCACCGAGGTCGAGAATACGGCGAGGACGGCCGTGCCGATCAGGAGTTGGTGAAAGCCCGTACTGAACCACAGCGCGGCGTAGCCGGCAGCCGCGCCGAGCGTCAGGAGCGACATGACACGGGCACGCGCGCCGGTGCGGTCGGCGATCTGACCCCAGAGCGGCTGCGCCACCATCCCGACCAGCGGCAGCATCGCCATGACCATGCCGACCTGCGAGCCGGTGAGGCCGGCGTTTTCGCTCAGGTACAGGCTGTAGAACGGGAACCAGATCCCGAGCGCACCGAGCACGATGAACCAGTACAGGGACAGGGTGCCGGCGGCGCGCATCGACGTCTCTTATCGCCATCGCGTCGGGAGCGCGATTGTCTCGCCCGAAGTGCCATGGTAGCGCCGACCTCATGAAGGCCATTCTCGTTCAGGACGACGACGCGCGGACGCTCGCGGCGGTCGACATGCCCGAGCCGACGCTTGCCGCCGACCACGTCTTGGTCACCGCGCACGCTACGGCGGTGAATCGTGCCGATCTTTTGCAGCGCCGGGGGCTCTATCCGCCGCCACCCGGGGAGTCCGATGTGCTCGGGCTCGAGGTTGCGGGCGCGGTCGCCGCGGTCGGGAGTGCCGTGACCGAATGGCGCGTCGGGGATCGCGTCTGCGCGTTGCTCGGAAGCGGCGGTTATGCCGAGGCGGTGGCGGTGCCCGAGGGCATGCTCCTCCGCATTCCCGATGCCCTCGATTTCGTTCAGGCGGCCGCGATCCCCGAAGTGTTCTACACGGCTTTCTTGAATCTGTTCCTCGAGGCCGGACTCGTGGCCGGCGAGCGCGTGCTCATTCACGCCGGTGGCAGCGGCGTCGGCACCGCCGCGATCCAGCTCGCCCGGGAGGCCGGTGCCGAGGTCTATGTGACGGCCGGGACCGACGACAAGATCGAGCGCTGTCTCGCGCTCGGGGCGCACGTCGGCATCAACTACAAGAACGAGGACTTCGCCGAGCGGATCACGGCCCTTACCGAGAAGCAGGGGATCGACGTCGCACTCGACTGCATCGGCGGTTCGTATCTCGCCAGTCATATGAAGATCCTCCGCCCGAAGGGTCGGCTGGTGCTGATCGGCTTGATGGGGGGCATCAGTGCCGAGATCAACCTGGCGGCGATGGTGCAGAAGCGCTTGCGCGTGATCGGCTCGACGCTCCGGAGCCGCTCGCTCGAAGAGAAGCTCGCCATCACGCGTGCATTCAAGGAACGGGTGCTGCCGCTCATCGAGTCCGGCGCGGTCCGGGCCGTCGTCGATCGGACCTTTCCGCTGAGCGAGGCCGACGCAGCGCATGCCTACGTCGGCGCGAACGAGAATTTCGGCAAGGTCATTCTGACCGTCGGCCCCTAGTTGGGTCGTCCGGCATCGCTCGTGGGAATCCGTCCGAGTCCCGGGGCTCTACGCGGGCGGGGCAGTCGAGCCTGCGGTTCGCGGCGGCAAGAATCTTCGGCGAGCAGGTGGAAACCGTTGACTGTGATTTTGCGGGTGTGGGACCATGGCTCCCGTGACACGTCTTGTCCGGATGTCGTGCGCAGTCCTGGTGATCCTGATGCTTGCATCGGGCGCCGCCTGGGCGCTCGACCGAGCGGTCGTCGGTCAGAAGATTCTCATCAAGCGCGCGTCGTCTGGTAAGGAGAAGCTGGTCGTTTTCTTGAAGGACCCGGCCCTGCTCTTCCCCGCGATCGGCGGTGCGGACGATCCGAGCGCCAGCGGCATGCTGATCGAGCTTTTGCCCGGCAACGGTGATCCGACGGCGGCGTTCATCATGCCGCCAGGACTCGGGCGGCCGGGATGGACACCCAAGGACAGGAATACCGACAGTTACAAGTTCGTGAACAGGGACGCGCCGGACGGCATCTCGGAAGTTCGAGTCGCCTCGCTGAGGGAAGGCCGACTCCTCAAGATCGTCGCAACGCGGACCGGGCTCGCCCTGGCGTCGCGGGCGCTGTCGGTGGGTGTTCGCGTGACAACTGGTGCGCTTCGCAACTGCGCGTTGTTCACCACGCCAACGATTCAACGTGACGAAGCGGGACTGTTCAAAGCGCGCAAGGCGCCGCCGCCCGTGGACTGCCAGACGGCGACGCTTCTCGGTCAGGCAGGTCCACCCGTGTGCGGAGACGGCATCATCACCGGACCGGAGGAGTGCGACGGCCCTGGCACCTGTGCGGTCGGTGGCGACGGGTGTGCCGCTCCGGGGGCAGTGAGCGAGTGCACCTGCTGCCCCGGACCCTGTCCAGTCGAATGCGGCGACGGCATCATCAACGGATCGGAAGAGTGCGACGGTCCCAACTCGTGTCCCGGTCAACCGGTGGGTCTCGACCAATGTGTACTGGCCGGCGCACCGAACGAGTGCACGTGCTGCAGCGATACATGTCCTTTTCAGTCGGGCGGCTGCTGCCAGCCCTCGGTGTTCATTCCAGAAGCTGGAGCTTGCGGCGGCGTGTGCATCCCGTCTACCTGCACCCCGCCCTTCAGCTGCGGCCCGGGCGCGCAATGTCTCCCCGACGAGAGCTGCTGTGTGCCGGCCGGCACCGGGTGCTACCTCTCGATCTTCAACATGGGTCTGCTCTCGTGTTGCCCTGGTTCGACATGCGGCAAACCGGATGTCATCGGTCTCGCTTGCTGCCTGCCCGAGGGGGGAGCGTGTGCCAGCGACGCGGAGTGCTGTTCCGACTCGTGCAACTCGGGTGGCACGTGCGATGCGTGTCTGGCGAACGGCGCTGCGTGTACCGACTCGTTACGATGCTGCTCCTTGGACTGCGGTACGTCGGGAACGTGCGAGTGCTTGCCCGCTGGCAACGGATGTTTGTTGTCCGCTCAGTGCTGCAGTGGCTCGTGCGACGAGACCACGCGGACCTGCGACCCGTAGCCGATCGAGCTGATTGGTGAACGGGTCGGCGTCGAGGAGATTCTTGGGCGTGGACCGGACGCAACCCTGTCAGCGTGTTCCCAGGGAATCGCGGAGCCCGGCATGGACGCCAGGATGGCGCTCCGGGACGTGCCAATAGCTGGTCATTTCGCGGCGTGCGTCTTCGAGTGTCCATCCCTCGCGCGTCACGCGATACAAGGCCATCGTGTAGCCGGTGCGATCGAGCCCGCCTTTGCAGTGGACGAGGACCGGCGTCGGTTCGTCGAGGAGGCCGAGTACTGCCTGGAGTTCGTTCTCCGGGGGTAAATGGTCCGAAGACCACTCGTAGGTCGTGACTTCGATGCCGAGCGCCCGCGCCTTTGCGTGAGCGGGGGTCTCCCCGATGAGGCTCACGATGCGTTGAAGGCCGTACTCGTCCCGCAGGTATTCGACGAAGCGCCCATCGGGCAGGCTGGAGCGCAGGATGTACCCGGGCCCGACGGTGTCGAAGTTGTACGCCGCCTCCGGCTCGCCGACGAGCCAGGCGATCTCCTTGCCGAGGCCGTGGTACGGAGGGCGAAAGAGGCGATAGTGGCTCCCCACCCAGGCGACCAGAATCGCAACGGCGACGAGGGCGAGGCTCCCGGTCCACAGTCGTCGCAGGGTCATGGCGCGATCTCGTGGGTTTCGAAATTTCCGATCGGCATGCGATACAGCGCGCGCGATGAGCGGGCCTCTCTCCCCACGGCACAAAGCGATCCTCTACGTTCTCGTCCCGGCAACGGTAACGATCGCATTGATGGCCTGCTATTTTTCAGGAGTTCCGGCACTGCAATCACTCGTCAGTCCGGCATACAATCGTGAGTTCGGTCTTCTGGAGAGCCTGCAGCATCTGATTCTCCTCGGCCTCATCGTGATTCTCGTTCGCGGGCTGCGCAACCGGACGAGTCGACTGGAACAGCGCGTCCTGTGGATCGCTCTCGCCGGTACGATCCTGATGTTCCTCGAGGAGGTCGACTACGGACTCCATCTCGTGGACGTCATGCACGGCAGGAGGCCCGACTACGAGCAGGTACGCAACCTTCACAACCTGCAATCGACGAAGAGACTCAAGCAGCTCTCCGATGTCCTGATGGTGCTCTACTTCGCCGTGTTGCCCCTGCTGGCACCAAGGCTGCGCCAGCCGTGGCTTCGTCACCTCGCCCCCGACCGGATCTGCATCATCACGCTGATCATCGGCGGCGTGCTCACCAACACGGGAACACTGATCCAGGACACGACCATGCAGGTGGGTTCGATTTCCAAGAACATCTCCGAATTCACCGAACTCAATCACTACTATCTGGTGGCGGCCTATTTCTATGAGCTGACGATGCGCCGCCCGCCGCCGGGTCCCGCGTTCTCGTGATGGTGCCGCCGCTTCGCGTCATCCTGGATGCGATCATCGCCCGCGTCTGGTTCCCCGCCCTGCTCCTGCCGCCGCTGCTCACCGTTCTCGTGGCCGTGCTCGTGGTGCGCGATCCGACGGTGTTCGACTACGCGTGGGCGGAGCGACTGGGAATCGCGATCCCCGCTCTGACTGTGATCGTGGCGGCGCTTTGTGCGGCACGGTCGCGCGCGCCGTTCTTTGTCTGGCTGACCGCCTTGACGGCCAATTTCCTCACCCGCGAGATCCACTTCGCCGGGACCTCGGCTAGCGTGTACGTCGGCCTTGGTATTCTCCTGTTGCTCGCGTGGCGTGGGTGGGAGCGCCTGGCGACTTTCCTGACGTACCCGCCGACGATCACACTGCTCGGCTGCGCGTTCGTCACCTATGGCATCACCATCACGGTCGACGCGGGGTGGTGGGAGTTCCTCCCGTACGAGCGCACGTTCGGTACCCCGGTCGAAGAGTCGATGGAGCTCGTCGGCCATTGTTTCCTGCTTGCCGCGGCGCTCCTCCCGTCGCCGCCCGCGGCTGAGGTCTAGCGCGCGGGCACGTCGCTGCAGCGATCGAGGTAGTCGACGAGGATGTTCTTCACCAACTCATCGACGCCGGGGACGTCCTTCGGGACACCGCCGTAGATCGCGCCCGACTTCGGCTGCTCGATCGGTGGATCGAGGGCGTACGCGATCGCAGCGTCGAGATCAGTCGCGAACTTCTCGACCACGCCCGGCTGCGTTTGCGGGCGCGTCACGCACATGTGAATGGCGTTCGGGTATTGCTGCCCGTTGAAGCGCCAGCCGCGCCCGTGCATGAAGTCGTTCAGGTGGTAGATGTCGAAACGGTCCGACGTGAACGAGAAGCAGAACGTCGGGCTTCCCATCATGCGGAGCTCGTCGTGTGAGCGCACGATCTTCTGCATGGCGAACGCGGTCTCGAAGATCGCTTTCGCGTAGCGCAGGTATCCTTCGCGACCGAGGCTGACCATGGATGCCCACGCGGCCGCCAGCAGGCCGCCCGAGCGGCTGCCGGCGATGCCCGGGGAGTTGTACTTTCCGCCTGGCCACTCCGGCGTCATGAAGTAGACGTGATCGCGGAACGACTTGTCGCGATACATCAGCACCGACGTGCCCTTGAGACCGAAGCCGTACTTGTGGGTATCGGCCGAGATGGTCGTGACGCCGGGGAGGCGAAAGTCGAAGGGTGGGATGTCGTAGCCGAGTTGCTCGCCCCAGGGGAGGATGAAGCCGCCGAGGCAGCCGTCGACGTGCAGGCCAATGTCGTGTTCGAGAGCCAGCGCGGAGAGTTCGTCGATGGGGTCGATGGTTCCGTACGGATAGTTCCCCGCCGAGCCGACCAGCATCACCGTATTCTCGTTGATGTTGGCGCGGACGAAGTCCATGTCGACCAGGGTTGTGTCCTCGTGCACCGGTGCGTGCACGATCTTCAACCCGAACAGATGCGCGCCCTTCTCGAACGCCGGATGCGCCGTCTTCGGGAGGATCATCTCCGGCGCGGTGATGTTCTTCTCGGCGCGGGCCTTGTCGCGGTACATGAGCACTGCGGTGATGATGCTGTCGGTGCCGCCCGACGTGACCGAGCCGCGCGGGCTTTCGCCCGGATGATGCTCCTTGACGGCGTCGGCATGCATGAGGTCGAGCGCCATGGCGGTGATCTCGCCCTCGAAGCGTGTCGCGCTCGGACAGATGTCGCGCTGGAGCGCGTTCACGTGCGAGTACAGGTTGAACGCCTCGTTCAGGAATGCGTAGTGCGACGTGTCGCCACAATACATCGTTCCCGAGCACTGGCCGGTCTGCCAGAAGCCGTCCTCCTCGGTGGCCATCGTCCGGAGCTCGCTCAAGATCTCGTCGCGCGTCCGGCCCTTCTCGGGGAGGCGATCGATGACGCCGAAGCGCTCTGCGTAGGGATAGAGCCCGCTGATCGGACTGCTGTCTTCGTCGGCCATGGGATGTTCCTTTCTGATGATCGGGTCTAGAGCGCGATGGCGGCGAGGGCTTGCGCATGCAGCGCGGCGCTCCCCGCGGCGACCACGAAGCCGCCCTTGGCGGCCGAGCCGCCGCGGCCGTCGGTGACGACACCCCCGGCTGCTTCGATGATGGGGATGAGCGGCGCGATGTCGTACGTCTGCAAGGACGCTTCGACGACGAGATCCGTCTGGCCGAGGGCCAGGAGGCAGTAGGCGTAGCAATCGCCTCCGAAGCGGACCATCCGGCTCGCGCCCGCTACGCGATCGAAGGCTGCACGATCGGTCGCTTCGATGAAGACGTCGGGATGCGTGCAGTAGAGTGTTGCGTCTTCGAGCGCCACGTCGGTCCGGGTGGTGATCGCCGTCTCGGCGCCGCGATGGCGGAGCCGAGCCCCAAGTCCCGACGCGCCGGAGAAGGTCTCGCCGATGTAGGGTTGATGCATGACGCCCACGCGTGGCACACCGCGCTCGGTCAGGCCGAGCAGGATGCCCCAGGCGGGCATGCCGGTAATGAACGCGCGCGTGCCGTCGATGGGATCGATGACCCAACAGCGTTCCGCGTCGGTGTCCTCGCCGCCGTCTTCCTCGCCCAAGACGCCGTAGCCGGGGAAACGAGATTGCAGCTCGGTCCGGAGAAAGCGCTCGACTTCGCGGTCGGCGACAGTGACCGGATCGAAGTACACGCCGCGCGACTTGTCCTGCACATCGAGCGGCTGGCGAAAATGGCCCGCGGCGATTGGTCCAGCCTGCTCGGCGAGTGATACGGCCGCGTCGAGGTGGTGTTGCAGCTCGTCCGGATTCATGAGGTCTCTCCCGAGGCCGTGGGGTCGGTGTTCAGGGTCTCGAAGATCGGCCGGTTCTGCTCGTAGGCGCGCACGAATTGTTCGAAGAGCCTGGCGTAGACGTCCTGCTCCTTCGGGCGTGGCTCGTAGCGCCGCTTCGTCGGACAAAAGCGATCGATCTGATCGAGGTCCGTGAGTCCGGCGTGCACGAACGCGACAAAGGCAGCGCCCTTGGCGTTCAGGTAGCGGGCGTCGTCGACCTGCAGCACCGGTCGCGCCATGATGTCGGCCATGACCTGCGCCCATTCGTCCGACATCGCGCCGCCGCCGGAGAATCGGAGCTCCTTGAACTCGTGTCCGTGCACCTCTTCGACGGCGGGGAGCAGCCACCGCATGTTGAAGCTGATGCCTTCGACGATGGCGCGCATCATCCGGGTGCGCGTCGTGCTGAGCGACATGTTCAGGAACGCGCCGCGCGCGTGCGGATCGGTGATCGGCGCCTGCATCCCCGCGAGCCACGGGAGAAAGAGGAGCCCGCCGCTTCCCGCTGGCTCGGCGGCGACGACCTGTTCGAGCTGCGCGTAGGCGTCCTCGGTGGAATGGTCGGCAAAGGCGTCCTTCGGATACACGACGTTCGACACGAAGTGCTCGAGGAGCTTCCCGCCGAGGCCGTTCTCCGCGAGCGCCATGTAGCGGCCGGGGAGCGCGCTCGGCATGTTCAGGATCGAGCGCTCGAGGTCGCTCCGCATGCCGTCGAGGTGGGCCAAGACCTGTGTGGTCGTGCCGATGTTGATGCCGCCCTGCCCCGGTTGGAACGTCCCCGCGCCGACGGCCACCGACTGCGTGTCGTTCAGGCCGCCAAACACCTCGGTGGTGCTCGACAATCCGAGCTCGGCGGCGATCTCGGCGCGCAGTGTGCCGATGGGGCGGTCCGATGGGAGGAGCGGTGGCAGTTTCTCGGGATCGACGCCCGTCATGCGGACGAGCTCGTCGTCGTAGTGGACGTCATCGAGGCGGCGATTGTCGGTGATCAGGAACGGATAGATGGTGCAGGCGTTCGCGGCCACGACGCCCGTGAGCTTGGCGTTCACGAAGTCCATGGGCTCGACGAAAGCCCGGGTGCGCGCGTAGACCTCTGGACGCTCGTTCTGCACGAAGAGAAGATGCGCCAACGAGTCATTGCCGGTGGGGATGGCCGGAAGGCCATGGACATCGATCCAGCGGCCGAACGATTCGGGCTCGCGCTCGTAGATCGCCGTCGAGTACGGCGCGCCACGCTGGTCCATCCAGAGGATGCAATTCATGGTCGCGTTGCCGTCGGCATCGACGGGGACGAGCGAGAAATAATGGCTGTCGCACACGATGCCGCGCACAGCATCGCGCGCGACGTCACTCACGTGCAGCACTTCTTTCGCCGCGTCGAGTACGGCGTGCCAGATCTCGTCCGGGTCCTGCTCCGCACCATCAGGCGGTATCACCTGCGTCTTGACCGGACGCACTGCGCGCGCCACGAGGCGTCCGTCCTCGGCGACGAGCGCGACCTTCGGTCCCGTGGTGCCGAGATCGATCGCAAGCATGTACTGCACGGCGCTCATCGTAGCCTCACGTCACCGTGATGCCATGCATGACACGTGGACGGAAGCGGTGTCCGGGTCTCTTGCCGGGGCCGGGGCTTGGGCCGCTACCGGGTGCGATCGAGCACGTCGAAGAGGGTGCCGCCACCGCCGAGACTCCGGATGACGTGGCCCTCTCCGGGCATGATCGTCAAGGAGACTTTGCCGCCCGCTTTGACGAGATCGTCGCGTGTCCGTTCCATCTGCGGGACCCAATCCTTGTCGCCGGCGCCGACGTACATCGTCACCGGAATCTTCTTCAGCCGATCGAGGCGCCCGAAGTCGCTCTCTGAAGGTGGAAAGCCCGGAAGTGTCATCACCGAGTGCACGAGCTCGGGGTGCGCAGTCGCTGCCCGAAAGGAGCTCATGCCGCCGTTGCTCACGCCCGCCAGATGGACCTTCTTGCCCTCGATGCGCAGCGCCTTCGAGAGATGTTGCACGAGCTCCACGAAGTGTCCGCGATTGCGTTCGAAGACGAGGTCGGTTCCGGAGCGGAGAGGGGTGACGACGATCCAACCGCGCCGTCGTGCCTCGGTGGTCCAGTAGGTGCGGAGCATCCAGTCGGCCATGGCGCGCTTCTGATTGCCCGGCGGCAGCGCGATGAGCACCGGATAGGCCTTGTCCTTCTCGACCTGTGCCGGGCTGACGAGCAGATAGGTGTACTTGGTCCCGTCGGTTGTCTGGAACGATCGGGTGACGGGTGCGTCGGCATCGACATCGACTTCGGCATCGGGAGTGGCGTCGGACGCGGCGCGCGCGGCGGGTGCGTCGGCATCGACATCGACTTCGGCATCGGGAGTGGCGTCGGACGCGGCGCGCGCGGCGGTCAGGCTGCCCGCGAGCACGAGCAGGGATGCGAGAACGATCTTTCTAGTTTTCGAACCCATGACCCCTCCTTCTTACCATGGCTCGCACGGAAGCGCGTGTCGCAAAGCGGGTGCGCGGATGCTGCGCGACCTCGCGCGGTCGTTGCCAAGGGCGCGACGATTGCGCAGGGTCGTGGTCCTAGGGGAGGGGGCGGCTTCGCAGCAGCGGTCGGTTCCACTCCAGCCAGCGGCAGAGTGCGGGGCGCGTCTCCCGCGGATCGAGGAGATCGTGCGCCCCGAAGCCCTCGGCCGCAGGGAACGGGCTGCGTCCCTTGGCGAACTGCGCTTCGAGCTCGGCGCGCCGCTGTTCGGGATCGGGGGCCGCCGCGATCTCGCGCCGGAACGCGACTGCCACGCCACCTTCGAGCGGCAGCGCGCCGCGTTCGGCCGAGGGCCACATGTAGACGGTCCCTCCGGGGCCGAAATGGGCGGCCGCGGCGACACCGAATGCCTTCCGTACGATGACCGACGCCCACGGAACGGTCGACCGTACGGTAGCCGCAATCGTCTCGACGCCGTGTCGGATCGTGGCAGCGGCCTCGGCCTCCGAGCCGATCATGAAGCCCGGCTCATCGACGAAGCTCACGATGGGAAGATGGAACGTCTCACAGAGCGTGATGAAGCGGCGCACCTTCTGCGCGCCCGCGGCGGTCATCGCACCGCCGACGAAGTAGGGATCGTTGGCGAGGATGCCGATCGGTGTGCCGTCGAGACGGGCGAGTCCGGTGACCTGCGAGCTGCCGAACCGCGCCGTCATCTCGAAGAACGAGCCGCGATCGACGACCGCGTTCACGAGCTGGCGCACGTCGTAGACCCGGCGGCGATTGCGCGGAATGATTCCGAGCAGCGCTTCCTCGCGGCGGTTCGGGTCGTCATCGTTCTGGATCCGCGGTGGTAGATCGAACACGCTCGCCGGCAGATACGATAGAAATCGGCGCATCATGGCGAAGACCTCGGTTTCGTCCTCCGCCAGATTGTCGACGACGCCGCTCCGCAGGTGCACGTCCGGACCGCCGAGCTCCTCTTTGGTCATCACCTCGCCCACCGCACGTTCGACCAGCGCCGGCCCCGCGATCAGCACCTGCGAGCTCCTGGTCATGATCGAGAAGTGCGATCCCGCGAGTCGGGCAGCGGGGAGTCCGGCAACCGAGCCTACTGCGGCTGAGACGACCGGAACCGTATCCAGGACGCGCGCGATCGAGATGAAGCGATGCGGCGCGTAGACGGGTTCGCCGACCGCTTTCGCGGTGCCGCGCCCCGCGTTTTTGACGCTACCGCCGGCCCCTTCCAGGAAACGTACGAGCGGGACGCGATGGCGGAGCGCCAGATCCTCGGCGTAGACGCTCTTCCTGAGCCCCGCCGGCGATGGTGAGCCGCCGCTCTGTGTGAAGTCTTCACCGCCGACCACGCACGGCCGATCGTTCACCTTCGCGAGGCCGAGCACGTAGTTCGCCGGAATGAACGCCTGCAACGCACCGTCCGCGTCGGTCTCCGCATGTCCCGCAATCGGTCCGACCTCGTCGAACGAGTTGGCATCGACCAGGCCGGCGATCCTCTCCCGGACGGTGAGGCGACCACGTTCGTGCTGGCGGGCGATGGCCTCCTCGCCGCCAAGCTCCTTCGCGAGCCGCCGACGCGCCTCGATTCCTTCGATCTCCGGTTTCCAGCTCATGGCTGCTCGCCCCGTTCGTAGCGCGTGGCCCCCCACGAAAAAAGACCCGCGTCTTTTCTGCCCGGGTCTCTTTGTCGGGCGGGCTGGCGCTGATAGGACCATGGGGCAATGCTCGTACTCGGACTCGTGGTGCTGGGGCTTCTCGCGGGGGCACCTTCGGCGTTTGCCGACGCCGTCGTCGATGCCAGGCTGCAGTGTCAGATGGAATACGGCGCGGGCACGCCGCACGGGAACGCCTGTCAGCGCGGCGTGGCGCTTGCGACCCAGACCCCCGACAAGCTGCAGAAGGCGATGACCGAGTGTACCAAGGGCTTCGAGCACGCCGCGCTCGGAGGCGCCTGTCAGCGCGGCGTTGGTTTGTACACGCGGGTGTCGGGCAACGTGCGTGAACAAGACAAGGCGGGTTTTTCCTATACGTGGGGTGAGAAGGACGCGCCGCTCACCATCAACATGGGCCCGGCGCAGCTGCTCATCGGCGACGCCGAGCGCCAGATGAATCGTTGCCTCGAGCATTTCGAGGGCAGCCGGCACCCCCCGAGCTGCCTCTCAGGCTTCACCGCCCAACAACGCCCCTCCGACCCCACCCCCCCGTCCCTCGGCGACTGAAAATTAGGGTCGGGCATCGTGCCGCGCCCGTGTTTCAGTGGGCCATCGGAGCACGAGCGCCAGACGCGCCATCGCTCTGGACAGCGGGAGCCCCGCGAACCGCGCTTCGCGGAGCGACGCCCATCGGAGCACGGGCGCTCCGCGCCCGTGCGCACGGGGGCTAATCAACTTGACCGCCCCGCAGTCGCCGTATAGATCACGGCGACTCACCGGAACACCTCCCCATGCGATTTTACGAGTACGAAGCCAAGGAACTCTTCCGTCAGCACCGCATGCCGCTCCTGAAGGGGCGGGTTGCGAAGACGCCCGCTGAAGCGAAGACGATCGCCGAAGAGATCGGCGGCCCACTGGTATTGAAGTCGCAGGTGCTGACCGGCGGCCGCATGAAAGCCGGCGGCGTGAAGTTTCCGGATGATCCGGCCGGTGCCGAGAAGGCCGCCAAGGAGATTCTGGCGCTCGAGATCAACGGTCACACGCCGCGCGGCGTCCTCGTCGAGGAGCGCGGTCCCGTTGCGCAGGAGTACTTCGCGGCGGTGACCTGGGACGGCCGTGCCAAGGCGCCCGTCATCATCTTCAGCGACATGGGTGGCATCGACATCGAGGAAGTCGCCGAGAAGCACCCCGAGCACGTCGGGCGGGTACATTTCTCGACGATCGTGCCGTTCAACCCGTTCCGCGCCAAGGAAGCGATCTCCGCGACCGGGGTCAGCGGCTCCGAGTTGAACAAGCTCACGCCCATCGTCGCGACGCTGGCCGAAGCGTTTCTCCGCTACGACCTCACTCTGGCCGAGATCAATCCGCTCGCACGGTTGGAGGACGGTCGCTTTCTCGTGCTCGACGGCCACGTCGACATGGAGGCCGAGGCGCGGGATCGGCATGCCAAGCTGCTGGACGGGCTTGGCATCGGCAAAGAAGAAACGCGCGAGGCGCGTCCGCCGACCGAATTCGAAATCAAGGGTGCCGAGGTCGATGCGACCGATCATCGTGGCGTCGCCGGGAACGTGAAGGAATTCGATGGCGATCTCGGGTTGGTGATCGGCGCTGGCGGTGGCTCGCTGACGCTCTTCGATGCCGTCCGCAACCACGGCGGCAAGCCGGCGAACTACTGCGAGATCGGCGGCAACCCGAGCGTGCAGAAGGCCTGCGGCCTCACCAAGCTCATTCTGTCCAAGCCCGGCGTGAAGAAGATCGCCGTCATGATGAACGTCGTCTCGAACACCCGTGTCGACATCGTGGCGCGTGGCGTCATCAAGGGCTGCGTCGAGTCCGGTCGCGATCCGGGCGAAACCATCGCCATCTTCCGCATCCCCGGTGCCTGGGAAGATGACGGCTTCAAAATTCTCGAGAAGTATGGCGTCGAGTACTGTGACCGCTCGGTTTCGATGTACGAGGCCGCGGGGCGCGCCGTCGCCAAGATGGGCAAGTGAAGGGTAGCTGACGCGTGTCGATCCTCATCAATAAAGACACCACGGTCATCATTCAGGGCATCACTGGTCGTGAGGCCGTGAACCTGACCCGTGAAGGACTCGACTACGGCACCAAGATCATCGGTGGCGTTACGCCGGGACGCGCCGGGCGCGATGTGTACGGCGTCCCTGTCTCTGACTGTGTGCGCCACATCACCGACAAGCATCACGTCGATGCTTCGATCGTGACGGTCCCGCCGCGCTTCACCCGCGACGCCGTGTTCGAGGCCATCGAGGCCGGCATCAAGCTCATCGTCATCGTGACCGAGCGGATTCCGCGCCGCGAAGTGGCCGAGATGGTCGAGCTGGCAACGCTCCGCGGTGCGCGCATCATCGGCCCGAATTGTCTCGGTGTCCTTTCGCCCGACGAGGCCAAGTGTGGCGGCCTCGGCGGTCCCGCCGTCAACGTCCGCCGTGCCTTCAAGAAGGGGCCGATTGGCGTGTTGTCGCGCTCCGGCGGTATGACGACCGAGATCGCCAATACTCTCACCGCGGCGGGCCTCGGCCAGTCGACGGCTGTTTCGATCGGTGGCGACGCCATCATCGGTGCGACCTACGCCGAGCTGATGCCGCTGTTCGAGGCCGATCCCGAGACCAAGGCGATCGCCATCTATTCCGAGCCCGGCGGTCGCATGGAAGCGGAGCTCGCCGACTGGATCACCGTCAACAAGTCGCGGCTCCCGGTCGTCGCCTTCATGGCAGGGCGCTTCATGGACGAGATGCCGGGCATGCGGTTTGGCCACGCCGGCACCATCGTCGAGGGCAAGGCCGATACCACGGCCGACAAGATCGCGCGCATGAAGGCCGCGGGCATCTCGGTTGCCGAGCGCATCGAGGACATCCCGGCGCTGGTGAAAGAACGGCTCGAGAAGGCGGGGCACTGACATGGCCGACGGAATGTTCATCCAGGTCGAAGTCGACGACGCCGTCGCCAAAGACCAGGAGCTCGCGAAGAAGCTCGTCGATGTCTGTGCGGTCGACATCTTCGCCCAGAAGGACGACGGTGCTCTCGAGATCGTGCGTAAGAATCTCGATGAGTGCGTCCTCTGCGACCTCTGCGTGCAGGCGGCCCCGGCCGGCAAAGTGCGCGTCGTCAAGCTGTACGAGTAGCGGTTACCTCCAGCAGCTCCCGGCGCCCGCTACTTCCCGTAAATTTTCGCGACGATCCGGTTACGAGGCGCCAGCGTGCGAGCCGACCCGTTCTCGGTCGCTGACGATCGATGTCAGGAGGCGCCGCGCGTCTTCCATGACGAGATCAGGATACTCGCGTCCACCGCTCGCATCGGGCAGGCGCTGCAGTCGTAGCGTATCGCCGTCGTCGTACTCCGGGAGCACGGCGCAGAAGAAGAATCCGAGCGTGCGAAGCGACGCGACGGCAGCCCCGCAACTCCGATCGGCGAGCGCGAGATCGATCTGCAGGATCTCGTGATCGTGGTCTTTCGCGGTCGCGGTAACCTGGGCGGCGAGATCGGCGCTCGGGCGTGCGACCGACAAACGCAACAGGCCACGATTCGCATCGAGCGTCGCGTCGATCCGCATGTTCCCGGGTGGCCGCGGTGTCCCGGGTTGCAGAAACGTCCGTTCCAACCGGGCGCGATCGTAGATCGCACGCAGCGTTTCCTCGTAGGGTTCTGGGAGCGCCACGCTTCGGGACGGCGCCCGTGCGATGGGTTGATAGATGATGACCGCCGCAGCGCGACCGGTCTCCGCGGCCTCGGCGAGGTCACGATAGTGCGTGCCTGCAGGCACGTAGTCGAGCATGATGCCCGTTTCGACGCCCCCGCCGTGGGCCGCGAGCTTCTGCATGATCGGATGTGCCGTCGTCGCGTAGTGATGAAAGCCGACGAGGCCGATCTCGCGGCTGACGTCCAGGAGTCCCGCTCCCAGTCGGGCGGCCAGGCGCTGATTCCGATACTCCGGGTCGACGATCGTGTTGCCCGCGTCGGCGGTGAGCGCGCCCGCCCGGCGGAGGCTCAGCCCCATGTGGCCAACGATCGCGTTCGACGACCCATCGACCGCAACGACGGAGCGAAGTTCGCCTGCGTGGAGGCGCGCCGCGATGGCGGCCGGATCATAGAACGTGCTCGTGACGTAGGTGTCGCCGTAGCAACGCTCGAAGCACTGAGCGAGGCGCGGAGCGTCGGCCGCGACCAGCGGGCGAATCGTTACCGGCGCGGTCATCTCAGGTGGCCCCTCGAGATGATGACGACGTGCGGACGCATGACGTGCTTCGCCGGAACTCGTGAGCTTTCGGGCCCGCTCAGCGAATCGTGCCTTTCGGCAATCGCTCGCCCGCTGGCGCGTGCTGCTCATGTTGAGGCATCGCGTCGCTGATCGTATGCCACGGAGCGCGTTGACTCACGAAGATGTGCCGGAAGGGACGTGTTTCTGGATCACCGTCGAGCGTGCCGGCGTGCAGCGCGACGAAGGGCGTGCCGTCCAGGGCAGCCGGGAGTGACGAGCCGCACACCCGGCAGAACGCGTGTCGAAACGCCGGCGGCTCGCGCAGCAGCGGCGCATCGTAGACTGTGATGAGGTCGGCGCCGCGGGTCCAGCGGAGGTCGGCCGCGTTGGCGGCAAGCTCGGTCGCAAACGACGCACCCGTGGCCTTCCGACAACGCTCTGCATGACAGTAGTGCATCGCAGAGACCTTCCCGTCGATCTCGAACGCAACACCGCCGCACAGACAGCTTCCAGTCACCATAGATCGTTCCTCCGTCCGCGTTCCGTCTATCGGGCGTGCAGCATTGGCACCAGCGTATGTCAGGCTGGTAGCGCGCCCGCTTCGACGCGAGACGCGGTGCCGAGTGTGAGGGCTCCGAACGCAATCAAAGTCCAAAAAGGTCCCAGCTTGTTCAACGGTTTCTCCTTGGGAGGCGCGGCGCCTTCGAGCGCCCAGTTTCAGAGGTCGGCGAACGCAGCGTGATAGTGAATCCGGCCGGACGCCGTGCGCAGGGCGCCGTCGATCAGTTCGATCGCCATGAAAGCCTCCTCGGTGTCCGCGTATTCGCAGTCGATTTCAAAGCGGCTGGCCGGTACGAACCCGAAGCGCGGATAGTAGGCAGGGTGCCCCAGAACGACGACGGCTGCGATGCCGAGTTGCGCGCATCGATCGAGGCCCGCACGTGCCAGTGCCGACCCGATGCCTGTGCGTTGATGTTCGGGCGCAACCGCCATCGGCGCCAGGCCCATCATCGGCACCTCGGGATGGCCGGACAGCGACACCGGCGAGAACATGACGTGTCCGACGACGCTCCCCGCCTTCTCGGCGACGAGGGAGACGACGGGTCGCGCGCGCTCCCGAAGGGCATCGACGAGTCGGGACTCGGCTGCCGTCTCGAAGGCGGAGGCGACGACGTGACGGACTGCAGCGTGGTCGCGTGCAACTTCGTCCCGGATCAGCACAGTCGATCTCGGGCAGATTCGCCCAGCGCGCGGAGCCACTGCTCGCTAGAAGTCGTAGGGACCTTTCGCGGCGACCGACGCCGGTATCCAGGTTTCGTGCACATGAAGCCACCGCAGCGGCTCGGTGTCCTTGAACAGCACCGTGGCCAGACGCGCGTTCTCCGGCGGTTTGGACGCCAAGGCATTCCGCTGCCACTCTTCATAGGTGGCGAGGATATGTCCATCCAGTATCCGTCGCACTGTGACGTTCCGGATCGCGATCCGGAACTCGGGGTTGGTGGCATGCGCCCGACGCACGCCGGTCGCCAGCTCGTCGAGGCTGAGCAACGTGCCCGCTGGTGGAATCAAGAGGAAGTCCGGATCGAAGCGGCTGAGAAATCCTGCTTCGAACTGGTCCTCCGGAAGCACGCCCGAGAACCATCCCACGAAAAAGGTGTGGAGTGCCTCTATCTCTTCTTGTACCGCCGCTTTCATAGTCGATCCTTCCAGCTCTACTACAGAGGACGCTCCGCACCCGAGACCAGCTCGGCGATGATTTCCGCCGCTGGTTGTACCCGATCGACGTCCGACACGGATGTGCCGGCGTAGAGCGCCATCGCCTCGATCCGGCCCGTCGTGTCCACGCTCGGGCAGATCACGGAGAAGCGCTCGATCGGAACCGATTGCCCGCCGAGCTGCATCGTTCCGACGACGTCGTCCGGCGCGTCGTTCGCAGCGGTCACGGCCGAACGCAACACACGATGGGGCGCATTCGGCCACATCGACGAGAACGCTTCGGTGAGGCAGGTGTCCTCGGCCGATGCGGCGAGCAGTGCCTGCACCCAGGCGGGATGCGCCCCGGACTCGGCCGAGGCGACGAAACGCGTCCCGATGCGCGCGCCCGCAGCGCCGTTCTTCAACACGGTAGCGAGATCGCGTGCGGTGGCGATCCCACCCGCGGCGATCACCGGGACGCCCACCGCGTCGACCACTTCTGACAGGAGTGGCGCGAGCTTCGTCTGTCCGCGGACGTGTCCGCCCGCTTCCGTTCCCTGTGCAACGACGATGTCACAGCCCGCATGCTCGGCGGCGATCGCCTCGGCACGCGAGCCGACCTGCCAGCTCACGAGAGTTCCGTGTGAATGTACCAGCCGCACCAGGTCCGGATCGGGGTCATCGTAGAAGAACTCCACGAGCCGCGCTTTCCGGGCCGCGACCTCGACACATGCGCGATCGAGGAACGGCATCAGGAAATTCACGCCGAACACTCCCGTCGTGCGCGTGGCGACATCGTCCAGGAGGGCCGTCAGCACTTCGGCGGACAGCATGGGCGCAGGAACCATCCCAATGCCTTCCGCCGACGCGACCGCGGCGACCAGCGCCGGCGTCGCCACCCCAGGCATTCCCGCGAGCTGGATCGGGTACGTAGCGCCCAGGAGCTTGGTGAGACGCGTTTCGATCATGAGGGGCATTCACCTCGATCGTTTTGATCCGTCTTCGGGCGGCGTCGACGCCTCGAGAAAGTCGCGGAACCCAGCCTGACAGTCGTCCCGCCAGATCGGCCACCATGCCTGCACGCCGGGCATCCAGAAGGCACGTGTCATGGAGTTGGCCCATCCCTGCCAGACAGCGTCTTCCATCATTTCCTGACTGTGTTGGTAGAAGATGTTCTCGTAGTTGCGGAAAAGACTCGTTACCAGGATGCCGAACTGGCGCCATTCCTCCTGAGTCAGTCGATCGTGGTCGTTCGTGCCCGCGAAGAAGAGACGCGATGCGTCGGCGTCCCGCCCGATGGATCCCGACAGCTCTGAAAGACTGGTCACGACGGAATGATAGCTCGCCGCTCGCACCGAGCGCGTGTTCTGCTGAATCTGCATCGCCAGATAGAACAGCGACACGATGACGCCGATTCCTCCGAGCAGTTCCGCGATCGCGCCAACAGCATCCCAGTTCATGGTGTTCTCCCGTCGTGTGTGATGGTGACCGCTCGACCTACGCCGCGGTCCATTCTTCTACTCGGGATCCACGAGGGCGAGGAGGCGACTGGTGACCTCGAGTACGACATCGTCGGGCGCACGATCGAAACGCGTCGCCTCCCGTGCGTGCCAATCGAGGCTCTTCACCTGATCGGAAAGCACAGCACCGCGGACTTTCCCTTCCTCCGGAAGCGGAACTTCGAATGGGTATCCCTTGAGCCGCGAGGTGATCGGGCAGAACAAAGCCAGGCCGACCTTTCTGTTGTACGCGCGCGGCGAGATCACGAACGCAGGTCGTCGGCCGGACTGCTCGTGACCGGCGTGCGGAGCGAAGCGTAGCCACACGATATCTCCGCGATCCGGTACATAGTTCTTGGGCACTACCAGGCTTCTCGCCCGACCGGCTCCCCGGTTTCTATCTCTTCGTGGATGTTCGTGGCCGTAACGTTTCGCAGGAGCTTCTTCAGATCGGACTTCTGGGTACGCACAGGCCGGGCGATTAGCGCATCGTCCTCGACCGACAGATCCACCTCGGATCCCGCGCTCACCCCCGTCTGTTCAGCAAGGGCCTTGGGTATCCGTAGGCCGAGACTGTTGCCCCATCGTTGAACCTTGGTCGTCATGCGCAAGCCGCCTGGCTATACATTGAGTATACACAGCCAATCGTCCATGTCGAGAGTATTGGTACTGATTGCCCGGTTGCTCAGGTCTTTACGTTTTTCCTGCGGGAGTTCGTCGATGATCTCTCTGTTGATGATCTCCTGCGTGCGGCGACTCCTGCTGGGGCCGGAACGCGGAGCCCTTGCAGGAGTTGATCCAGGCTCTTGCCGACGACCTTCCGCGCCGCCGCGATATCCTTCGACCCGGCGATCATCATGCCCGCCTCGTTCATGGCGCCCAGCAGCAGGTGCGCCATGGGCTTGGCCGGTTGCGGAGCGATCACTCCGCGTTCGGCGAGCGAGCGCAGACCATCCTCGACCAGGCCGAGTCCATAGGCGGAGTCGATCCGGCGCCACTCCTTCCAGCCGAGAACGACCGGGGCATCGAGGAGGACGATCTGCTGGACGGCGGGATCGAGGCAGGCGTCGAGATAGGCGTGGCAGCCGGCACAGAATCGGGTCCAGGGATCGGGTCCTTCGGCCCCGGCTGACTGGCAGGCCGCGGCGAGCTCGCGTTCGACATCCTCGAAGATCGCGGTGAAGAGCTCGAGCTTGTCGCGGAAGTGATGGTAGAGGGCGCCCCGCGTCACCCCGGCGCGGCGCACGACTGCCTCGGTGCCGGTCGCCGCGTAGCCCTTTCGGACGAACACGGCCCGCGCGGCTTTCAGAAGGGACGCTCGGGTGGCGTTCGCGAATTCTTCTCGACGGGTCTTGTTTCGCATACAGCGTGTATGTAACATACAATCTGTATGTGAAGCAACCCACGCAGCACGAACGGAGGATGCAATCATGATCGATCAGGTAAAGCGGGCGCTCGGGAAGAACTCGTACTGTACGCTGGCGACGGCTTCGGCCAACGGCCATCCACACGTGGTGGGGGTGCTCTATGCCTTCGCGCGGGACGCGGTCTACCTCATCACCGAACGCAAAACGAAGAAGGTGCGGGACATCGAGGCCAATCCGCGGGTGGCGATCTGCGTCCCGGTCCGGAAGTTCCCACTCGCGCCGCCCTTCTCGGTCCAGTTCCACGGATCGGCGGAGGTATTGGAGCGCGACGATGCCGAGATCGAGGAACTCCTGGGTGAGGGCGCGCTCCGCAAGATCGTTGGCTTCGGCATTCTGAAGCGACCGGGCATGTGCTTCCTCAAAGTGACGCCGGTCGGGAAGATTCATACGTGGGGCATCGGCGTCTCGATGTGGCAGTTGCTGCGCAATCCCGTGGGAGCGGATCGGAGTGTCGCATTGGCATGACGGTATGGTCGACACCGCAGGAGGCCGGCGGTACGGTCCTGCCATGCAGGTTCCAACCGAGGGCGGGTGCATCTGTGGCGCGGTTCGCTATCGGCTGACGCGACGTCCGCTGGCTCTCTACGTCTGCCATTGCACGGATTGTCAGCGGCACCTGGGCTCGGCGTTCGCAATGTCGATGATCGTCGATGCCGAGGGTCTCGAGATCCTGCAGGGTGATCCGGAGCGTTATGCGAGGGATTGGCCGGACGGACGGCAGTGGCGCGGGCGCTTCTGCGCGGGCTGCCTGACCCTCCTCTGGGGTGAACCGGTGCGCGTGCCGCAGTTCCGGGTTCTCCGTCCCGGCGCGCTCGATGATCGTGCGGATCTGATGCCGGACGCGCACATCTGGACCCGCAGCAAGCTGCCATGGGTATCAATTCCACCGGATGTTCGTTGTTTCGAGGGTCAGCCTACCGACGAAGAACTGCTCGAGGTCATCGTGGAGCGCCATGCACGCGAGCAGGGCGCGTGATCCAGACGTGACGAGTTGCTGGGCGCTGGGCGCGAAAGGAGCGAGCGTGTTGTGCTACGCTCTGACCCGCTCGTTCGATTCTTCGCAGCACGTCTACCAAGGAGGTTCCGATGTCTGACGCCCACACGCTCTCGACCGAGGCTGACGTCCGAGCGATCATCGGCGAGGAGTTGCCGGTCGTACGGGCGAAGCTGTTTCAGGAACTCGACGATACGGCGCGTGCCTTCATAGCGCGCTCGCCGATGCTGTTGCTCGCGACGGCCAGTGCAGACGGCATGCCCGACGTGTCGCCGAAGGGCGACGGCCCGGGATTCGTCGCCGTCGAGCCTGATGGGACGCTGCTCATTCCCGAGCGCCCCGGGAACAAGCTGATCATGAGCCTGAAGAACCTGCTGGTGAATCCACGCGTCGCGATGATCTTCGTCGTGCCGGGGACCGAAGAGACGTTCCGGGTGCAGGGCTCGGCCGAGTTGACCCGCGATCCTGCCGTGCTCGATCGGTTGGCGGCGCGCGGCAAGCCGGCCCTGCTCGCGATCCGGGTGCGCGTCGAGACGTGCTTCTTCCACTGCGCCAAGGCCTTCAAGCGCTCGAAGCTTTGGCAGCCCGACACGTGGTCGGAGCGCATCAAGGTGTCGTTTGGCAAGTTGCTGGCACCGAAGCTCGGTGGCGGTGCGGATCTCGAGAAGACGATCGACGACATGCTCGAAGAGGACTATCGCGACAATCTTTGATTGCGCGTGTGTGTCGCGTTAGAGCAGACCCGTGCGACCGATAACGAAGTACGCCAAGAGCGGCGACATCGATATTGCCTATCAGGTCGTGGGGGACGGTCCCCTCGACATTCTGATCGTGCCTGGATTCATCTCGCACCTTGATCTCCAATGGGAGATGCTGGGTTTCGAGGACTGGGTCCAGCGCCTGGCGTCGTTCGGCCGCGTCATCCTCTTCGACAAGCGAGGGGGTGGCCTCTCCGATCGCGATGTCGGCGATTCCACACTCGAAGAGCGCATGGACGACTTGAGAGCCGTGATGGACGCCGTTGGCTCCGACCGCCCCGCAATATTCGGGCTGTCGGAAGGCGGGCCGCTGTCCGTGCTATGTGCCGCGACCTATCCGGAGCGTGTGCAGGCTCTCATCTTGTGCTCGACGTTCCCGACGGCCAACGACGATGCCTATCCCGCCGATGCCAAGATAACGATTGGGCTCGACCACATGCGCTACGCCGCGGAGGAGGCGTGGGGCGATGGTTCGACGGTTCGGTACATCGCGCCGGCGCTCGCCGATGTGCCGGCGGCGGCCGAGTTCATGGGTCGTTTCGAGCGCGCCGCGTTGAGTCCTCGTGCTGCACAGCGGCAGTTGAGCTGGATCTACGATATCGACGTCCGGGCGGTTGCGAGCGCCCTGCACGTGCCGACCCTGATTGTGCACCGGGCAGACGACGCGTTGGTGCGGGTCGTGGGTGGTCGCTGGCTCGGAACGCACGTACCGGGGGCTCGTTACGTCGAGTTGCCTGGCAACGAGCACCTGCCCTGGCAGGGGGATGTCGAGCGTCTCGTCGGTGAAGTGCAGGAGTTTCTCACGGGCTCGCGCGCGGTCGTCGAGCCCGAGCGCGTGCTGGCCACGGTCTTGTTCACCGACATCGTTGGTTCGACGGAGCACGCGGTCTCCCTGGGCGACCGCGCCTGGAGCGATCTGCTCGGGCGGCATCATGGGGTCGTGCGGGAGCAGATCCTGCGTCATCGCGGTATCGAGCAGGACACGGCCGGGGACGGATTCCTCGCCACGTTCGACGGGCCCGCGCGGGCGGTCAAGTGCGCTGCCAGTGTTCGCGACGCGGTGCAGGATCTGGGGCTGGAAATTCGTGCCGGGGTGCACACCGGTGAATGCGAGCGCGTCGAGGACAAGATCGCCGGCATCGCGGTGCATACCGGTGCGAGGGTCATGGCGCAGGCGGGGCCGAGCGAGGTCCTGGTGTCGAGTACCGTCAAGGATCTCGTCGCGGGGTCCGGCCTGATCTTTACCGAGCGCGGGCCTCATGTGCTGAAGGGCATACCCGGTGAGTGGCGGTTGTTCGCGGTGGCGTGAGGGCTCGCGGGTTCGACTCGCCTCTAATTCGAGGCACCTCTACCTCGGTGCTGTCACCAGGCGACGCCTCGGTCCGTCGTTGCCATCATCTTGCGGGAGGTCAGATGCAGACGACGACGCAGCGTAGAGCGAAAACAGTGGGGGCCGTCGTGGGGTTCCTGGCGGCGATGTTCGCGGGGACAGCTTCGGTCCGGGCGGCGGGTGCTACGTCCGATCTCCTTCTCGTGCTCGATGCCTCGGGATCGATGTGGGGTCAGGTGGCCGGCGAGGCCAAGATCGTGATCGCACGCCGGGTCATGAAGGACCTCGCCGGGAGGATTCCGGCCGGCACCGAGGTCGGGCTGATCGCCTACGGGCACCGCCGCGAGGGCGACTGCGACGATATCGAAAGCATCGTTCCGATCGGGCCGCTCGACGCATCCGCGCTCGGGGCCAAGATCGACGCGCTGAACGCGAAGGGCAAGACGCCGATTACGAAGGCGGTAGGCGGGGCCATCGACGCGTTGAAGACGCGCGATCGCGTTTCGACGGTCATCCTCGTCAGTGATGGTATCGAGACCTGCGGCGGCGATCCTTGCGCCGCGGTCCGCGCTGCCAAGACGGCAGAGGTCGAGTTCGTGATGCACGTGGTCGGCTTCGATATGGGCGATGCCGACGTGTCGCAGCTGGAATGCGCGGCCCAGGCCGGGGGCGGACTCTACTTTGATGCGCAGAACGCCGAGGAGCTTGCGGGTGCGCTCGACGACGCCATCCAGGCGCCGACGGCCGACGAGACACCGGCGCGCCTCTCCGTTAAAGCCATCGCGGCGGATGCCCCGATCGATGCCGTGGTCGTCGTGACGCCGGCGGGTGCGAGCGAGCGCGTTGCGCAGGGTCGGACGTATACCGGTGCCGAGACGAATCCGCGCATCTTCCCGCTCGCCGTCGGTACGTACGATGTCTCGATCAAGGCCGTGCGGCTGAAGGGCGAGGCCGAGCAGCGTTTCGCTGCGGTCGAGGTGAGTGACGGCACGACCACCGAGGTGGTCGCCGACTTCAGCGCAGGGACGTTGGCGGTCGGCGTGACCAGGAACGGTGCGCTGTCGGATGCGACGGTGAACGTCTATCGAGCCGGAACCAAAGAGCAGGTGGCGGGGGGGCGAACGTATCGCGCATCGACGAGCAATCCGCGGATCCTGGAGTTGACGGCAGGCACCTACGACGTGCGGGTCGGGTCGGTCGAGATCAAGAGTGCGCCGGTTGCCGAATTTCCAGGCGTCACCATCACGGGTGGCGAGCGCACCGATCTCACGCACGAGTATACGAGCGGAACCCTCAAAGTTGGCGCGATGCAGGCCGGCGCGCTCGTCGACGCGGTCGTTGCGGTTCGGCAGGCCGACAGCGGTACACAGATCGCCGGTGGACGGACGTACACCGCCGACACGACCAATCCGAAGGCGTTCGAGTTGATTCCAGGGACCTACTCTGTGCGGGTCGCGGCGCTGAAGGTCGAGGGGAGTCCTGAGGAGACACTCGAGGTCACGATCGTTGCCGGCGAGACCGTCGAGCGTACGGTCACCTTCCCCTGACCAGTCATCGCGTCCAGCATGGCGGCCCGCGAGACGCGGGGGGTGCCTCCGATTCGGCTAGCGGGCTCGGCTTCCGTCTGCGCGGGGCGCCCGGTAAGCGTCGTCGAACGACTGCGGCCCTGGGGTCGCATGCCTGTGGGCAGGAGGCTCGCATGACCGACATCGACCGTTTCCTCGAACGCTTTGCCGCTTTTGGCGCCAACCCCGATCCGGTCCTCTACGAAGATCTCTTCGATCCGGCCGACGGCACCGTGCTGCATCCTGGCATGGAGGCGCCGCTCCATCGCGACAAAGTGCGCGACTACATGACCCTCTTCCTGGCGACGATTCAGGAGTTTCACTTCGACATCGTGCGTTCCGCGACCGATGGCGAGACTGTGTTCGTCGAGGCGGCGAATCGGGGCGTGATCGGGGGTGCGCGGCTCGAGTGGGGGACGATCTATCGTATCGTGCTCCGCGCCGATCGTGTGCTTGCGGGTCGTGCGTACGGCGATCGGGTTCCGCTCCTGGCGCGATTGTCGCCGACGATGACCCTGGCGGAGGCTGCGGGCATGGGGAGCGTCGCGCCGGGCCTCGCGACGCCGGCCGACTGATCGGCGTTCTGGTCGTTCTGGCCGCGAATCGCCGCCTGGCACGTCGGGCGAGAACCCGCTAAATACAGGGCCTATGCGTAACCCACGAGATTTCTTCAAGCCGCTTGCCATGGGCGCGCCCGACCCCCTTCACGAGATTCCGGTCAGGCCGTCGCGGATGGTCCACTTCTTCGACGCCAGCAACCCGAAGATGATCGCGAAGCTGCCCGACATCGCGACCAAGGTCGACATCCTCCTCGGCAACCTGGAAGACGCGGTGCCGGTCGACAAGAAGATCGCGTCGCGCGAGGGGCTGATCAAGATCGGCCGTGAGGTCGATCTCGGCGAGACGCCCCTGTGGACGCGCGTCAACAGTCTCGACAGTCCGTGGTTTCTCGACGACATCACGCAGCTGACCGAAGCGATCGGCAACCGGCTCGATGTCGTCATGGTGCCGAAGGTCGAGGGTGCGTGGGACATCCACTACGTGGATCGGCTGCTCGCGCAGCTCGAGGCCAAGCACAAGATCCAGAAGCCGATCCTCATTCACGCCATCTTCGAGACCGCGCTCGGTGTCGCCAACATCGAAGAGATCTGCGCCGCGAGCCCGCGCATCCAGGGGACGAGCTTCGGCCCCGCCGATCTTGCTGCATCGCGACGCATGAAGACCACGCGCGTTGGCGGTGGCCATCCGGCCTATCTCGTCCGCACCGATCCCGACCCCGACAACAAGGACGCGCCGCGCATCACCGCGCAGCAGGATCCCTGGCACTACTCGATCGCGCGTATGGTCGATGCCTGCGCGGCAACCGGGGCGCTGCCGTTCTACGGTCCGTTCGGCGACATCTCCGACGCGGTCGGGTGCGAGGATCAGTTCCGCGCCGCCTTCCTCCTCGGGTGTGTCGGCGCGTGGTCGCTTCATCCGAGTCAGATCGCGATCGCCAAGCGCGTGTTCAGCCCGCCGCCGGACGAAGTGGCGTTCGCGAAGCGCGTCCTCGAGGCGATGCCCGATGGTGCCGGCGTGCTGATGCTCGACGGCAAGATGCAGGACGACGCGACGTGGAAGCAGTGTCAGGTCATGGTCAATCTCGCCAAGCTTCTCGCCGAGAAAGATCCGGAGTACGCCGAGCTGTACGGCTTCGCTGCCTGATTGAGGATCACGGGGTGCACGCCCGTCGCGCACCGACGCCGTTCCGGGAGATGACGTGAAGGCCGGCGGTGCGCGGCCCCGCGTGGCGGCGTCAGCTACGGCCGGACCGGCCGAACCGGGCGATACCGGGATGCTGGCGTACCCGGTGCGGTGCGCGCTTCTCGTTGCGATCGGGGTCGTCGCACTCTGGTTGCGTCTGGTGCCGCTCGCGCTGCCCGGACTCGACGCCGAGACCCAGGATCTCTTTCGCTACGACGATGCCGGTGGACGCGCGCACGTCTACCTCGGCGACTACGATAGCTACGTCTGGCTCCGTGCGGCGCGGAACTACCTTCGCCATGGCACTACGTGCGACCAGGTCGTCGATGGGGTGTGTCGCGATACGCTGACCCACGCACCCGTCGGGCGCGAGATGCGCTACGGACGCTCGATGCACATCGTGGCGATCGTTGGATTGCACCGGCTGATCACCTCGGTCCGCCCGGCGCATCCGTTGCCCGCGACGGCCTATCTCGTGCCGGTGATTCTCGGGGTGCTCATCATTCTTCCTGCGTTCGGTATTGGTCGCCGCGTGGGCGGAGACGTGGCTGGTCTCGCGACGAGTGCGGCCATCGCGTGGAATCCGTTTCTCCTGACCCGGAGCGCTGGCAGCGACAATGACGTCTGGAACGTGTTTCTGCCGGTCTGTCTCGTCTGGGCGATCGTTCGCGCACTGACCGCGACGACGCTGGCTCGCGCGTGCACCTGGAGCGCCGTCGCCGCCGGTTTTGTCGGGCTGCATGCCGGGACGTGGGGTGGCTGGCCGCTGACCTACGGCGTCGTCCTGGTTGGCCTTCTCGGGCACGTCGTCGTGGTTGGCCTGCACCCCCTGGTGCGTCCCGACGGAACGTCGGCGTCGCGACGGGCGTGGGAGGTGATGCGGGGTCCGGTCGCGATCACGGCCGTCTACTATGTCGGGTGTTTCGTGACCACGAGCATTGCGGGCAGCGATCAGTCGTACTTTGCGGTTCCGGCGGCGATGCTGCGCAAGCTCGGACCAGCCTTGGCGTTCGCGGCTTCGAGTGCGGCCGCGACCGCGGACCGGCTGCCGTGGCCGAGTGTGTTCGAAGGCGTGGCGGAACTCTACGAACCCAGGCGGGCAGAGATCGGGAGTGGGCTCGGCGGCGAGGTGGCGCGCACGGTCGGATGGTTCGGCTTCGCGCTGCTCCTGTTGCCGTGGCGCAAGTGGCGTTGGTGGCACATGCTGGTGGCAACCGTCGGCACGGGTGTCATCGTTCGGCTCCTGTTTGGCGCGGAGCTCAGTCGCATTGCGACGGCTCAGCTACTCGTCGTGCCCGCACTCGCGGCGGTGATCGTCCGGGTGCTGATCGACGACCGTGGGGGTGACCGCTCATACAACGGGGGCGCCGCGATGGTCGCCACCGCGTGGTTTCTGGTCGGTGTCGTGCAGGCCTCGATCGGCGCGCGCTTCGTGCTCTTGTTGGTTGCGCCCTTCGGTATCGCATTCGGGCACGCGATCGGTCGTCTGCAGTGTGTGTTGGCGCTGGTGCCAGGAATGATGGGTCGATGGGCTCGTCCCGTGGCGGCGGTGGCGGCACTTGCCATTCTCTTCCCGACGTTGCAACTGACGCACGCCTTGGCGTCGCACTATCGTCCCCGGATCGACGACGCCTGGTGGCAGACGCTCACGAACATTCGTGCACAGTCACCGCCCGATACGGTGCTCAATGTGTGGTGGGATCATGGCTATTGGGCCAAGTACGTAGCGGAGCGGCGGGTGAGTGCCGACGGCGGCTCGCTGCGCACACGGATCCCCTATTGGACCGGACGGAGCCTGATGGCGGCCGACGAGCGCGAGACTGTCGGGCTGCTTCGCATGCTGAACTGTGGTTCGGCAGCGACACCCGAGCCCGAGGGTCGGAAGAGCGCGTACTCGCACCTGGTGGCGTACGGGGTGGCTCCGGTCGATGCTCACGAGCTCGTGCTGGCGCTCGCCGTTCGCGATCGAGCGTCGGCGATCGCGCTCCTCGAGGAACGCGCCCTGCCGCTCGCGGCTCAGCGCGATGTGCTTGCGGCCAGTCATTGCGCGCCGCCACCGACGCTGCTCGTGCTCAGTAGCAGGCAGGTCGTCTTGAAGAGCTGGAAGGAGCTTGCCCGTTGGCAGCCCGCATCGGCGGGTGCGTCCGCCCTTCCCGCCTGGCGCCGCGATCTTCTGGTCGCGGACTGGATCGACTGTGCCGTGGCCGACGACGGGCACTGGCGGTGTCCGGTGCAGCGACGTCGCCGCGCCAGGCCGACCTGGCTGCGTCAGGTGGCCCTCACCCCCGGCGATCCGAGCTCGGTGCGACTGACGCTGCAACGCCCGAAGCATCCGGGAAGCGATCTCGTCGCGGCACCGACGTTGGTCGTCCAGGCGACCGCCGACGGCCGGACGGAGACGCGGACCGCAGGCGAGCCTCCCGCCGAGGTGGCGGTGCTGATCGACGAGCCCAATCAACGCGTGCTCGTCGGAGCGCATGATCTCATTCGGTCGACCTTCGTTCATCTGCTCTTCCTGGAGGGCCGCTACGCGCGCCATCTCCGCAAGGTGGACGATCGCCCGGGTGTTGCTGGTGTGCGGGTCGTGACCTGGCAGGTCGATTGGGGCGGTGGCTCGTGAGCCGGTTACCGCTGCAGCAGCGCTTCGAGCGCCTCGACCACGATCCGCGCGGCGTCGGTGCGGGCGGCGGTCCGCACCCACGCGGCAGCATCGGCCAGCGCGGCAGGCGACTGCGCGAGTCCGATCAGGTGCGCCGCGATCTCGTCGATGTTCCATACGTCTTCGGCGGTCCAACGACTGCCCGTCATCGCGGCGTAGGCGCTCGCGTTCGCGCGCTGGTGGTCGAGTGCTGCGGTGCCGAGCGGGGTGAGCAATGCGGGCATTCCCAGTGCGGCCAGCTCGGCCAACGTACCGGCACCGGCGCAGGTGATGGCGAAGTCCGACGCCTGATAGGCTGCCGCCATGTTTTCGATATACGCACTCACCGTCGCCTCGAGTCGAGCGTCACGGTACGCTTCCCGAACGGTGGCGAGATCGCGCGTGCCCGACTGATGGTGGATCGCGAGCCGCACGTCCGCTTGCGCGACGCGTGCCAGCAGCTCGGGAACGTGTGTGTTCAGGAACGCGGAGCCCCCCGAGCCCCCGGAGATCAGGACCCGGAACGTGTTCGGATCGGTGCGTGCGATCCGGGCGCGCGCGGCTGCGGCGATGGCATCGTCGACCGGAAGGCCGGTGACGAGCGTCTTCTGGGACTGAAACCCAGCCGCGGCGGCCGGGAAACCCAACAGCACGCGATCGGCGAAGCGTCCGAGCAGCCGATTGGCGATGCCGGGTACCGCATTGGCTTCGTGGATCGCGGTGGCAAGACCGAGCGAACGGGCCGCGACGATGGCCCCCGCTCCGGCATAACCCCCGAAGCCAACGACGAGCTCCGTCTGGGCGCTCCGGAGCAGGGCGCGGGCCGCGGCGACGCCCCGGATCAAGGCCGCGAGCGCGCGCGCTTTGCCGGCCACGCCCACGCCGAACAGGGGGGCGCCCGGAATCGCCCTCAGCGGATACCCGCGGTGCGGCACGAGGCGCGTCTCGATCCCATCCGTCGTGCCGAGGAAGATGATTTCAACGTCGGGGTCGCGAGCGCGATACGCATCGGCCACCGCCAGCGCGGGATGGACGTGGCCGGCGGTGCCGCCGGCGGCGATGGCTATGCGACGGGTCACGCGTCGGGTCTCATGGTCGGCTGATGTCGTCTGGCGCACGCACACGGATCACCGTCGTCGTTCTCGGGGATCTCGGGCGCAGCCCGCGGATGCTCTACCACGCACGGTCGCTCGGAGACACCGATACGGACGTCGATCTCGTGGGCTATGTGACCCATGCGCTGCCTCGCGCGGTTGCCGAGCATCCGCGGGTGCACGTCCATCGCCTCTGGGCGCCATCGACGGGCGCCGGAGCACGCTTGCCTCGGCTCGCCTTCCTCGTCTACGCCCTCTGGCGTGCCCTGCGCCAGACACTCGAGCTCTCGTGGGTGCTGCTCGTTCGCGTGCCGCGCCCGTCCGTCGTCCTGGTGCAGAATCCGCCGGCGATTCCGACGTTGCTCGTGGCGCTCGTGGTGTGTCGTTTGCGCGCCGCCCGTCTGGTCATCGACTGGCACAATCTCGGCCATGCGATGTTGGGGCTCACGCTCGGCGTCGCGCACCCGGTCGTCCGCGCTGCCACCGTGTACGAACGTACCTTCGGGCGCGCGGCCGACGCCCACCTCTGTGTCTCGCGCGCGATGCGTGCCGCGCTTGCCGAGCGGTGGGGCATCCCCAACGCGGTGGTACTCTACGACCGTCCTGCTGACGTCTTCGTGCCGACGCCTGCGGACACGCGGCAGGCGTTGTTTCGTCGGCTCGGGGCGGACCTCGACCCGCGGCTCGCCAGTGACGGTCCAGATCGGCCGGCGTTGGTCGTGAGTCCCAGTAGCTGGACCGTCGACGAGGACATCGACCTGCTCCTGGCCGCGCTCGTCGACCTCGACCGCCGGCTGCTGCTGTCCATGGGGGTGGCTCGTGCACCAGCGCCGCGCATCGTCGTGGCGCTCACCGGAGATGGGCCGCTTCGCGCCCGCTACCTCCCGCGCATCGGCGCCCTGGCGCTGTCGGCGGTGGCGATCCGCACGCTCTGGCTCGACGCCGCCGACTATCCAGGTGTGGTCGGCGCGGCCGATCTCGGTGTGAGCGTGCATCGGTCGGCCTCGGGCTTCGATCTGCCGATGAAGGTTGCCGACATGTTCGGCGCAGGTGTCCCCGTGTGCGCGCTCGACTACGCGCCGTGCTTGCGCGAGCAGATCGACGACGGTACGACCGGCGTGTTGTTCACGAGCGCGGACGAGTTGGCGACACATCTCGAACGCCTGCTCGGCGAGTATCCTGCGAGAACGACCGCCCTCGATCAGCTGCGCGCCGCGGTCGTGGCGCGTGAGTCGATCCGCTGGGCCGACGCCTGGAAGGAGAATGCCCGGCCCGTGCTCGTGCCGGAGCACGGACGATGAAGGTCATTTTTCTCCATCCCGATCTCGGCCTTGGCGGCGCCGAGCGCCTCATCGTCGACGCGGCGGTCGAGATGCAGGCGCGGGGCCACGAGGTCATGATCTTCACGTCGCATCACGATCGCGCGCGAGCCTTTGCCCCCACGATCGATGGGACACTCGATGTGCGCGTGCGCGGCGGGTTGCTTCCGCTTCACGTCGGGCAGCGGTTCCGCGCCCCGAGCGCAATCGTGCGCATGGCCTACCTCGCCGCAACCGCGCTGCATGCCGAGCCGCACGATGTCGTCGTGTGCGATCTGGTGGCGCACGTCATCCCGATCGTCCGCGCGATGACGCGCGCCCCGATCATCTTCTATTGTCACTTTCCCGATCAGTTGCTGGTCCCCCGTCATAGTCGCTTGTACCAATTGTATCGCGTGCCGATCGACCGTCTCGAGCAGTATGGCACCGGTCTCGCGGATCGAGTGGTGGTCAACAGTCGCTTCACCGCCCTCCGATTTCGCGACGCGTTTCCGGCCCTCGCCGACCGGACACCGGACGTCGTGTATCCCGGTATCGCCCTGACAGTGCCGCCGCAGCTCCCGGTCCTGGACGATGTGCCGTTCATTCTGAGCGTGAGTCGCTTCGATCCAGCGAAGAATCTGCGCCTCGCGATCGAGGCGTTCGCCGTGTTGCGGCGAACCCTGGCGCCCGAGGCCTTCGGGCCGTTACGGCTGGTGCTCGCCGGGGGATACGATCAACGCCGGCGGGAGGATCGTGCGCTCGTCGACGCGCTGCTCGCACTGGCGCGCGAGTTGGAGGTCGATGATCGCGTGACACTGGTCCGTTCGCCGTCCGACCGCGAGTTGCAGGGGCTCCTTTCGCGCGCGCTGTGCGTCGTGTACACGCCGGAGGATGAGCATTTCGGCCTGGTGCCGCTCGAGGCCATGGTGGCGCGAAAGCCGGTCGTCGCCGTGAATCGAGGTGGTCCGGCCGAGACGATCATCGACGGCGAGACGGGGTTCTTGTGTCCCCCCGAGGCGTCCGCCTTTGCCGGGGCGCTCGCTCGTTTCGTCGCCGAGCCCGCGCTGGCACGCACCATGGGTATCGCGGGCCGTACGCGCGTCGAAGCCACATTCACCAGAACGAAGTTCGGCGAGCGCTTCGAGGCCCTCGTGCGCGAGGTCGTGGGCGCAGGCAGGCGCGTGTCGTGAGTCGTCCGACACCGCCCACGGTTCGTGAAACGGTTCGGCGCACGTTTGCGCTCAGTAGCGTCGGGCGCGCGCGGTGGGCCGCCTTGATTCCGTTGGCGGTTCTCACCGCCGGGGCCGAGGCTGCGAGTGCTGCGGCGCTCTTCGGGTTGATTCAGATCGTCGGCGATCCCGCGCGGGCGGCGACGTTGCCCGTTGCCGCGACTATCTACACGTGGCTGCCGTGGCAGAGCGATCGCGGGATCGTGCTGGCCTTCACGCTGCTGCTGGTTACGTTCTACCTCGTCAAGAACGTGCTGCAGATGCTGCAGACGTATGCCAACAGTGGATTGGTCGCCCAGGAGACGGCGAACCTGGCCTGTCGGCTGCTGACGATCTATCTCCGTGCACCGTACGTGTTCCATCTGCGCCGGAACTCCGCCGAGTTGATCCGGAACGTTGCCCATTCGTCCGCGGTGGTGTTCCGGAACGCGATGGCGCCGACGGTCGCGCTGGCGTTCGAGATCATGGTGATGGCGGCGATCGGGGCCGTCCTGTTGGCGGTTGCGCCGATGGTAACGCTCGCGATCGGCATCGTGCTGGGAGGAGCCGCGGCCGTATTCCTTCGCTTGTCGCGCCGTGTCGTAGCCCGGTGGGGCCGACGTGCCGAGGTGCTCGTCGGGGAGATCCTGCAGAGTCTGCATCAGACCTTCGGTGCGGTGAAGGAGATCAAGGTGCTCGGCCGCGAGCGCTATTTCGCCGACGGATTCGGCCGTGCGCAGCGGGGGCTCGTCCGCGTGCAGCATCTGCACACGACGCTCGGCGCGATGCCCCGGTTGCTCGTCGAGACGCTCTTCGTCGGAGGGGCGTTCGTCCTGATCGCGGTCGTCGTTCTGCTGGGGCGCTCCGGTCCAGAGGCCCTGCCATTGCTCGGCCTGTACGCCTACGCCGGGTTTCGTATCATTCCCTCCGCGAACCGGCTGATGCTCTACATCGGAGAGATCCGTGGTGCGGGGGCGGCCGTGGCGCAACTCTCCACGGACGTGCGCGAGGTCGAGGCCCTGGGCGACGACACGCTTGCCTCGGACGGAGTCGTGCTCCCGTTCACCGACCGCCTGGCGCTCGAGGGTGTCGCCTTCGGCTACGACGGCGGCGTGCCGATTCTCAGCGACGTGGATCTCACCATCAGATGCGGCGAGTCGATTGGCGTCGTTGGGTTTACCGGCGCCGGGAAGAGCACCCTTGCGGACCTGGTGCTCGGTGTCCTGACGCCGACCACCGGACGCGTGACCGTCGACGGTCGTGATCTCGCGTCGGGGGGTGAGGTGCGCCGTGCCTGGCATCGCCGCATCGGATACGTGCCGCAGGCAGTCGTGCTCGTCGACGATACCCTGGCCCGGAACATTGCGCTTGGCGTCGGCGACGATCAGATCGATCCGGCGCGGCTCGCCACCGCCCTGCGCGTGGCGCAACTCGAGGAATTCGTCGCCGGGCTCCCCGACGGACTGCAGACGCGTGTTGGTGAGCACGGTGTCCGACTTTCTGGCGGCGAGCGGCAGCGCGTCGGGATCGCCCGCGCATTGTACGCCACGCCCGATGTGCTCATCTTCGACGAAGCCACGTCGGCGCTGGACAATCGTACCGAGGCCGAGCTCGTCCGCGCGCTCGATACCCTGCCCGGCACCGTGACCAGGATCATTGTCGCGCATCGGCTGACGACCGTCCGGGCGTGCGATCGCCTCGTCTTTCTCAAGGACGGCCGGGTCGACGATGTCGGCTCCTACGACGATCTCGTCGATCGCAATCTCGTCTTCCGGACCATCGCTACCCAGCCTGATAAGACCTGAGGCGACCGGCGTCCGACGCCGTCAGCCCGCGGGTTCAGGGCGCGACGTCAGCGGCGGGGAAGGTCGCGACGTGGGCGCGAAAACCGGTGACGAAGCGCTCGCAGCTGAACACATCGCGTCGATCGCGTACGTGCGCGGCGAGCGCGTCTTGCGCCGCAGGGTCGCCGAGGACGCGGTCGATGCGGTCGATGGCATCCTGCTCTGAGGTGTAGAGCAGGCGAGGGTCGCCGCCGACGATGTCGCGGGGTCCCCCGACGTCCGGGACGAACGTGATGCAGCCGGCGCGCTGGAGCTCGGCGACGGCGATGCCGAAGTGTTCGCCGACCATGCCGTGGATGCCGTAGCGATTGCTCGTCAGCAGGTCCAGGAGCTCGGCGCGCGGGATGTCCTGATGCAGGGTCACGTGGCCCGTCCGGGTCTGAAGATGCGCGCGCACCTCCGTCACGAACGGAGAATCACTCGCTGATCCGACGAGGTGGAGGTGTACGTCGTGCCCGCGCGTGCGCAGCCCATCGATGATGCGGATCACCTTGATCTGTTCCTTCTCGTGGGACAGCCGACCGATGCAGACGAAGCCGTTCTTGCGCGCGTCCCACGGTACCTCCGGGAAGTCTCCCGGTACGGGCGGATGCAGCACGATCGGATCGATGCCATGGGCGGCCCGGGTCTTCTCGGCGATGTACTCCGAGTTCACGAGCGTCAAATTGCGTCGCATGCGTGGCCACGAGAACTCCGAGAGCAGGCCGCACAGGGCCCAGTACCCACGCAAGGCGCCGGGGATGTAGTGGAACCACCGGAGATCGAGTGCCGGTCGCGGGAACGAGGCCCAGGGGTAGTGTACGTACTGGATCCCGCGTTCGCCGAAGTCTGCCTCGTTGTTGGCGGTGAGCATCAGATCGAACGGGGTGCGGCGGTGCAGTTGGCGGGCACGGCGCAGAAGGGTGTGCATCTGCAGCATCGCATGAGGAGTCGGGATTCTGTCCACGAGTCGGCGCGTCGTCGGCGGGATCACGTGGAGCGTGAAGTCGTGCGGCGCGAGGGTCGTGCCGAAGAGGCGATTGATCGGCTCCAGGTCGATGCCCTTCCACGTCAGGATCGAGATGTCGGCGTGGCCGCGGAGGGCCTGTACCATCCAGGCAGCAACGACGTTCCCGCCGCCGGGTGGTTGCAGCGACGGCTGGATGAGGAGAACACGCTGCACGTGGGATCAGAACAGCTCGAGCTGCGGTCCGCGCCGCGTGCGCCGCGATCGCGGGGCGGATCTTGGCGGCACTGGGTCCCGGGTGCGTTTCCGTCGCGCTGTGACGGTGGGCGTCGTTTCCTGCGCCCGTGCGGCGTGCGCCCCGGTGGCCGCACGGGGATGGTGGGCGCCTGCCGGTTGCGTGTTGCCCCCCGCCGCCGGTTGCGTGTTGCCCCCCGCAGCCGCGTCCGCCGGGCCGAACACGGTGCGCCCGCCGTAGTCGGCCGAGTGTGTGCGCTCGCGGGCGACGAGCGTTTCGAAAGGCGCGCCGTCCGCCACGCCCTCGAGCAGGCGGGCTTGGCGGTCCAGGCGCCGGATCGCCTGCAGGCTCTCCTCGCGTCCGAGCTTTGCGCGCGTGACGGCACCGCGGAGTACCCGGATGGTCTCGTCGTAGACGGTGAGCGGCACCGGGAATGGATGACCGTCTTTGCCGCCGTGGGCAAGCGAGAAGCGCGCCGGGTCGCTGAAGCGGCAGGGGGTTCCGTGGACGACTTCCGCCACCAACGCCAAGGCTTCGATGGTTCGCGCGCCGACTCCGGGCACGAGCAGGAGCTCGGCGAAATCGCGTGGGCCGCGGTCGGCCGCGGCCGCGAGCGCGGCATGCATGCGTCGCAGGACGACGTCGCTTGGTCGGACGTCGTGGTGTGCCGGCATCTGCAGGTGCGGCGTAGTCATCAAGGCCGGCGCGGCGGCCTCGCGCAGCACCGGCGCGGGCGCTCGCTCGAACGCGAGCGGGAGATCGCGGCGTAGCCACCCGACGACCCGTTCCGGGTCGCCGCACGCCAGCTCGACCTCGGCCGCGCGTGCCCGGGCGGCGCGGTGATCGGTGAGGTTCACGATCTCACCCTGGGGCGGGCCGTCGATGCCCGTGTGGGGCTCGTTCACGAAACTTTCCAGCTGCTCGGACAGCCAGTGGTAGCGCCGCGCCTGGCGACGATCGGCGTTCATCCCCTGCTGCACGACGACCCAGTGGCCGTCGTCGGCGATCATGAAGCTGTGCAGGTACAACTCGAAGCGATCCTGCACGGCGGCACTGTCGACTTTCGCAACCAGCCGACTCGCCTTGGCGAGCGCCTCGCCATCGAGTCCGGTCCGCTCGCCCACGGCCACGAGCTCGGTCGGCGTCCGTCGCGAGTGGCGCCCGCGGCCCCCGCAGATCGTCAGTCCGATCTCCTTCTCGATCGGCGCCAGTCCACGCTTGAGCGCGCCGACGACGCTGGTCGTGATGCCCGACGAGTGCCAGTCCATTCCCATGACGGCACCGAAGCTCTGGAACCAGAACGGGTGTGCCAGGCGCCTGAGCAACTCGTCCCGGCCGTATTCGTGGACGATCGCCTCCGCCACGATCCGCCCGAGCGCCGCCATTCGCGTGGCCAGCCACGGCGGCACCCGGCCCCCATGCAACGGCAGATCAGCGCTTCCGGTGCGACGACTCACGACCGTTCAGCATAGGAGCGGCATCGAGCCGCGGCAAGCTCAGGCTGGTGGGATCGTGGTCGGCGCCTCACCCGTGGTGAGCCAGCGCGCGCACTCGGGTCCGAGCTCCCGGAGGCATCGGTCCTCGTACTCGGCGACGTCCGCCGGAGTGAGCGTTTCTCCCCACCGTCCGTTCACGCCCTTGTTGATGAAGACCTCCGCGCCGGCATCCCAGAAGGCCCCGCCCATTGGTACGGTCTTGCCGGCGTTCTGCTTCATCCAGTCGAACGAGCAGTACTCGACGATCGCGTCCCAGCGCGATTCATCGATCGGAATCTCCAGGAAGGACGCGATGCGACGCATCTGTCCCGGCATGTCCTTCTTCAGATTGGTGAAGTGCACGAACATGAGATTGGGAAGCGCGCGGATCTCCCACCAGGTGCGGACGTTCTCCCAGAACGGCCAGAACGGATGGCCGTCACGATCCATCCAGTCGCGCCAATACTCGTGGATATCGCTCGGCGGGGGCTCGATGGGCGGACCGACCCGCCCCGGGGTATCGTTCAGAGCCGCGTACCACGTCTGATTCGCATTGATGTGATGGTTGTACATGCTCCAGACGACGTCGCGTCCGTCGCGACCGATGTAGACGTACTTCGCACGTGGCGAGTAGACGAGTGCGTTCACCGGTAGATGCGTCTTCATGAATCGTCGGTGGGTCTGTGCCTCGACGACCGGAAGCTTCACTGCTTTGGGCGGCACGCGGAGATCGAGCCACGGTGACATCTCGGCAACCTGCAGATCCGGATCGCCCCCGGACATCATCTGCGCGATCATCTGTTGCATCCAGGTCGTTCCGGCTTTCGCGTACGTGCCGATGACGATGTCGTCGTCGCGGAACTGGAGATCGTTCCAGATCGTCGAATCGAAGTGATGACTGTGCAGCTCCCTGATCTTTTTCGGCCACGCGGGTGTCATTGGCATTCCGTCCTATGCGCACATGTTGCGAAGGGTGCCGAGGTGCTCGATCGTGCTGATGATCTCTTCTCCGGAGGTGAGGTAGCGTCGGGGGTCGCGGGTCGAGCCGACGCCTGCGGGTGTGCCGGTGAAGATGAGATCACCGGGTTCGAGGGTGCAGACGTTCGAGAGATACGACACGAGTGGGGCGATCGGAAAGATCATGTCGCTGGTGCGGGCATCCTGCATGCGCTCGCCCGCGACATCGCAGGTGATGGCCAGGTCGTCGGGGTCGATCGGTGCGTCGAGCGCGACGATGGCCGGCCCGATCGGGCCATAGGTGTCGTACGACTTGCCGAGCGAGAACTGCGGTGGCTTGTCGCTGAACTGGACGCGGCGATCCGAGATGTCCTGTCCTACGCAGTAGCCGGCGATGTAGCGGAAGGCCTCCGCCTCGGCGATGCGCAACCCACGCCGGCCGATGACCACGACCAGCTCGACTTCCCAGTCGACGTGGCGGGACGAGAGGGTGACGGCATGCTGTGGCCCGACCAGGCAGCTCGGAAACTTGGTGAATACGAGCGGCGACTTCGGGAGATCGAGTTTCGCCTCGGCCGCATGTGCCCGGTAGTTGAGGCCGATGCCAAAGACCTTGGTTGGGCGCGGGCTGGGCGGTCCCAGCCGGGTCTCGTCGAGGGTGCCATCGAAGGCCGTGTCCGGTTGCCCCGCCGCCCACTCCACGAACCCGTCCCACGCGCCGAGGACGGCCATAGGGTCAGCGGAGAACCGTCCGTCGGAGACGCGTGCAATGTCGAGGGTGCGGCCCTCGCGGACGAGCAGGGCGCGGCCATCCAGATTGGCGAGTCGGACGCTCAGGACAGCACCAGCGAGCGCGGCGTCCGTGGGGGCAATTGCGCCGCGTAGTCCTCCTCGGTCAATTGCAGCATCTCGCGGAAGCGTTCGGGCTCGGTAGGCGCACCTTCAACGACCCGCTCGCGGACACGGTTCAGCAGCGGAAGGTTGTCCGCAAGAGCGCCGTGCACGTCGGCGACGCTGATGCCGTGGATCTCGCCGAGCAGGCACATGGCGATGTAGTCGAGCTGATCGGCGTTCGGTTTGATCCGCCACACTTCCGGAAGAGTCAGGACGCGCGTCACCGTGCTCTGTACCCGGATCGGTACGACGTGGTCCGCGCCACTGCCCTCGGTGCCCGGGGCAAGAAAGATGATGGCCGGGGCGCCGTCGGTCGCGACGGGGTGCGGGATGTAGTGCGGTGACGTGTACCCGACTGTCTCGAACAGCGTGCGCCGATAGGCGACCTGATCGAAGCCCGCCTGCTCGAGCAGCGCCCAGAGGTGGTGTGCGAGGTCACGGCCGGCACCCTCGGCCTGGCGCGCGAGTGCCCAGGAGGCGTCCGCGGTGTAGCCCTCGCGCGCGGCGATCGCCACGAACTCGGGCAGCGCGACGGTGAGCGCAAGTGCCTCGACTCCGGTGTGGTCGTCGTCGCCTGCCGCGATCGTCTCGGCACGGATGGGTGTTGTAGCTGCGGCGGCCTCGAGAATCATGGCGAAACGATCGCCGTACATCGAGAACTTGCCAAAGCCGCGCGTGCAGTCGTGCAGGCGGACGCGTCCGACGCTGCTCACGGGCAGGGTGCCGAACCGCGTCAGGCCGAGACCGCTCATCAGCGAGCCGTAACCGATGACGGTGATGGGTGGATGGGATGAAGGCGTGGTGGTCACAGGTGTCTCCGGGTGGACGGCCGGTCAATAGCGTTCGGGCGGCGAGATGTCACGCCCGGCGCGCGAGGCCGTGCTGTTGCAGGCGCCAGATCAGAACGTCGAGGCGGTCCTGGCCGAAGAAGGGCTCGCCCTCGAAGACGATCGTCGGCACGCCCCAATGGCCTGCGGCTTCGAGCGCGCGTTGGTTGTCCTCCACGATGGTGTCGTAGCGAGCCGGGTCGGCGGTAATGTCGCGGTCGAGCGTCGCGAGATCCAGCCCCGCACGTGAGGTTGCGTCGGCCAGGTGCGTGCCCTGATCCCAGCCGTCGATCTTGCCGTTGAAGATGATCTGCGACACCTCGCTGATGAAGGGGAGACCACGGCCGGCGAGCGTTGCCGCCGCGCCCAGACGCACGAGACGCCAGATATAGGGTTGCTCCGACGCGATGGTGCGGGTGGCGAAGTCCTGCACGATGGGATCGGGGCGCGGCCAGCCGTAGTCGATGCCCTCCTTTTCCGCGATACGCCAGGTGTCGCGCAGGAGGTACGGCGGCCACAGCGGATTCACCTTGGTGAAGAAGTCGGGATCGCGGACGGCCAGCGGCAGCACGGGGCGCACCTGGATGTCGACGTCGTACGTGGCCGCGAGGTCGACGATGCGCGGCGTCGCGAGGTAGGAGTACGGGCTGCGGAACGACCAGTAGAGATCGAGTGCCAGTGTCATGCGTGCTCCTTGCTGGTGCCGGCCACCGGGCCTCGCTGGCGGATGGCGTCGTTGGCGAGTGTGTCGCAGCGCTCGTTCTCCACATGGCCATCGTGACCGCGGATCCAGTGCCACCGGACGTCATGCGCGGCCGCCGCGCCATCGAGCTGTTCCCACAGATCGACGTTCTTCACGGGCTGCTTGGCCGCGGTCCGCCAGTTGTTGCGCTTCCACTTGGGTAGCCATTCCTTCATGCCCTTGCTCAGGTACTGCGAGTCGGTGAAGAGATCGACCTGCGCGCCCTCGGCGAGCGCGCGCAGCCCCTCGAGCGCTGCCTGCATCTCCATGCGGTTGTTGGTCGTGGCCGCCTCGTACCCGGTGATCTCGCGGCGTCGGTCGCCCTCGACCACGATGGCCGCCCATCCGCCAGGGCCAGGGTTCCCGAGGCATGCTCCGTCAGTGAAGATCTCCACGTGCATTGCGTTCTTCGTCCTTTCTTCATTCGCACTCATGCGGCCACGTCGTCGCGAGGGTCGGCTCGGCCTCGATGCGTTGCAGGCAGCGCTGTGCCTCTTCGAGAGCCGACAGGTTCTCGTAGCGTTGCAGGGCACAGTTCGGCAACCCGTCGGCCACCGTGGCGCGGAGCTCGGCCAGGCCCTGGTCCGTCTCGCCCGTCAGGACACGGGTCTCGGCCAGGAGCACCCGGTTGGTGATCGAGCACCGAAAGCGCGCCCCGGCGGACGCCGCTTCCATGAGTGCGCGTGCGGCGGCGCGGTCTCCCCCGAGCAGGGAAGGTGCCTTGAGGAGGATCGAGGCTTCGCCGCGCGTCGCGGCACCGTCCCGGAGATCGCCTCCCGGGGCGAGGTCTCCGCGCGCGGCGCGAAACTCAGCGAGGAGCGAGCGGGGCATCGTAATGAGCAGGGGGCTCCAGGAGAACTGCGCCAGGCGGCCGCGCGCACTCGCGTGCCAGGTGATGCACTCGGGGTCGTCCGGCTCGAGCGCCAGACACCGCTCCATCTCCTGCTCGGCGAGTCGGAGCCGGCGCTTCACTTCCCGTTCGGGCACGCCGCTGTCGCGGCTCTTGTAGGCGGTCGCGGCCAGGATCCGGCGCGCGTGATTGCGCTCGCGCGCTGGCGCTGCATCGCAGGCGACCAGGCACACCGCGAGGTCGTACGCCTGGTTCACACGCGCGGCGAAGACGGTGTGTGCCGCCTCGGTGAGGGGCAGGGCCGCACCGGCGCTGCGACTGTCGAAGATCTCCTGCGCGCCGGCGACCCCGGCAGCGTAGTCCCGACACTCGCAGGGGCGGCCGGTGCCCCCTGCCGGGGCATCGGACGCGCGTGCGTCGGCGAGCCCGAGTCCGAGCGAGAGGGCCAGGAGCACGATCGCCGTCATCGGCGCCGTTTCTAGCCTGGATGCCCGCCGAACGCATGAGTGGGTATTCGTACAGTACCGCATTGACTGAACGTTCAGAATAAACTAAACGTTCAGAACGTAGGGATCGTAGAGGAGGACTCATGGACCGCACCACGGCAATCTTCGTCGACGGCATCGGGACGGCAGCAGCAACGTCGGGAGTGCTCGGGCAGATTCAGGGCCGGATCTTCGCCCTGCTCTATCTGCACGCCTCGCCGATGCCACTCGACGAGATCTCGAGCGAGCTGCAGCAGAGCAAGAGCAACATCTCGGTGAATATTCGCGGTCTCGTCGAGTGGCATCTGGTCCGGCGCGTGAGCGTGCCCGCTTCGAGGAAGGATCACTACGAGGCCGCGACCAACTTCTGGCGCGTCATGACGGAGATCATGGAGCGACGGTTCCGATGGACCGTGCGGCAGGTGCTCGCCACGATCGCTGAGACCGAGCGCGCCGCCATCGAGGATGGTGGGCGGCGCGATACCGCGGCGGGCGAGGCGGTCTCCTTCATCACGTCGCGCATCGGCGTCCTCAAGCTCTACTTCACGGCGGTCGACGGTGTCATCGGCTCGTTCACGCAGGGCAAGCCCGTCGACGCCGAGACCCTACAGAATGTCGTACCACTCGGGGCAGTGCGGGGGCGGCAGCGGCGTTGAACGGTACGCGGAAGGGAGTGTCGCAATGGAAGCTCCACTCGTTCTCACACTTCTCTGGTTGGTGTTCTTCGGCACCCATGTCGGTCTGGCGACGCGACAGGTGCGCGCCGTCCTCGTCGATCGGCTGGGCGCACACGGGTTCTTCGTCTTCTACTCCGTCGTGGCGTCGGTCACCTTCTCGATCCTGGTTACGTACTATGCTGCGCACCGTTTCGAGGGGCCGGGCGGATTGGCGCTCGGGGCGAGCGAGCCAGCACGGTGGTTCCTCATGGGAGTCATCGCGTTCGGCGTCGTGCTCGCGGGCGCCGGACTCGGGGTCTACCCACGGACGCCGATGGCACTCTTCGATCAGCCGATCGGGAGCCCGCGCGGCATCGAGAAGGTAACCCGCCATTCGTTCTTCGTCGGCACGGTGTTGCTCGCACTGGCGCACCTGCTGCTGGCCACCAAACTCGTAGGCGCGATCTTCATGGGAGGCTTCGCGGTACTGGCGATCGTCGGGGCACGCCATCAGGACCAGAAGCTCCTGGAACGTCGTGGGGAACCGTATCGGGCGTACCTCGCATCGACCTCGCTGGTGCCGTTTGCCGCGCTGCTGTCCGGACGGCAGCGGCTCGTCACGGGAGATCTTGCGGTGCCGATGCTCTTGTGGGGGCTCGTCGCGACGGTCGCGCTCCGTCTCGTACACGCCGACATGTTTGCGCACGGCGGGCTCTGGGTGATCGCGGCCCTTCTCGCAGGCGCGTCACTCGCGACCCTGCAGAGCTGGCGGCGAAAGCGCCGACACGACGCTGGCGCCGCCAGGCCTGTGTCCGCGGTCGGAGGTGGGGTGTGACGACCGGTTCGGGCCTCGGGGTGACCTCGGGCCCGGTATCGCCGCCCGTTTCGGATGGCGGCCACGCCGCGGCGATTGCCGACGCGTCTGCACCGGTAGAACTCAACCAGCCGAGCGCACTCGACGAGGTGATGCCCACGTATGATTTTCACAGCCGACACGAGGTGGCGATCGCCGCGTCGGCGGCGCGGGTCGTCGAGGCCATCGAGCAGTACAAGCCGACCGTGGACAGCAGCTGGGTCAGTCGACTCCTGTTCCGGCTGCGCGGGTTCACGCCCGGTGACGGTGGGAAAAGCTTCCGGGAAGCGCTCGAAAGCGAGGGCTTCCGGATGATGGCGGAGCGTCCCGGGCGCGAGATCGTGTTCGGAGTCGCGGGTCGGTTCTGGAGTCTCTACGAGCCGTCGGCGCTCGACGTGGTTCCCGATCTGACGGCGTTTCGCGCCTACACCGCGCCCGGTGCCGCCAAGGCGGTGATGGGGCTCCGCGTGCAGGCGCTCGGTCCGCGGCGTGCGCTGCTCACGACCGAGACACGGGTCGCGTGCGTCGATGAGGCGGCCCGCCGGCGTTTCGCGCTCTACTGGGGGCTCATCAAGCCGGCGAGTGGCTGGATTCGTCGCGAGATGCTGCGGGCGATCGCGCACCGTGCGGCTCGCCTTTGACGGAACTCGGCGGCTCGCCTTTGACTGAACTCGGCGCCGGAGGAAGGAACATGCCAGCGCATGCGGAACGATGCTCAGCCGCTCTGGTACTTTGGTTACGGCAGCAACATGTGCCGCAAGACCTTCCTTGGGCTGCGCCAGATGCAACCGCTGGCGGTGCGGACGGCGCGACTCGGCGGCTATCGTCTCGCGTTCGATCTCGCCATCGGTGACGGCGAGCGCGGGGTTGCCAACGTCGTGGCGGATCCCGCCGCGCACGTCTGGGGCGTGCTCTATCAGTTGACGTCGAGTGAGTTCGATCGCCTCGATCGTACCGAGGGCGTACCCGGCGGCGCCTACGACCGCGTGCCGATCGAGGTCGTGACCGCCGACGGCGACCGCGTCTCCGCGTTTACCTACTGCTCCGGGCGGAGCCGTGCCGGTCGACGGCCGTCGCCCCGCTACATGGGGCTCCTGCTCACCGGCGCGCGCGAGTACGCCTTGCCCGAGGCGTACGTCGGCTATCTTCGCGGGTTCGCGCTCGCGATCGACGAGCGCGAGGCTGCGCAGGGAACACTACCGTTGGAGGATACCATGAGTCGGAAGATCAAATTCTACTTTGCGTACAACAGCCCGTTCGCGTTTCTCGCCAGTCAGCGCCTGGCGCGAGAGCTGGCACCGGTGGACGCCGCGGTCGAGTACAAGCCCGTCTACTCACCGCGTACGGGCGGCGGGGCTCCGGACCTGACCTCGCCACGATTCAAATACCTCTTCGAAGATGTCGGACGGTTCGCCAAGGCCTACGGTCTGGCGTTGAATCCCGGACCGTTCGCCGACACGAAGCGCGCCTGCCTCGGCTTCTTCGCCGCGCGCGCGCTCGGTGCCGAGCGCGCTTATCACGACGGCGTGTATCGGGCGCGATGGCTCGCCGGGCGCGATCTCGCCGACGACGCGACGCTGGCCGACGTCGCCGTCGAAGCGGGACTCGATCGGGAGACCTTCCTGATGGCCCTTGGCGAGGCCGACCACGACCGCGCCATCGTCCAGAGCAACGCCGAAGCCGAGGCCGACGGTGTCTTCGGCTTTCCCTTCTTCATCTGGGAGGACCAGCGCTTCTGGGGCAACGATCGCGTCGAGTGGCTCGTCCGCGCGCTGCAGGAGGCCTGAGCGGTCACCGGTCGTCGATGGGGAACAGAACCTCCGTCAGCAGATCCTCCGGTCCGACGTCGGCGGGATCGTTCCGGTAGATCTCCCGGACCAGGCCGCGCTGCGCGTGTCCGCGTTCTTGCGCCCAGGCGTGCAGCGCGTGGTACGCGAGCCCGAGTTCTTCGTACGGGCCGCGATGGGTCAGCCAGGCGAAGGCTCCTCCCGGTAGCTCGGCTATCTCGGCCGTCGGGAAGACCGCCGTTCGGGAGGCGATCCCGACGCAGGCGTGGACCGTGATGGCGTCTTCAGAGGCGCCGGTGTCGTCGTTCATGCACAAGATGGGATCGAGGGGTTCGTGCCCGCCCGCGCGCAGCTCGTCGAACAGCTCGTAGATGAGCGTCGTCGTGTCCGGGACCAACGAGGTGCTGGTGGTGGTCGTATAGCGTCGCGCGACGGTCCGTGCCTGTTCGCGGCGGACCGAGATCTCGTAGGGCAGGAGCGCACCCTCGCTGACGATTCGGCGGATCGTCCGCACCGCATTCTCACGCCGGGCAAGCTCCGCCTCGAGGCGCGCCATCGCCGCCTCGAGCTGCGCCAATCTGGCGGGCCCGTCCGCGTCCAGCAGGGCGCGAATCTCGGGTAGCCCGATGCCGAGTTCGCGCAGCAAGCCGATCGTGATCGCGTCCCGCGCCTGACCGCGGGCGTAGTACCGATAGCCGGTCGCCGCGTCGACGTAGGCCGGTCGCAGCACGCCTTCCTCGTCGTAGTGGCGGAGCGCCTTCACGCTCAGACGGCAACTGCGCGAGAAGCGCCCGATCGGCATCAAATTCCCGGGCATGACCGCGAGGCTACACCGGTTCACCTGCTTCCGCGAAGTTCGTGGCCGGGGGGATCATCGTGACGATGTCGACCAGGAGGCCCTCGGGATCGGCCACCATGAAGTGTCGCTGCCCCCAGGGTTCGTCGCGGAGCGCGTAGGCCATGTCGAGACCAAGAGCCTCGGCGTGTCGATGCACTGCGTCGACGTCGTCGACCTCGATGGTCACGAAGATTCCGCCCGGACGCTGACGCGCTTCTGCCGGAACGCTGGCGTGCCCGCGTTGGACGATCCCGAGCTGAAGCCGCTCATTGGTCGGTGATTGAAGTTGGACGTACCAGTCGGCTTCGAACACGACCCGCAGGCCGAGAAGGCCAACGTAGAAGTCGCGGGCCACCGCCACATCATCGGAGCACAAGACGGGATAGAGACTGTTCATCGTGGAGTCCTTTCCGTTCCATAGGAGATGGCTCCGACGATGCGGTCTCCCCTTAGGGGAGAGTCAAGCCCTTTTGGGGGCAGGGACGCGGAAGGACCGCTGCCGGCCCGGAAACCGAGGCCGTTAGCGCTTCGGCTTGTCGCGGGAGGCGGCGAGGAGGTCGCCGAGGGTGCCGAGTCCACGGTTGTCGCTGGACTCGGCGATGGCGGAACGGGTTTCCTGTCGTTCGGCGTCGTCGGCCGCCCGTTGCTCACGCTGGGCCGCCTCGATCATCGAGAGCGCGATTCGTCGCTTCTCGGTGTCGATCGTGAGGACCGTGACCTCGACTTCGTCGCCGACACTGACGACGTTCTTCGGGTGCTGCACGCGGCGGCCGATGGCCATGCGCGAAACGTGGACGAGTCCGTCGACGCCCGGCGCGATCTCGACGAAGGCACCGAAGGATTCGATCTTGCGGACCGTGCCGCGGACCGACGTCCCGGCCGGATACTGTGCGGCCGCGGTCGTCCATGGGTCTGGGATCAGTGCGCGGAGCGAGAGCCCGATCTTGCCGCGTTGTCCGTCGCCCGGAGGATCGAGCTTCACGACCTGCGCTTCGACCTCCTGCCCGATCTGGACGATGTCGGAGGGATGCTGTGAGCGGCCGTGGCCGAGCTCGCTGATGTGGATGAGGCCCTCGACGCCGCCGAGATCGACGAAGGCGCCGAAGTCACGGAGTTGAGTGACGGTTCCACGGGCCACCTCGCCGACGCGCAGACGTTCCCAGGTGCTGGCCGCGAGCTTGGCGGCCTCGGCTTCGAGGAGCTGGCGGCGCGAGACGACGATGTTCCGGCCGCCACCCTCGACCTTCGTGATCTGGAACTCGAGTCGCTGGCCGAGATAGCTCGCCGGCTCGCCGCGGCGCATGTCGATTTGTGAGGCCGGGCAGAAGGCGCGCTGGCCGGCGATCTGCACATCGAATCCACCTTTGTTCTGACCCGACACGAGGCCTTCGACCGGAAGGCCGTGTTCGTAGGCTTGTTCGAGCTCGCCCGGGAGATGCGCCCCCCGTCCGAGTGTGCGCTTCAGGATGATCGAGCCCGAGCGGCTGCCATCGTCGGTGACAGTGGCTTCGAGTTGATCGCCGATGGCGATCGACAGCTCACCGGTGTCGGCGTCGCGAAACTCTGCGAGGTCGATGACGCCCTCGGACTTGGCGCCGAGAGCGACGAAGGCGTTGTCTTTGTCGATGACGACGACACGGCCACGTACGACGTCGCCCGCGGCGAGGCGTCGCTGTGCCGGCGCCTCGGCTTCACTCGCCGCCAGCAGTGCGGCGAAATCCTCTTCGGGGGGAGGGCTGTCGTCGGTCGGATCGGTCATGCGGGCGCATCTTTATACTCCGATCGCCGCGCTAGACGAAACGATCGGGAGGGGGGCGGCGCGGAGACTACGGGGTGCTGGCGTGGACGTCGGCCAGCTCGCCGACCAGGGTGTGAAGGATCGTGTTCAGGGCCCGGCTGAGTGCGGCCACGACCTGCTCCGGATTGCGCTCGGCGGCGGGCTCGGTCTCGCTGTACGCGCGTTCGAGTACGAGCGTACCTGCCCGATGCACCGTGAATTCGATCGCGAGGGCGCCGCTCCAGCCGTCATCGTCGTCGACTTCTTCGAGCCGCCGAACGCGGGCGCTGATGTCGAAGGGCACGCCCTCGACCTCCGTGGTGCCCTGCTCCAGGAATTCGCGGACGGCCGCGGCCACGACACCCTCCGGGCTCCCGGCCCAGCGATGGTAGTTGTAGTAGGCCAGCCGGTAGGGCGAGGTCCGGTAGGCCAGTTGACGGGTGGCGTACGGACCGTCGATGGAGAAGTCGTCGACGCGCACGGGCGCTGGCAGGGAGTGCGCGTTGCCGTTTGTCACTGCGAGCACGTAGTAGTGAATCTCCGGGGAGCTCCGGACGCTCGCGCACGCCGCGGCGATCAGCCCCGCCGTGCAGATGACGGCCAGGGTGCGAACGGTGCGCATCATTGGTCGAACTCGCGCTCGGGAACCGTGCGTCCCCACAGCAGAACGGACGGATCGCTGCGGATGACGTCGAGGGTTTCCTGAAGCCGGTTGGTGACGGCGGCGAGTTCGTGGAGCAGGCTGCCGATCGAGCCGCCCGTGCCGCCGACCTGACTGGTTGTTGCCTGCACGAGCTCGCGGGCGTCGAGGACGACCGCGTCGACGTTGGAGAGGGTGGTCTGAAAGCCTCCATACACGTCGTCGCGGCGTGTGTAGAAGTCGACCAGCACGGCATTGACGTTGTCGGTGACCTCGCTCAGCTTGGCGACGAGCTGAGCGAGGTCGTGGCCGGTCTGCTCGGCCTGGAACGCCTCCATGGTGTTGTTCAGCCCGGAGGCCACGTCGCGGAGATCCCCCAGGACGGCGGTCAGCGACTCGCTGTTCTCTTCGGTGAAGACGTTCTTCTCGAGCCGGCTCATGATCGTGACCGCGAGGCCGGCGATCTCGGTGGCCTGATCGCGGAACGCGTCGAGCGATGTCGTGTTGCCGCGGATGATGCCTCCGGACTCGAGCATCGTCCCCGCGCTGCTGCCGCCATACAGCTGAATGTACTGCAGGCCGGTGACGAAGGAGCCGACCAGCGCGGCCTCCGTGTCGGTACGAACCGGTGTGTCGGGTTCGAGATCGATCACTGCGGCCACCTCCGGTGGAATGTGGGTCGTCAGGCCGATATCGCGCACCCGTCCGACGACGACGCCCTGGTACTCGACGTTGGAGCCGACGTTCAGGCCGCTCACCGAGTCGGTGAAGACGATCGTGTACGTATCGACGGGACGGAGCAGGCGCGAGCCGGCGATCCAGAGGAGCGCACCGCCCAGTACCCCGCTCGCGATCAGCACGAACGCGCCGACCCGGATGAGATCACTCTGCCTCCGCTTCACGTCTTCCACTCCAGCTCGCCGACCAGGCCGCCCCGGGCCCCGTCGTCGACGAGTCTCCGCTCAAAGAATGCCTGGACCCGCGGGTCGGTGCTAGCATGTACCTCGGCGAGCGTGCCGGAGGCGATCATCCTGCCGTCGGCCAGCATGACCGCGCGGTCGGCGATGGTATCGATACTCGCGACCTCGTGGGTGACGGCAACGATGGCCATGTCGGTCTGCGCCCGGAGATCGAGAATCAGCTCGTCGATGGCGCGCGCCGTCGTCGGGTCGAGTCCGGCCGACGGCTCGTCGAGGAGGAGCAGGGCGGGGTCGAGGGCGATGGCACGGGCGATCCCGGCGCGCTTGCGCATCCCGCCCGACAGTTCGGAGGGCATCTTGTCCCCGGCACGTCCGAGCCCGACCCGCGCGAGGCGCATGCGTGCGAGCATGAGGGCGGTCTCTTCGTCGGCGCCCCAGTGTTCGATGATCGGGAGCGCGACGTTCTCGGCGGTGGTCATCGAGTTGAGGAGCGCGGCGTCCTGGAACGCCAGCCCGACTCCGCGGAGAATCTCGTCACGTTCATCGCGCTCGCCGTGGACGTTGCGGCCACCGATCAGGACGCGCCCCTGCTCCGGACGCAGCAGCGCCACGATGCACCGCAGGAGCGTGCTCTTGCCCGACCCCGTGGCCCCGAGGACCGCGACGATCTCGCCCGCATCGACGCTGAGCCCGATCCCGTTCAGGACCGGGGTGTCGTCGTAGCCGGCGACGAGGTCCTCGACCACGAGCCTGGGCAATATGGGTTCGGCGTTCATCCGATGTTTCTCATTCCGTATAGTAGAACAAAGCCGTGAAGCAGGCATTGGCGACGATGCAGGCAATGATCGACGTGACGACCGCCGATGTCGCGGCGCGTCCGACGGCTTCGGGGCCGCCGCGGACCGCAAAGCCACGATGCGCGCCTACGAGGCCGATGATGACGCCGAAGACGACGCTCTTCACCAGCCCGGTCGTGACGTCGGACATGAACAGCGACTGCACCGTCTGCGACAGGTAGGCATCGCTCCCGAGGTCGAGCCCGAGCACACCGACGGCGTAGCCTCCGCTGATGGCCGCGAGATTACTCATCACCGTCAACAGGGGCATCATCAGGACCAGCGCCAGCACTTTCGGGACGACCAGGAAGCGCACGGGGTTCAATGCCATGGTGTGCATGGCGTCGACCTCCTCGGAGATGACCATGCTGCCGATCTCGGCCGCGATCGCCGAGCCCGTACGTCCAGAAACGATGACCGCAGTGAGCAGGGGCCCCATCTCGCGCGTCGTCGAGATGGCGACGAGATTCGCGATGAAGATCGAGGCTCCGAACTGCCGGAGCTGCGTGGCGCCGTTCAACGCCAGGACGACGCCGACCAGGAGCGAGATGAAGACGACGATCGGGACCGCTTCGACCCCGATCAGCGCCATCTGCCGGAGCGTGCGATCCCACTTGATGCCTTCGGCCCCAAACGGACGCGTCAGTCCGGCGACCGTCGCAGCGGCCAGCCGTTGGATCTGGCCCGCGGTGGCGGTAGCCTCGAGTGCGTGTGCGCCGACCACCTCCAGGGGATGACGCCTGGGGGCGGTGTCCTGCTCCAGAATCACGGGATCGACGTTGGCCAGGGCGCGCCGGGCCGCGTCGTCGAGATGCGCGAGATGTACGTCGTGGCCGGCGGCGCGTCCCTCGGCGACGATCCGGAGCAGGCGCGCGATCACGAGCGCGTCCGTGCTCTCCAGTTCGTGGCAGTCGAGGACCAGAGGCGCACCGGTCGGGTGCCGCCCGAGCTCGCGCCGGAGTGCGCGAAACGACCCTGCGGCCAGCACCTTCGGAACGGGCACGTGGATCGGCGCGCTGGTCACGAAGGAGCATTATGCGCGAATATGGTGCCGGGCGCGATGCTCAATCCCGCGGGCGGTCCCTTGCCGTACCGGTGCGGCAGGCGTACATCCCGGCCCCATGGAATACGTCGGACTCGGTCGCACCGGCTTGCACGTCAGCCGCCTCTGCCTCGGCACAATGAACTTCGGCCCGCATGCCACCGAGGCCGAGAGCTTCGCGATGATGGGGGCAGCCGTCGATCTCGGCATCAACTTCTTCGACACGGCCAACATCTACGGCCAGAAGCGCGGCGAAGGCATTACCGAGCAGATCATCGGTCGCTGGCTCGCGGAGGACAGCGGCCGGCGCGAGCGCATCGTCCTGGCCACCAAGGTGTACGGATCGATGGGTGACGGGCCGAACGACTCACGCTTGTCCGCGTATCAGATCCGCCGGGCGTGCGAGGCGAGTCTCACGAGGCTCCAGACCGATCACATCGATCTCTACCAGATGCACCACATCGATCGGACGACGCCGTGGGAGGAGATCTGGCAGGCGATGGAGCAGCTCGTCCGGGAGGGCAAGGTGCTGTACGTCGGCAGCAGCAACTTCGCCGCCTGGCACATCACGCGTGCGAATGCGGTCGCCGAGGCGCGACACCTCCTCGGCATCGTCTCCGAGCAGAGCTTCTACAACCTCTACTCGCGGACGATCGAACTCGAGGTCGTGCCGGCGTGCGAGGCGCTCGGCGTCGGTATCCTGCCGTGGAGTCCACTGAGTGGTGGGTTGCTCGGCGGCGTCCTCCAGAAGCTGAACGAGGGGCGGCGCGTGGCGTCGGCGCGCATCCGCCGTCTGGTTGACGAGCGCCGTCCACAGCTCGAACAGTGGGAGGGCTTCTGCGCCGAGTTGGGCCATGCCCCCGCCGACGTTGCCCTGGCCTGGTTGCTGCGCCGCCCCGGGATCACTGCGCCCATCGTCGGTCCGCGTACTATGGAACAGTTGCAGGCTGGCCCGCAGGCGTTCGAGGTCACGCTCGACGATGATGCGATGGCACGGTTGGACGAGATCTGGCCCGGCCCGGGCGGCGCTGCCCCCGAAGCGTACGCCTGGTAGCGCGACCGAGCGGCGAACGGACTTGCAATCGGCCAACGGACGGGCGACAGGCATTCTCATGAGCGAGCAGGACGCGAGAGTCGCGGTCGTCACCGGTGGTGCTGGTGGCATTGGGCGAGCGTTGGCGCTCCGCCTCGCGGCTGACGGATGGGCCGTCGGGGTGCTCGATCGCGACGCCGCCGGCAGTGCGGCGACGTGCGACGCGGTGCGCGAGGCCGGTGGCCGCGCGGCGGCCGCGCCGGCCGACATCACCAGTGAGACGGAGGTGCGTGCTGCCTTCGCGTCGTTGCGGGAGCAGCTCGGCGCACCCAACCTGCTCGTCAACAACGCCGGCTGGGATGTGTTCGGCTTCTTCAAAGATAGTGACGCGGCCACCTGGGACAAGCTGATCGCCATCAACTACCGCGGCATGCTGCTGTGTACCCACGCGGCGCTCGACGACCTGCGTGCCGCGGGTGACCGCGGACGGATCATCAACGTCAGCTCCGACGCCGGGCGCGTCGGCAGCTCGGGCGAGGCGGTCTACGCCGGATGCAAGGCGGCGATCATCGGCTTCTCGAAATCGCTGGCGCGCGAACTCGCCCGCGATCTCGTCACCGTGAACGTCGTCTGTCCCGGCCCGACCGACACCACATTGCTCGCGTCGGTCGGCGAGAGCGAGTACGGCGCCAAGGTGGTGGCCGGACTGAAGCGCGCCATTCCGTTCGGCCGACTCGGCCAGCCGGAGGACGTCGCCGGGGCGGTGGCGTTCCTCGCTTCGCCGGAAGCCCGCTTCATCACCGGTCAGGTCGTCAGTGTGTCCGGCGGCCTCACGATGGCGGGCTAGGAGCGCCCGGTTTCCAGCCGGGCTAGGCGACGAGGTTCAGTCGCCGAGCGTGTCCCAGTGGATCACCCAGTAGTTCGGGAGGGGTGGTGCCAGCTCGAGGTGGCCGCCGAAGCACTCGAAGCTTGGTTTGTGAGTCAACCGCTCGGTGAGCAGGTGCAGGTACTCTTCGACGGAGACCTCGCCAGGGTCGCCGAGATCCTGCCGGCTTCGGTTGCCGCACTTCTTGCAACTGATGTCGACGCGCATGCGAGCGCACGGTGGCCTTTGCGTGCATTCGCGTCAAGCGCCCGGCGTTGCGGTTCAGGACGGCGGGCAGGATGAGGCAAAGTCGGCGCCGTCGAGCGTGAACGGTGCGCCGTGGATCGGCGCGCGCGCGGCGCCGTCAGGGGCCTCCGTGTCGGTGTCGTCAGGGCCGTCCGTGTCGGTGCCGTCGTCTGCGCCATCGTCTGCGCTGGATTCGACCGGTCGTACGACGAACCGCACGCGCGCATTGCGTGGAACCGTGGGGTTCGGCATCCAGATGGCGCGCCAATCGGCAGTGCCATCGTCGCGTGGGCTTGCCACGGTGATGATGTCGGTCCCAAAATTGTCGGCGCCCGCGAGTGGACTCCAGGTGTCGTCGTCTGCGATCTCGATCGCGACGGTCGGCAGCTGGACGTCGGGGAAGCGTGGAGCGGCGCCGGTCCAGCAGGTGCTCGGGTACGACTGGCCCTGATCGTACGGTGGCTCGTGCAGCAGGTGGCCGAGTCCTTCGTCCGATACGTGCGGCGTGCCGACGTCTTCGAGGCCAAACAGGCGTTCCGGGCCCGGAGAGTAGGCGATGCTTTCGTTCCTGGGCTGCCGGGTGCGCTTGCCGCCCTCGACCATGGTGGCCAGCCGTGCGAGCCCGGCGCCGATCACCGGTCCGGACTCCGGACCGTACAGGGTCGAGGCGCCTTCGTAGAACTGGCCTTCGTACTCTTCGGGCGTCGTGAAGTAGGACATGTACGCGTTCGCCAGTCCTGCCAGGAGCACACGTTTCGTCGAGGGCAGCGCGCGCGCGACGTCCACGGCGATCCGCCGGCCCATCATGGTGGTGAACTCGCCCGGGAGGGTGGCGATGGCGAGTGGTCCGAGACGATAGACGCCGAGCGCGGCATTGGTCGGGTTGCGGACGGGTAGCATGATCAACGCCGAGAGGGGCAGCCGGAACCACCCGAATCCGGGATCCATCGCAGGAACCTTCACCCCCTGCGGGCCGAGCGACGTGCGCGTGACGCCCGGGCGAAAGATCGAAGGCCACGAGTGGGTCCGACCGTCACTGGCTCCAGCGAGCGTGGCGCGGCCAACGACCGGACGGGACGCTGCGCAGCGCTCCGTTCCCTCGGCATCACGGTGACATGCTCCCGCCAGCTCGAAGCGCTCGAAGGCGTAGTCGATGGCGACGGCCTCTTCGCGCGTGCCGCCCTCAGCGAGTTGCGTGACGGCCGCGCCGAGCTGGCGTCCGAGCGCGAGTGCGTGCGGTCCATCCTGCTGGCGCCAGTCGGGACTGACGTCGCCCTCGGCTCCATTGAAGAACGCGAGCACGGGAGGATCGCCGCCGTCGAGTGCCTGCAGCTGGCGCGCGGCGTGGATGCCGGCGATGCCGAAGACGTCGCTCGAGTAGACGGCGACGCCGGGTCCCGCGGCGGTCGGGTGGAACGCCGCGAAGATCGCGGCGCCGATGATGGTGTCGTCGCGCTCGAAGCGGACGACCGTCGCGGTGGCGTCGACGGCACGGCACGCATCGCGGTCGGCGACCGGCGTGCGGAGATCGCAGTAGGGTGCCGCGCTGCCCGGGCCGACGAAGTCGGAGGTCTCGCTTTCGGGGTTGCGGTGGAAGGCGTCCATCGAGCGATTGCGGACCAGGCGGGCCAGGTATCCGTCGCGCCAGCTCATCGTCGCCGGGGCGCGCGTGTTCGCGGCCCGGAGGATGGCGCGACTGATCCGCGTCGCCAGGAAGTCGAAGAGGGCGGGATCGAACCCAGACTCCGGCCCCGCTACGGCGTTGTAGCCGAGCTCGCTCGCATACGCGCCCGGGCTTTGATGAGTGTGCGTGGCCGCGATGACGATGTGCTCGCGGCCGATGCCAAGGCCGCGCGAGTCGGCGCGCACCCGGGCCGCCACCTCGTCGGCCAGCCCACCGGGCAGCGCCCAGAGATCACAGGAGACCAGCACGAGCGGTGTGCCGTCCGGGTCTTCGATGACGAGCGCGTTCGCGTACAGACGCGTCCAGAAACCACGTGCCGTCTGGCCGATGAACCCGTAGCCGCCCATCGGGAGCCCGGGCACTGGCGTGATCTCTTCGCGCGCCGCGCCGACGCGGAGTTCGTGCGACGGCAGGAGCGTCTCCGGCACCGAGAGCTCGACCGTATACGTCTTGCATCCGCCGAGGAGCGCCGCGACCCCCAGGGCAACCAGCACGAGGGGCATCGCCAGCAGCGATCGTACCTTTCGCCCTCTGGAAGGCTTGCGCGGCCGCCCCGTCGGTCCCACGGCGCGCCTGATCCCGTCACCACCCATCGGCGCGCGACTACACCCGGGCTTGGCTACGGTCAACGGGCGCGTGCCTTGACCCAGGGCCGCTGCTCGCGCAGGTTCTCGGGGCGGAGGGTTCCCATGGTTCAGATCGGCACGTTCGCACCACAGGGGTGGCGGCTCGAGATGCGTCACATCAAGGGTGGCGCCGAGCAGTGGGCGACCACCAAGCGCGTCGCGCAGCGGCTCGAGGCCATCGGCTACGACTCGCTCTGGCTCTACGATCACTTCCACACCGTGCCACGGCCCGAGATCGAGCCGACCTTCGAGTGCTGGACGACGATGGCAGCACTGGCCGAGGCTACGAGCACGATTCGTCTCGGGCAGCTCGTCACCTGTTCGCTCTACCGCAATCCGGCCTATCTGGCGAAGATCGCGAGTTGTGTCGACGTGATCAGCGGTGGTCGGGTCGATGTCGGCCTCGGGGCAGGATGGAAGGACGAAGAGTTCGCCGCCTACGGCTACGAGTTTCCGAAGATCCGTGGCCGCCTCGATCGCATGGCCGACACGGCGCGGATTCTGAAGGCGATGTTCACCGATGAGAAGGCGAGTGTCGAGGGCACGCACTGGTCGGTGGCGGATGCGATCAACGAGCCGAAGCCACTGCAATCGCCGCATCCCCCGATCTGGATCGGGGCGCAGGGCGAGAAGGTGGCGCTGAAGATGGTCGCCCAATACGCCGACGGGTGGAATCACAATCGCGGGCCCGACGTGTTCGAGGACAAGCTCCGCATCCTGCACCAGCACTGCAAGGACGTCGGACGCGACCCGGCGACGATGCGCGTGTCGTCCGAGCGCACCTGCGCGATCTTTGCCAACGACGACGAGCGATTGGCCTACATCAAGCGCTACTGGCCGGGCTCCGATCCCGAGCGCGTCAACAAGTTCTTCAAAGGGTGCTGCATCGGCACCGCCGACCAGGTAACCGAGGAATTGCAGTTCTACATCGACCACGGCGCCGAGCTCATCATCCTGTGGTTTCAGGATCTGGCCGACGTCGGCAGCGGCGAGTCGCAGCCCGAGCGCTTCATGCGTGAAGTGGCGCCTCGCCTGAAGAGGACCTGACCATGGCCGACTCCGCCCACGAGACCTTCACCCCGTCACCGTTCGCGATGCCCCTCGATCAGGCGATGCGCACGCAGCGTGCGATTCGCCGGCTGAAGCCCGACCCCGTCGACGACGCGCTGATCCTCAAGTGCATCGAGCTGGCGCTCCGCGCGCCGACCGGATCGAATGCGCAGAACTGGGAGTTCATCGTTGTCAAAGACCCCGCCGTGAAGGCCCGGCTCGCACAGTTGAACCGTTCCGCCTTCAACATCTACGGTCCCCTCGGTCGGTGGATGATGGGGCGCGAAGGCAACGCGCCGATGCTGCGTATCCTCGACGCGGTGCAATGGCAGGCGGATCACTTCGAGGAGACCCCGGTCATCGTCGTCGCGTGCTTGCGGCAGTTCATTCTTCCGTGGCCGTCGATCGCCGCGAGCAGCATGTATGGATCGATCTATCCGTCGGTGCAGAACCTGCTGCTGGCGGCGCGCGCGACGGGCCTCGGTGCGGCGCTGATCACACTACCGCTCTGGAGCAAGCTGCTGGCGCGGTGGACCCTCGGTCTGCCGTGGAATGTGACGCCATGCGCGGTGATTCCGATGGGCTGGCCGCTCGGCAAGTACGGGCCGACGACGCGACGGCCGGTCGGCGAAGTCGTGTCGCTCGATCGGTACGGCAACCGGGCGTTCGTCTAGGCGCGGGTCGAATTCGACTGACGCTCGCCCTTCACATCACCGAACGCAACCGAGCGCAGGATTCCGGGTATCAGAGCGCTGCGATGAAGAGCCCGGGAACGGCGAACGCCGCGCCATTCTCGTCGCGGACCTGAGCGCCGACGAACTCGAGCGACGCACAGCGGGGCAACGGCGGAATGGCGAGGCCGTCGTGAGCGAAATTCAGACTGCTCTTCAGCTTGGCCTTTCCGTTCACGAGGGTGACGGGGAAAGTCCAGAATAAGAGATCGGTCGTCAGGTCGCCGTTCAAGCGATCGGGGAACGTCGCACGCATGGTAACGGTCAAACTTCCCTCACCGTCGGCCAAGCCGCCCCCCAGTTCCACGACGTTGCTGAGCTTCAACTTCACCTGAACGTCACCGATGTCCTCGGGGTTGTCGGCGCCGCCGTCGGTGGCGGTATCACCATCGAGACCGAGCCCACTCGCGTCCTTCTTCGCGGTCTTCAGAAGGAGCTTTCCGCTGGACTTCGAGTTCCATAGCCACCCGTCGGCCGGAGCGCCGCCGATGTCGTTGAAGGTTTCGGGAGGCGTGCAAGCGTCAAACCCATACTCGGTCACCGTGTTCGGCATCGTGCTTCCGGAGAAGCCCCCGCATATCGGCCCGCAGACGTGCATTGCCTGCGTCAGCTCAAACTGGAGCTTCTTGGCCTTCCCGGGGTGCTCGAACGAGCACTGGCTGTAGCCGGTGTGCGCGGTGAGTCCTACGAGGATGATGACCGCGAGTGCGGTCGAGACGGTCTTTGCCATGGCTAGCTCCTCCTGCTCACTGCAGCGCCGCACTTTGGCTAGGACGGGTGCCCTATCCCGGCACGCGACGAGGGTGTAATTCTCTATGCATCAGCCGCAGGCCCCGGGGCAACCGTTATTTCTTCCAAGTGACGCATCCCGGAACGGCGGTCCCGTGGTTTCGTGAGTTTTCGGCGGGGCCTTTGATTCCAAGGCCGGGTAGGCGTCGGCTACTTCGGGCTGGGGCGTTGGGACTTGAGGCGGCCGGCGAGCCAGTCGTTGATGCCGGTGCGGTACCAGCGGGAGAAGCGGCGGTCGGAGGGGCCGCCCGCCATGGCGGTGTGGGCTTCGTCGGTGCCGAGGTCGGTGACCATGCGAAACGAGGGAGCGAAGCTCGTTTGGCGGCCGCCGGAACGGTAGATCTGTCCCTGGTGGATCGTGGCGCGGTTGCCGCGCAGCGGGATCGGGCCGTGATCGAACCCGCACCAGCGTGGGAGGCGGCCACCGAGGAGCAGATGCTTCATCAGGAGTTGGCGTTCGCTGCCCCACGGCTGAACGGGGCCGGGGAGCGCTTCGGCGGCGACGCGCGTCCAGGTGGCATCGCGTCCGTCGGGGCCGTACCAGATGCTCCCGGGATCCAACAGGATGCGGTCGAAGTTGTAGTAGAAGTCGGTGAGGATGCCGGTCTCGTTGATCATGAACTCCATGACCTCGGGACCGCAGGTGGTGCCGAACACGTCGATCACGAGCGCGCGGTAGAAGCGTTCGAACAGGGTTGCCGCGCGCGATTCCAGATCGTAGCCGCGATCCCAGGTGTGGAGGAGCGTCGCCTCGGGCGAGTCGGGGAGGAGCGGGAGCAGGACGGCGAGGAAATCTGCGGCGTGGCGTGAGTAGACGTCGAGTTGCATGACCCGGAACTCGTCGACCGTCCAGTCGTCGCGCGCGGCAAGCAACTCGGCGATGCGGTCGGCGCGATACGGGCCCATCGGCATGTTGATCGGCTTTGCCGTGCCGAGGTGATTCAGGTCTTCGTTTGCCGTAGCGACAAAACCGCGCTCCGGGTTGTACTCCCGGGGCAGGTCCTGCACCGGTACGAAACCGCGCCAGTCATTGCGCTCGTCCCACCCCGGCTGCGGTACGAAACCTCTCCAGCCCTCACGGCGGATCGGCATGCGACCCGACATCTGGTAGCCGATATTGCCCTGGCGGTCGGCGAGGACCCAGTTCCAGGCGGTTTCGACGCCGCCGAGAAGTTCCATGCCGGTGGCCACGTCCGGCGCGTGCAGCATGCCGAACAGCGAGCGCAGGGAGACGGCGCCGGTGCCGTTGCCGCTCGCCCAGCGTGTGGCGAGATAGTGCCCGGGCACGTGCGGGTCACCCTCCAGCACGCCGTGATCGTTCTCATAGAAGGTGACGGTGGTTTCGGGTTTCCGTTTGCGCCGGATGACCTCGGTGCGCGTGCGGAACTGCTCCCAGCGGTCGGTTCCGTCGTGCGTCCGGCGAAACTGGCCGTCGCGACAGTCCTCCACCCAGGAGTCGATCGCGTCCATGAAGGTGTAGGTGGCTCCCCACGAGAGATCGTTGGTCCGCCCGAAGAGCAGGCCGGGGACGCCGGGGATGGTCGCCGACACGCACCAGCGGTCGGGGAGATCGAAGACGATCTCGTACCAGATCGCCGGCAGGCGATTGGTTTCGAGGTGCGGATCGTAGGCGCCGATGGCGTGGCCGTCGCGGGTGTTCTTCGGGGCGACCGCCCAGTTGTTGGAGGCGACCATGCGCGCCAGGCTCGTGCTCCAGCGGACACTCTCGGGCACGAGGCGCTCGCCGAGCGTGACGCGTTTCAGGAGGTCGAGGTCGGCGTCCGCGAACAGTCCCGGGAAGAGCTCTTCGAGGTGTGCCCGGGGGACGTCCGCATGTAGCATCTCGAGAAACAGCCGCTCGATGTCGCCCTGCGACTGGGCGAGACCGATGAACCCGAGCACGCGCGACACCAGCATTACGTCGCGGAGCGTCCAGGGTCGCGGCACGTATCCGAGTAGACGAAGCTCCCACGGCGAGCGCTCGGCAAGCGCGCGATTGACGCCCTCGCAATAGGCCTCAGCCAGGCCGCGCTCGCCCGGCCGCATCTTGGCGACTTCCTGCTCGACATCGGCAGCGAGATTGCAGCGGCGAAAGAAGCGATCCGTCGCGAGCATGTCATCGCTCGCCTCGAGCACTTCGGAGCCGCGGCCGGCGCCGAGAATGCGCACCAGGAGCATGGCCAGCGCGCGGTCGACGCCATGGCAGTTGCCGAGGCCACGATAGAGGTCAGCCTCGGTCGTCGCGCGGACGTGCGGCACCCCGGAGGTGTCGCGCATGACCTCGATCGGACCGTCGCCTTTGAATCGCCAGCGCCGCGCCATGTGGGGGCGACACTTGGCACTCGCCCGCATGATGCGTCAAGCGTCGGAGTCTGCGTGCGACTCCGGGGTGTGGCGGGAAGACCGTGGGCACGCGGGGGCGTTCGAGCCCCCGCGTGCCACGACGTGGAACTAATCTACGATCTTCAGCTCGACGCGGCGGTTCTGCGCGCGTCCGTCGCGGTTCATGTTGCTCGCGACCGGGTTCGACTCGCCGAATCCGCGTGCAGTCATGCGGCCCCGGGAGATACCACCACCAGCCAGGTGGTCGGCGACCGCATGGGCGCGGCGCTCCGAGAGGCCCTGATTGTAGGCCTCGGTACCAACGGAGTCGGTGTGACCCTCGACCGAGATCTGAATCTCACCCTCGTCCTGAAGCGTCCGGGTGGCCTCGGCGAGAATGCTCTCCGCGTCGGGCCGGATCGTGGCCTTGTCGAAGTCGAAATTCACCCCGCGCAGGATGATCTTCTTCTTCGGTGCCGGCAGCGGCGGCGGTGGCGGCGGTGGCGGAACGGTCTCCACCGGCTCCGGCGCCAGGTACGCGTGCACGACGTTGAAACCACTGACGATGAAGCGTCGCGGGCCGCTGTGCTCCACGCTCGCGTCGATATCGGCCCAGTGGTAGTTGCCGTACAGGCCGACGCTGGTCGCAGGCGTGATGCGATAGTTGACGCCCATGCCGGCGTTCCAGCCCGGTCCTTCGTCGCCGATCGGGCCGGTCATGTCGTGATACCAGCCGCCCTGCGCGCTGAACCACGTCTCGATCGGATCGCCGAGCAACGTCAGTTTCGGACCACCGGTGCCGATGAACATGCTGGCGGTCTCATTGTCGCCGCTCACCGAGCGTTCCTGCTCGGTCGGCATGACGGTGAACTGTGGCTGCGCGAGCAGCGACAGTGCGACATCGTCGCGCAGAAGGAACCGATAGCCGCCCGCAAATCCGACGCTGCCACCGACATTTCCCTTTACGGACTTCCTGTACTTCGAGTACGGGACGACGGCGCCGATATTGGCGTCGGCTTCCCATGCTCCATCGACGGCGGACGCGGCTGGCGCGTTGCCGACGACTCCCAACATGGCTACGAGAGCCACAATAAGCAGTTGACCCATGTTCCCCCCTCAGAACGCGAGTTAGGCGGCGAAATCCTCGCCGCAATCCCTCCTAGGTGCCATTGACGGGCCAACTGTGCAACTCGGGGCCAGAAACGCGGCTTGACAGCGGCGGCTCCCCAGCGAATTCTGCCCTGACTAACCTGCGGCGGAGGGTCCCATGGCAACCGATATCGAGTCAGTCCTGAAGGAGCAGCGGGTCTTTCCGCCGCCCGACGAATTTGCGGCCAACGCGCACGTCAAGAGCCTCGCGGAGTACCAGCGTATCTATAAACAGTCCGTCGAGGATCCCGAGGCCTTCTGGGCGGGGATCGCCCGCGAGCTCGACTGGTTCAAGCCGTGGGACAAGGTCGTCGAGTGGGAGCCGCCCAACGCCAAATGGTTCGTCGGGGCCGAGTGCAACATCTCGTACAACTGTCTCGATCGGCACCTCTCCACCTGGCGCCGGAACAAGGCCGCCCTCATCTGGGAGGGCGAGCCCGGCGACATCCGGGTGCTCACCTACCAGATGCTGCACCGCGAGGTCTCCCGGTTCGCCGGGGCGCTGAAGAAGCTCGGGGTCAAGAAGGGCGACCGGGTCGCGCTCTACATGCCGATGGTGCCGGAACTCGCGATCTCGCTCCTGGCCTGCGCGCGGTTGGGCGCGACGCACTCGGTCGTGTTCGGTGGCTTCAGCTCCGATGCGCTCCGCGACCGCATCAACGACGCCCAGGCGAAGCTGGTCATCACCGCCGACGGAGGCTTCCGCCGCGGCGCACCCTTTCCGCTGAAGGAGGCCGTCGACAAGGCGCTCACCGAGACGCCGTCGGTCGAGACGGTCGTGGTGGTGAAGCGTGCCGGGAACGACGTCGTCATGAAGCCGGGGCGCGATGTCTGGTGGGACGATGCCGTCGAGGGCGTCTCGGCTGATTGTCCCGCCGAGCATCTCGATACCGAGCACCCGCTCTTCATCCTTTACACTAGTGGCACCACCGGCAAGCCGAAGGGGGTCGTGCACTCCACTGGCGGATACATGGCGCACACGTACCTGACGTCGAAATGGGTATTCGATCTGAAGGACACCGATACCTTCTGGTGTACCGCCGACGTCGGGTGGGTGACCGGGCACAGCTACATCGTGTACGGGCCGCTCGCCAACGGCGCGACGATCGTCATGTACGAGGGCGTGCCGAACCATCCGGAGCCCGATCGCTTCTGGGACATCGTCGAGCGTCATCAGGTGTCGGTGCTGTATACGGCGCCGACCGCGATCCGCACGTTCACGCGCTGGGGCGACGAGTGGCCGAACAAACACGATCTCTCGAGCCTGCGACTTCTCGGGACGGTCGGTGAGCCGATCAATCCCGAAGCATGGATGTGGTATCGCGATGTCATCGGCGGCAACCGCTGTCCGATCGTCGACACCTGGTGGCAGACCGAGACCGGCGGCATCATGCTCACCCCGCTTCCCGGCGCGACGCCGACGAAGCCCGGCTCCGCGACCCTGCCCTTCCCGGGAGTCGTTCCCGAGATCGTCACCCAGGACGGCAAACCCGTCGGCGACAACGAAGGCGGCTATCTCATCATCAAGAAGCCGTGGCCCGGCATGCTCCGCACCATCTACAACGATCCCGAGCGCTTCAAAGAGCAGTATTGGAGCCAGATCCCCGGGTGCTACTTCACCGGCGACGGCGCGCGCCGCGACGAGGATGGCTACTACTGGGTGATGGGACGGATCGACGACGTCCTGAACGTCTCCGGGCACCGGCTGAGCACCATGGAGATCGAGAGCGCACTCGTCAGTCATCCGAAGGTGACCGAGGCCGCGGTCGTGGGGCGTCCCGACGAGGTGAAGGGGCAGGCGGTCGCTGCCTTCGTAACGTGCGCCGCCGGCACCACGGCCGACGATGCCTTCAAGAAGGAGCTTCGCAATCACGTCTCGAAGGAGATCGGCGCGTTCGCGAAGCCCGACGACATCCGCTTCACCGACTCGTTGCCGAAGACCCGGAGCGGGAAGATCATGCGTCGTCTGCTGCGCGATCTCGCCGCGGGGAAGGACACCGTCGGCGACACGACGACCCTCGAAGACTACTCGGTGCTCGCGAAGCTCCGCGAAGATGAAGAGTAGGCGCCGGCCGCGGTCGGTGACCTGTCGCACAACGAAACGGAGCTGACGTGGCGCTGACGCTGCACAATACCCTGAGTGGTCGGGTCGAGCCGCTCGAGACCAAAGAGCCCGGCAAGGTCGGGCTCTACGTTTGCGGTGTGACCGTGTACGACCGCTGTCACGTCGGGCACGCCCGCTCGTTCATCTTTGCCGATACGCTGGTGCGCTACCTCCGCTTCACCGGCTACGAGGTGAACTTCGTCCGGAACATCACCGACATCGATGACAAGATCATCGAGCGTGCGCAGAAGCGCGGGATCACCCCCGAAGAGCTGACGGCCGAGACCATCGGCTACTTCCACGCCAACATCGCCGCCCTCGGTTGCGTGATGCCCGACGAGGAGCCACGCGCGACGACCCACATCCCCGACATGCTGGCACTCATCCAGCAACTCGAGGAGCGCGGGCTCGCGTACGCGTCCGAGGGTGACGTGTACTTCGCCGTTGGCAAACTCGACGGCTACGGCAAGCTCTCGAAGCGGAAGCTCGACGAAATGATCGCCGGCTCGCGAGTGGAGGTCGGCGATCGCAAGCGCGAGCCGCTCGACTTCGCGCTCTGGAAGGCCGCCAAACCGGGCGAGCCCTCGTGGGACAGTCCGTGGGGCCCGGGACGTCCCGGCTGGCATCTCGAATGCTCTGCCATGAGCACGCGCTACCTCGGCCAGCCGTTCGATCTTCACGCTGGCGGCGAGGACCTCATCTTCCCGCATCACGAGAACGAGATCGCCCAGTCCGAAGGCGCGACCGGCATCCCGTTCGTCAAGCACTGGGTGCATCACGCCTTCGTCCGGATCGACCAGGAGAAGATGTCGAAGTCGGTCGGGAACATTCTGTCCATCGACGAGATCAGCGCCATGGTCCCGGTCGAGGCGGTGCGCCTGTTCCTGATCTCGACCCACTATCGGAGCCCGCTCGATTTCAGCGAGCAGGGCGTGCGCGAGGCGCAGCGCGGATGCGAGCGGTTGCACGAGACGCTGGCGCGACTCGAGACGGCGCTCGGCGCACCGTTGTCACCTGCCGGGAATGGCTCGGGCCGCGCTGCCGAGAAGGACGCCGACGTGCCCGCGGAGGTGCGTGCCTTTCGCGAGCAGTTCGTGACGGCGATGGACGACGATCTCAATTCCGCGCGCGCGACCGGCGTCATCTTCGAGGAGATTCGCGAGATCAACCGGCTGCTCGATGCCGGCGAAACCGACACGCTTGCCGCGCACGGCGCCAACGTCGCGATGCTTGGTGGCGTGCTCGGCGTCATCCGGACGCCGGCACAGGCCTACCTCGACGAAGGCAAGAGTCGGCACCTCGACAGCAGCGGCGTCGACGGCGCCGAGATCGAGACTCTGATCGCCGAGCGGAACGCTGCCCGGAAGGCCAAGGACTTCGCGCGCGCCGACGAGATCCGCGACGAGCTACAGGCGCGCGGCATCGTCCTCAAGGACGGCGCGGGCGGCACGACCTGGAGCGTGCAGTAACGCGGGTGCCGGGACGCCGGCGGGTTCACGCCCGGTGATCGCGATGGTCACCCTGCCCCACCATGTGCCGGCGACCATCCGCAGGAGCACGCGTTCGTCGTCTGCCGAGATCCAGAGTTCGGCGTGCTGGATCTTCGGCTGTTTGTTCTTGCGACGCTGCACCTCGGTCCGCGGCACGAGCGCCAGTCCGAGACGGAGCTTCCGCGCCCGCCATCGCCGGCCCATGAGGTAGATGTCCTCCTCGCCTTCGGGCGTGACCTTCATCGTGTAGACCTTCCAGCCTTCGAAGACCTCGTAGGTTCGGGGCGTGTCGAAATCGCCAGGAAGGTGCTTCACCAGGTAGGCGATGCTCGCCGGGTCGTGGAGGGTGCTGTGCAGCTCCGCCTCGCCGTGGCGTGTTTTTCTGCCCGGACGCTCGAGGCGTCCGATCAGTCGCGCGTGCGCGTCGTCGCGCTCGATCCAGGTCTGCCGCCGCCGACTGTTCTCGTTCTGTGCGAGATAGAACCTTCCTGGCGTCGTCGGGTCGATCGGGACCGTCGCGTCGAAGCTGTTCCGCATCCGCCAGAAGAGATCGAGGAAGGCGTTGGTCCGTGCTTTGCCGCGAAGATGCACCGTGCGCTGCGGCGTGCCGTGCTCGGGCGTGATCACGAGCTCGGCGCGGGCGACCGGAATCCCGTTCCAACGGGCGCTGAACAGGAACCGCTCGCCGTCAGCGGGCGGGGACGCCGTATCGGCAGAGAGGCCGCTGGCGAGGAATCCGAGCGCCAGGATGGTGCCGACGACGAGTGCGGGGAGTGTCCGGTGCCGCATGGGGGTAGCTCCGCGACCGCGAACGGCGCTGGAGACGCGCCAATCCTCGCCCAGCCCGGGCGGCAAGTCCAGGGGATATTTGCCGCGCTGCGGCGCTTGCGACCCGACCGCAACCACTACTTGGCGGCCTTGTTGTCATCCATGTCGAGGGGATGCGCCTCGGCGAGTCGGGGCGTCGGCCCCGGCGCAACGGATGCTCGGCCGCGAGGCCGGAAGGAGGCAACTATGCGGTACTCACTAGTGGCGGCAGCAGGTGCGCTGGCTTTCGTGCTCGGATCGGCGGGGTCGGCGGCCGCAGGCGATCTCGGCGTGTCATTGCACTTCGGCGGCTACCTTCCCGGCGTGCACTACGGTCACCAACAAGTGCACGCGTACAGCCATGGTCCGCATGCCAGGCGGCACTACGATCGTGGGTATGGATACGCGCGCGGACACGGCCGGCGTGGCGGGCGCCACTCCTACCACCGGGAGCATCGGCGTTACGGCCACCGGTACGGCTATCGTAACGACCGCGGGTACGGACGTCGGTACAACTCGCGTTGTCGCTAGGAATGCACAACGCGTGGAGCGGCCGCCGCCGTGCGGCGGCCGCTCACCGATCTAGGAATCTCCAAACACCGCCTTCAGGTGAAACACAGGTTCGGCGCAGCCCGGCTTGTCGAAGAAGAAGGCGTACACCTTGATGCCGGTCGGCTCATGCGTGTGCACTTCTTTGACGTCGTTCACCGTGGTCTTGGCTTCGGAGTCCTCGCAAGTGAGGTAGTTCTCGGTGTCGATGAACACCGGGAACGACTCTTTGCCCTTCGGCACAAAGCGCAGGTAGATGCCGACGTGATTGATGAAGTCGCGCCCGCGCATCGCGTTCTCGATGCTGACCCGCTCGGTGATACCCGGGTCCACTTCGAGCTTCAGATCGAAATCGGCCGCCCCCGCTAGCTGCGCCCCGAGGGCAATCCCGGCAACGCCAAGCATGACCGTCAACAGACGTGTGATCCGCATGATCTAGAACCTTTCTTGAGGCAGCGTGCTCCCGGGAAACTGGCGCGCCGGGCCGAAGCTGTCAAGTAGGGTGGCGCGGGGTGGTTGCGGGGCGGGTTCGCGAGGATCAGGTGCCCGAGGGCCCGTAGCCCAGCAAGCGGTCCTCTTCTCGGCGCGACAGGCGTCGACCCCGTTCCGCCTTCGGGATCGTTGGCCAAATCTCTCGCTGGAGGAGGCTTAGAAGGCGAGCCGTGCGCACGGGCGATGTCGCCTGTTCGTTGAGCCGATGACGGCGTTCGAGCAGCGCCGTCCGGATCGCTTCCGTCCTCGACTCGCCGGTTTGACGGCAGATCTTGTCGATCAGGGAGTCAACTTCGGGGTTGTTGATGCGCGTCGGCATGGTCGCACGGTAGTCGGAGGGCTGCGGGGGATCAAGATTGTTCGAGACGATCTTTACTCCAGCAATGGCCGGATGGCCTTCGTGACGAGCGTTGCCGCCACGCGATGCGTCCGCGAGTAGAAGCCTTGCGTATCAAATCTCCCGGCGCCTATGCTCGTTCATGAGTCGGCTAGGGGCTCTTGGGCCTCGGACCAATCGCGGTCTTCTGGCGAAGGGTTTGCTGTTGGCCGTTGCTCTTGCCCTGGCCGGAGCCGCGTGTGGTGATGATCCCGATGGCAGGACCGCCGTCGGGACGGCGGAGGTTCGATGTGCACGCAGCTTCGGAGGCTCGTGCAGTTCGGATGAAGGGTGTTTCGTCAGTGGTTGCGGCTCCGAGGTGTGTGCAAGCACTAGCTCCCTGTCCACGTGTGACTGCGAGCGGCCCCAGGTGACCGGGTGCGGTTGCGTCGGCGGTACCTGCTCGTGGTTTCAAGAATGAAGAAGCGGGCGCTCGTGCGGTATTTGCGTCCGAGCCCACCGGTGGTAGCCGGCAGCAAGTTGCGCTAAGCATGCGGACTGCTTCATTTGCGCCCGTAGCTCAGCTGGATAGAGCAGCGGACTTCGAATCCGCGGGTCGGCGGTTCAAATCCGTCCGGGCGCACTCGTAGCGTCGATAGACCGGATACCGAGGCGTGACGCCAGCCGGCCTGCTGGGGTCGGGTCGCCATGCTTACGGTCGTTCTCGCCGTCCCGGCGCTGACGGCCGTCTTGGTACGGTTCCTGTATTGGCAGGTTTTCCTTCGGGCCCTCGCGAAGGCCCGACAGGACCTTGAGTCAGGCGCATACGATGCCGCACAGACAGATCAACGGCTGCGCTGGTGCGATCCGTTCGGTATCTACACGCCTAGCTCGGTGTTCGCGCTGCTCCGTCTCAGTCGAACTTATTGAGCAAGCGTCCAAGGGGCCGGATTCCGCCGCGGCCAGTAGACGACTAGGGCAGGCGCGACTGGAGTCCAGTTCCGGAGAGTGCAAAGGCCGCTACTAGAAGGCCGCGTCGAAAAGGCCAGCGACGATGACCTCGTAACCTCCCGATCCGAGTAAGTGCGCGAGGGTGCTTTGGGTGCGTCACTATCGACCGATTCCGACGCCTGATGCAGGTTCACGATTCTCCGGGCGAGCCAGGTCAAGACTGCGGGCGACACTACCTCTGAGTCAGTGAACAAGGGGTGCGGGACTCGAGAGCACGAGGCGCACGAGCTCGGACTGGCGACGCACGCCCGTTTTCGCCATCGCGCTCTTCCGCTGTGTCAGGGCGGTATGAGCCGAAATCCCGAACTCGTCCGCGGCTTCCTGGAGTGTCTTGCCCTGGGCCAATGCCAAGACGAGCTTTGCCTCGCTGAACGTGAGGCCCAGATAGCACGCTACGATCTCGACCGGGGTCCCGATTCGGTCCTCGGGGTCGGCTACGAAGACGACCACTACTGCCTGTTGGTCGAGGCTCGCTAGGAAGCTAGAGCGAACAGGCGCTACGAGAACATCCAGCGGACGGGCACCGGACGGTCGAGCGAGTCGCATCGTTTCGACGGGCGACCAGGTAGGGCCGGGGTTCTGATTGCTCGCCCGCCAGATGAGCGTCTGCAACGCAGTCGAAGTGTGCTGGTCTGCGGCACACAGCCTCCGGGGTCCGACCGCGAGCCCATCTCGCCTGGCGAGAATTGCGGACGCGGCACGGTTGGTTGTTAAGACGTGACCCGAGCGTGAGAGCAGGATCACGCCCGTGGGGAACCAGTCGAGAACCTCGTTCCCTGTTGCAGCCTGTCCCCTGGCGGTCGCCAGCTTTCGGTGGAGTCGCAGTGCCCGACCTACATGGGGAACGAGCAGGCGCAGGAGCTTGAGATCATCGGCGTCGAAACAGCGTTGTCGCCGTGAGCGGAGGACACGGAGCACGCCGACGCGCTCACGGTCCTTGAGTGGGATGCCGCCCGCGATCTGGAAGAATCCCTGCGGGCGGAGAAAGTCGCTATAAAACTCGGACCTCAAAAGCACCGCATCGGGCAAGAGGTCAGCGCCGCGAAAGACGCTGCCAGCAGAAAGCCGCTGGATGCAGGTCCGGCGGCAGTCGTGGCGGATGAAGTGAGCATCGTAGGCACGTCGCCAGGAAGGGTCGCAGTCGCGCTCGACGAAGAGCGAAGCCGCATCGGTTCCTCGATCTGCAAGCGTCAACAGTGGAGCGGTGCCGTTCAAGGAGACGGCCAACCGCTCGAGGAACGTCGGCCAGACCTCAGGCTCTTCTGCCGCATCGTAGATGAGGCCCAAGAGCTGTTCGGCGGATTCACTAAGGCTTTGCCGGTGCTTTGCGCGGTTCATCGGCGGTTCGGCGGCATGGAGTGTCTCGCAGCGCGCCGCTGTCCTTCCCGCGACATACCCCATTTGGTGCATGACGAGAAGCGCCGGCAGGACTATCTGGAGATCGTGAATGGTCCGGTAGTGCGGCTGTCGCCGTACACGTACGTTGTTAGAGGGTTGCATCGCGATGCTGCGCCATACTGGCACGACTTTCGGACAAGGAGCACAGGTGACCGTTCTCATGGATGTGTTCTAGCCGACCTGGCATGCTCCTCGCACCGCGAATCACGCCTCCGGATGGCCCATGATTGCAGCTCTCCTGCGCGCAGGCTGGGTCCGCTTCCGAGGTGCAACTTTGGGCACGCCAATGGCGTGAAGGGAGGACTCTCGTGACCGGCATCTTCTCGAAGGTATCGCGGTCGATCGCCGCAAACCTCATTTCTCTGTTTTCAGTCCTTGTCCTAGGTTTGATCCACGTGCCCGCAGTTCACGCGCAGTTGTTCGCTGACGACTTCAACCGCTCCGATAGCTCCACAGTCGGGAACGGTTGGAGCGAAGAGGAGGAGGGGGCCATCCACAAGGTCTCCCTCGCCTCGAACGCGCTTCAGATGAGTCAGCCAGCCGGTGTAGACGGTGCTGACGGTCAGAATGCTCGCGTCTACCGATCCGGCAGCGTTCACGACAGCTTGCTCGTCAGCGGCACGATTCGCATCAGTCACACTGACTCGGGCGGCGTTGGCACGGTAGCGCGCGTCGTCGTACGTTCCGACGGTAGCGGGGGCTCCGGGCTTTCCACGAACCCGAACACCCAGTGCACTAGTCCCTTCCCCTGCGGGGCGACGGTACCCGCGAACGGCTGCTGGCAGGGCGCTGGTTTCGGTTTCGCTATGCTTGCAGACGGCCTGTTCAGCGGCCCCGGGGGAAGGATTCAGATCGTCGATGGTCTCGAGCTCGCAACCGTTCCCTTTCCCTTCACCAACAACGTGCTCTATGCGTGGGAGATGGCCATCAGTGCCCAGAGCCACGTCGAGGTTCGCGTTTGGGACTCGGCTGCGGGCCGGCCGGCCACTCCGACACTCCGCTTCGACAACGGTGGGACGGCGTACGCGCCCACTGCCTCCGGAAGCAATTGGCAGATCGAGGTGCAGAACAACAACGACTATGGGTCTGGGTGCGGGTCGAGCCACGGGCACACGGTTGTCTGGGATGATGTGTCGTTCACACAATCTGCCGTTTGTGGAGACGGATCTATCGAGGGCAACGAGGAGTGTGATGATGGAAACGCGGCCGACGGCGAGGGCTGCTCAGGGTCCTGCGCTGTTGAAGCGGGCTGGGTCTGCTCCGGTGAGCCATCCTCCTGCTTCGAGCCGTGCCCAGGAGACTGCACCTCGGAGCTCAGTGCCGAGGACGGCCAGAAGGTCGTCGAGAAGTACCTGAAGAAGCTACTCGCCGATTTAAGCAAGTGCGCCAAGAAGGGCGACACGACATGCCCTTGCCCCACGGTAAAAGCAGACAAGATCCGAGAGAAACTCGGGGATGACCTTGGAGATATGTGCGTGGAACGGCTCGTCTGTGAGACCGGCCGGCTCATGAGTGAAATCCTAGGCGCCGACTGGGACAGCGATCAGGACTGCTACAGTGGGCTCGGTGCGAGTAAATGCAACAAGACCGCGCTCTCCAAGGTAGGCAAACTCGGTGTGAAGCGCTTGGTGCGCGACCGGACCGGGAAGCCTGAAAAGAACGTGAAGGATCTTGGAAAGTGCATACGCTCCCTCTCTCGATCCAAGGCTTGCAGGGACACGCCGGGCGCTAGCGACACCTGTCTAGCCGCCGTCGAGTTCCACTCGGCTGTCGTGTCGCCCACTGCCTGTGAAACCCTCTCCGTTGATGCAGAAGGGATCGAGGCAGCGGTGGAGTCCGTCCTCTTGAGCATCGAGGCCGAAGGACAGTCGCTCGAGGACGTATGGGGCGATCCTGCCAGCTTCGCTGAAGCACTGGTCCGCGTGGATCGAACAGTGGGTTGCCACTCATCGGATGTCTTCGGGATCGCCCCGCCTGGGGCGGCCGAAGCACCTGCGCTAGCTCCTCGCGCCGCCTACGATTCGTCCGTCGGCTATTGTGGGCCAGGCACAACACTGGACGGCGTAGCGGTCGCTGCAAAGAAAGCGGGAAGTTGCATAAACCCCGTGTGCCACATGCATGACGAATGCTACGGGCAACAGTGCATCCCATTCATATGTTCGTGGACCCCACTGACGAGCTACTGCGATTCGGGCTTTTTCGGTGACGCCCTCGGGACGTGTCTCGGCGACTTCTCGAAGTGCGGCTACACGTGTCACAGCATCATCGCAATCGCTCAAGGTCTCGTTGGCTTTCAGTATACAGTGGCCGACTCAGTCTGCGTAACTTTTGAAGGCGTCTTCGGAGACGTCTGCCTCAGCGGCTGCCAGGACTCGTGTTGCTGCGAGGAATCGTGCCCCCCGGGCTCTACCCAGTCGTGTAGCACCGGCTTGCTCGGAATTTGTGGTGCGGGCACGCAGACGTGCAACGCGCAGGGGAGCGGCTACGGGTCGTGCGTCCAGAACCAGACGGCGGGGACCGAAACGATCGCGGCCGGGACCTGCAACAACAGCCTCGACGACGACTGCGACGGGGCGACCGACGGCGCCGACTCCGGGTGCCAGACTTGCAGTCCCGGATCGACACAAGCCTGCTCTACCGGTCTCTCTGGGATCTGCGCGGCGGGCACGCAGACGTGCAACGCGCAGGGGAGCGGCTACGGGTCGTGCGTCCAGAACCAGACGGCGGGGACCGAAACGATCGCGGCCGGGACCTGCAACAACAGCCTCGACGACGACTGCGACGGGGCGACCGACACGGCCGACTCCGGGTGCAGATGCTACGAGACCGAGCCCAATAATTCTTCCGCGTCGCCAGATGCGCTCACCACCGACTCGCCGTGCTTCGGCGCGATGCGCGGTTACATCTTTCCTGCCGGAGACGCGGACTGGTTCGATGAAGGAGGAGCGGCTTTCGTAACCGTTCCTGCGGGGACGACCATTCGGTACACGCTCGTCGTACCTGCGGGGGTTGACTACGACTTGGAACTCTACGGTCCGGACAGTGGGAATCCGAATCAGCATTTTCTCGTCGGATCTACGAATCGTGGAGTTGGTTTGAACGAGGATACCGGAGCATACCTCACGCAGGTCACCGGTTTCTACGCGATCCGTGTCGTTGGCTTTAGCAGTTCATCGTCATCATCAGCCGAGTACATCCTAGGTTATTCTCGGTCGCCGTGAGCGTCGCTCGAATTTCGAAAGTGCACCCCCAAGACAGCTACGTGGCACCGGCGATGCTGGTCATCGCTGAGGAGGATTACCCCATGCAAATCGCTCGATTCTCTAGTCTCGTGCTTGCGGCCGTGACGCTCGTTGCCCTGACGCTGCCGCCCTTGAGCGACGCATAGAACAAGTGCGTCGCGGGGAAGGCCAAGTGCGTGAACAAGAACGTGAAGGCGCTCCTTGAGTGTCACGAGAAGGCTGCAAAAATGGGTCTCGATCCACAGACCGACACGAAGACCTTGGATCCCTTCGTGACGGGACAGAGACACGGAGACTCTCAGACGGCATGAACGGGGCCAGGCGCATGGTCCCAGTCCCGCTGCCGGCAACTTCAAGCCAAAAAAAGAACGCTGCCCCCGACGAGCCTGAGACCTGTGAAGGTCCCAAGCCCGCCGGGGGCGGGGTGCTGCGTCAAGGGTGGGGTCGTGACCGGCGTCCGCGGCCAACGCCAGCATGCCTACGGCCGCGCGAACCGTAGCGTGGGGTCCTGTCGCACGGCGCGGCGGACGGCGCCCTCCGAGACGCCCAGGAGGCGGGCAGCGGCACGATAGCTCGTCCCTTGAGCCAGCAGGTGTCGGAGCCGCATCGGATCGGTGATCGCCATCGGACGCCCAAGCCGCTTCCCCTGCGCGCGTGCTCGCCGCAGTCCCGCGTGGGTCCGCTCGACGATCCACGCCCGTTCTACTTCCGCAAGCACGCCAACGAGCGCGAACATCGCGCGCCCGATCGGCGAGGACAGGTCCAGGGCCTCCCGCAGCGACACGAGGCCGATCGCGAGATGCTGGAGCTCGTCGAGGAGCGTCACGAGGTGTCGGAGGTTGCGGCCGAGACGGTCCAGGGCGGCGACGGCGATCAGGTCGAACTTCCTCCGGCGAGCATCGGCCAAGAGCGCATCGAGGCCGGGGCGCTTCTCGCGGCGACCGCTGACGGCGTGATCGGTGAATTCGGAGACAATCGTCCAGCCGGCGCGTGCAGAATGTTCGTGGAGGGCGCGGAGCTGGTTCTCGGCCGTTTGGTCAGTCGTGGACACGCGGGCGTAGAGGGCGACACGGACGCGCTCCGCGCCCTGAGTATTCGTTGTCATCGGGATTCTCCTTGGTGGATCGCCTCGCTGGTCGGATCCGAGGCCAAGAAAAAGGAACGGGCAGGGTCCAGGAGCGTAGTGCCCCTGGACCCTGCCCGCCCGGTGCTGGGTTGGTTACTTACTCGAGTGGTCTACGAGCTGTGGCCGCTGCGGTGCCGGGAGCGCACGCGACTCGCGCTTGTCGTCGAGCGCCTTGGACGTTCGCTTCCGGCGTTCGGGAAGCTGCGCCTTCGGGATAGTGACCAGTCCAGGGGCATCCTTAGGCGCGAAGTGCGCCTCCAGTGCCCAGTAGGCAGTGTCGAGAGACGCCGGAAGTTTGAGCGTCCGGTACCGTGTCGGCCAGTCGATGCCGCACAGGATGTACCCGGCGACGACCATCGCCTCGACCGGCGGGTACGGGCGCTGCATCTCAAGGCCGACGCCGATCCCGCATACACCCCAGGCGTCCTTCGACGGCGCCCTCGTCGTGTGCGGGCGGACGGTGACCGGCGGGTCTGCCATCCTGAGCTCTTCAGGTGGCCCCTCGCCTTGGACCAGCCTGCGGGCGAGCTCGTAGATTCGTCTCGCCTCCGATGCATGCTTCCCGAGCGCGAGGCTGCGGACCTTCTGTGTTCCTGCCACTGTTCCCTCCTTTCGAGTGAACCGCCGGCCCGCGATGGCGAGTCCGACAGCGGTTGCTGCCACGAGCCCCTGCAGACGGCGATGCTGCGCGTCGCGTGGGCTGATCCACACGGGCGACAGCCGTCGGGGCTTCGGCGTCGGCAATCCGGTCGTGGTGAACTCGTAGATCTCGGTGACCGCCGCTCCCCGGCCCTCGACCCGAGAACCCGTGAGCCGGGCCTTCCGACGCCGGAGTTGGCCGAGGATACGGTCGTGCTCGTCCGCGCGCTGTCTGAGCCGCGTGAGTCGCAGAATCAATTTCCCCATGCGTGTCTCCGAACGCAAAAAGGCCCGAGATGCCGGAGCACCTCGGGCCTTGCGCGCGTTGTGTCGCGTGTGGACGGTACGGTTACTTTCGCGGGAACCTCCTTTCGTGGTGGCGCGCTAGACGAAAACGCCCGGCCGCCCCTGCTCGATCAGGACGCGGATCTCCTCGAGCGTGAAGTGGCGGTATCGTTCGTGATGGCGCAGCGCGAGCTTCACCACCGCCGCACATCGTGGCCGTCTGTCCAGATCCTGGGCGAACCAGGCGCACTCCCGACATGGGTCTCGGGAGACGATCGGGCACGGCCAGTACTGCCCCTGGTGACGCGTGGAGTGACGATAGAAGCGCTCCCCATCGGCGGTCATGACGAACTCTTCCGAGTCATGGGCCTCGACATCCCCGTCAGCATCTTCCTCCTCGTCGTCCTCGACGGATACTCCTCCGAATCCGCGGACGAGCGTCGGGCTGGCGTCCCAGACCCCCTGCGGGAACCACCATGTGGTGACGAGCTGCGAGACCGTGCGCAGGACGACGACCGTCGCAAACATCCGCGTGAAGACGTCCACGGACCAGAGCGCCTCGTGCCCGAGCCAGGTCCCGACCTGCCCGAGCCGGGTTGCGCGAAGCGGAGCCATCGTCCCGAGCTCGGGTTCACGTGGGGTCGCTGTTGTTGTTCGTGTCATGTGCTCCTCTCGAAGCGCGGGGACGCCGCTTCTTCCGTTGTCTGCGAACACTAGCCTCCTCTCGAGCGCGCACGCGCTCTTCCACTTGCCCGACGAGCTCGTTCACGACGGCCGACCCGGCGAACACCTCCTGGTTCAGGACGCCCTGGCCCAAGAACATCGTCGCCCACCGCCGGGCGAGCAGGACGACGGTGAGCGACCCGGCGACCGTGCCCGCGATGAGCGCTTCTCGCTGGATCACGGGCCACGCGTCGTCCCAGAACCAGTGCCTCCGCTTCTGGTTCGGCTGGGTCATCCGTCCTGCCTCGGGATCTTCCCGGCATCCGCGAAGCTGTAGTGCGACGCGCCGACGATCACGTGATCCAAGACACGGATGCCGAGCAGCGCACATGCCCTGATGAGCCGTGTCGTGATCGCCTCGTCGTCCGGGCTCGGCGTTGGATCGCCCGACGGGTGGTTGTGGACCAGGATGCACGCCGCCGCCGACGCAAGGACGAGCGGCTTCAGGATCTCCCGCGGGTGGACGAGCGACGCGCTCAGAGATCCAACTGACGCCTGATGTGTGCCGATGATCGCGTGGCGTTGATCCACGGCGGCGATCCAGAACTCCTCCCGGTCCCGGTCGCGGAGGAACGTGAACGCCTGAGCGACGTCAGTGCTCGCCCGTATGGTGGTGGCTGGAAACGACGGCCCCGCGAGTTCGCGCACGAGTTGCACGCGCCAGCGGGGCGGCCGGTGCTCGATCATGGAAACCTCCCTTCGTGGATGGGGCGAGCGGGAAGCCTGCGTGGCTTCCCGCTCGCGTGTGTGGGGTGGGTCAGGCGTCGGTGGGATCGTCGGATCCCAGGCAGCTGACGCCCAGTGCGGCGCAGAACGCGCCGACGAGGAACGCCGCCGCGTGGCCGGCGTAGGGCCGGACGTGGGTGTTGACGAAGCCCGGCTGCTCGGTATCGGTCGCGACCGGTAGGTCCTGGCTGTTCAGCGGCGTGTGGGTGGAACGCTCGGGGACTGCTTCCATAGGAACCTCCTTGGTTGGACTGTCCGCGTCATCGGACAGTGGGTGGATGCACTGCTCCCGACAGAGCGCCGGGAGGTCGATTGGTACGCCGTTGACGACGAGCTCGACGGCCGTTGTGGTCGGTCCGGGATAGAGACCGAGCGTTTCGAGCTCCGTCTGAGTGACGGCAAGCCGCTGTTCAACGCCGGCCAGGACGGCGCCGCGTTGGGTGTCAGGTGAGAGGCCGAGCAATTGGGCAGCCTCGGGAATCGCCCGGAGGTGTTCGGCGAGATCCGTGCAGACGCAGAACTCGCTGAGCAGGGTTCGGGCGGACGCAGAGAGCGGTGTCTCGTGCGTGTCCATCGTCTACGCGGTCGTCTCGGACTCGTCCGGGAGCTGCAGACACTCGACGGTCTGTATCGCCGAGCGCTGGGCCATGACGGTAAGCACGGCCGCGGATCCCGCCAGGAGCGCGGTCGAGAAGACGGCCTTGAGCGTTTCTGTGAACGACATGCGAGGACTCCTTCCTTGCCCGGTGTGGGCAACAAGAAAGGCCACCCACGCGTCCGGGATTGGACGCACGAGTGGCCTTGGTTTCACTGCGAGCTATGGCGCTGACTACATGATCTGTTTCCCGTGGCTTCCGAGGAGGTGACGCCGGGACATGGATGTCACCTCACCGAAACTGGTGCCGTGCGCATCGGACTCGGACCGCATGCGGGCGGTTGCACGGGTACCCCGCGTACGTCGTGGCGCTTACGTGTCGCCGTGGCCGAGGAGCCGCAGCTCATTCCAAGCGACGTGCGCCTGGTCGGCGGCTACTCGTGAGAGCACAAAGCTCGCGCCGGCGAAGATCAGCGCCTTGAGGAGCGTGGCCATGGAACAACCTCCTTGGATGCGGGCAGGCCGACCGCATCCCGTGAGGGTCCAGACGCAGAAACGCCCGGCGCGGGATGATGGGCCTGCGAGGCACCATCCCGGCCGGGCGTGGGTGGCCGCCACGAACTTGGCGCGTGGCGCGGCGGCGCTAGGGCGCGACGCTGCTTCGTGCCAATCGGCGCAGCGGTAGAACGACGAAAGGCCATTCGCTCGCCGGGGACACTGGCGGACGAATGGCCTTCGTTCTCAGAGGGAGTAAAGGGCCGTTAGGTGAATCTGTACCCCTCTGACATGAGGAGCGCCGTGGAGTATAGGCGGCTAGCCTGCGGCTGCCCGTAGGAAGGTGAGAGAAGGCCCCTCGGAGTGGGGAGTTCGTTGAACGTCTTCCAGGCGGAGTCGGGCGCCACAGTCAATCGCACGTACCGTCGTCCGAGTCGGAGTTCCGCACGCTTTTTTCAGCAGCCGATTCTCGAGGGCATAGCGATCTACGAGCTGTGCGGGCGGAGAGCGAGGCCCCATGGCCTGGCCGGCGGGGTTTGAGCCTCGCGCGCGAATTTCGGCACTGGATCTCTCGTGGGACTTCGGTCTTAGAACGAAGCGTGCCCCGGCACTCGCCGAAGGCATCATGACGGGTTCAGAATGTCTTCCACCCATTCCAAATGACGGTGAAGCTTGAGGTAGAACCGTGCCGCAGTGCTAAACGGAGCGTCGGGCGCCAGCCTTCCCCCGATGCGAGTGCGGATAGTTACCCTTTCAGCGGAACTCGCGGCTAGCGCTTCGTGAGCAAGCACATCATCTGCCATTTCCCGGCACAATTGCTCTCGCTTCGAATTGAAAGCAGGGTGGTCAAGATTGAGAAGAATCTTGCTTTGCTCGACCCGCTGTGTCGCGATCGCATTCGCCGCAAACTTCGGGTGCAGAATGGGGCGTCCGTCAGCCTGAAATGCCAACAGAGCGCAGTCTGCTGCATTGCAGGGATCCAAGATCACGGGCTGCTCGTTCGGCAGCTCATTCTTCTTTGTTGCCCGAATCGCAGGAGGCAGCAGCGGGAAATTCTGTCCCTTGCCGCCTCCAGCGCCATGCTCGGCGTTGTGTTCAGGACTATTCGCCCAAGGGCATGCCACGCGATAGTTGTCGGCATCAAAAGCCAGCCACCAGTAGTCGTAGACGGGGCGGTAGTGGTCGATGGCCAGAGGGGCTCCGATGAGTTCCACCTCGGTATACCAGCACTTGTTCCCCAACTGTGCCGTCAGTAGGTCCTTAATTGGTTTCCACTTTTTCCTGCCGTAATCGTCAATGTATTTCTTCCGGGTTTTGGGCAACAGCTTTTTCGCCACCTTCTTGTGCGCCCGCTCCACACGCTGCTTTGCTTTCTTGCCGTCGTCGTCGGCGAAGATCTGTACGAGTAGAGTGCTGAGCTCGATGTGACGCATGGTCAGGGCTTGAGGTCCGGGTGCCTCTGCCGCAGAAACGCGACGTAGTCTGGGTCTCGATCGCTGACCCCAGGTAGGATCTCCAACTGGCTGTTGAGCGCCTTGAGCCGTGCTCTGTCCTTAGGTGCAAGCTTCCGTTTGACACTGATGGCGAGCCGCTCATCCAGCAATTTCTGGGTCTCCTTATCGAGACTCGACGGCAGGCCGAAGAACTCGCTGCTGCACAGAATGTTCGCGACGCCTTGTCCGCGGGGATTGCGACGCGGACGAGAGAAAAGCGGCAGATCTGGCGTGGGCGTGTGCGCCAATAAGACTTGTTCCCGCACCATGCCAGAGATCATTACCGGATCATGCGTGGCCATCAGCACCGTGGAGCGGGGTTGTTGATCTACCTTGAACGCCTCCGCCAACATGTCGGGATAGTCCCAAGACCAATGAGGATTTAGATGCGTGTCGGGCTCATCGAGTAGAACCAAATTGTCCTTTTGGCCTGCAAGTCGGACAGCCCCAACAACCGCCAGCAGTTGCTTTTCTCCCTCGCTAAGCTGGTCGAAAGAAAACGCATCCTGTGCGTTCCTGCCCTTTAAACCGAAAGAGACTGAATGCAAGATACCTCGTGCCCTCAAGCTTTCGAGAGCCAGATAGACATTGTCTCCGCCTGCCTCCAAACGACGGGCGAGCTTCCCTATCCCACTGCGACGGCCGTCTGCGAAATGGTATCTGCGATCTTCGTAGGTACGCTCGTTCCTGCGCGACTCCCTAGGGGTTGGTATTGCGACAACGACCTCTGGCCTTCGGGCGCCGTCCTGCGAACTCGAAGTGCCATCCAATGCAGCGACGATTCGACGTATTCCGCCTTCGGTGTTCCAGAGCTTCGGCTCATGACGCTCAGGGTCGAATCCGTCCGGGGACCGCAGGCTGATGCTCACATCGACGATGGCGTCCAACTTTAGGTGTTCAAGCAGTTCCCGGTGACCGTGAGCGAACAGCGCGAGCAGGATCACCTGCGACTGCTCGTTGCTTGACTGCACAAAGAGCGGCCGGAAGCGATCAGTCTCCGGGTTGCGGGTGAGCTTCTGAAAATGCCTACGATAGCGGGCGACCAATTGTTGAACCCGCTGACACTCACCGGAGTAATAAACAAGGGTAAGTTCCGGATAAAGTACCTGCGCTGGACCATCGCGAAGTCGCTTCGCAAAGTGATCCAGCGGCATGCGCTCGCCATCTACCATGACTGAGGTCCGGCGGCCTTCCCGCTGGAGGACGACCACCCGGTTTTGCGCTTCAAATTCCAGCCTGAACTCGAATCGCGGTGCTTTCTTAAAATAGCAGCCGACGAGGATTTGGATAATGGCCTCGATCAGGTTCGATTTCCCACTGCCGTTGCTACCGATGACGGCGTTGATCAACGGGGATTGAGTGAACTCAATGTCGCAAGAACGGACGTTCTTGTAGCCCTCAATCTGCAGGCGTTTGAGTTTCATCGCCGCCTCCATTCTGGGTGGTGAGTGCGGCGATGAGGGCGGAGAGAAGGCTCGCGGCGGTGGCTCGGGAGGCGGTGAGCTGCGTTTCCAACTCGCCTACCAAGATCATCAGTTGGTCCAGCTTGGCCACGATCCGGTGTTGCTCGGCGAGGGGTGGGAGCGGAATGGGGGTCTGTTTAGCGCGAACGATCGTCAGCGTGTGAACAGTGGTGCCCATGCTTTTCCTGTGAACCTCCCGAATCCAATAAGGCGACTGCATTACGATATGCAGGTAGTGCGGATAGAGACCGAACCAGTTCTTGAAGATCAAGACACTCGCGTCTTTGAAGTAGAAGCGGTCAGTGTCTCTAACTACGTAGGGGACACCGATCGTTCCAACGCCAGTGACCATGAGGTCATTCGGCTCCGGAGTTAGACCTTCCGCTGCCAAGCGTCGATAATGCTCCTCGGTGATGAATAAGGCATTGTCGACCTCCCCCGCCTTCGCCAACTTGACGATCTCTCTGGCCCGAAGAAAGGGCACACCGTTTGTGGTCCAGTCTTTCTCGTGGACGCGACGGCTCGAACCGACGAGGCCTAATGTGCCGAGTCTACACCACGCCCATCCGTGTGGGGTTTCGTATGGCGATTCGTCAGGCTCAACGGTTGGCAGTCTTTCCAGTTTCCTGCCCTTCGCAGTCTTTCCTGTGCGGCTTCGGGTGAGTTCAATCTGCTGCAACAGTTCTTCGGCAGGCGCGTCGTTTGGGTCCCGGGGGACGAGTTTGCCTTGCACGGCGAGGGTGAGGATGGAATTGCGGAGGTCGGCGGGGGGGATCGAGTAGGACGGGTGGAAGAGGAACGGGAGGTTGGCCGGTGTGGGCGCGTCGGCCAAGCGGGCCAGCGACGCACGGGCGAGCGCGGCGTGCCGCGTCTCCCGTTCCTGCTGCTGCGCCTCCAGCCGATCACACAACGCCATAAACTCATCAACCTTCGCCACGATCCGCTTCTGCTCGGCGAGGGGTGGGAGCGGAATGGGGGTCTGTTTAGCGCGAACGATCGTCAGCGTGTGAACAGTGGTGCCCATGCTTTTCCTGTGAACCTCCCGAATCCAATAAGGCGACTGCATTACGATATGCAGGTAGTGCGGATAGAGACCGAACCAGTTCTTGAAGATCAAGACACTCGCGTCTTTGAAGTAGAAGCGGTCAGTGTCTCTAACTACGTAGGGGACACCGATCGTTCCAACGCCAGTGACCATGAGGTCATTCGGCTCCGGAGTTAGACCTTCCGCTGCCAAGCGTCGATAATGCTCCTCGGTGATGAATAAGGCATTGTCGACCTCCCCCGCCTTCGCCAACTTGACGATCTCTCTGGCCCGAAGAAAGGGCACACCGTTTGTGGTCCAGTCTTTCTCGTGGACGCGACGGCTCGAACCGACGAGGCCTAATGTGCCGAGTCTACACCACGCCCATCCGTGTGGGGTTTCGTATGGCGATTCGTCAGGCTCAACGGTTGGCAGTCTTTCCAGTTTCCTGCCCTTCGCAGTCTTTCCTGTGCGGCTTCGGGTGAGTTCAATCTGCTGCAACAGTTCTTCGGCAGGCGCGTCGTTTGGGTCCCGGGGGACGAGTTTGCCTTGCACGGCCAGTTCCAGCACCAGCTCGCGCATCTTCGTTACCGCATCGGGCGCGTCGGCGAAGAGGTCGAACTTCTGAAAAAAAGTTTCCAGCTTCATTCAGTAGTCCCGGCGGTGGCGGTGAGGGCCTGGTGGAGTTCCTGTTTCAGTGCGGCGCGGGTGGCGGCGATTTGGGCGATGAGCTTTTCGTATTCGGGCAGGAGGTGGTCCACGTCGCCGGGGCCGATGTTGGGATTGTGCGGGTTCTTGAGGTCGAGGTTGAAGTTGCCAGCCTTGATCTGGTCGAGGGAGACCTGCCAGGCCTGCTCGTTCTCCACGCGGGCTTTGAAGCCGTCTCTTTCCGAACCCCACCAGGCGCGCTCGCCCTCGAACTCCTCGATACGCATGGGTTTGCCCTTGTTGTAGCTCTTGGCGCCGGGCGGATAGGGGTGCTCGTAGTACCAGACTCCTTGCGTGGGCGCGCCCTTGGTGAAGAAGAGGAGGTTGGTGCGGATGCCGGTGTAGGGATTGAAGACCCCGTTGGGCAGGCGAACGATGGTGTGCAGGTTGCACTCGGTGAGGAGAGCTTCCTTGATGCGGGTCTTGACGCCTTCGCCAAAGAGGGTGCCGTCGGGCAGCACGAGTCCGGCGCGGCCGCCGGGCTTGAGGATCTTCATGAGGAGCACGAGGAAGAGGTCGGCGGTCTCGCGGGTGCGGAACTCGGCGGGGTAGTTGGACTCGATGCCGTCCTCCTCCATGCCGCCAAAGGGCGGGTTGGTGACGATCACGTCCACGCGCTCCTTGGGGCCCCAGTCGCGCAGGGGGCGGGCGAGAGTGTTGTCGTGGCGGACGTTGGAGGGGACGTCGATGCCGTGCAGGAGGAGATTCGTCATGCACAGGACGTGCGGAAGGTGCTTCTTCTCGATACCGGCGAAGCAGTCTTGAATGGTGCGCTCGTCGGCCTCGGTTTTGGCCTGCTTGCGCAGGTGCTCGATGGCGCAGACGAGGAAGCCGCCGGTGCCGCAGGCGGGGTCGAGAATGGTCTCGCCGAGAAGGGGATTGACCTGCTCGACGATGAACCGGGTGATGGCGCGGGGGGTGTAGAACTCGCCGGCGTTGCCGGCAGACTGGAGATCCTTGAGGAGCTTCTCGTAGATGTCGCCGAACATGTGGCGGTCATCGGAGGCGTTGAAGTCGATGCTGTTGATCTTGTTGATGACTTGCCGCATCAACGTGCCGTTCTTCATGTAGTTGTTGGCATCCTCGAAGACCATGAAGAACATGCGGATGAGCCCGGCGACCCTGTCGGCGCCGCCGGTGAGGGCTTTCAACTTGGGCAGAAGGGTGTTGTTCACGAAGTCGAGCAGCGCTTCGCCGGTAATGCCCTCGGCGTTAGTGGCCCAGGTAGACCAGCGGAGGTGCTGCGGTAGCGGAGACTTGTAGCTGTCGCGGAGAAGCTCGAGTTCCTTCTCGTGGTCGTCGAAGATCTTGAGGAAGAACATCCAGCCGAGTTGCTCAAGCCGCTGCGCGTCGCCGTACGTGCCCGCGTCCTTGCGCATGATGTCCTGGATGGTCTTGACGATGTTGGGGACGTTGGACATGGATTAGGCCGCCTCTCGATAGAGCTGGGATTCCATCTCACGTATGGCAGTTAGGTAAGCCGCCTTGCCGCCGAACAATCGGACGATCTCGATCGGCGTACCAAAGGTGTTGAGCGGATCCACCTTGAGGATGTCGAGCGACTCGACGCCGCGAATCCCGCCGTCGGCGTACTTCTGCAACAGTGCCTGAAGTACGGCGCGGGCCTTCTCCCCGTACTTGGCGAAGACGTTCCGCCTTTTTACAGAATCCGCGCGCTCGCGGCGGGTGAGCGGCGGTTGATCGAACGCCACGTGGCAGACGAGATCGAAGGCATCGTAGTCGCGACCGACTTGTTCTGCCAGTTCCTCCAGGAACACGCCGCGGCCCGCGAGCTCTTCGATGATGGCCTGCTTTCGCTCCGCATCATTCCACGCGCCGAGAAACGCATCGAGTGACGTGTACGCCTTGCGGACGGTCTTTCGCGTGTAGTCCTTGAGGGACTCGGTGATCAGATTGCCGTCGGCATCCAGGTACTGCACGCGCTCGGTAGCAACGGTGACCTCCACGTCGTCGACGTAGTACTTGGTGGCCCTTCCGGAGGTCGCGTCGTTCGCGCTGAGCGGGTTGGGCCCGTCGCCATAGATCGGCAAGGGTTCATGGACCCCGTCCGCGCGCGATATGTCGTCCGGCGGCACAACCGGATCTCCTGCCGCCGGTTCGTAGATTTGCACCGGGTCGCCGTCGAAGTCGGGGTCGGCGAAGAGCGCCGTAGCCCGCTTGAAGTCCATGATGGTGAAGAAGAGTTTGTTGTAGTCCTCGTTGATGCGCGTGCCGCGCCCGATGATCTGCTTGAACTCCGTCATGGAGTTGATGCGCTTGTCGAGGACGATCAGGTGGCAGGTTTGCGCGTCAACGCCGGTGGACATTAGCTGCGAGGTCGTGGCGATCACCGGGTAGGTGGATTCTGGGTCGATGAAGTTGTCTAGTTGCGCCTTGCCCTCGTCGTTGTCGCCGGTGATGCGCATGACGTACTTGCTGTTGGCGGCAGCAAGGTCGGGGTTGGCGTTGACCAGTGCCTGGCGCATGCGCTCAGCGTGATCGACGTTCTCGCAGAAGACGATCGTCTTGGCGAAGCGGTCGGTCGCGTTCAGGAACTCGGTGATTTTGGTGGCCACCAGTTCAGTACGTTTCTCGAGGATCAAACTGCGATCGAAATCGAGGTCGTTGTACTCGCGGTCTTCGATCTCCTGGCCGTACTTGTCGGTCTTGCCAAGCTCGGGGCGCCAGCCTTCGAGGTCTTTGTCGATGCCGATGCGCACCACCTTGTAGGGCGCGAGGAAGCCGTCGGAAATGCCCTGCTTGAGTGAATAGGTGTAGAGCGGGTCGCCGAAATACTCGATGTTGGAGACCTCCTTGGTCTCTTTGGGTGTAGCGGTGAGGCCGATCTGGGTCGCGGCCGAGAAGTAGTCCAGGACTCTACGCCAGGCCGCGTCATCCGCTGCGCTGCCGCGGTGGCACTCGTCCACGACGACGAGGTCGAAGAAGTCCGGCGAGAACTGCTTGTAGATGTTCTGCTCGTCCTCGGTGCCCGTGACCGCCTGATAGAGCGAGAGATAGATCTCGAAAGCCTTGTCGACGGTTCGGTTGGTGATCTTGGTCATCGCCTGGCCGAACGGCTTGAAGTCGTTGGTCTTCGTCTGGTCCGCAAGAATGTTGCGATCGACCAGGAAGAGGATCCGCTTCTTTGCCCCTGCCTTCCACAGCCGCCAGATGATCTGGAACGCCGTGTAGGTCTTCCCCGTGCCCGTTGCCATCACGAGCAGGATGCGATTCTCGCCGCGCGCGATGGCGTCGACGGTACGGTTGATCGCAACGAGCTGGTAGTAGCGGGGCGACTTCGCCGAGCCGTCGTCGTAGTAATCCTGCGTGGCGACGGTGTCCTGCGCGGCAGTGTAGCCCTTTGCTGCGCGATAGCGGTGCCAGAGTCCCTCTGGCGTGGGAAACTGCCCGAGTGGAATCTCTCTTTCGACGGCGCCGCCTGTGCCGGTCCGGTCGTGCTCGAGGAAGGCGTCGCCGTTGGAGCTGTAGGCAAACGGCAGGTCGAGGATCTCTGCGTACTCGAGCGCCTGCTGCATGCCGGCGCCGACCGTGTGGTTGTTGTCTTTGGCTTCAACGACCGCGAGCGGAATGTTTGGCTTGTAGAAGAGGATGTAGTCGGCCTTCTTCGCCTCGCCTCGGGTTGTCATCTTGCCGCGAACGATGACCCGACCCTTGGTGAAGTAACGCTCTTCCAACATTTGGGTCATCACGTTCCACTTGGATCCGCCCTTCCCGGCGATGGCAGGGGTGATGAACTTGGTGCGGATATCCGCTTCGGTGAGCGCCTTCTTATCCATTGAGCTGTCCATCCCATCTTGCGCCGCGCCCAGGGCAGCAGCCGAAGCTAGCGATGCCCCCCGAGGTTCCCAGACCGCTACCTTTGCCCGTACAAAGCCCTCCCACTTTCCGATGAGATCGTTCTACTCCAGTGACTCAAGGTAGCCTGCCGCGTCCGCCCCGATCGAGAACTCCGGCATGTTATGTGCCCATAACACCATTTTCTAGAAGCCCTTCCTGATGCTCGCCGTGCTTGCGCATATGCGGCTCGGCGATCCCAGTTTGCCGTTCGTGGCTCTCCACGGGTAGAATGTGTGCTCGCTGATGCCGTGCTTGCGGCACAGGTTCTGGACCTTGAGCCCCGTCTTGGCCTCGTTGGGCACCCCGATGATCTGCGCCTCCTTGGACCGAATCGGGGATCAGGGTCAGTGGCGTGTTTTGGTTTCGCCCCTGGGAGGCCTTCGGATGGGCGGGTCACCCCGACGGGAGAAGCGCGGGCGCGCTTGGCAAGTAGTCGGACCAGCAGGACTTTCCTGCGATGCGTCTCCCTGAGGACGCTATCTGTCGAGCATGCTAGCGTGCCGACGTCGTGTGGAAGAGCGATTCCCATCGGATACAGGCCCTACTCGCGGGCTGGGGTGTGCGTTGGCACCTACGGGATCTCGAGCGAAGAGTGCGCGTCACGTTCAGCTCGCGATTCCGACGTTCACTCGGCCGATGTTTTCCCGAGCGAGGTGAGATCCGGCTCGCATCGCTTCTGAAGCACCAACCCTCGGGTCTGCTGCGTGAGGCACTGTGCCACGAGGCGGCGCATGTAGCCGTCTACGAGTTGCACGGGCGGGGTGCGAAGCCGCACGGTCCCGAGTGGCGCTGCCTGATGCAAGTCGCGGGGTTTGAGCCTCGTGCGCGAATCTCTGCTCTGGCACTCGCACGAAACTCGGTGGCTCAAACGCGAAGTGCACCCACACGTTGGGAGCATCGTTGCCCAATTTGCCAGACGGCACGCGTCGCAAGGCGAGTAGTGCGGCGCTGGCGGTGCACTGCATGTCGGGATTCTGGTCTCGAAGGGCGCCTCGTCATTGCGAAGTGTGACAACGCGAGTGGAGAGAACGCGTGATCGGTTCGGAGTGCCCCTTCTGTTCGCCCGCTGCGGAATCGATATTTCACGCAGGAGCACTGACGCTCGGACTGTGGGATGCGTTCCCGGTCAGCCCTGGGCACGTTCTCCTAGTTCCCAAGCGCCACATTGCGAGCTGGTTCGAGGCGACGAAGGATGAGCAGGCCGAACTCCTAGCGGCGTTCGACATCGCGCACGCCGAGATCGCGAAGAGATACCCAGCGGATGGCGTAAACATTGGTATCAACGTGGGCGCAGCGGCGGGCCAAACGGTAGAGCACCTTCATGTCCACGTCATTCCGCGACGGCAGGGAGACGTTTCCGACCCGCGAGGAGGTGTCCGACACGTCATCCAGGCTCGGGGCAACTACCTTGCGCCAAACGAGGCAACCGGGCCGCTCGCGGGTGCATCGATAGCCGCGGATGCTGCTCGGACACCAAATGGGCTCGCCGAGTCGGGGATTCTGGCCGATGGCCCGCATCGTCGACCCTTGGTCACCGGGGATCATGACGATCCGCTGCTCCCGCATTTGGTTGGGCACATCAAGCACGCCTCGGCGTTCGATATCGCCGTAGCGTTTATCCTTCCGAGCGGCGTGGCACGCATTCGCGAGCACCTCCGGGACCTCCTCAATTGGGGCGGAAGCGTGCGGCTACTCGCGGGCGACTACTTCGACGTCACCGACCCTGGTGCACTGCGTCGTCTGCTCGATCTCGTCGAGGAGACCAAGGCGCGGGGTAGGCTCGAGCTCCGTATCTTCGAGTCGTCGACACAAGCGTTCCACCCTAAGGTCTACATCTTTCATAGTCCCGCGGGCGAGAGCGTTGCCTATGTGGGGAGTTCGAATCTGTCGAAGTCGGCCCTCGAGGAAGGCATCGAGTGGAACTATCGGGTTGTGCCCTCGGCGGATCGCGGTGGTTTCGATGCCATTGCGCAGTCCTTCGAGCGACTCTTTCGTCATCCGAAGACGTGTGCGCTCGACCATGCCTGGCTGGATGCGTACGAACGGCGCCGTCGCCCCGTCGAAGATCGTCGGTCGACTGATGTGCAGCCAGAGCCGCCGGAATCTGTCCCCGAGCCCCACGAGATCCAACGGGAGGCGCTTGCGGCTCTCGCGAACACCCGCGCGGAGGGGAATCGCGCTGGGCTCGTCGTGCTGGCGACCGGGCTTGGGAAGACGTGGCTTGCGGCGTTCGATACGGTCACGAGACCCGAAGAGTTCAGGCGGATCCTGTTCGTGGCGCATCGCGAGGAGATCCTGACGCAGGCGATGGAGACCTTTCGTCGGATCCGTCCGACGGCTCACCTCGGCCTCTATACGGGGCAGGAGAAGACGCCCGATGCCGAGATCGTGTTCGCGTCGGTGCGAACACTCGGACGCTCTCGCCATCTCGATGCCTTCGACGAAGCTGCGTTCGACTACATCGTTGTCGATGAGTTCCACCACGCTGCCGCAGTAACGTACCGGAGGATCCTCGATCACTTTGATCCTCGGTTCCTGTTGGGCCTGACAGCAACGCCCGAGCGCACGGATGGCGGGGACCTCCTGGCACTCTGCGGCGAGAATCTCGTTTACCGCCGTGACCTCGCCGAGGGGATTCGTCGGGAACTGCTCGCCCCCTTCCGCTACTTCGGTGTCCCCGACGACGTCGACTACCAGAACATCCCGTGGCGGAGCACCCGTTTCGACGAGCAGGCGCTGGAGAATGCCCTCGCTACACAAACGCGCGCCCAGAACGCACTCGAACAATGGCGCGAGAAGGTCGGTCCACGAAGCCGGACACTCGCGTTCTGCTGCTCTAAGCGTCACGCCGACTTCATGGCGGCGTACTTTCGGGACGCAGGATTGCGCGTGGCATCGGTCCATTCGGGGGATGGCAGCGATCCACGCACGGCGTCCTTGGAGGCCCTCCGGAGCGGCGAGTTGGACGTTGTCTTTGCCGTCGACATGTTCAACGAAGGCGTCGACTTGCCGAACGTCGACGCGATCATGATGCTACGGCCAACCGAGTCGCGTATCTTGTGGCTGCAGCAGTTTGGTCGCGGCCTTCGTCGCAGCGAGGGGAAAGCCCACGTGACGGTGGTCGACTACATCGGCAATCACCGTACGTTCCTCACCAAGCCGCAGGCCCTCCTGGCCTTGGGGGCGAGTCATGCCGAGTTGGCGCACGCCCTGGACCAGTTGCAGGCGGGCGAGCTGGAGCTGCCGCCCGGTTGCGAGGTCACATACGAGCTCGAGGCCATCAACGTCCTGCGTGGATTGTTGCGTCTTCCAAAGGGAGGAGAGGCGCTCCGAGCCTGGTACGAGGAATTTCGCAATCGCACCAGTGTGCGGCCACGAGGGCTCGAGGCGTATCACGAGGGGTACAATCCTCGCGTCGCGCGCCCGGCCTACGGCTCGTGGTTCGGCTTGGTGCGTTCGATGGGCGATATGATCGCCGAGGCGGAGGCGTGCCTGGAGGGCCCCGCCGGAGAGTTCCTACGTGAGCTCGAGGTCACGCCGATGACCAAGAGCTTCAAAATGGTCGTCCTGCTCGCGATGCTGAACGCCGATTGCCTGCCAGGAGAGATCGAGGCGGACAAGCTCGTTGCCGGTTTCGCCCGCCTCGTCAGTCGGTCGGCAAGACTGCGGGAAGAGGTGCTCGCGCCACTTGACGATACGAAGGCGCTGCTCGCGTATCTCGAGCAGAATCCAATCCATGCGTGGACGGGCGGTCGCGGTGCTGAAGGGAGAACGTACTTCTCGTACGATGCCGGATGCTTTCGTACGGCGTTCGATGTTCCTCACGCAGCCCGCGCGACGTTTCAGGAACTGGCACGGGAGATCGTTGACTGGCGCCTGGCCGAGTACCTCGACCGTGACCAGCAGCCCGCATCGTCAGAGCGCTTCGAGGGTAAAGTGAGTAGTACGAACGGGCGCGGGATCATCTTCCTTCCCGATCGGGACAAGGTTCCCGGCATCCCGCAAGATTGGACCCCTCTCCAGGTCGATGGGGAGGCGCTCGAGGGCAACTTCGTCAAGGTCGCCCTGAACGTTGTGCGCCAACCTGGTGCCGAGGCGAACCAGCTACCTGCCATCCTCCGTCGCTGGTTCGGTGCAGACGCGGGACTCCCTGGTACGCGGTTCCGGGTGTTGTTCGAGCGAGATGTGGAGCGGCACTTCACGATGAAGCCGCTTGGCGCGCCGACCGAGACGGATGGTCTAGAACTGTGGCGGTCCTATCCCCGTGAAGCCATACCAAGCAGGCTCGGCTTCTCGATCGGTCCGCGCCAGCTTCAAAGCGGGATCGTACCCGGCCCGCACCACCTGCTTCTCTTCGTCACGCTCGAGAAGGCCGAGAAGCCGCCGGAACATCGATACGACGATCGGTTTCTTTCGCCTACGTCGTTCCAATGGCAGAGCCAGAACCAGACGACGCAGGGCGGTAAGCGCGGGCGGCAGTTGCGGTCGCCGGCAGAGATGGGCGTTGAGATCTCCCTGTTCGTTAGGAAGACGTCGAAGGTGGCTGGGGCGACCGCGTCGTTCGTCTATTGCGGACAGCCTGAGTTCGTGAGTTGGGACGGCGAGAAGCCGATCACGATCCAGTGGCGGTTACCGGAGCCGGTTCCAGGGTTTCTACGAGAGAAACTGGGTGTGCCTGACGTCGAATGAAGAGGTGCCCGATGATCGAGCCGTCGAAGCGGTTTCTGAGTGCCCGCGAGGTGGTGCGCTTCGCCGGCAGCTAAGCACCAAGCTATAAGAGATGGGTAGATCCCCCGAACGACCGATGGACTACGACCATTCCCGAAAAGCCGGCAATCTGGGTGACGTCTGGAAGCACTTCGCCCTCGTCGCGTTGGCGGACAGGATTACCGGCAAAGCTGACACGTTTCACTACGTCGAGAGTCACGCAGGAGCACCGATCCATGAACTACGAGACAGGGGCGAGTGGCGGCGCGGCATCGGGAGAGTCGCCAGAGACGCTTCGTTCGACTGCCCGTACATTGCCACCGCAAGAGAGTGGCTGAGTCTAAGACGCTACCCGGCTAGCTGGGTGTTTGTTGTGGGTCGCCTGGCCAGACGGTTCACGAACGTGCGCGCGACCTTGTTCGACAGTTCTGATCAAGTCGCCGCGCAGTATCAGCCGACCATGGACACCTTAGTACCGAACAACGTCCGGGTGGGGTTCCGGCAAGGGGACGGGTACGCCGCGGCAGCGGATCTGGAGGACTCGGATCTCGTCTTCTTGGATCCACCGTTTCACCCTGACGCCAAGACCGACTGGCGCCTTCTGGAATACGCCTGCCGGGATCTCACATCACGCGGACTAGCCTTCGCGGCCTGGTATCCGTTCTATTGGCCCACACGACCACAGGCGTTGTCAGATTTTACTCAATGCACGTCGTGGGAGGTGTCCTGGACGCCGTGCGGATCAAAACCAAGCCAGAATCTAAAGGGATGCGGAATGCTGCTATCCGCTGGGCTGGCCCGTCTATTCCGAGATGTCGAGAAAGATCTGGTCAAGATGTCCGCGTGCTTGCAAGCTGAATTGACCGTACGAGAACCGTCTAGCGACGATGTGCAGCCGACGACGACTGGTGAACTTGGCCGTCGCGGCTAAGCCCCCACATTAACCCCATGGGGTAGCGATGGTCCTAGCACGAAGCCAATCCATCACTAGTGGGGCAGCCGACACCGCAATGCCACTTGCTAGGCGCACAGCTAAGGCGGTGGCTGGAGCGACAGCGCCGTTCGTTTACTGTGGGTAGCCGGAGTTCGTTAGCTGGGAGGGCGAGAAGCCGATCACCATTCAATGGCGTTTGCCGGGACCGGTCCCAGAGTATCTATGGAGCAAGTTGGGTGCGCCTGACGTCGCACCAGGAGGTTTCCGATGACAGAGTCGCGTAGTCGCATTCTGACCGCCCGCGAAGTTACGACCAGGACGGGGCTGTCGCGGACGACCGTGTGGAGGCTTGAGCGGTTTGGGAAGTTCCCCCCTCGAAGGCAACTCAGCGCAAACCGGGTGGGCTGGATCGAGGAAGAGGTCAACGACTGGATCGCCACACGCACGGCGATACCAGGTACGCGCGCGTTAAGGTCACGCCTTGCGGAAGGGAAGTGAAACCGTAAGAGCTTGCCAAGCGGGTGCTTGGCCCCCTAGTACTCACGTCGAGGTGACGAACTTGCCGCCGAAGGCAGATCATCGCCGTAGAGGGCTGCTGAAGGGAGAGCGCTATGTTGTTCGGTCCCACGTATTCCCGCGGTTCAGCGACTGAGGTCGCGCGATGAACACGCTTGAACTGCGGCTTCGGATGGCGGGGCTCGTAGGACTCGGGGCCGGCCTGGTAATCTTCATCCAGATGCTTGCCGGCGCGTTCTCGCTCGGCTTCTATGAGACTGACATCTTTCAGGAGGGGGCGGTCGTGCGTACCAACAAACTGACAGGCGAGATCATGGTGTGCTCGATCTCCGGTGGCGGTCTCGGCGGCTTCCCGTGCAATGTCCCTGCAATCCGCGCGAACGACGACTAAGGTTGATGCGGCGGCGTTACGTCGCCCAAAGATGAGGCATCGGGAGCCTCAGTAGACACATCGCTAAGGCGCTTGAGCCAAGAGGACCCAGGAGAGCCTGCCTGGCACTTTCGCCTGCTACCACTTTGCTACCATTCCATCCCGTACCACGGCACATCAGGCGAAAGTCCATCACTCCGATTCGTCGAGAAAACAGTCAGATAGCGTGTCGTGACGTGTCGTAGTTTCGCTCCCGGGGACCCTTCGAATCTGTAGGTCGGGAGGTCGATCCTCTCCGGGCGCGCTTAGAAATTCAGCTGTTCGCGGCGAGTCGCAGGACGCGGTTCCTGGGGCTGGTTGCGCATAGGTTGCAGGTCCTTGCCGCTATCGCACTAGCGTCGCTGGTCAATCAGCGCTGACGCGGTCGTCGTGGTCAGGCCGGGGGCCGTGTGTCCTAGGGTCGATGGGGCGGTGTCCGCTGACGGCAGAGACAGTGTAACGTTGGCCCAGCCAGCACTTAGGTGTCCTTGCCCACTTCATCGCTCCGGTGAGTACGCCAAGCCTACGATTGCCGGCCGCTCTCACGCAACGAAGCACCACTACGTAGCCGAGAGGTTCTTCGGCAGATCGACGAACCGAGCGGGCACTCAACGCACACCAGTATTCGCCGAATTTCCGTGGGAGGCCGAAGGCGCCGTTGCCGTCTATGGCTACGAGTGCCACGAGGAGCTTCTCCACAATCCTGTCTTTACCCCCGAAGACATCGAACGCCTCGTGGCGATCGTGAGAATCCGGGGTCTAGCGGAGTCGGAGAAGACTGAGGACCGTTCACGTCTGGCGGGTCGAATCGAACTGCTCCACGAGGCGATCGCTCTCGGCATCGAGACCCTCCTTGAGCGCGAGCTTAGACCCGATGCTTGAGGTGACGGTACAGGCCGCCTAAGAGGGCGCCGCAGCTGATGCCCTCCGCGCTTGTCAATCCGACTGTGTTCACCTTGCGTTCTTCGGTAGCGGCCTGACCTGTACGAAAACTAAGGGAACGCCACAGAGTTGCTGTGACATGTCGATCGTGCGGCCGTGCCCAGATTTCGGTGACTGCACCTCGCGCGCCGGCTAATCGCCCGTTCGAGGTTGAGCTCACGGCGGATCGGATCGAGATCGCTCCACTGGACAGCGGCGCTTCGCCGAGCCGGAGCCCAGCCTGGGCCAGTAGAAGGAGCGGCGCGAACCGGGCCTCGTGTTGACGTGCGGCATCGAGGAAGACTTCGAGCGGCTCGCGTGAGAATGCCTTGATCCCCTCTTGGCTATAGCGCTGTGTCCGGACGAACCGGAGGCTTCGCCTGAGTTTCGCGGCCGGATTGGCGAGAATCACGCCGTCCTCCACAGCTGCGTCCAACATGACCCGGAGGATCGCGTGGATGAGACGGATCGTGTCGTGCGAGAGTCCGGTGGCGAGTTTCGCCATGAGCTGCGCCTTCAAGCGACCCTTGTCGATCGAGGTGACTCTCAGTTCGCCGATTGCGGGCAGGATGTGCAGAACCCCAAAACGCCCTGGCCACCAAACGGCTACGCGCGTGAACGTCACGAACCGAGATGCAGCAGATCCGCCTCCAGCGGCCGCCGTAGCATTCTGGCGCATATCCACCTCTTTGCGCATCGACCAGCGGCTGCGGTATTGACCGTCTGCCTGAGCGGGCGATCCAAGCAACCGGCGCTCAGGTAGCGTCTCGGAGGAAAGGGAGTGGGTATGGGCAAGCGAATAAGGCAATGGGCGTCAAGGATTCTCGATGGCATCACAATCGTTGCGTTGGTCGTCTCGATTCCTCTTCTGCTTGGATGGTCCTTCGCTCCTGCACGGGCGTTCTTGACTACGCTTGGAGTTTTCAGTGAAAGTTCCGTCGGTACTATTGCTGCACTCGCGATTGTCTCGACAGTGCTCTCGCTCAGGTTCCTTGGGACACAGCTCAGTGACGTCGAGACGAGTGTCAGCGACCTGCATGCTCAGTTCTTGGCGTCCATTGACACGGCGCATACAGTCAACCGGCGGGACGAGATACAGCGCAAGATCATTGATTCAGCGTGGCAAATAACAGATCCGAATGAGAGATACGCAGTGATTCTTGCTCAGAATCTCCTTGGTTCGCTAGCGGTGGTGTCGACCCTGCTTGACAACGAAGAGATGTCGAACTGGAACCTAAGCATTTATTGCCTGTCCCCGCATGTCGACCACGAGGACATCCCGCAGTCGTGGGAGTCCACAATCAATGGCGGGACGGCTGTGCTGATCGATCGCCTTGACAAGACAGGCGAAGCACTGAAGCAGAGGGGTATCAGTGTATCGCTCATGTGGTATTCGCAGTTTCCTGCTTTGCATGGTGCAAGGTTGGGGAACGGCGCGTTGGTGCTTTCGCTGGCAGAATGGGACAAGGGCGAGACGGAAGTCCGCACGACAGGTGGGATGTATGACTGGATCAGCCCGAGTGACCGTACGCCTCGTGCGGACTACTATCGCCACGTGTTTGACAATTGGGTGCGACGGGCTGAAGCAGATGGCAAGCCGATCATCATTGACAACAAAGTGGTGGAACGTGTCGAGTTGCCGATGGACACGCTGGCGCAGCAATCGCAGGCGCAGGGATCCAAATCCCAAGACAGCTCGAGCACATGACCGTCAAGTGTTCGCCCCCTCCCTCAGATCGGATTCATTCCCCGTTACTCAGGCGCAAGGGGTGTTCGATATCAGGGTCGCAGAGTCGCTCGATGTGCCCACGAGGGGCGGATCGGAAGGGGTTATGGTGCTGCAAAGGTGCTGGCAATGACGACGAGGAGGCGCATGTGGATACGCTCGTGGGCGATGCTGAATCTAGTGGCGCTGACGATCGGCTGTGCGGAGCGGACTGTGATTCGGTCCACGCCCTCGGGAGCCTCCGTCATACTGAACGACGAGATGATTGGCAGAACCCCCGCAACGTACGAGGTCGGTCGATTCGACTGGCCGGGAAGTTTCGCCTATCGAATCGAGGCTGAGGGGTATCACCCCGAGGAGGGCGAGCTCGATCAGGTTGTTTTTGGGGGTAGGATAGCTGGCGCGATCTTCACTCTTGGTATCGTTGCGCTCTGCAGGAGAATGGTAGGTATCAGGCCACGATACGAGTTTGCGCTGGAACCGATGCGTGCTTCGGAGATCAGAAGCGACATTGGTTCCAGCCAGCCAGCGTCGACGGATGAGCGACTCGAGCGCCTGAGTGATCTGCGTGAGCGTGGTCTAGTCACGACAGAAGAGTATGAGGCGCAGAAAGCCCGAATCTTGGGGGGACTATGAATTTACTGAGTTGCAGGTCGGCGGGGGTATTCATGATCCTGTTCGTTCTCTGCTTGGGATGTGCGCGCCCGTTGCTGCGGCCCTCCCGCACCTCGTTCTACGAGTTCACGGTCCCGAACTCCCGTGCGGAAGTATTCGATGCGGCGTTGATGGTGGCGCAGGATCTCAATCTCAACGTGATGGTTCTTGAGAAGGAGAGCGGTCTCATAAGATTCGGAAGTGCCGTGCTCACTGCCGATCAGCTCGACATCTACTGTCAGTATCCGTATGTGCATCCTCGAAGTGGCGAGTCCGTGCAGACGTATGCGCGGTGGAATCAGCGCGCTGCTTTTTCTGTGCGCGGAAACGTATCGTTGACCGTGCTGGTTTCAGAAACTCCAGGAAGTGCGACCGGAGTCAGCGTTCGAGGCAACTGGACCGCCACCGGCGGCATAGAAGCGTATACGGTGAACTCCAAGGGGGTATTCGAAGAGCAATTCAAGCAGTCGCTCTTAGTTGAACTGGCGAATCCGACCAGGGGACGGCAGTCTACTGACGATAGCGTCGAAGAGCGCTTGCAGGAACTCGAACGGCTTCGTGACGACGGGTTGATCGACCCAGCCGACTACGACCGCAAGCGTGGAGAGATTCTTCAGGACCTGTGAGAGCACTTCTCCCTGTGGCCAGGGTTGATGCGCAGCCGCTGGTTCGGGAGTTTCGCCTGCTTGGGATCAGTTCCGCGCGAGATTCCGAACTCGCTCCGCGATCAGATCGAGAAACGCCGGATCGTAGCTCTCGTCGACGTGATTCTGGTTCCACAAGCCTGAGGCGCGGACCTTCCGACGGTCGGAGTGCCGGCCAAGCCACATCGGCGACGCCGGATCGAGTGCGCCGTGGACGTGGTTGCCGAGCAGGGCGACGGCATTCCGTTCGATGATGCCCCGCTGGCTGTCCGGTCCGGGCGCGTCTTCGATCGGTAGCCAGAGGAACGGCATGTGCCCAATGTGGGCACTGACTGCCTGTTCGGTCGGTGCCTCTGCCTCCTGCACCCGCGCGGGCGTGATGTGCTTCTTCCGCGCGGCATCCCCGCGGGTGTTGCCTACGCCCCATGTCGGGCAGTGTCCGTCGTCGCGGGTCAGGAGTGCCTGGCCGATGAGGAGACGGAAGATCGAGCCGCGGTGATCGCCCACGCCGGCCCGCGTGCCTTTGTGCTGCTTCAGTCGATCCCAGAGCCGCGTCTTCGAGGTGGCCGTCAAGGCGTGCGTACCGACCCGGACGACTCGTGGTCCCGTCCCGCTCTCGGTGCGCGGCTCACCCTCCTCGAAGAAGAAGTAGACGCCGCGCTTCGGCCACGCCATCCCGCCGTCGCAGTCGTGGAGCTGTCGGTCGCCGCCGAGCTGAACGCGCAGCTCTCCGAGAAGCTCGTAGAAACGCATCAGATGGTGCCGTCGATTCATCCGCGCTTCAACCGCGATTCAGCGTGGCTGAGGTACGAAACGACATCCCACCGCCGGCGCGCAGTGTAGACCAGCGCGCACGTGCAGTGGAATGATAGAAAAGAAGACGATCCTCGAGAACACCAAGGAACTCGCCGACCGCGACCTTGGGATTCTCTTCGATGCAGATGAGCGAGATGGGATGCCGGGTGGCATCGATCGGCCTCACGCTCGTGGTCGTGCAGCTGGCGAATGCCGCCAGCAGCACGACGAATACGTGTGTAGGTCTCGGCGCCGTCTAGAGCGCCATGTCTTTCAGCCGCTTCAGAGGAAGTGCCTTGATCTTGGTGGTCGCCGGCTTGGCCGCGACGTCCATGAGCTCGCCGGGACGGAAAGGGTTCGGAACGCCCTTCTGTGCTTTACGCGCCGGCTTCTTCACGGTCTTCACCTTGAGCAACCCGGGCAGGGTGAACTGACCAACGCCGCCCTTCTTCACGTGCCGCTCGATGACCCCGCTGAGTTCCTCGAACACTGAGGCGACCTCTCGCTTGGTCAGCTCGCAGTTCTCTGCGATCTCGCCAAAGATCTCGCCCTTCGTCATCTGCTTCTTCACTGCTGTCCTCTTCGTCGCCATCACGCCCCTCCTATTGGTTGGTGTTGCTTGGTGTCCAGAAGGCATGGATAGCGGATTTCAGAGCAGGATGCACTCGTCGCGACACTGATTGGTGCAGTTTTTCCGGGTGTCCGGCCGGCTCCAGCCGAGGCCTCGGCCGCCGGTGTCCGAGCGCGCTGGGTCCTCGGCGACGTCACCGCGCCTGCACCCCGGCCTCGCACCAACAGCCCGACCACTGTCTGGTGAAGAGGGTGAAAGGGGGGACTCCATGAGCGACACTACCGATCATGGGAACAGGTGGGCGCGCATTCTGCCCCGGCCCCGCTCCTCACAGCCGGGAATCTTCGTCTGTCCGCACTGCCTGTCGGGCTTTTTTGCCCCGCCGATACAGGAGGGCAGTCCGAACTGCCGGCTCTGCGGCAGGAGTCGGTACGACCTCCGGCCCGCTCTGGTGCGGCACCATCGGTGCCCTGGTTGTGGGATCTGGCTGCTGTGCGAGTTCGAGCGCTACGACGGAGGCGGCGGGCGGCCCCACTGTCCGCGCTGCCTGCAGGGGCTCCCGGTGTCGATCGCGACCTACGAAGGCGCGGAGTGGAAGACCGTCGTGCAGGTCATCGACGATCGTGCCGGGGTCGATCATCCGGGCCCGCACGTGCGGACGCCGGTCGGCACCTGCATGTTCTGCCGCGTGGCGATGTAGGAGCGCGCGTCTACAGACAGTTCTACCTGCGGAAGATGTCCCGGGGGTGAGGCCGTCCACGTTGTCAGAAATGCTCGGCCGGCTGCTCCGTTTCAGAGCAGCTATGCAACGAGCCGGGACCGGGGCATGTGTCGCGGAAGGCACTGTCGCCAATCGGGACGGCTCGTGCGGAGATCCGATCGAGACCACCTCGATCGTGTGGCCGGTGTACGCCGCCGGTAGGCTCGACGCAGCGAGGCCGTCCCGGACCTCCTTGCCAACGTCATCGTCCGGAAGTCGTCGCGGTGCGCCGAGGATTCTTCAAACGGCCGCATTGCCCTTACAGGGATAGCTAAACGTAGGTAGCCGCGGTTTGCTTGACTCTCGAAGAACCGCTGTGCGATCTCTCGAAACGTCGCTGTAGTTCTTTGGAGGGCAGCCTTAGGCTCAGATGTCTGTCCGGTATGCCGTGCTCGGTTTGTTGACGTCGAAAGCGATGCACGGCTACGAGTTGAAGTCTCGCTTCGACGAGGCCACAGGTGGATTCTGGCAGCTGAACTTTGGCCAGATCTACAGCACACTCGATCGGTTGGAGCGCGAGGGGCTCGTCGAGCGGGTCGTCGAGGAAGACGACTCTGCCGATCGCAAAGTGTTTCGCATCACGGTCAAAGGGCGCGACAAGCTCGACGACTGGGTGTTGCGTCCCGTGGCTCATTCGCGTGCGCTGCGGGATGATCTCTTCGTACGAATGCTGTTCTGCGATCGGTCCGCGCCCGAGCCGATCCTTCGCATGATTGCCCGCCAGCGAGACGCGTACGAGATCGAGATGCGGAAGCTCGTGAAACGGAAAGCGCAACTCGAGCGCATCGACGGCGATGGCGATACGCTCATGACGGATCTCCTGATGGACGCGGCGTTGTTTCATGCGGAAGCCGAACTGCGGTGGCTGTCCCATGTAGAGCAGAAGCTCGAGGGTACGTGGATTCGACGGTTCGAAAAGCGACGGCGCTAGCGTCTCCTGACGCCATTGTCGCCGATCGAGTCTCCAAGGCCTATCAATTGGGAGGGGCGAGCGTGCAGGCGCTTGCCGCCGCATCGCTGACGGTGGCGAACGGTGAGTTCGTTTCAGTCATGGGTCCGAGCGGATCAGGGAAGTCGACCCTGCTCGGTCTCATTGCAGGTCTGGACGTTCCAAGCAGTGGATCCATCCACGTTCGGGGGCGATGTGTGTCGTCCATGAGCGACGACGAGGCGACCGTTTTTCGTCGCCAGCACGTCGGGTTCGTTTTTCAGCGCTTCAGCTTACTTCCCGACTTGACGATCGAGGAGAATGTCGGAGCGGCCCTCATGTTAGACGGTCGCGGCGACGCGGAGATCCAGGCGTGTGTAGAGGAGGCGCTACGCCAGGTAGCGCTCTGGGAACGGCGCCGTCATCTACCAGCAGAAGTATCGGGGGGCGAGTTGCAGCGGGCAGCGATTGCGCGCGCGCTCGTTGCCGAGCCGGCCGTGATCTTGGCCGACGAGCCGACAGGCAATCTCGATTCGGCAACTGGAGAGCGGGTGCTTCTCGACATGCGACGAACTGTGGATGAGTACGGTCGGACTATTCTTCTGGTCACCCACGACCCGATCGCGGCTGCATATGCAGACCGCACCGTGCACTTGCGGGACGGAACGTTCCAGCGGTCGTCGGGTCGGTGAGTTCGCGCTTTCGACTCCTCGCCCGCCTCGGGCTGGCGAATCTTCGCCGCCATCGTTGGCGTTGGACCCTGACGACCCTCGGAATAGCGTTGGGAGTCGCGTCGTTCACGGGAGTCTTGGGCATCAGCCGCTCGATCATTCATGGATTCGAGCAATCAGTGCTTCGAACGGTCGGACGTGCCCAGCTCCAAGTGAGCAACGGAACGGCGGGTGTTGACGCGAGCCTGATCGAGCGACTCACGGCGCTTCCCGAGGTCGAGGTAGCCAGCGGTACAGTACAATATGATGTCAGGGTTCCATCACTCCAACGACGAATCACTATCTTCGGCGTGCTCTTCGGCGCTGACCATACGTACCGGGAGGCGCAGTTTGGTGTGGGGGCGCTTAAGCTGCCCGATGCCGGAACGTTCGTCGTGCAACCGGACTCGATCGCACCATCGACGGCCCTAGTAGCTAGCGAGGAATGGGCGCTCGGTTCGACCATAGGCGTCGTGGGGCCGAAGGGGCGGCGTACGTTGACCGTACGCGGGGCGGTGGATGCAAGTGGGGCACTTAGCGTCTTCGGCGGTGACGTCGCCGTGATGGACTCCGACGCCGCGCAGCACGCGTTCGGTGAGCTCGACCGCTTCCATTGGATCGACGTCGTCATTGCCGCCAACGTCGATCTCGCGACGGCCCGGGCGTCGGTTGTACGCTCCGTCGGGGATCGGGGCGTGGTGAAGACGCCGTTCGGAAGGAGTCGCCGAATGGAGGCGATGCTCGGGACGCTCCGTTGGATGATGACGGCGTGCGGCACTGTGGCGATGTTGGTCGGCGTATTTCTCATTCATCACACGGTGGCGACGGCCGTGCGTCAGCGCCGCTCGGATCTGACGAGGCTCCGCGCGCTCGGTGCGACGCGACGTCTGGTTGCAACCGCGGTCTTGACCGAGACCGCGTTGGTGGGTGTCGTCGGCGCGGTTCTGGGCGTTGGCCTCGGAATCGGCTTTGCGGCGCTCGCCGTCCGTGCTTTCAGTGACGCCATCGCCGCGATGTACATATCGGTTCCGCCTCCACCGGTGACGCTGACACCTGGCGAAATCGCCGCTGCACTGATGATCGGGGAGGGGACGGTACTGCTTGCGGCCGCTCTGCCCTGCTTCGCGTTGCTCCGGCTACGGCCGTTCGCGCAGCCGACGCCGGGCTATCGCGATCCGGCCGCCGGTCTTCCAATGCGGCTCACGCTGGGCGCCGCCGCACTTGTCGGGTTCGGGCTAGGCATCGTCCGGCTGGTGCCGGGACTAGCGCTTTTTGGCGGGGTTGCAGCCGTGGCGATATTCGCTGCTTGTCTGTTCATAGGTACGACCCTGGCGGTGCCTCTGTTCTTGCGCATTGTGACACCCGTTCTGCAGGTCGTCCTGCGGTGGGGTTGGGGGCGCCCCGGCGTCTGGATCTGGCAGCAGGTGCGCCGACACCAATTCCATACGGCTACGACGATGGGTGCGCTTGCCGCGGCGGTAGCGTTCACGATTGGCCTGACGACGCTTCTCGGAAGCTATCGGGGCGCAGTAGCGCAGTGGATTTCTCAGACGCTTACGGCGGACGTATTCGTGAATGGGGGTGGGGCGATAAGCCTGTTGTCCGGGCCCACGATTGCACCTGAATTGCGCGACGAGATTGGTCGTCTTGAGGGTGTGACACGCGTGATGTCGTGGCGCTTCGTCCAGGTGGAGTACCGCGACCGGCCCGTGATCGTGCAGGCCGCTAGCGAGGGGATGATCGCACAGTGGCATCCAGACGTTGCTCTTGGCTCGTCCGGTTCCGAAGTTGTGATCAGCGATACATTGGCGGAACGCTTTGATCTCGAAGAGGGGGATCCCTTGACGGTTCCGGCGCCGATCGCTCCGCTTGAGAGCATCGTGCGGGCCGTGCGTCCGGACTACCTACTGGATGTCGGCAATCTGAAGGTCGAGTGGAGCCGCTTCGTGGAGCACTTTGGAGATCAGGGCGCGAATATCTTGTTCGTCGAGGTATCGGACCCGGAGCGCAGTCTAGCGGTCAAGCGTGAGATCGAGCGCGTTGCTGCTGGCCGCTACGACGTCACGGTCATGGCCGGTGGTGAGTTGCGCCAGATGATGGACGCCCTCATTGACCAGAGTTTTGCGCTCACGACTGCACTCCAGGCATTGGCTGTGTTGGTCACCGTGCTCGCCATGATCAGCGCGACGAGTGCGACCATCATAGATCGGGCGCACGATCTGGCCGCGTGGCGCGCGCTCGGTATGGAGCGGCGCCGCATTGTCTGGCTGCTGGCGACTGAAGCCGGGATGGTGGGAATCCTCGCAGGGATGCTCGGGATTGCGGCCGGGACCGTCATCGGGGACACACTGGTTCGCGTCGTTGCGCCGGCGGTTGCGGGGTTTCGTATGACGACCGAGTGGCCGTTGGTGTGGATGAGTGCAGTTGTGCTCCTGACCGCATTGTCCGCCGGGCTTGCGGCTGCTCTCGTCGCGTGGACGCAGATGCCGCGACCGATCCTCCTTGGTGAGGCAGACCAGTGATCGTTGCGCCGGGTGCAGCTGTGCTCTTGGAGTGTCGAGACGAGCGGGACGGTTGTATGCGGGGTGAGGTCGAGCCTGCGCCTCATGCGATCTGGGACGTCTTGAGCGTGGGGCTGAGCGTTCTGGGACCAACCGATGTGATGGTACCGGTTCCGCCGGGAGGCTAGACTTTCAATCCGATGTTCCTTTCGGACAATCTGGACATGCCTGGGGCGCGAGTCTCCGGGCTCGGGACGTATCTGCCGGAGCGGGTTCTAACGTCCGACGAAGTCGAGCACGGTCTGCGTCAGGGCGGGATCGCGGTTGCCGAAGGGTTCATCGAGCGCGTCACGGGTGTTCGCGAGCGCCGAGTCGCCGCGCTGCGTGAGAACGCCTCCGACCTGGCGGCATGTGCGGCGGAGGTGGCGCTCGCGGAGGCAGGCGTAGCCGCGAAAGATGTCGAACTCCTCATTTTCGCGTCGGCGTCGCACGACGTTATCGAGCCCGCGACCGCTGGCATTTTGCAGGCGAGGCTCGCGGCGAAGCAGGCACGGACATGTGACGTCAAGAACGCATGCAACAGCTTCGTATCTGGCCTCGACGTGGCGAGTGCGTACCTGCGAGCAGGGCTCGCGAAAGTTGCACTCGTAGCGACCGGTGAGATCCCGTCGCGAGCGATCAGGCTGTCTTTTGACTCGCAGGCGGATTTGATGGCCAGGTTCGCGCACCTGACGATGGGCGATGCCGGCGGAGCCGTCGTGCTCACTCGGGCTCCCGACGTTGGCGTCGGGTTTGTGGCTACCGGTGGAGTTACGCGGGGGGAGTTGTGGAAGCTCGGAACGATTCTGAGTGGAGGCACTATGTTTCCGCGCGATCTCTCGTTGTCACGGGCCTATCTACAGACGCGGGGCCGCGAGCTTGAGGAGTGCGGGCGGGCTGAGATACCGCCGGTCGCGGCCGCGGTCCTCGAAAGGGTTGGTTGGTCGCCGGAAAGCATCAACGTGGTTGCGATGCAGCAACATACCAAGAAAGTCGTGCACGAGATCGTCTCGCTGACTGGTATCCCGATCGAACGAGCGCCGCTGCCGTTGCTCTACGCAGGAAACGCAGTCTCCGGGAATGTTCCGCTGGCACTGGCGGACGCCCGAGCCTCCGGGGTCCTGTCTGAGGGGTGCCGCGTGATGCTTTTCGGTGGGAGTTCTGGGCTTTCGATCTTGATCAGCGCACTCGTCTGGTAGTCGGTTCGGACCAGCCGAGGAGCTGAACTTGATGAGAGTACGGCGCTGCCTCGAGCGGTCCGGATGCGAGATCCCATCGCCAGCGCCCAGTCATTTCTATCCCCTCTGTAGTAGCGCTCGTCGTTTACAGAATTGACCGTAGTCACGTTTGCGCCCTACTGACTGGGTTGTGAGCAGGGGTCCAGCCGTCCGCGACTGATGCGATGGACCAATGGCAGACACGGGCACAAGAACATCTCACGATGGAGGGGAAATGTTTCTACGCTATGCGATCCTGAGCTTGCTCCGCGACGAAGAGATGCATGGGTACCGGATCAAGTCCGCGTTCGAGGAACGATTGGGGCGGATGTGGCCGCTGAACTTCGGGCAGATCTACACGACGCTCAAAGACATGAAGCGCCGCGATCTGATCGTCGGACGATTGGAGTCGAACGGCAATCATATGGGCCGCTGGGTCTACGGAACCACTGCCCGAGGGCGACGCGCTCTCGCAACCTGGCTCGCCCGGAGACCTCAGCCACCGGTCCCAGCTCGAAACGAGATCTTCGTCCGGCTCCTCGGGGCCTGGAGCGAGGACAGCGAGGCAGGGCTGGCGCAGCTCAAGAATCAGGAGGCGACCTACCGAAGCTACCTCGACGAGCTCAAGTGTCGTCGCGGTGCTCTCGAGGATTCGGATTCGGGGGAAAATCATCGTGGCATGCTGTCTCGGTTGACGATCGACGCGACGGTTCTACAGCTGGAGGCACACTTGCGTTGGTTGGACCTTTGCGGCGCCGAACTCCACCGAAGCTCGAGCGAGGCCCGGACGGGGACCCCTGTCAGCCAAAGTGCGATCGCGCCGCTGCGCAAGCGTCAGCGCCGTGCGGGCCCGACGCGACCGGCGCCGGTGTCACGGGGTCGATCGGCATAGCGGACCTGAGCCAGAAGCATCTCACGCGCGACACGTAGCTCACAGCTCGAATGTCCGCCGCATCCCGTTCTTCGCCCTTGCCGAGAAGAGGTCCGCGATTCACAGAAAGTTCCCGATCGGGAACTCTTGGTCAGCTCGAGTGGCTAGCGCCCTACCCCTCAACCTCGCTCAACTTCAACTTCCGAATCAACGTCGATCTCCCAATCCCCAACAACACCGCCGCCCGCGTGTGATTGTTTCCACAGCGCTCCACCACGGAGTGAATGTACGACAGCTCGATCTGTGCGAGCGGTAGCACGTCGCCCATCATCGAGGCCTTGGTGGTCTTGGGTACGAAGCTCTGCATCCGCTCGGCGGTGATGTGTTCGTCGCCGGTGCTGGCGGCCTGGTCGAGTACGCCGAGGAGTTCGGCGACGTTCGAGGGCCAGGTCCAGCGGCGAAGCGTGGCGATGGCGGCCTTGTCTACCGTCGGGGCCTCGGCTTTGCGGGCGAGACGGCGGCGGCGCCAGCGTTGGGTGATGGGGTTGATGTCTTCTTTGCGATGGCGGAGCGGCGGCACGGAGAGGCGGACGACGCCGAGGAGTTGCTCGAGTCCGGGATCGAGGCGCAGTGCCTTGGCGTTGGTGGGGTTGGACTCGATGCTTGCGATGACCCGCGCGTGCGGTGCGCGATGCTCTCGCATCTTGCGGGCGAGCTCGCTCTGCTGCTCGGAAGCGAGGGCGTCGACGTTCCGGATGTAGAGGATCGTCGTCGGAGGGACGCCGCCGTTGGTTGCGAGGACGGCTGCCAACTGTTCGGGTTGGCCTCCGTCGATGACCAGGACGGCCGGCGACGGGCCGGTACGCCCAGCCTCGAAGGCGATGGCGTGGGCGATGAAGCATTTCCCACTTCCGGGTTCGCCGTGCAGAAGGATGTCGACGTCGGCGCGCGCCAGCTGTTCGACCGCGGCGCGGAGCGCCTGCGCCGGGAGGCTGCTGCCGCCGAGGTAGGGGCATGCCCCTGGGTCGATCATGAGCCGCGACTGGGTGGGTGCGACGGTGCTGGTGATCGACGACTCGTGGTCGGGATTGTGGAACTCGAGACTGCGAGGCTGAGGAGCGCTCATCGTGATTCCCCCAAAAAAATGTTTGGCGAAAGAACGAACCGCTATGACACGCTCAGCAAGTTCGCGGCCGGATGTCGCGGGAACATTCCTCAACAAATTCAGGGCGCCGTGCGCTTGCGGGTCTCGCTTCCGAGACGGCCCCGCGTAGGGCTGTCTCCTAAAAGAGACAGGGTTACTACCGTGTCTTATTTGCTCGACTCGACGTCAGCACTCGGTGCAGAATGCAGCGCGCATGTCATCGCCGGCGGAAGCATCGGAACCGAAACGCGATCTTTATGTGCGGCTGCTCGAGCTCGGTGTCGAGGAGCGTATCGAGGGGCTCCTCGATGCGGCGCTGGCCCTCGTCGTCGATGTGACGGGTGCCGCCTGCGGCTACATCGAGCTCACGGCGGGTGACGGTGCGGGCCCGGTTCCGCGTTGGTCGCTGGCGCGTGATCTGACGGCGGCGGAGATCGAAACGGTGCGGAGCAACATCTCGCGCGGGATCGTCGCCGAGGCGGTGGCGCAAGGGCGCACCATCATGACGCCGTCGGCGCTCCTCGACCCGCGGTTCCGCGAGCGCGCCAGCGTGCAGGCGGGAAAGATCGAGGCGGTCCTGTGCGTGCCGATCGCCGCGCGCGAATCGATGGGTGTGCTGTACCTGCAGCGGCACGTCGCCGGACCGTTCTCGTCCGAGGCTTGTCAGAACGCGGAGCTTTTTGCGATGCATTTTGCGCCTCTTGCCGATCGGTTGGTTGCACGCGAGCTGTACGAGCCCGATCCCACGAGCTCCTACCGTGCGATGCTGGCCGTCGAGCACATCGTCGGCCGCAGCGTGGCGCTGGCGACGCTCCTTCGGGAGACGACGCTGGTGGCGCCCCGCGATGTGAGCGTGCTGCTCACGGGCGAGTCGGGCACCGGGAAGAGTCAGATCGCGCGCGCCATCCACGACAACGGCCCGCGTGCCGGCCGGCCGTTCGTCGAGCTGAACTGCGGTGCGATCCCCGAGACGCTGCTCGAGAATGAACTCTTCGGCGCCGCGCCCGGTGCGCATTCGACGGCCGAACGTTTCACCGAGGGCAAGGTAGCAGCCGCGGAGAAGGGGACGCTCTTTTTCGACGAGATCAGCGACCTTTCGCTCCCGGCGCAGGCGAAGCTGCTGCATCTGCTGCAATCACACCAATACTATCCCCTCGGCAGCGTGAAGCCGGTGAACGCGGACGTGCGCGTGATTGCTGCGACGAACATCGATCTCGACGGCGCGGTGGCCGAGGGTCGCTTCCGGTCGGATCTCTTCTACCGGTTGCAGGTCATGCCGATCCGGGTGCCGTCACTCGCCGAGCGGACTGACGACATTCCGGATCTGGCGCGCCATGGCTGCAAGGTGGCCTGCGACGCGCATCGGCTGCCGTCGCTGACGTTGTCGCGGGGGGCGATTGCGGCGTTGGCCTCGGCCGCCTGGCCCGGCAACATCCGCCAGCTTGCGCACACGGTCGAGGCCGCCGCCATCCGCACGGCGGGCGAGGGCGTGGTGCAGATCGAAGCGTCGCATCTGTTCCCGGGCGCCGGCACGACGCTTCCCGCTGGCGAGACCGGATCGACCTTCCAGGCCGCGACGCGCCGTTTCCAGGCCGAACTGCTGGGCGCGGCACTCGAACGGGAGAACTGGAACGTCATCGAAGTCGCGCGCCGGCTCGACCTGGCGCGCTCCCACGTCTATCGCCTCATTCAGACCTTCGGCCTGAAGCGCGGCGACGACTGAGCGCGCCGGTCCTCAGGGGATACCTGGGATGAGCACCGCCGCGAGCTTTCCGGGATTTACGATGGCCTGTTGCCGCATGAACTCCTCCGGATGCGCCGGGTTCCCTCCGCCCCGTTCTTCGACCCGCCCGCCGAGCCGGAGGATCAGCAGGTCGGCGGCGGCGGCGTGTAGCTGGAGATCGATCTTCTGAAACCCGCTTGCGGCTGCGCGTAGTTGCCGGATGGCATCGCCCGCTGCACCGCGGAGGGCATCGCACGCGCCCGCGAGAGAGGCGGCGAGGGGCGACGCCCAGCGCGCGTCCTCGCGCTCGATCTTCTGGCGGGCACGCCCGACGTGTTTGACCAGCTGGGCGACCGCACGGCGATTGCCTTGCGCCTCGGCGAGACCAGCGAGTGCGAGGTGGGCGCGCGCTTCGAGGAGACGTGTCTCGAGCCGCACGCTCTGGAAGCGGTGCATCTGCGAGCGCCGTAGGAGCGGTCCGAGCGTTCGTAGACGGGCGAGAGCCGCCTCGGGTCGTCCCTCGTAGAGATCGATCTGCACCAGCGCGTAGGTTCCCATGTAGTGTTGCCACGCCGATCGCAGCGGCGTGCGGCCTTCCATCGCATCGGTCACGTGTTGGCGTGCCTCGTCGGGCTGATCGGCGGCGAGCCACGCCAGAGGGATCATGCCGACACGGAAGTTGGTGAGCGCGAAGTGATCGCCGCGCTCGCGCGCATGCGTGAGCATGTCTGGGAGCTGCTCCCGGAGACGTGCGATCTCGCCGAGATAGGCCAGAGCGTACGCGGACAGGAAGCGCATGTTGGCGAGCTCCCAGGTGACGCCGACGCACCGGGTGCGGCAGAGGACCTCGCCCTCGGCGCAGCGCGCCAGCACTTCGCGATAGCGATGGTCGAAGAAGGCGACCCCGGCGCCCATCAAGAGCGTATGCGCTTCGGCACGCGGATCACCCGAACCGCGCGCGATGTCCTCGCCCTTGGCGAGGAAGTCGGCGGCACGGCTGTGCTTTGCGGCGCCTCCCTCCATCGCCATGATCACGGCTTCGGTGACGAGTGAGCGCGCACGATGGCTGGGGTCGCTGGTGTGCAGCGAGAGCAGGGCGTGGCGCACTTGAAAGTGCGCGCCACGAATCGAGTCGAACACGGACACACCGAGGCCGGCCGTCCAGCAGACGTCGAGGCGCTCGCGCTCGAACGCATCGGCCGTGTGCGGCGGCGTTGGTCGCGGGTGCGCACGGGCGAGGGCGAGTCGCGCGCGGTTGGCGATCAGCGCAACGAGTGCCCGCCGGGGGCCGCCGGGATAGCGCAGACCGACCGCGGCCAGCACGGTGCGGAGCGTGTCCATGCCTTCGTCGAGGTAGCCGCTTCGCAAGTATTGATCGGCGGCTTGACGGCGGAGCCTGATCGCGTCCAGGGCCTTCGGGTTCTCGCGCTCGACCTGCCGTGCGGCGGAAAGATAGCGCGCGGCCGCTTCGCCCCCGCGCCCGTCGTTGACCAGCGCATCGGCGAGCCGGGCCTCCAGCTCCCACGCTGGATGCCCCTCGACACGCAGGGCAAGGGCGCGTTGGAAGAGCTGGGTAGCTTGATTGAACGCGAGGGCTGCCTCGGCGCGTTCGGCCGACGCATAAGCATGGCGCGCGGCTTGTGTGGGGTCGTTTGCTTGGAGGTAATGGTCGACGAGGAGCAGCGGGTCGGCATCGGGGCGTGCCTCCAACGCGACGGCGAGCTGGCGGTGCAGCGCCTGGCGGGCGGCGTCCGGGACGAGTCGGAGCGCCGCGTCCCGGATGCGGTCGTGGTAGATCGCGACGGCGGCGCCGCTGCCCGTCGTGATGACGCGGAGCAGGGACGCATGCTGGAGTCGCGAGAGCTCGGACCAGGCATCGTCGATCCCGGCGGCCGCGATGGCGAGGGTCTGGTCGAGGGGTCGCCCGGCCACGGCAAGGAGATCCAGGACGCGCCGGCGTTCCGGTGGGAGCGACTCGATCCGGTCCTGCAGGACGCTGACGACATCGGGCGGGGCGGCGTCCCGGGTGCTCTCGTTCCGGTGTGCGAAGTGCCGCACCAACTCGCCGACGAAGAACGGACTGCCCGCCGCCTCTGATGCGATGACATCGAGGAGGGTGTCGTCCGCCGGTGGCGTGTCGGTGGCGGTCAGTCCCGCCTGCGCGAGCACGCGCACGTCGTCGCTCGACAAGGGGCCGAGCGCGATTTCCCGTGTCGATTGTTGCGCCTCGTCGGTGTTGCTGGAGAGGACGCGCAGCGGTTCGCTGACGTCGCGATCTTCGGCCCGGAACGACAGGAGGAGCAGACAGCGCGGAGAGTCGGGCGGGCGTTGCAGCTCGCGGAGGACCGCGACGCTATCGAGGTCGCCCCACTGCAGATCGTCGATCCAGACGATCAGCGGCGTCTCGGCGGCGAGGCGCGCGAGGAGGACGCGGAGGGCGCCGAGTGCACGTCGGCGAATCTCGTGCGGCTCGCCCTCGACGATCTCTTCGGCCGCGGCCACGCCGAACGGAGGAAGCCGTCCGAGTACGGGGAAGAGGCGCACCAGCGCTCCGACATCGGGAGGCGTGACGCGACGCACGAAATCCTCGGCACGTCCGGCAAGGACACGGCTGAGTTCGTCGACAACGCCGTCCACTGCCTTGAAGGGAATGGATTCTTGCGGGTGACACCGGCCGCGGAGGATGACCGGTGTCTCGTCGGCCGTGCGCTCGTCGAGGAAGTGCTCGAGCAGGGCCGTTTTGCCGATGCCCGACGTGCCGTGCACGTTGACGCGGACGACGCCGTTCGTGGCGACGGTCTTCCAGGCCTCGCGCAACGTCGCAAGTTCCGGCTCGCGCCCGACGAGGCGGACGCGGGGGGTCGGGTTCGCTCGGGGCGACGTCGTGTCGCCGTCGAGATGCGCGACGATATCGGCGAATGTCGGCCGTGCCGTTGGATCGAAGGCGAGCAGGCCCATGACAATCGGTTCCAGCGCGCTCGGCGCGTCGCCCGAAACCGCACTCGGCGGAGGCGGTGGGTCCTGCCCCCCGCTGATCCGCGCTTGTAACGCGTTACCAGTAAACGGCGGCGTTCCGGCGAGCGCCTCATATAAGGTTGCACCGACCATGTACCAGTCGGCTTGCGCCGATGGCGGTTCGCCCCAGACCTGCTCCGGTGCCATGTACGGCAGCGTGCCGGTCAGATAACCGCCCGGGCTGGCGGCGCCGTCGTGCGTGGCCGTGCCGGCGACGAGGCCGAAGTCGAGGACGACCACGCGCCCGTTCGGCTCGACGAGGACGTTTGGCGGCTTCACGTCGCGGTGGAGCTTGCCGGCGTCGTGCAGGGCGCCGATCGCGAGCACGAGCTGCCGCGCGGCGGACACGAGTTGGGTGGGGTCGTGGGTATGCGACCTACTCCACGTGACGAGATCGACCCCATCGACGAGCTCCATCGTGAAGAAGTGCTCGTCGCCGTCGATCACCAGTTCGTAGAGCTCGACGAGGTGGGGGTGCGCGACGTTGGCGAGCGCGCGGAACTCACGCTTCAGTCGGTAGACGCTTTCGGAGTCGAGCCCGTGCAGCGTCTTCAGGGCGAGCGTGCTCCCACGTGTCGCGTCGTACGCGCGATAGACGAGCCCCTGCTGCCCGCGACCGATGACCTCGAGGCGGCGATATCGGTTCACGATTTCAGGTCACAGTTCTCGGCTGTCCGTGCGAGAGCGTCCCAGGTCGCAGGGTCGCGATCGCGCTTGCGGGTGATGGTGTACTCGATGGTGATTGCGCGACATCCGAACGCCCAGGTGTGGTGCTTCACCCGAATGGTCTCGTCGTCGTGGACGCGCAGCTGGAACCGCTCCGAGAGCGGTGTCGGAATCATGCTGAAGCGGCGCTCACCAGGGAAGATGAGATAGACGCCGCCGTCCTTGGCCTCGGGCGGACGCGTGTCGAGCTGAAAGCCGCCGTTCTCCAGGTTGGTCGGGACGAGCACCGTCGTGAGGCTGCCGATCGGCCACGGGAAGGCGACGCTGACATACGACAGATCGTCGGCGCGCGAGCGATACGTGCGATACGCGCCCACGTACACGGGCAGCGTGCTGCCACGGGCGACGCGAATCCAGATGGTGTAGTCGGCCTCGCCGTCCCAGTCCTTGTCGATGGTTTCGAGCCAGCTATCGAGGTCGCCGAGCGGTCCGTCGTCCGGGATCACCAGATTCTTCATCGGGCGGGCGACGAACCAGCGATAGAGGGCACCCAGCGGCCTGAAGATGTGATGCCAGCGGATCGAGATCTTCAGGTCGAACGCGTAGGTGTGCTCGTAGAATTCGCGAATCAGGTTGTGCACGCGCTCGGGATTGAACTGGCTCGATGCCAGATCGTCGAGCGAGCGCATCAGGCCCGTTCGCGCCCGCGCGTCACGATCGTAGTTCCGCTTCTTCGCGTAGGTGGTGAAGAACTCGAGCCCCAACGCTTCGGTGGCTTTGAAGGGTGTCGCGAACTGTCGTTGCGAGTACGGGGCCGCGACCAGCACGTGCCGACCGCGAAGCGTCAAGCGTCGTAGTCCGCGTACCAACGCGTTCCACGCCCCGAACGGCAACATCGGCAGGGTGAGCCCCGCCTTCAGCGCCAGCAGCGTCGCGCGTCCGGGGAGTTTCAGTCGGTCGGCATGTACGGTGTGCGTGACGTTCCGGTCGCTCAAGACCTGCCCTGCAGTCTCGCGTGCCGAGCCGACGGCACTCTCCATCGAGGTGAGATCGGCCTCCGAGCGGCAGTAGTCGCCCGTGACGTAGAGGTTCGCGAACCGCGTCCGGGTGCCGGGGCGGTGGGTCCAGGCGCCGACCGTATTCAGGAACAGCGGCGCGTCGAAGTTCGGGGCGAGGTGGTAGCGACACGGCGGAAGCGTGATGTAGCGCGCAACTTCATCGATCAGGAGGCCGGCGACGTAGTGCTCCACTGCCTTCGGGCTGAGGCTCGGATCGCGTTGGTACGCATCGTACACGGCGCGGAGTGACTCGAAGTTGGAGGCGATCAGGCTCAGGGTGGTGCCGGCGCCTGCGCCCGTGCCGGCACTCCAATGCTGCGAGATGTCGATGAGCGAGACGCCGAACCGGGAGTCGGTCAGGAATACGTGTTCGCGCGGGAGTCCCGGCAACGGCTCGTCGAAGTAGAGATGCAGAGCGGCCATCGGCGCACTGGTCAGGAACTCGAGGCCGGAGAGCGGCCGCGGCCGCGCATCGGGTTTGCGCCGTTCGTGCTCGTCGACGTCGAGGTCCACGAGCTTCAAGGTCTGTTCGAGCGGCGTGGCCAGCACGAAGTCGTCGTCCGGTCCGACGGGATGCTCGGGGTCGCGCGCACGAATGAGGTCCGAGAGGGTGCGGCCATCTTCGAACAGAATGTCGGCGATCGCACTCGGATTGCGCACCGTCTCGCCGTCGAGTGTCCGGTAGTCGCTTCCAGGGATGAGCCGCTTGATGCAGGACTCCATCAGAAACGTGACGCCACTCGCGCGCAGGTGACGCTCGAACGGCGCGATGAACTCTTCCTGCAGATTGCCGGCAAGAATCGAGACCATCGGGCTCGGAGTTTGAAACCACGCTTGCGTGAGCTTCTGAATCGTCATCGCCGAGATCTCATAGTTCGGGATGGCCGAGGCCTGGAGCACCGTTTGATGCTGGAAGCGCGCCACGTCCTCGCTGACGTAGGGCCGGGCGCTCAGGAAGCCGTTGGCACTGATGCGATCGAGATGATCGGCGTGCGACAGCGTCCGCCCCGCCAGATCGAGCAGGGCGTAGAAGTAGAGGAGCGAGTAGTGCGGGCGCGTCGGGCCATCGATGACGTTCAGGATGAGATTCTGGAGCGGCCAGGTTTCCTCGAAACTCGTGAGCCGATGCTGGAGCGGTCCTTCGGGCGGATTGGTCGGCCGCCAGGAGCGGGCCCAGTCACGAAGCGCCCGCTCGATCGGTCCCATGTCGCGCGGGCGGTAGCGCTCCCGCAGGTGGTAGAAGCGGTGCAGATCGATCAGGTTTCCCGACACGCCGATCTCGTCCATCAGCGCGCGCGTATTCCGATACCAACCTGGAAAGATGTGGTAGCCGTGCTCCTGGTACGAACTGCGCGCGTGCGCGCTGGGTTCGTCACGGGGCCAGCGGCCGAAGCTGCTTTCTTCCGCCCAGTCGGCGCCGGCTTTGCCGCCGAGTCGGTCGCTCGCCTCGATGACGAAGACCTTGGTGCCCTGTTGCGTCAACTCCTTGGCGACGGTCATCCCCGCCAGGCCCCCGCCGATCACAAACGCTCGCTGCGCCATCGAGTGATCTCGCCTCCCGTCGTCTCGCGCCATAGACGAGCCTCGCTGGGGATTTCGCCGAAGTCGGCTCCGCGCGGCCACTGCCGCATGCGGAGTCTGATCTCGGGGTGGACGGCGGCCTGCCGCCCCTCCAACGCAAGTGCTCGCTAGGGCTTTAGTGCGCGGGACTGTAGCAATATGGCGCCATCGACGCGCCCGTAGAAGTCCGGAGGGGCGTACTGGTGCGCCAGAACGATACAGTTCCGGGGTTCGCGCCTAGAATACGGTCAACAACGCGGCGGCCGACGTGACGCCGGTCTCGGGATCCCGGGCGGTGATCATCGTTTCCCCTGCCCCCACGGGATCGATGCGACTCTTCAATCCGGGCTCGTTCAGCGCCACTGCCACGGCCGGGTTGCTCGAGGAGTACTCGACCTCCTGCGTGAGATTCAGCGTGAAGTCGCCCTCGAAGTTGCCGTTGGCGGTGTAGAAAATGCTCACGCCTATGGGGCGGCTTGCCGACTCCGGGGCGAGGGTGATGCTCAGCAAGTCGCCCAGCACCAGGAGGGACACCGCATTGGAGACCGTGCCGGTCTCGGGATCGCTCGCCGAGATCATGGCCTCGCCCGGCCCGACTGCGGTCACCTGGCTCCGGACTCCTTGCTCGTTGGGTGCCACTGCGACGGCCTCGTTGCTCGAAGAGTACTCGACCTCCTGGGTCAGATTCAGGGTATCGCCGCCCGCGAAGTTGCCGATCGCCGTATAGAAACGCGATTCGCCGACGGTCAGGGTGACGTTCTCCGGGGAGACCGTGATGCTTTCGAGTACGCCGAGAACGAGCACCGTGGCGTTGCCGCCCGGACTCGAGCTGAGGCCTGTCATCGGATCCTGTGCCGAGATCGTTGCCGTGCCGGGACCGATGGCAATGACCTCGCTCTTCGTTCCGGGCAGGTTCGGGGCCTGCGCTACCGCGGGATCGCTCGAGAAGTAGTCGACCTCCTGGGTGACGTTCACGGGGCTACCGTCCTCCTCGTCTGGAGCAATCGCGGTGTAGAATCGCGACTCGCCGACCGTGAGCAGCACGCTCGACGGCGAGAGCACGATACCGTCGGAGGGAAAGGGCGAGGGGCCGGGTGACGGGACCTGGATGGGGCAGTCGCTCGGCAGGAGTGCCGCGGCGCGGAGGAACTCCACACCGTCGAGGTCGGTGATGGCGCCGTCCGCGTCGGCGTCGCACGTACCGAGCGTGCACCCACTCGGCAGGTCGGCTCGGAACAGAAACACGTGAACGGCGTCGACGTCGGTCACGCGGTCGTCGCGGTCCACGTCGCAGAGCGACTGCGCGTGGGTGCGACCTCCCGCGAGGAGGACGACGAGCGCGCACGCGAGGACGATGATCTTCCGCACCATCGACCAATCATCGCGGCCGGCGTGGCCATCGTCAACTACGCCTCGTGAGCGTCCATGGCTGCGGCGCGGGTTGCCCATCCTCGGGGCCTAGCATCCCGGTGTGCTCGCGTGGTGTGCTCACGTGGTTGCGCCGACGTGTGCGGAGCCGGTAGGGACAGCGGCATGGTTCGGCGACCGGACAGCGCCTGGTCCGCTGGGAACGCGCCATGCTCCGATGAGGAGGGCCCGGAGCGGGCGCGCCCCGATCCCCTCGCGTTCGAGTGGGCCTCGGCCGAGTTGCCGCCCACATGGCCGGACCCCTTGCGGTGGTGGCGGCCGCGCGATTTTCTGCGCCTCCTCCGTCCCGTGCTCGGTTGGCGCTCGCCGGTAGAGCTGCCGGCCGGGTTGCCGGGGCGCGAACGCATCCCCCGGTATCTGCAGCAGGAGTTTCACGGGCTTCCCAGCGGCTACTACTCGCGGCGCTTCACGCGGGGCTATGCGCGTTGCTTCGATACGACGATGTTGGACACCTTGCGGCGTGGCCGCGAGCGCATCGCTCACACGTTGCGCAGCGCGACCAGTGCGCTCGATCTCGGCAGCGGCGACGGTAAACTGGCCGCTGCGCTCGTTCGCCATGGCGTGCCAGACGTCTGGGCGCTCGATCCTTCCCCGTATCTCTTACAGATCGGCGCGCAGGCCCATTCGCGTGTGCGCTTCGTGCACGGTGTCGCCGAGCGGTTGCCGTTCGCGGACGGAAGGTTCGACGCGATCGGCGTCAGCTTCCTCTTTCACGAGCTGCCGCCGCGCTATGCCGACGAGGCGATCCGTGAGTGCGCGCGCGCGCTTCGTCCGGGAGGCCGCCTGGTACTCTGCGAGCCGTCACCCGAGCAGCTGGCACCCAGATCGTTCTGGCGTATGGTGCAACAGCATGGTTGGCGCGGGCTCTATTTCTGGAGCCTCTCGCATCTCGTTTTCGAACCGTTCATCGCCGGATGGCACGAGCGCCGCTACGATGAATGGCTCGCGACCGCCGGCCTGACCCTCGTGGCCGACGAGATCGTCTTCCCGCTCCGGTTTTTTGTGTGCGCAAAGCCCGGCGCGTAACCAACGATCACTGTTTCTCTGCGACGATTCTCCAGTTCAGATCTGCAATCTTGGCCTTCTCGGCATTCGTCCACGCCTGGCCGCCTTTTTGAAGGAGGTCGAGCGACTCTTCGACCCATGGCGGCAGAATGCGAATCGCCTCGAGGGCTCTGACCACCCTTCGCCCCATGAAGATCAGATCACGCTTCTGCTCGCAGAGCGGCCAGGCTTCGCTCTTCGAAGGCGCTGAGATGAGAACGTTGAACCCAGCTCCTTCCAGAGCGGCGCAGACGTCAGCCGGGTACATCGATTGCGTGGCTGCCAGGGTTGGAAGAAAGGCTTTGTGCAGCGTCACATGCTCTTCGTTGTTCCAATCGAAATACGGAGTCAGGAGATACTCGGAACAAGAGTAGCGCGCGCCGGGTTTCAACACTCGGTGCATCTCTCTCGCGTGAGCGTCCAGCTCCTCCTTCTTGAAGAAGGGCCACACGGCCTGGAAGGAAAAGCATCCGTCGAAGGTCTCTGATTCGTACTCGAGCGGCGCGTGATGATCGCCAACCTTGAAGTGGAGCCGATCGCTCATGTCGCATTCCGCTGCCCAGTCGATCGCGTTCTCGATCTGATTCGGATCGATGTTGTAGCCGGACACCTGGCCGCCGGTGAGCGTCGCGAAGTGGTGCGCGATTCTTCCTCGTCCGCATCCCATATCCATGAGATGAGACTGTTCGGGATTCTCGAGCTCCAACTCCTCCAACGCAGCTTGTTCGCAGAGCAGCTGATTCGCATACAAGCCCTCCGACTCGTCCAATAGTGGAGGGATGTAGAGCTTCTCCAGATCAAAGATCGACAGCATGTTGTTCAAGACCTTGTAGTAGTCCGCGACTGCTTTCGTCTCGTCCGCCGTCTCGGTCTTCTCGCCGGCTTGCATGCGTTGAAAGAACTTGTACGCATCGACACACGCTTGCTTGTCCTCTTCCGACAACGTTGCCAGACGCTGCAGCCCAATGAACGCGGTTTTTGTTCTGTACCAGTCCACTTCGTGTACTCCTGCCTCGTAGAATATGTAGCGGATCCGTGGATAGCGGCGTCACACCCGCCGCGCGAGTTCGAGTTCGGGCATTCTGTCGAGTAGGACCGAAGTCGGCAAGCGCCGGGGCTGACCCTTGCCGCAAGACGCCCCAAGTCCTTGCCTTGGCGGTGCGCGCGACATCTACTCCCCCGGCGCATAATTCAATCCAGAGGAGATACGTACATGGTCGGTTACGTCACCATTGGCACGAACGATATGGACAAGGCGGTTGCCTTCTACGGCGCGCTGTTGGGCGAGGTCGGGGCGAAGCAACTGCTCGACGCGGGGCGGATCAAGTTCTACGGGACGGGGATGGATGCGGCGATGTTGGCGATCTGTACGCCGTTCGACGAGAAGCCGCAGGCGGTCGGGAACGGCAACATGGTCGCCATTCCTGGGGGCTCGCCCGAGGGTGTGGACAAGCTGCACGCCAAGGCGCTCTCACTCGGTGCGAGCGACGAGGGTGCGCCCGGGCAGCGCTTGCCGGTGTTCTACGGCGCCTACGTACGCGATCTCGATGGCAACAAGATCTGCTTCTTCGACATGAAGATGGGCTGAAGCACAGATGGCGGGCACGACGGTACTCGTCGTGCCCGCCATTTCGCCCGTCAGCGTGCCACCTTGAGTCTCAACTTGATGGGCTTCACCCGCACCGGATCGACGAGCGTGATGCTGTTGGCGAATGCGGTGCAGCTGTGGTCGGCGGGATTCGGGCCGGGGCCGGAGGCGGCGCCCCAGTAGTTGTGCATAGCATCGACGGTCTGGCTGATCGCATTGAAGACGCCGCAGTTCTGGCCATGCGGGTCGTTGCCGTAGATGTTGTTGCCGTTCATGTTCGCGGCGGCACCGGGGAGCAGCTGGACGCCGAGGTCGGTGTTGCCGATGATCGCGTTGCCGAAGATCGTGGCGACGCCGCCGTCACGGATGGCGACGCCGTGCGTTTCGTTCCCTGCGATCAGGTTCTCGCGCACGACGGCGCTCCCATCGCTGACGAGAATTCCGGGGCCGAGATTTCCCGTGATGACGTTGCCGCGCGTGATGCCGCTGGCGAACGACTCGATCCCGCCGCCGTTCCCAGCATGGCCGTTGCCGACAATGTGATTGCGGATGACGAACGGGTCCTCGACCCCGGGTTTCACGAGAATCCCCAGGGCGCCGTTGCCCGCGATGGTGTTGCCGAGGACGGTCGCCCTGTCGCCGACGTCGAGGGTGATGCCATTTCCTCCAATCGAGGTGATGATGTTGCCCTCGATGCGGACATCGCTGGCACGGACGAGGATGCCGGTGGCGATGGCGCCGACGATGGTGAAGCCCTGTTTTGGGCGGCCGAGAGTGACGTTTGAGCTGTTGATGAGCATGGTCGTCACCCTTCCCTTGCCGCCATCGAGGACCGTGGCGCCCGGGCCGTCGCTCGAAAGAACGGTGAGCGCTTTGGTGATGCGCAGGGCGCAAGAGGCTCCGTCGCAGACGAAGGGATCCTCCTCCCCGAAATCTTGGGGGTCGGCGCGGAGCTCGCCGTCCGCGTCGAGATCGCCGTAGCGCCCAGGGCCGACGATGACCGTTCCGCCGACGGGGGCATTGGCGATGGCTTGCGAGATGGTTCGGCACGGGGACTTCTTGCCGCCGCACGCGCTCGAGTCGATGCCGTTCATGGCGACGAAGAGTGCCGATCCGGCGTGGCTTGGCACCGCGGTGACAAGGATGGCCGCCGCGAGTGTGAGTTGGATAGATCGCATGGTCTCTACTCCTTCGAATGATCTGCTGTCGCAGCTCTACCGGGCGGCCCGGACACGGATGCGTGCCTGCCGCGTGGCGGGCTGACCGGCAACGACGATCCCGATCGTGGCGCACAGCTCGTCGGCAGGATCGATCCCTGGTCCGATGGGGAGACCCCAGAAGTTCTTCGTCGTCCGCATCTCGACGCCCGACTGATTCAGGGCGCCGCAGTTGTCGGCCCAGTCGTTTCCGTAGATGACGTTCTTCTCGATCGTGGTCGCCGCGTCCGTGTAGGCGAAGACGCCAGGACCGCTGTTGCCGAGGATCAGGTTCTGCTTGATGAGCGTGGGTTCCGTAGGATGGATCGGGGTCTCGACTCCAACCAGGATTCCTGTGCCCGAATTCCCGGGGTCGACGCGGTTCCCGACAATGACGTTCTTCACGATGGCGTCGCCGCCCCGGATGCTCCCTATGCCGAGAGACTCGTTGGCGCTGGCGACGTTGCCGACGATGGTCGCGCCCGCGCCGACTGTGCTGATGCCCCTGGCGTTGATACTGGAGCCGTGCCCGTTGCCGATTGCCCGATTGCCGACGAGGGTCGGGCGGCTTTCCGAGCGGAGGATGAATCCGTTGTTGCTGTTTCCGATCGACGAGTTGGCGCCGAAGACGGCATGGGCGCCCTTCGCTTCGTAGCTGGTGTTGCCGGCAGTCGCGAAGTTGCCGGCGACCCTTACATGGTCGCCGAAGACGCTGACGGCGATCAGATCGGACCCTACGAGGGTGAAGCCTCGCTTCTTGCGGCCGAAGACGACGCGATCGGCTGAGATCCGGACGCCGATGGAGATCTCGTTGCCCCCTGTGATGATCGTCGCGCCCGCCCCGGCGCGCGACACGATCGTGACGCGCTTGGTGACCTCGAGTACGCAGAAGCCGCAGTCTTCCGGGTTCTCCTCCTCGGCTTCGCCGAGCGTTCCGTCGCCGTCGAGGTCGCCATAGCGGCCGGGGCCGACCACGATGGTGCCGCCCTCGGGGGCGTGGGCGAGTGCGCGCGTGATCGTCCGGCATGGCGCGGTCTTGGTGCCGCAGGTGTCGGTATCGACGCCATTGGTCTCGACGCGGATCTTCCCGGCCCAGGCCGGCGCGGCGAGAAGCAGCGTCAGGGCGAGTGCGCAAAGCAACGCCAGCTGCGCGGTATCTCTTGAGGTCGTGATGTTGTGATCGAGGTCCATGGACCGTTCTCCTCCCAAAAGGGCGCTTCGTGATGGTCCGAAGATAGAGAACGGGATGGTTAGTGGAGAGATCGGATCGGTTAGGAATCCCCGACGAACGGTTAAGTTCCGGCGCCAGTCTCTTTGCCGGGGCCGTAGATTCTTCGCCGAAATCGAAGTCTTGCGTCGTCTGCTGGTCCTCGTCGACACTGCGGATACCCGCGTCGCTGGGCTCGCGGTCGCCCTCGGCATCTCCCACCGATTCGGTGAACCGCACGGCGGGTAGACACGTCGCCGGCGCCCGTGCCCTGGAGGATTCGTTGACCGCCTCCTCGCGTTCACCGCTGAACTATGGTTGCCTACGCCAGATCCGAAAGGAGGCGTTCGTGCGAATCTTTCGTCTAGTGCCGATCGTTGCGCTCATGCTGACCGCTCTTCCCCTCACCGTTGCTGCAGGGACCCTGAACGTCCGCACCTGGGGCGCCGACAGTGGCACCTGCGGCGACAAGGACGATCCGTGTCTGACCATCGGTCAGGCGATTGTGAATGCGGCTCCCAAGGACAAGATCGTCGTCGGTCCCGGCACCTATCCGGAGCCGCTGGTGATCGACAAGGCGGGGCTGAAGCTCGAGTCCACGGCGGGAGCACGCGCGACGATCATCACGACCGACGGCTCGGGCGACGATCTCGTGTACATCGGGGTCAACGACGTGAAGCTCGGGAAGAAGAAGAAAGGCTTTACCGTGCTCGGTGGCATGGGCCGCGGTGTGCACATCGAGGGCAACGGGTGCGAGTGCGACAGCATACGCGCGATCGACAACGGGAGCGATGGGTTCGTCTTGAACGCTGACAGGGCGAGCTTCGACAACTGCGAGGGGCGCGACAACGGGAGTGACGGTTTCGATCTGAGCGGTGACAACGTGACGGTGGAGGACTGTGTCAGCACTGGAAACGACGACGATGGCTTCGCCCTCTCGGGGAACAACTGCACGGTCGAGGGGAGCCTTGCCACGGACAACAGTGTCACCGGTTTCAACGACAGCTGCGACGCCGGCAGCGAGTACAAAGAGAACGCCGCATGGCGAAACGGGATCGAGCGCCCGCCGGGGCATGGTTTCCGTTACGGGAGTGACAACGTCGAGGTCACCAAGAACGTCGCCGGTGACAACGAGGGGCACGGGTTCTTGTTCGAGGGAAACGACGCCGAGGCGAAGAGCAACGTCGCCCGCGGCAATGCGTTGGATGGTTTCTTCGAGAGCTCGATGGGTGCGGTCGTGTCGTTCGAGAAGAACACGGCGGCGGAGAATCTGGGAAGCGGCTTCATGGTGAAGACCGCGGACGCCGGCGGCATCGAGTTCAAGAAGAACAACACCTACGCCAACTCCGACTGCGGACTGTTGAACGATACGAGCGGAACGCTGACCACCGATGGTACGTGGTGGGGGCAGGATCCTCCGACCACGACGGCCGGTGCGACGGGTGCCGACGTGTGCGACAACGGCAACACGACGCTGACCGATCCCGCCAGCAAGGAAGGCTCGATCAAGGTCAAAGGCGAACTCTAGCCTACAGGATCACCCGCACGCCCCCGAGATCCTCGATGCGGTGCGGGAAGTGGTCCCCCGGCGTGCCGATGAACATGTAGTTCTTCGGGACGTTCAGTCGTTGCGAGAGCCGTTCGATCAGCTCGGGACCGAACGCGCCTTTGACGGCGAGGAAATCGACTCGCAGCTGGGGATAGATGCGATCGATGGTCGCCAGGTGCTTGGCGAGATGGGCAGGGATCTCGCCCTCCTCTTCGTAGACCCGGACGACGCGCATGCGGTTCGTCTGCTCGTTTTCGAGGACGTACAGGGCGGCGCGGTTGAGCACCGCGACATCGTCGCCGCGGGTGAAGTAGACGACCGCCCGGCTGTTGATGTCGTTGATCTTCTCGATGACCCTGTTCCGGACCCATCCATTCGTGGATGCCGTGCGTTCGAGGACGGCCCGCGAAACGGCAAGGCCGAGCTTCAAGAGATGAATGCGGAGAAACATCAAACCGACGACCGTGACCGCCGCCAGGACGTAGCCGGCAAAGACCCGCACGTTGGCCGGGTTGAGGAGAACGTTCCCGAGCAGGCCGATCAACACGGCGAGGAGCGCGATGATCACGGTCGGCCAGCCGGCCCGTACGGCGCGCGGCAGGCGGGCGCGTCGGCGCTTGAGGAGCATGTTGCCCACCGCGAACAACGCCATCACACACAAGAACGACAAGGTGTAGACGCCGGCCAGCAGCTCGATCTTGCCGCCAGTGACCAGCAGGATCGACGTGCAGAGGACGAAGAAGCTGAGGATGATGCGGTGATTCGTCTTCCGGCTCAGATTCTCGCGGAGCAGCCCCTGGGGCAGGCAGCGATCGAGCGCCATCCGGCGGACGAGGCCGGTGACGCCGACGTAGCTGGTGAGGACGGCCCCGGATAGCACCAGGACGGCATCGATACTGACCAGTGTTGCGAGAGGTTTGCCAAACGAGAGCTGTCCCATCTCCGCCAGGAGATCGGGGGGAACCTCCTGGATGCGGGCGAGCGGGAGCAGTCCCAGGCAGAGGAAGCTGATCAACGGGTTGAAGATCGCCACTGCCAGCCACATGTTTCGCAGTGTCTTCGGGAACACGCCCTCGGCCTGCTCTTCGATGAAGTTGGCCGAGCTCTCGAAGCCGCTGATCCCGAGCATGGCTGCCGCAAAGCCGAAGAAGAGCGCACGTCCGACGCCGCTCGGGTCGGGAAGCTCCCAGTTCATGCGGAGGAGCGAGGGGTCGGCGAGGACGGTGAACCCGGCCGCCACCGACAGCACCGTCAAGGTGACGAGGTGCAGGATGAAGATGCCAAGCGCCACCGTGGCCGACTCGGTGATGCCGAGAATGTTCAGAAGTGCGAACGCGCCGAGGAGTACGACCGTTGCCTCCATGACCGGGATGCCATGGAAGAGGTTCTCGGCGTAGTGCATTGCTTCGGCCGCGCTGATGACCGCGGTGGCAATGTAGGAGAGCAGGGTCAGGCACGCTGCGCCCGCGGCCATCCGTTTGTTGGTGGTGTTCAGCAGCACGGTGTACGTGCCGCCGTTCATCGGGAGGGCGCTCCCGACCTCGGCGTAGACCTTCCGGAAGAGGTACAGCACGGCGCCTACGATCAGGAGGACAACGGGAGCAAGCACGCCGGCCTGTGCCGCGCAGAGCGCCGACACGTAGAGCACGCTCGACGTAATGTCGTTCCCGCAGATCGCGGTCGAGCGCCAGGTGCCGAGCAGATGCCGTTCCGGTTGGTCCAGGCGCGAGACGGGGGTGGGGCCGCTCGCGAGATCGGCGATGCGTTCGGACTGACCCCAGCCGGCGAAGTCCCAGGACTCGGTGGTCGGACTGGCCGGAGGCTCACTGCTCATCGAGCACCCCGCCGATCCGGAAGGTTTCCGCCGCCTCGCATGCTTCCTCTGACACTGCCGTTCCTACTTTGTCCAGTGTTCGGGGTCGTGGCGGAGGCGAGGCTGCTCCGCGGCTCAGGCTGCGCTCGCCGGCTTGCGGAGCTCGAGATCGCAGGTGAAGGTCACCTGCGTGCCCTTGCCCGGCTCGGATTGCACCGTCAGATGGCCACCGAGTGCGAGGGCGCGCTCTTCCATGCTCGAGAGCCCGATCGCGGTTCCCCGAGAACCGTGCACATCGAACCCGCACCCGTCGTCCTCGACCTGCAGGCGCAGTTGCCCGTCGGTCGTGTCGAGACGCAGCGCGATGGTGCGGGCCTTGGCATGGCGCACGGCGTTGCTGATCGCCTCGTGTGCCACGCGGTAGATGCCGACTTCGGTCTCCTCCGCGAGACGCGGGATGGGTGTTGGCACTGCGAGCGCGACGGGAGTCGTGATCGAGGAAATGCCCGCGGCCAGCGAGCGCAGCGCATCTTCGAGCCCGAGTTCGTGGAGCGGGAGCGGTCGCAGCTCGCGGGCGAGACCGCGAAGATGGTCGACGACCTCATTCATGTAGCCGACGGCGCGTCCGAGCTCGGCCCGCCCGGCCGCGTCTTCCCCGAGCCGGCACCGGACCGCTTCGATCAAGATGCCGACGCCAACGAGTTCCTGACAGACGTCATCGTGCAGGTCGAGGCTGAGTCGCTTCCGCTCCTCTTCGCGGATCGCTGCTTGCCCGTGTGCCAGGCGGCGGAGCTTGTCCTCGCTGGCGCGGAGCGCCTCGAGTGTTCCGGCCACGGCGCGCTCGGCGCGCTTGCTCGCCGTCAGATCGAGGACGAAGCCGACGATCAGCTTGGAGTTCTCGGCCACGAGGGCGCCGCCCAGCAGCACGGGTACCCGGTGGCCGTCCTTGTGGAAATACTCCTTCTCGTAGGGATGACAGCTGCCGTGCGTGAGCATCTCGTCGATGACGCGCGCGTCGGTGTCGCGCCATTCGGGTGGCGTGAGGGCTCCCCATGCGAACGGAAGGTCCGCGCGCGTGCGTCCCGTCATCTCCAGAAACGCGTCGTTGGCATCGGTGAGTTCGCCGCCGACCTCCCCGAAGATGACGCCGATGATGTTCGATTCGGCGAGGCGCCGGAAGCGCGCCTCCCGATCCCTCCGTCGTTCCTCGGCATGGATTCTCTCGGTGACGTCGCGACCCATGCCACGGAGGCCGACGATGTGTCCTCTGGGGTCGAGGATCGGTGTTGCCGAAATCTCGAGCCATCGGGGTTCCGGATGCAACGGACCGGGGCGGACCTGCAATCTGCCTGTCGGCACGTGCCGCCCTGCGGCGATCTCGTTCAAGAAGGTGTCCAGGCGATCATTGATCGAGTGCGGTGATAGCGCGGAGTGCACCGGAAAGCCGACGGCTGCCGCGGGAGTCAGGCCCAGGTGGCGGGCGGCGATCTCATTCACGTAGGTGAGCTTCCAGTCGAGGTCCGTCGTCCAGATGAGATCGGTCGCCTTCTCGGCAAGGTCGCGATACGACGCGTGTGACGCTTCGAGGGCGGCGGCCTGGGCCATCTGGCCCAAGTCGTGGAGGACGGACGTGCGCAGATTCCGGAAGGCGCTCTCCGCGATGACCATGAACATCCCCGCGCCGATGACGAAGCCGGCGGCGCCCTGCAGCAGCGTCAGGCCGAGGTCGCGCCACGGTTCTGCGACGAGGAGCCACACGCCCCAGGTGCTCCCGAACACGAACAACGCAACGTACCCTCGCCACGCGAAGAGGATCGACGAGGTCATCAGTACCGCGTAGAGCAACATGGCGATGATCGCGGCGTCCGCGCCCTGCTGGGTGCAGAATGCAACGCCGCCGAGTGCCATGCCGATGCAAACCCCGACCGCGCCGGGTTGCACGGATCGGGTGGGAGGCTCCTGCCGCGCCAGCAGCAGCGTGATCGCGAACAGCAGTCCTTGCCATCCACATACGAGTAGCGCGGAGAGCAGCGTGACTTCGGACTCGCTGAACGCAACCGACACCCAGAGAACCGTGGCGGCGAACCAGCAGCCGCAGAACAGCGGCAGCCGTCCTGCGATGAGCTTCCGGTGTGCTGTCGGAAGGGCGACGTCGAGTGTGTCGGAGCGCATCAGTGAGTCACCCGCTTTGCCGGTCGGGTTGCGTAAGTCTACCCCCAAGCGCGGGCGGGCTGTCAAATCGCCGTCGGCGATTGTCCTCTACATGCGCGCGGCCGCCGGGTCGCCACCGCCTGGCCGCGAAGTGCCCGTCGTTGTGCGCTCCGAGCGCTCTTGGTACTCCCGTCGCATGGCATTGTGTGCAGGTGACATCATGCAGGCGGAGGTGCTGTCAGTCGCGCCGACGATGACGATGGAGGATCTCGAGGATCTTCTCTTGAAAGAGCGGATCGGCGGCGTGCCCGTGCTCGAGAACGGTGCGCTCGTCGGAGTGGTCTCGCGCTCGGACTTCGTTCGTGTTGCCGGGCTCGAGCGCTCGCTGGCCGGTGCGGTCGATGACGCTGCCGAACAATCCGGAGCCACGGCACCCGCGCGATCGGCGCGCACCGGGGCGCGCGTGTTCCGCGCGCGCACGGTGCGGGACATCATGGCCCCGGACGTCGTGACGGTGAAGCCCGATACCCCGCTCGAAGAGGTTGCCCGGGTGCTGGCGAAGCGGCATCTGCACCGTGTGCTGGTGACCGAGGGGACGAAAGTGCTCGGGGTCATCAGCACGCTCGATATCGTTCGCCTCGTCGCCGACCATCGTTTGCGAGAAGCGACGGACTGACGGCCGGCGGGTTCGGGATGCTCGATCGGGCGCTGCGTCTCGAGCGACTCTTCCGCGTTGGGATCGTGCATCTCGCGTATGGGGTGATCGTTCTCGCGACTGTGTACGTCGTCGTGCCGATCGTCGGGTGGTGGCAATCGGTCGGTGACGGTCGTGCGCTGCTGATGCAGCGGGGACTCCACCGCGCCGCCGCCCTCTTCCGGCGTTTGGTGATTGGGCTCGACGTGATCGACGTGTCCTTTGTCGGTGCCGAGCGACTGACCGAGCCCGGGGCTCTTCTCGCCGTGGCGAACCATCCGACCCATCTCGACGCGACATTCATGGTCTCGGTCGTGCCGCAGCTCGATCACGTGGCCGATGCAAAGTGGATGGGGCATCCGATTCTCGGTGGGGCCATCGCGGCGGGCGGGCATCTGTTCAACGACGATCCGCGGCGCGTGATCGAGGAGGGCGCTCGTCGTCTGGCCGCAGGGCGCCGGTTGGTGATCTTTCCGGAGGGCACACGTTCGCCCGTCGGGGCGCTGCATCCGTTTCACCGCGGGGCGGCTCGGATTGCTCTTGCCGCGGGCTGCGATCTCGTCCCGATCGTCATTCGCTGCGATCCTCCGTTCGGGAAGAAGGATCAGCCCTGGTACGAAGTGCCTCGCGAGACGCCGCGGATGTCGTATACGGTTGGTGCGCCGATATCACCGGGAGACATCATCGATCCCGGCGACCGTCCCGGGGTGGCCGCGCGGAAGATTACGAACGTGCTCGAAGAGTACTTTCGCCGTGAGCTCGAGTACCCGCCATCGTCGGGGCGCCGCGACATCGTCACGGCTGCCTAGACCAAGCTCGTGGCCTGTTTCGATCTCCGTCCTTCCCGAGGCAGCCGCCCGGTATCCGACCGCGACCGTCGTGTTGCGGACACCGCCCCTCAATCTCTCTTCGTGAGATGTTCGACGGCCTTCTCCACCCTGGGGAAGACGCGGAGCCGCGCGAGCGGGCCGTTCAGCCACCCGGTCGTGATGCAGTAGTGCGTCCGGAACGGTGACGTATGATGCAGCGCGTGCTCCTCGGGACGGAGCACGAGCCGGAGTCGTTGCAGGAGTCGCACGGCGAGCGGTGCGCGCGGCATGTGGGCCCACTTGTGCAGCTGATTTGTCGCGACGACAGCCAGGGTGAGGCTCGCAAGCGCAGTCTTCATGAAGAGGCCCGCCGACGCGGCCCCCGGGAGGATGAGCGCCAGTACGGCGAGTGGGATGGCGGCCGCGGCCGCCGCACCGTTGGTCTCGACGAAGTCGTGCTGGAGAATCTTCTCGGGCGTGTCGTGGTGTTCCCGGAAGCCATAGATCACCGTCGGGCCTACGAGCGGCGTCTGTGGCGAGCCGTACGTATCTGCAAGCCAGTGGACGATCCCCGCGAGAAGATCGGCGGCGAGATAGCCTGTGAGGATCGCGCCGGCGACGACGGGCGCCTGCGGTACGACGTCCGGGGCAACCTGCACCGCCAAGCCGACGACACACGCCCCGTATGCCAGGACCGCGGCGCTTTCGACCGATCGCTGGAGGCGGCTGTAGGTGATCGGTGCCGTGTGGGTCTGGCGTTCGCAGCGGTCCATCGTATGGGCTCGGTGGCATTCTCGCACAGACGTGCGCTGTCAGAGAAGCCTCGTCCGGGTTGGCGCGACGCCTCGCGTCAGCCGTTGGTGCCAATCCCGGGACACGACGACAGGGCGTGAGCGCGGCGTGCGTTGCGGCGCTCGTGTGTCACAATGCCGGGCACCGATGAGTGTTGCTCCCGACCGCTATCGCTCCGCACCATGCGTTCCGGCCCTTGGCGACGGATTCTTCGACGTCGTCGCGCCCGCCGTCTTTCCCACCCACGAGCTCCGGTACCGCAATCAACGCGCCGCCGCTCGCGTCGGCCTCGACACGCTCGACACCGTCGAGTGGGAGCGCCACTTCGCGACCTTTGCACCGCTGCCCGACAACCTCCCCTCCCCGCTCGCACTGCGGTACCACGGCCACCAGTTCATGACGTACAATCCCGGCCTTGGTGACGGTCGTGGGTTTCTCTTCGCGCAGCTTCGCGACGCCCACGATGGGAGGCTCCTCGACCTCGGGACCAAGGGCAGCGGGCAAACGCCGTACTCGCGGGCAGGCGACGGGCGGCTCACGTTGCTCGGTGGTGTGCGCGAGGTGCTCGCAACCGAGATGCTCGAAGCGCTCGGCGTCGACACCTCGAAGAGCTTCAGCCTGTTCGAAACCGGGGAGAGTCTCTACCGGAGTGACGAGCAGTCGCCGACGCGTGCGTCGGTCTTGGTGCGTCTCAGTCATTCGCATATCCGTTTCGGCAGTTTTCAGCGCCAGGCCGCCGAGGGGAACGCCGAGCGCGTGCAGCGATTGCTCGACTATACGGCGGAGCACTACATGCCAGATCTCTGCGATCGTACGGGTGCCGCGCGCGTGGCCGCGGTCTTCGCACGGATCTGCGACCATACGGCCGTGCTGGCGGCGAGCTGGATGGCCGCGGGGTTCGTGCACGGCGTGCTCAACACCGACAACATGAACGTCACGGGTGAGAGCTTCGACTACGGGCCTTATCGGTTCCTGCCGACCCTCGATCCAGAGTTCGTTGCGGCCTACTTTGATGCCAGTGGGCTCTACGCCTTCGGGCGTCAGCCGACCATGCTCGCCTGGAACCTCGAGCAACTCGCGCATGCGTTGACGCTCGTATGCGAGGAGCACGCGCTGCACGAGGGCCTCCGTACGTTTCGACCGGCGTTCGAGCGCGCCTTCCGAAGCAAGCTGCTCGCCCGTCTCGGGCTTGCTCCGCGTGAGCCGGAGTGGGATCAGTTTCTCGTCGAGCAGGTGCAGGCCTTCCTCGCCGACAGCCAGGTCGGCTACGAGCGCTTTTTCTTCGACTGGTACGGTGGCCTTGCCCGTGCGGCAACGGCGGCGCAGAGCCCCGACGCGGCTGCCTATCAGCGTGCGTCGTTTTCCCGCGTCCGGACGCATCTCGAGGGCTACGTGCCGTCGCATCCTGAACGCCTCGCGCATCCGTACTTCCAGCAATCGCAGCCGTGTACTTTGCTCATCGAGGAGATCGAGGCACTGTGGTCGGCGATCGCGTGGCGTGACGACTGGTCGGTGTTCGAGGCGAAGCTCGCCGAGATCGCCACGATGCGGACGGCATTGCAGGGGGAGATCGCATGAGCATGACGAGACGACGCGTAGTGGTGGCTGCGCTGTTCCTGACGAGTGCGCTGGTCGTTCCAGGCGCAGCACGCGGAGGGGCGACAGTGCCGGACGGGTCGACCGAGCCGTTCTTCTTCATCCAGATGGCCGACTCGCAGTTCGGATTCTTCGCGACGCCCTTGCTGTTGGCCGTTGCCGGGATGCCCTGGAACGCCGACGATGTCGCCCGCGAGGCGGTACTCTTTGAGCAGGCCATTGCGCACGTCAATCGGTTGCGGCCGGCGTTCGTCGTCATTTGCGGCGATCTCGTGAACCTGCCGCGCCAGCCGACGCAGACCGCGGAGTTCAATCGCATCCGCGCGTTGCTTCGGGACGACGTGCCGCTCTATCTCGTTCCGGGGAATCATGACGTGGGCAACGCGCCGACGCGCGCGTCGCTGGCCTGGTACCGCTCGACGTTCGGGCCCGATCGCTACACCTTCGACCACGGCGGAATGCGCGGTATCGTACTGAACAGCGTCGTCGAGCGCGCGCCCGGGCAGGTGCCCCTGGCGCGAGCGGCGCAGCGCCAGTGGCTCGCGAATACGCTCGAGCGCGCGCGACGTGACGACGTGCAGCCACTGCTCGTGTTCCAGCACCATCCATTGTTCCTCGAGGATCCCGCCGAGCCGGCAAGTGCCTTCAATCTCCCCCTCGACGAGCGCCAGTATCTTCTCGATCTCTTCAAGACGTATGGCGTCCGCGCCGTCCTTGCCGGGCACTACCATCGCAACGCGCTTGCTCGCGACGGCGGGCTCGAACTCATCACGACGTCCGCGGTCGGCCGCCCGCTCGGTGACGATCCCTCGGGTTTCCGCGTCGTCAAAGTCTGGCCCGATCGGATCGAGCACGAGTACTACGGCCTCGACGACGTTCCCGACGCCATTACCTTCGGCGACTGAGCAGGTGGGGCTCGCCCACCGCTACTCGTCTCCATTGAGTTGTGGGGGTGGCGTCGGCGATCATTAAAGAAAGAGTGATTGCTGAAGGAATCTAGTCGGACTAGACTTAGTCTATGAAGACCGTCAACATCCACGCTGCCAAGACGCACCTGTCGCGCTTGCTCGATCAAGTCAGCAAGGGGGAGGAGATCGTCATTGCACGGGCCGGTCTGCCAGTCGCGCGCCTCGCTCCGTTGCAGGAGACGCGGCCGCCCCGGGCGTCCGGCCTGATGCGCGGTCGCATCCGGATCGCGCGGGATTTCGACGCCCCGCTTCCGGCGGAGATTCTGGAATCCTTCGCGACGCCGATCGAGCCGAAGCCGCGCTCGTGAGAATGCTGCTCGACACCCAGGTCCTCCTCTGGTGGCTACGCGATGATCGAAAGCTCGGCCGGAAAGCGCGGGCACTCATCGCCGAGCCGACCTCCGACGTGTCCGTCAGCGCGGTCTCGATCTGGGAGATCGCGATCAAAACCGCTCTCGGCAAGCTCGACTGGCGCGACGGTCCTTCGACGACACTGGGGAGTTGCGTCACCGACTGCGGTTTTGCGGAGTTGCCGGTGACCGTTCCGCATGCGGCCGCCGTTCGGGATCTTCCGGCACGGCACGGAGATCCTTTCGATCGCCTCTTGCTCGCTCAGGCCGCGCACGAAGGCCTTCGCATTCTGAGTGCCGATGAGAACCTGCAGCGCTACGATGCTGCAATCATCGACGCGACGATCTGATCTGGCGCAGACGGTGATGGCACGGAGACGCGCCGCACGTTGACGAGTCTCGGCGCGTTACTTGCGGCTGGCTGGGGTTCTTGATGTGCGCCGTGCCGGTTTCTTGGGCTTCGCGTCGGTCTTGGCGTCGCCACCATTGAGCTGATCGAAGAGTTCCTTCGCTGCGCGATTGTCCGGGAGGTCGTGTCCTTCTGCGATGGACTCCACGAGCGGCCCAAGGAGTGCTTTCGCTTCGTCGGCACGCTCGGTGCCGCGCCACAATCGTGCGAGGCTGGTCGCGGCGCGCAGCTCGAATGTGGCGGCGTGCTGGCCTTGTGCGATGGCGAGCGCTTCTTCGAGGCAGGTGGTTGCCTGCACGATATCCGCTTTGCGCGCGCCGCGACCCGAGAGCAATCGTCCCTTCATCATGCGGAGTGTCGCGGCGTGTACCTGCTCGCCCGTACGCTCGACCTCGGCGATTCCCTCGTCGATCAACGCCATCGCGGCGTCGCGCTCGCCGCTCGTCGCGTGGCAGACGGCCATCATCATGAGATGGCTCGGACGGACGAGGAGGGCGCCGGCGGCGGCGAGCGCGTCGGCACCCTCTTTCACGAGTCGGGCGCCTTCCTCGACCTCGCCCTGCATGACGCTGCACCAGCCTCCGTGCATGGTGGCGTTGGCTTCGATCTGAGGGAAACCGTCGCGTCGCGCGAGTTCGAGTGCGCGCTGGGCGAGCGCGGCTGCCTCGGTCCACTCGCCACGCACCTGGTGGGAAATGGCGCAGGCGTAGTTGGCGAAGGCCCATGAGAAGGGCTCACCGAGTTCCTCGGCCATCGCAATGCCCTTCTGGCTCCAGGCCATGCCCTGGTCGGGGAATCCGAGGATGCCCAGTGTCCAGCCAAGCCAGAGCGCGCTTCCGACGTACGGGTCGTAGCCCCCGTAGACGAGGATGTGGTCGCGGTGCTGGCGCTTGTCGTAGTGCGCGAGCGCGCGTTCGAGTAGCTCTCGTGCGCCGACGAGTTCGCCGACGTGAAACAGATTCGTGCCGTGTCCGTAGTCGGCCTGGACCCGCGTGAAGATGTCGTCCGAGCTCTCGACGAGCTGCAGCATCTCCTCACCCCGGGCGCAGGCAAGGGTCAACTCGGCTCGCACCTGATGGTGGGACGAGAGGCCACGGAGGACCTGCGCGAACTCAGTGGTCGCGCTCGTTTCGAGGCACAGCGCACGCGCGCGCTCGTAGGCCTCGCGTACGTTCGGTGACGCGTAGGTTTCGGCAGCCATGAGGAGGGCCGCGAGGGGAGTTTGCAGCGCCAGCTCGCGCGTCGGCCGATCGGGAAGTGCGGGGAGCTCCTCGAGCAGCGCGATGGCGCGCCGAAGGTGGGTGACGGCTTCGTGCGTGGCGTGTTGTCGGCGCGCGTTCTGTCCCGCGATCTCGTGATACTCGAGGGCACGTTCGAGCTCCCTGCCGCGCTCGAAGTGCATCGCCAGCTCGGCCGCATGCTCGTTTGCGCGGGCGCCCCAGGCGACGATCTCGCGTGCGCCGATCGCGCGATGCAGCCGCACGCGGCGCGCTTCGGCAATGCGGCGATAGAGGACGCGCCGGTACAGGGCGTGATGGAACTGGTAACGCCCACTGAGCGTCCCATCGGGCCAATCGACCAGGCCCGCCTCGGTAATGAACTGCCCTTGCGTCGCGAGGGCCTCGAAGGCGTCCTCGACCTCCTCGGGATCGCTGTCCACGGCGCTTGCGACGCTCGCGGCGACGAACTCGGCGCCGGCGACGCTCGCAACTTCGAGGAGCTGCTGGCGATCGCTCGGTAGGGCGGCGATATGGCGCTCGATCAGCTGCTGCACGCCCTCCGGCATACTGTCGGTGAGATCCTCGACGCTCTGGGCGAGTCGCCAGGTGCCGTCATCCGTCGTGAGGAGGCCGGCGGCGAGCAGGTGATCGACGACGTTCACCATGAACAGCGGATTGCCTTCGGTGCGCCCGCGTAGCAGAGCGGTGAGGTCGCGTTGCAGCGCGGTGGAGGCGCCCGCGGGAAAACGCGCGGCGACGTACGCGTGGATCTCGTCCTCCCGGAGCAGTTCGATCGGAAGCTCGGCGCATTGTCCGCTTCCCTGCAGATCCAGCTTCAGTTGATGCATGGGGTGTGCGCGTACGATGACATCAGTGGGGCGGAAGGTCCCCAGCAGAAGGAGCCGTGCAGGGGTGCGCCGTCGGGCGAGATACGAGATGAGGTCGAGCGTCGAATGATCGGACCAGTGCAGATCCTCGAGCGCGAGGACGAGCGGGCGTTTTTTCGTCAACAGCTCGAGTGCATCCGCCATCTCGCGGAGCATCCGTTCGGGCGTCGCTACGGCCACGGACTCGTCGGTATCCGTTGGCGTGGGCTCATCGAATGCCGGCAGCTGCGCGATCCACGTCGGTGCGTGGCGGCGGAGCACGCTGAGTACGTCGCCGGTCGTGTCTTCCGCAGCGAGACGACCGAGGGCTTCCAGGATCGGGAGGTAGGGTTCGCCTTCGCCGTACTGCTCGAGGCATTGTCCGCGTGCGACCCAGGCTGCGCCGGTTCGCCGGATCTCGGCGAGCAGATGCTCGAGGATGGTCGTTTTCCCGATGCCGGGCTCGCCGGTCAGGAAGACGATCTGACGGCTGCCGTCGATCGCGCGTCGGAGCCACTCCCTGAGATCGGCGCGCGCGTCGTTCCGGCCGACCATGGTTGGCCCGTGTGCTTCAGGGGGCGGCGCAGAGGCGCGGCGCCTTTCGGCGTTGGCGGTCGCGGCGGCGCGTTCGTCGGCGCTCAGCCCGCCAACGAAGCGGTACCCTTTCCGACCGACCGTCTCTACGTATTGCGGCGTTTCCGCGTCGTCGCCGAGCGCTTCCCGGATCGCCCGGATCGCGACCTTCAGAACGGCCTTGGAGACGTAGGTCCCGGCCCAGACGGTTGCCAGAATCTCGTCGCGGCCGACGATTTCGCCAGGTCGCTCGGCCAGGTGTCGCAGGACCGCCAGGGGGCGGGGTTGGAGAGCGACCGGCGTCTCTCCTCGGAGGAGCCTCCCATCCGCGTCATCGAGCCGAAAAGGCCCGAAAACAATAGCTTGCTGTCCCTCGGTCATCGCCTTCCTTCAATTTGGGCCTGGAGTCACGCGAGAGCCGTACCGTGCTCTCGGGTGTTGCGCCATCATAGTACAGCCCCAATCCTTACCGGAATCCTTACCCGCGAGTCCTCCCCCTTTACCGTCCGGGTTTCTACGATGGCGTCTCATATGGAGGGAGGACCCCATGACCGATCAACGACATCAGCTCCGGATCACCCGGCCTCGTCGGGAGCGCCCGACCTTTCTGCCGCCCGATCGCGCGTTCGTGGTGCAGCTGCGTGCCGAGGCGAGTGTCGCGGACGACCGCCTGGTCGGTCGCGTAGAGCGTGTCGCCACGGGTGAGGCCGTGCAGTTCTCGTCGCTCGCGGAGCTTGTGCGCTTCCTCGGCCGGGCGATCGATGCACCGTAGCGGTCTTGCGACTCGCGCTACTTGCGAAAGATCCGCTGATTCAGCGTCTGGTGCGCGTACGTGTTCGCGGTGGCATGGGCCGCGACCGTCGCCGTCTGGGCCGTGAGGTCGGTCAGTTGCTGCTCCAGGAACGCAAGACGTCCTTCGGACGTGAGCACCCGGTCGCTCAGATCGGGGGCGTGCTGACCGCAGATCTCGGCGTTCGCAGCGATGGCGGTTTCGAGCCCGACGAGCGTTTCGGTCTGTCGTCGTTGCGTCTCGCCGAGACCCTGGAGATCGTCGCCGAGGCGCGCACGCTCCGTCCGCGCCGACAGCAATACTTCGCCCACGGTGCCGAGATCTCCCCGATACTTGTAGAAGAATCCCGTCAGCGCTCCGAGCCAGAGAAACGCCAGGACCACCACCACTCGTCTCCGCGACATCCCCTCACCTCAATCCACTCCATAGTCTGCCTGGGCGCGCGGCGATTGGCGAGCACTACGCGGAGTTTCTGGCACTTCCGGTTCCGGGCTCTCAGGGGGACGTCGCATAGGACGCCATACAGGTGCCTGTCTGGCCGTCGTCGCAGATGAGATCGATCGTTGGGCCGGGCGTCAGCGTCAGTGCGCACTCGTGGTCGGGGTTGCCGAGGATCTCGAGTCCGCTGGCGTCGGCAGTGTCCGAGGTGCTCTGACGAAGTGCGAACGTGACATTGCCATTGCTGCCGAAGCTTTCGACCAGCATTGGGCAGAAGGCCAGCGATCGGATGACGAACGAGGCAATACCGCAGTCGTTCACCGTGGCCGAGAACGCTTGACCATCGACGGTTGCGTAGTCTCCGGTGCTGCAGGTCGGGGTAGGTGCGGGCGTAGCGGCTGGCGTCGGCGTTGGGACTGGCGGTAGTGCCGGGAACAGCAGGAGGAAGAACGCGACCATCTGTTGCTTCAGAAGCAGCAGGTTCTGGATCCTGGGTGTGACCACGAGCGCGATGCCGCAGCGGCGGTCGGCGAAGCGGGCGATCTTCTTCCAGTTGAGGAGCATGATGTCGAGTTCGCCGAGGAGACGTGGCTCGTAGAATTGCAGCGTGCCGAGGGCGAGCACGGCGGCCAGGGCCTCTTCGAACTCGAAGGCGAGCACTCCGAACTGGGCGCAGACGCCCGGCTGTCCGATGCCCCGGATGACCCCGCGGCCGAGCAGGAGGATCAAGATCCGCATGTTGTTGGCCATCAGGTCCAGGTTCTGGCGTTGCAGGTTGCCGTACGAATCGCAGCGACAGTACTTGCCTTCCTGAACGCAGATACCGGGCTCGCCATCGACATCGCAGAGTCCGCCCTCAGGGCCGGTGAGGTCGCAGCGGCGCGGGTCGGACACCGGCCCATGCTCGTGGGTGCAGTTGCCCGCCGCGGGGTGCGTGGCGTGCGCGCTCGTAGCGCCAAGGATGCCGCAGAGCAACACGAGCAGCAGCGGCAGGGACGAACGTCTAGCGATCGTAGGCATGGTCGGGTCCTCTCTGTGCGCGAGGATTCGCATCAACCAGGAGGCGTGAGTTCGGACGGCACGGGTGTGCCATCGGCCGGCACAGACCGATCTCACGCCGGTTTTTCAGCGTACGGCCTACCCTTGACCCCTTCTGAGGTTCGCCACTAGGCTTCTCTCTCGCGATGATTGCAGCGACGCGCACGACCGCCCTGGGATGACCGATGCTGGGGCTTACCGAGAATGTCGTTCTCAGCGGTCCGCGGGTACTGAGTCCGTGGCGGAGTGTTGCGCTCGCTGTCTGGAAGGATGTCGCTGCCGCATCGGTGCATGCGGTGGTGGAAGTGGACGCCGAGCCGATACTCGGCTTCCTGGATCGTTTGAACGCGCGTACATCGGTGCGTGTGACCATGGCGCACTGCGTAGGGAAGGCCCTCGCCGAGGTCTATCGTCAGCTTCCGGATGTGAACTGCCTGATCCGTCTCGGACGGCTGTATCGGCGGCGTGACGTCGACATCTTCTTCCCGGTGGCGCTCGACCGGCAGGGCGAGGACATGTCCGGGGCGGTGCTCCGACGCGTGGATGCGACGCCGCTACATGTCGTCGCAGAACAGTTGGCGCACGAGGCCCGCGCCGTGCGGAAAGACGCGAGTGGTGGCTTCGGTTCGTTTCGCGGCGATGGTCTCGTCGGTCGCATGGTGGCGCGTACCGTCGTTCGCGCCGGGGGATTGCTGCTCTACACTCTCAATGTCTGGCATCCGGCGCTGGGCGTTCCAAAAGATGCGTTCGGAGGTGCCGCGGTCTCCGACATCTCGAAGTTCGGCGCCGATCTGGCGTTTCCACCGCTCCTGCCCATGGCGCGTCTTCCGCTGGTCATTGGCATCTGTCCCGTCGTCGATACGCCGGTGTGGGAAGACGGCAGCTGGCGGGCGCGCAAGACGTTGCGTCTGGCGGTGGTCTTCGACCATCGCATCATCGACGGCGTGTACGCCGGTCGCATCTGTCAGCTCCTGCGCGACATCTTCGCGCGTCCCGACGCATATTTCAGCGAGACGCGGTAGCGTAGCGACCTGGGGGGCGCGCCGGAATCACTGCTCGACGCAGTAGATTCTCCGTGTCGTGAGACTGCAGCTCTGGTTGTCTGAACCGTTCCAGAAGGTTCGGGACAGGGCGCCGATGTTGGCCATGCTGAGCGTTCCGCCGGAGTCGGTCCAGTCGTTGCAGGTGCTGGCGATCGTACCGACGTCGGTCATGTTGTCCTGGCCCGTCGCCACTTGTCCGCCGCCGATGTAGTCGCCCGATCCGGCCTGCCAGATGCCGCTGGTCAAGAGCGGGTCGTTCGCAGGGGCGGCCGCGACGGCGATGATCTCTGCACCGGTACCGATGACCTGTCCGTCTGGGCGCACGTAGGTCGTTCCTGGGGCGAGGAGCGTGTCGGCCGCGGCGGCGGTCGTTGCCACCAGCGCTTTGACCGTGCCTACGCCGAGTGGCTTGACGTTTCCGCAGTGCGCATCGCGATCGTCGCCGACGGTGTAGGGCTCGCTGAGGTAGATGACCTTGCCGGCGGCGACCGGTGGAATGAGCTCGGCGGTTTTCGTCTTCCCGAAACAGTAGATGGGCGTGACAAAGCTGCAGAGCGCGTTGCCCGTATGGGTCCAGCTCGTCGGCCCCGAGATCATGCTTCCCTGCAGCGCGGTGACGCCTGCGGAGTTGGTCGTCCAGCCCGTGCAGTTGCTGCCCACGCTGCCGTTGAACGCAGTCCCGGTTGGTACGAGCGAGACGCCGGGCCGGCCGTTCTCGTCGTAGCGGATCGCGTTGAAGATCTGGTTGAACCCGGTGAGATCGGAGACCTCGTCGGCAATGGGGGCGCCGTCCATGCGGACGAAGCCGCGCGCCGCGCCCAGCCGTGTCGGTGCGGTCGAGCCCGAGACGCCCATCCAGGCGCTGAATCCGTCGTTGGCAAGGGTGTTCAGGCCGGCGGCGGTAGCGACGTTGTTGCAGGCGGCGTCGTACGGTGCGACGCCCCCGAGGTTCAGCTCGAACGTGTCCGATGTCTTGAAGACGAGGTTGAACTCTTGCGGCGCGAACGTGGCGTCGATGAAGCGGTGCTGATTCACCAGAAGGTTGTCGCAGTCGTTGAGGGCGCCCTGGCAGTCTCCCCCCCATCCCGTGAAATAGGCGTCGTCCCCGTTCGCCGTCCGCGCGTGCAGATCGATGTTGCTGCCCGGGAAGCTGGCGGCGCAGGTGTCGCCGCAGTCGATCCCGGCGGGATCCGACGTTACGGTTCCCATGCCGGTGCCGAGCTTGGTGACCGCCACCAGGAACTCGCCGGGATTCGGCGTGAATGTCGCCGTGGTGGTCGGTGTCGGCGTGGCCGTCGGCGTCGGTGTTGGCGTGACGCAGAACGGCGCGGGTACTTCGGTCTCGCGACCCGCAATCGTCAGCAGCTCGTTCAGGCGCGGCGTCTGGATACGCATGATGTCATCGACCAGGCACTCGGTCTGCCGGAACAGGCACTCGATGTAGTCGTCGATGTCGTCGAGCGTGGGGGCGCCAACGGCCGTGCACGATACGGCAAGATCGTCCAGATTGAGGCCGCTCGTGCCGCGGAGGCTCGCGTAGTCGATCTCGTCGGCATCGCACTTCTTGGCGACCTTCTCGCGCAGCGTCGTTTCCTCTTTCGCGATCTTCCCGCCCGGCCCGAACTCTTTGTCGCACTTGCCGATCGCCTTATCGATGCACTTCTGGTCGCCCGGATCTTCCTGCACGCACTCGAAGAGGTCGCCGGTGCATTTCTCGATGCTCTTCAGCTTCTTCTTGATGAAGGTGCGGGTGCGCTTCTCGATCTCCTTGTGGCACTTCTCGATGGGCTTGCCCGTGTTCTTCGAGTCGATGTTGCCGAACCCCGCGCCCACGCCCGCGGCGCCTTCGAGGCACGGCAACTGATCGAGCAGGGTCTGGTCGACCTCGGCGAACAGCATCAGCTCGAGCGCGCGCGGCGCCTGGATCCGGAACAGCTGCTCGGTCAGGCACTCGTTGTGGGCAACGGTGCAGTCGGCCACGTTCTCGGGGGCGGTGAGGGGGCTCGCGAACTGGTTGGTGCAGAGCGCCTGGTGTGTGTCGAAGCCGAGGCCGATCGGGCTCGTCAGATCGGTGAAGACCAGATCCTCGTCGACGCACTTCTTGAGAATGTCCTCGTGGAAGTCCGGCTCGTCCTTGTCGAAGATCTTGGCGATCTCCTTGTCGCACTTGCCCGTCGCTTTCTCGATGCATCCGTCGACCGACTCGTCATCCTCCTTCTGGATGCACTCGACGACCTCATCGACGCACTTGGCGAGCTTCTTGAGTTTGTTCTCGACGAACTTGACGCCCCTCTTGGTGATCTCGGTCTGACACTTGTCGATCTCTTTGGCCGCATTCTCGTCCGGCAGATTGCCGGCGGGAACCGTGACGGCGGTGAGCCCGCCGAGCAGGAGCGCGACGCCGAGGGCCAGGAATGCAGCGAGGGCGTAAGGGGAACGAGTCATGAGTCTCTCCTGTGCGCCATTGCTGCCACGGCCGGACAAAGGAAGGCAAGCGTCGCGCGGGTGGCTGCTGTCATGGCGTGTGGCGACGTCGCGCTGGTGTCAGCGAGCGCGGAGCACGGGCTCGCCGTCGCGATGTGGGCCGCGCCAGATCAGGCGCAGCGCATCCGGGCGCAGACGGGCCTTGGCGATGTGATCGGTCAGCTCGGTGCGCTCTCGTTCAGCGGCGGCGATCTCGGCGGGGCGGATGTGTGCGTTGACTTTGGCGAGCGCGCGCAGTCGGCCGATTTCGCTTTCCAGCGCGGTCGTCAACAGGGTGGAGGCTTCGGTGCGCAGTGTGTCGGCCTGGGCCTCGGCGAGTTCGGCACAACGGTCGTTCATGCCTGCGAGGAGAGGCGTCAGGGTCTCGCGGCGTTCAGCGAGCCACGGGCCTCTGCCTGCCACGAGCGCGCCGACGGAGACTCCGGTCCGGTCGGTGAGCGATTGATCGACGACGACCCGGACAGGCGTCGGCGGGAGAAAGCGGTCGATGTGCAGGCGCGGCGGGGCGACGGACTCGAGCACGAACACCGCCTCCAGCCACAAGCCCGGCGGGCCGTCGGCGTCGGTCAATGCAAAGCTTCCGTTGCCGGATTCGGATGCGAGCAGGAGCTCCATGGCGTCGTTCGGGAGAGGATGATCGGTGGTGACGAACTTGAGATCCTCCCGGACGAGTGCGGTGTCGCGAGCGAAGGTGATGGCAGTCTCGCCCTGACTGAGGGCTGGGAACTCCTCGCTGCGTACGCCGTCCGGGTTCAGGAGGTAGGAGCGCGGGCCGATCTCCTCCGCATGCACATGGAAGTGATCGAGGACCTGGAGGAACAGATCCTCGGCCGTGAGATCGAGATCGCGGCGTGCAATCTCGTCGATCAAGGCCTCCGCGGCCTCGGGGCGGAGCGAGGCCATCTCGAGCAGGCGGTCCCGCCCCTGCTCGACGCGGGCGGCGAGGTCGGCGGCTGCGCGAGCGGTGTCGGCAACGAGTGCATCCACCGCCGTCGCGTCGTGGGTCGCATCGGCAACCAGGGTACGGACGCGGCTCCCGAAGTGTTCGAGGAGTGGCCGCGCGGTGAGCGTCGGGCGCGCAAAGGCATCGATGCCTTCGTGGTGCCAGCGCGCCAGCGTTTCCTGACTGGTGGCGCCGACGTACGGGACCTGGATGTGTACAGTGCCGCGCTGCCCGATCCGGTCGAGGCGGCCGATGCGCTGCTCGACCAGATCGGGATCGAGCGGCAGGTCGAACATGAGCAGCTCATGCGCGTGTTGGAAGTTGCGACCCTCGCTGCCGATCTCGGACGCAACGAGCAGGCGTGCGCCGCTCGCGTCCGCGAACCACGCCGCGCTGCGATCGCGTTGCAGGAGCGTCATGCTCTCGTGAAAGAGCGCGATCTTGACGTTGATGGAGGCGTCGAGGGCGGCCTTGATCGCGACGGCCTTGGCGGCGCTTCGGCACAGCACGAGCAGCTTGGCCGGTTCCGGCGCCCCGAGGATGCCGACGAGGTGTTCGATCCTCGGATCGTTCGCGAGCGCGGGCTTGCGCCGGCTCTTGGGCGCGGGGGTATCGTCGCCGGGCTCCAGCGTATCTGACTCCGGCTGGATGTCCTCTGCGACCTCGCGCGCGAGGCGGGCGGCGCGCTTCCGATCTGGCGGATCGAGTGCGAGGCGCCGGAGCGCTACACGACGCTCGGGGAAGCTCGTCATGGCGGCGCGTGTGTTCCGGAACATGACTCGCCCTGGGCCGTGTCGATCGATCAGCTCGTCGAGCAACAGTTGCGCATCGGATGCGAGCCGACGCCGGGTCTCGGCCGGCGAGAGGTGGAGCACGGTCGCCAGGCGCGCGATCTCTTCGCGTTGCAGCGGCGCGGCGCCATCGCCCTCGTGCGCCGCCGCGGGCGTAGGTACGGGTTCGAGCATCGTGATCAGGCGCTCGCCGAGCGCTACGACGTCCCGGTATCCTTCGGCCTCACGTTGCCAGCGTTCGAAATCCTCGTAGCGATCCGGATCGAGGAGGCGGAGGCGGGCGAAGTGTCCCTCCTCTCCGAGACGCTCGGGTGTCGCGCTCAGGAGCAGCAGGCCTGGCGCTCGCGCCGCGATGGCCTCCACGGCTTCGTACGCGGGGCTCACGCGCGTGCGTGTCCACGCCAGATGATGCGCCTCGTCGACGACGACGACATCCCAACCGGCTGCGGCTGCATGACGTCCCCACGGCTCTGATGAAGTTACCAGTTCGAGGCCGGCGAGGACGAGCTGCTCGCTCGAGAAGGGGTTGGCGTCGGGTTCGTCGTCGGCGAGGCCGGCGCAGCGCTCGGCGTCGAAGACGGCAAACGGCAGATTGAAGCGCCTCCGGAGTTCGACGAGCCATTGATGCACCAGCGGGTCGGGTACGAGGATCAGGATGCGGGCGGCGCGGCCCGCGAGCAGCAGGCGGTTCACGATCAGGCAGGCCTCGATCGTTTTCCCGAGGCCGGTCTCATCGGCCAGGAGCACGCGTGGCGCGTGCCGCCGGGTGACCTCCGAGGCGATGTAGAACTGATGCGGCAGCAGCTCGAGGCGTGGACCGACGAAGCCACGGACCGCCGAACGCCGCGCCCGGTGCAAGTGGTGCAGGACGGCAAGTCTCAGGTCGAAGCGTTGCGGGGCATCGATGCGGCCGGCGAGGAGACGCTCGCGGGGGCCCGTGAGCGCGATACGATCCGAAAGCTCCAGCTCGGAGACCTCGCGCGCGCCGCAGTGATACACCAGCAGGCCGTCGCGTTCTTCGATCGTGTCGACCCGCACATCCACGCCGTCGTTCGTGTGCAGCGTGTCGCCGGGGGCGAAACGTACGCGCCGGAGCGGGGCGGTCCGCACGGCGTAGCGGCGCGTCTCATCGGCGGTGGCGAAGGTGAGCACGACACTGCGTGCGTCCGTCTCGATGACCAGGCCGAGCCCCAGCTCCGGCTCCGCCTCGCTCATCCAACGTTGCCCGGGCCGTATCGAGCCCACCAGTTCTGGCGTATCTGCGCTCACGAGCGCGCATCCTATACACCATCGCGGCGATCCTCGCGCATGGCGCCTTTCGACCAGGTGCGATCTGGGCTAGGAATCCCCATGCCCGAGTTTCAGTTCCAGGAGATGTTTCCCCACACCGGGGAAGACCCGACCCCCTATCGGAAGCTGGATCTTCCAGGAATCAGCACCGACACCTTCCGCGGCGAGTCGATCCTCACGATCGAGCCGGCGGTGTTGTCGCGCCTGACGTTCGAGGCGATCCGCGACATTTCGCACCTGTTTCGCCCGGGACATCTGGCGCAACTCCGGAAGATCCTCGACGATCCCGAGGCGTCGATGAACGACCGCTTCGTGGCGCTGAACATGCTCCGGAACGCGACCGTCTCCGCGGGCATGATCCTGCCGTCCTGTCAGGATACCGGGACGGCGATCGCGATCGGCAAAAAGGGGCGCCGGGTGTGGACGCCGGGCGAGGACGAGATCGCGATCGCACGCGGGATCTACGACACGTACACCGGAACGAACCTCCGCTATTCGCAGCTCGCGCCGCTGTCGCTCTACGAGGAGGTCAACACCAAGAACAATCTGCCAGCGCAGATCGAGCTCTACGCGACCGAGGGCGATGAGTATCATTTCCTGTTCATCACCAAGGGCGGTGGCTCGGCGAACAAATCGTTCTTGTTTCAGGAGACGAAGGCGCTTTTGAATCCAAAGTCCTTGATGACGTTCCTGGAGCGCGAGTGCAAGAAGCTGGGGACTGCGGCGTGTCCGCCGTACCATCTCGCCATCGTGATCGGCGGCACCTCCGCCGAGGCGACGATGAAGGCCGTGAAGCTCGCGAGCTGTCGCTACTTCGACGATCTCCCCACCACCGGAAGCGACCTTGGGCATGCGATCCGCGATCCGGAGACCGAGGCAGCCGTCCTCGAGATGACGCGGACGATTGGTATCGGCGCGCAGTTCGGCGGCAAATACTTCTGTCACGACGTCCGGGTCATTCGCCTGCCGCGCCACGGAGCAAGCTGTCCGGTTGGGATCGGCGTCTCGTGCTCGGCCGACCGCCAGGCGAAGGCCAAGATCACGCGTGACGGCGTGTTCCTGGAGCAACTCGAGACCGAGCCCGCGCAGTATCTCCCGGACATCGACGAGTCGACGGTGGGGGGCGACGTCGTGAAGATCGATCTCACGCGCCCGATGTCCGAGATCCGACAGACGCTCGCGCAGCATCCGATCAAGACCCGGCTTTCGCTCACCGGTCCGTTGGTGGTCGCGCGCGACATCGCCCACGCCAAGCTGAAGGAGCGGATCGAACGGGGCGAAGGCTTGCCGCAGTACGTGAAGGACCACGCGATCTACTACGCGGGCCCCGCGAAGACCCCCAAAGGGTATGCCTCGGGGTCGTTCGGTCCAACGACGGCGGGTCGGATGGACGCCTACGTCGACCAGCTCATGGAGCACGGCGGCAGCCTGATTACGCTTGCCAAAGGGAATCGCTCGCCGGTGGTCGCCGAGGCCTGCAAGAAGCACGGCGGCTTCTATCTCGGATCGATCGGTGGTCCGGCGGCGATCCTCGCCCGCGACAACATCAAGAAGGTCGAGGTCCTCGAGTACCCGGAGCTGGGGATGGAAGCGATCTGGAAGATCGAGGTGCAGGACTTTCCAGCCTTCATCGTCGTCGACGACAAGGGGAACGACTTCTTCGGTCGACTCTAGAAGGCGTTACCGACGTCCGGCCAGGTGTCGAAACGCTGCTGCGTAGACTTTGAGCGTGGGGGAAAGCTGCCGATGCGTACGCGCCGGTGTATCGAGAACGTCCACGGTTGCCGGATCGCCATCGTTGGCATCGTCGGCATGCTCGTCGCGCTGCCGCTTGGTTCCGGCATGGTCGCCCGCGCCGATCTGGTCCCCGATACGATCCCGCCACTTCCTATCGTCGTCGATGCCGTATGGCACCGTTGGGAGCTTCGCCAGACTGAGAGGCCGCTCGGTGCGTTCGAAGACGATGCAGACGATCGGGCTGGCGATCACGAGCGCGCGCACGCGACGCCCGTGCTGCAATTGCGGGTCAAGCTCATGAACATCACGCAGGATCCGGCTGGTGGAACCGTCGTGCTCCGGGTGTCGTTGCTCGGAGGCGGACTCGAGAAGGACTACCTCGAGGCGACGACCCGATTGTATGGGGCGGAGGCGCTCGAGAAGACGCTCGCCGAGCGAGGCCACCAGAGTCCGCGCAGCCGCGCGATTCTGCACTACCTCCAGCGCGGCCGCGATCTTCCCGAGGGGAAGACCTACGAGCCGATCGAGGGCGTCGGGAAGCGATACGTCATTCGGCTCGAGACCACCGTGCGTCTGCGTCCCGGCGACACCATCCAATACCACTACGAGGGCGCCGTGCCGCACGACCAGGGGGGCTATCGGGTGGAAGTCGACGTTCAAGCCATAGAGGTCGGGGCGTAGTCTCGTCTGCAGGTTCGCGTGCATGTGCAAGTCCATCTGACTGATCTCCTCGGGTGGGGATGTACGGTGGGTGGGGTGGCCGCCCCCATGGCGGCCACCCCGTTCGGTCCGGTCACCGCCCTCCGACCCGGCTGAAGTCCGCCGGGAAGCCAATCGTGTCGTGGGGATTGAAGGGGTGGTGCGTTCGGGCGCTGTGTCCGACACCCGTCGCGGTCGCGCTGTGTTGCAGGGCCCCGTTTCGGAGCGCGACCGCGGCGGGTGCGGATCCTCGGGCCGCGTGGGCCACGAGGGCCTCGGTGGCTGCCGTGGAAAACAGGAGCAGTCCGACGACGAGAAACGCAAAGAACCGGGTGATGAAGTTCGTCGAGTGTCTGGACATCGGTCTCCTCCTTTCTCCGTGCAGCCGATCGAGTGGGTTGCGGCGTAGCTACTAGTGAGGCGTTACAGAGCCTGTAACGCCGTTACGTCACGCGTAACGGCATGCGCCCTGCGAGGGGCGACCGAAGAACGCCGGTTCTTCGGGTAGTTACGGGTGCGTTGACATCGGGCGCCCGGCGGGGCTTTGTTCTCGGTCGAGCCATGGGAGATGAGACGACACAGGTTCTTCCGGTCCGGCCGCGCGCGCCCGAGACGCGCCTGCGCCTGCGCTACAAGCGCAAGCAGGCCGTCATCGGCGATCAGGGCGGCACCCGCCGGCAGGCCGTGCGCTTCGGTCGTGCCGAGGACAACGATCTCCAGATCGACGACTCGACCGTGTCACGCCACCACGGAGAGATCGTTGCCAAGGACGACAAGTTCTATCTGAACGACGACAGCAGCAACGGCACGCTGATCGTGCGCGAGCGTTGGCGGAGTCTGTCGGTCCATCATCAATCGGTGCTGCTCGAAGGCGAGGGGACGCTGTGCATTGGCCAGCCGGGTGGGCCGGAGATCCGGTTCGTCGTCGAGGTGCGCTCAGCCGACGGGCGCAGCTGGGAGCCCGAGGGCGACGTCGATCCCGCGCCGACCCCGGTGTCGGAAGGCCCGAACGTCTTTCGCCAGGAAGGCGAGTACTGGACGCTCGCGTACGAAGGGTCGGTGCTGCGGATCCGCGACCTCAAGGGACTGCACTACCTCGCACATCTGCTGCGCCATCCCGGTGAGCCGTTCCATGCGCTGGACCTGGCCGTCGTCGGCACGGCAACGAAGGCGACGTCCGGCGCTGAATCGGAGCTGGCACCGGGACCGGCGGCGCCGACGACCTGGGACGCCGCCGATGGCCTGCATCGCGATCAGGGCAGCGGCGCTGGCCCTGCCCTCGATGCCACGGCCAAGAGCGAGTACCGTCGCCGCATTGCCGAGCTCCGGGAGGAACTCGAGGAGGCCGAGGGGAACAACGACCTCGGGCGGGTCGATCGGGTGCAGGAGGAGCTGGAATTTCTCGCCACGCAGCTCGCTGGCGCCATCGGCCTCGGAGGTCGGGATCGCGATACCGCGTCGAACGCGGAGCGCGCGCGCATCACCGTGACCGTCCGGATGAAAGAAGTCGTGAAGCGTCTGCGCCGTCACCATCCGGCGCTCGGCGATCATCTCGCGAGCCGGGTGAAGACCGGACGCATCTGTACGTACGTCGCCGATCCGTCTCGCTCGGTGACCTGGGAATTCTGAGCGCGCGATCGGACGGTCGCGCTAGAAGAACTTCTGGGCCAGGTTGAGGAGGTCGTCGGCGATCGAGCCGTCGCGATCGGCGTCGAGGAATGTGCCGAGTGCATCAGCGAGGCCCGGTTCGCGTGCTCCGGCTGCTCCGCGAGCGCCGAAGGCCTGTCCGCCCGACGACTGTTTGCTCAAGGCGGCCATCGCGGCGGTCGCAAGCATGGGCAGCATCTTCTTCAGTAGACCCGAGTCGATGCCGGTTTCCCGCGCGGCGCGCCCGGCGACGTTCCGGCTGACGTCCTTGGTGCCGAGGATGTGACCGAGAATCGCATTCCCATCGAGCGTCGCCTCGGCATTGCCGAGATCCGCGGGGCGATCCAGATAGCGGCCGTGGTTGCCATTGGCGAGGGCGCCGAGAAGCGAATCCAGCCCGCCCTGCTGGCCGGTGTTGCGTTGGATGCCACGGGTCAGTGCCGGCAGCATCTGCTCCATCGCGCTGGCCGTGTCGCCTTCGCCGATGCCGAGACTGCCCGCCACCTGGCGAACGAGGTCCTGATTCTTCACGAGAGTGTCGAGTAGGCTCACGGACATTCCTCCTTGTGGCGGCTACGATGCGATGCGTAGGCCCCACGCGTCAACATCGATCGGGTTGCGGGAATTCTCACGATCAGAGGGTGTCGAGGAACGGCCGCAAGATGCGGCGCGAGTCGACGCATGCGCCGAGCCGCGCGCAGAGATGAAACGTTCCGCCGAGCTTCCGGTGCACGAACAGAAGCTCGGGAGCGGGTGGCCGGCGGAGTCCGCGGCGAAAGGCGAGGTCAAAGCCGGCGGCGCCCGCGCGGTCGGGCAGGTTGCTTCCGCCGTAGTCGTAGATGCCCTTGGTGCGCAGCGGCTCGGCGGCGAGCATGATCAGATCGATGAGGCCGGCCGCCCGTTCGCCGGTGTCCTTCCGGCCGAGCCACTTGAACTCGCGGGCGATGGTTTCGACCCGTGAGCGATCGTCGTCCATGATCGCGGCGAGGAGGCGCCCGTAGAGTTGGGACGTGGGCTTGGCGATGCTGACGGTCGAGCCGAAGTCGAGAAGCACGAGGCGATGCTCGTCGGTAATGAAGAAGTTCGCGAAGTTCGGATCGGACTGCATCACCCCAAACCCGAACAGTTCGCGCGCCACCAGGCGCTGCGCGAGGATGGCCAGGCGATTCCGTACGGCTTGCGGCGAGTGCTGCTCCCACAGCGTGCTGATCGGCTTGCCTGGAACGAAGTCCATGGCGAGAATGCGCGTCGTCGTGAGGTCGTCGTGCGGCGCTGGCACGAGCACATCGGGCTCGTCTGCCAGGAGCGCACGAAAGCGCCTCAGACTGGCGGCCTCGGCGAGATAGTCGGTCTCGCGGCGAAGCTGGTCTTTCACCGCGCGGACGAAGGGCGCAACGTCGAGATCCTCGGGAAGGATGCGCGCCATCTTGAGCAGCATCGCAAGGTTGTCCACGTCGCTGCTGATGCTCTTGGCGATACCGGGGAACTGAATCTTCAATGCCAGATCACGGCCGTCGGCCGCCACCGCCCGGTGAACCTGGCCGATCGACGCTGCCGCCACCGGCTCTTCGTCGAAGTGTCGGAAACGCGCCCGCCAACCGCGGCCGTACTCTCGTCCCAGAATGCGGTGGAGCTGCGCCGCGGTCATGGTATCGCCGCCGGCCCGGAGCATACTGAGCGCGTCGGTGAACGCTGGCGGGAGGATGGCGCTCGCTTCCAGCGACAGGAGCTGCCCGAGTTTCATTGCCGCCCCGCGCATGCGCCCGAGATGGGCGACGAGCTGCTCGGCGGTGGCGTTCGAGGTTGCGAGGTCGCTCAGCTCCGCCCGATCGCCGCTCAACCAGCGCCGAGCCCCGTCGAAAGCGACGTTGGCGGCGATGCCTCCCGCCATGGCCCCGAACCGGAGGACACGTTCGATGCGCCCCGCGGGGACGCGGGTGGCTGGCTTGCGGGGAGTCACCATCGCGTTCTGGGCCATGGTCGCATGCCTCACCGACCGACGCGAATCCGGTCGAACCAGGCAACACGACCGTCTTGACGTTACGAGTAAATACTCTAAGAGTGGTCGCATGGAGTACGACGTTGCCTCGCTTGCCGAGGCGTCCGGCCTCTCCGTCGATACGATTCGCTACTATCAGACGCTCGGGGTGCTCGAGGCGCCCAGTCGCCGAGGGCGCCACGCGGTGTACGACGATTCGCATCGCGAGCGTCTCGCCCGCGTGCGTGAGCTTTCGGAGCGTGGCTTCTCCCTGAAGTCGATGCGCGAGTTGCTTACGCCAGCCGACGGTGCCGAAGGGGACGAAGCGCTCCGCGCTGCGCTCGAGCATGGACGCGCGGAACCCACCTACACGCCGCGTGCGTTTGCGGGGGCGCTCGGGGTGCCGCTCTCGTTGCTGCGAGCGGTGGAGCGGACCGGCATTGCGGAGCCGCAGCCGAATGCGGGCGGGGACGCGCGCTACACGGAATCGGATCTGACGGCGGCGCGCGGGGCGCTGAAGCTCCTCGAGCGCGGGATGCCGCTGACGCGATTGCTCGAGCTCGCGGTGTCCCATCATCGTACGACGACGCGCACGGTCGATCGTGCGGTCGATCTCTTCGACGACTACGTGCGGAAGGCCGCCACCACCAATGGCACCGAGGATCTCGATGCCGTTGCCGAAGCCTATCGTGAGCTGATGCCGGTGGTGACCGGACTCGTGGCGCATCACTTCGAGCGTGTCCTGGTGACACGTGCGCTCCAGCGTCTCGAGCGGAGTGGAGAAAAGCGCTCGTGGCGGCGCGCGTTGAAAGCGATCGCCCGCGCCCGGTTGAGGCTCAAATGGAGGTAACGCTTCCGACGCAGGCCGAGAAGCGGCGAGTCGTCGAGGCGATGTTCGATCGGATCGCGCCGCGCTACGATCGCCTGAACACGCTGATCAGCTTCGGAGCGCACCGGCGCTGGAAGCGGGCGGCTGTTGCGGGCCTGGCGGTGCGTCCGGGGGCGGCGATCGTGGATCTCGCGTGTGGCACCGGCGATCTCGCCGATGAGGTTGCGCGCGCGGGCGGACGGGCGCTCGGCGTCGACGTGTCGGCGGGCATGCTACGCGAGGCACGTCTCCGCACTCCGACGATCGAGCTCGTGCGCGGCGACGGTGCGGCCTTGCCGTTCGCATCCGGAACGGTCGATGGCATCGCGTGCGGATTCGCGCTCCGGAACTTCGTGCAGATCGGGCCGGTGTTCCAGGAGATGGCCCGCGTTCTCCGACCCGGAGGCCGGATTGCTCTCGTCGAGGTCGATCGCCCCGCGAACGCATTCGTGCGCGCGGCGCACGGCCTCTACTTCGAGCGGTTGGTACCGTTGATCGGGGGCCTGCTGAGCGATCGCTGGGCGTACGCATACCTGCCGTCGTCGGCGGCGTATCTTCCCGACGCGGTTGCGATGCGGGCGCTGCTGGTGGAAGCCGGCTTCGACGGGATCGCGAAGCGGCGGCTCATGGGGGGCGCGGCGCAGCTGCTCACGGCACAGAAGGGGCCAGGATGTTGAGGACCTCGGCGACAGCGCCGACGGCGGGTGCGCTCGTCTGCGAACGGACGCGCCTGACGCGGGATCTTCCGGACGACCTGCTCGACTGTGTGCCCGACACGTGCGCCGCGTCGGTCTATTTCGCGCATCCCGCACGCGATTTCGAGGTCGTGGGTGAGGGGATCGCGGCCGAGATCCGTGCCGATGGACCCGACCGTTTCGCACTCGCGGCGGCGTCGGCGCGAGCGTTGTTCGGAGAACTCGCGCTCACCGGAGCAGGGCCGGCACCGCTCCTCGTCGGGGGTTTTGGTTTTGCTGACGACCGGCCCACCGCTCCTCGATGGGAGGGCCTCCCGGCCCTGCACTTCGTACTTCCGGAGCGGTTGTGGATCCGGACCGCAGGCGAGACGTGGTTGGTGCAGACGAGCGTCGCCGACCGTGCCCGTGGGGAGGTGAGGTTCGGGAGCGAGTCGAACTCGGAAGCGGCAGGGGGCGAGCACGCACCGCGGACGAGCGCGGGCGAGATGGCCTCGACGCGCGTGGCATGGATCGATGGTGTCCGCGGAGCGCTCGCGGCGATCGCTGCCGGCCCGCTCCGGAAGATCGTGCTTGCGCGGGCGTGCGAGTCCGCCACCACCGCGACGGCGCGCGGCACCGTGCGTCGATTGCGCGATAGTCGTGCCGAATGTGTCAGCTTCTGGCTTCAACATGGAGGGGCGAGTTTCGTCGGCTCGTCGCCCGAGGTGTTGGCGCGCGTCGCGGACGGTGCGATCGAGGTGACGGCGCTCGCCGGCTCGGCGCCCCGCGGGCGCCGGGCGGCGAACGACGAGGCCCGGGCACGGCAACTCCTCGTCTGTCCGAAGAATCGCGGGGAGCACGCTTTCGTCGCCGATGACGTCCGACGGGCGCTCGCGAATGTGTGCGCCCAGGTGGACGAGCACGAGATCGAGGTCCGGCGCTATCCAGAGGCGTTCCACCTTGCGACGCCGTTTCGCGGTACGCTGCTCGCCGGCCGCGGTCTGCTCGACGCCGCGCGCGCATTGCACCCGACGTCGGCGGTGTGCGGGGCGCCCCGTGAGGAGGCGCGCAGCATGATTGCTGCGGTCGAGCCGGAGCGCGGCTGGTACGCCGGCGGTGTCGGTTGGATGGACGCGTCCGGTCAAGGGACATTGGCCGTGGCGTTGCGTTGCGGGCTCTTCCGGCGCGGGTCGGTGACGCTGTGGGCGGGGGCCGGCATCGTTCCCGACTCCGATCCAGCGACGGAGTATGACGAGACCGAGATCAAGATGCAGGCCATGCGTCGGGCGCTCGCGGAGCCCGAACCGTTCGAGAACGCCGCGCATGCACCCTGACGACCGCTCGACACCCGCGCTCACGGCCGCGACGGCGATCATCGAGGAGCTGGCGCGCGCCGGCGTACGCCATGTCTGCATCGCGCCCGGGGCCCGCTCCGGTCCGCTCACGGTCGCGACCGCGCTGCACCCGGAGCTTCGCGACTGGATGGTCGTCGACGAGCGGAGCGCAGGTTTCTTCGCCCTCGGGATGGCACGCCAGCTCGTCGCGCCCGTCGCGGTCATCTGTACGTCCGGGACCGCGGCCGCGAATTTGTTGCCAGCGGTCGTCGAGGCGTCGCTTTCGGAGGTCCCTTTGATCGTGCTCACGGCGGATCGCCCGCCGGAGCTTCGCGATTGCGCTGCACCGCAGGCGATCGATCAGGTGCAACTCTACGGCTCGCACGTGCGCTGGGCGATCGACCTCCCGACACCGAGCGCGGACGTCGACCTCGACGCATACATCCGGAGAATCACGTGTCGGGCCGTGGCGACGGCAATGCAGGCCGCGCGTGGGCCCGTGCACGTCAACGTACCGTTTCGCGAGCCGTTGCTTCCCGCAGGTGGTATGCCGCCGCGTCCGGCGCGTGGATCGGACGGACCGCCGGCAATGGTCGTGCCGCGCGCGGAACCGCTACTCGACGAACGTACGGCGCACACGTTTGCGGCAACCCTTGGCGCCGAGGAGCGCGGATTGGTGATCTGCGGACCGCGCGCCGGCCTTGAGGGCGCGGGCGCACTCGTGGGAGAGCTCGCGGCGCGGCTCGGCTGGCCGATCCTCGCCGATCCCCTGTCAGGCTTGCGATTCGGCGGACGCGACGACGTCCAGCAGATCGATACCTATGACGTGCTCCTCCGCGATCAACGCTTCCGGGACGAGCACGCCCCACGCGCCGTGCTCCAGCTCGGAGCGCCGCCGGTGTCGAAGGCGCTCGGTCAATACCTGGCGGCGTGCAGGCTCTCCGCGCATGTCGTCGTGGCCTCGCCGGGCACGTGGCCCGATCCGTCGCACGCGGCGACCGCGCTCGTACATGCGGATGGCGTCGCCACGGTGCGGGCGCTGTGTGCGGAACTGCCGTCGTCCGCGCCCGAAACGGCGTGGGCTCGTGGTTGGCACGATGCGGGCCGACTGGCCCGCGCCGTACTCGACGAGCGGCTGGCGGCCGAGTCGACACTGTTCGAAGGTAAGATCGCCGCCGAGGTCGTGGCGCGGCTTCCGGCGGATGCCGTGCTGCATGTCGGGAACAGCATGCCGGTGCGTGACCTCGACATGTTTGGACGTGCGCGGTCGGCGGAGCTTCGTGTCGATGGCAATCGCGGTGCGAACGGAATCGACGGTGTCCTCTCGAGTGCACTCGGGGCCGCCGCGGTGAGTGGACGCCCCACCCTTCTCGTCGTGGGGGACCTCAGCTTCCTGCACGACTTGGGTGGATTGCAGATCGCTGCGCGTCACGCGCTGAACGCGGTCGTCATCGTCGTCAACAACGATGGTGGCGGTGTCTTCTCGTTCTTGCCCTTTGCCGACTACGGCGACGTCTTCGAGCGTTGCTTTGCCACGCCGCACGGGCTCGATCTCGCGCCCGCGGTGGCGCTCGGACGCGGCCGGCATCACCGCGTGCACGACTGGCCATCGTTCGGCGAGGTTGTCGCGGGCGCCCTCGCTGCGCCTGGGCTGGACGTCATCGAGGTCCCGTCCGACCGTGACGCGAATGCGCGCTTGCATCGTGAGTATGCGGCGGCGGTACACGCGCGGCTGCGCGTGACGCAAGCGCGGAGCGACGTCGCGTGATCCGGCGGGTGCCCGTATCCGATGGAGTCGTGGTCGTGGCCGATCACCCACCACAGCGGGAGGAACGCGTGCCGCTGCTCCTGCTGCACGGATTCACCGGCGACAGAACGAGTTTCGATGGGCGGGACGGTCTGGTTGCGACCCTGGGGCGCGATCGGCGGGTGCTCGTGCCCGATCTGCCGGGACATGGCGATACCGAGATCGCCGGCGCGCCGTGCACGCTCGCACGGACGGCTGATCTCGTGCGCACCCTGCTTGCCGCACTCGGCGTGACGCGCGCCGCGGTGCTCGGCTATTCGATGGGCGGTCGATTGGCCCTCCAGCTTACGCTGAGCTCGGCCGCGGTGGTCGAGCGCCTGGTGCTCGTGAGTGCGTCGGCCGGACTGCCGAGCGAGACCGAACGGAGCGCGCGCCGGCGCCAGGACGAGGATCTGGCCCAGTTCATCGAGGAACGTCCGATGGCGGAGTTCGTGGAGCGCTGGGAGGGACTGCCCTTGTTCGCGACCGAGCGAGTGTTGAGCGATGCGGTGCGCGCCGCGCGCCGTCAGCAGCGACTGCGGGCACGGCCAGCGGGTCTGGCCGCGAGCCTCCGCTCGATGGGTACCGGGGCGCAAGCCTGGCTTGGATCCCGGCTTGGTGAGCTCTCGATGCCGGTGCTCGTGATGGCCGGGGCGCTCGATCAGAAGTTTGCGGGGATCGCGCGCGAGCTGGCGCCGGGCGTGCCGAACGGCGCGCTCGCGGTGGTGGATGGCGCCGGCCACGCGGTGCATCTCGAGCAGCCAGCATCGGTTGCGGCGCTGACGCGGGAGTTTCTCGACGGAAAGGAAGAGCCATGTCGATCGAATGGGTGACGGTGAAGGACTACGAGGACATCCTCTACGGCCGGGCCGATGGCATCGCGCGGATCGCGATCAATCGTCCCGAAGTGCGGAACGCCTTTCGGCCGCAGACCATCATGGAGTTGCTCGATGCGTTTGCACACGCGCGCGAGGATCCGGAGACGGGAGTCGTGATCCTCACCGGCGTCGGTGAGCAGGCGTTTTGCAGCGGCGGAGATCAGCGCGTGCGCGGCGACAAGGGGTACGTCGGTGGAGACGGGGTGCCGCGTCTGAACGTACTCGATCTGCAGAAACTCATTCGCTCGATGGCAAAGCCGGTGGTCGCCATGGTCGCCGGCTACGCGATCGGTGGTGGACACGTCCTGCACGTGGTGTGCGATCTCACCATCGCTGCCGACAACGCGGTGTTCGGGCAGACCGGGCCGAAGGTCGGAAGCTTCGATGGCGGCTTCGGGGCATCCTACCTCGCGCGCATGATCGGACCGAAGCGTGCGAAGGAAATCTGGTTCCTCTGCGAGCAGTACAGCGCGAGCGAAGCCTACGACATGGGCATGGTGAACAAGGTCGTGCCGCTCGCCGAGCTCGAAGCGACGACCGTCGACTGGTGTCGGAAGATCCTGCGTCAGAGCCCGCTCGCGATCCGGTGCCTCAAATCGGCCTTCAACGCCGAGACCGATGGCATGGCTGGTCTGCAGGAGCTCGCCGGCAACGCCACGCTCCTGTTCTATATGACCGAAGAGGGCCAGGAGGGGCGCAACGCCTATCTCGAGAAGCGGCCCCCCGACTTCACGAAGTTCGGCCGCGTCCCGTGACGGGGCGCGCGAGCTTCTGGCTGTCGGCCAGTCGGCCGCGGACGCTCGTTGCGGCCGTTGTGCCGGTGGCGGTCGGGCTTGCCGTTGCTCGCCGCGGAGGCGCGCTCGATCTTTCGATTGCCGCCGCGACTCTCGTCGCCGCGCTGCTCATTCAGATCGCCACGAACTTCGCGAACGACTACTTCGACTTCCAGAAGGGGGCGGACGGCCCCGATAGGCTCGGGCCGCGTCGGGTGAGTGGTGAGCCTGGCGCTGCCGACGCGATCAAGCGCGGGACGATGGTCGTCGTCGTGCTTGCGGCACTGGTCGGACTTTTTCTCGTGCAGCATGGTGGTTGGCCGATTCTGCTGATCGGCGTGACGTCGCTCGCGGCGGCGATCGCTTACACCGGTGGCCCCTACCCGCTTGCGTACCACGGGCTTGGCGACGTCTTCGTCTTCGTATTCTTCGGGCCCGTGGCGGTCGGAGGCACGTATCTGCTGCAACGCGGCGCGCTCGACTCGCCGGTCCTGCTTGCGGCCGTGCCGGTCGGGTGTCTCGCGGTCGCGCTCCTCGTCGTCAACAATCTTCGGGATATCGTGAGCGATCGGCGCGTAGGCAAGCGAACCCTTGCGGTCCGGATGGGCGCGCCTGCGACGCGCTGGCAGTACGCGGCGCTGATCAGCGGCGCGTTTCTCGCGACCCTCGCGGTGGGCGTCTGGTTGCCGCTCGCCGTGTTGCCGCTCGCGCTGCGCGAGGTGGCGTTGGTCTGGCGCCGTGCGGGGGCCGAGTTGAACGCGAGTCTGGCCGGCACCGCGCGCCTGCATCTCCTCTTTGGGGTGCTGCTCACGATCGGGTTCTCGTGGTGAGGATACGCCGCGCTACGGTGGTGCCCTTCGCCGTTCCGTTCCGGCATCCGCTCGTGACGGGCGCTGGCACGGTGGCATGTCGGGAGGGCTTCGTGCTCGAACTCGTGGACGCGGACGGACGTGTCGGGCGAGGCGAGGCCAGTCCGGTGCACTGGCTCGGCGAGGAAGACCTGGCCGCGACCGCACGGGTGCTGGCTGCGGTGCCGGCGTTGGTGGGACAGTCGTGCGCCGATCTGACCGCGATCGTCGAGACCTGGTGCGCGGGTTCACCCGCGGCCGCGTGCGCGCTCGATACGGCGCGCGTCGATCTCGCCGCCCGTGCCGCGGGTGTCTCGCTGGCACAGCAGCTGTGCGAGGCTCACGGATCGGCCCGCCCATCTGCCGATCGTGTGCCGGTCTCCGCGCTCATCACCGCCGACGGATCGCCAGCAGTCGAACAAGAGGTGCGGGATCTGGTGACCCGGGGCTATCGCACGCTGAAGTTGAAGGTGGGTGGCCGGACACTGTCCGAGGATGTCGAACGCGTGGCGGCGGCGCGTGCGGCGGGCGGCGCGCAGACGCGGATCCGGTTGGACGCCAATCGCGCCTGGACCCTCGATGAGGCGCGTGCAGCGCTCGTTGCGTTGGCCCCGTTCGCGCCGGATTTCCTCGAGGAGCCTTTGCGAGACGCTGCGACGACCGGCTGGGAAAGCTTGCGTGGCCTTGGCATCGCTCTCGCCCGCGACGAGAGCATCGCGAGTGTCGCCGACTACGAGCGGCTCGGAGGAAGTGCCGAGGTCCTCGTCGTCAAGGCTGCGCGACTCGGAGGGCCGTCCGCGACCGTGGCGCTTGGTCTCCGCGCCTGCGCCGACGGCCGCCGCGTGGTCGTGACCGACGCGATCGAAACGGCTACCGGATGCGCGCTGGCGACGCACCTTGCTGCGCTTCTACACCTGCCCGATGACGCCGTCGGTCTCGGCGGCGCTCGCCTGCTCGACCCGGCGAGCCACCATGCCGCGCCAGCGCGACCGTGGAGCGACGTCGCCTCGCCCGGCCTCGGCGAACGAGAACGTGGAGCCCTGGCTTCGTAAGCGCGCGCGGCTGACGCCCGACGCGCCCGCGCTCGTTCACGACGGCGCCATTTCCTCGTTCGCGACCCTCGACGCGGCCAGCGATCTCCTTGCGCGCGGGCTTGCTGCTCGCGGCATCACGGCCAATGATCGTGTCGGGCTTCTCGCCAGTCCGTCACCGCAGGCAATCCAGGTCATCCACGCGCTGCAATACCTCGGCGCAACCCTCGTTCCGTTCAACGCCCGTTCGCCCGCGCGCGAAGTCCGAGAGCTGGCCACGATCGTCCGACCGACCGCCGTCCTCCACGACTCGACCACGATCTCCCTGGTGAGCGATCTCTCCCCGATATCGACGATCGCCCTGGGCGCGATCGCAGCGCACCCACCGCCACCCTGCCCCGAGACCTCGCCCCCTTCGGAGCTCTCAGGCGACGCGATCCACTCGATGCTGTTCACCTCCGGGACGACCGGCCGGCCGAAGGTGGCGTGTCTGACCCACGCGAATCACGAGGCGAGCGCGCGCGCGTCGGCGCAGCATCTGGCGATCAGCGCGCGCGATCGTTGGCTCCTCTGCATGCCATTGTGTCACGTCGGTGGCCTGGCAGTGCTCCTGCGGAGTGCGATCACCGGGTTTGCCGTCGTGCTGCAGGAGCGCTTCGATCCCGACGCTGTCAATCGTGCCATCGTCGATGACAGCGTCAGCCTCGTGTCTGTCGTCCCCACGATGCTCGTCCGCATGCTGGATGCGCTCGGCGCGCGATCGTATCCGGAGACACTGCGGGTCGTTCTGACAGGAGGCGGACCGCTTGCGCCGGCGCTCGCCGCGCGGGCGCGCACCGCGGGTGTGCCGGTCGTGTCGACGTATGGCCTGACCGAGGCGGCGTCGCAGGTTGCCACCGGCCGGCCAGGGATGCAGGGCGAGGCTGCCCCGATGTCGGCCACCGCCATTCCCGGGACGGACCTCCGCATCCGCGAACCCGACGCTGCGGGCATTGGCGAGATCCTGGTACGTGGGCCGACGGTCATGCAGGGCTACTTCGAGGACGCGGTCGCCTCGCGCGCGGCGCTTCGTGAAGGATGGCTCCATACTGGCGATGCCGGACGGTTGGAAGCGGGGGCGCTCACGGTCGTCGGGCGGCGTTCCGATCTCATCGTGACCGGTGGCGAGAACGTCTACCCGGCCGAGGTCGAACGCGTGCTGGCCCAGCACCCGAGCGTCGAGGATGTCGCCGTGTATGGCATCCCGGACGATGAATGGGGGGAATGCGTCGTCGCCGCGATCGTCGTGGCGACGGGCGGCTTCGATCCGGAAGCCGTGCGCGCGTGGAGCGGCGCGCGCCTCGCCGGCTACAAGATTCCGCGCGTGATCCGCACGGTCACGACGCTGCCACGCACGACGTCGGGCAAGCTACGGCGTGCGGAACTGCGTGCGGTGTGCGAATCAGCCGTGTGAGCCACCGACGGCTCGACTGAGGCCGGTCTCGCCCTCGTCGCACCCGCCTGCGATGTCCACCGGGGCGGCCGGCGTCGCCCGCCCGTTTGCGGCGGCGAGCGCGGCGCCGCTGATCCGCACCGTTCGGGAGTCGCCGAACGGCGTGCCGAGACCGCTGTTGACGATGAAGCCGACGGCGAGATCTCGCCTGGGATCGGCCCACGCGCCCGATCCCCCGAATCCGAAATGCCCGAAGGCGCAGCGCGGGATGCCGCGGGTCGTGAAGACACCGTGATACCCGAGGCGCCAGCGCATATCGAAGGGGATGACCAGGCGTCCACCGCCGGGAGGCGCCTGGAGTTCCGTGGCTCGCCCGAGGGTTTCTGGCGACAGGAGCTGGACGCCATCGAGCGTGCCACCGCCGGCGAGTGCGGCGTACATCTTGGCGAGCGAGCGTGCAGTGAACAATCCGTTCGCCGCCGGAATCGGGGCCTGCAGCGTCTCGTCGGCGCTGAAGTCGAAGGCCGTGATTCCGCGCGGTGCGAGCGCGTCGAGCATGCTCGGGAGGTCCAGGCGGATGCCGATCCCGTCGAGCATGCGTTGTGTCTGGCGTGCGGCACTCTCGATGGTCTCGCCGATCTCGCCACCGGCGCCGCGGCCGAGACCGAGCCGCAGGAGGTCGAAGATGTTCCGTTTCGACATGAACAGCCGCGCCGACCGATGCAGCTGATCGACCGGCGCGCCGATGTACATTCCATCGAGGTCGAGCGGTCCTGCGATCTCGTCGCGGACGAGGTCGGGGAACGAACGCCCGGTCACGCGTTGCGCGATCTCACCGACCAGATATCCGTAGGTGAGGCCATGGTAGCCGGTTCGCGTGCCAGGCTCGTGCGCCGGCCTGGTCTGCTCGATCGTCCGGATCATGAACTTCCAGTCGAGCATCCGATCGGCCCGGTCGATCATCTGGCGGATGTGGTACAGCCCCGACTGGTGCGCCAGGACCTGGCGTACCGTGATGGCCGCCTTCCCTTCCTGGCCGAACTCGGGCCAGTAGTGGGCGACCGGGGTGTCGTACTCGACGAGGCCACGATCGACCAGACGGTGCAGGAGCGTCGAGGCCACACCTTTGGTGGTGGAGAAGCTCGGGGCCATCGTCGATCGGGTCCAGGGCGTACCCTGGTCGTCGCGGTAGCCTCCCCAGAGGTCGGCTACGCAACGACCACGATGGTAGACGCACACGGCGGCGCCGCCCGGGTGGCTGGTGAGCAGGCGGCGCAGGGTGGTTGCTACGGACAAGAACTCGGGATGGACGAAGCCGTCCATTGGTGCGGCACGAAACCAGCCTGACAGACCGAAGGGCAGTGTCACGGGCATCCTCCCACAGAGCGCAGGGAGTGTAGCCGAGCCCGACGAAAGTTAGTAGCTGCGCGGCGGTCCACAGGGCGCCGCGGGCCCCGGTGGCACAGTCGGGGTGCCACCCGTGGCGCACGGTGCGCCTAGCGGAGGCCCTTTAGTGGCCGATCTCGACTTGCTGCCCGGCGAAGTTTCCGCACAGGACCACCGAGCCGCTCTGCAGCATGTGCGTGATCACCCGCACGACTTCGTCGTCGGAGGCGGCGAAATCCTGAACAGCGACAACGAGTTCCAGCAAAGTAGCCCGCTTGGCGGGTCGGCCGCGAGCGGGCCGGCGGTCGCTATGGCGTTCGAGGGTGCGCTCGATCAGTCTGAGATCCTGCATGGTTTCCTCCTCTGTCCACTCGAGTAGTGAGCATGGAGCGTGCCATCGGGATCCGCAGGCGTGGCGCACCCCGCGGGCCCTCCCCCCAGAGGTCCCGCGGAAGTGCGCTCAGCGCTGCCTGCGAGTCAGGCCGACTTCTTGTAGTACTCCCGCGGGCCCGTAATGCGGTGGCGCCGGCCATTCACGCGCCGAACTGGCGAGCGATAGAGCGACGGACCACCCTGGCGGGCACTCCGGAGCTCATTGGCCTTCCACTGCAACAGACCGTTGCGGATGTACTCGGGATCGATGTCGAGGGCGGCGCAGACGACCTCGAATGAGAACGAGTCCTCACTCTGAGCGCCGGCCATCCAGCTCTCGACGTCCTCGACGAGGCGTTTTCCGCGTCGGGAATCGTCGCGTGCGTGGCGCTGAAACGTCGTGATGGCATCCTCGAGGATCGCGAGTACGAGCCGCTTCTCTGGCTGATTGCCAGCATCGGCTCCGACGCGATCAAAGTACTGGGACGGAACGACGGTGTCCGGCTCGAGCAGGCTAGGAGTAGAATCTTCACGGATTACGCTCTGGTTTGTCATCACGACATTGCACCTCCGTTGGACTACAGAGCAAGTGTGGTGCCAGAGCACGAGAGGTCGCATGGAGTTTGTACAAGTTACTGTAAGAACACACTAAACTCGGATGTGCCGGGTGTGGGAAGGGGCCTCAGAAGTGAGTCGATTGCTTTACACTGATAGCTTTACGTTACAGTAGAGTGTAAAGATCTGGTAACAGCTGAGCTCGCGTGAAGAACTCCGAACAGACTGACCGCCTCAAGCTCCTCTACGATCTGGGATGCGCCTTCGCGGCACGGACCGAGATCGAGCGCCTGATCCCATTCGTCGTGGAACGCTGTCGGGAGGTCCTCGATGCCGAGGGCGCGTCGGTGCAGCTCTACGATCCTGACACCAACGAACTCCATTTCCCGTACGTGGCCGTGGACGACACTGCGGTCGCGGCGCGGCTCGTCGGTCTGCGGTTTCCTGCCGATCGCGGCGTCGCCGGTCATGTGCTCCAGACCGGCGAACCCGTTCGTGTCGATGACGTCGCCAACGATCCGCGCTTCTACCGCGGCATTGATCATCGTACGGGCGCGACGACGCGCAACATGATCGCTGCGCCGTTGACCTCACATCAGGGTCGGATCGGCGTCATTCAGGTCATCAACCGCCGCGGAGACAGGGGATTCACCGACGACGATCTGGCGTTCCTCGATGCGTTGGCGGGGAGCATCGCGGTCGCGATCGAGAACGCGCGTCTGTACGCCGACCTCAAGACCTCGCAGGAACACCTGCACGCTCAGGTGGGTGCGCTGCGGCGCGACCTCGCACGCCCCGACCGATTCCCCGAGTTTGTGGGGACCGGTGCGCTCATGGCTGAGGTCTTTCAGCTGATGGAGAGCGCGGCGGCGTCGCCGATCGCGGTGCTCATCGAGGGCGAGACCGGAACCGGTAAGGAACTCGCGGCCCGCATGATCCACCGGGCAGGCGCGCGCGCCGACTACCCGTTTCTGGCGGTCAATTGTGCGGCGCTTCCCGAGACGCTGCTCGAGAACGAGCTCTTCGGGCACAGCCGCGGCGCGTTTACCGGGGCCGCTCAGGATCACAAGGGGCTGTTCGAGGCGGCGTCCGGAGGTACGGTCTTCCTCGACGAGATCGGCGAAATGCCCGCCGGCATGCAGGCCAAGCTCCTGCGCGTGCTGCAGGAGGGGGAGATCACCCGACTCGGGGATACCCGGCCGCGAAAGGTGGACGTCCGGGTGATCTCTGCCACGAATCGTGAACTTGCAGCCGGTATCGACGACGGTCGTTTTCGGGCCGACCTCTTCTATCGGCTGGGCGCGTTTCCCATTCGGTTGCCCCCGCTCCGCGAGCGTCACGAGGACGTGCCGTTGTTGGCCGATCGCTTCCTGATCGCGGCGGCAGAGCGGCATCGCAAACGGGTGTCGGGTATCGATCCGCGCGCGATGACGTTGCTGGCGCGCTTTCCCTGGCCAGGGAACGTGCGCGAGTTGCAGAATGAGATCGAGCGCGCGGTCGCACTGGCGCGTGACGGCGAGGTCGTTGGCACCAGCCAGCTCTCGCCGAAGCTGCTCGCAAGGGTTGCGGTGACCGTCCGCGACGCGACTGCTGGGCCGCCCGTTGCCGTGCCGGTGGCCGGGGGTGGGGCGCCGCTCCGTGAAGCCCGCGCGGCGTTCGAGCGCCAATACATCAGCGCGTCGCTCGAAGAACACGGTGGCAACATCTCGCGCGCCGCCAAGGCGCTCGGTGTATCGCGCGTGGCGTTGCACCGGAAAGTGAAGGACTTCGGTCTCCGTTGACTCTTACCGGGGTCGTCGACTACCCGAGTCTGCGTGTCGGTACGTCTTTTCGCCATGACCTGCGGGTGGCTGACGGGTCCGCTTCGCAACTTCCTGCACGGTGAAACGGGCTACCTCCGCGTGCCCGTGCCGTCGTTCTTGATCGATCACCCGCGCGGCAAGGTTGTGTTCGATACTGGCTTGCACGTCGAGACGCAGACCGATCCTGCCCGCCGTCTTGGCGCCGTGGCGAAGGTCTACACCGTGCACTTCCAGCCGGGTGAAGAACTCGGCGCGCGCCTTGCTGCGATCGCTGTCGACCCCGCGGCTGTGCGTTTCTTGGTGAACTCGCACCTCCACTTCGATCACACCGGAGGAAACGCGCAGCTTCCGAACGCCACGCTCGTCGTCCAGCGGCCGGAATGGGAGGCCGGGGGCGATGCCGACCTCGCGGCCGCGAACGGGTTCGATCCGCGCGACTACGATCTCGGGCATGATCTGCGCCTGGTCGATGGCGAGCACGATCTGTTCGGCGACGGTACGGTCGTGTGTCTGCCCACCTACGGACATACGCCGGGACATCAGGTGTTGCGGGTCAGGCTCGCAACCGGGGACATCATCCTCGCCGCAGATGCCTGCTACCTCCGCCGCACGCTCGATGATCTCCATCTGCCGCGAATTCTGCACGACCGCGACGCCATGCTGGCGTCGCTGCATCGCTTGCGGGCGCTTCGCGACGCGGGGGCGCGAATCTTCTTCGGCCATGATCCCGACTTCTGGGCAGGCGTGCCGCAGGCACCAGCGGCCGTGGTCTGATCGACGAGGAGGAACTCGATGAGCCGGACCTTTGGAGCGATTCGTCAGAACGGATACGTGGTGCGCGACATCGAGGCGGCGATGCAGCATTGGACCGAGGTCCTCGGGGTCGGCCCGTTCTTCTACTTCGCACGTGTGCCCGTGGAGGATTTTCGGTACCGCGGCGCGCCCTCCGACCTGGACGTCAGCATCGCCCTGGCGAATTCGGGCGCGCTCCAGATCGAGCTGATCCAGCAACGCAACGAGGCGCCGTCGATGTACCGGGATTTTCTGGCAGCGGGGCACGAAGGCTTGCAGCACGTCGCCTACTGGACTGACGATTTCGATGTGCTCCTGGGGCGGGCCGGTGCCGATGGCTACACGGTGGGCCAGTCCGGCATGATCGGTGGACCGAATGGCCGCTTTGTCTATCTGGCCACCGAGCAGCATCCCGGAACCGTCGTGGAACTGTCGGAAACCAACGGCCCGAAGGGCGAGTTCTTTGCGATGATCGCCGACACGGCGCAGAATTGGGATGGTCGCGAGCCCATCCGACGGCTGAACCTGTGAGTCCGCGGTGACGTCCGGAGTCGCCTATCCCATCTTGCTGTAGTCGACGCTCCACCAGCGCTCGGGCCGAACGCGGACGAGCACCGTATCGTCGATGTTCCCACCAGGATGCTGCATTGTCAGATAGGCTTCGCCCATGTCCACTCCGAGGTAGCGCAGCGCCATCTCGCGAATGTCGCGCTCGTAGTCGGCCGCTCCCACCGTGGCGGGGCCTTCGACGCTCACGTACGAGTAGGGCGCCGTCTCCGTCTGCACGCAGACGCTCATGCGGGTCGCAGTTTCCAGCAGGGCGGCTTTTCGCGAGGAGCGGCCGGTGGCGAAACGCAGTTCCTCCCCGGGTTGGTAGTGATACCAGACGGGGACCGTGAGCGGGCCTCGCCCGGCTTCTTCGATGCTCACGATGCCGATCCGTGTGGCGGCGAGAAACTCCTCACGCTGCTTCTTGGTCATGGCCAACGACATGGGTCCGATCCTCCTCGTTCGGGCGCGGGGTTCCCCCCTCTAGCATCGCCCATCGTCAGCACTGTATATCCGGCGTGTCGACCGCGCGGGTCAACACTCACCACATTCACGTTGTGAATATTGCACATTGTCGTGATGAGTTTGGGTCATCTTTGCGCGCCGCATACGGTGCGCCGCGCGGCGGTACTCAACGGTCACGGTTTCGGAAAGGAGCTTCGCTCATGCCTAAACTTCATGGTGTCGGTCTCTCCCCCTTCGTTCGCAAGACGCGCATCGCGCTTGCCGAGAAGGGCATCGCGTACGACTCGGACCCGGTTTTGCCGATCGGGGTTAGTGAAGAGTACAAGAAGATCAGCCCGCTCGGAAAGATTCCCTGCTACACGCCCAAAGAGGGGGTGAACATTCCCGATTCGTCGGTCATCATCGCGTACCTCGAGCGCACGCAGCCAAACCCTCCATTGTATCCATCGAACAACGAGGATTTTGCCCGAGCGCTCTTCCTCGAGGAGTACAGTGACTCGGCGCTCGCCGCCGCGACAGGAGCGGTGTTCTTCCAGCGCTTGGTGGGCCCACGGTTCATGAACCAGCCGACCGACGAGGCGGCAGTGAAGACGGCCATCACCGAAACGATGCCGCCGCTGTTCGCCTGGCTCGACGCGGAGATCAAGGGCAAAGAGTATTTCGTCGGCGGCAAGTTCAGCGTGGCCGACATCGCGATCACTTCGCCCTTCGTCAATCTGTTGCACGCTGGCGAGACCGTCGAGAGCGTCGCGCCGGGCAAGTTTCCAAACCTCGCCAAGTACGTGACGGCGATGATGGCCCGACCCACGATCGCCGCCCTCATCGAAGAAGAGAAGGCCTTCTTCCAGGAAGCGGCCTGACCCGATCGGAGCGTGCGGAGGGCCCCGGGGCCCCCGCGCGCTCCGATCGCGCCTTGCGACAGGCGAAGCGCGCTACAGTTCTTTCGCCAGATCGGTCAGCACACCCCGAAACCACCGGTGCGGAGGATCGTCGGCCGTACGACTGTGCCAGATGATGCCGAGGGAGAAGCCCGGCACGTCGATCGGCGGCTTGAAGATCTCGAGTGGGAGAAAGCTCGCGAACGCACGGGCGACCCGCTCGGCGAGGGTGACGATCAGGTCGGAGTGCACCACCAGGATCGGTGCTACCAGGAAGTGCGGCGTCGTCACGACGACGCGGCGCGCGAGGCCGCGCTCCGCCAACACCCGATCGACGACGCCGCCCGGTTGGCCATGCGGAGTGACGAGCGCATGGCCGAGCTCGGTGAACAGCTTCAAGGTCAGCCGCCGTCCGATCCTGGGATGGTCCTTGCGGACTGCGCAGACGAGGTTCTCGCGCATGATGGTCTGGGACTGGAAGGGCTCGCCGACGTCGGAGAAGTTGCCGATGGCAAGATCGAGGCGCCCGGTGCGGAGCTCCTCTACGGGGAGGCCACCCTGGAGTTGAGAGACCTCGAGGTTGATCCCCGGTGCTTCCGCGGCAAGCCGCTGCAGGAGCTGTGGCACCAGAAGGAACTCGATGACATCGGCGGTGCCAATCCGGAACGTGTGCTGCGATGTACGCGGGTCGAACCCGCTGTCGCTGGTCAGCGCACGATCGAGTTGCGCCAGCGCCTCATGGATCGGGTCCACCAGCTCGAGGGCGCGTTGGGTTGGGGCCATGCCGTCGCGCGTGCGGACGAGCACGGGGTCGTTCAGGAGGCTGCGGAGCCGACGGAGCGCGTTGCTCATCGCCGATTGACTGAGGCCCACCCGTTCCGCGGCGCGAGTGACGCTCCGCTCCGCGAGCAGCGCATCGAACGTGACGAGGAGATTCAGGTCCGCGCCGGCCAGATCCATACGGCCAATAGTCTAGGCTGACAGAATCGAGGATGTAAATGGGGTCGTAGTGTGGAGGCTATGAGGCTTCGCGCCGCGACAGCAGCACGACGCGGACGAGGCTGGCTGCCGAGGGGACCTCCATCTTCCGTAAGACCTCGGCGCGGTGTGCCTCCACGGTGCGCACGCTCAACCCGAGGGCCTCCGCAATCTTCCGGTTCGCGTGGCCCTCGATGAGTTGCTGCATGATCTCGCGCTCGCGCGGCGTGAGGCTCGCGAGCCGCTCCTCGATGCCGCTGCACTCCGTGGCGATGGCTCGGCGTTGGCGATCCACGGCGAGGGCGCGATCGATGCAGTCGACCAACGCTTTCCGGGAAAATGGTTTCTGCAGAAAATCTACGGCGCCATCCTTCAGCGCACTGACCGCGGTCGGGACGTCACCGTATGCGGTGACAATGATGATGGGGATATCGATGCCCGTGCGCTCGAGTTCTTTCTGGAGCTCGATTCCCGTCATGCCAGGCATCCTGACGTCGAGGATGAGGCATCCCGGCTTGTCCGGCACGTAGGTCTTCAGGAACTCTTCTGCACTGGCATGGCCAACGAAACGGCGGCCCACCGATTTCAGGAGGGCGCGGAGGGACTGACGGACAGCGGGGTCGTCGTCGACAACATGCACGGTCGGGTTGCTAGTATTCACGGGACGTCTCCTGACGCAGTGTTGGTAGTGCGAGGCAAAACGTCGCGCCCTTGCCGGACGTGTCGCGTGCCACGAGTGATCCACCATGGGCTTCGGCGATGGTTCGGCTGATGGAGAGCCCGAATCCCATGCCTGCGTCCTTGGTCGAGTAGAACGGTTCGAAGGCTTTGAGGTGTTCCTCGCCCGACAGACCCGGGCCGGTATCGGAGACGCGTACCTCGACGATACCCCCGTCGGTCGGGGCGCTGGATTCGACGAGCACGCGTCGATCGCCTACGTCGTTGGCGCTGGTGGCCTCGACGGCGTTCTTGACGAGATTGACGATGATTTGCTGCAGCTGCACGCGATCGCCGAGGACGGACGGCGCGTCGTCGGCGAGCGCGAATTCCAGCGACACGCCGTGATGTTTCGCTTCCGCCATCAGTAGCGGCGTGGTCTGCTCGATGACGCTCTTCATCGTCAGTGGCCCATGCTCGGGTTCCTTCTTCTCGATGAACCCGCGCAACCGGCGAATGATCTCTCCTGCCCGGAGGGTTTGGCTGCTGACCTGCTCGAGGTACGAGAGCATCTTGGTGCGCCGCGCTCCGGTGGCTTTGACGAGTTCGGTGCACGCGCCCGCGTAGTTGACGACGGCGGCCAACGGTTGGTGCAGCTCGTGCGCAATGGCCACGGCCATCTCGCCCATCGTGCTAATCCGGAGCGCATGGGCGAGCTCGCCTTCGATCTCGCGGAGTCTCCGCTCGGCTTGTTCCTTCCCGCTGATGTCGCGCGCGTTCACCACCGCGCTCTCGACGCGCGTGTCGAGGACCACCGGTGAGATGTCGAAGACGAAGAGTTTGCCCACGATGTCGTCAGCGCCGCGGACTCTGGCTTCGTAGTGGTCGCCGAGCCCGTGATCGAAGACGCGACTGAGCGCGGCAGCCAGGCGCTCATGGGACGCTTCTTCCACCCAGTCGTACATGGTGGTGCCGATCACGTCATCGATCTCGCCCACGAGCCGTCGGTTGAGAAACGAGATGCGGCCGTCGCGGTCAGCCTGGAAGATGAAGTCCGGCGAGTTCAGCATGACGGACTCGAGACGACTCGCCGCCTCTTTCCGGTCGGTGATCTCGGCACGCAGCTCGCCGACGGAGACACTCAGTTCGGCGGTGCGGCGGGCGACGCGGCCCTCGAGCGCCTCGTTGGCCTGGCGCAGTTTCTCCTCGGCCCGACGCCGGTCGGTGATGTCGATCGAGCAGCCGACGAAACCCGCAAAGGTGCCATTGGCGTCGGTTCGCGGAGTCGCGGTGCCGTAGGTCCACCGGTACGTTCCATCGGCAGAGCGGAGTCGGTGGTCCATCTTGAACTCGGTGCGTCGTTCGATCGCGTCGAGGTACTCCGGCCATCGTGCTTCGGAATCGTCAGGGTGAATGAGGCTCAGCCATGCTTCGCCGAGGAGAGCCTCCTCGGGCAGACCCGTGAAGTCGAGCCATGCCTGATTCACGTAGGTGCACTGGTAGTCCGGGGCGGCCATCCAGACCAGGATCGGCGCGGCATCTGCCAACTCACGGAAGCGCTGCTCGCTGTTCCGGAGGGCCCGTTCCGCCTGCCTTCGGGCGGTAATATCCTGCCCGATTGCGATCATGCCGGTCGGGATGCCGTCGTTGCTACGCAGCCGCGTGCCGTTCCAGGAGATGACGCGCTCGTGGCCATCGGCACCGTGGATCGAGATCTCCAGGTCGTGCCCGATGTCCTTGGCCGCGATCTTTCGCATCTCGCTTCGAAGCGCGTTGCGGGTCTCTTTGGGGACGAACAGGCTCGTGTACCGTCTGCCAACGACGTCGTCCCGGTGACAGCCATGGAGGCGTTCAGCGGCCGGGTTGAACTCGCGGATGCGCCCCTCGAGATCGAAGACGATGATCGCGGTTCCCGCCATCTCGAAGATGGTGCGGAAGGTCGATTCCCCGTGAGCGGGTTCGTCCTCGACCGCGAGCTTCTGCGTGTCCATTTTCCGCATTGGCGAATTCTGCGCCACGGTCTTCCATAGCTCACAGCTGTAGCGCTCCTCAAGCACCCCTGGGACTGCGGACCGGGGCCAGGAGTGGCGGCTATTAGACAGCGTTCGCTTCGGTAGTAGTCGGGCCCGGACTGGAAAGTTTCAGGTGCTCCGCTATGGTGTGCACCCTTTTATCGGACAGGGAGCGATCAGTATGAGCAATGGAGCGTTGGCCTTGAAACGCGCTGGCTTTGGCGCGACCGCCCGCCGTGACGCGTGGTGGATACAGCCCCTGGTGACATTCGCTGTGTTCTCTGCGTTCATCGTCTACTCCACCTGGGCCGGGATGCAGGGCGAGTACTACCATTTCGGTCCCTACCTCTCGCCGTTCTATTCGCCGGAGCTGTTTGGCGAGTCGCCACATCGATGGATCGATGCAGTCAAACCCTCGTGGTGGCCCGCGTGGATGCTGTGGTCGCCCGCGTTTTTCGTCGTGCCCTTTCCGATCGGCTTCCGGTTGACCTGCTACTACTACCGCGGCGCGTACTACAAAGCGTTCTGGGCCGATCCGCCGAATTGCGCAGTGGGTGAGCCGCGCACTGGCTACCGGGGCGAGAACTCGTTCCCGCTGATCCTGCAGAACCTTCATCGATACTTTCTCATTCCGGCGCTCGCGCTCATCGCGATCCTGACCTACGACGCCTGGGCGGCGCTCTGGTTCAAGAACGCGACGACGGGTGCCTACGAATTCGGCATCGGTGTTGGCAGTATCGTGCTCGCACTGAACGCGTTCCTGCTCGGGGGCTACACGCTCGGTTGCCATTCGCTCCGGCACCTGGTGGGTGGTGGTCTCGATCGTATGTCGGAGTCCCCGGCCCGGATGATCTCGTGGCGCTGCGTGTCATGTCTCAACAACCGTCACATGCGGTGGGCATGGTTCAGCCTGGTCTGGGTGGGTTTTACGGATCTCTACGTCCGGCTCTGTGCCATGGGCATCTGGACTGATTGGCGGATTATCTGATGGCGGAATATCAAACCCAGGAGCACGACGTCGTCGTGATCGGTGCCGGCGGTGCTGGCTTGCGGGCGGCGATTGAGGCGGCATCGGCCGGTTGTTCGGTGGCACTCGTCTGCAAGTCGCTGCTCGGCAAGGCGCACACCGTGATGGCCGAGGGCGGCGTGGCTGCGTCGCTCGCCAACGTCGACGAACGCGACAACTGGCGCGTGCATTTCTCCGACACGATGCGTGGGGGGCAGTACCTCAACAATTGGCGCATGGCCGAACTCCACGCGCAGCAGGCGCCTGACCGCGTCCGCGAGCTCGAGAAGTGGGGCGCGCTGTTCGATCGCACCAAAGACGGTTCGATTCTGCAGCGGAATTTCGGCGGGCATCGGTATCCACGCCTTGCGCACGTCGGCGACCGGACCGGTCTCGAGATGATCCGCACCTTGCAGGATCACGGTATCCACCAGGGCATCGATGTCTTCATGGAGTTCACGGTCGTCACGCTCCTCAAGAGCGGAGATCGTGTCGTGGGTGCGCTCGCCTACGACCGCGAGCGCGGTTATTTCCACGAGTTTCGTGCCAAGGCCGTGATCATGGCCACGGGCGGCATTGGCAAGGCGTTCCGGATCACCAGCAACAGCTGGGAGTACACCGGTGATGGCCACGCGCTCGCGTACGACGCGGGTGCGGAGCTCGTCGACATGGAGTTCGTACAGTTCCACCCGACGGGCATGGTATGGCCCCCCAGCGTCCGGGGCATCCTCGTGACCGAGGGCGTACGCGGTGACGGTGGTGTTCTCCGCAACAGCGAAGGGCGCCGCTTCATGTTCGACGACATCCCCGACCTCTACAAGGAGCAGACGGCCGATTCACCAGAGGAAGGGTGGCGCTACGTGCAGGGCGACAAGGCCGCGCGCCGGCCGCCCGAGCTCCTCACGCGCGACCACGTCGCGCGCTGCATCATGCGCGAGGTGAAAGAGGGACGCGGCAGCCCGCACGGCGGGGTGTTCCTCGACATCGCGTGGATCAAAGAAAAGATCTCGAACGCCGAGGAGCACATCAAGAAGAAGCTCCCGAGCATGTATCATCAGTTCAAGAAGCTGGCCGACATCGACATCACCAAAGAACCGATGGAGGTCGGGCCGACGACGCACTACGTGATGGGCGGTGTACGGGTCGATGCCGACACCCAGATGACGACCGTCCCGGGTCTCTTTGCTGCCGGGGAGTGTGCGGGCGGTCTCCATGGGGCGAATCGTCTCGGCGGCAACTCGCTGTCCGATCTTCTGGTGTTTGGCAAGCTCGCTGGCGAGTACGCCGCGGCGTTCGCGAAAGAGAACGGCGCGGCCGAAGCACCGGCCGAGCAGATCGATGCGGCGATCGCCAACTCGCTGGCGCCGTTCGATGCTGGCGACGCCAGCGCCGAGGCCGCCTACGCGGTGCAGCACGACTTGCAGGATACCATGCAAGACCTGGTCGGAATCGTGCGGGTCGAGCATGAGCTCAAAGAGGCCATCGAGCGGCTTGGCAAGCTCCGCGAGCGTGCCCGCAAGGTGCGTGTCGATGGACATCGCCAGTACAATCCAGGGTGGCACGGCGCGCTCGATCTCGAGAATATGCTGGTCATCTCGGAGGCCGTGGCGCGCTCGGCACTCGATCGCAACGAAAGCCGCGGCGCCCATACCCGGAACGATTTTCCGGACAAGAGTGAGGCGTGCGCCAAAGTGAATACCGTCGTTCGCAAGGGCGCAGACGGAGCGATGGAGGTCCAGCAGCGTCCGATCGCCGAGATGCGGTCGGACCTTCAGGCGATCATCGAGGAGATGAAGTAATGGCCACGGCGACGTTCAAGATCTGGCGCGGCGACGCCAAGGGCGGCGACTACGACGACTACCAGACCGAGGTGTCCGAGGGCATGGTCGTGCTCGACGCCGTGCATCAGATCCAGGCGGAGAAGGCGCACGATCTGGCCGTCCGCTGGAACTGCAAGGCCGGCAAGTGCGGATCGTGTTCGGCCGAAGTGAACGGGATGCCGAAGCTCATGTGCATGACGCGCTTGAGCGACATCAATCTGGATGAGCCGGTGACGATCCAGCCCGTGAAGGCCTTCCCGGTCATCAAAGACCTGGTCTGTGACGTGTCGTGGAACTTCCGGGCCAAGAAGAAGATCAAGCCCCTCAAGCCCCGGAAGCCCGACGCTGCCGACGGTACCTGGCGGATGGCCCAGGAGGATGTCGATCGGGTCCAGGAGTTCCGGAAGTGCATCGAGTGCTTCCTCTGCCAGGACGTGTGTCACGTGCTCCGCGACCACGATCTGCACGAGCAGTTCATCGGTCCGCGGTTGTTCGTCTACACGGCCGCGCTCGAGATGCACCCCCTCGACGAGGAGGACCGCACCGGCGACCTCGCCGGCGAATTCGGTGTCGGCTACTGCAACATCACGAAGTGCTGCACCAAGGTGTGTCCGGAAGACATCACCATTACCGACAATGCCATCATTCCGCTGAAGGAGCGCGTCGTCGACACGCACTACGATCCGATCCGGATGCTGGTGCGGAAGTTGCGGGGCGGCTGAGCGCCCCGCTCAGAATTCGCTGCAGGTGCAGGCGCCGCCGATGTCGCGGCAGATGGGCGTACTCGGAGGACAGTTGCCCCAGCAGATCGGGGCTCCGAACTCCGTGGTCGCGCACGAATCGTACATCGCGGCATCGTCGCACTGACAGATCAGATCGATCGAGACGCAGATCTGTCCCGTGGGGCACGTCCCGTCACACTGGAAAATGTTGGCATCGCCGCAGGGGATGGTCGTCGGCTGAGGAGTCGGCCCGAACGTCGGTGTTGGTCCGGTGGGCGTCGGTACCGGGGTGGGCGTCGCCGTGGGTGTGGGTGTCTCGACGGGCGTCGGCGTGACGGTCGGCGTCGGCGGAATCGTGTTGCACTCTGGCGGGTAGGGCTCGAGGTTCTGCACCGTCAACCGGTTCACGCAGTCGACACCGAACTGCGTGACGCAGTCGACGCACTGGGTGATGTCGATCAGGGTGTTGATCTCCCGGTTGCAGGCCGGGCCGCCGTCGGGGAGTGTTACCGCCGGGCAGTGCGTCACCCAGCCGATTTCCTCGCGCGTGAAGTCGTCGCCGAATCCCTCTTCACCCTCGACGAAACTTATGGGGAGGCTCAGGAGCGGTACGTCGAAGTCGCATTTGCGGCTGACGGTGGCGACGAGCTGACCCTGGTGGCCGTCGTTCGGTCCGCCCCCGCATCGCTGGCACATCGTCTTCACGCCCTTGGACTCGGCTTTGTTGACCTTGATCGCGGTCTTGGCGGCGGTCTTGCCGCCGTTGAGATCGGGACAGCTGTCGAAGTGCTTGGCCTGGATGCGTTTGTCCCAGCACTTCTGGATGCCGATCGCTCGCTTGTTGACGTAGCTGTTCATCCCCTTCGCAAAGCCGGCCTGGCAGCTGTTGTGGGGCTTACTGACGGCAGGCCATGGGATGTAGGTGTCGAACGTCAAATCCAGATGTTGATCGCTCGCCGCCTCGGCGATGCAGGCGACGCACTCTCCGACGCCGGTGCAGGTATCCGTACCGATGGCGTTATCGCAGGCGCCGCCGAGGAAGTTCGCGCACACGGGGCCCCATCCGAGGGCCGTGCCGCCGATCTCGCCGTCGAGGTCGTTGCCGCAGATCTTGTCCCTGCCACCGCACTTCTGTTCGATCCGATCGACGATGCGTTCGCGCGAGCGCGTGATCTTGAAGGCGACGCGCTCGCCCCGGCTCCCGAGCGGTGCGTTCGGGTCGGGGCACTCGTCGCTGTGGACCTCATCGACCTTCTGGATCTCGCAGTTGTTGAGGAGCTTGGTCCGCTTCGCGAGGAACTTGGCGGTTTCCTTCGAGATGACGCGCTGACAGCGTACGACCGCCGGATCGGGCGTGACGGTGAAGGTCGGCGTCGGAGTGAGCGTCGGTGTTGGCGTCGCCGTCGGGCCGGTGTGGGTCGGCGTCGGGGTCGGATCGGGCGTCGGCGTCTCGGTCGGAGTCTCCGTCGGTGTCAGGGTCGGCGTTGCAGTCTCGACCGGCGTTGGCGTCGGGGTGGCGGTCTCGACTGGCGTCGGTGTTGGCGTCGCCGTCTGGGCATCCGCGATTCCGGCGAAGAGCAGCACGGCGAGTGTCACGGTAGTCGCAGCGAGTGCTCTCGGGGTGCGGTGCATGATGAGCCTCCGGGCGTGGAGCGTTCTACGGGAAGGGAGCGGCGCCGCTCCTCCAGCGACGCTACACACAACCAATGACTTTGAATGCCCCGCCCGCGCGTCGAGTGTCAAGGGCAGAGGGCCGAAACACGCGTGTTTCGGGGCCCTGCTGGCGCGGGGACACGAGGGTAAACGTGCACAGACGCACGATTCGGCGTCACCGCTTCGTTGCGAAGTCGAGGGTCGGTGTCGGCGAGTGAATCGTCCAGCCGCCGTCGACCATGAGGATTTCCCCGGTCACGTAGGTGCTGCGCGCGAGATAGAGCAGCGCATCTGCAATGTCGTCCGGGCGGGCCGCGCGTCCGGCCGGGAGCAGCGCGCCCCAGTGTTCGTCGTACGCTGGATCGTCAGCCAGATTGCGCGCGTTGAGGGTCGGGCCGATGCCGATGGCGTTGACCGTGATCCGGTGGGGGCCGAGCTCGAGCGCGAGGCATCGCGCCATGTGGCGGAGCCCTGCCTTGGTAGCTCCGTACGCCGAGAGGAACGGAATGGCTTGCACGCCGGCGATCGACGAGGAGAACACGATCGTGCCAGGGGCGCGCTGGGCGATCATCTGTCGTGCCGCCGCTTGCGCGCCGAAGAACGAGCCCTTGAGGTTCAGGTTCGCGACCGTGTCCCATGCTTCCTCGGTGTAATCGAGGAACGCCCCCCACGAGGTCAGCCCGGCGTTGGCCACGAACAGGTCGAGTCGTCCGAACGCCTCGACCGCGCGCGCGATCATGGCGGTGTTCGCATCGACCAGCGAGCAGTCGCAATCGTGCGCGAGCGCCCGCCCTCCGGCGCGTGCGATCGCCTCGACCGTCGCGTCCGCGAGGGCCGGCTCCTCGTGGTGTGCGACCAGAACCGCCGCGCCGCGGCGTGCGAGTGCGGTGGCCATTGCTGCCCCGATCTCACGACTTGCGCCGGTCACGATGGCGACGCGCCCCGCCAGGTCGGGCGTGCCTGTCGTGTCGGTCGCCCGGGCTCCGTCCGTGTGTCGATCGTTCGCCATTGCGTCTCTCCTCGTGGTTAGATGGCCAGGTCCGAAAACGGCCAGTCCAGATCCTCGCCTGGGGATAGGGTCCATCGCATGAGCGAGATCATCCTGCATCATTACGACATGTCGCCCTACGCGGAGAAGGTCCGCGTGGCACTCGGCCTGAAGGGGCTGACCTGGCACTCGGTCCAGGTTCCAGTGGTGATGCCGAAACCCGAACTCACTGCGCTCACCGGCGGCTATCGCAAGACGCCGGTCCTGCAGATCGGGGCCGACGTGTATTGCGATACGACCGCCATCTTGCGTGTGCTCGAGCAGCGCTATCCTACGCCCTCACTCTATCCGGTGGCCGCGGCGGCGACCGTCCGGGCGCTGGAGGTGTGGGCGCAGGGGAATTTCGTCACCGCCGTGACCCTCTTCTTCGGGACCGGGGACGTTTTCTCGGAGGAGTTTCTCGCGGATCGGCGCAAGATGATTCCTGGCGGTATCAACGAGGATCTCGCTCGGGCCGTGGGGCCGTCGATGCGTGATCATCTTCGCTCCCGGCTCACCCTTCTGGAGCAGCAGCTCGAGGACGGCCGGCCGTATCTGCTGGGCGACGCTGCGAGCGCCGCTGATCTGGCCGCCTACCACCCGATCTGGTTTCTGTCGCGCAGTCCCCTCACCGAGGCGGCATTGGAGACCTTCGATCGTGTGCGGGGATGGCGCGACCGCATCGCCGGGTTCGGTCACGGCACCAGGAGCGAGATGGACCCGGAGGAGGCTCTCGAGGTGGCCCGACGCACCGTCTCGGCGACGTCGCCGACTTCCGATCCCGGGGACCCGATCGGTCGTCAGCCAGGCGATCAGGTGCAGGTGATGCCTGACGACTACGCGCGCGATCCTGTGGCGGGTGAACTCGTCGCGTCTGATGCGCACGAGATCGCCATCCGGCGCCACGATGCGCGTGCGGGTGAGGTCGTGGTGCACTTCCCGCGCGAAGGTTTTCTGACGCTGGCAGCCTGACGCATGACTCTCAGACGAACACACGGTGACACAGCGACGGCGACGATCGCGCATCTTCCGGCGGCGGGCGTGGATGCGAGCGCATCGCCGATCGCGTTGCAGCTCGATCCCGAGCGCTGCTACCGCGCGCTCATCAGCCGGGACGCGCGATTCGACGGCCGGTTCTTCATCGGCGTGACGAGTACGGGCGTGTACTGTCGCCCGGTCTGCCCGGCGCGCACGCCGAAGCGGGTGAATGTCCGCTTCTTCGCCTGTGCCGCCGCGGCCGAAGCCGCGGGTTTCCGGCCGTGCCTGCGGTGTCGGCCGGAGGCCTCACCCGGGACGCCTGCGTGGCTCGGAACATCGACGACAGTGTCGCGCGCGCTCCGCTACATCGCGGAGGGTGCGCTCGACGAAGGCTCTGTGGACGAGCTGGCGTCTCGGCTCGGTATCGGTGAGCGGCACCTGCGGCGCCTGTTCATCAAGCATCTCGGTGCGGCGCCACTTGCCGTCGCGCAGACGCAACGCGTGCATTTCGCGAAACGACTGATCAGTGAGACCAGCTTGCCGATGACACAGATCGCGATGGACGCCGGCTTTTCGAGCGTCCGTCGCTTCAACGCCGCAGTGCAGAAAGCGTATCGGCGCAATCCGACGACGCTTCGGCGCACGAAGACGCGCGAGCGTGTGGATGAAGAGAGGGGTGATCTCACCCTCCGCCTGGCATTTCGCCCCCCGTTGCCGTGGGATCTGATGATGGACTTCCTGCGCCTCCGGGCGATTCCGGGAGTGGAGCACGTCGGGCGTGACCTCTATCGGCGAAGCGTCGTCGTCGATGACACGCCGGGGATCATCGAAGTGCATCGACCGAACGGCGCGCCGTACTTGCAGCTGCGCGTGCCGATCAGGCTGTCCGGCGGACTGGCGACGATCGTGGCCAGCACCCGGCGGCTCTTCGATCTTGGCGCAGACCCTCGCCAGATCGGGGCGCAGCTCGCGCGTGACCGTGTGCTCGCTCGGCGCGTACGTCGGACGCCGGGTCTGCGCGTTCCCGGGGCGTGGGAGGGTTTCGAGATTGCCGTGCGGGCGATCGTCGGCCAGCAGGTCACGGTGAAGGGGGCGACCACGATCATGGGTCGACTGGTCGAGGGCCATGGCACGCTGTTGCCAGCGAGCGCCCGGAACGGCGTCACCCGTCTGTTTCCAACGGCCGAGCGGCTCGCGCAGGCGCGGCTCGGTCGTCTGGGTATGCCGGGGGCGCGCGCCGAGACGATTCGCACCCTGGCGCGCGCGGTGGTCAGCGGCGATCTTCGCCTGGACGCCTCGGAGGGGCTCGACACTACGGTCGCCACGCTTTCCGCGCTTCCCGGCATCGGGCCGTGGACCGCGCACTACATTGCGATGCGCGTGTTCGGTGAGCCGGATGCGTTTCCCGAAGGCGACCTCGGTTTGCGCCGTGCGTTGGTCCGTGGTCGCGTCGCCTCGACCCGCGAGTTGAGCACGCGCGCCGAGGCGTGGCGCCCCTGGCGCGCGTACGCTGCCATGTATCTGTGGTCTATTCCTTAAGGGGGACTCTGTCCCCCTTCTCCACGCGGCAAAGCCGCGCGGAGGCCTCATCCCCCGGCTCGCTGGCCGCTCGGCCGGGCGCTGCGCGCCCGGAGAAGGCGTCTTGGGTGGGACCTAGCTGCGAGATCTTGATGCGGGGAGCGCCCAGCCTTGCTGCCGTCGGTGGGGGTCGATAGCCTCCGGGGCTCGGAGGATCGATGGCGAGCGCATACGACTATGATCTCTTTACGATTGGGGCCGGTTCAGGAGGGGTGAGGGCGAGTCGCGTGGCGGCGGGTTCGGGCGCTCGCGTGGCGGTGGCGGAGGAACGGTATCTGGGTGGGACGTGCGTCAACGTCGGATGCATTCCGAAGAAGCTGCTGGTGTACGCGTCGCACTTCGCCGAGGATTTCGAGGACGCAGCAGGCTTCGGCTGGACGGTGGGCGAGCGTCGCTTCGATTGGGCGCGGCTGATCGCGAACAAGAACCAGGAGATCGAGCGTCTGAACGGCGTCTACAAGCGATTGCTCGACCAGGCCGGAGTCACGCACATCGAAGGGCGGGCACGGCTCGTCGATGCCCATACGGTGCAGGTCGGCGAGCAGCGCCATACCGCCGAGCATATTCTGGTCGCGACCGGAGGTTGGCCGAGTCTGCCCGAGATTCCCGGCATCGAGCACGCCATCAGCTCGAACGAGGCCTTCTTTCTCCCGCACCTTCCCGAGCGCGTCATCGTCGTTGGCGGTGGATATATCGCCGTCGAGTTTGCGGGCATCTTCCACGGGCAGGGCGCGGCCGTGACGCAGCTGTACCGGGGTCCTTTGTTCCTGCGTGGGTTCGACGAGGACGTGCGTCAGGCGTTGTCGCGGGAGATCGGGAAGAGCGGTATCGATCTCCGCTTCGATACCAACGTCACGCGGATCGACGAAGCCGCGGGCGGTCTCCGTGCCACCCTCACTGACGGGAGTACGCTCGACGCGGATTGCATCCTCTATGCGACCGGACGCCGGCCGCTGACCGACGACCTCGGACTCGAGGCCGCCGGCGTGGCCCTCGACGCCAAAGGGGCGATCACCGTCGACGACTACTCACGGACCAACGTCGAGAGTATCTGGGCGATCGGCGACGTCACCGATCGAGTGAATCTGACACCGGTCGCGATTCACGAGGCCATGGCGTTCGTGCGTACCGTGTTCGGTGGCACCCCGACCAAGCCCGATCACGAAGACATTGCGTCAGCCGTGTTCAGCCAACCACCGATCGGCACCGTAGGCCTCACCGAGGCCGAGGCGCGTACGCGCTACGGCGAGATCGACGTCTACCGATCGTCGTTCCGGCCCCTCAAGCACACGCTCACAGGCCGGGACACGCAGAGCCTGCTCAAGCTCATCGTCGATCGGGCGAGTGATCGTGTGGTCGGGTGCCACATGGTCGGCCCCGAGGCGGGCGAGATCATTCAGGGCTTCGCCGTGGCGCTCAAGTGTCGAGCGACCAAGGCACAGTTCGACGCGACGATCGGCATCCACCCGACCACCGCGGAAGAGTTCGTGACGATGCGTGAGGTTGTCGCGGAGTAGTGGGGGCAGAAGTGTGGTGCGACAACGCGTAGCTCACGCTAGCGTCGTGCCATCGCTTCGTCCCGCAGCAGATAGCGTGAGAGCATCGTCGCGATTTCCCCAGCTGTGCGGTCGACATCGTCCCCGGGGGCGATTCCGTAGAGCATTCCCTCCGCGGCATTGAGCACCAACCATAGGGCTTCGTCGAGATCCTCGACACGAAGCTCGTCGCGATGAGCCTCCACGATGGTGTGGAGTAGTGCGTGCAGCTCGGCCTTCGCTCTGCCGGATCGCCCGCGCACGCCCGCATCCGGAACTTGCTCGAGCAGTCGAAGGATCTCGAGGCCGAGAGGCCAGGCGCGCAGGCCGACCGTCACCAGTCGCCGGGTGACCTCTTGCAGCGGTAGCGAGGCATCGACCGGATCGCTGCGCACAGCGTCGACGACGATCCCGAAGAAGCGGTCGATCAGTGCGTCGAAGATTGCATTCTTGTCGTCGAAGTACTGGTAGATACTGCCCACGCTGACGCCGGCCCGCAGCGCGATGCGATTGGTCGTCGCCCGTGCGTAGCCCTCCCGCACCAGGACCTGAGCAGCGGCGTCCAGGATGACCCCGGCCGTCTCTTCGGATCTTCGTTGTTTTGGCAGTCTTCTCGCTGGCTTAGGTGAACGTTTCGGCATGCTGTGCCTGTCGTACTGAACGCGAGTTGAGAGATACGAGTAATATCTCATATTCTGACCGCGGAGTCACAGGGGAGATCGATATGTCCGAAGTCACTCGCGCCTACGAACTGGTCGGCCCGGCGCTGCGCCAGCAGGGCGTGGATGTCGTGTTCTTCATGATGGGGCTCGGAGGGCCACACTCGCCGCCGGTGCAGTCGTGCGTCGCAGCGGGCATTCGCACGATCTACGTGCGCCACGAAGAGGCGGCGGCAATGATGGCACATGCGTACGCGCGCATGACCGGGAAACCGGGGGTCTGCATGACACCGCTCGGGCCGGCTACGACAAACGCGCTGACGGGCATCGTCAACGCGTGGGCCGATGCCTCGCCGGTCGTGCTGATCGGCGGCGGTCATGGGCTGAACGATACCGGTCGCGAGGCCTATCAGGAGCAGGACGAGATCGCGATGTTCCGCCCGGTGACGAAAGACGCGACACGGGTCGAGGTGCCCGAACGGATCCCCGAGTTGGTGGGGCGCGCGTTCCATCTGGCGCAGAGTGGTCGCCGTGGCCCAGTGTACCTGGAGCTTCCCCTCGACGTGATTCACAAGCGCGTCAAGCCCGAGCGCGTCAGCTGGCCAGACCACTGGATCGATGCCCCGCGCCCCGCTGCGAATTCCGAGCAACTCGAGTCATTGCGCGGGCTCATCACGGCCTCATCCCGTCCGCTGGTGCTCTCTGGCAGCGGTATCATCTGGTCGGGTGCGCAGTCGGCGTTGGCCGAGTTCGTACACGGCTCGGGCATTCCGCTGATCACGACTCCGCAATCGCGTGGGGTGGTGCCGGAGGACGACCCGTTGGTTCTCACCGGGGCCCGCTCGCCAGCGATGAAGAACGCGGATCTCGTGCTGGTGATAGGCACGCGTGCGAACTGGATCAACGCGCACCTTCAGCCACCGCGTTTCTCGAAGGATGCGCAGCTCGTGGTGGTGAACCTCGATCCGGAAGAGATCGGACGGGGTCGAGTGCCGACGCTCGGCATTCAAGGTGACGCACGCGTCGTGCTCGAGCAGATGACGGCACTCGCGAAGCCTCCGAAGAGCCGGTGGCAGCCGTGGGTCGACGGTCTCGCGGCGGAGGATCAGTCGCGGGCGGACCAGAATGAAGTCGAAGCCGCAAACGCCGCAGTTCCGATTCACCCGCAGCGCCTCTGTCTCGAGATTCGGGATTTTCTGCCGCGCGACGCGGTATTCGTCGTGGATGGACACGAGATTCTCGAGTTCGCCCGACGAACGGTGCCGTCCTACACGACAGGTGGCTACGTCACGACCGGGCCCAACGGCTGTATGGGCGTTGGTGTCCCCATGGCGATCGGTGCGAAGGTGGCTGCGCCCGACCGCGATGTCGTCGTCTTCATGGGTGACGGCGGGTTCGGGTGGAACGGGCTCGAGTTCGACACGGCGCTGCGGCATGAGATTCCCATCGTGGGTATCGTGGGCAACAACGCCGGCTTCACGGCTCGGCCCACTGCCGGCGAAGGCGGGGGGCGCGAGCTTGGTTTCCAACGCTACGACAAAGTGGTGGAAGCGCTCGGCGGATACGGCGAGTTCGTGGAGCATCCTGACGAGATTCGTCCGGCACTCGATCGTGCGTTGGCTTCTGGACGCCCCGCCCTCGTCAACGTGTGCATCGATCCTGACATTCCAGCCTCGGGCGGACTGCTGGGCGCGCTCGGGAGTACACAGGCGACACCTGCGAAGGCCTGAGCCTGGATCCGGCGCACGCCACCCCTCTCGTCCATGCGAGGCGTCGCGCCTCTAGCCGCCGGACGCGCGTTCGACGTGGCCGCCGAACTTTTCACGCATGGCCGACAGTACCTTCTCGGCGAACGTGTGGTCCTGACGTGAGCGGAAGCGCGCGTAGAGCGAGGCCGTCAGGACGTCGGCCGGCACCGCTTCTTCGACGGCGGCCATGATCGTCCAGCGTCCCTCGCCCGAGTCGGCCACATGCCCGCTGTAGTTCGACAGCGTTCCGTTCTCGAGCAGGGCGTGGGCGACGAGGTCGAGCAGCCACGAGCTGACGACACTGCCGCGCCGCCAAACTTCGGCAATGTCGGCGATGTTCAGGTCGTAGCGGATCTCTTCGGGTAGCTCGGTGGAGTTCGCGTTCTTGAAGATGTCGAATCCCTCGGCGTAGGCCTGCATCAGGCCGTACTCGATGCCGTTGTGGACCATCTTCACGAAATGCCCGGCACCGACGGGGCCGCAATAGAGGTAGCCCTCTTCGGCCGTGCCGCTGGCCTGCTCACGTCCTGGGGTTCGCGGGATTTCGTCGCCGCGTCCCGGGGCAAGCGTTTTCAGGATCGGGTCGAGATGATCGACGGCCTCGCGGGGGCCGCCAATCATCATGCAGTAGCCGCGCTCCAGGCCCCAGACGCCGCCGCTGGTCCCGACGTCGACGTACCGGATGCCAGAGCGGCTGAGTGACTTGCTGCGGCGCACGTCGTCTTTGAAGTACGAGTTGCCGCCGTCGATGATGATGTCGTCCTGCTGCATGCGCTCGGCGAGTGCGGAGACCGTCTCTTCGGTCGCATCGCCCGAGGGCACCATGACCCAGGCGATCCGTGGAGAGCCGAGCTTGCCGACGAAGTCATCGAGTGAGGTCGAAGCTTCGGCGCCTTCTGCGGCGATCTTCTCGACGTTTGCCGGATCGCGATCGAAGACGACGCATTCGTGCCCACCCCGCATCAGTCGACGGACCATGTTTGCGCCCATCCGCCCCAGCCCGATCATGCCAATCTTCATGTCCGCCTCCCGTAGCGACCGATTCGATGTTGCGTGCGTCGAGATCGCTCCCACGCGAGCCTCGGTGCACCTTGCAAGAGTGGCACAGTCGATGCGTTGTTGCTATGCGCGTTTTCATGCAGGGCGGGCATGTCCGGGAGGGATTCGTCGGTGCGATCGGCAACTCACCGATGATTCGTCTGCGCCACCTCTCGGAGCGAACAGGCTGCACGATTCTCGGTAAGGCCGAGTTCGCGAACCCGGGTGGGTCGGTGAAGGATCGCGCCGCCCTCTACATCGTGCGGGACGCCGAGCAGGCCGGGCGGCTACGGCCTGGAGGCGTGATCGTCGAGGGGACGGCCGGCAACACGGGGATCGGCCTCAGCCTGGTCGCGAACGCGCTCGGCTACCGGACCGTCGTCGTGATGCCCGAGACTCAGAGCCAGGAGAAGCGGGATGCGTTGCGCGTGTGCGGTGCCGATCTTCGGCTCGTGCCCGCGGCGCCGTACAAGGATCCCGCGAACTACGTCCGATATTCGGAGCGCCTTGCGGGCGAACTCGCTGCGACGGAAGCGCACGGTGCCATCTGGGCCAATCAGTTCGACAATGTCGCCAATCGTCGGGCGCACTACGAGACGACCGGGCCCGAGATCTGGGAGCAGACCGCGGGCCGCATCGACGGTTTCGTGTCGGCCGTCGGTACCGGGGGCACCATCGCCGGGGTCGGGATGCGACTCAAGGAATACAACGCGGACATACGCATCGCGCTTGCCGATCCGCTGGGCTCGGCGATCTACCATCACTACGCGCACGGCGAGTTGCGGGCCGAGGGCAGCTCCATCACCGAAGGCATTGGCCAAGGGCGGATCACCCAGAATCTCGAGGGCGCACCCATCGACGATTGGTTTCAGATTCCGGATGCCGAAGCGCTGCCCCTGATCTTCGACCTGCTCCAACGCGAGGGACTGTGCGTCGGTGGCTCGACCGGCATCAATCTCGCGGGCGCGGTGCGTCTTGCCGAGCGGCTCGGTCCCGGACACACCATCGTTACGCTCCTTTGCGACAGCGGGCAGCGTTACCAGAGTAAGTTGTTCAATCCCGCGTTTCTTCGTGAGAAGGAGTTGCCGGTTCCGGCGTGGCTCGCGTAGTCGTGAGGGGGTGCACCTCCCACGTGCGTCCGCGATCCCAGCTTTGCAGATGCAGTCCTGCGGCGTGTGTGAAGCTCGCGGAGTGTGCCTCGAACGAGATCCGTCCGGACGCTGCGTCCACGGCCAAGGCTTCGACGCGCGGTCTGCGGTCGTCCTGGAAGTCGTAGTAGCGACAGTCGGCCGTACCCTGGGGACGGCAGTGGCGCGGCTTTGGCACTGGATCGATCATCGCCGGTGGCAGGGTCGTAGGGTCCCAGACGCCGAAGCTGCCACACGCATCGAAGCTCACCCGGACGGTCGTGCCGAGGACCACCAGCGTCGTATCGTCGATGACGACGTAGCTGCCGCGCTCGCGTGTCGTGACCTCTTTCGCACTCGCGGACCCGAGCGCGCCGCCGCCTGCGAGGCGACGCCACCCGGCGTCCTGGAAGGTGCTCGCCTCGCGATCGGCCGTCGCCTCGGATCCGCAGAGCACCGAGAACTCCTCTCCTTGATAGTGGAGAAACAGGTGTCGGTCGTAGCGCACGAGTTTCAGGCGGAAGATCGGGCCGTCGTGGAAGACGGTCTCGTCGAGGCGCCGTCCGTCCTGGCAGGCTGACGCGCCGAGTACGAGTGCGGCGAGTGCTACCCGCAGCCCCGTCGCCTTCCTGCGTGCCATGCGGTCAGCGTGCCGTCAGGACGCCCGTCTCGAGATCGAGATCGAAGACCAGAATGAAGATGAACGTGCCGACAGGCCCCTCGCATGAGGGCAGGCACGTCACGATCTTGACGAACCGCGGATCATCCGGGTTGAACTCGTAGTCGAAGGTGCCGAACGGTCCTCCAAAGAGACTCTTCGCGTTCAGGAGGCCGAGGCTTCCGTCGAGTGGGCCTTCGAATGCGGAGGTGTCGATGCTGACCTTGTCGTAGATGAAGTCGACGGCGGCCTCCTGCCCGAGCGAGGTCAAGACCGTGCCGTCGAAGGCGGGGCCGGTGAGAGTGGACGAGAGGGCGAGCGAGGCGTCGAGTACGATGGTGCGTTCGCGGTCGAGGTCGGTACATTCGAGTGTCGGACTCAGTTGCCCGCTATCGGCGGCGCCGGTGCCGGTGCAGACGAGGTTGCCGGAGCGGCACGCGTCGTAGGTCAGACTGCCGTTGTCGAAGCTCACGGTGCCGCCGCTCGGACACGTGGCTTCTACCGGTGCGGTTTGTGTCGTGACGTCCTCCGCGGCCGGTGCGCCATCGGGGATCGCCGCCGCCCCGATGCGCAGCAGCCGGGTCAAGGTATCGCTGCTCCGGAAGGCGTCGAGGGTTTGGAAGTCCTGGGCATCGAACTCGAAGAAGCTCTCGTGCAGGATGACCTCGGACGTGAACTCGCCGAAGTCACAGGCGGCGGGTGCCGGTGGGCAGCCGTCGGCGACCTGGCACGAGAAGCGACGCTGCGCGGTGCCGGCCAGGTATTCGCAGACGATGAACTTCGGTGGCGAGCCATCCGGGAAGAAGACGTTGCCGGTGAGCGCGAGATCGTCCTCGAAGCGCGTGATTGCAAAGCGCTGATCCTCGAGATCCTTGTTGATGAATCGTCGCGTCTCGTCGGGTGAGAACTGCACCGCGCGCGGCGCGAAGCGACAGGGCTCGGGGGGGATCGCTGGCGGCTCGGTCTCACCCTCCTCGTCGTCGGACGGCGTGAAGAAGTCGGCCGGGAGCGTGACCGGTACCTGGAAGTTGCCGAACGCGCATCCCTCTTCTCGGCAGGCGTCCGAGACCGCGCACGAGTACTCGTTCGGCGTCGGCAGCGGATCGCAGATGATGAACTTCGGCGTCCGGCAATCCTGGAAGAAGACGTTGCCGGTGACCGTCCCATCCGGCTCACGAATGATGGCGAATCGTTCCTGACCGACGTCTTTGATGACGAAGGTAAAACGCCCGTCCGGCGAGAACTGCACCCCCCGAGGCGCCGCCGCGCCGCTGCTCGCTCCCAGGACCACGCCCAGCACGACGGCAATACAGATCGTCCTTCTCACGATGACCTCCCCCCAACAACACCCAAACTCCCGCTACCAGTGCCCAAGGGGCTCGGTCAACCATTTCCGTTCTGTGTTGGAGCGGTCGGTCAGTTCCGGATGTCGATCGAGATGAAGACCAGGCGCTGGCTTGCTTCCGCGATATCCGCAGCGACGGGTTGTCCGTCCGGGTCGAGCGCAACTCCGGCGTGAGATGCATCGCGCGGCGTAGCGATCAGGAAGTCACGCAGGGCGGTCTGCACCCGTGTCGAGCCGTCCGTCAGGACGGTCGGCGTTCCGACGAGGGTACGGCCCGCGAGCGTCAGCCCCACCTCGTCACCTTGCGCGAGATTACGCCACCAGTTGGACCGCCTCTCGGTGAAGCAATGTACGTGACCATCGACGGCGTGGTAGCTCACCGGCTTCGAATAGCTCTTGCCGCTCTTTCGGCCTTGGAACTCCAGGAGCAGGGTGTTGCTGCTCATGAGAGCGTGAGCCGGTGAACGCAGCAGAAACTTCACGACCGGATTGATGACCGCGTAGAGTGCTTGGCTCACGCGCGTACCGAGCCGCTCTGCACGCCCTTGGCCGTCGCGGCGAGGAGTTCCACGATCTGGTCGATGTCTTCCCGGATATCGCCGACGGTTGGATCATCGTCTTCGAGTTGCATTGTTCAGTCCCCCTGTTGATCGGGTCAGCCCCCGGTGCGGATTCTCGTCGGATCGAGGGTCAGTAGACAGAAAGCGTCGCGCGCGCTTCGCCAGAGCTCGAACGTCTCTCGCCGTGCGGGATCTTCGAGGTCCCAGTACCGGGGCGCGAGCCGCTCGGCCAACTCGAAGCCGCCGGTGTCGCTGATCGACACGAGGCCGTCGAACGCCACCCACCGTTCCGACTCGTCGATACGGTTCGTCACGAGTACCGATGCTCTCGGGTCGCGGCGGAGACGGCGAACTTTCGGCGTGTAGTCGCCGGCGAACATCTTCACGACCTTGCCGTCCCAGTCGAACCAGACCGGAACGCCCATGGGCGTTCCCTCCTGGCGATTGCTCAGGAGGACAGCAAGCCTCGGCGTGGCGAGAAACTCGTCTCTGCTCTCGTCGTTCTCGAAGTAGTTCGCATTCGGCATGAGGCGTGTTTGTGACATATCGGCCGATACGTTACAAGTCCTTTCCCCGAACGAAGAAGGCAAACGCATCGGCTCCGGCGGCGAGGTGGGGCGCTGCGGGAAGCGTTCGTGATCCGCTCGGTGCCCGTGCGCGTGGCGTTGCGCGGGGGGGAGCGCTAGAGTGCGGGCATGAAGGTAACGCGGTTCGGGCACGCCAGTGTGAACATTTCCGAGAAGCTCGACGACTGTCATCGCTTCTATTCCGAGGTGCTGGGGCTCGACACCACACCGCGGAACAACGCCGCGACGATGATTCCGGGGCATTGGTTCGTGGTGGGGGATACGCAGATCCACTTGATTGATCATCCGTTCGATGGTGCGAAGCTGAATCCGATTGGTCCGCACTATGCCGTGATGGTGGACGACATCGCCGCGGCGGTCGCGGAGCTCGAGGCGGCGAAGATCGAGTTCCTCCGGCTTGGCGAGGGGCGTGATGCGCAGGTCTGGATTACCGACCCGGCGGGGAACACGATCGAGCTGGGGCAGGATCCCGACTGCTGAACGGCGCGCGCGCGTTCTTCCGAGGTTGCGTTACTACGCCGGGCTGGTTGCTGACCCCAGCGCGGTCAGATCGGCGTTGCCGCCCGAGAGGATCGCAACGATTGGCTCGCGTGCGGTTGGCACCCTTCCGTGCATGAGGGCGGCGAGCGTTGCGGCCCCTGAGGGCTCGACCACCAGCTTTTCGCGTTCGAGTAGATGGCGCGTCGCCTCCAGAATCTCGACGTCGGTAACGACGACGATGTCGTCGATGCGCGCCTGCATGTGCGCGAACGTGCGCTCCGAGATCGCCAGTGGCTTCAATCCGTCGGCGATCGTATCGACGGTCTCGAGGGTGACGACGCGGCCCGCTTGTCGTGAGCGCATGGCCGCGCACGCGCCCACAGGCTCGACGCCGATGATCGTCGCGTGCGGGCAGAGTGCCCGGATGACGGTGGCGACGCCCGAGATCAAACCGCCGCCTCCGATCGGTACCAGCACGGTCCCAACCTCGGGCAGGTCTTCCGCGATCTCGAGGCCACAGGTTCCCTGCCCCGCAATGAGTTCCGGATCGTCGAACGGTGGGATCAGTAGCAGGTCGTGTTCGGCGGCGAGTTGCTCAGCGCGCTCACGGATCGCCAGCGACGTCGTTCCGCCGAAGACGACCTCGGCCCCGTAGCCCCTGGTCGCTTCCACTTTGTGCGCAAGCGCCTGGTCGAGGGTTACGACTGTTGCGCGGGCACCGATCGTGGCCGCGGCCAGGGCGACGCCCTGTGCATGGTTTCCGGATGAATACGCGATGACGCCGCGGCGGCGCGCGTCGTCCGCGTGCGCGCGGATCTTGTTGCTGGCGCCGCGGATCTTGAACGAGCCCGTGCGCTGCAGACTCTCGGGTTTGAGGATGACACGCCGGCCGAGATCGGCTTTGAGGGGCAGGAGCGGTGTCCGAACGATGCCGTCGGCGATGCGCTGGTGTGCAGCCCGGACGTCTTCGAGCTCGATCAGTGGATGACCCATGCCGGGCATGGCTAGCAGAATCGTCTGTGCGGTAGAATGCGCGAGCATGCGACCGCTCACACGCTACCTCGTACTGCAGCTTCCTGGCTGGGCGGTCGCCGCCGCCCTGCTCGTCTGGCTGTGGCCGTCGACTGGTCTTGACCCGCTGGCGGGCGCCGGGGTGTTCGCGCTCTGGGTCGCCAAGGACTTCGCGATCTTTCCGTTGATTCGCGTGGGCTACGAGCCCGGGAAGACCGGCGTGGAGCAGCTGATCGGCCTCGAGGCAGTCGTGAGCCGGCCGATCAGTCCGGTGGGGCATGTGCGCGTGCGAGGCGAGCGCTGGCGGGCCGAGCTTGCGCCGGGGGAGTCGCCGATATCCGAAGGGGTAATCGTCGAGATCAAGAGCGCCTCCGGGCTGACGCTCTCGGTTGCGCGTCGGGACTGAAGCGCCCGGTGGACGAGTTGACAGAACCCGGCGCGGCGTGCGCAATCGGCTCGTGACGACGACCAAGCGGTTCGAGGGACGCGTAGCGCTGGTCACGGGAGCCGCCAGCGGCATCGGGCGGGCGACCGCGCTCCGGTTTGCTGACGAAGGTGCGGCGGTTGCGGTCGTCGATCGCGACAGTGCTGGTATCGAGAGTACGGTCGCGGCGATTACGGCGGCGGACGGCCGTGCCGCCGGGTTCGAATGCGACGTGTCGGTGAGCGCCCGGGTGACGGCGCTGGTTCCGGAGATCGAACGCGCGCTCGCGCCGGTCGATGTGCTTGCCAACGTCGCTGGTATCGGAGACACCGCCGGCCGCGAGGGGATCGAAGGCGTGGACGACGCGCGCTGGAGTCTCGTCCTGGCGGTCAACCTGAATGGTCCGTTCTACCTCTGTCGCACCGTACTGCCCGGTATGGCTGCGCGCGGTCGCGGCGCGGTCGTCAACGTGTCCTCGTTGGCGGGACGCTCGAAGAGTGCGAACGGCGGTCTGGCGTATACCGCGAGCAAAGCCGGGTTGCTCGGGCTCACGCGCCATCTCGCCTTCGACTACGGCCAGCGCGGCGTTCGCGTGAACGCGATCTGCCCTGGTGGCGTCGATACGCCGATGATTCGCGCCGGGGGACCGGCAGCCGCGGAGTCCGAGGCTGAGGCGCAGGAGCGCCGGCAACGGATCGCAGCGTATGGATGGTTCATGCCGATCAAGCGCCTCTCTTCCCCCGATGAGCAAGCCGCGGCGATCGCCTTTCTCGCGTCGGACGACGCGTCGTACATCAACGGGGTGTCGCTCGACGTCAACGGCGGCCTCTACATGGCCTGACGGCGGCCGCGTGGCGTCCGTATCTTTCAGGAGGTAGCTCGTGTCTGACACACTTGGTTATCGCAGAGTGTTTGGCCTGATCGTCCCGGACTTCAACGTCGCGGTGCAGTCCGAGCTGGACATGTTGCGTCCAGCGGACGTCAGCAACCAGACCGCGCGCTTCGCGCTCGACGCGACCGTGCTCGAGAACGTCGTGGCAGCGGCGGAGCGGCTGACGCCGTGCCACCCGAGCGCCCTCTTGGTCGGTCTGTCGACCGAAATGTTTCCCGGCGGGCTCGATTTGTTGCGCCAGGGCGCCGATGACGTTGCGGCGAAAACCGGGCTTCCCGTCTATACCGCGTCCCACGCCACGCAGGTGGCGCTTCGTGCGATGGGCATTCGCACGATCAGTATCGTCACGCCCTTCGATGCTGACGGCAACACGCACGTGCGTGCGGCATTCGAGGCCGCCGACTTCTCAGTTGTCGGTATCGAGGGACTCGAATGCGCGAGCTTCGACGTCATCGCCCAGACAAAGATCGACGCCGTGCAGCGCGCCTTCGCGAGCGCGGATCGTCCGGAGGCCGAGGCGATCGTGCACGTAGGCACGGGTCTGCCACTGGTGCGTCTGATCGACGATCTCGAACGCAACCTGGCGAAACCAGTGATCGCGTGCAACGCGGCGATGTATTGGCAGGCGCTACGTGAGACCGGCGTCGACGACGAGATCGTCGGCTACGGTCGTCTGCTCGCCGAGCACTGAGTCGCTCCCCACATTACCCGGAGCGGGCTGACCGCCCCCGTGGACCCTAGTCGCCCTTCTGCTTCGTCTTCTTGATGATGGTGAGGCTCCAGCTCGCGTTTGGCACGGTGCCGTCGAGGCCACGCTCGAGGACGGCCGCGGTGCAACTGAGTTTCGCCGAGGTGGCGACGACGCGACCCGAGCGGGGAGCATTCGAGTCGGCCAGGCCGAAGGTCCCTTCGCTGAGGGTCGTTCCCTGGGTGGACACGACTTTGGTTTCGCCCGGGCCCAGCGCGGTGCCGACCCCAATGATGTTTTCTGCATCGCCGCCGGCCGCTGGAAAGTATTGGACGGTGAATCGGGCATCCTTGGCTTTTTCGAGGGACGTGCAGGTGACGGCGGTCGCCAGCAGCGTGCTCGCGACGACTCCGGGGATCGTGTAGACGTGCTTGCTCTTCTTGCCGTCGAGTATCGGGAGGGGGCTGTCTACGACTCCGGCCATGGCGGAAGCGGACAGCACCGTTCCCATGAGGCTGGCCAGAGCAGTCAGGCGAATAGCATTCATGTGTGAGTCTCCGTTCCGGACGCTCAACTGGCGGCCGCGGTTGTTCCAACGTCGTTCTTGAGCGTCGGCAATACGTCGGTCGCGAACAGACGCATGCTCTTCTCGGCGACGTCGAGTGACGTGCCCGAGAACTTCGCGCATACGCTGAGCTCGAAATCTCCCACAACGGCGCGCCGGCGCTCGAGGCGATCGAGGATCATCTGCGGAGTGCCCCACGACTGGCAGTCGACGTAGGCCTGCGACATGTCCTCGAGGCCGAGCTCGCGTAGCATATCGACGGCCTCGCCGTACGAGCTATAGGCCTTGCTGTCTTTGAAGTGCTGGCCGGTGAGCTCGTAGTGGCCCATGACCGAGACGAAGTAGCCGGCGATGTGTTGCAGGGCGAGCTCGCGAGCGCGGTCGGCGCTCTCGTCACAGATCATGAAGTCGCAGAAGCGCGTCGGGGACGGTGTACGGTTGTGGTGCTTCCGGAACTCGACGCCGTAGGCGTCGATCGCTTCTTTCACCATTTCGTCGGGACGGCTCGAGAAGAGCACCATGTTGGCGCCGAGCTTCGCGGCCTGCAGGACCGAGTCGGGTGACATGGCGACGGCGTACAGACGATCGCTGAATGAGCCGCGCGGCGCCGGGCGGATCTCGGTGCGCGCCTGCTGATAGTACTTGCCTTCGTGCGCCTCCATGACGCCCGTCTCAAGGGCGCCGAGAATCATCGCCGCCGCCTCGTCGAAGCGATCGCGCGATTCCTCCATCTCGATCCCGAAGCCGGCGTACTCGCGTCGGGCGAGCCCACGGCCCATGCCGAAGATCGCGCGTCCCCCGCTCAAATGATCGAGCAGGATCATCTTCTCGGCGACCCGTAGCGGATGGTTCCAGGGCAGAATGACGGCGCCGGTCGCGAGCTTGATGGTCGAGGTCTTGGCGGCCAGGTAGCTCAGGAGTTGCATGTTGTCGGGACACGACGAGTAGTCGGTGAAGTGATGCTCGACCGGCCAGATTTCGTCGAAGCCGAGTGGCTCGGCAAGCTCCGCGATGTGAAGCTCTTCCGCCACCATCTGGCCATCGCTGATCAGGTTGCCGTGATTCTGAAAGATGATCTGTAAGCCGACCTTCATTCGGATTTCGCCCCCGTGCGCGCGCGCGCTGGCGCGCCCGTGCTCCGATGGGCGTCGCCCCGCGAAGCGCGGTTCGCGGGGCTCCCGCTGTCCAGAGCAAAGGCGTGTCTGACGTACGCGCGGAATGAATTCTGGGATGACCGAGTAGCACAAGTGCCGCGTGGAAGTGAACGCATCGGAGGGGGGTCAGTCGATGGAGGGGCGTGTCGTAGCGCGGCGGGTCCAGAGGTCGGTGCTGAAGACGGCTACGCCGATCCAGATGCAGGCGAAGGCGCGAAGATGGAGGGGCGTGAAGGGCTCGCCGTACACGAAGACAGCGAGCAGGAAGTGGCCGGTCGGCGCCAGATACTGGAGGAATCCGAGGGTCGTCAGGGGCAGCCGGCGTGCCGCGTTGGCGAACCAGAGGAGCGGGCAGGCGGTGATGATGCCGGTGGCGGCGAGTAGCAGCTCGGTCTCTCCTATGCTGGTGGTGAAGTGTCCCCTCCCCGCCAGCGCGAGGAACGCGATGTAGGCCAGGGCTGGAGGGGCGGCCATTCCCGCTTCGAGCGTCGAGCCGAGCAGGGCGTCGATGGGGGCGATCTTGCGGACCAGGCCGTACAATCCGAACGAGCACGCCAGCACGAGCGAGATCCACGGGAATTCACTCGATTGGGTCGCGAGCTGGAGGACGCCGACGACGCTGAGCGCCATGGCGAGCCACTGCGCCGGCCGGAGACGCTCGCCGATCACGAGCATGCCGAGGAACACGCTTACGAGCGGGTTCAGGAAATAGCCGAGGCTCGCCTGCAGGACGCGTTCGGTCGCCATGGCGTAGATGAAGGTGAGCCAGTTGCAGGCGAGCAGCGCGCTGCTGACCGCGAACACCGCGAGCGTTCGACGTGCACGGAGCGCCCGCCCCATGTCGCGGACGCGCCCGCGAACGATCAGCAGCGCCGCGAACACTACGAATCCCCAGGCCATACGTTGGGCCAGGAGTTCGTCGGCTGGTACGTGGGTCAGTTGCTTCCAGAAGATCGGAACCGCGCCCCACCAACCGTAGGCGAGTACTGCGTAGAGGAGCCCGAGCGCTTCGGTGCGGGTCTCCGGGCGCGCGTCGATGGGAGAGGTATCGCTCACACGATCGACGGACCGGGCGCAGGCGGACCGCGCAGAATGTCGGCGATGATCTCGAGCCCGCGCTCGAGTGTTGCGCGGGTCGGTGCGGCGCTCAGACTGACGCGCACCGCGTGCGGTACCTCCTCGCGTCCGACGGCGAACGCTTCCGCGGGTGCGACCAGCACGCCGCGGCGTCGCGCTTCTTGCGTGAAGCCTTCGCTTCGCCATGGCGCCGGGAGCTCGAGCCAGATGTGAAACGCGTGCGGCTGTGCCCGGTACGTCAGATGCCCGAGGATGCGGCGGGCGATGGTCTGGCGCGCGGCCGCTTCCTGGCGCTTGCGTTCGACGATCCGGTCGGCTGTGCCGTCCTCAATCCAGGTGGCGGCGATCTCGGCGGTGAGCGGTGTGGCCATCCAGATCGTCGCCCAGATGCCGAGCGCGAGTTGTTCGACCATCGCGGGCGGGGCGATCAGGAAGCCGATCCGGAGCGCCCCTGCGATCGCCTTCGAGGTGCTGGCGATGTAGTAGCCGCGCTCCGGCGCGAAGTGCGACAGGGGCGGCGGTGCGTCCGGAACGAGGATGCGATGCACGTCGTCTTCGACGATCGCGAGATCGTGCTCGCGCGCGATGGCGACGATCTCCCGGCGCCGTCCCTCGGAGAGCACGCCGGCCGTTGGGTTCTGCAGGCTCGGCATCAGGTACAGTGCCTTGGCGCTTTCAGTGCGGAGGGCGCCCGCGAGCGCGTCGGGGCGGATGCCTTCGGCATCCATGGCCACACCCTCGGGTCGAAAGTGCAGCAACCCGGCCAATGTTCGCATGCCGGGGAATGTCAGCGACTCGGTGAGAATCCGATCGCCGGGAGCGGCGAGTGTCGCGAGCGCGACCGTCACCGCGTGCTGTGCGCCGGCGCAGACCAGGACGTGGTCCGGGCTGGCGTCGAGTCCGAAGCGTTTTGCCCATGCGGCCCCGGCCGCTCGATGCCGCGCCGCGCCCGCGTGTGGTTGATAGTGGAGCAGCGCTCCGAGATCGGGACGTTCGGCGAGTGCATGCAGCGCGCTCGCCAGATCCGGGTCGCGCTCGTACACGGGAAGGTTCAAGCTGAGGTCGATCGTTGTCTCGCCTGGCGGAGCGTCGGCAACGCCGAGCACGATCGATGGATGTGAGGCATCGCCGACGAACGTGCCGCGCCCGACGATGCCGTGGATCAAGCCACGACGCTCGGCCTCGGTGTAGGCGCGGGTAATCGTGCCGACGGCTACGCCGAGGGTATCGGCGAGCTCGCGGTGCGTCGGCAGCCGTTCGCCGTCCTGCAAACGGCCGCCTCGGATATCCGCCGCGAGCGCGTTTGCGATCGCGAGGTACCGCGGCTCACCGCTTTCTGCCATCGCCGGTTCCCAGATTGTCATAGGTACAATAAATACATTGACTTAGTCGTGGAGGTCAACAATGTTCGTCCAGGTCACGGAATATTGGAGAAACCCATGTTAAGTCAAAGGGAATGTACTAAGACAATATCAAGTCACAATGTTCGGCGCCCAACCTTGGACCCGGACAATTGGGACGAGGTGCGAGCCCTCGGACACCGGATGCTGGACGACACGTTCGATTGGCTCGCCTCGGTACGAGATCGTCCGGTCTGGCAGCCGATGTCTTCCGAAGCGCGGGCGCTGCTCGACGCGCCCCTGCCGATCGAGGGGGAGGACGCGGCCACCGTCTACGGGCAGTTCCTCCGCGCTGTCCGTGCCTTTCCGCTCGGCAATGTGCATCCGCGCTTCTGGGCCTGGGTCATCGGCACGGGCTCGCCGATCGCCGTCCTTGCCGAGATGTTGAGCGCCGCCATGAACGTCAACGTCGTCGGTGGCGATCAAGCCGCGACACGGGTCGAGTTGCAGGTGCTCGACTGGTCCAAGGAGATGGTGGGGTTCCCCCGCGACGCCAGCGGCATTCTGGTGAGCGGTGGCTCGATCGCGAATCTCGTCGGGCTCACCGTGGCGCTCCGCGCCCGCGCCGGGGTCGACGTGACCCGCGCCGGCGTCGGTGCGGCCGGTCGGGAGTTTACGATGTACGCTTCTACCGAGACCCACAATTCGGTGCGGAAGGCAGTCGGGATGCTCGGGCTCGGGACCGACGCCTTGCGGATGATTCCGTGCAACGACGCGTTCGAGATCGACCTCCCTGCCCTCACCCGCGCGATCGCAAGCGATCGCGCCGCGGGTCGACAGCCGATTGCGGTCGTCGGCAACGCCGGCACCGTCAACACCGGGGCCATCGATCCGCTCGCTGCCCTTGCCGATCTCTGCGAACGCGAGGATCTGTGGTTGCACGTCGACGGGGCCATCGGGGCGCCGGCGAGGTTGTCTCCGGAGATCACTCCCCTCTTCCGCGGTCTCGAACGCGCCGACTCGGTGGCGTTCGATTTCCACAAATGGCTGTATGTTCCCTACGATGCCGGTTGCATTCTCGTCCGCGACGCCGCCGCCCATCGCGCTGCGTTCACCGAGCCGGCGGCCTACCTTGCGCGCACGTCGCGTGGCCTCTGGTCGGACGACACGGTGGCCTTCGGTGACTACGGGCCCGAGCTTTCGCGACCGTTCCGGGCGCTCAAGATCTGGATGACCCTGAAGACCCTGGGGGCGCGCCGCCACGCCGAGTGCATCGAGGCCAATGTCGGTCAGGCGAAGCTCCTCGCCAATCTCGTCCGAGCCGACGAGCATCTCGAGCTCCTCGCACCGGTGCCCCTGAACGTCGTCTGCTTCCGGTTCACCGCACCAGAGCTGTCCGACGCGGAGTTGGACGCGATCAACGCGGAGATCCTGCTCGAACTCCAGGAGGACGGGATCGCCGTCGTGCTGCAGACCCACGTTGGGGACAAGCTCGCGCTGCGAGCGGCGATCACCAATCACCGCAGTCGACCGGAGGATTTCGAGATACTCGCACGCGAGGTTGCCAGTCGCGGGCGGCGACTGATGGCAGCGCCTCGGTGAGGAGCACGGCGAGGTTCACGCGCCGTCCGATCGAGAGCTCTACGGCACCCGGCCCGTGAAATCGCCGATCGCGCCCGGTGTGTGGCGAGTCGTCACCCTCCCAGCGCTATCGGCGGCGTGGAACGCGGTCTGGTTTGCGCGGGAGGTGGCGCAGGCCCATCCAGGCCAGGGCTGAGATGTGGCCGGCGACATCTTCCACGCGCGGCTTCCGCACCTCGGTCCACGACTGGCCGACGAACGTCACCATACCGACCAGCGCGTGCGCGTAGATGCCGGCGCTCTTCGGATTGTAGCCGGCCTCTTTGAACGTGCGTGCGAACACGGCTCCGACGCGGTTGGCGACCTCGTTCAGGAGGCTCCACATGCTGCCGCGGCTGCCGCCGATCGGCGCGTCGTGTGAGAGCACGGCGAAGCCGTCGGGATGGTCCCGGACGTAGGTGAGAAAGGCGAGCGCGGCGGCCTCGACGCGCTCACGCGGAGTTCCGGATGCGATCGCCTCCGTAATGATCGACGTGACCGTCTCCATCTCGCGGTCGACGACCACCGCGTACAGGCCCTCTTTCCCGCCGAAGTGCTCGTAGACGATGGGCTTGGATACGCGCGCGCGCTCGGCGATCTCTTCGACCGATGTGGCTTCGAAGCCCTTTTCCGCGAACACGCGCCGCCCGATTTCCACCAGTTGGCTGCGCCGCTCGGTGGCGGTGAGTCGTTTTCCTCTCCCCATGCTTGACAGAGATGCTACGGTTCCGTAAGTTACGCAACCGTAGCTTACGGAATCGTAAGTAATTCAGTTCCTCGAGGGGGCCACCCGATGACGATCTTGCTCTGTATTGCAGTGTTTCTGGCGACTTACCTGATCAACGCCACGACGATCTCGCTCTTCTACCATCGGGGGCTGGCTCACGACGGGCTCATCCTCCACCCCCGGCTCCGTCGGTTCGTGGCCACCTGGGGTATCTGGCTCACCGGGCTCGATCCCAAAGCCTGGGTCTGCATGCATCGTCGCCATCATGCGTTTTCCGACACCCCTGACGATCCGCACAGCCCCGTGCACTACGGTTTCGTCGGTGTGCTTCTCGGCCAGTTGCGTTCGTACGAGAAGACCCTGGTCAAGCTGATCCGGCGCGATCGTGCGTACTCCCAGCGCGTCAACGATCTGGAGTTTCCGATCAGCTGGGTCATTCGCAAGCGGATGTGGTTTCTGCCGTACGCCGTGCACCTGGGCGTGGCGGTAGCACTGTCGGCGGTCACCGGCATCTGGGGCCTCGGTGCGGCTTACTTCCTCGGTATGATGAGCCATCCCCTCGAAGGCTGGGCGGTGAACTCGCTCGGGCACGCCATGGGTGGTCGGAACTTCGCCATCGCCGACAACTCCCGCAACAATCACTTCGCGGCCTGGCTCATAATGGGGGAGGGGTACCAGAACAACCATCACGCGTATCCGCGCTCAGCGAAGTTCTCCTATCGCGCCCCCGAGGTCGACCTGGGCTATCGGCTGAGTCTGGTGCTCCAACGCACAGGGATGCTGCGCGTACGGGAGGCGACGCTCATTCCCGCGCCTGCCGACCGCGAGGCGATCGATCCGGGATTGGAGTCAGCGTCACCTCTGTGACGCAGCGTGTGGCGGCCTTTGCCGCGCCGACGCGACAGCGACGGCCCTGACGTTGGGTCCAGTCAGAGCCGTCGCTGTCGGCACAGAGCGAGCGCGTCACGCTACTCGGCCTGCGCGCGCGTTCCGCAGTTCGGGAATTCCATGCTGCACGCCGCAGCCCGGACGCCCTTCTTGGATCCTCTGAACTTGAAGACGCAAACGCCTTCGCGAAAGGCGGACTCATTCTGGTTGCGGTGCATTATCTGGCCGAAGTCGTCGGGCTCGAATGTGTCGAGGTTGAACGTGGAGCTGCCGTTCAGGTCGATACGCGCGCGGATTTCGAGGTTCTTGAGAGGCTTCTTGTTGCCGTGCCAGATGGAGCAGCGAAGCAGGGTGTCCGGCGGGACAATGACCGGGCCGGCGATCATCGTCGTCGCGCCCGCGGTTCCGGTGGCCAGCAGTACGGTGATGGCTGCGGCAAGTAGGCTCTTCTTCATGATGGATCCTCCTGTGTTCGTAGTGGTTGAGTGCGGGAGGGTGCCCTGAAGGCTGTGTTCCTGGATCTGCCCGGCGCCCGTCTTCGTCATGGTGCGAGACTACGGACTCGAACGGTAAGGGCAGACCGCGAACCGGTTAGGATTCCGGGCGAAAACGGTTAGCGCTCGAGGCCGTTCCGCGAATACGGGGGGTTTCCGGTGGCTCGTCGCCGCGGTTCCCAACGATGAGGTGTTCAAGGGCATTGACTGACCCAGTCGGTCAGTTTAAGAAATGCCCATGGCGCGACGAGCTCCCGAGGACCGTTTCCAGGATCTGATCGACGCTGCGACCGGGGTTTTCATTGCCCAGGGATATCGCCGCACGCAGATGGCCGACGTTGCCGAGGCGATGGGCGTCGCCAAGGGGACCATCTACCTCTACGTCGAGAGCAAGGAGGCGCTCTTCGAGTTGGTCATCCGGGCGGCGAGCGTCGAAGAGCGACTGCCCTTGCCGGCCGAGCTTCCGGTGGTGACGCCCCGAGCGGGGACCGCCCTCGCGACGGTCCAGAGCGTGCTCACGTCGGCAGGCGGGGGGATGCCCGCGCTCGTCGCCGCCCTCGGTCGTCGTCGCGTCTCGGATGTCCGGGTCGAGATCGAGGTGATCGTGCGCGAACTCTACACGACGCTCTCGCGCCGCCGGGTCGGGATCAAGCTCGTCGACCGGTGTGCGCATGATCATCCCGAACTCGCCGCTGCCTGGTACACCGGCGGGCGCGAAGCCGCGCTCGCTCTGCTGATCGAGTACCTCGAGGCACGACGCCGCACGGGGCGCCTGCGGACGTTCCCCGATACTGCCGTCGCGGCCCGCATCATGCTCGAGACCGTCGTCTTCTGGGCGGTACACCGCCACTGGGATCCGGCGCCGCAACCGATGGACGAGCGTGCCGCCGAAGATACCGTCGTTGCCTTCGTCCTGGGCGCGGCGCTGAAGGAGTAACCCATGACCAACGACCGTCGTCATGACATCGACGTACTACGTGTGTTCGCCGTGTACCTGCTCTTCCTCTTTCACTCGGTGATGATCTTCAATCCCGCGCCTTTCTATCACGTGCGAAACGATGAGCAGTCGATCGTCATGCTCATCATCGCGGGGTTCATCAGCCTCTGGCACATGCCGTTGCTCTTCGTGCTGGCAGGGTGGTCGATCGTGTCCTCGCTCGGCGCCCGCAACGGTGAGGGGTTCGTCGGCGAGCGCGTACGGAAGCTGTTCATTCCTCTGATAGCCGGGTGCGTCTTGTTCGGTCCAACCATCAAGTACTTCGAGCTGCGGAGCGGTCTCGACGCCAGCATGACGGGTCTCAAGGTTGCGGCCGAGCTGCAAGACACTTTTCGGCAGGTCCTTCCGGCAGATTTTCCCGTCGCGGCGCCATTCAATGAAAGCTTCCTCGAGTTCTGGCCGACCTATTTCACCCCCGAGCGTTTCACCTGGGCACACCTCTGGTTCATCGCGTACCTGTTCACCTTCACGTTGCTGTACCGGCCGCTCTTCGCAGCGTGGATGCGTAGGCCTGGCACTGTGGAGAGGGTAGCGGCGCCGTGGGTCTACGCACCGATCGTACCGCTGGCGCTCGCGCAGGTGTTCTTGCGGCCGCATTGGCCCGGCCTGCAGAATCTGATCGACGATTGGGCGAACTTCGCCTACTTCAGCACGTTTCTGATCACCGGGTTCCTGCTGGCCCGCTATCCGGCGTTCGAGCGTGCGGTGCATGCCGAGACGAAGCGCGCGTTCTTCATTGCGCTCGGCGCAACGCTCGTCTTGTTGGCGGCGGTCCTCGAGTTTGTGCGGAGCGAACCGCTCATCTTGGCGTGTACTGCCGTGGCTGGATGGGGGTTCATCGTGGCGCTCCTGGGGTACGCGCGTCGCGCATTCGCCAACGGCGTGCGCGGGCTTCCGTATCTCACCGAGTCGTCGTTCCCGATCTACATCCTGCATCAGGTGGGGATCGTCGTGACCGGATTCTGGATCATCCAGTTGCCGCTCGGCATCGGAGCAAAGCTGGCGCTCGTCCTCGTGGCGTCCGTGAGCGTCACCCTGGCTTTCTATCACTTCGTGGTTCGGTCGGTGCCGGCGCTCCGCTTCCTGCTCGGTATGAAGGCGCGCGACCGGGTAGGGCCGCTCAGTCGCTCGGCGCTCGAAGGGGCGGCGAGTTGATGCGCGCGTCGGACCGTGGCGGATTGATGGGGCAGCGTCTCGATGCGGTCGTCCACGCCACGCGGGGAGGTACGCCGCGGCGCTGAGACCTCGCGTGCGCTTCGATCCGGAGAGCGCACGAGAGGTTCGAAGCGCAGCGCTTGCGCGCGGTCGGCGTTTCGCGTCATGAGTGCGCACCGATGGGACGCTTCGTGCGCACGTTCTTCAGTCGCCCGGTCGCTCTCCAGGCCATCAAGGTAGCCAGTGTCGTTGGGCCGATCCTGCTGATGGTGAATCACAGTGAGCACGTGCTGGCGCATCCGTTCAGTCTGGAGACCTTGCAGAAGCTCGCCATGAACATGACCGTCCCGTACCTCGTCTCGTCGTACTCCTCCGCCCGGACGGCAATGCGCGGTTCGTGAAGCGCGTAGCATTGCACCGGGTTGCCTCAGGCGTGGATCTCAGCAATTGCTCGGAGATTCCGATGGCAACACTGAGGAGGGTCTCCGATGGCGCACCCCGTCCGTTTCGGCATTCAAACCGGGCAGCAGAACGTTCCGTGGGCTGATCTCGTCGATTTGTGGCGGAAGGCTGATGGTTGGGGCTACGACTCGCTCTGGGCCTTCGATCACTTCTATCCGATCTTCACCGGCATTGAGGGGCCGTGTCTCGAAGGGTGGAGCCTGCTGGGCGCGCTCGCGCAGGCGACGACCAAGGCGCGCATCGGGCATCTGGTGAACGGGGCCACCTACCGACACCCCTGCATCACAGCGAAGGCAGCCGTCACCGTCGATCACATCAGCGGTGGTCGCGCGAATCTCGGCATCGGTGCCGGCTGGTTCGAAGACGAGCATCGGAGTTTCGGCATCGACTACAAGACGGTGCTCGGCCGCCTCGAGGGGCTCGAGGAGTCGTGCCGCATCATCAAAGGGATGTTCACGGGTGAGAAGTTCACCATGCACGGCAAGCACTACAGTGTGACGGACGCGTTCGGGAATCCGCGGCCGCTGCAGGAGGACGGCGTACCGATCATGATCGGCGGGGAAGGCAAGCGAGTCCTGCTTCGTATCGTCGCCGAGTATGCCGACATGTGGAACGCGATGGGCACGCCCGAAAAGATCGCCGATCTCATCGAAACCATCGCGCGTCACGGTGACGCCGTCGGCCGCGATACGAGCGTGATCGAGAAGACGCTGATGATGCCGCTCTGCTACACCGAGGACACCGAACGCCAGGACGCCATCGCGGGCCTCGTCGCGGCCGTGCGCGAGACGACCCCCGAAGAGGGACGCAAGATGGGGATGATCGGCGGCAAGCAGGAATGCCTCGATCGGATCGCCGCGTTCCGGAAGGCGGGAATCACCCACTTCATCTTCATGAGCTTCTCGCCGTACAACGTCGACGAAATGCAGGCGTTCATCGAGGACGTTGTACCGGCCGCACGCGGCTAGTTCCGGCGGTCGAGCCAAAACAACGAACGTTTGTTTGTCGGTGTTCGCGCGAGGTTCTTGCGGGCGGCAGCATCACGGTGCTGCAAAGTGGCGCTCGCTGCCGCGCGCGCCATGGGGGAATAGTCATTAAATTCGATAAGTTACGCGCGCCAGCGCGTCGCTGCCCGCGCCTTGTCGCAGAGCGTCACGTGTGCGAAATATGGTCCCACTCCAACCCCACGTAGCGAGGTATTCATCAATGGATTCGACCAAGCCGCAAGTCACGAGTGAAGAAGAGTCTCGTCGCGTAGCCGAAGAGGCGCGCGAGACCGAATGGGCGGGACACACGTTCATCCGCGAGCTCTTTCTGGGCAACTTCGCCCTGCCGATCGTCCATCCTTTCCCGGCATCCAACGATCCCTCTCCCGGGTTCCCCGAGTTCTACGAGAAGATGCGCGTCTTCATGAAGGACAAGGTCGACTCCGTGGCCATCGACGCGACGGGCGAGTATCCGGAGCATGTCGTCGACGGTCTTCGCGAGTTGGGCGCGTTCGGGATGAAGATCCCCACCGAGTACGGCGGATGCGGCTTCACGATCTCCGAGTACTGCAAGGTGATGGAGATGGTCGGGAGCGTCGATGGCAACGTCTCGGCCCTGTTGTCGGCGCACCAGTCGATCGGCGTGCCGCAGCCGCTGAAGCTCTTCGGCAGCCCCGAGCTCAAGCAGAAATACCTCCCGCGGTGTGCCAAAGGCGCCATCTCGGCCTTCGCGCTCACCGAGCCGGACGCCGGTTCCGATCCTGCCAGTCTCTCCACGACGTGCGAGTCGGACGGCGATCATCTCGTCCTGAACGGCGAGAAGCTGTGGTGCACGAACGGTACCCTGGCCGAGTTGTTGGTCGTCATGGCGCGCGATCCCAAGACGCAGAAGATCAGCGCCGTCATCGTCGAGGCCGACTGGCCGGGCGTGAAGGTGGAGCACCGTTGCCGCTTCATGGGCCTGAAGGCCCTCGCCAACGGTGTCATCAGCTTCAAGGACGTGCGCGTGCCGAAGTCCAACGTGATCGGCGACGAGGGGAAGGGCTTGAAGATCGCCCTCGTCACCCTCAACACCGGACGGCTGACCCTGCCGGCGGCGTGTGCAGGCATCGCCAAACAGTCGCTCGAGACCATCAAGGGTTGGACGACCGAACGCGTGCAGTGGGGCGTGCCCATCTGGAAGCACGAGGCAGTGTCGCATCGGATCGCCGAGATGGCCGCGACGACCTTCGCGATGGATTCGGTTGCGAAGCTCTCGAGCGCGATGGCCGATCGTGGCGGGTACGACATCCGTCTCGAAGCGGCGGCCGCGAAGGAGTGGAACACGGTCCGCTGTTGGGAGATCGCGGACCAGACCTTGCAGATGCGAGGCGGGCGCGGTTACGAGACCGAGCAGTCGCTCGCATCGCGAGGTGAGGCGCCGATCGCGGTCGAGCGTACGATGCGCGATTGCCGCATCAACCTCATCTTCGAGGGTTCGAGCGAGATCATGCATCTGTTCATGGCCCGTGAGGCGGTGGACAAGCATCTGCAGGTCGCCGGAGCGATGATCGATCCCAAGGGGACCATCGCCAGCAAGGCGAAGGCGCTTCCGGGCATCTTGTCGTTCTATGCGGGCTGGTATCCGCCACTCTGGGTTCGGGGGATTGCGGCCCGCGGCCAGTACGGCGATTGGGGCCCGTTGGCGAAGCACCTCCGTTTCATCGAGCGGAACGCCCGCAAATTGGCGCGCCAGAGCTTCCACGGCATGGCCGTCTACCAGGCCAAGATGGAGCGCAAGCAGGGCTTTCTCTTCCGGTGCGTCGATGTCGTGATGGAGTTGTTCGCGATGAGTGCGACGGTGTCGCACGCACGTCAGCTGCGCGATTCCGGCGATCCCGATGCGGCGCGTGCCGCCGAGTTGGCCGATCTCTTCTGCCGGATGTCACAGCGGAAGGTGAAGCGCATCTTCAAGTCGCTGTGGCAGAACGAGGACAGCAAGCTGAATGCCGTCGCCGCCAGCGTGATGAAGGGCGACCACGATTGGCTCCGTCAGGGCAAGCTGGACCTCGGCATGACGGCAGAGGATTTCAAGGCGCGCTCCGGCATTCTCAAGGCCGACGGCAGCACTGTCGCCGCGGCGTCGTAGCTGATCAGGCGTGGCTCCGCGGCGGCGCGTCCGACGCGGGGTCACACCAATCCTCAATCAGTAGAGGCCGAGCATGCGGCCGGCCAGCAGCAGGACCGCGACGAGGATGACGGGTCGAATGATGGCCTCACCCCGTTGCACCGCAAGTCGGACGCCGAGTGCGCTCCCGATCGCGAACCCGAGCGCGAGGTACGCTGCCGGCATCCATGCCACCTGACCCTGCATGACGAAGATCGGGACAGCGACGAGCGTGAGGCCGGTGTTGATGACGACCTTGATGCTATTGGCGTGGATCAGGTCGTAGCCCGTGTACGAGAGCGCCAGCAGCAGTGCGATCCCGACGCCAGCCTGAAACGCCCCGCCGTAGATTCCGATTGCAAAGAAGATCAGGAACGTTGCCGGGCCCGAGCGCGTACGTGCGGGGCGTGGTGCTGACGCTCCGGACCCGATGCCAAACGCGATCGGGAGCAGCAGCGCGATCATCACGACGCCGAACAGGCGCTGAAAGGTGTCGTCGGCGACGCGCGAGATGAGCGTTGCGCCGAGGGCGGCGCCGAGCGCGACCGGCAGCAGCACGGGTACGGCGGCGCGAAAGCCCGAGACGCCCTCGGCCCGGAACCGCCATGCCGCGACGATATTCTGCGTGAGAATCCCGACGCGATTGGTGCCATTGGCGAGATTGCCGGGAAGCCCGACCAGGACGAGGAGCGGGACCGTCAGTGCGGACGCGCCGCCGGCGAGCGTGTTCACCACGCCCGCGACCGCTGCGCCGCCGATCAAGAGCGCCGCTTCGGCGATCGTCATCAGCGTCCGCCACCGGCAGGGCAGGCCTCCCGGTGCGAGCGTGGGGCCTCGACCCTGCACCGCGGTCTCCCGTGAATTCTCGCAGGGCTCATATGTCGTCGTCTCCTAGACGACGCGTGCGTAGTTTTCCAGGCGACACGCTTGCGGCGGGCGCTTGCCAGTTGCGGCGCCATCGGCGACAACGAATTCCCCATGACGCAGACCAGCGAAGAGGTCAGCGAGGTTCGACGCGCCCACGTCTTCGACCAGCAGGCGCTCGCCCGCTACATGACCGAGCACGTCGAGGGGTTTCGTGGCCCGCTCGCCGTGCAGCAGTTCAAGGGCGGACAGTCGAACCCCACGTTCCTGCTCGAGGCCGACGGCCGACGCTACGTTCTTCGGAAGAAGCCTCCGGGCAAGTTGCTCGCTTCGGCGCATCAGGTCGATCGCGAATATCGCGTGATGCGCGCGCTGGCCGACTCCGACGTCCCGGTGCCGGCCGCACTCGCGCTCTGCGAAGACGATGGGGTCATTGGTGCCGCCTTCTACATCATGGACTTCGTCGAGGGTCGCATCTTCCGGAATGCGCAGCTTCCCGACCAGTCTCCCGCCGAGCGCACGGCCATCTACGACCACATGAACGAGGTGCTGGCGCGGCTGCACGGAGTCGACTACGCCGCCGCCGGCCTCGGCGATTTCGGGAAGCCCGGCAACTACATCGCGCGCCAGATCAATCGCTGGACCAAGCAGTATCGCGCTGCCGAGACGGGCACCATCGAGCCGATGGAGCAGCTGATCGCCTGGCTCCCCGAGCACCTGCCTGCGGGTGACGAGACCTGCATCGCGCACGGCGACTTCCGGCTCGAGAACACGATCTGCCATCCGACCGAGCCGCGCATCGTCGCGGTGCTCGACTGGGAGCTCGCGACGCTCGGCCATCCGCTGGCCGACCTGGCGTACAATTGCCTGCCGTACCACATGCACAACGCCGAACTCGGCTCGCTCGATCGGACGGATTTCGCGGCGACCGGTATCCCGCGTGAGCAGGACTACGTTGCCGCGTATTGCCGGCGGACCGGACGCGACGACATCGAGCACTGGAACTTCTATCTCGCGTTTTCGCTCTTCCGCCTCGCCTCGATCGTGCAGGGCGTTTACAAGCGTGCGCTCGACGGCAACGCCAGCTCCGATACCGCGTCGGCGTACGGTGACGTATGCGCCGCACTCGCTGGTCTGGCGTGGAGCATGGTCGACGCCTGAGGCGTGCACTTTCACTCGAAGTGGATGTTGATGCGGGCGCTAGGGGCTACGGTTCCGGGGACGCGAGCGCACGGCGAGTGCGCTCGCGTCCCCGGTGTCGGAGTCTCAGGGGCAACTCGGGAAGATGCAGATCTCCGTCGGGAGAACGACGCCCGCCGGCCCGGGTAGTCCCGAGGTCGCGTTCACTGCTGGGCTCGACGTGGCGTCGACGCAGAACGTCGACACCTGCAGTGGCAGCGACGTGCTCGGCTCCCCCGTTCGGGTGAGCGGTCCCACGGTCGAGCCCGACGCGTCGGTGGCCCCGGAACACTCGCGCGTGCTCGATCCGCAGGCATCGCTGGCGGCACAGTCGTCGTCGTTCAAGCAGCCGCGGAAAGGCTCGGTCGCGCATCGCTGATCCACGGGCCCTGCGAGGCAGGTGCCGGCACCTTCGGCATCCGCCGTGCAGCTTCCGTCGAGGCACGCATTTGGTCGTTCTTGACCCGCGCAATAGCACGCACCGGCTACCGCCTGGCAGTCCGCTGTGGGCTCGATGGAACTGGCACCGGTCGTGAGGTCGAGCGGCACGGCCGTGACGCCAATGATCGCCGTCGGATTCGGCGGGCAATCGAAGCTCGTGTCACCGAACAGAGTGGTCGTACCGTGAACGGTGCAGGCCTCGCCATCGCGTGGGCCGCCCACGCAGACACCAGGCGTGTCGAAGCCATCGCCATCGCAGATGGGGCAGGGCTGGTCGACCGCCAGGCCGTTGTAGATCGACAGGTCGATGTCGAGATCGCTGAAGCCAGAGCCGATCTCGGGAATGATCGTGCCGGTGACGTCGTTGGTGATGAGGTTGGTCACGCAGATTGGGATGCCGCCGCCCGAGACGGGAACCGGTGCGCCGAAGAAGAACCCGCACGTGCTCCCCGGGCAATCAGCGTCGCTGGTGCACGTCACTTCGGACGCGTTCGCGCAGCGCTGGTTGTCGACGACCGTCGTGCTCGTGATCGGGCCGCTGATCGGACACTCGCCGCATCCGCCCAGGAACTCGCCGGGGCAGTCGACGGCGAAGGTCAGCGCACCGCCGGTCCCGACCTGCTGATCGAAGTAGATCCCGGTCCAGCCGACGTCGACATCGGACTCGTCGCCCTGCACGATGTACGTGACCTGCTCGGGGCAGGGGATCTGCGGCGGCGCTGTGGGCTCGGGAGTGGGTTCGCCGATTATGGTCGGTGTTGGGGTCGGGTTGCTCTCGTCGTCGTTGTTGTCGTTGTCGCCGCACCCGCTCGCGCCAAGCAGCGCGATCATGAATACGACTGGCAGCAGCGAGGTCGAATCGATCGTCCAGGCCTTCGTCCCCATGGTGCCCCCTCCTCATTGCTGGCGCGTCAGGAGCGGGATCCTTCGGGGGGCAGGTCGCGTCGCTGTTACGTCTACTTATACCATAGGGGTGCGCATTCTTCGTAGAAAAAGAATGCGCGCCCTCCGATCACTCGATCATCGCGGTCACCGACGCCGTCACCCGGCCGAGGCCGGGGGTCCCGCGGATGGTATTCAGACCCGCATTGATCGTTGGCGGTACGCAGAACAGACCAGCGAGCACAGGGTTCAGAACGCTATTGATGGGCGGATCGGCGGTTCCCGTTGCGACTACGCTTTGGCCGACATCGCCGCTGCCGTCGAAACACGGCCGATCGACACTGGAGCAGGTGTCCCCCGCGAAGGGGCAGTCGGAGTGCGCGAGACAGAAGCGGAACGTTTCAGTCGGCCCACAGTGGCCGTCGCTGGGTTCCGCGCACACGCCAGCCGTGCACATGCCGCTGCGGCACGGATTCGGGGCGGTCGGCTCGCCGCGGATGGTACACGCCGAGCAGAAGAAACCGGTGCCGGCGCCCGTGCAGCAGGCGTCGGGCACACCGGCGCCCGTGCAATGGGCGTTGCATGCTGGGTCGGTGACACTACCGCCCATCATACACGTAGCGCCGACGCTGCCGCCGGTACTGCAGCGGAGACCACCACACGATCCGGAAGCGCCGCCCGGACAATCGGCGTCGGTGAAACACGGCTCCGCCGCAGCGGTGGCGCAGGTATCACAGAAACAGCGCTGGTTGGTGAAACCGGCGGCGGTACACAGGGGACTCGCGGTCGTGAGGGTAGCTTGCTGCACACGTGTGGCCAGAGGCAACGTGAGCCGTAACGGTAGGTCCAACAGCTTGTCCGGGTCGGGCGGACAATCGAGGCTTACCTGGTCCGCGAAGACCGTACTCGTGCCATGGACGGTACAGGCCATGCCCTGACGAGGGCCGGCGTCGCACGTCGAGGCAATGCACCGCGGGCATGGGTCTCCAAGCTCCAACCCAACGTGGCGGTGAATACGGAGCAGCACCGGCATCGAGGCCTCGAGGTTTCCCGCCTCGACGTCGATCGTGCCCGTGACGGGTCCGCTGAACTCCGTCACTACACAGCCCAATCCTGCAAAGCCGAAGGGGTTCCCAAGCCCAGTGGTAGGCTGCGGGGGGCCGAGGAAGAAGCGGCAGGGGCCTGCCGCACCCGCTGCTAGACAGCTCGCGTCGGTCTGGCATTCGACCCAGGGCTGGTCAGCACACCGATGCGTGGGATCGTTGTCGTGTACGGGGCCGCTGAGCGTGCACTCGCCGAACGTCGGGTTGCCGTCGCCCGCGCAGTCGGTCATCGCCAGGGTAAGCCGACCGATCCAGGGGGGGGGCTGGTTGTGCGCGAACCCGGACGAACCGAGATCGAGGTCGAGCGGGCCGGTCGTTCCGTCGAGATGCAACAGCTGGGGGGAGGGGACCGATTGCAAGGTGCACGTCGCCGGGTAGCCGGTCAGTGCGGGGACGGCGTTGGCGTTGGTGCAGTCGGCGTCGAAACTGGTCACGCACGTGGCGCAGTCGACGAGGGTATCGAGGGTCGTGACGAGCCCGGTACACGCGTCCACGTTGGGGCAGAACAGAGGGAAGTCGATCTCGACGGGCGTGAGATCGTCCCCGCCGCCGCACTCCCGGTCGGCCCCTCCACAGGCTTTACAGATCTTGGTCCGTGCCTTCGAAGTGGCCTTGGCAATCTTGGCCTCCGCCTTCCCATCCCCCGGACTCGGGCAGTCGTTGGCGTGGCCTCCCTTGTAGCGGGTGTCCCAACACTTCCGGAGGGCGTTGGCGCGGGCCTCGAACAGGCGGCGCATTTCGCCGCCGATCGTCCGCTGGCACTTGAGCACGTCGGACTCCGGTGCGGGAGTGATGCCGTCGAAGTAGAACCCGGAGGCCTGTTCGACGGCGGCGCGATCGACACACACCAGACACTCGGCAATGTCGTCGCAGCCCGCGATCGCGTTCGTACACCCGAGCTCCTGGAAGTCCGGGCAGGCGGCCGGCCAGCCGATGCCGGGCAGCGGTTCGTCATCGGCCGTTCCACAGGTGCGGTCCGCGCCGCCGCACGATTTCTCGAGGCGCGCCCGCAGCTTGGTTTCCGCCTTGGCGATTTTGGGCTCGGCCGCGCAGTCCGTCGCGCCCGGGAGCGTTCCCTTCAGCTTCTGGTCCTCGCACTTCTGGAGTTCCTTCATGCGGGTGCGCGCGAGCTTGGTCGCCTCTTTCAGGATACTGCGCTGGCATTTTAGCGGCTCGGCGTCCGCTGGCAGGGCGATAGCGAGCATGAGAGCGGTAACGAGGCACGCTTCCACGATCCTCATGAGTCTTCCTCCCTTCGTACGCAGGCCGCGATCGGTTGGCGGTCAACCAATAGGCGTTACGATCGAGGGAACATCGTGAGATTCGAGGGAACTTCGGCGCGCCCGAAGGGCCGGAGGCGAGCGGCCCCTTCGCGACACCCATGGGATGCCCGGTGCGGGGCTTACTCGACCATCGCGGTCACCGACGCCGTCACACGACCGAGGCCGGGGAGTCCGCGAATCCGATTCACGATGGATTGGCTCGTCGGCGGTACGCAGAACAGACCAGCGAGCACCGGATCCAGTACGCCGTTGACGGGCGGATCGGCGCTCCCGGTTGCGAGCACGCTTTGGCCGACGACGCCGCTGCCGTCGAAACACGGCCGGCTCCGTTACTTCACGGTTGCTGTCACTGGCAGTGTGATGCGAGCCAGCCCTGGTAAGCCCTCCACGAAATTGGTGAACGGGGAGGCCTGCGGTGGGACGCAAAAGAGGGAGGCGAGCGTTGGATTCGAGGTGCCGTTCACCGGGAGATCGACGAGCCCAACCGCGGTGACGCTACCTCCGGGAAAGCAATTCGTTGGTACGAACCCGCAGCTGTCGCCTGGGAAGGGGCAGTCGGTGTCTACATCGCAGGGCCTGAGGGATTCCGTAGGCAAGCATCTGTGGTCGGACGGTCCTTCGGTACACTCGCCTTCGGTGCCGCTAGTGGGCGTACAGCTGCCGCTGTTGCACCGGTTCGGTCTGGTCGGTTCTCCGATGGTAGTGCACACGCTTTCATTGCACACTGGATCCGACCCGGGTGTCGTGCATGGTGCGCCAGCGTTCGTCCCGGTGAGGCACCGGAGTCCGCCACAGATGCCCGCCGTGCCCGGCGGGTTGTCCGGGCAGTCCGCGTCAGACGCGCAAGGGCTACCGCTCAGATTGTTGCACGTATCGCACGGGCACTTCGAGGCGCCGAAGCCGGCGCTAGTACAAGTCGGACTCGCGCCGCCGATCGTCAGGGTGGTTGTCTGGGTCGCCAGCGGGAACCTGATGTCCTGCTGGAGAAACTCGAAGCCTCCGTCCGGCGGGCAATCGAGACTCACCTCGTCGCCGCCGTAGACGGCGCTCTCGCCCTGCGCGACGCAGGGCATGCCGTCACGCGGGCCGTTGACGCAGCTGCCTGCCACGCAGGTTGGGCACGGTTGCTCTACGACGAGAGGAGGCGGGATCGGAGGGACGACGACGATCCGGGGAGTCCAGCTCCTTCCGTGGGCTCGCATCGAGACCGGAATGTCGATCTCCATGGCGCCCGTCTCGATATTGACTGTGCCCGTCAGTGGTCCGGTGATCTCGCTCAGGAGGCAACTCGTGATTTCGGTAAGCGATAGCGGCGGCAGAGTGCTCGATTGTGGTGGGCCGAGAAAGAACCGGCAGGGGCCGGCGGCGCCGGCCGCCACGCATTGGTCATCCGTGGCGCACTTCACCCACGGTTGATCTGCGCAGCGTTGATTCTCGTATGCTGGCCCGCCCTCGTTTGCGATTGGGCCGGCGAGGGCGCACTCGCCGAACGTGGGATCGCCGTCGCCCGAGCAATCCACGACGTGTGCGGTTAGGCGAGCGAGCCACGGCCCGGCGAGGTCGTGGACGAAGCCAGACGGTCCAAGATCGAGATCGACAGGACCCTGCAGCCCGTCCAGCTGCAACGTCTTGTTCCCAGTCGTGGAGCGCTCTGTGCACGTTGCTGGATAGGATGCGATCGACTGCACGGCTAGCGCGTCGATGCAGTCGCCATCGAACGCTGTGACGCACTCCATACAATCGACGAGCTCGTCGAGAGCGCCAACGACGCCAGCGCACTCGCCGACGTCGGGACACGTCGCGGGAAAGCCGACCGCGGCGGGGACGAGATCATCACCTCCACCACAGGCGCGATCGGCGCCGCCGCAGGACCTGCAGACTTTGTTGCGCGCCTTCGAGGTGGCCTTGGCAATCTTGGCCTCCGCCTTCCCATCCCCCGGACTCGGGCAGTCGTTGGCGTGGCCTCCTTTGTAGCGGGTGTCCCAGCACTTCCGGAGGGCGTTGGCGCGGGCGTCGAACAGCCGGCGCATCTCGCCGCCGATCGTCCGCTGGCACTTGAGCACGTCGGACTCCTGGGAGGGAATGTCGGGGTAGTGCAGCGCGGCGGCTTGTTCGACGGCGGCGCGATCGACACACACCAGACACTCGCCAATGTCGTCGCAGCCGACGATCGTGTTCGTACACCCGAGCTCCTGGAAGTCCGGGCAGGCGGCTGGCCAGCCGATACCGGGTAGCGGTTCGTCATCGCCAGTCCCGCAGGTGCGGTCCGGGCCGCCGCACGATTTGTCGAGGCGTGCCCGCAGCTTGGTCTCCGCCTTGGCGATCTTGGGCTCGCTCGCGCAGTCGGTCGCGCCCGGGAGCGTTCCCTTCAGCTTCTGGTCCTCGCACTTCTGGAGGACCTTCATGCGGGTGCGCGCGAGCTTGGTCGACTCTTTCAGGATGCTGCGCTGGCATTTTAGCGGCTCGGCGTACGCTGGCAGGGCGATACCGAGCATGAGAGCGGCAACGAGGCACGCTTCCACGATCCTCATGAGTCTTCCTCCTTCGATGCGCCGCCTGCGGTCGGCTGCCGCGGGCGGTCCGTTCATCTCAGAGGCGTTACGATCCAGGGAACATTGTGAGATTCGAGGGAACATCAGATTTCCCAGGAGATGGGGGTCCCGGGATCGGGCGTATACGAGCAGAACGTTCCGGTATGAATCGCGCCGGTGAGATGGCGCGCGAACGCTGGATCATTGTCGCCGATGCGGCGGACGGCTGCCTGGATGGCGCGGGTCGCGCTCACGCGGGCACGCTCGTGATCGGATACGGCCTTGCGGTTCGGTCCTCCAAGGCCAACGGCTCGGGTCAGCTCGGCGCCAAGCAACTCGATCTCGGTCTGAAGGCCGGCGGCCCGTCCCGTGTCGTTCGAGGTTTCGGCCTCCGTGATCTCCGTACGAAGCGCCTCTAGCCGAACGCGGTACTCGCGTTTCGCGCCATCGTCGAGCGTCGGCCTGGGGTCGCCGTTGGCGCCGCGCTCGCTTCGGAGTGCCGTGACGAGGTCGGAGGCGAGAAACTCGCGGTTGGGATCCTGAATCAGGGCGGCGATATAGCGGAGGCCAATACTGTCTTTCAGATGAAAGATCGGGCCTGTGTACGCGAGTGTCCAGTAATCACCATCCCGCCGCAGCACGCCGTGACGTCCGTTGCCGTTTGCGGGCACGGCGGATGCGGTGGATGGCACCGGTCTCTCTTCCGCAACCGACGGAAGGTCGAGCGCGTCGAGCTTGCGGCGTAGCCTCGGCATGCCGAGTTCCTCGCCGATGCGCGCGGCCTCGGCTGCCGCTGTCTGTGTGCCCGTTCGGTCACCCACGGCCGAAGCGAGCATGGCCGACTCGTAGTGCGTATACGCCACCCAGATCCGGGCGCCGATTTTCGTGTGCAGGCGCAGCGCATGCGCGAGATGGTCTGCGGCGGCGTCCCAGCGTTCAAGTCGCGTTGCGAGCAGTCCGAGGAACTGCGAGACCGCGCCGGCACACAGGCCCCCGAGGCCGGAGACGATGATGAGGTGGTCATAAGGGCGTAGCAGATCGTAGAGGCGCGCGGCGTGCGGGCTGGATGGCAGGAGTGCCGTCGTTTGAGCGAGGACCGCGATCGATGAGAGCCATTCGGGATTGCGGGGCAGGGCTTCGAAGTCGTCGTCGGCGAGGCGTTCGAGTTCGAGGGTCGCCTCCGCTGCGCGGTCGGTTTCGGCGTAGAGGAGCGCGAGTCCGCAGCGGGCTCCGGAGATCGCCGGGAACTCATCGACGATCGAGCGCATGATCGGTTCGAGCTCGCGCAGACGTTCCTGCTCGATACGAAGCGCGTAGAGTTGCCCCGCGAACACATGGGCGGCGTCGGTCGCGACGGCGTGCTGTCCCAGGGCCAACGCCTCCTGCGCCAGTCGTTCGCCCTCGGCGAATCGTCCTTCGAGGATCGTGCACATCGTCGAGAGGATCGCCGACCACCAGGTATGGTACGGATGCTTCACTGTGCGCGCGCGTTCCGCGAACGTTTCGACGTCCTGACGTACGCGGCCGATCTGTGCGAGCGCGAGCCGATCGGCGATCGACCATCCGAATCCCACCATTCCAAGCTCGCGATCTCCGCATCGTTCGCCGAGCGCCGACATCTCGGTCGCGGCGGCAAGCCGAAGCTCTACGTCGTCGGGTCCGGAGAGCGACGCGATGCGACTGCTCAGCACGTAGGTGAGCGTTGGGACATCGTCGAGCCGCCGGGCCATGGCGATTGCTGCGTCGCTGAGGCTCCGCTTGCGGTCGTCGGGCTGGGCCCAATACAGCACGACGGCCCGCAGACTGAGCAGGCGGGCGCGGAGACTGCTGTCCGCCGCATCGAGGGCCTCGAGGGCTTCGTCGAGCAGCGTGCCGAGTTGGTCGTGGACGCGATCGACCTGCCCGAGTCCGAGCGCGGCGCGCGCGAGCATCTCGGGGAGGGCGAGCGTCCGAGCGAGCGCGGCGACGCGTTGAAAGGTCTCTTCGGCGTCCTTCGGGAGTCCGGCGCGCACCTGTGCTTCGCCGAGCGCGAGCGACGCTGTGGTCGTGGCGTGCTGGTCGGCCGGTTGCCACGCCGTGATCGTGTCGAGGGCCATGCGGTACCACGCGACGGCCTGCTCGTACGCCAGGACGCTGCTTGAATGGTGGCCGGCACGCATCGCGTAGGAGATCGCCCGTGCGCCGGTGTCGGCGACGGCGGCGACGAGAAAATGGTGCGCCAGCTCTGCGGCGTGAGGATCGACACTCGCGCCATAGCAGCGTTCGAGCGCTTCCCCGACACGGGTATGGAGATCCACCCGGTGCGCGAGCGGGAGATCGTCGTACAGCGCCTCGCGGATCAGGGCGTGGGTGAATCGGTACCGACCTGGCTTGTCAGGGCACTCTGCCAGGATGCGGCGGGAGATCGCGTCGTCGAGCGCGCGCAGCAGCGCCTCGGGTGGGGAGAGTTCGAGCGCGTGCAATGTCGCCAGCGCGAACTCGTCGCCGATCACGGCGGCGATTTCCAGGAGTGCACGGCTCGATTGCTGGAGTCCTCGCAGACGTCGCTGGAGCGCGTCGCGGACTCCATCGGGTATGCCGGTCAGTGCCTGGGGGGGCTCGCGGGCTAGCAGCTGAAGTAGCTGGGTCACGAAGAAGGGATTGCCGGCGGTCTTGCGCATCACGACCTGGACAAACTCTGTCGTGACAGTGCCGAGCCGATCCGCGACCAGGGTATGGACCTCGTCCTCTTTCAACCCTTGGAGTGGGAGTCGGACGCAGTGCCGATGCCGGGTGAGATCGGCGATGGCATCGTAGAGCGCTGGCGCGTCGGCGGTGTCGGCGTCCCGATAGGTCGCGATGATGAGGACCGGTGACGTGTCGAGCTCGCGTACGACGTACTGCAGCAAAGCGAGCGACGACACATCGGCCCAGTGGAGATCCTCGAGCACCAAGACGAGTGGATGCGTGGACGCCGCGGTGCGAAGGAAGCTGGTGACGGCGTCGAAGAGCTGGAAGCGGGCGCGCGTGGGATCAGTCGGCGGCACGTGTGTCGGCGTAGCGCGATCGTCAATCTCCGGAGCGAGCGTCGCGAGGCGCGCGACCGGATCGTCGCGGTGCTTGCGGAGGGCGCCAGGATCGGCTGTTCGGAGGTGCGCACGAATGATCTGGGTCCACGGCCAGAAGGCGGGTGCACCTTCGCCCTCCCAACAGCGTCCCCAGTGGACAGCCGTAGCCCCGGCGTCGGCTTCCTGGGCAAGCTCCTCGGCGATCCGTGTCTTGCCGATGCCGGCTTCGCCGCAGAGCAGGACGAGGCGACCGGTGCCGATAGACTGACGCAGCGTCTGAAGCTCGGCGGCGCGGCCGACGAACGGAGGATCGGGTGCTGTGGTTGTGTGCCCCATAGGATCGCCACGCACTTCAGCGTGTGATGCTGCCCTCCACCTATAGCGAACCAGCGGTCTTCCAATCCACCACGACCGCCCCAGGGTGACGCGGCGTCCCGTCGCCGTGCCCCGTTTCGAGGGATTCCCCGAATCGGCCTTGTGCCCCATGCCGTGGAACGTCCTTCGCGAACCGGATACACGTCGCCGGATGGCCATTGATCTCCATGAGATCCTCGGGGGGAATCAGACCCTCCTGACCTTTCTCGTCGTCGGGGTGGGGTATCTGATCGCCGGACTCAAGGTCGGGACGATCCCGCTCGGATCGACCGCCGGAGTGTTGATCGCGGGCCTCGTGTTCGGGCACTTCGGCTTTGAAGGGGATCCGAACGTCGGCACGATCGGATTCACGCTCTTCATTTTCAGCGTTGGGCTGCAGGCGGGGCCGCGCTTCTTCAGTGTCTTTCTCACTGATGGTGCGAAGTACATCAGTCTGGCTGCCGTCGTGGCGGCGACCGCGCTGACCGTGACACTGACGCTCACGAGCATGCTCGACCTCGACTACGGCATCAACGCCGGCCTTTTGGCGGGGGCGCTGACGAGCACACCGACCTTGGCCGGGGCGCAGGATGCCATCGACAAGGGGCTGGCCAACCTTCCGGCCGGGGTGACGGCGGTCGAAGCCGTAGAGCGCGTCAGTATCGGTTACGCGATCACGTACCTCTTCGGGACGATCGGCTTGATCCTGTTCATTCGCCTCTTTCCCGTGGCGCTCGGTATCGACCTTCCGGCCGAGGCCAGGAAGCTCGCGCGCGAGCGAGGGTTTGATGACGAAGGGCGCGACGCCGGCACGGAGCAGCCGGTGATTCGGGCGTACGCCGTGTCGCCCGACATTGCCGACACCACGGTCGGCGATATCGGCAAGCGGCAAGACTACCGATTGGTGCCGCAGCGGATCCGGCGCGGCGACGAGTTGCTCGATCCGACGCCCGACCTCGCCCTCCAGCCGGGGGACATCGTATCGGTGATCGCCAGTCTCGCCGACCACAAACTGATTCAGGAGCGGCTCGGGGCCGAGGTGCTCGATCCCGCGCTCATCAACTATAAGATCGAGACGCGCGAGATCGTCGTGATCCAGCCGGACGTGAGCGGCCGGAGTCTCGGCGAGCTGCATCTCCCGCGAGAGTACGGATGCTTCCCGACCGCGTTGATCCGGGCTGCGATCGATCTGCCGATCGGCGACGATGTTGCGCTCGAGCGCGGCGATCGACTCGTCGTGACGGGAGAGCGGAGCCGTCTCGATCTTCTGGCGACGCGGCTCGGGCATGTCGAAGAGGAAGTCGAACAGACCGATCTCCTGACGTTCTCGTTCGGCATCGTTGCCGGGCTGTTCATCGGTACGATCCTGGTCAAGGTCGGCGAACTCCAGATCGGCCTCGGCAGCGCCGGGGGGCTCCTGCTCATGGGGATCGTGATCGGATTCCTGCGGAGTGTGAATCCGACGTTCGGTCGTGTGCCGGCAGCGGCACGGTTCGTCTTCATGGAGCTCGGCCTCATGTTGTTCATGGCCGGGGTCGGATTGAACGCGGGCGGAGGTATCGTCGAGGCGCTCGGTGATGTTGGTCCGTCCCTCATTCTGGCCGGCATAGCCGTGACGCTGGCACCCGTGTTGGTGGGGTATCTGTTCGGGCACTTCGTGTTGAAGCTCAACCCGGCGTTGCTCCTCGGGTCCTTGACCGGCGCCATGACGAGTACGCCCGCGCTCAACATCATCTCCGATGCTGCCAAGAGTCCCGTGCCTGCCTTGGGCTACGCGGGGACGTATACGTTTGCCAACGTCTTCTTGACCTTCGCCGGCACCCTCATCGTTTCGCTCTGACGGGTGGCGGCGCGTCCGGCTTTCGATGGAACAAGACAGCACGCCGGTTCTGAAGGATCTCGTCCTGGTCGGCGGCGGGCACAGCCACGTGACGGTGCTGCGCCGGTTCGGCATGCATCCGATGCCCGGGGTGCGGCTGACGCTCATCTCGCGTGAGAGCCACGCGCCGTACTCGGGCATGCTTCCCGGGCTCATCGCTGGACACTACGAGTTCGACGACGCGCATATCGATCTCGGGCCTCTGACGCGGTTTGCCGGCGCGCGTTTCGTTCACGCCGAGGTGGTCGGCCTCGATCTCGCGGGCAAGCGCGTGCTCTGCCGGGATCGGCCTCCGATCGCCTATGACGTGCTGGCGATCGACAGTGGCGCGGCGCCGACGATGGCGGAGGTGCCAGGAGCGGCCGAGGTCGTCGTGCCGGTCAAACCCATCGATCGGTTCCTGGGGCACTGGGAGGCGTTGCGCGAACGTACCCTCGGAGGCGACGTGTCCAGTATCGGGGTCGTCGGCGGTGGCGCTGGCGGCGTCGAGCTCATCCTGGCGGTCGCGCATCGGTTGCGTTGCGAGATGCGGTCGAAGGGCGGAGCGGCAGCGAAACTGCGTTTCCATCTGGTGACGGACGCCGACGAGGTGCTGCCGACGCACAATCCGAAGGTGCGTCGGCGTTTCGCGCGTGTGCTCCGTCGCCGCAAGATCGAGGTGCTGACCGCCTGCCGTGTGACGTCGGTCGCGCCGGGCCGGTTGCATTGTGCGAATGGTCGCGAGCTCGCGCTCGACGAGATCTTGTGGGTGACGTCGGCTGGGGCGCCAGCCTGGCCGCGCGCTGCGGGCCTCGAGGTCGACGAGCGTGGTTTCATTGCCGTCGACCCCAACTTGCGGTCGGTGAGCCATCCCGAGGTGTTCGCGTCGGGCGATGTGGCTGCGGTGCTTGCGCATCCGCGTCCGAAGTCAGGGGTGTTTGCCGTTCGTCAGGGGAAGCCGCTGGAGGCGAACCTCCGGCGGGCGCTCCGGGGCCACGCGCTGAAACCGTTTGCGCCGCAAACGCGCTTCCTCAGTCTGATCTCGACCGGGAATCGGTACGCGGTCGCCTCCCGGGGGACGTGGGCGATGGCGGGGCACGCCGTGTGGTGGTGGAAGACCTGGATCGATCGCCGCTTCATGCGGCGGTACAACCGTCTGCCAACGATGCGCGCTCCGGCGGGACCACGTCTCGATGCTGCGTTGGCGGAGCGGGACGTGCTGGACGAACTCACCGCCAGCGACATGCGTTGCGGAGGATGCGCGGCGAAGATCGGGAGCGATGTGCTCGGCCGTGTTCTGGGACGGCTGGATGTCGAAGCGACGCCCGACGTGCTGATCGGCCTCGACGCGCCGGACGACGCGGCGGTGTGCGCTCCTCCCGCTGGCAAGGCTCTGGTGCAGAGTGTCGACTTCTTCCGTGCCTTCATCGACGATCCCTTCGTCTTCGGCAAAGTGGCGGCAAACCATGCGCTGGCCGATCTCTTTGCCATGGGCGCGACGCCGCAGACCGCGATGGCCATCGTCACGGTACCGTTCGGACCGGAGGCGAAGGTCGAAGAACTCCTGGCACAGGTCATGGCCGGCGCCGTGGACGTGCTGCGCCGGGACGGAGCGACCCTCGTCGGCGGGCACAGTACGGAAGGCGCCGATCTCGCGCTCGGTTTCGCGGTGCAGGGGCTCGTCGACAGGGACGCGATCATCCGGAAAGGTGGAATGCGTCCGGGCGATCGGCTGATCCTTACCAAGGCTCTCGGCACCGGGGCTTTGTTCGCCGCCGAGATGCGCGGCAAAGCCAAGGGGCGGTGGATCGCCAGTGCGCTTGCCAGCATGACCCAATCGAATCGCGCGGCCGCTGAGTGTCTCGCGCGTCACGGCGCAACGTCGATGACCGACGTGAGCGGCTTCGGCCTGTGCGGGCACCTCGTGGAGATGGCACGTGCCTCTGCCGTCGAGGTCGACCTCGACGCAGCGACCGTCCCGGCGCTTGCGGGTGCGCTCGACGTGCTGTCCCAGGGCGTTGTGTCGTCGCTCCAACGCCAGAACCTGCGTGCGCGACGAGCGGTCCGGGGCACCTTCGCCAAGGACGAGCCGCGCTACGCCCTGTTGTTCGACCCGCAGACCGCGGGTGGTCTGCTCGCGAGCGTGCCAGGCGAACACGCGAGCGCGTGTGTCGAAGAGCTGCGCGCGCTAGGGTGCACCGCCGCTGCCGAGATCGCGACCGTGCGCGCGAGCGCCGGGGATCCAGAGCCAATCATCGTACACTGAAAGGTGGAAGCACCATGAGCTACAACGGAAAGATCGCAGTCGTCACGGGTGGAGGCTCCGGCATGGGCCGCCTGGCGGCCCAACGATGCGCACGCGCGGGTGCTCAGGTGGCGGCGTTGGACGTCAATGAAGTCGGACTTGGCGAGACTGCCGAGGGCGAGAAGAACATCTTTACGCAGGTGGTGGATGTTACGGAGCCACTTGCGGTCGACGATGCGGTGGCACGGATCGAGGCCGATCTGGGTCCGGTCGATCGCGTGTTTCACGCGGCGGCCATCATGCCGCTTGGGCGCATCCTGGATCAGGACATCGCCGTCATCCACAAGATCATGGCGATCAACTACGGCGGACTGGTCAATATGGCCAAGGCGGTCGTGCCGCCGATGCTCGAGCGCGGACGCGGCGACTTCGTCAGCTTCGCGTCCCTCGCCGGGTGGTTCCCGACGATCTACGTCGGAGCCTATAACGCGTCGAAGTTTGCGACGGTGGCGTTCACCGAAGTGCTCGCGCACGAGAATCGCGGTCGGGGCGTGCGCTTCACCTGCGTCTGCCCGCCGCCGGTGGCGACGCCGCTGCTGCAGCAGGGCCGGGATACGGTCTGGCCGAAACTGTTCGATGAGGCGCCGCCGATCGAGCCGACGGTGGTGCTCGACGCGATCGAGAACTCGCTCGAGCGCGGTGAGCTGATGTGCTTCCCGACCTCCCAGACGAAATGGGGATGGCGGATGCGCCGATGGTTCCCCGAGCTGATGTGGAAGCAGGTGCACAAGATCGAAGGCGTCTAGCCCGTCAGCGATCCGCGTCGCGCTGGCACTCCAGACAGAACGGAGCTTCTGGCTTGACGCGTAGACGCTCGATGCCGACGGGTTCTTCGCACTTGCGGCATAGCCCGTATTCTCCCCGCTCGACGGCCTGCAGGGCGGAGCTGCATTGGGTGAGCTGGATCGCCATGGTCCGTCGCGTCGCCTGGGCCATGGCTTGTCCCTGGAGCGCGTCCATCCGGGAGACGCGCCCTACCGCCGTCTGGTCGAGCGCGACGGGCTTGGCTGCCTCTGCGGTCGTGTCGAGCCTGGCCTGAAGATCGCGCTTCATCTCTTCGAGTCTGGTGCGCAGACTCTCCACTTCGGCGGCCGTCAGTTCCCGTGCTTCCTCCATCGTCGGCACAGATTACTACCAGTCGCCCGATCCACGCGAACCAGACTGAACGCAATCCCCCGGGCGCGGAGCGGCCGGCCGAGCGGTAAGCGAGCCGGGGGATGAGGCCTCCGCGCGGCTTTGCCGCGCGGAGAAGGGGGAGGGAATCCCCCTTGTGAATTAGACGGAGAGTTCGGGCGGTGGCGGCGCCTCAATGACGAGGCGTTCGCCGGTGAGTGGATGGGCGAGGCGGATCTCCGCTGCGTGCAGGAGATAACCCGGGTCGCCGGGGAGCGCCCGGCAGTCGGGTGCTGGCTGTCCGCCGACCGCGTAGAGAGGGTCGCCGACAAGGGGATGCCCCGCCGCAGCGAGATGGATCCGGATCTGATGCGGGCGTCCGGTCTCGATCCAGACATCGGCAAGGAAGGCGCCGTCTCGGATCGCGACGACCTCGACGCGGGTGCGTGATGGTTTGCCGTCCACCGACGCCGCGTGAATCGTGCCGAGGATCGGATGCGGTACGACGCCGATCGGCGTTTCGACGATGAACGTCGTCTCGGCCGGCGTGCTCATGGCGAGCGCCCGATAGCGTTTGTCGATGCGGCGCTCGCGGAAGGCCGCCGAGACTGCTGCGTGCGCGGTCGGATTCTTCGACGCGAGGAGAACGCCCGAGGTCCAGCGGCCGAGCCGATGCAGGATGCCCGCGTTCGGTGTGCGACGGCGGAGTTGGTGCATCAGGGTGTGCTCGAGGAACCCACCGCCGGGGAGTGTCGGTAACCCCGGAGGCTTCAAGACGGCAACGAGGTGGTCGTCTTCGTAGAGGACTGCAAATGCGAGTGGTGCGTCCGGCTCGATCCATGGCGGGCGGTGCCAGACGAGAGACTGGCCGGCGCAAAGGGCGGTCGCCCCCGATGCCACGGTCCCGTCGATGAGCACCTCACCGTCAGCGAGTCGACGTTGCCACGCGTCTCGTGTCGAGTGGACGTATCGGGAGGTCAGGTAGTCGAGCGCACACCAACCGACGTGGTCGGCGCCGATCTCGTCCCGATACGCGAAGCCGCGATTCAGGGATCCCATTTACTGCGGCAGACGCAAGACCAGCATCTGGCCGTCGGTGATGATGGTATCCTCGTTCTCGTAGTTGTGCTCGCCGGCGGCGTCGGGGCGCGGAAGCAGTGCGTACCCGTCCGGGAGTTCGGTGAACATGAGATCGGTCAGGACCTTGGCGCGCTCGCGATCGATGCGTGGGTCGATGAGATGCGGCCAGTCGGTGCCGGCGCGACGGATCTCGAGCCCGATGTCGTGGCTGCCGGTGCCCACCCAGGCCTCCAGGCTGTCGACCGTGCCCCAGTGCCAGAGGCGGACGTGATGACGCTTGGTGTAGGTGTTGGTTTGCTTCTGGAGCTCGAGGTCTTGACGGCGCTCGTCGAGGAACAGAGGCCCGAACGGACCTTCGGTGTAGTCGGTCTGCCACAGCGTTGCGAGGAACGTCTTGGTACCGGAGCCGACGCCGAGCGGCTCGGCTTCGGTCCATCCTGCGTCTGCGAATGCGTCCAGGACCGCCGTGCGCGAGCCGAGCACAGTGATGTTGGTGACGTCAGATGGGAGGTCGCTTGCGGTCAGCGATTGGATTGGAACGTCGCGTACGAGCGCCAGCAGCGCGGGCGATGGCGAGAGTTCCGGCCACGCCACGGAGCGTAGCGGTGCCGTCAGTCGCACCGGGAGTCGGACCCGCACCTTGACCTCGGTGCCCGCGTCATAGGTGATCTCGCGATCGATCGTGCTGGCGAAGCCGTGCAGGGCGGTATCTGTCGCGAAGCCCACGAACGGCAGAAGACCAAGCATCCGGGTACTCCAGTCGAGGATGGTTTTGTGCGTGGCGAAGGGGATACCGACGATGCGGTTGTCGCGAATGGCTTCCCGGGCGTTGTCGACATCGATCACGGCGCCCACGATGCGGGTTTTCGAGTCGTCCGCATGCACGATGTTGGCGAAGTCGAGCACGAGCTCGGCTTGATCGTATTGCGTCCAGATCGAGGATGCCGACAGCACGGTGCCCTCGACCGGCGTGCCGGGAGGTACGACGATGCGATTCCCCGAGGTCGCCGGTGCGATGACGACCGCCTCGATGGGATCTCCGGGGCGGGCGGTGCTGCTCGAGATCCCATGCAGGATGCGGAGAGAGAGCACTGTGCCCGGGCGGATGTCGCTGGTGACGGTTGCTCGGGCCGTGGCGAGATCTTCATTTTCGAGTGCCTGCGAGAGCCGGTAGAGCATCTCGTCGAGTGTCGTCCCGAGATGACGGCTGACCCCGTGTCGCCCTCCGGCAGTGACCAGCAAGTCGAGGAGGTCGTGGTCGTCAGCTCCGTCGCTCCAATCGAGCGGGGTGTTGCCGTACATGTCCTCGGCGTTGACGTGTGCGCCCGCCTCGAGCAGATCGGCAGCGAGGCGCCGGTAGGCACGATCGCGCCGTGTATCGTTGCTCTGGGTGGCGCCGATGACGGTCCAGTGGAGGGCGGTCCGTCCGTGTGGACCTCGTGCATCGATGTCCGCGCTCGACGCGAGCAGCGCGCGCGCCTCGCGTAGCCGCCGCCGCGTCGCCAGCGAGGTACGCTGGCGGGGGGCCTCGTAGACCGTGGCTACCAGTGGCGGGGCATTGGCCATGCGCGCGTCGGGAGCGCGTCCGAACAGGCTGCAGGCCGAGGTCGTGAGCAGCACGGCGACGCCCGCGACCCGAACGGCCGTTCTCACTGCACGTCGTGCCGGCCGCGCGGACATCACAGTGGGACGAGAGTCGCGCGCTCGACCCACCCACGCTTGCCGTCCCGCCGTGCGACCTGCGCCCAGGTGTCGCGCTCGACGAGAATGCGCAGGACGCGACCCGGCTTCACCGCGAAGTGCTCGGTGCCGGTTGCTGAAGGCTCGAAACGGATCGAGCGGTCGTCGGGGCCGACGACGACCGCCCAGGGGGGCAGATCTACCGTGGCAATCCGGTAGACCGCCGAGGTGCCGGCGATCACCAGGACGATCGCCGCCCCACCCGCGGCGAGCCGCGCGCCGCGGGCCGCGCCAGGGGCCAACCGCATCACGATGAGGAGACCCATCAGAAGGGTGTAGGCGAGGCTCGTGGTCCAGACCAACTCGTTGGAGCTCATGCGATCCGCGAGCGGTAGCAGCAGCGCTCTGACCAGCGACGGGTCGTCGGTCTCTTCGCTGAGGGTGCGGGCGTACGCGAGGTTCGCGGCGAGGTCCGGGTCGCGCGGCGTGGTGCGTCGTGCGCGCTCGTAGCCGAGGACGGCCCGGCCGACGTCACCGTCCTTGAAGTATGCGTTCCCGATATTGAAGTGGAGCGCGGCGCTCTCGTGTCCCTGGTCGAGCACCTGCTCGTAGGTTGCCGCCGCCTCGGCGAAGCGCTCGGCGCCATAGAGTTCGTTGGCGCGGAAGAACAGCGCTACCGGATTCTCTGCCGCCGTGGCGATTCCGGCCAGGACGACCGCGCCCAGCAGCAGCGCTGTGCCGATCGGGACGGTGAGCTTCCGCGTGCGCTCGACCGAGCGGATGATGCCGGTCGCGCGCGCCAGCGTGTGTTGCATGTCACTTTCATCGGCGGCGTCGGGTGCGAAGCGAACGCGCTCGCAGGTCGCGAAGAGATCGCGTACCTCGTCGGCGACCGCCGAGGGGATGCGCTGATCGTCCAGACGCGCCGCGACCGTTTCCGCGGTGACACCGCCCGGGGGCAAGGCGAGCTTGGCGGCGAGGTACTCGCTGACCGTACGGGTGATCTGATCGTAGAATGCCCGGCGGTCGCCCGAGGCGCGCGCGCTCTCCGCCAGGGCGAGGGCGCGGCGTGCCCTGCGCCCGGCCCGCGTGAAGCGGGCGTACCCGGCGTCGCCGTGCAGCCGTTTTCGGCGCCGGTCGTAGAGGACGACACCGAGCCACGCGAGGAGTGGCAAGGGCTGGAGAAGCCAGAAGGATGGACGACGATAGAGCCGGCTGCCGATCGGAGCCAGATGCCCCGGCGCGTCTTTGATGAAGACGATGTCGCGGCCGAGCGTCTCCTCCTTCTCGAGGAGCTGGGGCGCCGCCCCGACGACCTGTGGCCGCGGATCATCGGCTGCGCGTGGGGTCACCCGGAGCGCGATGGGAGCGGTCCGGGTCGTTCGATACGCGGCGGCGTCCGGGTCGAAGTATCCGAGCTCGAGCCCGGGCAACGTTTCGGTGCCGGCACGCCCGGGAATCACGACCTGCTCGAAAACGCGTTCCTGGACGTCCGCCGTGTCGGCGCCGCCTTGGCTCGTCTGCTGAATGGGATAGGTGCGTAGGGTCTCGGTGTCGGCGAAGCTCGGCGGTGTGACCTGCTCGAGACTGCCGCGGGCGCGGATCTTGATCGTGACGGTGACGGGGTCGCCCTCGGCCACTTCGCGGGGCGCGGCGGAGATCTGCATCGTGAAGGTCCCGACGCCGCCCCCAAAGCTCGCGGGACGGCCTGTGGTGGGAAGCGGTGCGACCTCGAGGACGATCGGTTCGGACGCGACTTCGATCTCTTGTTGCCGGCCGCCAAAGAAAGAACTGAAGAAGGGGTCGCCGCGGCGTTGTTGCGCCGCCTGGTTCATTGCCATCGTCGCCGGGCCGATCGTGAGGGAGCCACTGCGGTGCGGCGTGAGTATGGTACGGAACTCGACGACCTGGATCCTGCCATTGGCGGTCTGTTCGGCACGCTGACTCGGTTGCGGGAATGCCTCGAGGGCAAAACCGTCGCCCGGGACGCGCGGATACTCGAGGCCGGAAACGCGTACGTTGCCGACCGACAGGCGAACCACGACCGGCAGTCGTTCGTGGAGGTAGACCGCTGTCTTGGGGGTGGTCAGCGAGAGCTGGATCGGACGGCCTCCCGGGGCGGCGGCCGGGGCGTTGCCGCGCGCCCGGTTGGCTCTGGCGGATGTCCCGGCGGCGACCGCTGTCAGGGTGACGCTCCCGCCGTCGAGCGTACTGCCTTGATAGGGGATCGCGATCGGGCCGAGTGTGAACCGTCCCGCTTTCTGCGGAGCGACCGAATATCGATGCGTGATGGACGACGTCATCCGGCCGTTCACGATCGAGATCTGGGTCGATGGGCCAATGTAGCGCACGGTCAGGTCGCCGACATTGGCGAGCTCCGGCGCCGGGACATCCTGCGCGCCCTGAACCTCGATCGCGAGCGTCGTGGACTGCCCGACCGGGAGCTCCGCGGTATCGAGACGGGCGCGGACGGTGATGTCGGCTGCGTGCGCGTTCGGTGGGCAGGCGTTCAGGGCGAGGCAGACCAGCAACACGAACGACGCGGCGCTAGCCGTTCCACCTGCTCTCGGTGCCCGCATCGCCCACATCCGCATCTCGTTGTTACCAGTCGTAGGCCGGCTGGGCGACCGCGCCGCCCTGGAGGCGTTCGATGATCTCTTCGGGATCGACCTCTTCCTCGCGGAGCGAATCCAAGAGGGCCTGCGCCTCACGTTGCGAGAGATCTTCGGGGCTTTCTTCCGGCGTTTCCTCGCCAGGCGAGTCCTGCGGTTGTTGTTGCTCCTGTTGCTCTTGGTCTTCCTGCTCCTGCTGTTCTTGCTCCTGTTCTTGCTCCTGTTCTTGTTCCTGTTGTTGCTCCTGCTGTTCCTCCTGATTCTCCTGTTGCTCCTGATCTTGCTGCTCTTCCTGCTCCTCTTGTTCCTGATCCTGATCCTGTTGTTCCTGTTCCTCTTCTTGTTGTTCCTGGTCTTGTTGTTGCTCTTCCTGTTCTTGCTGCTCTTCTTCCATGCGTTCCTGCAGCTCGGCGATCTTGCGCTGCACGAACTCGAAGTTGAATTTGGCGTCCGCGTCGTCCGGATCGGCGCCCATGGCGTGGCGATAGTCTACGAGCGCGTCGGCCCACAGCGCCATGGCTTCCTGTGGTTTCGTAGCCTCGAGGGCTTGGCCCAGGCGGTAGTGCGCGTTGCCCTTGTTGTAGGCCGCGCGTGCGTATCGCGGGTCGCTCTGCGGATTCGTTGCCTGGACGTGGTCGAAGATGCCGGCGGCTTCCTCGTATTTGCCTTGACGGTAGATCGCGTCTGCGAGGTTGAAGCGGATCCGTTCGGAATCGGGTTGATCGATCAACGCCTCGTTGAACGCAGTCTCGGCTTCGGCGTAGTCGCCGGCGTCGTACAGCTCGTTCGCGGTTCGGACGGCGGCATGGCGATCGAGAGTCCACGCGCCCGCGCAGATCGCGACCGCGACGGCCGCGAGCGCGAGTTTCCGCGGTGCGCTCACGTCGTCTCTCCCGAGCGCCGCCATGGCCACCGAACGAGGCGGGCGCGTCCCGCAGGCCGCCGTTCGCCGAGCCACGCCTGCACGACGAGGAGGACCAATGCGAGCGCCAGGAGGAACTGGAAGCGGTGCTCGAAGCGCCGCTCGAGCGAGCTTTGCAGCTCGCGCTTTTCCATCGCGCCGATGTAGTCGCGGTAGAGCTCCGTCAACTCGAACGATCCGTCGGCCGCGCGCAGATAGACCCCGCCCGTCTCGACGGCGATGGTCTGAAGCGTGTCCTCGTCGAGTCGGGACTTGACGACCTGGCCGGAGCGGTCCTTCACGAAGCCGCCGGACGCTTGCGGGATGAGCTCGCCATCGGCGGTTCCGAGACCGACGGTGTAGATCTTGACACCTCGCTCGGCGGCGCGCGCCGCGGCTTCTTTCACGTCGCCGTCGTGATCCTCTCCATCGGTGATCAAGATCAGCGCCTGCTGCTGGCCCTGGCGCCCCTCGAAACCCTCGAGTGCCGCGTCGATGGCCCGGGCCAGGGCGGTGCCGCCTTTGGGCAGGAGTCCGACCTCGACCGCTTCCAGGCTCTGCGTGAAGACGCCGTAGTCGAGCGTCAGTGGACATTGCAGGAAGGCCGTACCGGCGAAGGCGACCAGACCGACGCGATCGCCTCGCAACTGGTCCACGAGGCTGCGGACGCCGAGCTTCGCACGAGTGAGACGATCCGGTTTGATGTCATTGGCCAACATGCTTCGCGAGGTGTCGATCGCGATCATGAGATCGATGCCCTCGCGCGTGACCTCCTGCCAGTGGAATCCCCACTGCGGGCCGGCGAGCGCGACGACCATTGTTCCTGCGGCCGCGACGAGGATTCCGGCGCCGAGGCGGCGGCGTCGGTGATCCAGCGAGGGCGCGACCGTCGGGAGGAGGCTGGCCTCGACGAAACGTTCGAGATCACGACGCCGGCGGCCGGCCGTCCAAATGAGGAACGCGACGAGCGCGGGCAGCAGCGCCAGGGCGGTGAGGCAGGTGGGATCACGCCACTGGATCATGGCAGTTTCCTCAGTACCGTTTCTGCGAGTCCGATCTCGAGAAACAGCAGCGCCAGTGCCGGCCACACCAGCCACGGATAGAGCTCGCGATAGTCGAGAAACTGTGGAGCCTCGAACTCGGTTTTCTCGCTGCGGTCGATTTCGGCGTAGATCTCGCGCAGGCTCGCGGTATCGGTGGCGCGAAAGTAGCGTGCGCCGGTGGTGGCCGCGATCTTCTTCAGCGTCTCCTCGTCGATGTCGACCTGCACCGGTCGGTAGACGGTCTCACCGAAGATCGTCTCGACGGGGTACGGTGCCATGCCCCTGGTGCCGGCGCCGACCGTGTAGACTTTGACGCCGAGTGCCGCGGCTGCCTCGGCGGCGGTCTGAGGCGTGATCCGGCCGGCATTCTGCTGACCATCCGTCAGCAGCACGACGAACTTCCCGGTGGCGGTGGAGGGGCGGAGACGCGCGACCGCGACGCCGAGCGCGGATCCAATCGCCGTGCCGTCCTCGATCAGGCCCACTTCGGCCCGGGCGAGATTCTGTAGCAGCCAGCCGTGATCGAGCGTCAGCGGCGCCTGCGAGTATGGTCGTGCAGCGAAGAGCACGAGACCGATGCGATCCCCTGGTCGGGCGGCCACGAACTCGCGGACGACGTCCTTCACCGCGGCGAGACGACTCGCTCGTTCGCCTTCGACCGTGAAGTCTTCAGCCAGCATGCTGCCGGAGATGTCGACGGCCAGAACGACGTCGACACCCTCGCGGTGCACCTTGGTGACCGCGCTGCCGAGTTGCGGACGCGCCAGCGCCAGCACGATCAGGACGAGGACGGCGGCACGCAGCAATCCGAGGACGATGCGCCGACGGCCAGCTCCGTGCGGGGCGATGCTCTGCAGCACCGCGAGGCTCGGATAGCGTAGGGCCGTCTGACGCGCGGCGCGGCGTGTCCACGGCAGCGCCAGTGGTAGCAGCGCGAGGAGGAGCAGGAACCAGGGGCTAGCGAGGCGCATCACTCCCCGTTTCTCGCGCCGGTGCGGTTTCATCGACGAAACGCTTGGCGGCGTCGTAGGCGCGCTCGCTGTCGTCGATCGTGGGCAGGTGTTTGGCGAACTTGACCAGGTCGGACTCGCCGAGAAATCCGCCCAGGAGCCCGCGGTGCTGACCCTGCAGCTCGCCTTTGCGTGCGCTTCGGACGAGGAACTCTTCGGTCGTCATCTCCGGCGCTCGCACGCCGAAGCGCTGCTCGACGTACGTACGGACGATGGCGGACAACCCCGAGTAGTATTCCTTGAACGCTCCCTGTTGGGTGAGGCCGAGCCGCTGCAGGCGTGCCAGCTCGGCGTAGGCGATCTCGTGAGGTGGCGTCACCGGGCGGGCGGCGATTGTCTGCTGGCGCCGGTTCAACAACCAGAACAATCCCGCGCCGAGGGCGATCAGCCCGAGCAGCGTGCCGGCGGCGAGCCAGTACGGTCGCCAATCGATCGGGACCTCCTCGACATCCTTGATGTCACGAACGTCGATCTCTTCCGTATCCTTCAGCAAGCTCTCGACCGTGATGACGGTTTCATCCTCGGGGGCGACCCGATGCTCCCCGTCGCCCTCGCGATAGAGAACCGTCGGGGAGGCGAGGAGGAGGTAGCCGGGCTCCCAACCGACCAGTGTGTACCAGCGCGCGACCGTGTGGTGGCCATCGCGTTCGTCGACGGGTGCATCACCGAAATCGAGAATGTCGAAGTCACCGATCTTCTCGGTGGGTTGCGACAGCACGATCTCGAGGCCCGTGGGCGCCGACACCTCGATCGTGTAGCGAAAGCGCGTGCCGATCGTGACGGTGTCGGGGTCCACCCGTCCGGTGACGGTGATCGGCGCGGCTGGCTCGTTCGTGTCGTCGTCGGCATGCGCGGGGGCACCCGGCGGAACGATGACGAGCGCGGAGACGAGCAGGGCGAGCATGCCTGCCCTCAATGGAATCCTCGTACCCCGCTGCGGGCGCCGCCGTCCGCAGGACATCATTGACGTCGCTCGCGCATGCGGAAGAACCGCAGCAGCGCCTGCATGTACGGACGCTCGGTATCAACGACGATCGCGTCGACGTCGGCGGAACGGAGGGTCCGGTCGCGCTCGGCGCGCGCCGCCGCGGCTTCGCGTGCAAACGCTTCTCGCAACCGGTTGTCGTTGGTGTCGACGACGTAGCGTTCGCCCGTCTCCGCGTCCTCCAGCTCGACGAGGCCGACGGCGGGCAGGTTGGTCTCGCGGGGATCGTCGAGCACGACCGCGATCACATCATGGCGCCGTCCGGCGATCTTCAGCGCCTGGCGGCAGCCGGGATCGAGGAAGTCGGACACCACGAAGAGCACGGTCCGTCGCTTGGTGACTTTCTCGAGATGCTCGAGGGCGGCGGAGATGTCGGTGGCCGTCCCGGTCGGTTTGATCGAGAGGACTTCGCGAATCACCCGCAGAACGTGATGTGTTCCCTTCCGCGGTGGTAACGCCAGCTCGATGTGATCGGTGAAGATCACCAGGCCGACTTTGTCGTTGTTCGTGATCGCGGAGAACGCGAAGAGTGCGGCCAGCTCGGCGGCGAGCGCGCTTTTCAGCTGGCGGACGCTTCCGAAGTACGTCGATGCGCTGGCATCGACGAGGAGCATCACGGTCAGCTCACGTTCTTCGGCGAAGCGCTTGACGTGCGGGACGCCGGTGCGAGCCGTGACGTTCCAGTCGATCGTCCTGATCTCGTCACCCGGCTGATACAGCCGTACCTCGGCGAACTCCATGCCGCGGCCCTTGAAGGCGCTCTGGTACTGGCCCGCAAAGACATCGCTCACCAGATGGCTCGTGCGGATCTGGATCTTCCGCACAGCCTTCAACTGCTCTCGTGTCAGCACGATGCGCTACGCGTCAGGGGACGGGTACTCCGTCAAAGACTCGGCGCACGACCTCGTCGGCATCGATCTCTTCGGCCTCCGCCTCGTAGGTGACGATGATGCGATGACGGAGCACATCCGGGCCGATGGATTTGACGTCCTGTGGTGTGACGTACCCTCGCCCCTCGAGAAAGGCGTGCGCGCGCGCCGCAAGGGTCAGGTACAGGGTCGCGCGCGGCGATGCGCCGTACTCGATGAGCGGACCGAGGTCGAGGCCGGCCGCGGCCGGGTCGCGCGTCGCGAATACGAGGTTGACGATGTACTCTTTGATCTTGTCGTCGACGTAGATCTGATCGATCAACGTTCGGGCGCTGAGGATCTCGGCCGGGGACGCGATCGTTTGGACGGTCGGCTGCTCGCGGGTGACGGCCATGCGGTCGAGGATCTGCCGTTCTTCCTCGCGCGAGGGGTACCCGATGCGCAGCTTCAGCATGAAGCGGTCGACCTGCGCCTCCGGGAGCGGGTACGTGCCTTCCTGTTCGATCGGATTCTGGGTCGCGAGGACGAGAAACGGATCGGGGAGCGGGTGCGTTTCATCGCCGATCGTCACCTGGTGCTCCTGCATGGCCTCGAGGAGCGCGCTTTGGACCTTGGCTGGCGCGCGGTTGATCTCATCGGCCAGGATCAGCTGTGCGAAGATCGGTCCCTTCTTGGTCGTGAAGGTCCCTTCCCGGGGATTGTAGATCATGGTGCCGATCAGGTCCGCGGGCAGCAGGTCTGGCGTGAACTGAATGCGCTGAAAATGCGCGCTGATGGTCTGGGCCAGTGTTTTCACGGACAGGGTCTTGGCGAGCCCGGGCACCCCCTCGAGCAGAACGTGGCCGTTGGCCAGCAGGCCGATCAGCAGCCGATCGATCAGGTACCGTTGGCCTACGATGACCGAGCCGATTTCCTCACGTAGCCGGTACGCGAAACCCGACGCTTCCTTTATCTGGTCGTTGACCGCACTTACTCCAGCATCCATGGGCGGTGTCGATACCAAAATTTGGACAGACGTAAAGGGGGGTTAGGGCGTTCGCTCCATAACGCCCCCGCGCGCAGAAAATGATTGTATCACCGTACGGGACCGTGGTAGTTCCACGAAGTCTCGTGCCGTCCTGCCGGAAACTCTGGACGTGCGCCCAGCCAAGGAGAATCTGCCATGCTCGTTCGCCGCGCCGCCATCCTGACCCGGGGCTTGTGCCTCGCCGCCCTCGTCGGGCTTGTCCTGCCGACCGTCGTCCATGCCGAGTTCACGTCGGATCAGCAGAAGTGTGTGACGACGTTCAACAAGCAGTTCCGGAAGGTCGCCAGCACGGTCGGGAAAGACTTCTGCGGCTGCATCAAAGATCGCAGCAAGTCGACCGATACCGACGACAAGCTCGAGGGCTTGACGGTGACGGACTGTTTCGACGCTGACCGTAAGGAGAAAGTCGCCAAGACGTCGACCAAGGCCACGGAGAAGATCGCGGCCGCGTGTGCGGGGCCGGCCGATCCTGGGGTCGCCGTAACCGATGCGGCGACGCTGATCGCGCAGGCGATCCAGAAAGAGAAGGCGGTGTTCGAGGCCATGTTCGGCCCCGACATCGACACGGGCGTCTTTCGTTCGGTCGATAGTGGGAAGGACCCTTCGAAGTGCCAGCTCTCCGTCGCGAAGGCCATGAAGAAGTGTCAGGACACGAAGATCAACGCGTTCGTGAAGTGCAAGAAGGACGCGATGAAGGCCGGCAAGGATCCTTTCCCCGCTGGTGCCATGACCACCGAAGACATTGCTTCGTGTATCAACACGGCATGGGTCGTCGACGAGAAGCAGAAGGTCGCCAAGAAGTGCAATCTCGACGCGCTCGGCAAGGTCGACGGCATCCGCAAGACCATTACGAAGAAATGCGTCGAGAAGGCGGTCGATCTGTCCGATACGTTCCCAGGATGCGGGACCGATGACGGCGAGGAGTTGCACTCGTGCATCGAGACACAGCTCGAGTGCGCGACCTGCCTGGCGCTCGAGGCCACTGACGCCCTTGGGAGCGACAACCTCGTCGGCGATCACTGCGACATCATCGACAATGGTCTGCCCGACGATAGCTGCAACCTCATGACGGCGACCGTCGTCACCATTCCCAGCACCGACGAACCGGCCGAGACGCCCGGGACCTCGGGTGTCGTCGTGACCCATCCCGATCTCATTACCCAATTCGGGGGCGCGGGCTTCGACCTGAACACCGCGACGTACACGCGCTGGCGTGCGCGCGGTGGCCCCGACACTCCCGACGCCATCGTGATTCTCGTTGCCGGGTTCGGTGGCGGCGCGAACAACTTCAAGATCATGGCCGAGGATCTGATTCCGCGCGTACAAGCCGATCATGGCCTCGAGATCGAGGTCTGGGGTTTCCATCGCCGGACCAACCAACTCGAGGATCGTGAGGGTGCGATCATCGGACAGAATCTGAACGACCCGCAGGTCGCGCTCGACTGGTACTACGGCGACGATGTTGGCATCCCGCTGGACCCGGCGTTGGTCGCCGGTCCCAACCGGCGGGCGTTCATCTACAACACGTCGGACGACATTCCGTTCATCGCCAACTTCACCGGCCAGACCCACAGCATCGACATCGACGCGGTGGTCGAAGCGGCGAGGACGATCGTCAACAACGACAACGTCTTTCTCGGCGGCCACTCAGCCGGTACGGGTTTCACGGCCCGCTACGCGGCGACCGATTTCGATCTGACTGGTGGTGGTCCGGCCGAGCCCGGGTATGCCAAGCTGCGCGGTCTCATCATGCTCGAGGGCGGCGCCGGCAGCACGGCCACCGATCCCCTCACCGCTGATTCGATGGACCGGATGGAGGCGAAGTTCGATGGAGGCCTCTTCGGAGCGGTGCGCGACGCGGGGCCGCGCTGCGTCGATGGTACGACCCCATGCACGATCGCCACCGAGGCCGTCGATTGCCTGGCGCAGGTCCCGCCGAAGTGCACCCTGAATGAGACGGCGTACGGGGCCGTCTTCGGCCTCAGCCCTGGGGTCGTGGCCTCGTCGGAGCCCGGTGCGATCCAGGGAGCGAGCGGCGATTCCGATACCGGCCTCTTGATTCTCCAGGTCGATCAGTCGGGGCCTGACACGAGTGCCATCGAGTCGGTTCCGGCGCTCGCGCTTCTCAACATCCTGTTCAACCCGGATACCTTCCCCGCGACGGCGTCGGGTCTCGTCGGGGCCTTTCTCGACGACGACGGAATTGGTGCTGGCTTGTCGCCGGCGATCTCGACGTCGTTTGGCGAGCCTGGCCCGGTGGTCGGCGGTATCAATACCTGGCTCGACATCAATGAGGGCGGCGGCATCTTTACCGACAACGGTCCGGCCCCGACGACGATTTCGAGCGCGCCGTGGGGCGTGGAGGCCGAGTCTGTCCGGATCGACCGTTACTCCACGACGTTCCTGCATGCTGGGACGAACGCGGCGGACTGGTACTTCGGGACGGCAGGCCTCGGCGTGACCAGTTCCCCCGGAGTTTGCGACACTGGTGGCACCGGGCTCTGTACGGCAGGAGACGTTGGTGCGGTCTGCGCAGCCGACGGCGAGTGCGCCCAGTTCATCAGCCTCGACTCGACGGCCTTGTCGGTCGGGCGTGGTCGTCGTGACATCGTCAACCTGACGCAGGCGGGGAACATCGACATTCCGGTGATCTCCTTCGGTGGCAGCAACGGGCTCGTGCCGGTGCCGGGACGGATGACGGCCTTCGGCGAGAGCATCGCGACCTGCGCGTCGCCGAGCTGCACGGGGACGGCCCGGGTGGTCGATCCCAATGCGCCGAGCCTGGCCTTTCCGACGTTCGGCGATGTCGATGGCGGATACGAGGTTCACATCAGCGTGGGTTACGCGCATCAAGATGTGACCGTTGCCGAGGACGACGTGACCAACAACGTGCTCGCTCCGCTGTCGGACTTCATCGCGCGTAACGTCATCCCGTAGGTGCAGAGACAGGCGTCGGAGGCCGCGCACGCAAGTCGCATGGCTTCCGACGCCTGATTTTGCCGCTAGCCCGACAGGGGTGCCCACGGCACTGTAGCCTCAGTGTTGGGGGCACAGTCGATGGGCTATCGGGTCGGAGGCATCGCCGCGGTCGCGGTGACCGTCCTGCTGGCTGCCTTGTCGGGGCAGGCACGGGCGGGAGGCGAGGTTGTCGTGCGAGCGGGTGGTGAGGCCGCCCTCGCTCCGCCGATGGTCACCTTCGAGCTGCGGCGTACCAACGGCCGCGCGCTCGCTGCCGAGGGTGACGACATGCTCGGGGATCTGCTCGCGGCGCTGACGGGAGCCGCGGTGCTCGATACCGGGGCCAGCGGGACTGTGCTCTCGGGGCCGACCGCAGCACGGTACGACATTACGCTCGAGCGCGGGGCGCGCTACGTCGAGGTCGGTATGAACGGCGAGCATGCGATGGCGGTCTCGCGGCCGTATACCCTTGCGGTCTGCGAGCCGAACCAACGGTCGGGATGTCGGGAGTCGTTGGTGCTGCGATCGCAGCGCTTTCTATTGAACGAGCCGGCGGGCGCAGTCGCGAGTGCATCCGGGGGCGACCTGATGGCGTTGCTCGCGTCCCCCGGACAGGCGACCAACGTGATCGGTATGCCGGCCATCCGCGAGGCGGTCGTCGAGCTTCGGAGCGTGACGCAAGGTACGGCACCGCTCGCGGTCGAGATCCATCCCCGGGGAGCACGCGTGTCGGCCGATCATTGGATCACGCTCGACATGGTCGACTTCAACCGGCGTCGGCATCCGGACAATCGGGGGCCGCTGCCGAGTCTGGCGGTGAATCCTTTGGTTCCGGGTGTCCGGGTGCGTGCGGGCGCGCGCGAGGCGCGCGGGGATTGGCTGCTCGACACGGGGTCGGTCGTGACCGTGCTCTCCAGTCGCCTGGCCCGCGAGATCGGCCTGGTCGATGGTGCGGGCCGTCCAGCCCGGCCGGCCGACTTCGGGCTGCCGATCGGCGGCATCTCGGGCGCGCAGAAGAACCTGCCGGGATTCTACGTCGATCGCATCGAGATCGACGCCGACGACGGTACGACCATCGTGGTGGAGCATCCCGCCGTGCTGGTGCACGACGTCACGACGACGACCGATGACGGGCGGGAGCATCGTCTGGACGGCATCCTCGGCATGAACGTCCTGTCACCCTCGGGCAGCGGCATGATGATGACGGGCTTTGCGAAGACGTACGCTTCCGCCTTCGACCGCGTCGTCATCGACGCCCCGCGATCCCGTCTCGGTCTCAGCCCCGCCCGCTGACCAGCGTCGCATCCTCTACGCCTGCCCACCCACACCGCTTGAGTCACCCCCTGCCCTCGGGGTAGGCGACCTCAGCGATGCGTGTGGCTGAGCGGGGACACGAGTGAGACCGGGCGACGAGACTGCCCGAGAGGCGCGCCGCCGGCGCGTACGTCGCGCCCTGCTGGGCGGTGTCGGAGTGCTCTACGTCGTCTCCGTGCCGTGGTACCGCGGGCCTGACACGGCGCCGGTCATCGTCCTCGGTGTTCCCGACTGGGTACTGGTGGCGTTCTGCTGCTACGTCGGTGTCGCGGTGATGAACGCGGTGGCGTGGTTGCTCGCCGACATTCGCGATGGCGAAGAGGACGCGCCATGAGCGCCGGGACGCTCGGCGTGCTCGGCCTCGGGCTGTATCTCGTGGTGCTCGGCGGTCTGGCTGCGGTGGCACATCGGGCCCGTCGCGATCTTTCGCCGGCGGATCATTTCCTCGCCGGGCGCCAGCTCGGTGTGTTCGTCCTGTTCCTCACACTCTACGCGACGGCCTTCAGCGGGAACTCTCTCGTCGGCTACCCCGCCGAGGCCTATCGCCGGGGGTACGCGTGGATCATGGCGACCGCCTTCATGCTGGCGATTGCGGTCGTGAGCCAGATGCTCGTGCCGCGCCTGCGTCCGCTCGCGGTCACTCATGCGTTCGTGACACCGGGGGATTGGATTCGTCATCGCTTTCGCGGCGAGCGCGGCTGCGTCGCTGCCACGGTCGTGGTCGGTGTCGTCATGACGGTGGCCTTGGCGAACTTTCTCCTGGCGCAGCTCGTGGCGATGGGCCACGTCGCGAGTCAGGTGAGCGGCGGTCTGCTTCCGTACTGGGCGGGCGTCGTCGGGCTCGCCGCCGTCGTGCTCGGATACGAGACGCTCGGCGGGATGCGCGCCGTGGCATGGACCGACGTGCTGCAGGGGCTGCTGATGTTCGTCGGGCTTGGCGCGATGCTCTGGTGGGTCCTGGGCGAGGCGGGCGGGCTGGCGGCGGTCACGCGCGCCGTGGCCGCGACCCGTCCGTCGGCGGTGATGGTGCCCGACCGCCAGGCGTGTCTGAACTGGGCGAGTACGATCGTGTTGGTCGGCGTCGGCGCGAGCGTCTATCCGCAGGCCATTCAGCGCGTGTACGCGGCGCGAAGCGGCCAGACGCTCGGGCGCGCGCTCGCGCTGCTCACCTTCATGCCGTTGGTGACCATCGTCGTCGTCACCCTGGTGGGCGTGTCCGCCATCCCGCGCTTCGCGCATCTTGGCGCGATCGAGGCCGATGCGGTGCTCCCCCGGCTCCTTGCCGCGTGGGCGGCCTCGGGGCCGTTCGGCGCCGTGTCCGCGATGCTCGTGTTCGTCGCCGCCCTTGCCGCCATCATGTCCACGGCCGACTCCGTCCTGCTGTCGCTCGGATCAGTGGTGGCCGGGGACGTGCTTGGACGTTCGGGAGACGATCCGCGGACGACGCGATTGGGGAAGCAGATCGCCGCCACGATTCTGGTCGGCATGACCTCGCTGGCGCTCGTTCCCCGCCTCACCCTCTGGCGGCTTACCGAGCTCAAGATGGAGCTCCTGGTGCAATGTGCGCCCGTGTTCCTCCTTGGACTGCACGTGTCGCGTCTGCGCGCGCTGCCGGTGCTCATCGGTGTTGTCGTCGGCACGCTGATCGCCTCGGCCGGGGTGCTCACGGGCGTCGCCCGTATCCAGGGGATCCATGTCGGCGTCCTCGGTTTGGTTGCCAACGTTGCCATCGCCGTGGTCGGCTCTGGTCGGCGATCCTGAGCGCTCGCATGACGGCGAGCCGCGGCCGGTCGGCAGGGCATTCCCCGTGTCGGCGCCAGGCTTCGACGCTGCGCGTGCGTGTGCTACGGCGGGGGCATGCGATCGACGGGCGGGTGGGTCGGAGTCGGAGGATATCAGCGAAGTGCACGCGCGTTCGTGTTCGGCGCGATCGTTGCGTTGACGGCGGGGTGTTCGCCGACCGCGCACAATCCGCGACAAGTGCCTGTGTGCGATCCGCTGACCGAGCCGGCGCGCCTCGTGCGGTATCTACCGCCGGGTCGTGACGTCGGAGCACCGCCCGCGTTCGGACTCGTCCTCGAGGCCATCGACGGAATTCCGACCCGTATCTTCAATCTGACCGCGTGGAGTCGCGATACCGGTCGTGCGACGGGCACCATCGGCGGCGCGAAGTCGCAGCTCTACACCCGACAGTTCGCGCTCGCGCGCGAGCGTTGGGCGCAGTATCTCCGCGCGCACGCGAAGGAGATGGTGCAGGGCGACTCCCGGTGGCGCCGGTACACGGATGTGATTCCGCCCGACGAGCTGGCGACGACGATCTGTGCCCCGGTCGCCATGACGCAAGGGGAGCTCGACGGAGAAAGTCGCATCGTCGTGGCGGCGGGTTTGAACTTTCGCGACCATGCCGAGGATTCCGGTGGCGGGCGTCCGATGCTCTTTCCGAAGCCGGTCCGTCCGACGGGTGCCTATCGGACTGTGCGTCCGGCTCGTCAGGTGCGCCTGCTCGACTACGAGGTCGAGCTCGGCTTCGTCGTCCTGACCGACATCGATCTCACGATGATTCCTGGCGAGGCGGAACTCGAAGGCTCGGTGGCCTACTTCAACGCCAACGACGTCTCGGATCGTGAACCGATCATTCGTCGTCAGGGTGTTTTCGGGCGGAGTACTGGCTTCGTCGAAGCGAAGGCGCAGCCGGGCTTCCTGCCCATCGGCCCCTGGATGGTCCATGGCGAGGACGTCGGCCTGCTTCGCGGTGATTGTGCGCGGTCGCTCGGGATGCGCCTCTCGGTGCGAGAGCAGAACCGGACGACACTCCGCCAAGCCTCCGAAACCGGGCTCATGATCCATGATCCACGCGCCATTCTCGAGGCGCTTGGCGCACTCATCGATCCCGACGAGGCCGGCGGCACGCGTACGCACATGAGCGTGATGGTCGATGGGCGCGAGCGATACTATCCGATGGCGCTGATCGCAGACGGTCGGCCCGTGCTCCCGAAGGGAAGCATCGTTCTTGGCGGCACGCCCGGAGGAACCGCCGTCCATGCGCCGGCCGTCCTGCCGCTGCTCGGGCGCTCCATGATCAGATTCCAGCGCCCAGTCACCCGATTCCTCGACGAGCAGATCGCCAATCGCGATGCGGAGGGCTACCTGAACGAAGGGGACGTCGTCGTGGCGCGCATCGACACTCTCGGGACGCAATGGTGGCGGGTGCAGTGGAGTGATGCCGGGTCGACGCCCCCCGATCCGTGCAATGTGCGCGTTTCAGAAGGGGGCTGAGCGTCAATGAAGTTCGGTGGGTGGTGGCCGCTCGTCGTCATCGTCGTCGTCGGCGATGGGGCCAGCATGGTGATGCACGAGCTTCCAGCCATCGACCTCGAGGATGAACATGTTCGTGGCCACCAGTGCGCCACCGGAGAGCTGCTCGGTGCAGAGCACGAAGGCGGCATCGCCGCAGACATGAACGGTAGCGTCGCTGCAGACGATGTCGGGTGAGCCCGGTCCGCGGAGAATGCCGCGCCAGCTCGCCATGACCGCGGCGCGCCCGTCGAGTGCATGCCACCCCGGATGGATGCACGCGATCGGTGCGTGGTCCGACCACAACTGCTCCATCGCTTCCACGTTCCGTTCGGCAAAAGCGGTGTAGAATGCGGTATTCGCTGCGAGGACGTCCTCTTGCGCCGACGACATCACGGGTCTCCTTCCGCGTGGCACGTGAATCTTCGCACGCGCCGTGCGCAAAGCAAGCCTCGACGGCACTCGCCTTCGCCTGTGCCGGGCGCAACTGGTAGGGTCCGCCCGGCGGCAGCCAGCCGCCAGGAGGCTCTCGATGGCAGCCAGGACCGGCATTGTTCCATTCTGGAAGGGGTACGATCGGAAAGCCGTGTTGCGTTTCGCGCAGATGGCCGAGGATCTCGGGTACGATTCGATCTGGATCCCCGAAGCGTGGGCGTACGATCAGTTCGCGCTGCTCACCGAGATCGCCACCGTGACCACACGGCTCAAGTTGGCCACCGGAATCGCGAACGTGTTCAGTCGTAGCCCCGGACTCCTGGCGATGTCCGCCGCCACGCTGGACGAGATCTCCGAGGGGCGCGTGATTCTCGGTCTCGGGACGAGCGGGAAGAACGTCGTCGAAAACTTTCATGGCGTGCCTTACCGCAAACCGCTGACGCGTCTCCGGGAGACGGTGGCGATCCTGCGCACCCTCTGGAAAGGCGAGCGTCTCTCGCCGGAACTCAGCTCGCTCGCCGAGCTTCGGCACTTCAAGCTCGAGATGACGCCCGTGCGTGCCGACATTCCGATCCTGTTTGCCTCGTTGCAGGAGAAGGCGATTACCGACATCGGTCGGGTGGCCGACGGATGGATTCCCACGTTCTGGCCCTACGAACATTTCGAGGACGGTCTCGCGTGGTTGCGCAAGGGTGCCAAGGAGGCCGGCCGAGATCCCGAGGCGCTCGATCTTGCACCCTTCATGGCCGTGCTCCCCTTCGACGATGTCGCCGCGGCGCGGTCGCTCATCAAGCCGCTCGTCTCGTTCTACATCGGCGGGATGGGAACCTACTATCACGCCATGTTCTGCCGCTATGGCTTTCAGGAGAACGCCGACCTCGTGCGCGAGCTGTACGGGGCAGGCGACCGGAAACGTGCCGCCGCCGAGGTCAGCGACGACCTCATCGACGCGATCGCCATCTGCGGTGCCCCGGAGCATTGCCACGAGCAATTGGCCGAGTGGCGCCGCCATGGGGTCGGTACGGCGCTCCTGAACCTGCCTACGGGTGTCCCGCCCGAGATGACCGAGCATTTTCTGCAGACGATGGCGCCCCGGTAGTTTCCCAACACCCTGAAATTACTCGCGTTACGGTCAGCGCGCAAAACTGCCGATAACGACGGTGTATGGGTGCGCCCCTCTACCGGAAGCATTTCCTCGATCAGTCGCGCGCCACCGGGTTGCTCGTGCTGCCGGCGGGCGCCGTCCTCTATATGGTGCTCACCGTCCTCTATGCGGTGGCGCCCCCTCTCCATCCCGCCCTCCCACTGATCAGGGTCATGGCGGCCACCTGCGCTGGCTTCGCCCTGCTCGGATGCTGTCTGTCGGTCGCCCGCGACGATCTCGTGCAGCCGATCGTGTTCATGGGGGGAATCATCGGCGTTGGGGTCGCGCTCTCGTTTCCGTCGATTACCGGCGACCCGGCGCAATCGGTCGTGCTGATCATCACCCTGCTCGGGTTGGCCTATTGCCTGCTCTTTCTCTGGATGACCGTGGTGACGGTTGCGCTCGCGCTCGGCGCATGGCTCGTCGTCGCCTGGGATTATCCACCGGCGGCGTTGACGCATTGGGGGATGAACCTCGCTTCGACAGGGCTTCTGGCGATCATCTTCTCGTTGGCACGCTCGCGGTCGGAGTGGGGGCGCGCACGGGTGGAGGAAGGGCTGCGCGCCAGTGAGGAGCGTCACCGGCTCGTCGTCGACAGCGCGCTCGATGCGGTGATCACGTTCGACGACACCGGCTTCATCGTCGCATGGAATCCTCGTGCAGGCTCGATCTTCGGTTGGAGTGCCGAGGAAGCGATCGGGCGCCGGCTCGAGGCGACCGTCATTCCCCGCCATCACAGCGACGAGTTTCGGGCCATCATGCGTCGCTTTCTCGAGGAAGGGGATCGCTCGTTGTTCGGTCGGCGGTTCGAAGTGAGTGCCATCGACCGTCGCGAGTGCGAGTTCCCCGTGGAGTTGGCGATTGTGCCGGTGCGCCGAGCACGGCGCTACATCTTTACGGCCTTCGTCCGCGATATCGCGGAGCGGCGGCGAGCCGAGGACGCGTTGCACTACGCGAAGGAAGCGGCCGAGGCGGCGGTGCGAGCCAAGAGCGAGTTTCTCGCCAACATGAGTCACGAGATCCGGACGCCCATCCACGGCATCTTTGGCATGACGGAGCTGGCGCTCGATACGCGCGATGACGGCGAGCGTACCCGGTGCCTCCATCGTGCGCGCGCATGCGCGGAGTCGCTGATGACGGTGATCAACGACATCCTCGACTTCTCGCGCATCGAGGCGGGCAAGCTCGAACTGCAACAGGTCTCGTTCGACCCCCGGGCGGTCCTCGGGGGTGTGTACGACACGTTGACGCTCGAGGCCGACCGGCGCGGTCTGGAGTTCGGCTGCGTCGTGTCGGAAGATCTGCCGGCGCAGATGATCGGGGCTCCCGACCGTATCCGGCAGGTCCTGGTCAATCTCGGCAACAACGCACTGAAATTCACCGAACGGGGAGCGGTGTCGATCGAGTTGACGATCGATGATGGCGATCCTTGCATGCTTCGGGGCACGGTGCGGGATTCCGGGATCGGCGTCGCGCCCGAAAAGCAGGCCACGATCTTCGACTCGTTTACCCAGGCAGACGCCAGCACGACCAGCCACTACGGTGGGACCGGGCTCGGGCTGGCGATCTCGAAACGGCTGGTGTCCCTGATGGGCGGCGCGATCGGGCTCGTGAGTGCACCTGACCAGGGCAGTACGTTCTGGTTCACCGTGCAGGTCGGGCAGCCGCCCGGCGAAGCCTCGGTGTCCGGACCCGTCGTCGCGACAGATCCGCGCGCGCCTTCGGCGTTCGACTGATCGAGCGTCCTGACCCTCGACTCTTGGGTCAACCTCCTCCTGCGTGCTAGGCCGGGTGCGAAGGAGGGGGCGGATGCGGGCGAGTGTATGGCTAGCGGGCATCGTCGTTGCCGGGCTGGCGTTCCCGGTAGTGACGCTGGCGCAAGAGGATTCGGCGTCGGCGGTTGCAGAGGCGCCGCGGCCGGATGCGCCGCGCGGCGCGATTCTCGAGTATCTGACTGCAGGGCGCCGGGGCGACTGGGAGCGCGCCGCGACCTATCTGGATCTCCGTGCGCTCTCGCCGACGCGCCGCACGGCGGAGGGGCCGACCCTCGCGCGGCAGCTGAAAGCCGTTCTCGATCGTGATCTCTGGGTGGAGCCGGAGGCGGTCAGCAACGATCGCGACGGGGAAGCGGACGACGGGCTCCCTGCCCGCTTCGACCGTGTAGGTATCGTCGAGACCCGCGAGACCAACGTCGAGGTGCTCCTCGAGCGTGTGTCGACTGCCGAGGGGGCACGCTGGATGATCGCCGCGAGTACGGTCGCGGCGATTCCCGTCTTGTATGCAGGCCTCGGCTACGGTCCCCTGGCGACGTATCTGCCGGCACTGTTTTTCGAGATCGTCCTGTTCGACGTGCAATTGTGGCAATGGGTCGGGATCATCGCGCTCTTTGGCGCGAGCGTGTTCGTGTCCTGGATCGGTACGCTGTTGATCGTACGCGTCGGACGGTTGCTGGCGCGCCGATCCAAGACGACGTTCGACGACACCCTCCTCGAGCTCGGTGGCGGCCCGCTCCAGGTGGTCTTGCTGGCGCTCGCGTTGCGGGTCGGCATCGGCCTGCTTGCCCTGGCGGTCCCGGTTCATCGGATTCTCGTCGCGATCGCGCAAGCGGTGACGCTCGCCGGCGTCACGTGGCTCGTCCTGCGGATCATCGACATGTTCGCGCGCGAGACCCAGGGGCGCTTCGCAGGGCGCGGCAACACGGCGGCGGTCTCAGTCGTGCCGCTCGCGCGTCGGACGGGGAAGGTGGTGGTTGGCGTCCTGGCCGTCGTCGTCGCGCTCCAGAACTTCGGCTTCAACGTGACCGGCTTCCTGGCGGGGCTCGGCGTGGTGGGACTCGCGGCGGCCCTTGCGGCGCAGAAGACCCTGGAGAACTTCTTTGGCGGCATCATGCTGATCGCAGATCGACCAGTGCAGGTTGGCGACTTCTGCCGCTTCGGGGACAAGGTTGGGACGATCGAGGATATCGGCCTGCGTGCCACGCGCGTTCGAACCCTCGATCGGACGGTCGTGTCGGTGCCCAATGCCGAGTTCTCCAGTTTGCAACTCGAGAACTTCACGCAGCGCGACCGCATCTGGTTGAAGACCATCCTCGGGCTTCGCTACGAGACGACACCGGATCAGCTACGACACGTTCTGATCGGTCTCAAGCGCGTGTTGTTGGCGCATCCAATGATCGATCCCGATCCTGCACGGGTGCGCTTCGTCGGGTTCGGGGCGTACTCACTCGACCTCGAGGTCTTCGCCTATGTGCGCACGACCGACTGGGCGGAATTCCTGGCCGTGCGCGAGGACGTGTTCTTGCGTTTCATGGACGCAGTTGATGCGAGTGGGACCGGGTTCGCCTTTCCGTCGCAGACTCTCTACGCCGGCACGGATGGAGGCCTCGATCCGAGCCGTACCCGCGCGGCCGAGGACGAAGTCGCCCGGTGGCGTGCGGAGGGCCGCTTGCATCTCCCTGACGATGGTACGACGGACTATCCTCCGAAGGGCTCTCAGGGCGCCGAGTGACCGATAGCGCGTTCTTTCAAGGAGCCATCGCCATCGCGGCGGGGCTCATCGCCCAAGCGGTTGCCGTCCAGATTGCCGTTCCCGGGATCGTGCTGCTGCTGACTGTCGGAGTCGTTCTCGGGCCGGACTTGCTCGGCGTGGTGCAACCATCGGTCTTCGGGGATGGCCGCGCCGATCTCGTGAACCTCGCGGTCACCGTCATCTTGTTCGAGGGCGGTCTCGCGCTCGACCTCGCCCGTCTCCGACGGCACCAACGTACGCTGGTACTGTTGCTCACGGTCGGCGCCGCCATCTCGATGCTCGGCGGCGCCCTCTCCGCCCGCATGCTCCTCGGCTTTTCGTGGCCGACGGCGGTGCTGTTCGGCGCGCTGATGATCGTGACCGGTCCCACGGTCGTGACGCCACTCCTCTCGCGCCTGACGATCGATCGCGATGTCCGGGAGTTGCTGATCAGCGAGGGTGTCGTCATCGATCCGATTGGCGCTGTGGTGGCGATTGCCGCGCTCGAGTATGTCGTGGGACATCACGGCGGTGGTATGCCGGTACCGGTGCTGGCCCCGCTGATGATCGGCGGAGTGGCCGGAGTCGTCGCCGGGCTCGGCATGGTGCATGCGCTGCGACGGCACTGGATCGCCGAGGACCTCGTGAATGCCTGTGTCCTCGCGTCGGTGTTGCTGGTGGCGGCGCTTTCGAACGAGCTGGCGGCCGACGCTGGTATCATGGCGGCGGTGGCGCAGGGGGTGACCATGGCGAATGCGCGTCTGCGATCGCTCGCCCGGCTGCGCGAGTTCAAAGAGACGCTCACCGTCATCCTGCTCTCGTTCATGTTCGTCGTGCTGGCGGCCGACCTCAGCGTCGACAAGGTCCTCGCGCTGGGGTGGGGTGCCCTCGGGGTGGTCGCCGTCCTGATATGGGTGGCGCGTCCGCTTGCGGTGCTGTTGTCGACGATCGGGAGCGAGTTCAGCGCGCGCCAGCGGATGTTCGTCGCGTGGATCTGTCCGCGGGGAATCGTGGCCGCGGCCGTGGCGGCGCTCTTCCGGATCAAGTTGGCCGACGCGGGCGTGCCCGGCGGCGACGAGCTCGAAGCGTTGGCGTTCGTGATGATCGCACTGCCGATCGCGGTGCAGGGCTTTTCGGTGCGTCCCGTGGCGCGATGGCTCGGGGTGGCAGAGCCGTCAGCGCGGGGGATGCTGGTGATTGGTGCCGACCAGTTCGGACGTCTGCTCGCTCGCCTGCTCGTCGCGCTCGATCGACAGGTGGTCGTGATCGATCGCAGTCCGATGTTGGCGCGGCGGGCCCGCAAGGAGGCGCTCACGGTCTACGAAGGCGACGCCCTTTCGGTAGACGCGCTGGAAGAGGCGGGCGCGCGGTACGCGGACACCATCATCGCCGTCACCGGCAATCAGGAACTGAACAGCATGGTGGTCGAGCGCGCACGCGGGAGTTTCCGGATCGAGCGTGCGCTCGCCGTCACGACGGATCCCGAGGCGGAGGATGCGCCCGGCGATGCCGAGGTCTTTCCGGGTGAATTCCCCGGGATCGCCGACGTGAATCGGCTGCTGCGACTCCGACAGCTTCGAATTGGGGAGTACGAGGTGCCGGACGGGGAGGTCGTGGGGCGGAAGCTCCGCGATCTGTCGCTGGGGGCGTCGGAGTTTCTCCTGCTCCTGGGACGGGGCGACAAGGTACTCGTAGCGACGGGCGAACAGACGTTGGCGGCGGGTGATCGCGTGTGGTCGGTGCGGCCGCCAAAGTCGGACAGTCCGCTCGGCGTTCTGTTGCGCTTCAAGTGCGAGCGCGATGCGCAGAGCCTCGTTGCGGTGGAGCAGCCGTGACCGAGCCGTGGCTATGTCCGAATCCCGACTGCAGCCATCGTGTCCGCGCGGGGGAACCCGCTGAGCTTCCGCCGGAGGTCGACGTCTGTCCGCACTGTGGTACCGACGGCTCCGAGTTTGTGCCGCTGGTGATGATCGCGAGTTTTCCGGAGCCCTACCTCGCGCACCTCGTTCGTTCGCGACTCGAAGCGGACGGTATCGTCGCAACGCTGTCCGACGAGCATCTCGCATCGATGACGGCCATTGCCGGCGACGGGGGTGTGAAATTGCGCGTGCGTCGCGATCAGGTCGAGGCGGCGCTGGCGATCATGCAAGGCGCCGCCGATGAGCCCGACGAATTCAGCGATGACGTCGCGGTTGATGCCGCAGTCGCCGAACCGGACCGCGGTGCGCCGGTGTGTCCGCGTTGTGGCGGTGCAAGTGCGGCGATGCTCCCCCGCACGGGACTGTTTGCGCGCGTATTCGGTGCTCGTCGCCAGTGCGAACGTTGTGGAAACGCGTGGAGGGCGTAGTCGCGGGCGCAGAATGAGCGAATCCCGCGCGACTTGTAAGCGCGGGGTCCGCTTGTTATACATACCGCTCTTCAAGCCATTCAGGGGCGCGCAGTCCTGCCAAACCCCCGGTAGAAGAGGGCATTTTCCTTAAGTGCCCCTTTGTTTTGGCGTGCCCGCAAGCGACGGACGTCGCTTCGCGAAAACCTGTCTCATGCACGTAGAAGGGTCGTTCTTGTTGCTGCGTGCGCGAACGAGCGCGACGGAGGGCAATGCCAGATGATGATAGGCGATTTCGAAGTCAGGGTTCCAGAATCGACGCATGGGCTGACACAGGACGAGGAGTATTGCACGGTCCTTCGTAATGGTGAGGAGCGGCGGATTCGCTTTCACGATTACGACGAGATCTATCGCATTCCTGGTCTCTACGAGTACCTGTTCTACGAGCGGCTCAAGTGCACGTCGCATAAGCAGGTATCGTCGCTCCTCGTCGATGCGGTCCATGCCGCCAACGATGACGATACCGTCGTCTCCGATCTCGCGGTGCTCGAGCTCGGTGCGGGGAACGGTCTGGTCGGGGAGGCCCTGGCGAAGCGCGGTGTAGAGACCATCGTCGGCGCCGACATCATCGAGGAGGCGGCCGAGGCCGCCGAGCGTGACCGCCCCGATCTCTACGATCGGTACTACGTCGAGGATTTCTGTACCCTTGGTGCCGAGGTTCGCGATGAATTGGAAGGTCTCGAACTCAACTGCCTGGTGTGCGTGGCGGCGCTTGGCTTCGGTGACATCCCGCCAGAGGCGTTTGCGCGGGCGTACAATCTCGTGGGCGACGATGGTTGGGTCGCGTTCAACATCAAGGAAGACTTCGTGGATCAGGCGGACTCGACGGGTTTCGCGCGTCTCATCAAACGGGCGACCGATGAAGGCTCGCTCGAGGTCATCGAGTCACAATCCTATCGTCACCGGGACTCCATCGACGGCGAGGCGTTGAACTACGTGGCGATCGTTGGGCGCAAGCGCTTCGACATTTCGGATGCGACATTGACGGGGGCTGCCCCCGTGTCCGAGCTTCGGGTCTAGAGGCCGCGTCGCGTCCGTTGGCCTTACGCCCATTCCGTGAACTAGGATGGGCGTGTCGTGAGGGCGATGGCAGCATGAGATCGCGGCGCCAGATGGCGTGCGGCGCTGCGCTCGTGTCGAAGTGGTGCGTCCCGCTCGTGCTCAGTCTCGGGTTGTACACCGGCGTGAGCGCGAGCGAGCGACCGCTCTCGCTGGCCGAGGCGGCGACCCGCGCGCTGGCGAGCGGTCCAGACGCACGCATCGCGAGTCTCGAGACGGGGCAAGCGGAAGACGCGCTGGCCGAGGCACGGAGCGCGTATCTGCCCCGGGCGTCGATTTCGAGCCAGGCGGGGTACTCGAATCGTCTGGACGAGCGTTTGCGCACGGTCGACCGGAATGGCCGTGAGCGTACCTACGGATTGTCGTCGCTCGGCTCGGATCAGGGGTGGTTCAATTTCTACATCGATCAGCTGCTCTTCGATCTCGGGACCTGGCGGGGGATGGAGCGGGCCGCGTTGTCGGCCGAGGCCGGGCGTATTTCCGAGGCCGAGAAGCGCGAGGCGATCACGCTCGACGTGCTCCGGCACTACGTCGAGGTGCTGCGCTTTGACGAGATCGTCGCGCTCGACGATCGTCGTATCGCTGTCGCTGGGCGGCTCGACGCGCATGCGGCCAGTCTGCTCGCGGCAGGACGGATCGTGACCTCGGAGCGAGAGGAGGCCGCGCTCGCATTCGAGACACTCCGGATGCACGCGGCGGAACGAGCGGGCACGCGAACCGCTGCGCGTCGGGCGTTGGCCAACGCAACGGGGGCGGAGCCGGACGAAACCTGGACCCTGGTGCCCGAGAGCCTGCCAAGCGCCGCGCCTGTGGTAGCGGATACCAACGCATGGAACGCCGAGGCAGAGTTGGCGACCGCGCCCGAGGTGCAGCTCCTGAATCTTCGAAAGCGAATGGAAGAGGTGAACGTTGCGGCGGCGCGCGCGGGAAGGTATCCGACGGTGGGATTGCGCGCGGGGTACTCCAACTATGGTGCTCAGCGCTACGACAATTTTCCGGATGAGTTGAGCGTGGGTGTCGATCTGACCGTGCCGCTGTTCGATGGCTTCAAAGCGCGGAATGCGATCGCGGGTGCGTTGAAGGGGGCTGAGATCGCGCGCGTGCGGTACGCTTCGATGTTGGAACGCAAGCGGGCGCGAGTGCAGGAGTTGGCGCGTGAGCTGGATATGGGGATGCGGAAGCCTCCCCTGGCTGCACGGCAAGCGGCGGTCGCTGAGGAGCGTCTGCGGCTGGCGGAGGTGCGCTTGCAGAGCGATCGTGGGACGTTGAGCGATGTCATGACGGCCAGCGAGGCATCGGGGCGTGATGCGCGGGCAGCAGTGAACGCTCGCTTCGATGTCGTCGTCGTGTGGGCGACGTTGCAGCGTGAGCTCGGGCGTTTGTCGGCGGCGATCGTGGGTCCGAGCGAGGGGGAGGCGCAGGCCCCTGCCGAACGCTCGGCCGAGGTTGCGCCCGAGCACGCGGAGCGCCAATGACGCGGACGTGGATCGCGCTGCTCGGCGGAGGGTTGGGGCTGCTGCTGATGGTCGGGTTGTGTACGCGCACGCCACCAGTGACGGTTGAAGTGGTTGAGGCGCGTGCGGGGGCGCTGCGCGTGCTCGTGGGGACCAACGGCGTCATCGAGCCTGTCGACGACATCGAGGTGCGGGCCCGGCTGGACGGTCGCGTCGTGGAGATGCCCGATCCAGGGAAGCGCGTCGTTGCTGGCGAGGAAATCGCGCGTATCGACGGCGGTCCGGCGGCAGTGGAACTGGCGCGAGCGCGCTCGGAGCTCCTTGCCGCCGAGGAGTCGTTGCGGGTGGCCCGCCACGCGCGTTCGGTCGCCCGGGATCGGTTGGCCGTCGACCGGAAGCTGTTTCGTCAGGATGCGCTCTCGCGCGAGCGCTATGCCGAGAGTCAGGCCGCGCATCGTGACGCGGACGCCCACCTGAGTGCGCTCGAGCACGAGGTCCCGCTCCGCATCACCGCTCTCGATCTTCGTGTCGAGGAACTCGAGTCGCAGCGCGAGGCGGCGATCATCAGGGCGCCGTTCGCCGGGACCGTGTACCGGACGGACGCCGAGGAGGGCGCGATGGTGCGGGTCGGAGATCCGCTCCTGCGCATCGCCGACCTGCAGCGTCTGCGGGTGCGTGCGAACATCGACCAGGTCGATCTCGGACGCGTGCGGGTTGGCCAGACGGTCGCCGTGGCGGCGAACGCGTTTCCCGGAGGTTCCTGGCTCGGCAAGGTGACCGAGGTCGTGCCGCACGTCGTCGCGAAGGACAATCGTCTCATTTCGGAAGGGCTCGCCGAACTCACGCCGCCGACCAACGGCTTGGTTCCGGGGATGACCGTCGATGTCGACATCGTCGTGGCCGAGACCGAGCAGGCGTTGCAAGTGCCGTCCGGCGCGGTGCACACGCGGGACGGCGCGTCGATCGTCTACCGTATCGACCGTGGTCGCGTGCGCGCGACCCCCGTGACGCTGGGCCTGGCGAGCGTGGCGGATACCGAGGTCACCGCGGGGCTCGAAGCCGGTGATTTCGTCGTCGTCGGGACGGCTCGTGGGCTCGTCGATGGGATGCGCGTGCACACGCGCATCGAGGGTTCGTGAGCGAGCCGGTCATCGAACTCTCGGCGATCCGCAAGACGTACACCAAGGACGCCGCGATCGTCCACGCGCTTCGCGGGATCGATCTCACGATCAATGCCGGAGAGTTTGCGGCGATCATGGGACGTTCGGGGTCGGGCAAGTCGACCCTTCTGCACATCATCGGGCTCCTCGACGCCGAGTACGAGGGTTCCTATCGTTTCAACGGAAAGCCGGTCGAAGATCGTTCGGCGGACGCCCTGGCGCAGCGTCGGAATCGCGACATCGGGTTCGTATTTCAGTCGTTTCACTTGTTGCCTCAGCTCACGATTCTGGAGAATGCGGCATTGCCCGCGCTCTACGCCGGCGACCGGAGTGCCGACGAGTGCCGCGAGGTCGCCCGCGATCGCTTGCGCGAGATGGGCCTCCTCGCCCGCCTCGACCACAAGCCGATGGAGCTCTCGAACGGGCAACGGCAGCGCGCCGCCATTGCACGTGCCCTCGTGAATGCCCCGCGGCTCATTCTCGCCGACGAGCCCACCGGCGCCCTCGACAGCAAGACTGCCGACGAGATTCTCGAGATCATGCTCGAGTTGCATCGTGGCGGGGCAACGCTGATCATGGTAACGCACGATCGCGAGGTCGCCGAGGTGGCCGAGCGGACGATTCACATACTCGATGGCCAGACGAGCAACGGCATGGCTTAGGCTGCTCCTGCGCTTCGCGGTCGATGCGATCGTGGCGCAGCGCGGGCGGTCTCTCTTGACGATTCTCGGCATGGCGATCGGGACGGCGAGCGTGGTTGGCGTCGTATCGATCGGCCTGCTCGGGCGGGAGTACGTGGTCGGGCTGATCGAAGGGGTCGGATCGAACCTGGTGTTCGCCTACGGTACGGGGCGCGGCGTCAATCCCGAGGAGATCAGCTTCGATGACGTTCCGGCGTTCGTTGCCGGCGTGCCGGGGATCGAAGCGATCGCGCCCGTGTTGCGCACGAGCGAACTGGTTCCCCTCAAGGGGGAGACGCAGCAGGTCGCGATCCTCGGCGTGACACCCGCCTACGAGCAGGTGCGGAACATGGTCGTCGAGTCCGGGCGCTTCTTCAATGAGCGAGAGGAGGCGCAGGCGGCGAAGATCTGTGTGCTGTCCGAGGATCTGGCGATCGAGTTGTTCGGGAGTACTCGTTTGCCCGAGGCGTCGCTGCGCCTGTTCGGACTGCGCTTCCGGATCGTCGGGGTCTTTCGGGAAGGCGTCGAGAGTGCCGCGGCCGTGCAGAAGAGCGAGGCGGCTGGGTTCGCCGCGTTGATTCCGTTCGCGACCTTCCGGAATCTCTCCGACCTTCGATACGTGGACGTCGTCTACATCCAGGCTGCGACCCCTCGCGCGGTGCCGGGGGTCGTGCGTGGGGTCACCGCCATCCTCACGGCGCGTCATCGTGAGATCTCCAACTTCAAGATCGAGTCGCTCGATCAGTACCTCGTCCTCGCGCAACGCGTCTCACGTGCCGTGACGCTCGGATTGATCGCGATCTCGGCGGTGTCCCTGCTCGTGGGTGGGATCGGCATCATGAACATCATGCTGGTGACGGTGACGGAACGCACATCGGACATCGGTATTCGTCTGGCGCTTGGCGCCGGGCAGCGCGCCATCATGGTGCAGTTTCTGCTCGAGGCCTCGATCCTGAGTCTCGTCGGTGGGGTTCTTGGCGTGCTCCTTGGAGCGGGCGTGCCTTTCTATGCGGGGTGGTTGTATGGCGTCGACGTTCCGGTCTCTGGTTTGAGTGTGACGGTCGCGTTTACGGTGTCGGTCGCGGTAGGGCTCTTCTTCGGTTTCTATCCGGCCCGCAAGGCGGCGAACATGAACATCGTCGATGCGTTGGGCTATACCTGAGCGGATGGCGTTCCTCACGACGATCGACAGGCGTGGTGCGACGAGCGTTCTGGCCTGCAGATGCCAGACCGCGACCCGACTCATGGTGGTCGTGCTGATGCTTGCGGCGATCGCGGGCTGTGCGAACATCAAGCTTCCGTGGCCGGGTACGCGTGAGGCGGCGATTCAGGAGTACAGCGAGGAAGAGCTTCGTTCGGACCTCACGTTCTTCGCCGATCGTTACAATTCGGCGATCATCGTTGCTGCCGACCGTATCGCGAGGTTGTCCGCCGACCGCGAGATCCGGAAGGCCACCGTACTGTGGAAGTTGCGGCTTTTGCCGGTCATGCACGAATTGGCATTTCTCGACGATCCGCAAGAGGCGTTCGCGAGTGTGCTCACGCTGGCCATTGCGACGCGGCGTTACCTGGAGACCGGTGAGGGCGCGTCGGTGTTCGGGGAGCACCAGAGCATCGCAGTCGAGGCGTCGCGCGAGCTGGAAGAAGAGGTGCTGGAGATCGGCCGGAACTTCATCAAGCCCAAGAAGTTGGCGAGCATTGCCGCGGAGCTGGACGAGGTGGCACGTACGCATCCGGTGCGTGGCGTGGACTTCAGTGCGCAGCGACTCCGGCATGCGGTGTCGAACTTGGACGAAGGCGGGGCTCTCGGGGCCGTCCTGAACGCGCCGCTGGTGCCGTTCCGGGCGCTCGAGGGGGTGAGCTCGGGGGCGGCCGCGATCCGGGAGTTCAATCGCACGGCTGCGGAGTTCGCGCAGATCGTCTCGTCCTTGCCGCGGCAGCTGCGGTGGGAGACGCAGCTGCTGCTCTACGACATCGAGGATCGCGATACCGTGGTGCAGGCGCTGGCGGCCGTCGAGAGCGCGGCCGCCAGTGCCGACCGGGTCGCGGGCGCGGCGGACCGACTGCCGAGCGATGTCCGGACGGTGCTCGGGGAGACAGAACCGGCCCTCGTGGCGGCGAACGAGGTCCTGTCCACGATGCGCGAGTTGCTCGGTCCCCTCCGGACCACCGCTGAGCAGCTTCGGCTCGCCAGCGCGAGCTGGCAGGAGATCCTTGCGACCGACACCCCTCCAGGGCCAGAGGCTCGGCCGTTCGACGTGCGTGAATGGGAACGGACGTTCGGCGAGTTGGCGACCGCCGCCACCGATCTGCGCGCGTTGACACGCGAGCTTCAGACCGCCAGCGATGCCGAGCACCTGGGGCAGGCGCTCGGCGCGATCACGGCGACGATCGACGATGCCGAGGCACGCGCACGCGCTGTCGTCGATCTGGCCGCGTGGCGTGCTCTCGGACTCCTCGTGGTCGCGTTCGTGCTTCTTGGTATCTACCGACTGCTCATGCGACGCATCGCACGCTGATGGTCGCGTCTACGGAAGTTCCTCCACCGCGATGGCGAGCGCGCGGGTGAGGGTGATCTCGACCTGATCGCCCACCTTGACGTTCTTCAGGTTCTCCCGGTTCCGCACCTTGATGGTGCTACGCTCGCCGTCCGCCCCTTCGAGTGTGACCGTTGGCACACTGTCGTCGATGGCCGCGATCGTGCTCGTCACGGTGACGCTCTGCGCGTCGAGGGCCGCCGGTTTGCTGCCCAACTCGGCCGTGCCCGTGCCTTCGGCGATGGCGACCCCCGGGGACAGTTCGCCCGGCTTGTGGACCTCGAACGCTACCGACTCGTAGTACGTGGCGGCAACGGTGTCGCCCACATCGACTTGCGCGAGATTCTTGACGCGCTCGTCCGCGACGAAGGTGAGCTTTTCGCCGTCCGATCCCCGCAGGGTGACCTCGCGCGTCTCGTGATCGATCGCCTCCACCTTCGCCGTGGCCTGGACGACGTTCTCGCCGACCGTACCGCTTACGACCGGCCCCTTGCCCATGCGTGCAGTGCTGCAGGCCGTGAGTGAGAGCATGCACGCCGCAGCGACTGCGGCTCCGAGCGTCTTGTTGATGTTCAATGGACCCTCCAGTAGAAAATTGAGATCGCGCGTCGATACCAGGCAAGGGGTGGTGGCCGCAAGCGATGGCGCGCTGTCGAGATCGTGCGCGTGGGGTGCTAGGGGACGAAGAGATGGATGTGACGGCGCGGCGCCCGCGACTTGGACTGAGCTCGTGGATCCTGATCGGTGTCGTCGCCGGTGTGGCGTGCGGGGTGTTCTTCGGCGACTACTGTGCCCCGCTCGGTATCGTAGGCGACGTGTTCATCGCACTGTTGCAGATGGCCGTGTTGCCCTACGTGGTCGTCGCGCTGGTCGCGAATATCGGTCGCCTGTCGGTTGCCGGAGCCTGGAGCCTGGCGCGCTCCGCCGGTCTCGTCGTGTTGTTGCTCTGGGGGGTCGGGTTGCTCACGATCGCGGTGATGCCGTGGTCGTGGCCGGGGGTCGAGACGGCGTCGTTCTTCACGACGACCTTCGCCGAGGTGCGACCACCGGTCGATATGCTCGAGCTGTATGTGCCGTCGAACCCGTTTCACGCCCTGGCGAACAATCTCGTCCCGGCCGTCGTCCTGTTCTGCATCTGTATCGGGGTCGCCCTCATCGGCGTCGTGGGCAAGGATACGCTGATCGCGCAGCTCGATGTCCTCGCCGAAGTGTTGATGCGGGTCAACGGATTCTTCGTGCGCCTGACGCCGGTGGGCGTGTTTGCGATTGCCGCCAGTGCCGCAGGGACAATGAGCGTGCGCGAGTTGGGGAGTCTGCAGGGTTACCTCATCACCTATTCGCTTTCTGCGCTCATTCTCACGTTCTGGGTGCTGCCGGCCCTGGTCAGCGCTTGTACCCCGTTTCGCTACCGCGACGTGCTTGCGGCCGGCAAGGACGCCATGGTCACGGCCTTCGCGGTGGGGAAGACGTTCGTGGTTCTGCCGCTGCTGATCGATCGTACCGCACACCTGCTGCGCGCCTACGAGATCGAAGGCGAGGAGGTGGAGGCGGCGCCTGAGGTCGTGATCCCGCTCACCTATCCCTTTCCCAATGTCGGTAAACTCCTGGCACTCCTCTTCGTACCGTTCGCGGCCTGGTTCAGCGGTGCAGTGCTCACGACTGGCCAGTATCCGACCTTTCTTGGTGCGGGGTTGCTCGTCATGTTCGGGAGCCCGACCATCGGGATTCCCTTCCTGCTCGATCTCATGCATTTGCCCGAGGACACGTTTCCGCTCTTTCTGCTCTCCGGAGTGCTCACCATGCGGATGGGTGATCTTGCCGGCACCATGCATCTGCTGGCGCTCACGCTCCTGAGCGTGGCCGTCATCCGCTCGCGTTTTCGGCCACGCCTGCGAGGCATGGTTCTCCTGATCGGGGTGTGGGTCCTCCTCGTCGCGGTGGCCGTCGTTGGCACCCGCGCCGGTCTCGAGCAGGCGCTCCGGGGCAAGTACGACAAGGATCGGGTGCTCGCGGGCATGCAGCTGGTCGAGGGACCGGTCGCGACCGTTGTGCTCGAGGTGGCAGCGCCGAATCCCGTGCCGCTCGCGTCCGGGCAGTCGCGGCTCGCGCGGGCGCGGGCTCGCGGTGTCCTGCGCGTGGGTTTCGAGCCGGACTCGCTCCCATTCGTGTACTTCAACAATGTTGGCGCGCTGGTCGGCTTCGACGTCGATATGGCCCATCGTCTCGCTCGCGAGCTCGATCTCACGCTGGAGTTCGTTCCATTCACGTCGCGAACCCTCGAGGATCAGCTTGCCGCCGATCATTTCGATCTGGCCATGTCCGGCGTCGCAGGGACGAGTGCTCGCTCGGAGCGCTTGCTGCTGTCGCGCTCGTACCTCGATGTTCACGCCGCGCTCGTCGTTCGCGACCATCGCCGTGACGAGTTCGAGAGCGGTGCCGTCGCGGGTCGAGCGCGCGTGCGTATAGGCGCCCTCGCCAACGGCTACTTCGCGGAGGCAATCCGCCTCCGCTTTCCTGAGTACGAGGTCGTCGAGTTGGCGTCGCACGGAGCGTTCTTCGACGAGCCCGGTCTCCATCTCGATGCATTGGCATGCAGCGCCGAAGCGGGTTCGGTGTGGACGCTCCGCTACCCGCACTACAAAGTGGTCAAACCGCGGCGCGTGGACATCGCTGTCCCGCTCGTCTACCCGATCGGTGGCAGCGCCGGGACGGAGCCCTTTGCCGAATTTCTCGAGCACTGGATCGAGCTCAAGCAGAAGGACGGTACCGTCTCCGACCTCCACGCCCATTGGATCCTCGGCCGCGATGCCGAGCCCCCGGTGCGGCGCTGGTCGGTGATTCGCGACGTGCTGCACTGGGTCGATTGAGCGGTGCCTCGCTCCGCGAGGCCTCGACCGCGGCTTCGTCTTCGTGGCGGGCTGCGCGTGCTCAGAATCCCCTATATGTTGGTTTTTCCTAGCCCGTACGCTATGCGCCAGGAACCGAGGGCTCGTGGACAGGACACGCAGGTCGAGGGGAAGGGGTTTCGGGTTTTCGAGAGGGGGGCGTATGCGAGCTATCCAGCGGGGAGTCCTGATCGCGTTGCTGCTGGCACTAGTCTGCCCGGCGGTGGTGCATGCTGGCGGCGCCCAGTTGTACGAAGTCGCTGCCCCGACCCAGGGTGTGGCTGGCAACGGACAGGCGGCGGCGGCGAGAGACGCGTCGACCGCGCTGCTGAATCCCGCCGGCATGCAACGGCTGGACCGGACGCAGCTCATGCTGGGCGGGGAAGTGCTGCTCGGTGACGTCAAGTTCGATCAGAACTCGGACACGACCTTCGCCGGGGGGAATGGAGGCAATCAGGCGAACGCCATTCCCGTCCTCACCGCCTTCTACGTCTACAACCTGATGGACGATGTGAAGCTCGGTGTCAGCTTGGCATCCATCGCTGGCGGGGCGTTGGATCCCGACAACGATTGGGCGGGACGGTTCGTCACCCAGGAGGTCGGGCTCACCACCCTCTTCGTGAATCCGGTCGTGAGTCTCCAACTCGTCGACTGGGCATCTCTGGGTGTCGGATTCGTGACTGAATGGGCGCGCCTCTCCGACCGCATCGGGTTCAGCAATCCCCGGCCGGGTGCGGACGACGGGCAGATTCGCATCGTCGACAGCGATTTCGGGTTTGGCTTCAATCTCGGTCTACTCCTGGAGCCAAGGCCTGGGACGCGGATCGGGCTCGCCTACCGCTCGCAGCTCGATCACGATTTCGACGACGACGCCGATTTCCGCAACATCCTGGGTCAGACCGGTGAGCGGAATCTTCGGACCGAGTTCAACATCCCGCAGAACATCATCCTGAGCGGGTACCATCAGATCACGAACGAGCTCGCGGTGTTGGCGGATCTCGGGTGGACCGACTGGAGTATCTTCGACTACACCGTGCTCGTGGGAGCAGCCGGGAGGGCGGTGAGCATCCCTCGCGACTGGCAGGATACGTGGCGGATCGGCATCGGCTTCGAGTACCGCGTGGCGGACCCATGGCTGTTGCAGGCCGGGTTTTCGTACGACTCGTCTCCCGTGAAGTCCTCGAGCAGGAATTTCCCCGACTTTCCCTCCGACGAGCAGTTCCGCTACGCCGTCGGGGTTGTCCACGACCTGAACGAGGACATGTCGGTGGCCTTCAGTTATGAGCTCGTCGATCTGGGAGACGCCGAGGTCGACGTCGCACTGCCGACCGGGCGTCTCTCGGGTGAATATGACAATAACTATCTTCATTTCATGGCGCTCTCGTTGAACTGGAAGCTCTAGGCGGCGGGAAGAGAACGTGCCGATCTGCAACCGCCATGGGATGACTGGTGTGTCGTTGCCGTTGGTCGAGCGGCCTGCGCCAGGTGCGGCGAGATGGCTTGTCGTCGCGATTGCGTGTGCTGTGACCATGGGCGCCTGCCGGGCCCCCGTGGGAGTGACGAAGTTGAGTCCCCATATGGCGCATCAGGAGATCACGCGGAGCGCTCTCGATGGCGGGGCGCTCAGTATCGACACTCAGATCGTCCTTCGCCGCTATGATCTGCTCGTGCAGGCAGAGCAGGCTCCGGAGAGCGCACTCGAGGAGTTGCACGGAACCCTGCGCGGGGGTGGCGCGGGCTACGATCAGTTCTTCGCGCTTGCGGAGCTTTCGCTCCAGCACGCTGCGCGCTCAGGGTTGCAGGAGTACTATCTCGCGGCAGCGGTCTACGCCTATGCTTTTCTGTTTCCAGCGGGCGCGGAACCAGAGCTGAGTCCCATCGACCCGCGGATCCGGGTCGCGTGCGATATCTACAACCGGGCGATCGCGCATGCCTTTGCTGATCCCGACGACGGCGCCGTGGTGCCGGCGGCGGGCGACTTTGCACTCCCGTTCGGCTCGCTCGCTGTCGAATTCGATCCGGTGAGCCTCGATTGGGGATACCTCAGGCTCGTCGATCTCCGGGCGTCGTCGGGCTACGCCGTTCGCGGCTTGCGCAATCGGTATCGACGTCCCGGGATCGGTGCTCCCCTGGCTGCGGCGACGGAGCCGCGCGACGCCGAGCATCCGCTCGAGGACTTCGTCCCGCCAATGATCCGGGTGGCTACGACCCTGATTCTCCGCATCGACGATCCACGCGCCCAGCTGCTCACCTCGCAGATCGATGGCACGCTCGAACTCCATGCCACCACGGAACAGCCGGTGATCGAGCTCGATGACCGTACGCTGCCATTGGAGGCGGAGCCGTCCGTGGCCCTCGCATCAGCCCTCGTCGAGTCCGCGTACTGGAAGCGAGAGCTACGCGGATTTCTCGGGGATCTGGTCGGCGCCGAGGCGCCGAGTGCCCTGTTCGGCATGGAACCGCACCGGCGCGGTCGGATTCCGGTCGTCTTCGTGCACGGGACACACTCGAGCCCCGCCCGTTGGGCGGACATGGTGAACGACCTCGCGAGTGTTCCTGGCATCGATCGACTCTATGAGTTCTGGTTCTTCCGCTACAGCTCCGGAAGTCCCATTCCGTATTCGGCGATGCTGCTACGGCGTGCGTTGATCGAGACAGTCGACGCGTTCGATCCGGACGGCGACGGCGCGTGTCTGCGGCAGATGGTCGTCGTCGGTCACAGCCAGGGCGGTCTGCTCACCAAGATGACCGCCATCGAAGCGGGCTCGGATCTCTGGGGCACGATCAGCGATCGTCCGATCGAGGAAGCACCGTTCTCGGAGGAGACCCGCGCGCTGTTGCGGGAGGCGATGTTCGTCGAGCCATTGCCGTTTGTCGCCCGTACGATCTTCATCTCCACCCCACACCGTGGGAGCTTTCTTGCAAGTTCGATGCTCGCGCGCCGATTGGCAGCCCGCTTGATCAAGATGCCAGCGAAGGTGGTCGAGTTTGGTGCCGAGTTGGGCGGTATGAGTCCGGACGATGCGGCGCATTTTCGCTCCGTGGGTGGCGCCACCAGCATCGATAACATGTCCCCGAACGATGACTTCATCCAGGCGCTGGCCTCCATTCCCGTCGCTCCCAGCGTGACCGCCAATTCGATCATTCCAGTCAAGGATGACACACCGCTCGAGGACGCAGATGATGGCGTCGTGAAGTACATGAGCGCGCACATTGACGAGGCAGAGTCCGAGCTCATTGTTCGCTCCGGGCACTCGACGCAGTCCAATCCACATACGATCGAAGAGATGCGGCGCATCCTGATGCTGCACCAGCAAGAGACGACGTGTGGGGCGGCGGATGCTGCGCCTTCAACGAACGAGAGCGGGATTCCGGCGGCTCAGGACTAAGAACGCGGTGACTCCCGCGGAGAGCCGCCCGGATCGCGGCGCTCCGCGTTGCCATAGACGCGGGCACCATGGCGGTATACTGAGGCTCGCTCCGGGGCTCGGACGAACGGGTGCTCCCGGTGAAAGGTGTCATGCCACTTACTCGGACTGAGCGACTTCTGCGCGTATTCACGGACGTGCGACCCGGCGAAGGGTCGACCGCGCTCCTGATGTTTGCGAACGTATTTCTGATTCTCTGCGCCTACTATCTCATCAAGCCGTTGCGCGAGGGCTGGATCGCGATCTCCGGGATTCCGTCGCTCAGCAAGATGGAGGTGAAGGCCTACTCGAGCCTCGCCCAGAGCCTCCTCCTGATCTTCGTGGTCGGGCGCTACGCGCGCCTCGTCGACCGCTTTCCGCGAGCGACGGTCATCAAACGGGCGACGTTGTTCTGCATGTCGAACCTCGTGATCTTCTGGGTGTTGCAGCCGGAGTTCTTTCTGCAGGGCCTGCCCGGCACGGGAGTCATCTTCTACCTGTGGGTTGGGATGTTCGGCGTGTTCGTCGTGGCGCAGTTCTGGGCGTTCGCGGCCGATCTCTACACGCAGGAGCAGGGGGCGCGGTTGATTCCGTTGGTTGCCATCGGCGCCACGGCGGGAGCCGCCTTCGGCGCGTGGATTACCCAGACCCTGATCGACGCTGGGCTGTTGCCGACCGAGTACCTTCTCCTTGCGGCCATCGTGCCTTTGGCTGCGTCGATGGGATTGACCCAGATGGCCGATCGTCGCATGCCCGCCGCGACGGAGACGACGTCCAAGGCGCAGGACGCGAAGGTCGACGAGAGTGCGGCTAAAGCCCCCCCGCCCTCGACCGGGGGCAGCTTTGGGCTCGTGTTCGCGCACCGGTACCTGTTGCTGGTCGCGCTGACGACCCTCCTGGTCAATTGGGTCAATACGAACGGTGAGAACCTGTTGTTTCGCGTCGTCCAGGAGGTGCTCGCGAGCAACGCGCTCGATCAGGGCGTGACCGGCGAGCGACAGATCCTCGAGTTTACGCGTGACGGTACCACCGCGTTCTACGGGGGGTTCTATTTCTGGGTGAACACCGTCGCCCTGGTGTTGCAGTCGCTCGTGGCGTCGCGCCTTCTCAAGTACGGCGGATTCGGGGTCCTGTTCATGATGCTGCCCGTGGTCGCGTTGGCCTCGTATACGGCGATGGCGCTGGTGCCGATCATCGCCGTTGTGCGCCTCATGAAGATCGCTGAGAATGCGACCGACTATTCGCTGAACAACACCGCGCGCAGCGTCCTCTGGCTGCCGCTCTCGGCCGAGCTGAAATACAAGGGCAAGCCGGTGATCGACACCTTCTTCGTGCGCGTGGGAGACGGTCTCGCGGCTTTGACCGTCATGGTGGGCGTGCAGGTGCTGGCGCTCCGCACTGCCAGCTTCTTCGCGTTCAATGTTGCCCTGGTCCTGGTCTGGATCGGCGTCGCCGCCCTGGTCGTCAGGGAGTACCGGCGCACCGTTGCTACAAGCGCTGATTCAGGGTCCGTAGCCGGCGCGTGAGCGTTTGGCAGATCGTGATGGCGATGCCGGGCTGCTCCTCCATGACCAGGAAGAGATCGTGACGTTCGAGGCGTAGGAGGCGGAGGGGGCTGGCGGCGGTGCCGGTCGCCGAGCGGGTCTCGCCGTCGAACACCGCCATCTCGCCGAAGAAATCGCGTGGGCCGAGTTCTGCGAGAGTCCGGTCATCCTTCGAGATGCGCACCTGGCCGGCGACGATCAGGTACATGCAGTCCTCGAAGGCACCTTCGCGCACGATCGTCGTGCCCGCGGGATGGGTCTCCTCGGTGACGACGGTTGCCAGATCTGTAAGTTGGCGTGTCGTCAGGCGGCTGAAGATGTCGAGGCTCCGGAGATGGAGGACGACTTCGACTTTGCTCAGCACCTGCTGCTCCTGCTTTTCGTGGCCGTCGTCGGCATCGGTCAGGGTCGGAGGGTGTCCGTTCGTCGGCTTCCCCTCGGCTCCGACCGCCGTAGCATTCCCAGAGGCCTCCGGATAGGGCGCGCGAGCCGGCCGGGTGCCGGGCAGTTCGTCGAGACCAAAGCGTGCGCGGGTTGCCGGATCGAGGGTCGCGTGCAGGAAATCGCGTGTCAGCGCATCGTCACCGCTCAGAACTTCGCGAAGCGCGCGCTCGAACGAGGGGATCTCATGGCCGAGGGTGCGAGCAGCGGCCACCGCGCGGACGGGATCCTGCTCCTCGAGGATGGGCATGACGCGTGCCCGGTGGTCGGGTGGGAGCAGTGCTTCGAGCGCTTCGAGCAGCACCGCGCGCTCGCGACCGTCACGTGACGTCCTTCCGAGCAGTCGGCAGAGGCGGGCAATGCGATCCTCGTCCAGGAGGGTCGCCATGATCAGAAGTGACGTGTGGGCGGACTCGGTGACGCGTTCTTGTAGGCGTTGGAGGACGAGATCCGAGACACCGCCGGCCGTCAGGGCGTGCAGGTGCATCGCCGTTCGCTGCATGCAGTCGAGCTCCGCGTCGACCAGGCCGCGAAGGCTGCGTCCATCGACGGCCATTTCGCGCAGGATCGGGAGCAACGCCAGTCGGGTGCTCCGCTTCCCGAAATGGAGGGCGTCGAGGAGCAGGTCCATGGCGAGTGGGCCGATCGCGCGCAGCGCCTCGCGTGCGGCGGTAGCTTCTTTGCGATCGCGCGCAGTAATGCGCTCGACGAGCCAGCCTGCTTGGTCCGTCAAACGGGTGTGCCCGACGAACCGCAGCACGGCTTCACGGACGCGCGTGTCCGAATCCTGACCGTGGTGCACGAGCGCCTCGGCGTGTTCTGCGAGCACGGCGCCATGGCGTTCGGCCAGATCGGCGACGGCTCTCGCGGCGCTCGCGCGGTCCTCGGGGCGCGTGAGCGAGGCGGTGAGGAGCATCAGGCGGTCGCGCCAGCGCTGGTCGGGCGTCTGTCCGATATCGGCGTCCAGAAGCAGCGCACGGAGTTCGTCGCGTGCGATCTCGCGTTCGGCGGCGTCTTTGCTCGTGACCGCGGCAGCGAGCAGAGGGTCGACGTCATCCCCGCGACGGACGCGAAGCGCGGCGGTCGCCGCCAACCGGACGGCGCCCTCCGGATCCTCGGCCATTTCGATCAGCACGTCGTCGCCCGCGCGTGGGCCTGCGAGGATGAGATACGCGCGCACCAGGCGTGCCCGGTCGAGCGGTGTCAGGCCGGTAGCATCTCCGATGACCGCCGCGGCGCCCCCAATCCCGTCTGCGGGGACGGACAGGTGCACGCGGTGGTCGCGGACGAGCCGATCCAGTGCCCGGACGATCAGTGGGAGATTGTCGTCGGGAGCGCGCGCGAGCGCGCGCAGCAGTACGCCCGCGACACGGTCGGGCGGTGCCTCGAGGAGGAGGCCGCATGCCGCGCGGCAGCTCTCGACGTCGCCCTCGGTGAGCGAGGTCTCGAGCACGCGCAATGTGCCGGGGTCGATGAGGTCTCCGAGGGGAAGCTCGTCCTCGTCGTGCCGGCGGGTGCCAACGACCTCGAGCAGGATTGTGGGATAGGCGCGCCACAGAACGATCGCCACCGCGAGCCACGCGGCCGCAATCGGCAGCGCGGTCCAGCTGACCCAGATCGGCGCGCCGATCGCGAGGGTGCCCAACACGACCAGGTTGCCGACGACGCTTCCCGCCCGCTTGATCGGGCCGTCGATCAGCGCGGTGACGTAGCCCCGGACGCGCTCGGTGAACAGGGTCAGGAGCACCTTCTGCGCCGGATCATAGACGGCGTGGTCCTGCAGGTTCGTAGCCGCGACTGCTCCGACCCCGGCCGGAAGGTTCAGGCGTACGCTGAGGCCCGCGAATCCGAGCAGGTAGGCCAGTGGCGACAGTGCGGAGGCGAGCGGCAGTCCGATGTGGCGGTAGAGCGCGGAGGTCCCGGCGAGTTGCAGGAGCAGAACCGCGAAGTTGATCCAGCCGCGAAATTGCCCGTAGAGGTCGAGGAGGCGCTGTTCCCCGTTCGAGCCCTGCGTGGCGAGATCCGCGACGTACGAGAACTGGAAGTAGAGCATCGGACCGAGCACGCCGCTGAAGATCGCGCTCGAGACCAGTACCCGGAACAGCAGGCTCTCGCGCCAGAGCGAGGACGCCTTGGGTGGCGGAGCCTCGCGTGCGACAGGTACCCGCCGGGTCAATCTGGCGCCGGCGGCGAGTCGCCGGAGCGGCACGGTGAAGATCGCGGCGGCAGCCAGACTCAGCGCCGCGATGGGAACGAGGGTCGCGATGCCGAGCAGGCGCCCCAGTGGACCCGAGGCGAAGCTCCCGAGGATCGTGCCGAGCGTCGCGCCGGCCCAGATGGGCGCGTACAAGCGCTTCGCCTGCCGCCCGTGCAGCAGGCCGCCGAGGGCGATCCAGAAGACCAGCATCGCGATGGAGTCGGCTTGCTTGGCGGCCATCAGGAGGGCCGTGAAGATCCAGTCGTGCGGATTGCCGACGACGGCGAGCCAGAGCACGAGCAGGGCCCCGGCTAGCCCCAGCAGCGTCCATGAGAGGAGGGGGACCTGCTTGGTGCGCGCGGCAACGCGACCCATGAGCCACGTTGTTCCGACCAGGAGGCCCGAGTTGACCAGGAAGACGAGCGGGAGATACTCGACGCCGACGCGCTTGAGGAAGAGTGTCTCCGAGACGTTCGTGAGCTGGACCGAGCCCCAGCCGGCGAGGAAGAGAATGGTCGCCGAACACGCGAACAGGCGCCCCTCGCCTGGTTCGATTCCGACGCTTCGGCGCAACCAGCTCACGCGCGTCCTGTATCATCGCTATGAACGCCCCCGCCAGAGCGCGTCGCCAGCTCGTTTCGGGGGTGTGGCGTCGATGCCGCGTGATCGGCGAGTCAGCCGCCGTGGCGGCCGTGGAGCCTGCTACGCAGCGCGAGCAGCGCCGGCAGCACGATGAGATTCGCCGCCAGCATCATCAGGGTGCCGATGACGAGCAGGATGCCCAGGCTGGCGATGCCCTTGTGGTTGGAGAAGCCGAGGCTGCCGAAGCTTGCGATCGTCGTGGCGGCACTGAAGAACACGGCGCGTGCGGTCGTGGTCACGAGGAGATCACCGTCGCCCGTATCTCTACTGCGCGATTGGTGCACCAGATGGATCCCGCTGTCGATTCCGATCCCGAGCAGGAGTGGCAGCGCCGTGACGTTGGCGAAGTTGAACGGGAGATCGAGCACGACCATGGCCCCAACCGTGAGCAGTCCCGCCAGGAGCAGGGGGGCGAGGGCCAGCAACGTGTCGTCGACCCGCCGCCAGAGCACGAGCAGGAGTACGGTGATGGCGACCAATGCAATGGCGACGGCTTTCTTCAAAGAGCGCTCGGTGGCTCGCGCGAACTCGACGAGGTTCACCGCCACGCCGATCGCGTGTGGATTGACGCTTCGCACCGCGTCCACGAAGGTGGTGAAGGCATTGGTGTCCAGGAGGTTGGCGCTTGGAAAGATCTGGACGCGCCCATGACCATCCGCGGAGAGCATCCGCGACCGCACTTCTGGCGGTAGCCCGTCCAGCGTGATCGGGCCCGGGTCGAGTGCGCGCTCGAGGCGCTCGACCTGAGCTGGGAAGTTCCCCAGCAGCACCCTGTCGAGATTGCGGAGCGCCGCGGCCGGGTCGCCGGTGGCATCGCCATGTGCCGCAGGCGCGGCGGCGGGATCGTCCGTCGGATCGAGGGTCCGTAGGAACCGGTCGAGCTCGGCCCGTAGCTTGCGTGCGCTGGCCGTCAGCGGGTCTGTGCCGTTCTCCAGCCACGGGAGGTCGAGGACCGCACGGAGCTGGCGCAGTGCCTTGATCTGTTCTTCGATGGGCGGAGGCTCGGTAGGCCGGGTCGGCGCGGGCGGTGCATCGAAGAGCATGGCCGCATCCGCCAGGATTTCCAGCTTCTCCTCCTGATCATCGGGGACGTAGGTCGAGATCGTGAGCGTGTGGGAGACCTCGGGGAGCTCGCGGACCCGGGCGGCGAGCGCGTCGGCCGTGGCCACGTCGTCAGTGAGGACGTTCGCGTGCCATGGTGAGGTGCGACTGTTCGCAAGGAGGTCGTTGAACGCTTGCACCGATTCCGTCCGGATGTCTCGCATGACGATGACATTCGCATCTACGCGCGCGCCCGGCGCGAGCCACAGGCCTGCGGCCGCGAGAAGGACGGCGACCGCGGCCACCGCTCCCGGATGGCGTTGGACGAGAGCCGGTGGCGTCAATGCCACCGAGACCGGTGCATGGACCCAGCGTGCGGGGTCGTCTCCGAGGCGGACGTTCACCAGGGCAGGGAACAACGTCAACGTCTGGAGGACGATGATGAACATCCCCGATCCTGCGATCAGCCCGAGCTCGGCAACGCCCCAGTAGTCGGTGGGAATGAACGAGAAGAAGCCGAGGGCGGTCGTGAGTGCGCACAATAGCAGCGCGGTGCCGATCCCCTCGATCGAACGCCGGAAGGCTTCGCCCGAGTCGGCCCCGTGCTGGACTTCCTCCGTGTAGTGCATGCCCAGATGGATGGCGAAATCGACGCCGAGGCCGATGAACAAGACACCGAACGAAATCGACACGATGTTCAGGTGCCCGACGATGATCGTCGCGAACCCAGCCGTCCAGATGAGGCCGACCAGCAACGTCAACGCAGCGGACGATACGAGCCGGAGCGAGCGAAAGGCCAGGAAGAGGATGCCGGTCACCAGCGCGAACGAGAACACTCCCGCAACCCCAATGTCCCATGCGAGGCCGATCATCTCCTCGTGGTTCAGAGCGGGATTGCCGGTGACGCGGACCTGAACACCGTGCTCGGGGAGCAGCGCCAGCTCGCGGGCGGCGGTGCGGACGGCTGCGATGGCACGGTCCGCGGGAAGCAGTGTGTCGAACGTCAGCACGGGCTGGGCGATGATCAGCTGTCGCGTCCCGGGATCGACCGCCGAGCCGGCCAGCATCAGATCTTCCCACGAGACCGAGACGGGGTACTCGTCGTACACGCGGACGGTGGCCTGGCCGATTCGGTCGAGTACCGCGGCCCATTGCTCGGCGTCGATCGGCGTGTCTTGCTGCTGCTCGAGGCCGAGAGCTACGACGCGTGCGAGGTTCGCAATGCTGCCGTCGCGCGAGAGGTCCGTGATGATGGGCTGCATGCGCGCCAATTGATCGACGAGATCGTCGAGCTCATCGGGCGAGCGATACAGGAGGCCGTGGCGTTCGAAGAACGGACCGCTCGCGGGTGAGTAGACGGCTGAGAACAGATCGGTCTTCTGGAGCAGGTGGTCCTGGAGCGAGGTGGCCGCACCGCGAGCGAGTTCGGGTGTTTCGCCATCGACGACGATGAGGATGGCGTACTCGAGTGACGGAAAGTGCTCCTCGAACGCTGCCGTATCCTTCACGAACGGAAGGTGGTCAGCGATCACGGCCTTGTTGTCCATGTTGACGCCGAGAAAGAACGCGGCCAGGAGTGCGAACATGATCGTGATCCCGATGTCGACCGCGATCACGAGGCGCGCCCGCCGTTGCACGAGTGCCACCCATCCGAGGAGGAGTGCTGTCAGGCGCGCGCTCACCTGCATCCTCCGGCTTCGCCCACGACGTGTGCTTCGCCACCGTGGGTGCTACAGTGCGCCTCCGATGACGTTCGAGCTTGGGAGCAAGCGATGATCTGGCAGAGAGCGGCCGTGGGCTTCTTCCCGCTGGCGCTGCTCGTGCATCTCGTGTGCCCGGGCCAGGTGCTCGCGGAAGCCGGGACACCGTCGGCCGCCGTGGGTGGAACAGCGTCGGCGGCCGTGGGCGGGACAGCGTTGGCGGTCGTGGGCGGGACTCCGTCGGCGGTCGTGGAGAGGTTGCATGTTGCGCTGCTCGGGGCGTTGAAGGATTCGGCGACGGTCGAGTACGACCAGCGCTTCGCGCGACTAAAGCCGGCCATGGAGTCCACGTTCGATCTTCCCTTCATGGCCGAGAAGTGTGTCGGCCGGGCCTGGAGAACGCTCGAGTCCGACGACCGAACCCGTTGGGTATCTACATTCGAGACGTTCACGATCGCGAACTACGCCGGGCGCTTTACGGGCGACGGTGGACAATCCTTCGAGACACTCGGGCAGGATCCGGGGGCCAACGAAACGACACTCGTTCGCACCCGCCTTCTCAATCCGGGTGACGAGGACGTCGAGCTGACGTATCGACTGCGGCAGGTGCAGGAACGTTGGCGCATCATTGACGTATACCTGAACGGAACCGTGAGCGAGTTGGCGTTGCGTCGGACCGAGTACTCCTCGGTGCTCAAACGCGACGGTTTCGATCGCCTGATCGTGCTGCTGGATCAGAAGATCGCGGACCTCGCCGCGGCCGACGCCAAGCGCTGACCGGCTACTCGGACGTCGCAGTCTCGACCACCTCGCGGCGATGGCCGCGTCGTTCCCAGATCTCCGCTGTCCGGTGTTGATAGTACGCGCTCCGGAGCGCCGCATAGTAGTCGATCGAGGACTCTTCGAGCGCTTGCATCGCTTCGGCGTTCGCGTCCCGCGTTGCCAGGCCGGAGCTACCGCCGCGGAGGGCCGAATGCAGGATCTGGTCGGCACCGCCGAGCAGGTACGTCGTCGGTTGGAACATGATGTCGACCAGATAGCCGAAGCCGTCGCGCATTGTCGTTGGACCCGCCACGGGTAGCATCAGGAACGGACCGCTCGTGACACCCTCGAGGGCCATCGTCTGGCCAAAGTCGGAGCTGTGGGGCTCGTAGCCGAAGTCGCGGGCCGGATCGAAGATGCCACCGACGCCGAGGGTGGTGTTCAGCATGAAGCGGGTTGCCGTGACGCCGCTATCGCGCCATTCGCGTTGGAGGAGATCGTTCACCAGGACCGCCGGGGCGTTCAGGTTCGCGAGGATGCGCCGGAAGCCGTGGCGTACCTGATTCGGGACCACGAAGCGGTAGGCACGTGCGACAGGTGCGATCAGCAAGGCGTCGACCCGCTGGTTGAAACGGAGCGTGCCCCGGTTCAGCGGCTCGAGGGGATCTGGGAAGCTCGTGGGTCCCTCGAACTCTTCGTCGAAATCGTCGAAGAGGGGATCCTCGAGCGGATCCGCCGCGACGGTGCCGGGCTCGGCGTTGGCGCGCTCGGCTGCGGTGGACGATTCCACAAAGGCAAGGGCCAGCAGCAGAGCCGCAGCAAGGGCCAGGGGTCGTCTCGAGTACGGGCTCACAGAGAATGCCTTCACGGTTGCTCCTTCCCCACCTCACCGCCGCGCACCGCAGCTCGCTCGGGTCAGAATGTGGAGGTCGGCCTCGGTAGGTGCCCCCGCTCTGGTAGACCCGGGACTGGTACCGATGCGTAGGCTAGCGGTGCCAGGACGGTCCGTCAACGCGGCCCACGCTTGCCGGAAAGCCAGGAAAGCCCGGAAAGCTTGGGCCGCTCGGCGCCATGAAGAACTTACAGCGCCAGCCCCTGATCCGTGAACATCTTACACGATGGGGAGACGGGGCGAGTGCGGGGCGGCCGAATCTCTTGATTTCAGGTGCGGAACCCACTGGCACGCCAGCTGCAACATAGGCTCACGTGTCGTACTCGATTGCAGCAGCAGCTAGCCGAGAGGAAGCCGCGAGGACGGCTTCTCCCCTTGTCCCTGCCAAGACGCGGTCGAGTGAGTGCCGCGACGCGAAGGGTCGTTTGCGCGTGCTTCCTCGCGCCCCAGAAGGCGCCGCCGGGGTTCCCCCCCTCGGTGGCGCCCGGCCCTCGCGAAAGCGCCGCCGTCGTGAACGCTTCGAGATCGGCGACCGCGATCCCTATCATCCCGAGTTGCTCCTCGTCGCGTTGGAGCACGAGCGCGACAAGCGCCCGCCAGCTGAGCGCCTCCTGCTCGCTATTCTCGAAGAGGCCATTCGCTCCTACGTACGAACGGTCCACGCCAAGTCCGGGAAGTCACGGCAGCTCTACGCCAGCACGCGCGACTGGATCGCGGCGCGCGACCATAGCTGGCTCTGCAGCTTCGAAACGATCTGCGAGACGCTCGATCTCGAGGCCAATCGCATTCGCCGAGCCCTGTACGCCTGGAAGCAGGCGCATCGAGCGTGAGACGGCAGGGCGGCAATATCGACGCCGTCGCCCGGTTACGACTCGGCGACTCGCGCCACGCCTTCCTGTTTGGCGGGAAGCTGAATGCGGAACGTTGCGCCCGCACCCGGATGCCCCTCCGCCGCGATCGAGCCGCCGTGGCGCTCGACGATCCGTCGACAGATCGCGAGCCCGATCCCGGAGCCCGCGGTCGTCTCCTCTTCGAGACGACGAAAGATCGAGAAGATCGCGTCAGCGTCGCTGGTGTCGAATCCGCGCCCGTTGTCGTGCACGACGATCTCGCACATGGATTCTCCCGCGGAGCCGGGGACGACGCGTCCTTCGATCCCGATGACGAGCGGGACGTCGGGGCGATGGTACTTGATCGCATTCTCGATCAAGTTTCGGAACACTTGTCGAAGCTGTGCCGGGTCGCCCTCGAGCACGGGAAGGTCCGCGTTGTCGATGCGTCCCTGGACAGCGGAGAGTTCAGGTTCGACCTCGGCCGTCAGCTGTGCCAGGAGGTCGCCGAGATCGACTCGTTCGTGGGTGACGTCGGTGTAGGCGACGTGCGCGAGTTTCAGCTCGCCTTCGATGAGACGGGTCATGCGCGTGACCGACGCCGCCAGCTTGTCGAGATAGCTTCGCCCCTGCTCGCCGAGCGTGTCGGTGAAGTTGGCGGCCAGCAGGTCCGACCAGATTTGCATGGTTGCCAGCGGCTGCCGAAGCTCGTGGGACACGAGAGCCGCGAACTGGCGCAGATCGTCGTTCGAGCGGGCGAGATGCCTTTGCGCCAGTCGACGGAGTTCGTTCTCGCTGCGGAGCGTGGCGTTGGTCGTGGCGAGCTCGGCCGTGCGAGCGCTGACCCGGTCTTCGAGCCCGCGCGTCAGCGAGTGGAGATCGTGGGTTCGCAGGCTCGCGGTGCGCGCGAAGCGGAGGCTCAGTATCACCAGGAACGAGATCAGCAGTGTGGCCGCGAGGAACAACTCGGGCAACATCGTGTTGAGGCGCGTGAACATCTTGCCTCGTGCGCCGACGGTGAGCGTCCAGGTCGTTCCTCCGGGCAGTTCCAGGCTGCCGGCGTGCAGCCATCCGGTCCGGTCATGCGACTGCGCGGCCGCGGGGTAGATGACATACGGATCGGCCGTGACGAGCAGCGAGTAGTCGTCCGCACTCTCGCCGATCACGGTCCCCACGAGGTCGTCGGCCCGGACGATGCCGCTGATGTAGCCGTCCAGCTGTTGCCCGCGATAGACCGGTTCGATGATGCGGAAGCCGACGTGGCCGCCCTCCAACTCGAAGGGGTCGCTGATCGCCGGGCCGTGCTCTTCCCGCGCCATGTCGAACGCGTGTTGGGACGCTTCGACAGGGACGAGCGGCAGCGCGGTCATTGGCTTTGGCGCGCGGTCGGTCGGGATGGGCGCGTGCAGCGCGCCTCGCCAGGTGAAATCCGCCCAGAGGAACTCGATCGACAAGGTGCTGGGATAGGTTTCCACGATACGGCGGGCGTCGAAGATCCAGGCTTTGAGGGCGAGTCGACGGACGTTCTCGACGTCGCCTTTCGGGTGCGCGATCACGCCCCGCAGCAACTCGGTGTGCGCGGCAAGCTTGCTGAGTGCGTCGGAGATCGAGGTGATGCGGCCCGCCAGCTCGGCCTGGAGCATTCCGGTCGACATGCTGGCGGCGCGCTCGACGCTCGCGCGTTCGGCGCGTTCGAGGGCGCGCCAGACGCCGATGCTGAGCAGCAGCACGAGCAGTCCCGCCCCGTAGGGTGCCCACCAGGGCAAGGCTCTTCTTTGCGTCGGCGTGTCCACGAATTTCGAGCGGCGCCTCGGTGCCGCGTTCCGGTTGTGGCGGATTCCGCCCGTACAACGCAAGTCGTCGCCGCGGAGCTCCCGGTCGGCGGCTTGCTTTTGAGCCTGACGTTAGCCAACGTCGGGCGTAGGAGGTTCTGTGAGTGAGCAGCCCCGACGTCTACTCCTCGTCGAAGACGACGCGCCGCTACGTGAGGCGTTGGGAGAGGCGATCGCCCTTCACGGGTTCCAGGTCCATGCGGCGAAGAACGCGACGGAGGCATGTCAGGCCGTCGAGACGCAGAGCTTCGACGTCGTGCTGAGCGATGTGCGCCTTCCTGGCGGTGGTGGTGCGACCGTGCTCGAACGCATGCGTCGCCTCGAGCCCCGTCCGCCTGTCGTGATGATGACGGGGTTCGATGAGCCCGGCGGACGCGATCGGGCGCTCGGTGGCGGAGCGGTGGCCTACCTCCTGAAGCCGATTGCTCTTCCGCTTCTGATCGAGGTGCTGCGCCGGGCGCTTCCGGAGCACGGGTAGCCGCTGCATGCCGCACGCCCTTCTCGTTGACGACGACGACGCGTTTCGCGAGGCGCTTGCCGAGGTGGTGCGTCAGGAGGGGTTCACACTCGAGACCGCTGCGAGCCTCGCCGAGGCGCGCACGATCGTCGGGGCGCGCGTCCCCGACGTCGCGTTGGTCGACGTCAGCCTGCCCGATGGTACCGGGGTAGATCTCCTACCGGTGTTCGAGGGGGCGCCGGCGGTCGACTTCGTTCTCATTACGGGCAACGCGACCGTCGAGTCCGTGATTGCGGCACTGCGCCTGGGGATCACCGACTACCTGACCAAGCCTGTCGACCTGCAGCGCATACGAGCCGTCCTGTTGAACGTCACGCGTCGGCAGGAGCTGCACGACGAGATCGCGAGTCTTCGCTCCGAGTTGCGAGAGCTCGGGCGCTTCGGGCCGCTGATCGGGCGCTCTCCGGCCATGGCGGCCGTGTACGATCTGATTGCGCGCGTGGCGCCCACGACCGCCAGCGTGTTCGTGCAGGGAGAGAGTGGGACCGGGAAGGAGTTGGTTGCGCAGACCGTCCACGAGCTCAGTCGCCGTCGACGGCAGTCCTTTGTCGCCCTCAACTGTGGCGCGGTTTCGCCGCAACTGATCGAAAGCGAGCTCTTCGGACACGAGCGCGGCAGCTTCACTGGTGCCGATCGCGCCCACAAGGGCTACTTCGAGCGCGCCAGCGGTGGCACGCTCTTTCTCGACGAGCTGACGGAGATGCCGCTGGAGCTGCAGGTGAAGCTCCTGCGCGTGCTCGAGACGGGTACCGTGATGCGGATCGGCGGCGAGAAAGAGATCGCGATCGACGTCCGCATCGTCGCAGCGACCAATCGCGATCCCGAGGAGGCCGTGGCCGCCGGCAAGCTTCGACAAGATCTGCTCTATCGACTCAGCGTTTTTCCGATTGTGCTGCCGCCCCTCCGCGAGCGTCGCGGCGACGTGGAGATTCTCGCCGAAGCCCGTCTCGCGGAGCTGAACGCCAGCGAGGGGACGAACAAGCGCTTCTCTGCGGCGGCCATGGAGCGATTGGCCGCCCATCCATGGCCCGGAAACGTCCGGGAGCTTCGGAACCTGGTGCAACGCGCCTTCATCCTGGCCGACCGCGAGATCGACGTCGGCTCGTTGCCGGTCCCCGGCCCGGATTCTGGCGGCGCGGCAGACTCGGAGACCGGCTCCCGCCTCGAGATCGAGATCGGCGCCTCCGTAGACCAGGTCGAACAGCGGCTCATTCTGGCAACGCTCGATTCCTGCGACGGCAACAAGGAACGAGCGGCCTCCATACTCGGGATCAGTCTGAAGACCCTCTACAACAAGCTCAACAAGTACAAGAGCCCGGCCTGACCGGCCCGGGGCCGCGATCCGAATCGCGATCCGACTCGGGATCCTCGGCACGATCGCAATCCACGACTGCCTTCGCTAAGAGAAGGCTCCCAGTCTTTCGGTGAGGAGGCTCGAGCATGGGTCAGAAGCATGTGGTGGCAGGATTGCTCGTCACGGTCGCGGTGTGTGCAGGCTGCGCCATCAATCCGGTCAGCAAGCGTCCCGAGGCGGTGCTGACGACGGTCGAGGGTGAGAAGCGCATCGGGCGTGAGGAAACCGAGAAGATTCGGGAGCAAATGGGTTTCGTCGAGGATGTCGCGGCGGCGGAGTATGTCCGGAGCATCGGGAATCGTCTCGCGCAGCACTCACCCCGGCAGGACGTCGCCTACCATTTCCATATCGTCGAGATGAAGGAGCCGAATGCGTTCGCGCTTCCTGGCGGGCACGTCTTCGTGTCGCGTGGCTTGCTTGCGATCGCCAACTCCGAGGCGGAGTTGGCGAACGTCATTGGCCACGAGATCGGCCACGTCGCGGCCCGGCACTCCGTGCAGCGTGCGACGCGGAGCGCGCCGTTCGCGTTGGTGACCGGGGTTGGGAAGTTTGCAGTGGGACTCGTCAGTCGTCGCCTGGGCAACCTCGTGGGTGGGATTGGCGGACTCGCGGGCAGTCTGGTGCTATCGCCCTACAGTCGGAGCCAGGAGCGCGAGGCGGACGTGCTTGGGCAGAAGATGGCGGCCGCGGCCGGGTGGGATCCAGCGGAGATGACTGTCTTCATGGAGACCCTGCAGCGGGACGAGGTCTTCCACACCGGGCACGTGCGTGAAGCGACCTTTCTCGACTCGCATCCCACGACGCCGGAGCGCGTGAAGGCGACGGCAAAGAACGCCGCCAAGCTCACCACGACGCCCGCCGCCCCGATCGCAGCAGATCGAGCAGAGTTCCTTGCGGAGTTGGAGGGCCTGCGGGTCGGGCCGAATCCTGCGGAGGGCGTGTTCATCGACGGTCATTTCCTGCACCCCGTCATGAACTTCAGCCTAACGTTTCCTCCGAACTGGCAGACCCAGAACACGCCGCAGGCCGTGGCCGCGCGGCCGCGGACGGGTGGGGCGCTGGCGGTTTTGCAGTTGGCAACCGAGGCGGACGACATGCGCGCCGCCGTCGTCGAGTTCGAGAAGGAGGCCGGCGTACGGTTCGAAACCGAGCCCGCCGCCACACGGATCAACGGCCTGCCCGCCGTCCGGGGCATCGGGAAGCGCCGCGATGCGATGATGGACGTTACCTGGATCAGTTACGGAGATCTGATCTATCGGATCACGGGAGCGGCGCCACCGGACAAGTTTCCGAAGATGAGGGACGCGCTCGAGGGCATCGCCTCGAGTTTCGGCCCCCTGTCGTCCGCGGATCGCAGTCGGGTCAAAGATGCGCGGCTCCGGGTCGTCGAGGCGCAGGCGGACGAGAAACTCGATACGCTCATCGATCGTTCAGGAAGTGCGTGGAAGGCGGAGATGGCGCTGCTCGCCAACGGGATGGTGGCGTCGGGCGATCTTGCCCCGGGAGATCTGCTGAAGCTGCCGATTCCCGAGCAATACGTGCCCCCGGTCGATCCGAACGCGCCCGCCGAGTAGCGTGTCGCGTGCCCTACTCGATCTTCTGAAAGCAGTAGGCGTCGGGGAAGATTTCCGCCGTCTCGAAGGCCGTGACGCAATGCGCCCGTCGATGGTCGGCCGAGACGGCGAGGAAGCCGAACCCTGCTTCCTTCATGCAGGAGATCAACTCCTCCTGGTCGCCCGCCGGATCGCCTTCCGGCTCGCGCAGGGCCTCCTCCAGGCAGCGCTGGTAGGTGCGCGAGCGCTCCTGGCGGGGCTCGTTGACGGCCCGCTGTACGCCCTCGACCTGTGGAAGGCTGACGGGCGGCGCCAAGTTGCAGGCGGCCAGGTTGCACCCGGCTATGATGAGGCCGATGCCGCAGCATCCGTGCGTCCACGATCCCGCCAGCGCGCTGATACGACTCATGGACGAGGTCTCTATCGTACTGCGGGCCCGAAGCTCAACTCACGGTCCGGGGCGTTCGGCGAGTCCTCGCCCGCTTTGCTCGTTGTGAAACATTGCGTTACACAGCGCCGCGGGCCAGGCTGAGGCATGTGCCTGCTGCCCGGGAGCGAGGGAAGGAGCGAACGCGCGAATGAATGACCTCCGCACGGTTCTGGCTGGTGCCCTGATCGGTGGTGCGCTCGTCGTAGGATGTGCTTCGGAGCCGCCGGCTCCCGTCGTTGGCGCGCGCCCGGTCAAGATGCTTACCCTCGGAGCGGCGTCGGACGGTACGTCGTTCGAGTACCCGGGGAAGGTGCAGGCGACGCAGAACGCCGAGATGGCGTTCGAGGTGTCGGGGCGGATCATCGAGTTTCCGGTCGACGAAGGGGACGAAGTCTCCGAGGGGGCGGTGCTGGCGATCCTCGATCCGCGCGACTATCAGGCGGCGGTCGATCTCGAGCTCGCGCAGCAGAATGCGGCGCGCGCCGACTACGATCGCATCAAGGCGTTGTTCGTGAACGATGCCGCGTCACGCCAGGATCTCGATGCCAAGCGGCGTGATTTCGAAGTGACGCGCGCGCGCGTCGCGACGGTGCGGAAGGCGCTCGAAGATGCGACCTTGCGGGCTCCGTTTGCTGGGACGGTCGCCAAGAAGCTCGTCGAGGACTTTGCCAACGTCCAGGCGAAGCAGGCCGTGGTCGTGTTGCAGGACGATTCCAGCCTCGAGGTGGTCATCAGTGTCCCGGAGCAGGATTGGACGCGGGGGAGGCGTGGGCAGTCGCGGGCGGAGGTCAGCGCACGACTGCAGCCCGTCGTGATCGTGACCTCGATTCCACAGCACCGCTTCCCAGCCACCATCAAGGAGCAGGCACGGACGGCTGACCCGGTTACGCGGACGTTCGACGTGACCTTCGCGTTTTCGCGCACGTCCGACGTCGAGGTGCTGCCCGGCATGACGGCGAAGGTGCAGGTCGTCGTTCGCGATGACCCCGACGCCGGGGACATGCTCGTCGTTCCAGCGACGGCCGTGTTCGGCGCGGATGGCGGCGGCTCCCTGGTGTGGGTCATCGACCAGGACACGATGACGGTGCGACCTGTGAGCGTGGAGGTCGGCGAGGTCACCGGCGACCAGGTACGGGTCGTGCGAGGGCTGACGGGCAGTGAGACGATTGCGGTCTCCGGCGTCCATCAGCTTCGTGAGGGCACGCAGGTGCGTCGGCTCGAGCAATGAATATCGCCGAGCGCTCCATCCAGCAGAAAACGTTTACCCTCGTTCTCACGGTCGTGACCCTCGGTGCTGGCCTCATGGCGTTCGAGAGCATGAGCCGTCTCGAAGATCCCGAGTTCACGATCAAGGATGGACTCGTGGTGACCCCGTATCCTGGGGCGTCGGCACCCGAGGTCGAGGACGAGGTCACCGATCAGATCGAGCTTGCGGTCCAGAAGCTCGGGCAGCTGAAAGAGCTCGAGTCGAAGTCGGACCGCGGTCTGTCGACGGTAACTGTCACCATCAAGGACAAGTTCGATCGCGATTCGCTGCCACAGGTGTGGGACGAACTGCGCCGCAAGGTCGGGGACGCGGCCAAGGATCTCCCGCCCGGGGCGGGGCCGTCGGTGGTCATCGACGACTACGGCGACGTGTTCGGAGTCTTCCTCGCCGTCTACGGGCCCGAGTATTCGTACGCCGAGATCAAGAAGGTGGTCGACTTCCTCCGCCGTGAGTTGGTGCTCGTGCACGACGTGGCGAAGATCGAGACCTATGGCGAGCGGGAGGAGGCCATCTACGTCGAGCTCTCGCGCGATCGGATGGCCAAGCTCGGTATTTCCGAGGAGGTGATCGTCGCCGAGCTCCGTCAGAAGAATCTGATCACCACGTCGGGCCGCGTGCAGATTGGGAGCGAGTTCGTGACGATCCAGCCGACGGGCGATGTCAACGCCGTTGCGGACTTCGAGTCGACGCTCATCAGCGCTGATGCCGGCAGACAGATCTACCTGCGCGATGTCGCCGTCGTGCGCCGCGGCTACGTCGAGCCTCCAACGAATCTGATGCGGTACGACGGCAATCTCGCCATCGGGCTCGGGATCTCTACGGTTTCGGGGGGCAACGTCGTCACGATGGGCGAAGCGCTCGACACCCGCATCCGCGAACTCCTCCACGAGATTCCTCTCGGCATCGAGATTGGCGTGATCTCGCTCCAGTCCCAGGCGGTGAGTGAGGCCATCAGGGGGTTCTCCAGTAGTCTCCTTCAGGCCGTCGCCATCGTCATCCTGGTCTTGTTGTTCTTCATGGGCGTTCGGAGCGGGATCCTCATCGGCTTCGTATTGCTGTTGACCATCGTTGGGAGTTTCATCTTCTTGAAGCCCTGGGGCGTGGCACTCGAGCGGATCTCGCTCGGCGCACTCATCATCGCCCTCGGCATGCTCGTCGACAACGCCATCGTCATCGTCGACGGTATCCTCATTCGCCTCGAGCGCGGGGTCGAGGCAACCAGGGCGGCCGCCGAGGTCGTCAATCAATCCTCGATTCCTCTCCTGGGGGCGACCGTGATCGCGATTCTGGCGTTCGCGGCCATCGGGACGTCGGAGGATAGTACCGGGGAGTTCTGTCGCTCGCTCTATCAGGTCGTGCTCGTGTCGCTCCTGTTCAGTTGGGTGACCGCTGTCACGGTCACGCCTCTCCTCTGTGTGATGTTTCTGCCTACCCCTGAAAGCGGTGGTGATGTCGTCGATCCCTATGGCGGAGGGTTCTACGCAAAGTATCAGGCGTTTCTGACCGGATGCATCCGCGCGCGATGGGTCACTCTCGGCGCGGTCGTCGGCATGTTCGCGCTGGCGATCCTCGGCTTCGGCTACATCGATCAGAGTTTCTTCCCACCGTCGACGCGGCCCCAGATGATGGTCGATGTCTGGTTGCCGCAAGGTACGCACATCGACGAGACGACCGAACGGGTCACGGCGGTGGAGGAGTATTTGATGGAGCAGGGGGGCGTTACGAACGTGACGTCACTGGTTGGCCAGGGCGGCCTCAGGTTCCTGCTGACGTATACGCCCGAGAAGCTGAACCCCGCTTACGCCCAGCTCCTCGTGGACGTCGACGATCCGATGCGAATCGCTGGGCTCATTCCTGCGGTCGAAGGCCATATCGCCGAGGCCTACCCGAACGTGCTGACGTATGCCTACAGGTTCGAGTTGGGGCCGGGCGCGAACGGCAAAATCCGGGCGCGCCTCGCTGGGCCCGATGCGGCGGTCTTGCGGTCGCTGGCGAGTGCGGTCGAGGACGTGCTGCACGACGACCCCAATGCCAAGGCCATCCGCACCGACTGGCGTCAGCGGGTCAAAGTCATCAGGCCGGTGATCGCGGAAGCCCAGGCGAACTTGAATGGCATTCAGCGGCCCGACATCGCGCAGGTGCTCGAGCAGGGATTTCAGGGCACACGCATTGGCGTGTACCGGGAGCGTGATCTGCTGCTGCCGATCATCATGCGGGCGACGGAAGGCGAGCGAGCGAACGTCGACAGCATCCGGAACCTCCAGATATGGAGTCCCGCTGCGGGGAAGATGATTCCCCTGCGTCAGGTCGTCGCCGATTTCGAGACCGACTTCGAGGACGAGCTCATCATGCGTCGGGATCGGCGGCGCACGGTGACCGTGTTCGCCGATCCGATCGCAGGGTCGGCGAGCGTCCTGTTCGCTCGGGTCCGGCCGCAGATCGAAGCGATCGATCTGCCCGACGGGTACACGCTCGAGTGGGGGGGCGAGTACGAGGATTCCGCTAATGCGCGCGCCGGCATCGCGGGCAGTATTCCCGCGTTCGTCGTCATCATGGTGCTGGTGACGGTCGGGCTCTTCAACTCCCTTCTCCAACCGCTGATCATCTGGCTGTGCGTGCCGCTCGCGTTGATCGGCGTCACCGGCGGGTTGTTGCTGACCGGCCAACCCTTCGGCTTCATGGCGACGCTCGGCTTTTTGAGTCTCATGGGCATGTTGATCAAGAACGCCATCGTGCTGATCGACGAGATCAATCTGCAACGCACCGAGGGGAAGGAGACACTTCGGGCCATCCTGGACTCGGGAGTGAGCCGGTTGCGTCCGGTGGCCATGGCGGCGTCGACTACGGCGCTCGGGATGATTCCGTTGTTGTTCGACGCATTTTTCGTCTCCATGGCGGTGACGATCATCGGTGGTCTGCTTTTCGCGACGGTGCTCACCATGGTGGTCGTTCCAGTGCTCTTTGCCGTTTTCTACCGTGTGCCCTCGACCTGATCCGTGGACCTCGTCAGCGCATTCAAGTACCTGACCAACCCGTTCCGGTTTCGACCGAATGGACGTTACGAACAGCTTCCGATCGGAGACCGGGGCATTATCGGCGACGGTTTTACGGTGGCCCTGGTTCGACCAGATGGTGCCATCGATTGGCTCTGCATGCCGCGCTTCGACAGCCCGGCGATGTTCAGTGCCATGCTCGACCCGGAGCGCGGCGGGCTGACCGCCATCACGCCGACGAGGCCGTTCGAGAGCGTGCAGCGCTACGATACGGGAACCAACATTCTCGATGCCCTTTTCACCGTGCCCGATGCGGGGGTCGTGCGCCTCACCGATTACATGCCGTGGACCGACGATCCCAGGGCGTCCATTCACGAGGTCCATCGACGGATCGAATGTATCGAGGGGCGGGTCGAACTGGACGTGATCTTCGACCCGCGCTTCTCCTTTGGAGCGGACCCCCCTGAGATCGATATCGGTGAGCACGGTGTGCTCGCGCGCGGCCAGAACGGGGAGCGCGTGGCGGCGGTGCTCGGCGACGCCGCTGGCTGGAAGCAGCGGGAACTCGGCGGCGTCCAGACGCGGATCACGATGCGTGGTGGCGAGCGACGGTGGATGGTCATTTCCTGGGACGCTGGCGTCCCGCGCCCGTTGCACGCGTACCGGCCGTTCGATCATCTCCGGCGCACGCGCCACGCCTGGCGGCAATGGTCGTCGCGGTACAAGTACGACGGGCCCTGGCGCCAGCGCGTGCATCGCGCCGCGCTCTGTCTGAAGCTTCTCACGTACGCGCCCACTGGGGCGATGATCGCGGCGCCGACGACCTCACTTCCGGAGTGGATAGGCGGAACGCGCAACTGGGACTACCGGTACACGTGGGTCCGGGACGCGGCGTTGGCGGTGCGCGCCAACAACCTCATCGGCTTTACGGAGGAGGCCAGGGACTTTTTCCACTTCGTCCGCGATACGGTCGATCCCGCCGCCGGTCTGCGGGTGATGTATGGCGTCGATGGCAGCCCGGTGCCCGACGAGCAGACGCTCGATCATCTCGCGGGGTACGCTGGGTCGGGTCCCGTGCGGGTCGGCAACGGCGCGCGCGATCAGTTGCAGCTCGATAGTGCCGGGGCGCTGGTCGACGCGATGCACCTGTACGAGCATTTCGGCGGCATCATCAACCTGCGCGCGTGGCGCAAGCTGTCGAAGATCATCGACACCGTGACGCAAATCTGGACGGAGCCCGATCACGGGATCTGGGAGCCGCGCACCGGCAAGCGGCACAACGTGCACTCGAAACTGATGAGCTGGCTCGCACTCGACCGCGGCGTCGGTATCGCGCGTGCGTTCGGCGACCCGAAGCTCGCCGAGCGCTGGACGCTGGGGGCGCAGCGTATTCACCGCAACATTCGCTCGAACGGGCTGGACGAGACCGGGCGGCACTTCGTGAACGCGTATGGCGAGTCGCGGCCGGACGCGGCGCTGTTGTTGCTGGCGGCGCACGGCTTCCTTCCCGAGAGCGACCCGCGCATGCGGGCGACGACCGATTGGGTGCGCGCCGAGCTCGGGAGCGGCCCGTTCCTCTATCGCTATCGCGCCGACGACGGTGTGGGGGGCGAGGAGGGCGCTTTCGTCCTGGCTGGATTCTGGCTCGCCGAGGTGTTGGCGCTACTCGGCGACCTCGATCAGGGGCTCGACGTCTTCAACGCCCACGTGGGTGTCACCAATCACCTGGGCCTCCTCGCCGAGCAGGTCGATCCGACGACGCGGACCGCGCTTGGGAACTTTCCCCAGGCCTTCAGCCATCTCGGCCTGATCAATACCGCTCTCCGCATCGATCGCGCACAGCGTTTGCGCGAGGAGGGCTCCGATCGCGGGCCGCATCTGATTGGCGACACCTTCGCCCGGATTCGCTAGAATGTCTCCCTCCATGCGTGCGCTGCCAACGTCGACGGATCTCGAGGTGGCGACGCTCGGGCCGTGCCGGTATCCCTCGCCGCACGTGGACGACGAGCCGTTCGTCGACGATTGCGAGCGCGTCATCGTCCCGGCTGACATGGCAGACATCGACCCTTTGATCGCCGCGGGCACGCCTTTGCCGTCGTTCGAGCGTGCGGGACCGCGCCGCAGCCTCTTCTTCGAGCCCTCGACGTTGGCCTGCGGTATCCTGACCTGTGGAGGACTCTGTCCTGGACTGAACGACGTCACTCGTTCACTCGTTCGGCGCCTCAGCTATGGTTATGGGGTGCGGCGGATCCTCGGATTTCGCTACGGGTACGCGGGGCTGAGTGCGGCACCGCCTGCCGAGCCCATGACGTTGACGCCTCAGCTCGTCGAGAACATTCACGAGCATGGCGGGACGCTGCTCGGCTCGTCGCGGGGGCCACAGGATCTCGGCGAGATGGTCGCCACCCTCGAACGGCACCAGATCGGGTTGCTGTTCGTCATTGGCGGCGACGGTGGTCTCCGCGGCGCCTCGGCGCTCAGTGGCGAGATTGCGCGCCGCGGATTGTCGATCGCGGTGATCGGTGTGCCGAAGACGATCGACAACGACCTCGATTGGATCTGGAGAAGCTTCGGTCTTGCGACGGCGGTGGACATGGCCCGGACGGTCGTGACGACTGCTCATGAGGAAGCGCGTGGCAGCTGGAACGGCATCGGCCTCGTACGCTTGATGGGGCGGCATGCGGGGTTCATCGCTGCCGGCGCGACCCTCGCGAGCGCCGACGTGAACTTCTGTCTGGTTCCCGAAGTGCCGTTCACCCTGGAGGGGCGTGGCGGCTTTCTCGAACGGCTCGAAGCGAGACTCGACGAGAAGCATCACGCGGTCATCGTCGTCGCCGAAGGCGCTGGGCAGGATCTGATGGCGCCGACCGCTGCGCTGGATGCGTCGGGGAATCAGAAGCTGAGTGATATCGGTGCGTTCTTGCGCGAACGGATTGCCGCGCATTTCGCCGCACGTGGGAAGGTGGCGCCGGTTCGCTACATCGATCCGAGCTATACGATACGGAGTCTGCCGACGAATGCGTTCGACTCGCAGTATTGTCTGGTCCTCGGTCAGCACGCGGTGCATGCAGGCATGGCCGGCAAGACGGACATGGTCGTCGGCTATTGGAATCAACGCTTCACCCACCTGCCGATTCCGCTCGCGGTGCGCGCAGGACGACGCATCGATCCTCGCGGAGAGGTGTGGCGGAGGGTGCTCGAGACGACAGGGCAGCCGGCTTCCATGGCCGCGCCATCGGAGGAATCATGAAAACCCTGGTATTGCTGCGACATGGCGAGAGTCTGTGGAACAAGGAGAACCGATTCACAGGCTGGACCGATGTCGGTTTGAGCGACAAGGGCACCGCGGAGGCCAGCGAGGCGGGCCGGGTGCTCGCTGCCGACGGATATCGCTTCGACGTCGCGTATACGTCGGTCCTGAAGCGGGCCATCAAGACCCTGTGGCTCGCGCTCGAAGAGATGGATCTCATGTGGATCCCCGTGCATCGCCACTGGCGGCTGAACGAGCGTCACTACGGTGCGCTTCAGGGACTGAACAAGGCCGAGACCGCCGAGAAGCACGGCATGGAGCAGACGCAGATCTGGCGCCGCAGCTATGACATTCCGCCGCCCGCACTCGCGTCGGGCGACGAGCGCTCGCCGGCCAGCGATCCACGCTATGCGGAGCTCACGCCGACGCAGCTACCACTGACCGAGTGTCTCAAAGATACCGTGGAGCGATTCCTCCCCTACTGGCACGAGACGATCGCGCCTGCGGTGCGTGCGGGGCAGCGCCTCCTCATCGTCGCGCATGGCAACAGCCTGCGCGCGCTCGTGAAGTATCTCGACGAGGTCTCCGACGAGGACGCGGTCGGGCTCAACATTCCGACCGGCATCCCCCTCGTGTACGAGCTCGAGGACGACTTGAAGCCGATCCGTCATTTCTATCTCGGGGATCCCGAAGCCGTGGCACAGGCCACTGCCGCGGTTGCCGGCCAGCTCAGCAAGAAGTAGCGACTGCTCCGCCGGGCTACCCGCCGCTGTAGCTGTCTTCGCCCTGCCGGTTTTCCTGGAGACCAGGATAGAAGGGCATCCAGCGGCGGATGATCTGCTCGACGGTCCCGTCGCGTTTCCAGAGGGCGAGCATCTCGTCGACGGCACCCCGAAGCATCGTGTCGCTTTGACGCATGCCCCATCCGAGCGGCTCACGTTTCAACGATTCGCGATGTACCGCGAACTCGGCTTCGTTCTCGGATACCAGCCACGCAATCATCGGCGCGTCGTCGATAAAGATCTCGATGCGGGACCGCCGTAGATCGAGCATTGCGTCCTTGTGCGAGAGGTAGGTGATCGGGCGGGCGTCACGCATCATGTCCTCGACGAACTGCTCGCTGGTGGTGCCCCGCCGGACGCCGACATCGTCACTCGTGTCGAGGATCTTCTTCACCGTATTGAACTTCTTCTTGTTGCGGCGGTGCGTCATCGCGAGCAGGCCGGAGCTCAAATAGGGCTCGCTGAAAGCGATCCGGACTCTGCGGCCGACCGTGATCGTCATTCCCGACATGATGATGTCGGTCCGGCGGTCGAGGAGTGCGGTGACCTGCCCCTCCCAGGGGATCTCGACGAACCGCAAGGTGCGTCCGAGTCCCCGCGCGAGGGCGCGAGCGAAGTCTGCCTCGACGCCCACGATTTCCTCGCCCTGCTTGAAAATCATGGGCGGCGTGGTCGGCGTGATGCCGACCCGCAACGGGGGCTCGGGTTCGATCTCCGTGAGCCGGGTCCGGGCCGGGCAGGCTGCGAGTGCGAGGGTCAGTAGCAGCAACGTGACTGTATGAAGGTGCCATCTTCGCATTTTTCCCGATCCTTTCGCCGGAGCGGCCTGCGCGTCTGCTACCGCCGTCCCTGCGCACGTGTGCCGCGTCTCGCGGCGGATATCAAGACGGGTCCCGCCGCGCTGGTTTGCGCGCCCTTTGGAAAGCGTCTACAGGTCCCGCCGGGAACGGTGCTCGGGCACCATCAAACTTGGGAATCGCGGGAGCGTTGGCGGAGTCTGAGCTGATCGTGGGCACTGGCGAATCGTTCGATAGGTTCACGCTGCTGTTGGCGTCACTGGCGGCGTTGCTGCTGCTCGGGCCGCTCGTGGACGGTGTGACCGATCCTCTGGAAGTTTCCACGATCCTGTTCTTGGCGTTGATGCTGGCGCTCGTTCGTGCGCTCGACCTGCACCGCGGTCTGCTGATCTTCGGGATCGCCCTGATCGCGTGTGGGTTTCTCTACGAGACCGCGGTGAATCGCGGGGCCGTCGTCGTCGTGCAGCCGGCCATTCTCGTCATCACACCGTGCGCGTTCCTCCTCTTCGTCGGGGCGGCGATCGCCGGTTTGCTGCGCGTGGTGCTCTCGCACCAGAGTGTCACACGCGAGACGGTGCGGGGCGGGATCGCCATCTACCTCCTGCTCGCGGTCGTATGGTCGCTGCTTTTCGAGGTCGTCGCGCTGCTGGATCCGGCCGCGTTCGCGGGGCAGGTGGGTGATGCTGGCGTCGATCCAGCGGCCGTCCGCGGACATTTTCTGTACTTCAGCCTGACCACTATGACGACGCTCGGATACGGGGACATCGTTCCCAGGAGTCCGTTCGCTCGAAATCTGGTGACCCTCGAGGCGGTGTCCGGCCAGTTGTTCCTGGCATTGTTCATGGCTCGGCTTGTCGGGATCCAGATCGCACAGGAGCTCAAACAGCGCTAAGGCATGCGCCGGAGAGAGAATTCGATGCCCAATCATACCCGGCTCAGTGCAGCATTACTCGGCGTGGTGTTGCTGCTCAGTGGCACCCAAGGCGGCGCGGCGGATGATCTTCCCCTGGAGGTTCGGTCCCGGGCGCGTGTGCGTATCGGGATCGTTCTCGACGGCCCGTGGCGTCGCAGCCTCGACCTTCAGAAGACGCTGCGGAGCGAGATCGTCGAGCTGACCCGCCAGGAGTTCGACGTGCGATTTTCCGATCCCATTGTCGGCGATTGGACGGGGTCGGGGGTGCGTCGGGCGCTCGACCGAGCCTACGCGTCCCCAGAGGTGGATCTCGTGATCGCTTTCGGGGTGTTGGCCTCGAGCGAGGCGGCCCATCGCTCGCGCGTTCCGAAGCCGACCGTGGCGCCGCTCATCGTCGATCGGGATCTGCAGGATATTCCGTTTGTCGATGGGACCAGTGGCGTAGGCAATTTGAACTACCTGGTCGCGGGCGGAGACCTCTCCGCCGAGCTCGGAGCCCTGTACGAGGTTGCGGCATTCGATACGATCGCGTTCCTGGGATTCGAGCAGGCGATCGAGGCCGTGCCTGCGCTCGTCGGCACCGCGCAGGAGGCGGTCCGGGATCTCGAGGCCGAGGTCGTGTTTCTTCCCCATGCTGATACTCCGGAGGCGACGCTCGCCGCATTGCCGGACCATGTCGACGCTGTCGTGATCGGCCCGCTGTTCTGGTTCACCCAGGCCGAGTTCCAGCGGCTGGTCGATGGGATCATGGCGCGGCGGCTCAGTAGCCTGGCGCTGGTCGATGTCGAGGAGGTGCAGCAGGGAATACTCGCCAGCCTCTCGCCCCGTGGTGACACGAGCCGATTGGCGCGACGCGTGGCCGTGAACGTGCAGAGCATTCTTCTCGGCGAGGATGCCGGGACGTTGCCGGTGGCGCTCGCCCAACGCCAAGAACTCACCATCAATATGGCGACCGCGCGGGCCATCGGCGTGTCGCCGCGTTGGGAGGTCATGAGCCGCGCGGTCCTCTTGCACGATGAGATTCCAGGCGTACGAACCCTTTCCTTGCGACAGGCGGCGACCGAGGCGATCGAGGCCAATCTCGACCTGCGTGTCGCCGACCGTGACGTGACGGCGGGGATGGAGTCGGTCCGCCGTCAGCGCGCCGAATTGTTGCCGCAGATCGCCGGGACAACGACCGGCACGATCATCGACGACGATCGCGCCGAGGCGAGCGCCGGCACGACGCGGGCGCGTACGGTGACCGGCGCGCTCGGCTTGTCGCAGTCGATCTACTCGGATCCATTGTGGGCGGGTTTCCAGATCGAGCGCCACGATCAGCGCTCGCGAGAGCAGGAGCGCGAGGCCGTACGGCTCGATGTCATCCGTGACGCGACCGTGTCCTACCTCGACGTGCTCCGCCGGGCGGCGCTCGAACGCATCGAGCGGGAGAATCTCGATCTCACACGCACCAACCTGGAACTCGCACAGGTGCGCGTTTCCGTCGGGGTGTCCGACCGATCCGACGAGTTCAGGTGGGAAAGCGAGATCGCCAATGATCGTCGCGCATTGATCGATGCCATCGCCGTGCGCCGCCAGGCTGAGTACGCCTTGAATCGAATCCTCAATCGTCCGATCGAGGAACGCTTCGAGACCGTCGAGACCGACATCAACGACCCCCGCCTGCTTTCGCAGTCAGCGGCCCGGTACGTCGACCGCCCGGCGACGTTCACGGTCTTTCGCGATTTCATGGTGGAGAGTGGTCTCGCCCTGTCCCCCGAGCTGCAATCGATCGATGCCACCATTGCGGCGCAGCAGCGCGCGTTGGTTTCGTCCAGACGGGCGTTCTGGCTCCCCGATTTTTCCGTGCGGGCCGAGTACGCGGACCGCCTGTCGGAGGACGGAGCGGGAGGCGACGGGCTCGGCATCCCGGGTTTCGAGTTGCCCCGTCCCGACGATCAGGACTGGACCGTGTCGCTCGAGGCATCGCTGCCGCTGTTCACGAGTGGGGCGCGCTTGGCGGAGATGCGGCGTACGAACGAGAACCTGCTGCGTCTGAAGACGTTCTCGCGAGCGACCGCGCAGCGGGTTGAGCAGGATATCCGCAGCTCGCTTCTGCAGGCGCAGTCGTCGTTCGCGGCGATTCGACTGACGCAGGAGTCGGCGGACGCTGCGCGGAAGAATCTCGATCTCGTGACCGACTCGTACTCCCGTGGGGTGGTGGGGATCATCACTCTTCTCGACGCCCAGAACGCATCGCTGGTTGCCGATCAGGGCGCCGCGACGGCTGTTTTTACCTTCCTGAGCGATTGGATGCGCGCGCAGCGCGCGTCCGCGCGGTTCGATTTCTTGCTGACCGAAGAAGAGCGAGCAGCTGCGGTGCAAGAACTCGACGAGTTCTTCGCGGCCGCAGGAGTGCGGCCAGACCGGGGACGTTCGACCTGGCGTTGAGTGCGGGCTACTCTTTGCCGGGATGGCCCATGTCGACTTCGAGGAGCGGGACGGGATCGGAGTCGTTACGTTCGCCCGACCTCCGGCGAATGCGATCGACCTCGAGTTCGTGCAGGATCTCGTCGCCGCGCTGACGGCCGCGGAGGGTGCGGACTCGGTGCGCGCCGTCGTTGTGACTGGACGCGGCCCGTGCTTCTCGGCTGGAATCGACACCAAGGTCGTGCCGACGTACGGCGCGGCCGATCAGCGCAGCATGATCCTTGGCGTCGATCGTGTCGTGCACTGTTTGTACGGGTTGCCGAAGCCCGTCGTTGCGGCGGTGAACGGTCACGCGCTCGGCGGCGGCCTGGTCCTGGCTATTGCCGCCGATTTCCGCGTCATGACGACCGAGAGCTGCAAACTCGGACTGACAGAGGTCACGGCAGGGATTTCGTTTCCCGCTGCCCCGATGGTGGTCATCTCTGCCGAGCTCGCGCCCGAGACGGCGCGAGCGTTGACCTTGAGCGGCCGTGTGTTCGGGCCGCGTGAGGCCGAAGCCATGGGGATTGCTGACGAGCTCGCGGCATCCGATGCGCTCGTTTCCCGCGCGTGCGAGCGGGCGGGGATGTTGGCGCGTGCTCCGGCGTACGCGGCCGTCAAGCAGCAGCTTCGGCGAGATGCGATTACCGCCATCGCGCGTATCGTCGATCACGAGGATGATCCCCTGATCGGCAACTGGGCGCTAGGAGGATAGCCGCCATGAAGTTCAGACCCCCGACGTCCGACGACATCCGCCGCGCTGCCGCCGACATAGGATTAGAACTCGATCACGACGAGAGCCTCGTCTACCTGGCGCTGACCGACAGCTTTGCCCAGGGGCTTCAGGTGCTCGATGCGACGCCGGACGAGGCGCCGCCGCTGCCGCCGCGTCGCGATGCGGGTCATCAGCCTACCGCGGCGGAGAATCCCTACAACGCCTGGTATCGACGGACGAACATCGCGGGTGCGCCGGGCGGAAAACTTTCCGGGAGGACGGTGGCGTTGAAGGACAACGTCATGCTCGCGGGGGTGCCGATGATGAACGGCACGTCGCTTCTGGAGGGCTACGTGCCCGAGATCGACGCGACGATCGTCACGCGAATTCTGGACGCTGGTGGAACCATCACCGGGAAGGCGCACTGCGAGGGGATGTGCGTGTCCGGGGGCAGTCACACCAATGCCACCGGTCCGGTGCACAATCCGCGTCGGCACGGGTATTCGGCGGGCGGTTCCTCGTCCGGAAGCGCAGCCCTGGTAGCGTCGGGCGACGTGGACATGGCCATTGGTGGCGATCAGGGCGGTTCGATCCGGATGCCGGCGTCGTTCTGCGGGATCTACGGATTGAAGCCCACGTTCGGTCTCGTGCCGTACACCGGGGTCCTTCCGATCGAGCCGACGCTCGACCATGTCGGGCCGATGACCCGCTCCGTGCGCGATGCGGCGTTGCTGCTCGAAGTCATTGCGGGGGCGGACGGGCTCGACCCGCGCCAACAGGATCCCATTCTCCATCCCTACAGCTCGATGCTCGAGGGGGGCGTTGCGGGATTGCGGATTGGTCTCCTGGGCGAGGGATTCGGTCTTCCGACGTCGCAGCCAGGCGTCGATGCCGCCGTACGTACGGCTGGCGAGAGGCTCGCCGGTCTGGGTGCTGTCGTCGAGGAGATCTCGGTGCCTCTGCATTTGTACGCCGGGGCTCTGGTGGCACCGCTGGTGAGCGAGGGGGTGCTGCAGACGATGCTCGATGGGGACGGTTTCGGGAGTGGCCGGCAGGATGTCTACGTTCCGAGCCTGATCGAGAAGATGCACGGGTGGCGCGCCCGGGCCCGCGAGCTACCCGAAACCGTCAAAGTCGCAGCGGTCCTGGCGACGTACCTCAGAAAGCACCACGGCACGTACTACTATGCGAAGGCCATGAATCTTCGCCGCCAGGTGCGGGCGGCGTACGATCAGGCGCTCACGCGGGTGGATCTCCTCCTGATGCCGACGACCCCGATGACTGCCACACCGATTCCTGCTATCGACGCGAGTCGCGATGAGATCATGCAGCGTGCTTTCGAGCCGACGACCAACACCGGCCCGTTCAATCTCACCCATCACCCCGCGATGAGTCTGCCCTGCGGCGACGTGGACGGTCTGCCGGTCGGCATGATGTTCGTCGGCAGACACTTCGACGAGCCTACGATCCTCCGCGCCGCCTACGCATTCGAGCAGTCGGGCGACCGCTGAGTCGTGTCGATGCATTGCGTCGGCGGGGCGTACCAGGACAATCACACGCACGTGCTCTCGTAGCAGTGTCGTACGCGCGCACGCGCCCGTGATGACGACTGCCCTCGAAGAGACACGCCACGCCGGCGCCCGGGTCGGTACCGCGCCCGGCTATGGCTGGTTTCTGGCGGGGGCGGGCTCGTGGTTCGGTGCGTGGGGTATGCAGAGCGTGTTGTTCTCATGGCTGGTGGTTGGCGAGGCCCAGGCGAGCGCGGAGTGGGTTGGCGTGCTGCAGACCTCGACGATGCTGCCGACGCTGGGGTTTCTGCTCATGGGTGGCGTGACGGCCGATCGCTACGATCCGCGCAGCCTCCTGATGCGGTTGTACGTTCTGGCGGCGCTTCCGGTGCTCGCGCTCGCGCTCGCGGTCGCCACCGACCATCTCGTACTCGGAGGTCTGTTCGCGTACGGGCTGTGCATTGGCACCATCTCGTCGTTCACGATGCCGGCGCGCGATACGCTACTCTCGCGCGTTGCCGGTACGGACATGATGCACGCAGTAACCGGCACGACCGCGACGCAGTTCGGCGCTCAGGCCGCGGGCTCCCTCGTGGCGGGCGCGGCCCGCTGGATCGGGAGCGCGCCGATGCTCGTCGTGCAGGCATGCCTGCTCCTGGTGGGATCGGTCGTCACGGCGCGGGTCCCGTCCCGGCCCGTCGATGCGCCCGTGCACCAGTCCTCCTCGGTATTGCGAGATATCCAGGCCGGCATCGTCGAGGTCGCACGCACGAGTCAGCTGCGAGCTGCGTTGGTGTTGGCGATGGCCGTCGGACTGCTTTTCATCGGCCCGTTTCTCGTCATCTATCCGCTCCTCGTACGTGACCACTACGCCGGGGGCGTCGACAGGCTTTCGCTCGTGCTGATGATGTTCCCGTTGGGCACCATCATTGGCTCGCTGCTCCTCCGCCGTCTCGGAGGCATCCAACGCAAAGGTCGGGCGGCATTGTGCTCGCTCGCGACGGGTGCCTGCGTCATGGCAAGCGTTGGTTCGGGTGTTGCCTTCTGGGGGCTCGTCCTGCTGACGCTGTTCTGGGGGTTCAACGCTGCCGTCTTCATCAATTGCACGCGGACGTTGTTTCAGGAGGCCGCGCCGGCGAAGAGTCGCGCCCGCGTACTGTCGATCTACCAGCTGGGATTCATGGGGATGGCGCCGGTGGGTGCGCTCGTCTCCGGCGTTCTGAGCGGGCGCATCGGGCCGTTGGAGACCTTGCTCGTCTTTGCAGGTGGGATGCTGACGGTGGTCGTGCTGATGGCTGCGCTCACAGAAACTCTGCGCATGGAGTGAGCTCGAGTCGCCTGTGCTTCTCGCGGGCTCGCATTCGCACGCCGGATGCGCCCGGTGCTCCGCGCGTCAGGGCTCGCCGCCCGAGCCGTCGTCGCCAGCGTCGCTCTCTTGTGGTTCAGCCGGAAGGTGGGAGCGTGTGGAGCCAGTACTCTCCTGCGAGTCGATCGGCCGGCTCGGATCTGCGGACGCTTCTTTCGATGTGCCGTGTCGGCCGTGCAGCATTTCGCCAACGCGGTCGAGGTCGCGGACGTGCAGGTCGTGTTGTGGAAACGGGATTTCGATCTGGTGTCGCCGGAACGCCGCGTCGATCGCGAAGCGAAGGTCGCTCATGACTCGCAGCCGTCCGCCGTTGTCGCGGAGGTACGCGCGCAGCTCGAAATCCAGCGAGCTCGATCCGAAATCGCGGAACAGCACGGACGGCGCGGGGAGGGACGTGATCTCGGGGTGTCCCTTGGCGCAGGCGAGGAGGAGGTCCCGCACCTGCTCCACGTCCGAGCCGTAGGCGACGCCGACCGGGATCTCGACCCGACCGTAGTGATCGCGATGCGTCCAATTCACCACCGCGGAGGCGAGGACCTCCGAGTTCGGAATGATCACGGCCGAGCGCTGGAACGTCTCGAGCTCAGTGGCGCGAACGTTGATGCGCTTCACGATACCCTCGAAGCCGCCGAGGACGACCCAGTCGCCGAGCTTGATCGGACGTTCCACCAGCATGATCAGTCCGGAGACGAAATTGTTGACGACGTTCTGCAGGCCGAAGCCGATGCCGACCGAGAGCGCGCCAGCGAGGAGTGCCAGATTGGAGAGATCCAAGCCCAGGGTCGAGACGCCTACGGCGCTGGCGATGAGGAGCCCCGCGTACCGGATGGACGCCGTCAGCGAATGCTGCGCTCCGGTGCCGAGCTGGGTTTGCGGTAGGACGCGCTCTTCGAGCGTGTGGCGCAGAAAGCGCGTGACGGCGAGGATGGCCGCGACCGCAAAGCCGGCCATCACGAGGTCGGTGAACGAGACGTGCAAGCTCCCGATATCGACGCCGTCAGCGAGCGCGCTCACCCAAACGGACAACGTGGTCCACGGAAGTCCGAGACCCACCAGCCAGAGAAGGACGACGCTGATCGCCAGGGCCGCGTCTGCCAACAAGCGGAGCCAGAAGAGGGCGATCGTTCCACCGCGCTCTTCGAGGCCCAGGAAGTCGCGAATCCGCGCTGAGCTCGGGTGCTCGGGGGCGAGCGCGAGTGCGAGCAAGGTGTCGATGAGCGTCCGTGCGAGCGTGAACCCGAGCAGCGCGAGGCCCGACAGGATCGTCGCGCGGGCGATCTCGTGCGCGAGGTGTGCCCAGCCGGCGAGCGCAGCAAGGAGCATCAGCACGGCTGCCGCGCCAGTCGCGAAGCGGACGGTGCCCCAGGTGCTCGTCTCGTCCACCTCCCAGAGCCGGCGCTGGACGAGCAGGAGCAAGAGGGTTCCGAGGGGCACGGTCACGACGGCGGCGAGCACGGCCTCGAGATCCGGCGAACGCTCGCCCACGCCATCGGTCGTCCAGCGGAGGAGCCCGCTGCCCGCGAGGAAGACGGCGAGTTCCAGGAGTCGGCGGCGGATCGTGCGTGCGCGCTCGTCATCGACCAGGACCCAGCGCCACTCGGGAAGGGATGATGAGAATGCGGCCCGCGCAAGCGTCGTCATCGAGATCAGGACGAGGCCTGCCATGAGCAACCCGGATGTGATGATCGCCATGCGCCCGGTGAGCAGATCGAGCTCGATGAGGACCAGCAGCGCGACAAGTAGCGCCAGGCCCGGGGTCACGGTGGCAGCGATGCTCTCGACGGTTGCGCCCACGAGGCGGCGGGTGAGGTCGGGCGCCTCGACAGCGGCATCCAGTCCGAAGGTCGGCGTCAGCCATCGTTTGACGCGCAGCCCCACGAGCAGCGCGAGTGCCCCGATCGCGAGTGGCCATGCGAAGGGTGCCGGTCCGCGTGTCGCCGGAGGGCCGCGTGTCCACCAGGTGGTTACGGTCGCGCCGAGTTCCGCGGCGATGCTCGCGAGACCGTCGAGCGAACGCCGCCAGACCGCAGGGTTCAGTGGGGACGGCCCGCGCTTGCGCAGATGGCCACGCAGACGTTCCCGCTCGAAGCGGCGGAGCGAAGTCTGGAACGCCCCGGCGCGGGCGACGAGGGCGTCGGCCTGCTTGAGTCGTGCCTCGATCGCGGCCGCCTCGGCCTCCAGGCGAGCGCGCAGTCGTGCCACGCTCGGGAGCTCCGGGGAGGTGCCCTCTTCTGGAGCAGGCCCGAGGGCATCGAGTTCCCGGTGGACCGGAACCAGATCGTCGGCTGCATGCGCGCGGGCCGTCCGTGCCTCGCGTTCGACCCGGTGTGCCTGCCCGAAGGCCGCCTCGAGATCGCCGTGCGTTGCGTCGAGCGCCGTCATCCCATCGAGGGTGCTCGACCAGGCGGCGACGAGCTCGGAAAACGGCGGATCGGTCGCCACGGGCTCTGCCCGCGTCGTACCGGCCGTGATGAGGAGCATCATTCCGCTGAGGAGCAATCTTCGCGAGGTCAGCTGCACGTCCCCACGCTAACATACGCTCGCGGATTACTCACCGTGGCCGCCGGGTTGTGACCCTGCTATGAGGACGCCTTCCCAGGTCGCCAGCAGAGGAGTCAGTCATGCCCGAAACGCCCATGCCAGCCGTTGCGCTAGCGGCCGTTGCAGGACGCCGCCACGCCACGCTCGATCTTGCGCGCGAGATCGAGCGCCGTGGCTTCAGCGGGATCTACTGTGCCAGCTTCGGCGACGGTCTCGGGCTGTGCGAGGCGCTGGCGCTGGTGACCGACCGTATTCGATTCGGCACGTCCATCGCGGATATCTACCTCCGCCATCCGAGCGACTACGCGCAGACTACGGCGCTCGTGCACGAGCTCTCGGGCGGCCGATTCGATTTCGGCGTGGGGGTCAGCCACGCGGCCTTTCACGAGCACCTCGGTGTCACGGCGGGGAAGCCGCTGGCCGACATGCGGAGCTTTGTGGAGCGTTGGCGTGCCACTCCCCGTGTGGGTGCGATGCCCCCGTTGGTACTCGCAGGGTTGCGGGACAAGATGGTCGGGCTCGCCGGTGAGATCGGGGACGGCGTGGTCTTCGCCAACGTCGCACGTTCGTACATGTCCCATTCCCTGGCCGTCTTGCCCTCTGCCAAGCGCGAGGACCCGGCGTTCTTCATCGGCAACATGATTCCGACGTGCATCTCCGACGACGTCGATGCGGCGGCGGCCGTGAATCGGCGGACCCTCTCTGGCTACGTGACGCTGCCGAACTATCGCAACTATTGGAAGGCGGCTGGCTACGTGGAGGAAATGGAGGCGGTCGAGCGGGCGCTCGAGACGCGCGATCGTGAGGCCGTCAGTCGTGCGTTGTCCGATCGCTGGCTCGCCGACACGACACTGTTCGGCTCCGTGAGCCAGGTGCGCGATGGGCTGGCAGCCTGGTTCGACGCTGGGGTGCGGACGCCCATCCTGGTGCCATCGTCCGCGGTCGGAAATCAGATGAAGGCGTTCGAGGAGTTGTTCGCCGCGTTGGCGTGAACCATGACGAGAACAGACATCCGGAGGTCGATGATGGGATCGAGAATGCAGGGGAGAGGCATGCGCGTGAGGGTGCTCGCGTGGGTGATGTTCGGCGCTGTCGCCATGGGGCTACCGAGTCTTGGGGGATACGCAGACGCGGCCGACCCGCCGCTTCGCGTTGGTATCGCGCCCATCTACCCACCGCTCGCCTTCAAGAAGGGGGGTGAACTGGATGGAATCGAACCAGAGTTCGCCCGGCGGCTCGGGGAGCGACTCGGACGGTCTGTGACGCTGACGGAGCTTCCGTGGGACCAGCTGTTGATCGCGCTCGGTGACCGCCGCGTGGATGTCGTCATGTCCGGCATGTCGATCACCGCCGCCCGCAAGCGCCAGGCTCTATTCACCGATTCCTATCTTCAGGTCGGCCAGATGGCTCTCATCCGCGGTGACGACTACGAGCGTCTCAGTGGGAAGGGCGCGCTGAATCAGGAAGATGTACGCGTCGGCTATCCGACCGGGACGACCAGTGAGGACTACGTGCAGAAGGCGCTCGTGCGTGCTGTCCAGCGAGGCTTCGCATCGAGTGGGGACGGGATCAGCGCGCTTCGGAACGCGCAGATCGATGCCTGGGTGCAGGATGCGCCTGCCATCTGGCGCGTGACGGGAGGGTTCTTCTCGGACGAGGAGCAGCTTCGTGGACTGTATACGCCGCGTACCGTGGAGCATCTCGCCTGGGCGGTTCGCTCCGACGATACGGCGCTCGCCGCGACGCTCAACGAAGCGTTGCGCGTGTGGAAAGCCGATGGCACGGTCGACGACGTCATCGACGACTGGATCCGGGTGCGGAAGACGACCATCGAGGTCATTCCACCCGACGACGACTGAGGGAAGCCCGATCCATGCGTTCCGTCGATGACACCGCCCGGCTCCGCCTGCTCAACGACCTCGGCTGCGCCTTTGCCGCACGCATCGAGATCGACCGCCTCGTGCCGTTCGTCATTCGGCAGTCACGCGAGGTCTTGAACGCCGCCGGCGCGTCGGTGATGTTCCTCGACGATGAGCAGCGCGAACTCTACTTCCCTTATGTCGCCGAGGACGAGGCCGCGGTTGCCGAAGCCTTGTTGACGCTCCGGTTCCCGGCGGATCGAGGCCTCGCGGGAGTCGTTCTCGAAACCGGCCGCCCGCTCCGGGTCGACGACGCACAGCAGGACGCACGCTTCTATGGCGGCGTGGATGAGCGCACCGGTATCGTCACACGCAACGTGTTGGCGGCACCGCTGACCTCGCATCACGGAACCATTGGCGTTCTGCAGGTCATCAACCATCAGGGAGACGGTCCCTTCTCGGACGACGATCTGGCTTTGATCGAGGCGCTTGCCGGGAGTGTCGCGTTGGCGCTCGAGAACGCCCGATTGTACGCGCAGATGAAGGCCTCGGCGGAGCGGTTGCAGACAGAGGTCGGCGCGCTTCGACGCGACGTGGCGCGTTCGCAGCTGTTCTCGGAGATCGTGGGCACGGGCGACGCGATGGCTGAGATCTTTCGCTTGATGGAGAGCGCAGCCGCCGCCCCGATCGCCGTGTTGGTCGAGGGGGAGACCGGCACCGGGAAAGAACTCGTCGCGCGCATGGTGCATCGGGCGAGTCCTCGCGCGGAGGCATCCTTTCTGGCTGTGAACTGCGCCGCGCTCCCGGAGACCCTGCTCGAAAGCGAGCTCTTCGGGCACAAGCGAGGGGCGTTCACGGGTGCGGTGAAGGACCGGCGGGGTTTGTTCGAGGCTGCCGACGGCGGAACCATATTCCTGGACGAGATCGGTGAGATGCCGGTGCCGATGCAGGCCAAGTTGCTGCGCGTTCTCCAGGAAGGCGAGGTCACGCCGGTCGGCGAGACTCGGCCCCGGAAAGTGGACGTCCGCCTCGTGTCGGCGACCAATCGCGATCTGGAGACGGCGATGCGGGACGGCCAGTTCCGGGAGGATCTCTACTATCGCGTGGCGGCGTTTCCGATTCGCTTGCCCCCGCTCCGGGAGCGACGTGAGGACATCCCGGTGCTCGTCGACCGCTTCCTCGGCGTTGCGTGTACGCGCCAGAAGAAGGACGTAGCGGGGATCGCGGCGGCGGCGCTCGAATGCTTTACGCGATTCGATTGGCCCGGAAACGTACGCGAGCTCCAGAACGAGATCGAGCGTGCGGTGGCGTTGGTGCGGGCGGGTGAGTCCATCACGAGTCAGCATCTGTCACCGAAGCTTGTCCGTGACGGTCCGGTCCTGCCGGCAGTCGAGGGCGCGGTGATGGCCACGGTTGGCTCGGAAGAACCCCCGGGCACCAGGATGTCACTGCGTCAGGCCCGGACGGCGTTCGAAGTGCGATTCATCGGCGAGGTGCTGCGCCAGCAGAACGGCAACGTCTCCCGCGCGGCCGAGGCGCTCGGGCTGTCGAGGGTAGCCTTGCAGAAGAAAATGAAAGAGCACGGCCTGCGCGACCCCTAACCCGTCCGCGAGCCCTCGCGCAGCGCGCAGCGCCGCGCGCACGGGGGCTACTCAAATAGACTTTTTCGCGCGCACGATCAGCCAGCCGCCGCGTGCGTGTAGTGATTCCATTGCAATGAAACCGGCAGCGGTCAGGGCTTGCTCCAGGCTCTCGGTCGAGAACGCGCGGGTGCCGACGCCGCGGCGCGCGCGAGCGGTGGCGCGCGCGAGCCATCCCGACTGCATCCGGAACACCGCCAGGACGATGCGGCCTCCCGGGCGGAGCACGCGGTGGCTCTCGGCCAGGGCCCCTCCCGTGTCGGGCATCAGGTGAAGTGCCGCCGAGCACAGGACAGTGGTGAAGCGAGCATCCGCAAACGGGATCGCCAAGGCGCTGGCCCTCGTCCACGCGAGGTTCGCGAGGTCTTCGGCTCGGGCGGCGTCGGCGGCGTATCGCAGCATTGGCGGAGACAGGTCCAGGCCGATGACGTAGCCGTGTGGCAGGCGGTGGGCCAACGGTCGGGTGTAGATACCGGTCCCGCAGGCGAGATCGAGGACCTGCTCGTCGCCCCGGAGATCTGCGGCGTCCAGAATGAGCTGCTGCTCCGCATCGAACGAGATGCCGAGGAGGGCGCCGAGGAGCGGGCTTCGCCGCCAGAGCCGGCTCTCGTAGATGCTTGCGAGCAGGGGCGATTCCATGAGGGTCTGGGCAAACGTCCGTCTCATTGGAACTCCACGCCGTCGGCTTACCAGAAGGGACGGTTCGGGGGCGAGCGGACGGTTTGCGCGGGATGTTCCCGATCCCAGGGTCGAGTGCCGGGCGGATGGGCTGTCCCCGGGGCGCCCGGGGAGCTAAACTCCCGACCATGAGCAAGGCCTACCGCAGTGGTACGACGACCCACGGGCGCAACATGGCTGGCGCGCGTGCCCTCTGGCGCGCCACCGGGATGACGGACGCGGATTTCGAGAAGCCGATCATCGCGATTGCCAACAGCTTCACGCAGTTCGTTCCCGGACACGTGCATCTTCAGGACGTCGGTCAGCGTCTCAAGAAGGTCATCGATGAGGCCGGCGGTGTCGGCGTCGAGTTCAATACGATTGCCGTCGACGACGGTATCGCAATGGGGCACGCGGGGATGCTCTACTCGCTGCCGAGCCGCGATCTCATTGCCGACAGCGTCGAGTATATGGTGAACGCGCACGTGGCCGACGCGCTCGTCTGCATCTCGAATTGCGACAAGATCACTCCTGGGATGCTCATGGCGGCGATGCGCCTCAACGTGCCGACGATCTTCGTCTCCGGCGGGCCGATGGAGGCCGGTACGAGCGTCGGCACCCACGATCGCAATGGCAAGCCCCTTCCCGAGAAGATCGATCTGATCGACGCGATGATTCAAGCCGGGAACGACGACGTCGACGATGCGACGCTCGGCGAGATCGAACGCTCGGCATGTCCCACCTGCGGCTCGTGTTCCGGGATGTTTACGGCCAACAGCATGAACTGTCTGAACGAAGCGCTCGGCCTGGCGCTTCCCGGAAACGGGACGCTGCTTGCGACCCACGCGATGCGGTGGGAACTCTTTGCCGCGGCGGGGAAGCGTATCGTCGAGTTGGCGAAACGCTACTACGTGGACGGAGACGATCAGGTGCTGCCGCGGAGCGTCGCGACGTATGCGGCGTTCGAGAACGCCATGACGCTGGATGTAGCGATGGGCGGATCCACCAACACGGTGCTCCACATTCTTGCGATCGCCCACGAGGCTGGCGTCGATTTCACGATGGACGACATCGATCGCATTTCGCGAGCGACGCCGTGCATCTGCAAGGTGGCGCCGTCGTCGAGCTATCACGTTGAGGACGTGAATCACTCGGGAGGGATCTTTACGATCCTCGGCGCATTGGATCGCATTGGCAAGGTGCGGACCGACGTCCCGACCGTGCACTCCGAGACGATGGGTGCCGCCATTGCGGCCAACGACATCCGTCGATCGTCCGCAACCGAAGGCGCGCTGCACCGATCTCTTGCGGCGCCTGGTGGGGTGCGGACCATCGTCGCTTTCTCGCAGGACAAGTACTTCACTGCTCCAGACACCGACGGCGAGCAAGGCTGCATTCGCGAGGCATCCCATGCGCACAGCAGCGATGGTGGGCTGGCGGTGCTGAAGGGCAACCTGGCGCCCAAGGGCTGCATCGTGAAGACGGCTGGCGTGGACGAGTCGATCTGGACATTCGAAGGCCCCGCCCGGGTGTTCGAGGCGCAAGAGGCTGCGTGTGTTGCCATTCTCGGAGATCAGATCCACGAGGGGGATGTCCTCGTGATCCGGTACGAAGGTCCGAGGGGAGGGCCGGGGATGCAGGAGATGCTGTACCCGACGTCCTACCTCAAGTCGAAGAATCTTGGCGCGGCCTGTGCGCTCATTACGGACGGTCGTTTCAGCGGCGGAACGTCCGGGCTCTCGGTCGGCCATATCTCGCCCGAAGCTGGCGAAGGCGGAACGATCGGACTCGTCGAAGAGGGGGATAGGATCCGGATCGACATTCCGGCACGTCGGATCGATGTGGTGGTCGACGATGCGGTTCTGGCCGAGCGTCGGGCCGCGATGGAGGCACGCGGCGCGCAGGGGTGGAAGCCGGTCAATCGTGACCGGCCGGTTTCGCTCGCGCTGCAGGCCTACGCCATGATGGCGACCAGTGCCGATCGCGGCGCGGTACGCGACCTGACGCAACTCGTGCGTAAGAGTTGATGCACCGCGGTGCGGCGCCTCGCGCCGTTCCCGCTATCGTGCGAGCGACTCGAACGTGCCGCAGGTCCCGAAGGTGATGAGGTCGCCGTCTCCGGTGTACGACGGAATCATGCAGGAGACGCGGACCTGATTCACGGCTTCGGTGTGTAGTTCGCCGGCCCGTCCGTGATTGCTACTGCCGTCCTGACAGACGCACAGTCCCTTCGGACGGCGGCCTGGATCGGGTGCAGGCGCGTAGCGTGACAGCCGCTTCCGGAAGAGCTCCGCGTCGCTGAGCTCTTCGTTCTGGGCCGGCGCCGTCGTGGCGCCCAGCAAGACCAGTGACGCGACTCCTATCAACATTCCCCGCATCATCCCCTCCTTCTGGTGCGCAGGTGCTCGCACCTTTGACCAGCCACTCCCCTGAATCGCATCCATTCCCTACCACGAACCGGCACAATTGTCGCTGAGCGCGGACCTCCTTTGCTGAACGGCGTGACTGGCTCGATCGGCCTCAAAGGGGCCGATTGGGCGGATCCGCGCCGACGATGGTGAGAGTGATAGAGCCTCGCCTATAGCGGGGAGGGTGCTTTCGTTCTTTCGAGCGCGATGAGTCGTTGTCAAGACACGACCATGGTGAGTACGATGCTCTCGTGATCCGGGGCCTTCTGTCCGCCATCGTTGTACTCAGCGCCTTGCTGAGTACGGTCGCGTTGCCGACGCCAGCCGACGCCAGCGCGGTTCGCTGTCGTGAGCGCATCTCGCGCGAGTCGGCTAAGTACGCGCAGAGCATCATGAAAGCCCTGAATGGTTGTGGCGAGTTCGTCATCAAGGGCAAGAACCCGGGCCCATGTCCCGACGCGACCGCGCTTGCCACCATCGCCAAGGCGGAGAGTCGACTGCACGCGCGGATCGAGAAGGACTGCGGCGGCCTCGATCGTACCTGTGGTACGCCAGACGATACGCCGCTCTCCTTCTACAACTGGGATCTCGGCAATTGTCCCGATCTCGAGAACTCCGGTTGCACCAACGTGTTGAACGACTGCGCCGACGTTTCGACCTGTACGCAGTGCGTGAGTGACGTTGCGGTGGATCAGCTCGTCGGGCTCTACGCCGACGAGTTCATTCCCTCCGCGCCCAGCAGCAACCTCAATTCGTGTCAGGTGCGCATCAACAAAGAGTCACTCCGCCTCTTCCGCACCCGGCTGACGACGCTTCGGAAGTGCTGGCGCGGTGTCAGCCGTGAGCGGCATCCGGGCCCGTGCCCCGAGCCCGGCGACGGCAAGGCGGCCATCAAGCTCGCCAAGGCCGAGTCCAAGCTGGAGCGCAACATCTGCAAAGTCTGCGGTGGTGCGGATCGCGAGTGCGGAACGGCCGATGATCTTCTGGCCTCGACCATTGGGTTCGCAGCGACGTGTCCCGACGTCGCGCCGATCGGGCAGCCGTCGTGCGGTGCTCCGATCACGGATCTCCAGGGCATTGTCGATTGCGTGCGATGCGTTTCCGCGTTCAAGGTCGACTGTGTGGATGGACTCGCGGTGCCCTGGGGCACGACCTATCCACTTGGCTGCAATCCGTAGGCACGGGAGGTCGGGGCGGTGACGCTCGACGATTGGCGCAGGGCTGGCTCCGCCTTCGAGCATCGTGGATATCCGGTCTTCTATCGTGATGGTGGCGCCGGGGATGCGCTCGTCTGCGTCCACGGATTCCCGACCGCTTCGTGGGATTGGCAACGAGTATGGCCCGCGCTGGTCGAGCGCTTTCGCGTCGTGGCGCCGGACATGATGGGCTTCGGGTTCTCATCGAAACCTCCGGACTATGCGTACTCGATTCACGATCAAGCCTCGCTGTACGAGGGATTGCTGCACGCGCTCGGCATCACCGCGGGGCACATTCTGGCGCACGACTACGGCGATACCGTCACCCAGGAACTGCTCGCCCGCTACGAGGAGCGTCGGGTGCATGGCGAGGCCGGCTTCGTCATCCGCTCGGTGTGCTTCTTGAACGGGGGGTTGTTTCCCGAGGTGCATCGGGCCCGTCTGGTGCAGCGGCTTCTCATGAGTCCGCTGGGCCCGGTGCTGGGGCGTCTCACCAACGAGCGCAGCTTCGGGCGGAGCTTCCGCGCCATCTTTGGTGCGCAAACCCAACCCTCGAACGCCGAGCTGCACGATTTCTGGACGCTGATGTCGGCCGGAGGTGGGCGGAAGATCGCCCACAAGATCATTCGGTACATGGAGGAGCGTCGCCGGTTCCGTGAGCGCTGGGTGGGCGCGCTGCAGCGAACGCACGTGCCCATGAGATTGATTGACGGAGCGGACGATCCAGTGTCCGGGCGGCACATGGCTGAACGGTACCGCGAACTCGTGCCCGCTCCCGACGTCGTGCTCCTCGAAGGCATCGGGCACTATCCGCAAGTCGAGGATCCCGAAGGCGTGCTGCGACATTTTCTCGATTTCGTCGAACATCGGAGTGCCGCATGACGATGCGTCTGGTTCTAGGCTGGTTTGCGTTGGTGCTGCTCGCGTCGCCTGGAGGGGCGCAGGCGAGCACCGAGGGATGGACGTATCTGCTCGACAAGCTCGTCGCCGACGGGGTCGCGCGTGCGCAGGTCGAGCGGGTGTATCGTCGGGTGCCACGGTTCACCCGTGTGAGTTACGCCATCGCCCCCGTGGAATCGAAGGCGCGCTATCGGAAGCTCGTTACCGGGCGCAGCGTGTCCGCGGCGCGCCGCTGCCTGCAGCGGCATGATCGGTGGTTTCGAGCTGCGCAGTCTCAGTTCAGCGTGCCGGCAGGCGTGTTGAGTGCGCTCATTCACGTTGAATCGAGCTGTGGAGCCTACACGGGGAAGAGTGTCGTACTGCATCGCCTGTCGCGGCTGGCCATGGCGAACGAGCCCGCCAACGTCGGCTACAACGTCGGACGCTGGACGCGGGGCGTGCCGAAGTCCAAGCGTGCCGAGATCGAACGCCAGGTGCGCGAGCGTGGCGCCTATCTGGAGGCGACGTTCTATCCCGAGGTGCGGGCGGTGTTCGAACTCGCCTCGAAGCTGAAGATCGATCCCCTTGCCATCCGCGGTTCGACCTCGGGCGCGTTCGGCTTGCCGCAGTTCCTGCCGTCGAGCTATCTGCGCTTCGCCATCGACGGGAACGGCAACGGAAAGGTCAGCCTGTACGAGCCTGCGGATGCGATCATGTCGGCCGCGAACTATCTCGCCGGCCATGGTTGGCGTTCCGGACTCAGTACCGCCAAGCAGCGACGCGTGCTCTGGGCCTACAACCGCTCGGACGCATACATCGACACCATCCTCTCCCTCGCGGCCCGCGTCGAGTAGTCCGACGCGAGAGTGACCTGCCGGCCGCGTCAAGCGGCGGTGTCGTTGCTTACCAATTCACTCGCGCCAAGGGAGGGGGAGGCTCAGGCTCCGACGAAGTGGTCGGGTCGACGGGCGATCCGCGGAAACGCCGCGAGTACGGCGCGGTCGTTCGTCACTAGTGGAGTGCCCAATTCCGCTGCGAGCGTTACGAACTCACAGTCGTACGCCGAGCACTTCGACGTCGAGACTCGACCAAGGACCAGATCCGACGCGACCTGATACTCCCGACCGTGTAGGTGTGCCTCCGCATCTTCGGCGATCATGGTTGCCCTCGTGAGATCGAGTGCTCCGCGACGGAGGTAGCCGGCGAGCACGCTCCGGAACTCCGACCGCCACAAGAGTGGTACCGCCCATTCCGCATCACGTGTCAGGACGCGGTCGGCCATCCGGGATGTCGGGGTAGGGAGCCAGAGCGCCGCGATGACGTTCGTATCGACGACGATCACGCGCGCCCGTCGCGCTTCAAGTTTCGGACCTCGGTGTCGGTGAATCGCGTTGCTACCCGGGCACGATGCGCCCGTGCCTTGGTGAGGAGCGCGTCGACATCGAGAGCTTCTGCCGAGACCGCGGCGCGCAGGCAGGTGATCGCCTCCACGTTCAAGCTTCGTCCATGCCGTGCGGCCCGGGCCTTCAGCTTGCGATGGACGTCGGTTGGGAGGTTCTTCAGGGTGAGTGTTGGCACATGGGGAACCATATCGGAACCGTAATGGAGGCACAAGAATATACGGCGCTGGCTCCCCAAGCGAGCGCTACTCGGAGCTAGCGCGTGGGCCGCGCGGCTTCGGGGCGCTCGTGGGCGTAACGGCGCTGGAGCTCCTCGAACATCCCCTCGGCGGCGCGTGGGCTCCGGCCGACGAGCCCGAGCAGACGCTGTCGTGAGATCGCGTACGTGACGACATGCGTCGTGGCCGTGACGGTTGCGGTACGCACGCTGTCCTCGAGCGGCCCGCGTTCCCCAACGACATCGTCCTCGCCGACGGTCGTCACGAAGCGTCCGCCGATCGTGACCGCGGCTTCGCCCTCGGCGATGGCGTAGCATTCGAGTGAGGCGCCGCCCTCGGTGCACAGGGCATCCCCCGGCTCGAAGCTCATCGGGTAGGCGGTGAGGGCGAGTTCGGCGAGCTCTTCGGGCGCACAGCTTCGGAAGAGTGCGGTACGGGCCAGGAGGGTGGCCGTTGCGGCGATCCGGGCCGCGCTCAGGGCGCGGGAGTTTGGATCCGCGGCATCGCGCTCTCGCTGCGAGCGAAGCGCGTCGCGCCAATCGGCGTCGTCGCCGTCCCCGCCCCGCGGTCTCAGGCTGAGCGCCGTTTCGGGGGCCGTCGTCTCGGGCGCATTCGCGGTGAGGGCGCGTTCGAGCAGGGCGGCGTGTGCCGCCTCGCCGTCGCCCGGGCGTCGGGTGCTGCGGTCCGCGCGGTGGCAGGTCAGCTCGAGCGAGGGCACGCCCCGGAGCGTGAGGCGGTCGCGGAAGCGCGGCTCCGTGGCCAGTTCGATCGAGTCGAAGCGATCGAGCAGCAGGCGAAACGTGATCTCGGTCTCGGCGCGCGCGAGCGCCGCCCCGAGGCAGAAATGGACCCCGCCCCCGAAGCTCAGCGGATGCAGGTCTTCGCGGGTCAGGTCGAGCCGGTCGGGATTCGAGAACTCGGCCGGATCGCGGTTGCCGGCGCCGAGCAACGAGAACACCAGCTCGTTCTCGGGAATCGTCACGCCACCGACCTCGACTTCGGTCTCGGTCGCCCGCACGGTCATCTGAGCCGTCCCGTCGTAGCGCAGGAGTTCGTCGGGGAGCTTCGTGAAGTAGGACGCGTCGCTTCGCAATAGCGCCATCTGGTCGGGGTGTTTCAGCAGGCCGATCAAGCCGTTTCCGAAGAGATTCGTCGTGGTCTCAAAACCGGCGACAAAGAGCAGGGTCGCCATCGTTACCAGCTCATCGTCGGTCAAGCGGTCGCCCTGATCCTCGGCCTTGATGAGGCGGCTCAGGAGATCGTCGTCCGGGCGACTGCGCTTCTCGGCAATGAGGTCGAGGAAGTAGCTGCGGATGGTGTGCTGTGCTGCATCGGCGACCGCGAGCTGCTCCTGCGTAGGGCGCACTTCGAGAATCGCGAGGACATCGCCGACGAGCTGGCGGAACTGTGCCCGGTCCGGGGCGGGGACGCCGAGCATTTCGCCGATGATCGTCACGGGTAGAGGAAAGCCGAGCGCGCTCATGATGTCGCCGGTCGGCGAGTCGGAGAAGTCGTCCAGCAGGGTGTTGACCGTGCGCTCGATGAAGGGGCGCAGTCCATCGACCGTTCGCCGGTTGAATCCCTTTACGACCAGCCGACGGAGCCGGGTGTGGTCGGGGCCGTGGACGTTGACCATGGAATGCTCGCCGGCGGTCAGCGCGAAGTGCTGGCGCCAGTTGGGACCGGCCCGGTCTTCGGCCTGGCGGGCGTAGTCCTTGCCGAAGCGCGGATCACGCATCGCCGCCCAGCAATCGTCGTAGCGCGTGAGGACCCACATGCCGAGGTCGCTTCGATGGATCGGGGCGAGCTCGCGGAGACGGTGGTATCGGGGGTAAGGGTCGCTGCGACCTTCCGGTGTGGTGAAGAGTTCCTGGACCACCGCTTCGGCTTGCGCGTTCGGCATCATCCCCTCCTTGAGACGACCGTCGGTCGTCGGGTTTGCCCTGGTAGTCAGCAACGTTGGTGCCAAGAGAGCGTAGGGAGTTGGGGATGTCGGAAAGTGCTGGCGCACGAGGGGTTGCGCGCGGTGGGCGGACGACGGACTGCGTGCATGGTGCAAACCCTGGATGGCAGCGGTTGGGTGGCGAGGGTCGGCAGTGCTAACTGTCGGTAGCACCATAGAATGCCTGACATTCCGACAACTTCACCGGGTACTCGATCCTCGGGGCGCCTCATCAGCCACCTGCGCTACACGGTGCGCGACCGGATTCGGAACGTCGGCTACCGCGGAGGCGGCCCGCGTTTTCTGGTGGTCCGGGACAGTCAGCACCAGCCGTCGCACAACGATCACTTTCTCGCGTACCTCGCGCGTTCCCGGCCGGCGGCCCGGAAGTTGTTCGAGCTGCACCGGCTGCCGTGTCGCGTCCGTGACTGGTCGCGCTATGCGCTGTTTCTTCCATGGGTCCAGGATCCCCTGCGCGAACGCTTTCCGGCGGTGTACGCGCAGGTGCGGGCGCTCGAGCAAGCCTGCACCGCGAAGGAGGTTCCCGTCGTCAGCCCGGCCGATTCGCTGTCCCGGTCGATCAAGTCGGTCGCGCTGCCGATCATCCGCGCGTGTGGCGTGCGGACCGCGGAGGCTGTGCCGGTTGGCGACGTTGGAGAGCTGAGGAGAGTGGCCGCAAGCCTCGGATTTCCCTCGCTGCTTCGGGAAGACCGCGTGCACAGTGGCGAGATGACCCTGATCCGGGATGACGCTGAGCTCGAGGCCGCATCCCCCGACGGACTCGATCATCCGATTGCCATGGAGTACATCGATGTGCGTTCGAGCGATGGATTCTACCGGAAGTACCGGTACGTGATGATCGGGGATGTCGGCTTTCCGCGCCATCTGATCGTGTCCCGCTCCTGGCTCGTGCGAGCGCGCGATCGCATCCGGACACCGGCCGTGCTCGAGGAGGAGCTCGCGTACCTGGGTGCGGAGGATCCCAATCATGAGGTTCTCCGGCGCGCACAGCGGGCACTCGGCTTCGACGTCGTCGCGTTCGACTACAGCTACGACCGGGACGGACGGTTGGTCGTCTGGGAGCCGAACCCGTTCGCGAATCTGTGGCAGGGCTTCAACCGCGATCCCTACTACGGCTACCAGCAGCCTTTTCTCGAGCGTATCTACGACGCCATGCTCACCTACTACGTCGAGCGATCGAGACTCGACGCCGCCGAGCGGGCCTGCGTTCTCGGGAGCGTCGTCGCGTGAGTCGGGACCTCGCCCAGCACGCGTTGACGGCGACGCCAGGGGTGCGCCGGGCGTGAGCGACTACGAGCGGACGTTCGAGGCGCGTGGGCACCTGTACAACGAGGGCACGCGCTTGTGCCCGGAGGCACGTGCGACCGAGCGCCGCCTGCTGATCGATCTCATCGACTGTCGGCCCGGACAGCTCGTCGGTGACCTTCTGGCGGGAGGCGGTTATCTCGGAACGGGGCTGCGCGAGCGCGTGGGCGATACGGGGAACGTCGTCTGTCTGGAGCCATCGGCGGTGTTCGCGGCGGGCATCGGGCCTGGACTGTTGCCCGTGATGGCCGCACCAGAGGCGTTGGCGCTCACCGATGCCAGTCTCGATCACGCTGCGAGCCTCGCCGCGTTGCATCACCTCGACAACAAGCAGCCGTACGTGGAGGAGGCGTTTCGCGTGTTGCGTCCGGGGGGACGCTTCGCGGTTGCCGAGGCTCGCGACGGGTCGGCCACGGCGCGCTTTCTGAACGGTGCCGTCGATCGCCTGACAGAGACGGGGCACGCAGGACGTTTTGTCGCGGAGGGCGAGCTTGCGACGCGACTCGCGCGGGCCGGCTTCGTTGATGTCAGCGAGCGCTACCACGAGTTCACCTGGGATTTCCCTGATCATGCGACGATGGTGCGGTATTGCCATGTCCTGTTCGGCCTGGTGAAGGCGCGTCCCGATGAGGTCGCCAGGGTGCTCGATGGCGATCTCGGCGTTGCTGTCGATGCAGACGGCGCGCACCTGCGATGGTCACTCGTCTACGCGGTCGGCACGAGGCCCGATGCGTAGTGTCGGTGACCGTTGCTAGCGCAGTTCGTCGTCGGGATGCGCGCGGTTGGCGATCAGTGCCCCGGTCGAGAGGGCGAGGATCGCGACCACCATCAGGGACTGCACGATCGGGGTGACCGTGTTCATGATCTGCATCCCTGCCTCGTAGCTGATCGCGCCGCTCAGGATCGTGCCGTGTAGCTCCATCATTTTCGTGCCCCCCTTGGTGAGATTCGCATGACTGTCCAGGTACTGAGCAACCGCCATGCCAGGCGAGCTTCGAGCGCTTCGCGGGCGAAAAGACCGGTGAATACACGGTCGCGCGAGCTCTCCCCTGGACGCACCTCATCGAGCCGGTGCTAACCAGGGTTGCACCGGCGACCTCCCGGCCTCGTCGGGTGCTAACCTTTGGAAGCACCCCCGCGGGTGGAGCGGGTCGCGAAGCAACTTCGTTGACGGGCTCGCCGCGGCTGGTTCTGACATGGCCGCCGAGGTGCTATGGTCCAGCGCCCAACCCGCGGGTCCCGAGGAGGTTTCATGAAGGATTTCAAGGACAAGGTCGCTGTCGTAACCGGTGCGGCCAGTGGTATCGGGCTGGCGCTAGCGGAGCGATTTGCGGCGGATGGCATGAAGGTCGTGTTGTCCGACATCGAGGAGGAACCCCTCGCTCGGGCTGCGCAGGAACTCGACGCAAAGGGTGCGAAGACGCTCGCCGTTCGTTCCGATGTTGCGAAAGCGGCCGACGTCGATGCGCTCGCGAAGGCGACGCTGGAGGCGTTCGGCGCCGTCCACGTCGTCTGTAACAACGCCGGAGTGTCCGCGGATATGGCACCGGTCTGGGAGCAGACCGTGGAGAACTGGACCTGGGTTCTCGGGGTGAACCTCTGGGGCGTCATCCATGGAGTCCGCGCCTTCACGCCGATCATGCTCGAGCAGGGGACCGAGGGGCATATCGTCAATACGGCGTCGATGGCCGGTCATCTCTCGATGCCGTTCGGGTCCGTCTACCACGTGACCAAGCATGCCGTCGTGACGATGTCGGAGTCGCTGCACCACGAACTCGCGATGCTCGACTCGAGCGTGAAAGTGTCCGTCCTGTGTCCCGGGTGGGTTCGCACCCAGATCGTCGACAGCGAGCGCACGCGACCCTCAGAACTCGCGAACGTCGCCCCGGCCAGTGAGAGCCAGCAGGGGTTTCGCGAGATGGCCCGGGCGTTGGTGAACGCCGGCATTCCTCCTTCGGAGGTGGCCGAACGGGTATCGAACGCGATTCGCGACGAGCGCTTCTACGTGTTTCCGCATCCGGAGATGCTGGGGATGGTTCGCGAGCGCGTGGAGGGCGTACTCGCCGAGCGCAATCCGGTCTTCGACATGACGCAGTTGACCGAGATGCCGACCAAGGGATGATGGCGCCATGAGTCGTCAGACCCCGAAGCGCATCAACGTCGAGGGTGTGGGCCGGCTGCCGGCGTTCTCGCACGCGACGATCGCAGGCGACACCATTTACGTATCCGGTACCCTCGGCACCAAGCCGGATTCGTTCGACCTTGCGGAGGGCGGCACCGGACCGCAGACCGCGCAGACCCTCGAGAACATCAAGACCATTCTGGCAGGCGCCGGCGCGACATTTGATGACGTCGTGAAGATGAACGTATTTCTCACCGACATGAGTACCTTTCGCGCGATGAACACGGCGTACCTGACGTTCTTCCCGGGAGATCCGCCGGCCCGGATCACGGTCGGCTGTGCGGCGCTTGCGCTCGGCGCGGCCGTCGAGATTGATTGCATCGCACGGAACCCCGGGGCCTGACCCGGAGCACCGCATGCCTGACGAAGCACGCACGTAGGAGACGCACGATGCCGCTACCGGGATTCGACGAGACGACGTTCAGTCACGAGGGCGAGACGTATCCGGTCTTTCGCCGGGGTGCCGGTCCCGGCGTCGTGGTGATTCATGAAATTCCCGGGATCACCCCACCGGTGGCCGACTTCGCGCGTCGCGTCGCCGACGCCGGGTTCTCGGTCTACGCGCCGAGTCTCTTCGGGACACCCGGCAAGCCGTTCTCGAACGGCTACATGCTCGGCCAGATGGCCCGTGCCTGCATCAGTCGCGAGTTTCACGTGCTGGCCACGAACCAGTCCAGCCCCATCACCAACTACTTGCGCGCGTTGTGCCGAAAAGCGCACGCGGATTGCGGCGGTCCCGGGGTCGGTGCGATCGGGATGTGCCTGACCGGGAATTTCGCGCTCTCGCTCATGGTGGATGAGAGCGTCATGGCGCCAGTCTTGAGTCAGCCATCGCTGCCCTTCGGTGTGACGGCCGCGCACCGGGCTGCGCTCCACCTTTCCGACGACGACCTCGCCACGGTGAAGCGGCGTGCGGAGGGGGGGTGCGGTGTGCTCGGCATGCGCTTCACGCACGATCTGCTGAGCCCGCCCGAGCGTTTCGAAACCTTGCGGCGGGAGCTCGGTGATGGCTTCGAAGGCATCGAGATCGATTCCAGCAGGGGCAATCCTCACGGCATCAAACGGGCGGCGCACTCGGTCGTGACACTGGATCTCGTTGATCAACAGGGGCACCCGACGCGCACCGCGCTCGATCGGGTCTTGGCCTTCTTTGCAGAGCGGTTGAGGAGGTAGGGTGATGCGTTGCCGGCGGGTATCAGTCGGATTGGGAATCGCGCTGGGCGTGCTCATCGGATGTTCCGATGGCAACCCCATCGTGCATCCCGGCGAGCAGACGGCGCTGCTGCAAAAGGCGATCGGCATGGGCGATGCGCCGGCGGTCGTCGCGCTCTATCTCGAGGACGCGCAGGTCATCCCGCCCGACACAGGCGAGCCTGTGAAGGGGCGGGCGGCCATCCAGGTCCTGTGGCAAGCTCGAATGGACGCCGGTCTGAAGGCGATCGTATTTTCGAGTGGCCAACGGCGTGGTGAGGATGACAGCGACACGCAGTTCGAGACCGGGACCTACACGTCGCGGAATGCAGCGGGAGAGATCGACGTCGGCAAGTATTTTACGGTGTGGCAGCTCGTCGACCGGACCTGGTTGGTGAGCCGTCATACCTGGGCAAGCGATCTCGAGGAGGCGAGTGCGACCGGTGAACCGCAGGCAGCTCCCGAGGCCGATGTCGCCCCCGAGATCCCCCAACCGGACGTGGCAACCGAGTAGCGATGAGCGGAGAGTTGCGCGAGAAGGTGGCCCTGGTGACCGGCGCTGGCCGCGGGATCGGGCGTGCGATCGCGATCGCGCTCGCCGGGGCTGGGGCACGTGTCGCCGTCGCGGACGTTCATCTCGCGAAGTACGAGGGTGAGCGGTACTATCGCATCTCCAAGCGTGTTTCGGGCGAGGAGGAAGACGTCGCGACGGTCGATGCTGTCCGTGCGATCGGCGTCCGCGCGACCGCGGTCGAGTTTGACGTTTCGGATGATGCCGCCGTGCAGGAAGCGGTGGCCGCGATCGCAGCCGACCTTGGCCCCATCGACATCCTCGTCAACAACGCCGGCATCGTCAACAACATCGCGACGGTGGCCGACATGACCCGGGCTGCGTGGGATCGGGAGCTTGCCGTCAATCTCAGCGGCGGGTTCAGTTGTACTCGAGCCACGGCACCTGCGATGGCGGATCGTGGCTGGGGCCGTATCGTCAATATCGCGTCGATTGCCGCCGAGCGCCCATCCTCGTTTCAGCCGGCCTATGCGGCAAGCAAGGCGGGGGTCATCGCACTCACCAAGACGGTCGCCAAGACGTACGCGGCACAGGGCGTCACGTGCAATGCAATCCTGCCGGGTCTCATTGGGACGCCGCTCGTCCGATCGATGCGTCCCGAAGTCCAGGAGGGCATTCTCCGCCAGGTGCCAGCCGCGCGGCTCGGCGAGCCGCGCGAGGTCGCTGCCGTCGCTGCGTTTCTGGCGTCGCCTGCCGCCGCGTACGTGAACGGGGTCGCCCTGCCAGTGGACGGCGGCTTCCTGACCGGCGCTCCGGAGTAGCTGGCTCGGCGGCGTGGCGCGCCGTTTGACACGGCACGCCAACTTGGGTGTCCTCGGCTCGTGACCGCGCCGGCTCCGGGAGTGCTCGACGGGATTCGTGTGCTCGACTTCGGGCGCTACGTGGCCGGACCGTACTGTGCCGCACTGCTGGCCGACCTCGGGGCCGAGGTGATCCGCGTCGAGAAGGTCGACGGCTCCGAGGACCGCTTCGTCGTGCCGGTCGCCGAGGGCGGGGAGGGCGCCTATTTCCTTCAGTGCAATCGCAACAAGCGCGGTCTCACCCTGAATCCGATGAAGTCCGAAGGGCGAGAAGTCGTACGTCGACTCGTTGCCACGGCCGATGTCGTCGTGGCGAATCTTCCCGAAGAGGCCCTGGAAGCGATGGGTCTCGATTACGAGAGCCTCCGGCGTGTGAAGCCCGACATCATTCTCACCGCATCCTCGGCGTTCGGCGCCGGCGGGCCCTATGAGCACAAAGTCGGCTTCGACGGCATCGGGCAGGCGATGTCCGGCGTCATGTATCTGACTGGACCGAGCCGGCATCCGACCAAGACGTACGTGCCCTTCGTCGACTACAATACGGCCACGCTCTCCGCATTCGGGACCCTGGCCGCTCTGATGGTGCGGCGGCAGACCGGCCGAGGGCAGCGGGTCGATACTTCGCTCCTCGGCACCGCACTCAGCATCACCAACGGCGTCCTGATCGAGCAGGATCTCACTGACCGAAATCGCGTGACGTCACACAATCGCAGTCAGATCTCCGGTCCAGCCGATGCCTTTCAGACCAAGGACGGCTGGATCTTCACCCAGGCCGTCGGCGAGCCCTTGTTCCGCCGCTGGGTGCAGATGGTTGGCGAGGATGGGTGGCTGACTGATCCCCGCTTCAAAGACGATCAAGCCCGCGGCGACCACGGCACCATCCTGAGCGAGCGCATGACCGCCTGGTGCGCCGAACGCACGACGGAAGAGGCCTTGGCCGCCCTCGAGGAGGCCCGCCTTCCCGCCGCCCCCGTCTACTCACCCCAGCAGGCCTTGGACGACCCCCACGTTCAAGCCGCCGGCTTCATGAAGCCACTTCCATTCCCTGGCACCCCGAAGACGCCTCTCGTCTCGGATATCCCGGTTCGCCTCTCCGCCACCCCCGGTGGCCTCCGCCACCGAGCTCCGAGCCTAGGAGAGCACACTGCCGAGATCCTCCAGGACCTGGGCTATACCCCCGAAGAGATCGCAGCGCTCAAAGCCAACCGCGTCGTCTAGCTCGGCTGCCCCGTGAACTACAACGTGTGCAGCCGAGCAATAGTCTCTGCAGCTTCGCGCATCGTATTCTGCACGATGTCGGCGACCGGCAGCACCGAGTGGATGCCGCCGATACCCTGGCCAGCGGGCATGCACGTGCGCTCCACGTCGGTCGAGTTGTTGAAGGCGAATCCCAGCAAGCCCTCCTGCGAGCTGGTGATCATCTGCTGCGGGAAGGGCTGGATCTCGTCGGGTCGGCGCGCCCAATCCTCGACGTACGGGTTGGTGATCACCCGCATTGGCTTTCCGGAGTAGCAGCGGGTGATTGCCGTATCGGCACTGCCGCTCTCGACGATCTGATTCTTGTACTCCATGCTGGCGCGGGCCTCTTCCGAGGCGATGAAGCGCGTTCCCATCCAGATGCCCTGGGCGCCGAACGCGAGCGCCGCAGCCAGGCCGCGGCCATCGACGATCGAGCCGGCGCCGAGCACGGGAATCTTCACGGCATCGACGATCTGCGGGATGAGCGCCATGCCCGCGACGAGCCCCGTGTGTCCCCCGGCTTCCGTGCCCTGTGCGACGACCACGTCGCAGCCCGCCTCCTCGGCGCGTGCGGCATGCTTCACCTTGCCGCACATACTCACGACTTTGAGGCCAGCATCATGGCACTTGGCGATCACCGGACCGGGCACGCCGAGTCCGGCAATGAACGACGAAGCGCCCTCCTCGATGATGATGTCGATTGCCGCCATGACCTGCTCGGGGAGGGCGGCCAGGAGATCCACGCCGAAGGGCTTGTCGGTGCGCTTCCGTACCTCGCGCATCTGGCTGCGGATTTCGTCCGGCGAGGCTGTTGCCATTCCGAGGGTGCCGTACCCGCCAGCCTCGGAGACGGCCGCGCAGACCTCTGCGTAGGCGACACCGCCCATCCCGGCGAGAAACACCGGATACTCGATGCCGAACAGCTCGCAGATCGGTGTTCGAATGCTCATGTGATCACCCTCCCGGCTCCGTTCTCTACTTGGTGGTCCGACCCAACGCCACCAACGGAGGTGTCGGCGTATATTACAGATATTGACTCGACAATGCAGGAACTGTAATGTTTGCCTCTTGCAGCCCACGGCCAAAAGCCTCGTCCTCGATCTGTTGTCCACGCTTCGTGGTGGGGCGATGCCCGTGCGCGCGTTGATCGCGGCGGGTGAGTTGTTCGGCATCGGGCAGAACGGGATCCGCGTCGAGATCGCGCGCCTGATGGCGCGCGGACTGATCACTCGCGATCAGCGCGGGCAGTACCGTTTTGCCGATGCCTCCGAGGCCGTTCAGGATCGTGTGGCCTCGTGGACCCAGATCGACGAGCGTCTGGTCGACTGGGACGGGAGCTGGATCGCGGTCCATACGGCCGCGCTGGCACGCGGTCGTGGCCCAGCGTTGAAGCTCCGCGAGCGCGCGTTTGGATTCCTCGGATTTCGCGAGTTCACCACGAATCTCTGGATCCGTCCGCAGAACCTGCGGGGCGGCGTTGGTGAGGTGCGCCGACAGCTCCATGCTCTTGGCCTCGACCCCAGCGCGCCGGTCTTCGCGATGGCCGAGCTCGACACCGAAGCCGAGACCGCGGCACGAGCGCTCTGGGATGTGCGCACGTTGCTCGCGCGCTACCGGAAGATGCGCCGCACGCTCGAAGAGAGTGAGCGTCATGTATCCCGCCTGCCGGTAGAGCAGGCGATGGCAGAGACGTTCTTGCTCGGCGGTCGCGGCATCCGCATGCTCACGTTCGATCCGTTGCTGCCGACACCCATCATCCCGAGCGCGGAACGCGCGTCGTTCGTGCGTGCGATGCGTCGCTACAATCGCATCGGACGCAAGTGTTGGAGCGCGTTCATGCGCGCTCATGGTGCGCCCCATCTGCGCTCGCCGGTCAATCTGCGCGTCGTGAGTGACGCGGGAGACCTGCCGGCCGTCGCGGGCGCGTAGAAAGATCTGAAGAATCAGGAGTGACGTATGAGTGATACGACAGCCACGACCGACAACGCGCCCGAGCGGGTATCTGGCGAGGCGCCCCTGTGGGCCCGCGTTCTCACCCGCGCCGAGCGGAAAGATCTCGAGAGGATCGACCCGTTGCGTGCATGGTGGACCGTGATCTCCAACTGGGTCGGCGTGTTCGGCGCCATGGCGTTGGTCGCCTGGGCCCCGAATGCATTCACCATCGTGCTCGCGCTCTTTTTCATCGGGGCACGCCAGCTCGGTATGGCCGTCGTGATGCACGAGGCGGCGCATCGGACGCTGTTCGCCAACCGGAAGCTGAACGACTGGGTCGGCAATTGGCTGGCATCGTATCCCGTCTGGACCGATCCGGGACCGTACCGGACGTACCACCTGAAGCATCATGCGCACACCGGCGTGAAGGGCGATCCCGATCTCGGACTGATCGCACCTTTCCCGATCACGAGGAGCAGCTTTCGACGCAAGGTCTTCCGCGACCTCTCGGGCAAGACCGGCCTCAAGCAGGCCATCGGCGTCTTCAAGCGCGACGTGGGTTGGAATACCGGCAAGCTCACGCAGCGCGATCTCAGCATGAGCCGAGGCGAGCGCCCGGATGTCGGCTGGCACAAGGTGGCGCCAGTGGCACTCACGAACGGCGTCCTGCTCCTGATCCTGACACTCGCCGGCCACCCCGCTCTCTATCTGCTCTGGGTCGCGGCCTGGCTCACGACCTATCGCCTGGTGACCCGGATCCGCTCGATCGCCGAGCACTCGGTGACCCCGTCTGATTCCGATCCGCTGAACAATACGAGGACCACCCACGCCAACTGGCTCGAGCGCCTGTTCCTCGCTCCCAATCGGGTGAACTACCATCTGGAGCACCATCTGCTCGTGAGCGTGCCGCTGCATAACCTCCCGAAGCTCCATCGCATCATGCGCGAGCGCGGGGTGCTCGACCACGCCTGCCTCGCGAGTGGCTATCCCGAGGTGCTGAAGCTCGCCGTGTCACGCGCCGAGGCCTGAGCGCCTCTGGCCATGTGATCGAGACGCCGACACGCTTGGCCCCTGGCCAAGTCTCCGTGGATGCCCGCACCGCTGAAGGCCCCAGCTTTCGAGTATCTAGGAGTTGCCGGGTGCGCCTGACGTCTTGACGGCCGGCGCCGTGGGCACGAGTCTAGGGCATGGGCGAAGACGCGAAACGAGTCTGTGCGTACCATCTCGACGGACGCGGCGGCGGGAGGGAACTCGACGACGCCGGGGTACGAAACGCTGCTGGTGCCGATGGGTTGTTGTGGATCCACCTCGCAATCGACGCGGCGGCGACGGCGGACTGGCTGCGGCAGGAGAGCGGTCTCGATCCGCAGGTCGTCGAAGGGCTCCTCGAGAAGGGAACGCGACCCCACGTCGCAACCTTCGGCGAGGGTGTGCTCGTCTTCCTCCGAGGCGTGAACCTGAATCCCGGAGCCGACCCGGAAGATATGGTATCGATTCGGGTGTGGATCGAGGCGACGCGCGTCATCAGCGTTCGTTGCCATTGCCTGGCGGCCGTGAGCGACCTGCGTGAGGCAATTGCGCTTGAAAAGGGGCCGCGGACCTCGGGAGAGTTTCTGGTCCAGCTTGCCGACAAGTTGACCGACCGGATGGGTCCCGTCATCGACGGCCTCGAGGAGGGCGTCGATGATCTCGAAGAACAAATGCTGTCGTGTACGACCGCCGAGCACAGGAATCGGCTGGGGGAGCTCAGACGACAGGCCATCGCCCTTCGGCGCTATCTCTCCCCGCAACGGGAAGCGCTGTCCCGGCTGAGTCAGGACGCGGCTGCGTTGCTATCCGAGTCCGAGCAGCGCGAGCTTCGCGACGTCGGGAATGGCGTGCAGCGGTACGTGGAGGCGCTCGATGCTGCGCGTGAGCGCGCCGCGGTCATTCACGAGGAGGTTGGCCACGCGTTGGCCGAGCAGACGAACCGGACCATCTATCTTCTCTCCATCGTGACGACGCTCTTTCTTCCGCTCGGACTCATTACCGGGCTTCTGGGCATCAACGTGGGCGGGATTCCCGGCGCTGAGGAGCCACGCGCCTTCGTGGCCGTCATCGCGGTGCTAGCGGTGCTGGTCGGCGTTCAGGTGGCCGTGCTGCGCCGCCTCGGTCACCTCTGAGCACGTCGCCCGGGCCGGATCCTTCTCCCTGGCGAGTTGCTCGACTACGACGTCGCTATTCGCCCGACGCTGCGAGCTCCATGTCTGCCCGCAAACCGTCGCGGATGTGCTGGATCGTGGCACCGCGAAGGCGGCGTTTCGTGCCGGCGAGGGCCGCGCGGTTGAGGGTGGTGTAGCGCGTTGCGACGGCCAGCGCGTCGTCGAGCAGGCGCTCGGCGCTGGTGACCTCGTCGAGGATACCTGCATCGACCGCACCCTCCGGCGTGTACGCTTCCGAGGTGACCGCGGCGCGCGAGAGGTGTCGCTTCGAGAGGCGATCGGCCGAGAGGGCGACCGCGAACGCCGGGAGGACCATCCCGTTTGCGACCTCGTTCATCTGCAGCTTGAAGTCGCCGGTGGTCCCGATCCGGTAGTCGCACGAGAGGATCAGGAACACGCCCATCGCGATGGCGTGTCCGGAGCACGCGGCGACGACCGGCAGAGGGAAGCTGTAGACCTTGCATGCCAGCTCGGCGCCGGCGCTGACGAGGCCGATGACCGCCTCGCGGCTTTCGCGCATCACCCGGAGGTCGAAGCCCCCCGAGAACCGACCCGGGCGTCCAGTCAACACGACGGCCTTCGCCTCGCCCGCGGCGCGGTCGAGCGCCGCAGTGATCGCGGCGATGACGTCGGGCGAGAGCGCGTTCACCTTGCCATCGTCCAAAGCAATGATGGCGATGTCGTCTCGAAGCTCGTAGCGTACGGTGTCGGTGGCCATAGTCGTGCGTCCCCTCTCGGCTTGAATGTGGCGTAGAGATGCACTGCTTGCGGAGCCAATACAACGGGGCGAGGTCGCCGGGCTTGAGCCGCATGGGCCGATCGAGCTAGGGAGCGGACATGCTCAGCTCCTACAAGGTCCTGGATCTCTCGACCGAGCGTGGTCTCATGTGTGGACAGGTCCTTGGCGACCTTGGTGCCGACGTCATCAAGGTCGAGCCTCCTGGCGGGTCGGCCGCGCGCCAGTTGGCTCCGTTCTATCGGGACGAGCCGCATCCGAACCGCTCGCTCTATTGGTGGTCCTACAATCGCAACAAGCGCGGGATCACACTCGATCTCGAGTGCGAAGAGGGGCAAGCGCTGTTGCGGCAGCTCGTCGGCGGCGCCGACTTCTTGATCGAGTCCGAGAGTCCCGGTGTCATGGAGCGGCGCGGACTCGGATACGAGACCTTGGCGGCGTTGAATCCCAGGCTCGTCTACGTGTCGATCACGCCGTTCGGGCAGGACGGCCCCAAGGCGGGTTACGTCGACAGCGACCTGATCATCATGGCGGCTGGTGGGCCGTTGCTGCTCGCGGGTGACGCGGACCGGCCTCCGGTGCGGGTCAGTGTGCCGCAGGCGTATGCGCATACATGTGTCGACGCCGCGGCGGCAGCGCTGATCGCCAACCATGAACGTGCCCGCTCTGGCCGCGGTCAGCACGTCGATGTGTCGGCGCAGCAGGCGGTGACCTTCGCGACGCAGTCGAACATCGTGGCGTCGCAGATCGGGGAGGGGAAGGAATTCCAGCGTTGTGCCGGCGGCATCAGGCTCGGCCCTTTCAAAGTCCAGTTCCAGTGGCCGGCCAAGGACGGGTACGTCTCGATCACGTTCCTGTTCGGGTCGTCGTTCGGTCCGTTTACCCGCCGATTGATGGAAGCCGTCCATGAAGCCGGGTTTTGCGACGAGGCCACGCGCGACAAGGATTGGATCGAGTATTTCGCGATGCTGTTCACGGGGGCTGAGCCACCCGAAGAGTACGATCGCGTGATGGCCATCGTCGCCGCATTCACGGAGAGTCAGACGAAGGCCGAGTTGTTCGCACTCGCCCGGGCACGCGGGCTTCTCATCGCGCCGATCGCCACGACCGAGGAGCTGACGGTGAGTGAGCAGCTCGATGCGCGTGGGTACTGGCAGATGCAGGAGCACCCGGAGCTCGAGGACCGCTTCCAGTATCCGGGGCCGTTCGCGAAGTTCAGCGAGACTCCGCTCGCCTATCGTCGCCGCCCACCGCTCGTGGGTGAGCACAACCACGAGGTGTACGTGCAGGAGCTTGGCATGAGCGAAACGGATGTGGCCGATCTGCAGGCGCGAGGTGTGCTGTGAGCACGGAAGGTGGACCGCTCGCGGACGTCAAAGTGCTCGATTTCATGTGGGCCATCGCCGGCCCTGGCGCCACACGCATGCTCGCCGACTACGGCGCGACCGTCGTGCGGGTCGAGACCACCCTTCGGGTCGATGCGCTTCGGACGGTCGAGCCCTTTCTCTCGAACCCGCCCGGCGCCGAAAGCTCGGCGTTGTTCCACAATCTCAACGCCGGGAAGCGCATGCTCACCCTCGACCTCTCCAAACCCGAGGCACGCGAGATCGCGCTCGACCTCGTGCGCTGGGCCGACGTCGTCACCGAATCGTTCACACCGAAGGCCATGCGGTCGTGGGGCCTCGACTACGAATCGCTGCGCGCCGTGAAGCCCGATATCATCATGCTGAGTACCTGCCTGATGGGGCAGACGGGTCCGGCGGCATCGTTCGCGGGCTTCGGGAATCTGGCCGCGGCGCTGACGGGGTTCTATCACCTCTGCGGGTGGCCCGATCGTCCGCCCGCGGGACCGTTCGGCGCCTACACGGACTACATCGCGCCCAGGTTCAACGCGGTGGCACTGCTGGCGGCGCTCGACCACCGTCGTCGGACCGGTGAGGGCCAGCACATCGACCTTTCCCAGGCCGAGGCGGCACTGCATTTCCTCGGACCGGCGGTTCTCGATCGTACCGTCAACCAACGCACCCAGGAGCCCGAGGGGAATTGCGACCTGAACCATGCACCGCACGGCGTCTATCCGGCGGCCGGTGAGGATCGGTGGGTCGCCATCGCCGTCATCAATGATGCGCAGTTCGCCGCGCTCGCCGAGGCGATGGGCCGTCCGGAGATCGGCAGCGATGCGCGCTTTGCCACGGCCGCGTTGCGTCGCCAGTGCCAGGACGAGCTCGACGAAGCGATTGCGGCATGGACGCGTGCGCGCGAGGCGAGCGAGACCGAGACCGACTTGCAGCTTCGCGGTGTGCCGGCTCATGTCGTGGCTTCGAGCGCGGACCTCTGCGCGGATCCACAGCTCGTCCATCGCGACCACTTCGTACGTCTGCCGCATCCGACCCACGAATCGACGCTCGTCGAGGGCTCGCGCTTCAAGCTTTCGCGGACGCCAGCCAAGGTCGAGGGCCCGGCGCCGACGTACGGCTGCGACAATCAGTACGTCCTCGAAACGATTCTCGGCTATGACGAAGATCATGTCACGGACCTGGTCATCGCGGGGGCGCTGGAGTAGGTATCTCCCGGAGTTTCCCGATGCCTGAACTCAGCCGCCTCAAGTACGACGGAGCCGTCGACGCCGACGGTCACATTCTCGAGCCGCCCGATCTCTGGGAGCGCTACATCGATCCCCAGTTCCGTGACCGGCCACTCCGCGTCTTGAAGGACGATCAAGGCCTCGAGTACGTCGAGATCAACGGCAAGCCCTCGAAGCTGCTCCGGAACGGCATGCCGGCCGGTCTCGGTGCGATGGACATGTGGGCTGGTATCGTGAAGGAGCGCGAGCCGACCGGTCTCGGCTACGTCGACAATGCCCCGCTCGGCGCCATGGACGCGAAGGAGCGCCTCGAGCGGCTCGACATCGAGAACATCGATCGCGTGATCATCTATCCCACACTCGGGGTTCTGTGGGTCGCCGAGTGCGATGACGAGGCCGTGACGCAGGCCTACGTGCGCGCCTACAATCGCTGGATTCTGGACTTTTGCGCCGACTCCAACGGCCGCCTCGTGCCCATCGCCCAGCTCTCGCTCGGCGACCCCGACGCCGCCGAGCGCGAGCTTCGACACATGGCGAAGGCGGGAGCGAAGGGCGTCTGGGCACCGCCGTTCGCGTGGACCCGTAAAGCCTTCGGCCATCCCGACCATCACAAGGTTTTCGCCGCCGCCGAAGAACTCGGCCTTCCGTTCGGCATCCATCCCGCGTTCGAGCCCAAGTGGGCCGCTCCTGGTCGCTTTGCCGACATGACGGGCTTCGGTTCCTCCTTCTTCATCAACGTCACCGCCGGAGACGCCATCCGCCACGCGTTCACGTCGATGTTTCAGTTCGGTGTTTTCGACCTCTTCCCCGACCTCCGCGTCATCATCCTCGAGTGTGGCGCCAGCTGGATCGGCTATTGGATCGATCGCATGGACGCCGTCTTCGCCTCGCCGCAAGGAACCATGGTCAAGCTCAAGGACAAGCCGAGCGACTATTTTCGCAGTCGATGCTGGATCTCTGCCGATCCGGACGAGACGACGCTACCGGGTGTGATTCCGATCGTGGGCGAGGATCGCTTCTTCTGGGCTTCCGACTTTCCGCACCCCGATCACCCACCGGATTACCTCGATCACCTGACGATCCTGGTCGAAGCGCTTCCGGAAAGTGCGCGTGCCGGTCTGCTGGGGAAGAACGCCCTGGACGCGTATCGTCTGAAGTAGACACTCGTGGCGGCGGCCACTCCGGCGATTCCACACGTGGAAAACCCCGCCCGGATGGTCAACAATGGCCTCATGACCCCCTCAGACGTCGATCTCCTGGACTTCGATAGCTACGTCGCGGGCCCGCCGCACGAGATGTTTGCGCTGCTGCGCCGCGAGGACCCGGTACATTGGCACGAGAAGCCGAGCGGCCCGGCTTTCTGGGCCATCACCAAGCACGCCGATGTCGCGCACGTCTCGCGAACGCCGAAGGTGTTCAGCTCGGCGCAGACGACCAATGTCTGGGATCCACCGCCCGAGCAACTCGCGATCCTCCAGGGCGTGATGATCAACATGGATCCGCCGAAGCACATCTCCTACCGCAACATGGTGAACAAGGGGTTCACTCCGCGGCGGATCAACATGCTCGAGCCGTTCGTACGGCGGGTGGCGCGCGGGATTGTCGACGATGTGGCAGGGCGCGGAGAGTGCGATTTCGTGGAGGACGTGGCGGCGCTGTTGCCGACGACGATGATCTGCGAGCTCTTCGGGATTCCCGACGAAGATCGCCGACACGCGTACGAGCTCGCGAATCGATTGACATCGTCGGACGATCCGGACGCAGGCGGGAGTGACGGCGACGCCGAGAAGGCCTTCGCGGAGACCTTCGCGTATGCGATCAAGCTCGCCGAGTTGAAGCGGAAGGCGCCGGCCGAAGACCTGGCGACGGTGTTGGTGCAGGGTGAGATCGACGGCGAGCCGGTCGACGATCTCGTGTTCGGCACGTTCGTCCTCATGATGATCGTTGCCGGGAACGAGACGACGCGAACGGTGACTTCGAACGGAATGCTGCGCTTGATCCAGCATCCGGAGCAGCGCGCGGCGATGGCCGCCGACCCCTCCCTGATTCCGAACGCCATCGAGGAGATCCTGCGCTACGATCCGGCCGTGCACCACTTCCGGCGGACGGCGACGGAGGATGTGGAGCTTCGCGGCGTGCAGATCAAGGCTGGCGACAAGGTCGTGCTCTGGTACCCATCGGCGAATCGTGACGACGAGGTGTTTACCGATCCGGACGTGTTCGATATCCGGCGCACGAATGCGCGGGATCAGCTCAGTTTCGGGATCGGCCAGCACTTCTGCCTCGGAGCGTCTCTGGCGCGGCTCCAATTGAGCGTGATCTTCGAGGAGGTTCTGCGCCGCCTGCCCGACATCTCGCTGGCGGGTGAACCACGACGATTGCGCTCGAACTTCATCAACGGCGTGAAAGAGATGCCGGTCCGCTTCACGCCCGCGACCTGAGCGAGCTTCCGGGGAGCACATGCAGACGTACGACAAGCTCTACATCGGAGGCGAGTGGATCGCTCCGAGTTCGAGCGCGACGCTCGATGTGATCTCGCCGTTTACCGAGGAGCGGTTCGCGATGGTGCCGGAGGGCGGCGTCGAAGACATCGACCGCGCCGTCGCTGCGGCGCGGCACGCCTTCGACGAGGGCCCTTGGCCGCATCTGGCGCCAGGCGAGCGGGCGGAGATGATGGCCGCGGTGTCCGCGGTGCTGCAGCGCCGGAACGAAGACGTCGCGACGGCGATCACGCGAGAAATGGGTTGTCCGATCGGCTGGTCGCGGATGGGGCAGGCGCTGGCGGCGACGATGGTGCTCGATACGTACGTCGGTCTGGCGCGCGAGCTGACCGTCGAGGAGACGCGTACCGGGCTGCTCGGACCGGTGGTGGTGCGTCAGGAGCCGGTCGGGGTGGCTGGTGCGATCGTGCCCTGGAACTTCCCGCTGTTCACCATCATGCTGAAGCTTGCGCCGGCGCTCGCCGCCGGGTGTACGATGGTCGTCAAACCGGCGCCTGCGACGCCACTCGACGCCTACATGCTTGCCGAGGCATGCGAAGAGGCCGGGCTTCCCCCTGGGGTCGTCAACGTCGTGCCGGCGAGCAATGACGCTGCCGAGCATCTGGTCCGCCATGCCGGCGTCGACATGATCGGGTTTACCGGGAGTACGGCCGTCGGGCGGCGAATCGGTGGCATTTGCGGCGAGCAACTGAAGCGCGTCACGCTCGAACTCGGCGGCAAGTCGGCCGCGATCGTGCTGGACGATGCCGATCTCGACAAGGTCGTGCCCGACATCGTTCCCGCGGGTATCTTCAACACCGGGCAGGCGTGCGGCGCCCAGTCACGGATTCTCGTACCCAAGCGGCGCTACGCCGAGTGTGTCGAGGCGCTTACGGCGGTCGTGGCTGCGATGCCGGTCGGCGATCCACTCGACGATACGACCACGGTCGGACCGCTCGTGTCGGCGCGCCAGCGCGAGCGCGTCGAGGGGTATATCAAGATCGGGCGCGACGAAGGCGCGCGCCTGACGACTGGTGGAGGGCGCCCACGAGGGCTCGACCGTGGCTGGTTCGTGGAGCCGACGCTGTTTGCCGACGTCGACAACCAGATGAGGATCGCGCGTGAGGAGATTTTCGGACCAGTGCTGGTCGCAATTCCCTATGAGGACGAGAATGATGCCGTAGGGATTGCCAACGACTCCGACTACGGACTTTCCGGCTCGGTCTGGACCTCTGACATCGAGCATGGCCTGGCGGTGGCGCGCCGGGTGCGTACCGGCACCTACAACGTGAACGGCTTTACGATCGACTTCGGGGCGCCGTTTGGCGGCTACAAGTGCTCGGGCGTCGGGCGCGAGCTCGGGCCCGAGGGGCTCCGCGAGTACATCGAGCACAAGAGTATCGCGATCTTCGGAGGGTAGACGTGCGTTGGCGTGGACGGCAGCGGAGCCAGAACGTCGAGGATCGACGCGGTCGGCGTGCGCCTCGCGGTGGCCTGGGCGGTGGGCCGCGGCGCGGTCGGCCGATGGCGCTCAGTGGTGGTGGTCTGCTGCTCGTGCTGGTGGTGGGCTACATGCTCGGCGCCGATCCGGCCGATCTCCTGCGCATCGTCGGTGGAGAGGGCCCGGTCGCGGTCGACAGCGGCAACAGGCAGCCCGGTCGCCCGGCCGGCAGAGCCGGCGGCCTCGACGACGAGGCAGCGGAGTTCGTGTCGGTCGTGCTCGCCGATACGGAGCAGACCTGGGAGCGCCTGTTTCGCGAGGACGGCCGTCGTTATCAGCCGCCGCAGCTGGTGCTCTTCACCGATGCCGTGCAGTCGGCCTGTGGACGCAACTCGGCTGCTGTGGGGCCGTTCTATTGTCCGGCCGATCGCAAGGTCTATATCGACCTCGCGTTCTACCGTGACCTCCGCGATCGCTTCGGCGCCCCGGGGGACTTCGCGCAGGCGTACGTGATCGCCCACGAGGTCGGGCATCACGTCCAGGGGCTGCTCGGCGTCTCGGGCCGCGTGCAGCAGCTCCGGCAGCGCGCGAGCCGTGCCGAGGGGAACGCATTGTCGGTCCGTCTCGAGCTGCAAGCGGACTGCTTGGCTGGTGTCTGGGGCTACCACGCCGATGCCGAGCGCCAGCTCCTGGAGCAGGGTGACGTCGAGGAGGGTCTGAACGCCGCAGCGGCAATCGGCGACGATAGGATCCAGCGTCGAACGACGGGCCAGGTGAACCCCGAATCGTGGACACACGGATCCTCGGAAGATCGCGTACGCTGGTTCCGGAAGGGCCTCACCACCGGTGACGTCGAGGCCTGCGATACCTTCAGCGCGAGCTAGCAGCGCACCCCAAGCCGCGGTCCCCGGGCGCGGAGCGCACGGCCGAGCGGGCAGCGAGCCGGGGGAAGAGGCCTCCGCGCGGCTGTGCCGCGTGGAGAAGGGGGAGGGAATCCCCCTTGTGGATTGATCCGCTTAACCGCGCTCGGCGAGGGCAGCGATCCGGTCTGCTAGTGCCGGCGCTTTGTCTTCTTGCGGGAAATGCTTTGCGACGACGGTGTAGACTTCCTCGGTGCCGACCGCGCGCCGTACTTGTTCGCCGTGGTGGGCGAGTGTCAGAGCCGGATCGTCCGCGGCCCATACGATCTGAATCGGATAGGTGGCCTCCTGTACCGTCCCGACGTACAGCGCGCGCTTGGCGGGAGTGCGCTCGAAGCTGCGCATGATCTTGAGGAAGGCTTTGCCGCCGTCGCCGTGGCGCAAGAGATCCACGTAGGCATCGATCTCCTCCTTCGGGGTGGCGCCGCGATGCTTCAGTCCTTGCAGATACATCAGCTGCCGGAAGACGGGCTTGGTGAGGGCGGCGAGCCAGATCTCACCGAGGCCCCGGCGCGCGAACGGCTCCATCGACCAGGGGCGCTTGAAACGATCGACCTCGATCATGGTGTTCAGGATGGTGAGGGACCGGATGCGCGTTGGGAGGGCGGCCGCGAGCTCGAAGCCGACCGGGCCGCCAATGTCGTGCACGACCAGATGGAAGCGATCGAGGTCGAGCGCATCGACCGCGGCGACGCAGAAGCGACCGAGCCCGCTCCAGGAGTAGTCGTAGTCGACGGGGCGGTCGGCCAGCCCGAGCCCCGGCAGATCGAAGGCGATCCCGCGGAGCTTCCGCTGCGCCAGCTCGGTGACGACCTTGCGCCACAGGAACGACGACGTCGGCACCCCGTGAATACAGACGACGGGATCTCCAGTGCCCTCGTCACGGACGAAGCTTCGGATACCAGCGGCCTCGAAATGCCGGCCGGCGGCACGGTGCTCCTGCACGACCCTATGGCTCGTCATGGCATGGCCTGACGGGCGTCGTCGGTGTCGAAGGGTGGCGGTGGTCGCACTCAGTCGAATCCCAGCTGGACCTCGGTGCTGACCGGGTCGATTTCGATGCGTGGCGCCGGGGCGAGTCGGAGGCCCTCACCGCCGGTCTGGCGTCCGGTCCGCACGTCGAACAGGTAGCCGTGCCACGGACAGCGCACGCAAGTGCCCTCGAGCGGAGCCTCCTCGAGTGGCCCGAGCATGTGCGGGCAGACCGTTGCGTGTGCGACGAGTGCACCTTCGATTTCCACCACCCGATACGTGCGCCCGGCCATTTCGACCAGGAGCGGAAGCTGCGTACGGACAGACTCGAGTCGGCCGAGGTCGATCGGTGCACTGACGTCGGTCGGGGTGGCGCCAGCCCCGGCGAGATGGGCATCGCGGCGTACCATCATCGCTTCGTCCTCGTCCCAGAGCTGACGGTACGTAGCGAGGTAGCCCGTGCCGAGGGCATCGGCCAATGCGGGCTCGCACTCCGGGACCAGAAAGCGGACCTCGATATCGGTCTCTTCGTCGGTCGTCGGTGTGAGGGTCGTCCAGATCTCCGATCCGATGCCCGCTCCTGCCGTCGTGCGGGCAACGTAGCGGCTTGCTGACCGCTCGATCCGGAGTTCCACTGTGAGCCGGTGGTCGGCGCCGCCAGGCTGCATCTCGATGTGTGCAGTCCAGCCCCCGGGGCCGGCCTGGGTGGCGTCGATGCTGCGAAACGTCGTGTGATGCAGCCACGGAAGGTGCGCCCAGTCCAGGACGTTGTCCCAGACACTGGCGATGCTGGCCCGGATGGCCCGGCGGTAGAGCGCGACTTCGGTGAGTTGCATTGCGCCGTCGGAGTATCAGAGCGGCGCGCCGAGGAACAGTCGGTCCATTTTGGGTCGGACTACTCCACCGGGTGTACATGATGGTAGGCTCTTCCGGTCCGGATTAGATTCTCATCTATCAGGGGTTCTTTCCCTCAGTATTAGGGAAGACCAGGATTTACATAGCGTGGGGCGCGCGCCATTATGACCTCGTCGTGGGGAGGTTGTTCGGGCGTTCCTCAACGCCTTTTCAAGGACACTCAACCTCATGGCTTATCCTCCTTCTCTCAGTGGGGCGGCGGTTTCGGCACGGCACCCGGGGCCGCCACCTCCTGAGGGGTTTTCTGGCTCCGCCCGTGAAGGGTTCCCTGGCTACGCCTGTCACGGGTTCCCTGGCTACGCCTGTGACGGGTTCCCTGGCTACGCCTGTCACGGGTCTTCATTGGGCCCGGTGAGATCGGTGCCACGCTGATGGGACTCTTCGAGATCTCGGCGCTCCTGGTCACGCTGGCCGCCCTCTTCAGCTACATCAATCATCGCTGGATCCGGTGGCCGACCACCATCGGCCTCATGGTGATCGCGCTCGTCATGTCGCTGGTTCTGGTGCTGCTGGGCGAGCTTGGCTTCGGTCTGGAGCAGCAAGCGGAGGAGATCCTCGCCCGCGTCGAGTTCGACGAGGCGTTGCTGCACGGCATGCTCGGTTTCTTGCTGTTCGCCGGGGCTCTGCACGTCGAGTTGAACGACCTCGCGCGTGAGAAGTGGATCATCGCGTCGCTGGCGTCGGTCGGATTGCTGACTTCGACCGTACTGGTGGGTGGCATCACCTGGATCGTCCTGCCCCTGCTCGGACTCGAGCTGCCGTTCGTCTACTGCCTGCTCTTCGGTGCGTTGATCTCGCCGACCGATCCGATTGCCGTGCTCGGGATTCTCAAGACGGCTGGAGCCCCACGCAGCCTCGAGACGAAGATCACGGGCGAGTCGCTCTTCAACGACGGCGTGGCGGTGGTCGTCTTTCTGGCGTTGCTCGAGTCCGTGACGGGCCATGAGGCGACGCTTGGCTCGGTGGTCCGCCTGTTCACGCAGGAGGCGATCGGCGGCGGGATCCTGGGCCTGGGTTGCGGCACGCTGGCCTATCGGATGATTCGCGACGTCGACAGCTACGAAGTGGAGATCCTCATCACCCTGGCGCTGGCGATGGGGAGCTACGCGCTTGCGGGAGTGCTCCATGCCTCGGGGCCGATTGCTGCCGTCATGGCAGGGCTCCTCATGGGCAACCAGGGACGGCAGTTCGCAATGTCGACGAAGACGCGTGAGCACGTCGATACGTTCTGGGAGTTGGTCGATGAACTGCTGAACGCCGTCTTGTTCGTGCTGATCGGACTCGAGGTCCTCATCATCACGCTGCGTGTCGAGTACGTGCTTGCCGGAGCGATCGCCATCCCCCTCGTTCTACTCTGTCGCCTGGTGAGCGTGTCGGTGCCGGTCGCCGCGCTGCGGTTGCGGCGTACGTTCAGTCCGGGCGCGATTCGCATCATGACCTGGGGAGGGATCCGCGGCGGCATCTCGGTCGCGCTGGCGCTCTCGCTTCCCGCAGGCGCCCCGCGCGAAATGATCCTGACGATCACCTATTGCGTCGTCGCCTTCTCCATCATCGTGCAGGGCCTGACCCTCGAGGGCCTGGTCCGTAGCAGTTCCGCAACGTGACCCGCGTCGGCGCCAGATGCGCCTAGGGGTAGTGGTTTGAGGGGCCCGGGCCGCCAGGGCCGAGGCGGCCGCTGCCTCCGAAATGGCCTTTGCCGGGGACGAAGTTGATCTCGGCACGGATGCCGTCCGGATCCTCGAAGAGCACAGAGTAATACCCCGGGGCGAACACGTCGCCGTCTTCGGGCGGATGGATGATGCGTGCGTCGAGTTCGTCGACGAGGAAGCGGTGCGCGGCGTCGACGTCCTCGCGGCTGCGCGCCCGAAAGCAGAAGTGATGCAGGCCCGCTCGGTCCTGATCGAACGCCGACGTCCGCTTCTCCGGTGGTGCTCCACGGACCAGGATGCCCGTACGGCTCCCGATGCAGTAGATGACACCCCCACCGTTGATCAGGGTCGTCATGCCGAGGAAGTGACAGAACTTCTCCCAGAAGGGGAGACAGCGGTCCGGGTCGTTCACCGTGATCTGAATGTGCGCGATGCCGTTGACCGAGATGCTCATCAATAGGCTCCCTGGCGCTCGAAGATGCGTCGGGGGTTGCCGACGATCATCGTCTGGATGTGTTCTTCTGTGACCCCAGCGGCGCGGAGCGCGGGCAGGACATCGTCGGGGATGTGTCGGAAGGTCCAGCGGGGTGCCGCCTCGGCGATGGCTTCTTTCGGAAACCAGTCGATGTGACAGGCGGCGTCGTGCGAGAGGACGATCTGCTCCGCCCAGCCCCGTTTGCAAAGCTCGACGATGGTGCTCACGCGCTGCTCCATCGGGAGCAGGAAGTCGAGTCCGAAGCGATCCATGCCGATGGTGCTGCCGTCTTTGAGAATCTCTTCGAGGTGCGCGATGTCTTCCGTGTCCCCGCAATGCCCGATGACGACGCGTGTGAGGTCGACCCCTTCCGCGGCGAAGACCTCCTGCTGGCGGCGCCCGGTCCCACTGTGCACGTGGGTGTGAGTCGAGATGGGAACGCCGGTCGCGCGATGCAAGCGGGCGGCAACCTGTAGCAACTTGCGGTTCAGCTCGGTCACCCCGGGCTCATCGGTGGCGGCCTTGATGATCCCGACCTGGCTGGTCGTGCCCTGGACGTTCGTCGTGATCTCCGGGAGGAGGAACTCGACCAGGCGATCGACGTCCCATCCTTGGTACCAGGGTTCTTCGGTCCAGTAGAAGCCGGTTGCGGCGATGATCTGTATGCCGGATTTCTCAGCGACCTCGCGTAGGATTTCGATGTCGCGTCCGAGATTCACGGGCGTGAGATCGACCAGCGTCGCGACACCGCGCTCCTTGGCCGCCTTTGCTTCACCGATGGCATGCGCGATCAACTCGTCCCGCTCGAGCCAGCCCGGGAGCGCCTGGCGCATCGACCAGTTCATGACCAGGACGTGCTCGTGCATGAGGGTGAAGCCGAGATCGGCGGTATCGATGGGGCCGAGGACGCCTTGAACAGTAGCCATTGGGGACTCCTTCTTCCTCTTCGTGTTCTTGGATCAGTCGCCTGCAAAGGCGAGCTTGAATCCGCGTTTCTCGAGACGGTGGCGCGGGGAGTAGCGGAGCAGGGTGTCGCACCCGGTCGCGGCCAGTGCGCGATCGACGGTGGTACGTTCCTCGTCCGGGAGTGCGCCATAGGCGTCGAGGACTCGTTGAAGCATCCATGAGGTGTACGAGCTCGTGTAGCGGGTCATCGGAATCCCGCGGAGGGCAGTTCCATGCTCACCGACACCACGCGGGGGCTCGTCGGTGCCGGTGTCGCGTCCATCGGCCCAGCTCTCGAAGGCGCGCACGGCGTCGAGGATGACGGGCACGGCATCGCGACCGATCAGCTCGAGAAGTGGTCGATGCGTCGCGCCGAGTGCGTCGTTGGCCAGCCAGGCGCCCGGGGCCTCTGGCTCGGGGTGGTTCATGCGTTGAATCCAGAGGCAGACCTGCGGTGCGGTCTCACGGAGGATGAGGCCGGGCGTAGCGTCGAGATACAGGTGCGCGTAGAGGGGCCCCATCAGGGCGCAGTCGGCGAGCGACATTCGCTCGCCGAGCAGATAGTTCTGGGCGGAGAAGTGGGCGGACAGCAACGCGAGTAGCTCGGTCGTGTGCGCTTCGATGGCCGGGGCCGTCTCGGGTGTGACTCCGAGGAACGGCAACGAGCCCTTCATGCGGCCGGCGAAGTTGCTGGCGGCTTTGGTGTCGCCGGTCATGACGAAGAAGTCGCCCAGGATCCGGCGCTCGCTCTCCGGGAAATCCCAGCGATAGTGCATGGCCGGTAGCAGCATGAACTCGTCGGCATACAGTTCCCAGAGGAACGCGACGACGCGTTGGATCGGACTCGCGGGATAGAGCGGCGGGGTCGGGACGCGCGTCTCGAGCGCATCGAGAATATCGCTGGTGTCCTGGAGCGTCTCGTCTTCCGGGGTGACGAGGATCGGGATGAATGCGAGTCCGGTGCGCGGGAGGATGACGTTCTGGTAGTCGGGGGTCAGCTCGGCATAGCGGAGCCCTTTGTAGCGGAGGGCGGGGCGCACCTTGGCCGAGAAGTACGAAATCTCGGCACCGTAGAAACGATACGGGCGGTGGTCGTCTCCCATGCCGTTGGTAAACGTCATTCGCGTCCGCAACGCAACGCGCCGATTCGTTGCCGTGGCCTCGGGCTGTTCGAGCGGCGCTGTGCGCTCTGCCTACGCTGCGGCCTGAGGAGCCGCTGGCTAGGCTCGCGCGGCGTTCTGCGTGGGCGTCGCTACCCGGAAGCGCGTGGCACATGGGTGTGCGTCCGGGGGCTCAAGAACCGGCTCGCGTGTGTCGAGAAGGAGAGGCACGGGAACGCGAGGAGGGTGTGTATGGATCAGACGATTTCGAGAGCCGTCGGGGGACGTAAGTGCCGGGGTGTCACGGTTGCCGGTGTGGCGCTGTTGATCGTTGCGGTGGTACCGCGTGCGGCGATGAGCGCCGAGCTGTTGCCTCCCGACATACGACGCCCCGTAGTCAAGTGTCAGGCCGACATCGTGAAAGCAGGGGTCAAGTTCGTTTCGAAGAAGCTGAAGCAGCTCGACCGTTGTGCCGCGTCCGTCTTCGAGTGCGTGCACCGCAGGCCCGGTGAGCAGGCGTGCCTCGACAGGGCGACGACGCGTTGTGAGAAAGCGATTGGCAAGATCATCGCGCTGGAGGGGAAGTTTACGACGCGTATTCTCGACCGCTGCGGAGACCTCGATCCAGCTACCCTGTTGGCGACCTTCGGTCTTGGCTACGACGGCGTTGCCGCCGACTGTGCGAGCGACTACGGCGCGCCGCTGACCGACGCCGCCAGCATCGCCGCCTGCATCGTGCTGCAGCATGAGTGTCTGGCCGAACGCATCTTCGATACGCATGAGCCACGGGCGGCAGAGTTTCTGGACCTGGTGGGTGCCGATCTGGGGCCTGCCTCCTGCCTCGAAGATCGGGGCGGCGTAGGCGATACGATCGCCGAGCCGTCCGAGCTCCGTACCCTCGGCAAATGCCAGGGGGCGTTGCGGAAGGCGAGTTCGGCCTTCGTCGGGCAGAAGCTGAAGCAGCTCGGACGTTGCCTCAAGGATCTCTTTTCATGCGAGCAACTCGACGCGGGTGATCCCACGTGTCTCGCGCGTGCGCGCGATCGATGCGACAAGGCGTTTGCCAAGATCGAAAAGCGGGTGCTCAAGCTCGCCGATGGCGTCCGCAAAGGCTGCGCCGGGCTTTCGATCGGTGTGCTCACGGCGCCCGACGGTCTCGGCGCCAACGGCCTCCTCCCCCTCTGCGACTCGCTCGGCGTGTTCGGGATCGGCTCGTCGCACGATTACGGGAATTGCGTGGTGCGCCAGCACGAGTGTGCGGTGGACGAGATCGCGCGCTTTGCGGTGCCCCGCGCGGCAGCACTTCTCGGCCCGGCCGGGCGCTCGCTACCTGGCGAGTTCTTTTGCCCGACCCCCATTCCGGCTGCGACGCCGACCCCCGTGCCGACGCCGTAACGGGTCGGCGCGTTCTCCGGGGCAAGGACTCTGGGGCGCGGCAAGGCGGCTCCCTACCAGTCGCCGAGTGGCGGGCGAACCCTGTGCCGCCACTCGGCGCTGTGTTGGCTCAGGAGTCGCCGCGCCGAAGATCGACGAAGGCGCGGGCATGACGGAGATCGTCGTGCCGGCAGACCTTACCCTGGATCAGGACGTGCTCCAGAGCCGCGATACGCGCCGCGAGTTCGGGAACCATGATCGCAAGGGTTTCCGCGATGTCGTCGAGTCGTCGGGTGCTCGTCGGCGCGGTCCGTGGTCCTGATGGACGCGCAGGGCGGCGCTTTGGCGCCGGCGCGGACTTACGTGCCGCCGAACGCTTGCCGGCGCTCTTCTTCGCTGCAGGCTTCTTGCGCGCTACGGGTTTCTTGCGTGCCGCCGGCTTCTTGCGCGCTACTGGCTTCTTACGAGCCGCCGGCTTCTTACGTGCCGCCGGCTTCTTGCGCGCTACTGGCTTCTTACGAGCCGCCGGTTTTTTCCGCGCCGCAGGTTTTGCGGGCCGTGCTGCACGCGAGCGTGCTTTCGGTTTCCTGGCCGCGGTCTTCTTCTTCGCGCGACGTGGGGCTTGTTTCTTCTTCCGAGCTGCCATGAGATCTCCTCCGAGGTCGTTCCGGCGCTGAATATGTCTTCCGGATCAGGTTGTCGACCGGTCGCGCCGCACGGTCAGCTGGTCTGCGTCCGGCCGCGAGCCTGCACCGAGCGGCGTCGGTCGGCAATCATTTCTGGGGTCAGTGCACGCGAGTGCTCGCGGTTGGCCGCGGTTTCGAGTGCGAGGCCGTCGTGGAACGTCGCCGCGAACCCATCATCGATGACACGTTTGTACGTGCGCATGACGGCCGGGACACACGACAGCATGTCCTGGGCCAGCGTCTCGGCTGTGGGGAGGAGATCCTCGGGTGCGACGACGCGGTTCACGAGCCCCCACTCCGCTGCCTGCTCGGCGGAGAGATAGTTGCCGGTGAGCGACAGCTCCTTGGCGCGGTAGATCCCGATGGCACGACTGAGGCGTTGACTGAGGCCCCACCCAGGGAGGATGCCGACGCGGGCATGGGTGTCGGCGAAGCGCGCCTCGGTGGAGGCGACGAGCACGTCGCATGCGAGGGCGAGCTCGAAGCCTCCGGTAATGGCGAACCCGTTGACGGCGCCGATGATTGGCCGATCGCAGGCCGCCATGGCCTGGATGATATCAGCACCGCTCCCGATCGCGTCGGTTGCCGCACCGCCCCCGCCCGTCTCGCCGCCGAGTTCCTTCAGATCGAGCCCCGCGCAGAAGGCGCGGCCGGCCCCGGTGAGGATGACGGCGCCCGTGGTGTCGTCGGTGCGGAGCTCCGCGAAGGTATCGACCAGGGCGCTTCGCAGCTCCCGTGACAGCGCGTTCATGGCCTTCGGGCGATTCAGGGTGAGTATCGCGGTTCCCTGGCGCTTCTCGACCTGCAGGACGGGCTCGGACATGGGTGATCCTCCTCGGCGGCGGATCATAGGTCGGGTGCTGAGCATGGGAAAGACCGCGAGCGATTGCGCTTCGCAGGCCCTGGGAAGAACCCTCCGGCCCGGCTATGATCCGCGCCCCAGCTCTTTTCCATCCCCACGTTGCCAAGGAGGCGCCCGTGAGCGGCGAAGCCCTGAATTTCGACAATATTCCCTTCAGTGTCAGTGCCCAGATCGAGGCGCGGGCGAGCCATCCGCTTCTGGAGAACAAGGCCTTTCTCCTGCACGGAGAGCGAAGCTGGACCTACCGGCAGTTTCGCGATGAGTCCGTCCGCACGGCGCTCTTCTTGCGAAATCGGCTCGGCGCGATCGACGAGGGACGTCCCCCGCATGTGGCGATGATGCTCGAGAACCATCTCGAGCTCTGCGCGCTCTTCGGAGGATCGGCGTACGCTGGGGCGACGCTGTTCGGTTTGAATACGGGTCTCCGTGGCGAGGTGCTCGCCGGGGTATTGAACCACTCTCGCGCGCGTGTCCTGGTCGTCGGCGAGCGTTTTCTTCCGGAGATCGATCGCATCCGGGGCAAGCTCGACAACATGGCCCTCGAGAACATCGTTGTGCTGCCGAACCAAGCTGGCGAGGGCGATCTCGGTGACTATGCCAGTTTCCTGGACGCGCTCAGCTCCGAAGTGGCGGCGCCTGGAACCTCGCTCGACGCACCCGAGCCGGCGGTCGATCCCGACACCAATCTGATGGTCATCTACACCTCGGGCACGACCGGGCTTCCCAAGGGGATCAACAACAATCACATGAAGTTCACGGCGACGGGGTTCTTCGTCGCGGGCGCGCTCGGGCTCACCAGCGACGACGTTGCGTACACGTGCATGCCCCTCTTTCATTCCAACTCGTTGTTCATCGGATTCATGCCCGCGTTCTGGGTGGGGGGGAGTATCGGCATCGCCGAGCGTTTCAGCGCCAGCAAGTTCGCCGACGATGTCATGCACTACGGCGTGACCTACTGGAACTACGTCGGTGAGCCTGTGCACTACGTGTTGGGCGCGCTCGAGAAGAAGTATGGTGGCGAAGAACGGATCCTCGCCGAGGTGGCTCGCAATCCACGGAACCATTTGCGTTACGCGGTGGGGAATGGCGCGGCGCCTCCCGACATCGATCAGTTCGCGCGTTACTTCGCCCTCGAGGACATGTTCGAGCTATACGGGTCGACCGAGGCCGCGATCAGTACCTTTCGGCGCCTCGGCGATCCACGCGGCAGCTGCGGCGCGATCACCGACCCGCAGGTCAAGATCCTGAACGAGCAGAACGAGGAGTGTCCGCCCGCCACGTTGTCGGCGGAAGGGAAGATCACGAACTATGCCGAGGCGGTCGGGGAGATCTGCCGGGTTGCCGCCGACACCGCACTGTTTCAGGGCTACTTCGACAATCCAGAGGCCAACGCGAGCAAGTATCGCGACGGCGTGTATCACTCTGGCGATCTCGGGCACGTGCTCATCGAGGGCGAGACGCGCTTTCTCTTCTTCGATGGCCGCAATGACGACTGGATTCGCAAGGACGGCGAGAATTTCTCGGCGGCACAGGTCGGGAGGTTGCTGGGCGAGCATCCCGACGTGGCGCTTGCGGCTGCCTACGGAGTCCCGTGTCCGGTGTCGGACGAATTCGTGATGGCCGCGCTCAAGCTTCGTGACGGAGCCGTGTTCGATCCGAAGGAGTTCTTTGATTTCTGCGAACGCGAGGTCTCGGGTGGCAGCATGGATCGCAAGTGGTTCCCCGACTACCTGCGGATCGTCGACGAGTTCGAGTACACGGGCACGCAGAAGATCCTCGTGCGCAATCTGAAGGCCGTGCATTTCGATCGGAACCGCCTTGGGGACGCGACGCTTTATTGGAGGCGCCGTGGGGACGATAGCTTCCGGCCGTTCACGAGCGAGGACTACCGACACGTGCGGACGGAGTTCGAAAAGTCCGAGCGTCTCGAGTTGCTTGATCGGTGAGGCTTCTCCTCTGGACACTGGTCGTGCTGGCATTCGTAGTGGTGCCGCTCTACGCCTGGCGCCTTCGCGGTCGCCAGTACGCGACGTTCGCCCTCGTCATTCTGGCGGTTGCACTGCCGGGTGCCGTGGTGATGCACTGGCGCTACCTCGCTCTCGTGCCGCCGGCCTGGGGTGTGTTGCTCGATGCGGCGTTCGCCTACGGTACCGCGACCGCCGCGCTGCACCTCGCGTCGCTGGTGACGCCACGGCTGCGGCGACAACCGTTCCGGTGGGCGATCAGCATTCCCGGGATGGTCTTCGTCGGCGCTGGCGCGCTCGGAGGCGTCTGGCTGGTGATCCTCGCGCCGGTCCGGGCCGTGCTGGTGTCCATCGGGGCCACCGGCGTCCTCGACGTTCTCCGCTGGGCTGACGTACTTCCGTTCGCGGCTGCGATCGTTTCGGTGGTGACGTCGAGTCGTCCAGTGGATGAAATCGTTCGTGTCCTCCTTGGGAAGGACGGGCCGACGGAGGTTCGTCGGGTCCCCGTCGAGCGCTATCGCCGTCGGGCGCCCGCGCCGCTCTCAGCACGGCCACTGCGCATCGTGCAGATTGCCGACCCGCATCTCGGCCCGTGGCAGCCGGTGCGGAAGCTGCAGGCGCTGATCGAGCGGCTGGTCGACCTCGAGCCCGACCTGGTGCTGTTGACCGGCGATTTCCTCACCATGGAAGGGAGCGCGACCCCCGGTGCCCTCATCGAGGCTCTGCGGCCGCTGCGGCGTATGCCCGATCGTTGTTTCGCGATCTACGGCAATCATGATCACGACCGTGGCGCGCGCGCGGAAGTGTACGCTGGCCTCGAAGCGAACGGGGTGCAGTTGCTCGTCGACGAGGACACGGTCGTCGAGACCCCCGTTGGTCCAGTGCAGATCGTCGGGGCCGACTATGTCGGGCGCGGCCGGCGTGAGCACATCCGGACGGTCCTCGAGCGCTGCCCGCCGCGTCCCGACCACGTGCGGATCCTGCTGCTCCACGACCCCCTCGGCTTCAAGCACGTGCCGATCGGCGATGTCGATCTCACGCTCTCCGGCCATACGCACGGCGGCCAGTTGGGCCTGGTCAGCTTTGGCTTCGATTGGACCGTGCTGTCGCGCACACGCTGGCCGGATCACGGCCTCTTCGGCCACGGCTCGAATCGGCTGTACGTCCATCGCGGGAGTGGCTTCTATGGTTTCCCGCTTCGGATCGGTGTTCCCGGCGAGGCCTCGATGCTCGAACTGGTGCGCAACGAAGGCTGAACCGCCTCGGCATGCGAGATGGCGCGGCGCATGACACATCGTGCGTCATCGCAGGCCGCGGCGCAGGCGCCCCATTAAAGTCCGGTCCCCTTCTCTGCCGATAGACCACTGGATACCTGACGCTCGTGAACCATCCCGGTCACCCAGGGGATGGCGGCGTCGCTGTAAGCCATGGATATCGCAACAGTCATCGGACTCGTAACCGGCGCCGGCCTCATCCTCTCCGCGATCATCATGGGCGGGAGTGCCGGGATGTTCGTCAACGTGCCGGGGCTGATGATCGTCGTCGGTGGGACCATCGCCGCCACCCTCATCAAGTTCTCACTCGCGGACGTGCTGGGCTCGATGAGCATCGCGATGAAGACCTTCTTCGTCAAGGCGGTGTCGCCGATCGCGGCGATCGAGCAGATCATCGAGCTTGCGACGATCGCCAGGAAGGAAGGCCTGCTCGGACTCGATGGCAAGGAGTTCGACGACGAGTTCCTCGCCAAAGGGATGGGCATGATGATCGACGGCGTGCCGCCGGAGCAGGTGCAGACCGTGCTCTCCCGCGAACTCCAGTACTCCACCGCGCGTCACAAGAAGGGGCAGAACATCTTCAAGGGTATGGGAAGCGCCGCGCCCGCGTTTGGCATGGTCGGCACGTTGATTGGTCTCGTGCAGATGCTTGCCGCAATGAGCGATCCGTCGTCCATCGGGCCTGCGATGGCCGTCGCGCTTCTTACGACACTGTATGGCGCGGTTCTGGCCAACCTGATCGCGTTGCCGCTTGCGGACAAGCTCGATCTCCGCAGCAAAGAAGAGGCGCTGTCGCGCGAGTTGACGATCGCCGGTGTCGTGGCGATCCAGCGCGGGGACCACCCCCGGTTGATCGAGGATCAGCTCAAAGTCTTCCTGGCGCCGAAGATTCGCGGCGGCGGCAGCGACGACGCAAAGAAGTAGCCCATCATGGCGGAAGACAGCGCCGAACAGCAGATGATGGCGCCGCCGCCGGCGCCCCCGGCCGACGATCCGCCTGAAGGCGCACCTGATTGGATCGTCACCTTCGCCGACCTGGCGACCCTGCTGCTCTGCTTCTTCGTGCTGCTGCTGTCCTTCTCGCGTATGGACGACGCGCAGTTCAAAGAGGTGGCGGGCTCGCTCAAGGAAGCCTTCGGTGTCCAGCGTGTGGTGCCAGTGTGGGATCTCCCCCGCGGCATCGATATGATCTCACGCGATTTCAATACGACCTTTACCACCGATCTCGCCGAGAAGATCCGCACCGCCGTCAAGCAGGCTGGTGGCAAGGAGGAGGGTACGAGCGTCGAGGAGAACGCGCGTGGACTGCTGATCAATCTTCCCGGGTCGGTCCTCTTCGGACCGGCGAGTGCCGGTATCACGGAGGAGGGGAAGACGCTCCTGGCCGCGATCTCGCCGATCCTGCGCGAGGTGGGCGGTGAGCTGCACATCGAGGGACACACCGACGCGACGCCGTTCGGCGCTGGCGTCGGAGCCGGCGCCGGCGCGCTCGATGGCAACTGGCGACTGTCCTTCGATCGCGCGCTCAGCGTGCTCGGATTCTTCGCCAGTGAAGGATTTGCGCCGGGCACGCTGGTGCCGATCGGCCGGGGCTCGAGCGTGCCGGTCGCATCGAATGCTACGCCCGAGGGCCAACAAGCGAACCGGCGCGTCGAGATCCTGTTGTTGAAGGGCTTCTCGCAGACCGATGAGCAGGACATGGAGATCGCCGCACGCGCGCGGGCGAGCGCGGACGCCAGCGCTGCGTCGGCAGCAGCCGGAACCGGCGACGCGGCTTCCGAAGGGCTCGAGGCCGACCTGCACATTCCCGAAGCCAACTTCTCGCCCACGGAACAGTTGTCCGACGGCCCCAGCGGTCCGGTCAGCCTCTTTCCCGAATAGGGCGGCGCCGCTGCGCGCGGCGGCGACGAACGGCTGAGGCTGCGTGCTATGGCGGGATCAGTCGAGGAGCTGCGCCAAGGCGTCGGCGTCATCGAAGCTCGTGCGGATCAACGCGTCGATTTCATCGGTCGGAATGGCGTAGCGCGCGTGCACGGTCTCGATCAGCTGTTCCGTTCCGGGTTCGTCATCGTTCTCGACGAGGCAGCTGACGAGCGTGACCGCGGGTGGGCAGTCTTCGGGTGGCGCGTCGGTGTCGTGGTGCGCCGCGATGGCAGCGGTCAGGCTTTCGGGCAGGCCCCAGTGCTCAGCGATCCAGCCGGCGACTTGAGGGTGGCTCCACCCGAGTTCCGACTGCTCGAGTTCCGCGAGGTTGTCCGCGCTCGCATGCCAGTGGCGGAGCAGCGGTCCGTATTGTTCAGGCTTGCAGTGGGCAAGGAACGGGATGGCCATGTCCTGGAGCAGCGCAGCCGTGTAGCTCTGCACGGCCGTTGCCGGGTGCAGACGACCGGCGAGGGCGCGCGCAGTCGTTGCGCGACGGGCTGACGCCAACCAGAACCGACGAAACTCGAACTCAGGAGTGGAGTTGCGGGGCAGGGAGTTCCCGACGGCAACCGAGACGGCCAGCGACTCGAGCGCCGAGCTTCCCATCACGGCCACTGCTTGCGGAATGCTGTCGATGGAGTTTCGTAGGCCGAAGGCGGCCGAGTTCACGGTCTTGAGCAGTGAGGTCGACAAACCGGGGTCGGTCGACAGCAGCTTCGCTACGGACGCCGATGTGTGCTCGGGATTGCGGAGCTCTTGCAGGACACGATGCGCCACCGCAGAGAATGTCGGGAGTTCGTAGTTGCCAAGAAGGGCCTTGAGCTCTTCTTCGGGGTCCCGCGTACGCTTGAAGGGATTGAGCATCGATTCCGTCCTCAGTCGGCGCGCCGACCCATCTTGTTGGCGAAAATACTCAGCAGGCCACCGAGCGCGATGTAGCCGATGATGACTTGGGCGACGACGAGCATCTGCGCGGCGGCGGATGCGGGCAGCACGTCTCCGTAGCCGAGCGTCGTGAGGGTCACGACGCTGTAGTAGATGGGCGACACGCTGGTCCGGTAGTCGCCGTAGTCAATGTCGACGAATGTGAAGAGGCCGGCGAACAGTATGGCGATGAAGACGGTCCACATCGCCCAGCGGGTGAAGCTCCGCCCGCAGTCGGATGTGATCCACCAGACGCGATACAGGATCTCCGAGACTCGATCGCGGGTGCGAAACTCGTGCAGGTAATTCTCGTCCAGGATGAAGCGGCGCATCAGGTACGCGCTGCTGAAGTTGACGTCCCGGATGTCCACGCCGATCCAGGACGCCTCGTCGTAGCCGTGGATCTTGCGTACGGCCGCCGAGCGTAGATCGGAGCCGTCGAACGAGCATGCATCGACCTTGGTATTCTCGAGATCGCTCTCGGCGAGGTCGGTCTGGATGAAGCGCGCCTCGCGGAGATCGCTATCGCGGAGCCGTGCTCCGCGGAGCGTCGCCGCGGTGAAGTCGGTGCCTCGGGCGGTGGTCCGGATCAGCGTTGCTCCGGTGAGATTGCTGCGCAGGAGGGTAGCCCGACTCAGATCGACGCCGCCGAAGCCGGTCTGGCGAGCATCGCACTCGTCCAGATTGGCGTCGCTGAGGTCGGCCCCGAGTAGCTCGGCTCCTTCGAGGACCGTCTGGTGCAGGGTCGCGCCGCGCAGGCAGCAGCGCGACAGGTTCGCTCCGGAGAGATTCGCACGCGAGAGATCGGCCCCGCTCAGATCGGAGCCCCGGAAGTCGACGCCGGCGAGATCTTCGCCGATCAGTTTCGCGTTCTTGAGATCGAGTGAGCGGTCGAGGGTGCGCTTCGCGGCCTGGCGTGCTGCTCGTAGTGTTACGAGGACGTCTTCGGCTGCCCCATGCGCATCCGCATTGCCGAATGACGGCTCGACGGTTGCTGCGTGGCTCGTGCTCCCTACCGGCATGCTTCATTATCAATAGCTCCCGGGTGGAACCGGCTGCTAGACCGTAATTCGTGCACCAGCAGGACGGCGGGGCGACGTGGAGACCCAACGGCGGCGAGGCCGACGGCGTGTGACGAATCGTATGTCAGGACGCAGGTGATGTGCTGCGCAGCTTTACATCAGGCGATCGGCTTTGGCGGCGAAGACGAAATCACTTTCGGTCAGGCCGTCGATCTTGTGCGTCCAGATCGTGATCTGGACCTTGCCCCAGGCGAGCAGGATATCGGGATGGTGGGCCTGCTCTTCGGCGAGTTCGCCGACACGGTTGGTGAAGTCGAGCGCCTCACGGAAATTCTTGAAGCGATACTCCTTGGTGAGATGGTGCTCGTCGATTACCGACCAGGGTTCGCCGAGCTGCGCCTGCAGTGCGTGGAGCGCGGTGCCTCGTAGCGGGGCCACGCCGCCTTTGCAGGGCACACACTCTTTCGATGCCAGATCCGTCATGCTTGGATGGTACCCCACCCGGGGCAGGACTTGCATCAGCCCGGGAGACGGAATTTCCTAGGTAGCGTGACTGTCGAATCAAAGACTGCCCCGGCGTGGTTCACCGACGCGCTCGCCGACCGGCCGGAGGATCGGTACGTGGAGGTCGACGGCTGTCGCATCCACTATCTCCGCTGGGGCGACCCGGCGAAACCCGGTCTCCTGCTCGTGCACGGCGGTGCCGCCCACGCGCACTGGTGGAGCTTCCTCGCGCCGCAGCTGACGAATCAGTACCACGTGGTGGCGCCCGATCTGAGCGGCCACGGCGATAGCGGGCGCCGCGAGGAGTATCCGCGCGAGCAGTGGGCCAAGGAGATCGTTGCGGTGGGCGAGGATGCCGGCTTTGTTGGGCCGCCCATGGTGGTCGGTCACAGCCTCGGAGGATTCGTCAGCATCGTCGCGGCCTCGCTCTTCGGTGATCGATTGGCTGGCGCGATCATCGTCGACTCTCCTGTCCGGAAGCCCGATCCCGAAAGCGAGGAGGGCGCACGTGGCCGGTCGTTCCGCAATCCCAAGACGTACGCCGATCGCGCGACGGCCCGCGAGCATTTTCGCCTGATTCCACCGCAGCCGGAGGTGAACGACTTCATTGTCGACCACGTCGCGCTGAACTCGTTGCATCAAGTGCCGGAAGGATGGACGTGGAAGTTCGACGCGCGGGTCTTCGAGCGCGTCTCGCTCGTCCCCATGAGCGACTATCTGGCAAACGCACGCTGCCGCATCGCGATCTTTCGGGGCGAGTTCAGCGATCTCGTGCCCCCCGAGACCGGCGAGTACATGTACGAGCTCCTCGACCGGAATGCGCCCATCGTCGAGATCCCACAGGCGCACCACCACCTCATTCTCGACCAGCCGCTCGCATTCATCGCGGCGTTGCGTACGATCCTGGCGGATTGGGAGCACAGCGTCCCACGTCGCGTGGGAGGCCTCGTCGTAGGAGCCTGACATGCCGGGATTCGCAGTTCGTCTTCTGATCAGTGCGCTCGGGCTTTGGCTCGCCTCTGCCGTCGTGCCGGGGGTGCAGATCACCGGGGTGTTTACGCTGCTGATCGCCGCGTTCCTGCTCGGAGTGGTGAACGCCATCGTGCGTCCCGTGCTGGTGCTGCTGACGCTGCCGATCACCATCGTCACGCTCGGCTTGTTTCTCCTCGTGATCAACGCGGCGATGTTGGGCCTGGTTGCGTTGTTGCTCGAGCAGTTCGCCGTCCGGGGATTCTTGTCGGCCCTGGCGGGATCGCTGATCGTCAGCATGACGAGTTGGGTCGCGTCGTGGTACATCGGACCCTCCGGGCGGGTGGAGGTCCTGGTCGTGCGCCGCGGTCCGTACTGACATCGGGCGGTCGGCGTTGCGGACGGGCAAGACAGGCGCGCCCGTGGTGCGGGAGGGGTGATGGAGACCGTCGAGGCCTGGCTGGGAGCGATCAACAACGTGGTCTGGGGCCCACCCATGCTCGCGTTGCTCATCGGGACGCACCTCTTTCTGACGGTGCGGCTGCGATTCGTGCAGCGTTACATGGGTACGGCGATCCGGCTCTCGCTCGAGCGGGCCCCGGAGGGGAAGGGCGACGTGTCGCAGTTCGGCGCCCTGACGACGTCTCTCGCCGCCTGCATCGGCACTGGAAACATCGTCGGCGTCGCGACGGCGATTGCGGCCGGTGGGCCGGGCGCGATCTTCTGGATGTGGTTGACCGGCGTGCTTGGGATCGCGACCAAGTACGGCGAAGCCCTGCTGGCGGTGAAGTACCGTGTGGTGATGGCGGACGGATCGATGGCCGGTGGTCCCATGTACGTGCTCGAGCACGGAATGGGACGGAAGGGGTTGGCGTTGGCGTTCGCCCTCTTCACGGCCGTGAGCGCCTTTGGCATCGGCAACACGGTGCAGGCCAACTCGATTGCGACCCTCGTCAACGATACGCTCGGCGTGTCGGTGTGGATCACGGGTGCGCTTCTGGCCCTCATGACCGCCGCCGTCATCCTGGGCGGCGTGCGCTCGATCGCGGCGGTCTGCGAGCGGCTCGTGCCGCTCATGGCGGTCGTGTACGTCGTCGGGTGCCTGGCGATCCTGGCGCTGTATGCCAGCGAGATTCCCAGCGCACTGACCCTGATCGTCAGCTCGGCGTTTACCGGCCACGCCGCCCTCGGCGGCTTTCTTGGGGCTGGGATGAAAGAGGCCCTCCGCTTCGGCATCGCCCGCGGGTTGTTCTCGAACGAGGCCGGTCTCGGAAGCGGATCGATCATCAGCGCGGCGGCGCAAACCAAAAACCCCGTCCGGCAGGCGTTGGTCGCCGCCTCAGGCGTGTTCTGGGACACCGTCGTCGTCTGCGCCCTGACCGGACTCGTGTTCGTCTGCACTGGTGCGTGGAGCGAAGGCCATTCCGGTGCGGCACTGGCCTCGGCCGCGTTTCGTCATCTGCCGATCGTCGGCCCCGTGATTCTCACCACGGCGCTCATGACATTCGTGTTCTCGACCCTGCTCGGCTGGTCCTATTTCGGTGAGAAGGCGTGCGAATACATCTTCGGGAGTGGGGTCGTGCGGCCGTACCGATGGCTCTGGGTGGTGGGAGTCTTCATCGGGGCCGTGCTCCCGATTCCCATCGTATGGTCCGCGTCCGACGTCACCAACGCGCTGATGGCGGTGCCGAACCTCGTCTCACTGATCGTCTTGAGCGGCGTGATCGTCGCCGAGACGCGTCTCTATCTGTGGGACGGCGCGCTCGACGCGACTGCCGATGACGAGCGCCGTTGAGCCATCGACCCGCTACGGGGCCGAGTACTTGTCTCTGAATTGGTCGGCCTCGTTCTTCGAGGCGGGCGCGTCGTACGACGTACCCCAGCAACCTCCCACGCTGTTCCGAAGTTGCACGGTTACCTGAGAGTCCTGGCTGAGAGGGAGACCAGGCAGGGTGAGATCGTTGCCCTTACCCTTGACCTGTGCCCGCGCTTTGCCGAGCGGGCCGGGCCTGAGGACGATGCGCCGGATGCCATCGTTCGAGGAGTCGGGGTCGTTGTACCGATAGCCGTTGACTGCGCCGCTCCCCGCGGCCTTCCAGCAGGGCTTGCCTCGGCAGGTGCCACCCGCAGGGATGGCTGCGGACATGACGAGACTCGGGACGTCGGCGCTCTCGTCGTAGATGCAGAGGTCGTAGCTCGTACCGCCAGCCACCGGATCGCCGAATTCGCCGACCGTGGTCGCCGCGCCCCTCTGCCACCGGAAGTTCAAACTGTCGCGGGTACTCGGGAAGCGATCGCGCAGCTGCAGCGATCCGCGGAACCCGCCGCTGCAGACCGGCTCGGGCGTCTCGGAGCCGACGCAAGCGCCAAGACTGCATGCATCGCCCGAGGTGCACGCATTGCCGTCGTCGCACGCTGGGCCGCTCAAGGGATTCCCGACGCACATCAGGCTGGCGCAGATGTCTGGGCCGGTGCAGGAGTCGCCGTCGTCACAGGGCAGGCCGTCGTTCGCGGCATTGCCGCAGAAGGTGCCGAAGGTCGTCGCCGTCACCTGGTAGATACCGTTGCCAGACGAGCGGTTCACGAGTACGTGCCAGGTGCCGGCAGCCGGGGAGGGGAAGATGCACGACCCATACTGCCCCGAGCCGTTCTGGGCGCAGTCGGAATCGCCCGTCGACGGCGCGCTGCCGTGCTTGACGTAGAGATCGAAGTCGCTGCCGTCATCGACCGAGTTCATGGTGACCCGGAGTTCCGACGTTCCGGGTGCGACGACGAACGAATGGGTGCCTTCCGGCGTGCCCGAGCTGACCGTGCCGCTGAACCCATGGACGGTCACATCGGGGTCGCCGACCTGAGGCGACGTGCCGCACGTGGTGTTCGCCAGATCGGCGCCGCCCTCGTCCTGAATGAAGGTCGTGTAGAAGGAGACGCGGGCGTCGAAGCTGTTGTCGCCGGCGAGGCAGTTGCTGTTCAGCCCACCGGAGGTGATGCCGGCGACGACTTCGCCGCCGCCTGGATTGATGAACAACGGGCCGCCAGAGTCGGCATTGCAGGTGTTCGAGTCGTCGCCGGGTGGGCCGATCGGGGTGTCGTAGTTCCAACAGATCGACGTGACGTTGGACACGCCGAAGCCGCAGGGGGCGACCTCGACATCGCCGAAGCGCTTCAGGCCGTAGTCGAAGTTGCTGCCGCCGCTCCGTCCGAAGCCGGCAATCGTGCCAACGGTGCCGGTGGCGTGGCCCCCGACCGTATCGATCGGCGTCGGAGAGATGCCGTCGACCGCAGCGCCGAGTTTCAGTACGGCCACATCTGCCGGCGGAAACACATAGGCCGGATGGAGCGCGACGCTCGTCACCGTAAAGAACCCGGCATGCTGGAGGAAGACGAGATGGCTCGACGGACTCAGGTTGCCTTCGACGCAGTGCCCCGCGGTGAGAAAGGTCTCGCAGCCGATCAGGGTCCCGCTGCAGCTCGTGCCTGCGGACACCGGATTGCTACTATCGAGGAGGACGCCCGTCGTCGGAAAGGCGTGTGTCAGCAGGCCGTTCACGATGCGTGGTTGGAGTGCCGCGGTGGGTGCGGTGTGCACGAGCAGGAGGGTGGCTAAGCAGAGGGTTGTCGCAATCACGCGGCGCATGTTCTCTCCTGACTCACAGGGCGACGACGACGTCGCCATCGCGGACGGCACTACGGCACTGACATCATCGGAAGTAGCATCATTCGAAGCGCTGCAACAAGTGAACTGGGGCGCACAAAGCCCTGCGGATACCTACACGGTGGGCCTCATGGGCGCGGTCGGCCCTGTACGTAGAAACACTGGAATCGAGCCATCCGAGGCAGGGGCCGGGGCGCTGGTTCCATGCCCGGGCGCTCATGGATAGAGTACCGGCCCATGGATGATCCGGCCAAGAAGGTGGAGTGGTACGAGGTTCGTGCGCAGGACGGGGAGCGTGTCCTGATCATGGTGTCGGAGGGCCCCGATGGGGCGTGCACGGCGGTGCCCTGCGAGGTCTCGCTGGTCCGGTCCAGCCTGGCGGCGAGTGGCAACTCGCCGGACGCGGCCATGCGGAAGCTGGAGGAGGCGCTCGTGGGAAAGACGCGCCACGAGATCTTCGGCGGGACGAGCTGAGGGGCGGACCCACGCGTACGATCTTCCACGCCGACGTCGATGCGTTCTTTGCTGCCGTGGAGCAGCGGGACGATCCGGCGCTCCGCGGACTCCCGGTGGTCGTGGGCGGATCGTCGGCTCGGGGCGTGGTCGCGGCCGCGAGCTACGAGGCGCGCGTCTTCGGGATCCATTCGGCGATGCCCTCTGCCGAGGCGCGGAAGCGCTGTCCGCAGGCCGTCTTCGTGCGTGGCAACATGCGGAAGTATCGCGCGGAGAGTCGGCGCATCTTCGAGATCTTCCGTCGCTACTCTCCCCTCGTCGAGGGGTTGTCCGTCGACGAGGCCTTTCTCGACATGACGGGGACCGAGCGCCTGCTGGGATCTCCGAAGGACGTAGCCGAGCGCTTGCGCGCGGAGGTGCACGCGGTAACCGGGCTCCGGCTGTCGGTCGGCATTGCACCGATCAAGATGGTCGCCAAGATCGCGAGCGACGCGTGTAAGCCGAACGGCTGCCTGCTGGTGCCTGCGGACGGGATCGAGGCGTTTCTCGAGCCGTTGCCCGTGGGTCGTATCTGGGGCGTTGGTCGGGTCGCGCGCCAGCGGCTCGCCGCACTCGCTGTCGAGACGATCGGTGATCTGGCTCGACGGACGGATGCTGATCTCCAGGCCGCCCTCGGCGCGTGGGGTGTCGGTCTCGCCCGCCTGGCGCGCGGCGAGGACGCGCGCGAGGTCGAGCCCTATCGCGAAGCGAAGTCGTACGGCGAGGAGAACACCTTCGAGCACGACATGCGTCCCGGTCCCCGGCTCGACGATGCGGTGCGGCAGCATGCGGAAGCCGTCGGTCGGCGACTGCGCCGCGACCGGGTGCGTGGGCGCGGAGTGACGCTCAAGGTCAAGCTCGCCCGTCCCCTGGGTGGGGGCCGATTCCGGCTTCTGACGCGCTCGCTCATGCTCGGCGTACCGACCGACGACGGGCGCGCGATTGCCGCGGCGGCTGGCCGGCTCCTGGCGCGTGCCGATCTTCGGGAGCCGATCGATCGGGAAGCGATTCGCCTGATCGGTGTGTCGGTCACCCATCTTACGACCGTCGATGCCGATCCACAGCTCGCCCTCGGTCTGGCCGGCGACGAGGGCTTGCGTCGTGCCCGGCTCAATACGGCGGTGGATGCGATCCAGGAGCGGTTCGGAGACGGCGCGCTTCGTCGTGGGCAGACGACCGTAGAGCGTGCGGGGCTGTCGCTGCAGGTGAAGCGGGGAGATGAAGGAACAACGCCATGAGTAGCGATGGAAGGAGTCCACAATGCGCGACCGACTGACCAGACGGGCGTTCCTGAGGGGAATGGGAGCCGTTGCGGCGACGACCGCAGTCGCCGGGCGCCTGGGGGCGGGGGAGGCGCGGGCTGCAACGCCGCGCGGCCCGGGCACCGTGCGCTTCGGTGTCCAGACGCCCCCGCAGCATACGAGCTACGCCGAGATCGAGCGCGTGTGGCACGACGCCGATGCGCTCGACCTCGACTCGGCGTTCGTCTTCGATCACTTCATGCCGATCTTTTCGGATCCCGAGGGCGCCTGCTTCGAGGGGTGGATGCTGCTTGCGGCCCTCGCGGCGCAGACGAAGCGCATTCGCGTCGGCGTGCTCGTGACGGGCAATACGTATCGCAACCCGACCTTGCTCGCGAAGATGGCAGCCACGGTCGATCATGTCAGCAACGGCCGTTTGATCCTCGGCATGGGTGCCGGGTGGTTCGAGCGTGAGCACACCGCCTACGACGTGCCATTCTACGGCCCGGGCGAGCGAGCGCGGCGTCTGGTCGAGGCGGTGACGATCGTGAAACAGCTGTTCACGCAGGAACGAACGACCTTCGACGGCAGATACTATACCGTGCAGGATGCGCCCTTCGAACCGAAGCCCATCCAGCGGCCCCATCCGCCGATTCTCATCGGGGGCATGGGGCCGAAGGTTATTCAGCCGCTCGCCGCGCGTGACGCCGACATCTGGCATTTCTTCGTGCGTGGGGGAGACGCCGCCGAGGCAGGTCGTATTTGCGCAGGCTTCGACGACATCTGCCGCACGGTCGGGCGGGACCCGGCGGAGGTCGAGCGGTCGACCTCGCTCAGCAGTACGGCCTTCGTCGAGATGGGCGTGCCGAAGACGCGAGAGTACCTGCGTGCGCTCGTCGACGCGGGGGTGCAGCACTTCATCCTGTCGCTGTATCCGCCCTACGATCGCGACGTCCTGCAGCGCTTCGCCGAGGAAGTGGTCCCAACGTTTCGCAGCCTGTAGCAAATCGCGTAGCGGGTTGGAGGTGCCGGGGGCGTTTCCGCGGAATGCGGGTTGACCGCCCTGTGTGCGATTGCGTACACCGGAAGCACTATTGTTCGTTCACTCCTGAGGGGAGATTCAATGCGGATTGTATTCACCATGGCGGTTGCCGCCGTTCTGTCCATCATCTCATTCACCGTGCAGGCGGACCACGTCGAGCTCGAGAAGAAGGACCTGAAATGCCAGACCGCGATCGGCATCGAGACGCGTCGCTTCGTCGACCTGCGTCACGAGGCGGAGGTGCTCTGCCAGAACAAGGGGGCGACGTGCAACACCGATCGCCGTGATCGTGCCATTGCACGTGCCTCGGCCCGACTCGCCACGGTGCTCGGGCGGAAGTGTGGGAGCGTCGATCTCTCCGCGTTGCACTTCCCGGGCAAGTGCGACGACGGAGATGGTGCCCCGTTCTCCGTAGACAATCTGGTGACCTGCATTACCGAGTCGCAGGAGCGTGGTATCGACGCGATCCTGGCGGTCGTCGGCGGTTCCGCCGACCGTGGGCATCCGCGACGTTGTTTGCGGAACATCCGGCGTCAGGCGCAGTCGTTCACCGAACGGAAGCTCCGCGCCCGGATGCGCTGTCTCGATCTGCAGGTGAAGGGCAGGATCGCGCCTTTTCCCGAGGTCGATTGCCGAGGGGACGTGCCGACGGGACACCGCAAGACCGACAGGCTCATCAACAAGGCGACGGCGCGACTGCTCGATATCCTGCGCCGCCGGTGTGGGCAGGTCGATCTCGAGGCCCTCGGGTTTCCGGGAGCGTGCCCGCCGGGAGCTGGGACGTTCTCGCTTGCGGACCTGCAGGACTGCATCCTGACCGTGAGCTGCGAGGCGGTCGACGATTTGATCGGAGCGGGTTTCCCGGCGCCGACGCCGACGCCAACCCCGACCGGCACGCCGTCGCCAACGCCGACCTTCACCCCCGGACCTGTTTGAGAAGGCGGGCCCGAGACTCATCCAGGCGGCGACGCGGCCGACGTGAGTCTCGGGTCTCGTATCTCAGCGTGAAGCGGTAGGGCCGGACGCTGGTGCATCGGACGCCGGTGTGCCGGGTGCCGGTGTGCCAGATGCGGGTGTGCCAGGTGCCGGTGTGTCGGATACCAACGTGCGCGTGATGTCGATGGGCATGCCGAGTCGTGACTGCACGGCTGCTTTCAGGCGTTCGCGGTCGATGCGGTCGGACAGGCCCGCACGTGCCACTTCGGCGAACGCGTGGGCCTCGAGATCGTCGAATCGCTGGTAGATGTCCCGGTGGACCTCCACGTAGATGCGATCGTCGGCACGTCCGAGCTTCACTGGCTGGTAGACGAACACGCCTGTCGTACCGCGATCGACGAGTGTGTACAGAAACGCGACGTCCTCCGGGTAGAGGCGAACGCATCCATGGGTGGTCAGCCGCCCGACCGTCCACGGGTCGTTCGTGCCATGGATGAGATACGTATCGAGTGAGAGTCGGATGCGATGCTTGCCGAGCGGATTGTCGGGTCCTGGGGGCACGACCCGCCGAGGATGCTGCATCTTGCTGTAGATCGAGGCCGGGACGACCCACGTCGGGTTGGTGTCCTTCGAGGTGATCGTGAAGGGCGCGATGGGCGTCTGCCAGAGCGAGTCTCCAGCGCCGATCGGCCACGTGAGGACGGGAACATCCTCCCCGGGGACCGTCGTGTCCGGGAACATGAAGAGCCGGAGTTCCGCGACGTTGATCAGCAGGCCCCGGGGTGCGCCTTGCGGCAGGATCCAGCGGGTCGGGACGACGATCTCGGTCCCCACTTTTGGTTCCCACTCGTCGATGCTTGGATTGGCGTCGCGAAGCGCGCGAAAGCCGATCCCCATCTCGTGTGCGATCATCAGAAGATCTTCGCCGGCGGCCACTTCGTGTAGCTGCGTCATGCCGGCCAGGTCGGGGAGATCGTACTCCGACCGGACGCGCGTCATGAAGCTGCCGATCTTCACTGCGGGCGCCGTACTATCGACGAGTTCACGTGGTATCAGGATGGGCAGTCCGTCCCCGGACTCAGTGTCAGACGCGGCGGCGCGGAGGGCAGTGATCGTCTCCTGGCGACGCTGCTGGTCGATGGGCGCGACGCAGGCCGCGAGGAGCCCGCAGATGGCGAGCGTCATGAGGGTCTTTCGTGCGTTCATGATTTTCGCGCGATCACGACTTTCGAGACGAAGTGAGGCTCGACGGCTTCGACCTCGAACCCGACCTCAGCGAGCGCCTCAGCGAGATCGTCCTCGACGTACTCTCTATAGAACGGTTCGTGGAAGTTGCGGGCGAAGCGGCCAAGGAAGAAAGCGAGCGATCCGCTCTCGGCGAGTTGTGCGGAGTCTGCGACGACGAGCAGACCCCCGGGCTGGAGGACGCGGTGTGCTTCGGCAAGCACACCGCGGCGTACGGTGCGCGGTAGCTCATGGAAGAGGAAGACGCTGGTGGCGATGGCAAAATAGCCGTCCCTGAAGGGCATATCCTCGGCGTTCTCTGCGATCAGGGATACGTCGGAGACGTCGTCGAGGACGCTCCGCGCCTCATGCAGATAGTACGGGCTGATGTCGAGCCCCGTCAGCGGCAGCCGTGGGTGCGCGGTCGCGATCTGAGCCAGCGAACGACCGGTGCCGCACCCGATGTCGAGGAGGCGTGTCGTCTCAGGATTTCGACCGACGAGCGCGCGCGAAATCGGCGGAATGATCTGGCGGCGCATGACGTCGGCCGTTCCCGCGAACAGTAGCTCCACCGACACGTCGTAGATCTCGGCTGATCGCCGGCTCAGGTAGCCGTCGGTCTGCCAGTGGAAGTTCCGGCGATAGTACGGCGGGTAGCGTTCGGGCTGGGCCTCGGTCGGGAGATCGCGGTGGTCACGGGCGGAGATGCGCTTGAAGACGGCCGGCAGGTCGCTCAACAACTTGGGAAGTGCCCACGCGTAGCGCCCGAACGGGATCTGGAAGAGCAGCTCGCGCGGATAGAGTCCGGCGTCGACATTGGCCAGGTCGCCCTCGAGCAGCGCGGCATACCGTCGCTGCAGCTCGCTGGCAGCTTCGGCCGCGGGCACGTCGTCCGATGCGCCCAGGGCGGAGACGAGGCGTCGCAGGCGCGCGATCGGGAACATGATCGACCACTGCTGTGCGTGGTAGGCGGTGCGCCAGAGTGAGGTCGAAAGGTCGGCTTCCACGCGTGTAGGTTACCCGAGCTGTGCTGTGGCGGAAAGCCGTGCTTCGGGGCGGCGTGCGGCAGAGACACGGAATTGGCCGTTGGTCGCCAAGACCGGGTCTCATGCCGCGCACCCCGCTGCAATTGCAAGGAGCGAATGCTGCGATCGTTAGACGGTGGGTTGAATGACGAGCCCTGGCGCCACCGAGGCGCGCGCGCCCTCAGACTGGAGGCCCTGGTCCGGCTGCACGTATACCTCGACCCTCCGGTTCCGAGCCCGCCCCTCTGCCGTCTCGTTGGTGGCCACGGGGTTGCCCTCGCCGGCACCTCGCGTCCGGATGCGGGCCGGGTTGACGCCCGCATTGATGAGCGTGTTGGCGACGGCCTGTGCGCGTTGTTCGGACAGGCGCTGGTTGAACTCCGCGGTGCCGACGCTGTCGGTGTTGCCGACGACCATGACGTCAGTGCGCTGGTTCCGGTTCAAGCTCTGTCCGACGCGGACGATGCGGTCTTTCTGACCGGGGTAGATGGTCGAACTCCCCGTGTCGAAGAGCGTGTCGCTGTCGAGCGTCATCAAGATCGAGTCTTCGTTCCGCGTTACACGGTCGTTGGTAGCCTGTTGCTCGGCTGCGATGGCGCGAAATTCGCGCTCTTGGCGATCCATGTACGAGCCGATCAGCCCACCGGAGACTGCGCCCACACCCGCCCCGATGCCGGCGCCAATCGCGGCGCCCTTGCCGCCGCCTGCCAACGCGCCGAGTCCGGCACCAGCCGCTGCGCCCGCGAGCGCGCCGTAGCCGACGCCCTTGGTCGTGTTGGGGTTCTCTTGCATGGCCGCGCAGCTCGCCAGCGAGAGAAACGTCATGGTGACGGCGACGGTGATGACCCTATTCTTCCACGTCTGCATGCTTCGCTCCTTCGTTTCGATGGGTGCCGCCGGCTCACGCCTGCGGAAACCCAACCCTATCGTGCGTTGTCGAATCCGCAACCAACCGACCTGCCTACGTGGCTTGCGTTGCGCGCGATCATTCCCAACCGATGACGCGGTAGCCTCGCTCGGCGAGACAGGTGTTGACCGCATTCTTGTAGATGCCGCTCGGCTCCGGCGCGCTGAAGAGTGCGCTCACCAGGCCAGCCGCCGCTCCGCCCGCCGCGCCCGAGGCCGCGCCGCGGCCGGCGTTACCCCAGATTGCGCCGCCGGCGGCACCGGCCGCCGCACCGACCGCGCTGCCAGTCACGGTTCGCTTTGCGGCATCGCCAGCCGCGCGGGATTGCACCAGCCCGTCCGCGACGTGTTTGCAGTCCTCGACGTCACGGCGTGCGACCGTATGCCCCACCTCGTTCAGCTTCGGGTTCGGATACAGTACCGGGCGGTGGGTTGCGCATCCGGCGACGGCGACGAGCGCCGCTCCGACGATCGAAGCTTGCCAGGTCTGAACTCCCATGCGGGCTATCCTCCCACCGAGCAGTGCTCCAAGTGCACGATTTTACGCTGCTTGTAGCTCGCTCGTGCAGTGCGCGCAGCGCGAAGCCTTGATCGGTACGGAAGACAAACACTGGGGGCAGTCTTTGGTTGTGGGATCGGCAGGTGCCTCTTCCTTTTGCATGCTGTTCATGGCGCGCACCACCATGAAGATCGCGAATGCCACGATAAGGAAGTCCAGCATCGTGCCGAGAAAGATCCCGTAGTTGACCGTCGGCGCTCCGGCTTCCTTGGCGAGCGCCAGGGTTGCGAATTCCCCGTCGCCGAGATTGACGAAGAGATTCGAGAAGTCCACGCCTCCGAGCGCGAGGCCGATTGGCGGCATCAGCACATCGGCAACGAACGACGAGATGATCTTGCCGAACGCTCCGCCAATGACGATGCCCACGGCCATGTCGACGACGTTTCCCCGCATTGCGAATTCTTTGAACTCTTTCAGCATGATGGTTCCCCTCCCGATCCCGATCCCGATCCCGTGGGCGTTCGGTGTGTTGGTAGTCTTACGAAGCCGGCCGCACGGGCGCGGCCTCGCGGCGAACTCACTCTCCCGCCGGCTCTGGGAACCGCTCCCGTAGGATCCGCTTCAGGATCTTCCCGGCGGGATTGCGCGGAATCTCGTCGATGAAGCGGACGCCCTTTGGCTGCTTGAAGCGGGCAAGCTTTCCCCGACAATGTTCGAGTACGTCCTTCTCGGTGAGTGCCTTGTCTTCCTTGACGACGATGGCAAGGGGCGACTCACCCCACTTTGCGCTGGTCTGGCCGACGACGGCGACCTCCCGTACGTGCGGGTGCGCCAGGATCACATTCTCGATCTCGGCCGGGTAGACGTTCTCGCCACCAGAGATGATCATGTCCTTCTTGCGGTCTTGAATGTAGATGAGGCCGTCGTCGTCGATGGTGGCCAGGTCGCCCGAATGCAACCAGCCATCACGGATGGTTTCTGCCGTTGCTTCCGGCCGGTTCCAGTACCCCTTCATGATGTGAGCACCGCGGATGATGACTTCGCCGGTCTCGCCAACGTCGACGTCGGCGCCGTTGCCATCGACGACGCGGACGTCGGTGTGGAAGAACGCCCGCCCGGTCGAGCCGGCCTTGGTTACGGCCTCCTCGGGGCTGGTCAGGCACGCCGGACCACAGGTCTCGGTCAAGCCGTACACCTGATGAATAGGTACCCCGCGCGCGGTCCAGGCTTCGATGAGAGTCACCGGGACCGGTGCCGCGCCACTCATGATCCAACGGAGCGACGACAGATCGGACGTTTCGAGTTCGGGCACCAGCAGCATGAAGTTCAGCATGGCCGGGACGGCAAGCAAGACCGTGACCCGTTCGCGTTCGATGGTGGTGAACAAGAGGGTCGGATCGAAGGCGCGCATGATGACCGATGTCGCGCCCTTGTAGACATTGCCGGTCAAGGGTGTGAGCGCGCCGACGTGGAAGAGCGGAAGTACGACGATGTACCGATCGAGATAGCGGACGTCTGCCGTGGCATTGCTCGTGATGCAGGCCCAGAGGGCGGAGGCGTGCGTGTGTACTGCTCCTTTCGGAAGTCCCGTCGTGCCTGACGTGTACATGATGTAGAGCTCGTCGTGCTCCTCGGCGACCGGTTCCGGTTCGGCATCAGAGGCCGCGTCCTGCAGCGCGGAGTAGGAGGCGGCAAATCCTCCGCGCGTGGCGGTGTCCCCGACGTGCAGCCACTGCGTCACGGCGGTGCCGTCAGCGCCGCGTTGGTGGAGTTCGGCGACGACGTCGGCGAACTCCCCGTCGTAGATTGCAACTGTCGCGCCGCTGTCCTTGAGGATGAACGCCAACTCGTCGGCCACCAGGCGCCAATTCAGCGGCACGACGATGGCGCCGATCTTCGCGATCGCAAAGAAGCTTTCGAAGTACTCGACGCCGTTCATCAGGAGGAGGGCCACGCGATCGCCCTTGCGTACGCCGAGCTTCTGCAGCGCATGCGCCGTCCGATTGGATCGAGCGTTGACCTGTCGATAGGTGAAGCGCCGCTCCCGTTCGACCTCGATGACGGCCTCGAGATCACCGCTCAACTGCGCTCGTTTCGCGAGGACCAATCCGATGTTGTTTCGCATGGGGACGAACCATACTAAACATCGCGCGCGGCGCCAGAGTGGCGGGGCGTTGGCGGGCATCGTTTGCCCGCGCCCGGTGCCCCCCATAAGCTCTCGTCATGGCTGTCGATCCCATCGTGCGTTTTCGTCGTTGGTTCGCCGAGGCATCTCGTGCGCGAGTGCCACTTCCAGAGGCGATCGCACTCGCGACAGCGACCGCCGCTGGCCGGCCGTCGGTCCGCTTCGTCCTCCTGAAAGAGGTCGAGCGCGATGGATTCGTGTTCTTTACCGATGGCGGGAGCCGGAAGGGGCGGGAATTGACCCGGAACCCGCACGCGTCGTTCGCATGTTACTGGGACCGGATCGGCAAACAGGTGCGCGTCGAGGGGCGCGTCGAGCCGGTCACCGCCGAGGGGGCAGACGCCTACTGGGCGACGCGCCCCCGCGGCAGCCGGCTTGCCGCCCTGGCCTCCAGCCAGAGCGGTCCACTGGCGACGCGCAGCGTGTTGGTACGCCGCTGGCAGCAACTCCAGCGCCAGCATGCCGGGGGTGGGGTGCCACGGCCCAAAGGGTGGATGGGCTATCGCATCGTGCCCAGTGCGATCGAGTTCTGGACGCGCGGCAAGGACCGTCTGCATCATCGCGAGGTCTTTCGGCGGACGCGTAGCGGCTGGCGGCGGAGGTTGCTCCAGCCGTGACGGACGAGGTCGATCTCTTCGGATTGCTGGACGAATTCGCGCCCGAGGAGTTTCACGTCGTGCGGCGCCGCGATCTCGGGCTCACTGCGTTCATCGCGCTCGACGATCTTCGTCTCGGACCGGCGTGCGGAGGCATTCGCTGGCGCGCTTACCCCAGCCCCGAGGTCGGCGCTCGTGACGTGCTGCGCCTGGCGCGTGCCATGACCTACAAGAACGCTCTCGCCGGTCTCGACTTTGGCGGCGGGAAGACCGTCGTACTTCGCGACGTCGCGATGGATCCCGCGCGCGCGTTTCCCGCGCTCGGCGAGGCCATCGAGGGGCTCGGTGGGCGCTATGTGACCGCGTGTGACTACGGCACCACGACCCGTGAGCTTGCGCTCGTGAAGACCCGTACCAACTACGCGCTTGCCGAGGGGGAAGACGGTGCGCTCGACCTGGGGACGGCGACAGGTGTGCTGTCCGCGAGTCGTGCGATCTGGCGGCGGCTGGCCTCCGCGCCGACGTTACGAGGAGCGCACGTCGTCGTGCAAGGCGTCGGCGACGTCGGTCTGCCGCTGGTGCGGTTGCTGCAGGCCGAGGGCGCCATCGTGGCGTTTACCGAGGTCGACGAGGACAAGGCCGCCCACTGCGCGGCGACGACGGGCGCTTCACGGATTGCGGCGGACATCCTGTTCGCTTCCGACATGGACATCTTCTGCCCCTGCGCCGTTGGCGAGGTGATTACCGAGGAGGTCGCGCGTACCTTCCGGGCGCGAGGCGTTGCCGGTGCGGCGAACAATCAGCTTGCGACGGAAGCGGCGGGCGCAGTGCTGCGCGACCGTGGTGTTCTCTATGTTCCCGACTTCGTGGCGAACGCTGGCGCCGTGATCGTCGGGTTCGAGACGGGTGCGGGGCGCGCGGCTTCGGCCCTCGAGGTTGTACGTAGGATCGAGGCGCGTGCCCTGCAGGTATTCGAGCACGCCGAGGCTGCGGGCATGACGACCGCGGAGGCAGCCCTCGCCCTGGCGCGCGCCCGCCTCGACAGTTCGGATTCGGGGGGTCGCGGGCCGCGCTGATCGCCGGCCAGCCAACGCCGCGGCTCTCGCGACGTCGCACCGATTCCTTCCTGTGTAAGTCGAGCTGCTTCTCGTACGCTAGCGATTTCAACCAGCCGCGTCTTGAGATCCCGGCCTTGACCGCTACTATGACTGTTCGGGGGAGGGGTTGTGCCTCAGGTCTTTCACCGTAGCGCCAACACCTTTTCGAAGGTGAGCATCTTCGGTGCTCTGTTCGCCGTCGCTGCTGTCCTCTATGGCCTCGCCCTCGTCAATCGATCGTCCTACGTGACCTGGGCTGGAGTCGCTCGCGAGCAGCCCGTCCCGTTCAGCCATCGCCACCACGCGGGCGAGCTGGGAATCGATTGTCGGTATTGTCACGTGACCGTCGAACGTTCGGCCGTGGCCGGCGTGCCTCCGACGGCGACCTGCATGAATTGCCACTCGCAGATCTGGCGGACGAGTCCGACGCTGGAGCCCGTGCGTGCGAGCTTCCGGAACGGCACGTCCATTCCGTGGACACGCGTCCACGACCTGCCCGACTTCGTCTATTTCGATCACAGCATCCACGTGCACAAGGGGATCGGGTGTCAGAGCTGTCACGGGCGCATCGACGAGATGAATCTCGTCTGGCAGGAATCTTCGCTGCAGATGGAGTGGTGCCTCGATTGTCATCGCAATCCGGAGCGCTACGTTCGGCCGCGCGAGGAGATCTTCAATATGACGTGGGGTCCCGACGATCAGGAGAGTCTGGGCCCTGCGCTGGTGCGGGAGTACGAGATCGAGAGTCGGGTGGATTGCAATGTCTGTCATCGATAGCTCGGACCGGCCGACCCTGGCTGCGCTGCGTGCGCGTCTCGCGGAACAGCAGGGGCGCACGTATTGGCGGAGTCTCGAAGAGCTCGCGGAGACCCCGGAGTTTCAGACGTATCTCGCGCGCGAGTTTCCGCGGCAGGCGGCGCCGCTCGACGGAGCGCTCGATCGTCGCGGCTTCCTGAGACTGATGAGCGCGTCGCTGGCGCTGGCCGGGCTCGGGGCCTGCACGCGGCAGCCCAAAGAAACGATCATGCCCTACGCAAAGGCGCCGGAGGATCTCGTTTCTGGCGAGCCCCTGTTCTTCGCGACGGCGATGCCCCTTGCCGGCGGAGCGGCGGGACTGCTCGTCGAGAGCCACATGGGTCGACCGACCAAGGTCGAGGGGAATCCGGAACATCCGGCGAGTCTCGGTGCGACCGACGTCTACGCGCAGGCGTCGATCCTGACGATGTACGACCCCGATCGATCGCAGGTGGTGACGCACGGGGGTGAGATCAGGCCGTGGAACGCCTTTTTCGATGCGTTGCGTGCCGTGCTCGCCGACGAGCGACGACGAGATGGCGCAGGCCTGCGGCTGTTGACCGAGACGGTGACGTCGCCCACCATGGCGGCGCAGATGCGCGCGCTCCTCCGGGAGTTTCCGGCGGCGCGCTGGCATCAATACGAGCCGGCCGCCTCCGAGGGAGCCCGCGCGGGAGCCAGCCTCGCCTTCGGGCGCCACGTCGACTCCCAGTACCGTCTCGAACGTGCCGACGTCGTGCTCGCGCTCGACGCCGACCTCCTCGGAAGTGGTACCGCGAGTCTGCGCCATACCCGTGAGTTCACGCGCCGCCGACGTCCCGATGCAGGTACGATGAGTCGACTGTACGTCGCCGAGCGATCGCCTTCGATCACGGGCTCGATGGCGGATCATCGCCTACCGCTCCGGGCCCACGAGATCGAGTTGCTCGCGTGGGGCATTGCGGCCGAGCTCGACCCGGCCGTGGATCCGCCCGCGGTGCTCGAAGCCCATGCAGAGTGGGTGCGCGTCGTCGCGGCCGACCTGGCAGCGCATCGGGGGGCGAGTCTGGTCGTTGCGGGTGACGAGCAGCCCGCGCAAGTGCACGTGTTGGCGCACGCGATCAACGCCGTACTCGGGAACGTCGGCGAGACGGTCGTGTACACCACGCCGATCGCTGCCGAGCCGACGAGCGCGACCGCGTCATTGGAACAGCTCGTCGCCGACATGGACGCCGAGAAGGTCGATGTCCTGCTCATCGTCGGAGGGAACCCCGTGCTGACCGCCCCCGCCGACCTCGGCTTCGCCGCCCGGCTCGCCAAGGTCGGATTTCGCGCTCACCTCGGACTCTACGATGACGAGACCTCGCATCTGTGTCACTGGCATCTCCCCGAGACGCACTATCTGGAGGCCTGGAGCGATACCCGCGCCAACGATGGTACCGCGACCATCATGCAGCCACTGATCGCGCCTTTGTACGAGGGTCGATCGGCGCACGAGTTCCTGGCGTTCGTGACTGACGACACCATACGGTCCGGGTACGACCTCGTTCGTGATCAGTGGCGCGATTGGTCGGAGGCTCGCGTTCCGGGCGGAGATTTCGAGCGCTTCTGGCGCCAGGCGCTCCACGCAGGGGTCGTACGCGAGACCGCCGCGGCCGCGATTCGCCCGACGCTGCTCGCTGGGTGGGCCGCCGAGGCGCATGGGCGTTGGCGCACGCCGGACCGCGGCGGGGTCGAGCTCCACTTCCGCCTCGATCCCACCGTGTTCGACGGCCGGTTTGCGAACAACGGGTGGCTGCAGGAGCTGCCGAAGCCGCTGACCAAGTTGACGTGGGACAACGCGGTCCTCCTCAGTCCCCGCACGGCGGAACGCCTCGCCCTGGCGAACGAGGACGTCGTGCGCCTGGTCTATCAAGGGCGGACGACAGAGGGCCCCGTCTGGATTCTTCCCGGTCAGACCGATGATGTGGCAACCGTCCACCTGGGCTACGGGCGCACGCGCGGTGGTCGCGTGGCAGCCGGCACCGGCTTCGACGCGTTCGCCTTGCGGACCGCGACCGCTCCATGGGGCGGGTTGCGAGTCGAGGTGCAACCGACCGGTGCACGGCATCCCCTGGCGTGCACGCAGCACCACCATAGTATGGAGGGGCGTGCACTGGTGCGCGATGCGACGCTGGAAGAGTATCGCGCCGATCCGCATTTCGCGCACGAGGGCGTCCACGATCCGGGCCCGGACATGTCGCTCTATCCGCCGCATCCGTACGAAGGCTACTCGTGGGGGATGGCGATCGACCTCGGCGCCTGCACCGGGTGCAACGCGTGCGTGGTCGCCTGCCAGGCGGAGAACAACATCCCCGTGGTCGGCAAGGAGCAGGTCGCGATGGGTCGCGAGATGCAGTGGCTCCGTATCGATCGCTACTACGCCGGCGATCTCGATCAACCGACCGTGCATCACCAGCCCGTGCCGTGCATGCATTGCGAGAACGCGCCTTGCGAGCTCGTCTGCCCGGTGAACGCCACCGTGCATGGCAACGAGGGGTTGAACGAGATGATCTACAACCGCTGCGTCGGCACGCGGTACTGCTCGAACAACTGCCCCTACAAGGTTCGGCGCTTCAACTTCTATCTGTATTCCGACTGGACGACCGAGAGTCTGAAGCTCGGTGCCAACCCCGATGTTACCGTCCGCAGCCGCGGCGTGATGGAGAAGTGCACCTACTGCGTGCAGCGTATCAACCGCGGGCGGATTCGAGCGAAGACCGAGGATCGCGCGATCCGCGATGGCGAGATCGTGCCGGCGTGCCAGCAGGCGTGTCCGGCCGAGGCGATCGTGTTCGGGAACATCAACGATCCGGAGAGTCAGGTCAGTACGGTGAAGCAGAACCAGCGCAACTATTCGCTCCTCGCCGAGGTGAATGCGCGGCCACGTACGACATATCTGGCAAGTGTCCGGAACCCGAATCCGGATCTCGAGGACGCGTGAGCGAGCCCGTGACACCTCCCGGCCGCGTGCGCGCGCCCGTCATCGCACCTGGGCACACGTTCGGGTCGGTGACCGACCACATCAGCTCGGTCGTGCTGACACAGCGGATGCCGCGGTTCTGGTGGATCGGGCTCGGCATAGGGTTCCTGCTGGTGACGGTACTCCTGGTTGCCGTCACGCATCTGTTCATGCACGGCACGGGCATCTGGGGCGTCAACATTCCGGTTGGCTGGGGCTTCGCGATCATCTGTTTCGTGTGGTGGGTCGGCATCGGGCATGCGGGAACGCTCATCTCGGCGATCCTGCTGCTGCTCAATCAGGACTGGCGCACGTCGATCAACCGCTTCGCCGAGGCGATGACGTTGTTCGCGGTCGCGTGCGCCGGCCTCTATCCGATTCTGCATCTCGGACGACCGTGGCTCGCGTAGTGGCTCTTTCCCTATCCGAACACGATGGGGATGTGGCCGCAGTTCCGCAGTCCGCTCATCTGGGATGTGTTCGCGATCTCGACGTACGCGTCGGTGTCGGCGATGTTCTGGTACGTCGGGCTGATTCCCGATCTCGCCACGTTGCGCGATCGCTCGCCGAGTCGCGCCGGGCGCGTCGTGTACGGGATGCTGGCAATGGGTTGGCGTGGATCGGCGAAGCATTGGCACCGTTACGAAACCGCCTATCTGCTCCTTGCGGGGCTTGCGGCTCCGCTCGTCGTCTCGGTGCACACGGTCGTCAGCTTCGACTTCGCGGTCGGCGTCGTGCCGGGCTGGCATGCCACGATCTTTCCGCCGTATTTCGTCGCGGGCGCCATCTTCTCGGGTTTTGCCATGGTGATGACGCTCGCCATCCCGCTCCGGATCATGTTCGGTCTCGAAGACTTCGTGACCATGCGCCATCTCGAGAACATGGCGCGCGTCATGCTCGCGACCGGACTCGTCGTTGCCTACGGCTACATGACCGAGACGTTCATGGCGTGGTACAGCGCCAATCCGTACGAGAGCTACATGATCATGAACCGGTTTGGCGGTCCGTATTCGATCGCGTACTGGTCCCTGATTCTCTGCAACGTCCTCACGCCGCAGTTGCTGTGGTTCCGGCGCGTCCGGGCCAATGTGCCGCTCCTGTTCGTGATCTCGATCGTCGTCAACATCGGCATGTGGCTCGAGCGCTACGTGATCGTGGTGACGAGTCTGCATCGCGACTTCCTGCCGTCATCATGGGGCATGTACTCGGGGACGGTCTGGGACTGGGCAACTTTTCTCGGCACCATCGGCCTGTTCGTGAGCTTGCTGTTCCTGTTCATCCGGTTCCTACCCATGATCTCCATCTTCGAGATGCGCACGCTGGTGCCCGAGGCCGAAGTGCGAGAGGACCCGTCATGAGCCGCCCGGCGCTCTATGGGCTGTTGGCGGAGTTCACGAATCCGACCGACCTCGTCGCCGCGATCCACAAGGCCCGCGAGGCGGGGTATCGCGCCATGGACGCATACACGCCGTATCCGGTGGAGGAAGTGTCGGAGGCGCTGCACGTTCACGATCGACGGCTGCCTCTCATCGTGCTCATCGGCGGCATTGTCGGAGGCTGCGCCGGCTATGCGTTGCAGTACTGGACGTCGACCATGGCCTATCCGATCAACGTCGGCGGACGGCCGTTCCATAGCTGGCCGGCGTTCATTCCCATCACGTTCGAGACGACGATCCTGGTCGCCGCGATCTCAGCCGTCCTTGGAATGCTGGCGTTGAACGGGCTGCCGACGCCGTACCATCCGTTGTTCAACGTGCCACGATTCGCGCTGGCCACGGACGATCGATTTTTTCTCTGCATCGAGGCTACCGATATCCAGTTCGACGAGCAGGAGACGATGCGCTTCCTGCAGCGGCTCGAGCCCCGGAGTGTGTCGGAGGTAGAGCCGTGAGCGCCCGGGTGCGGGGAGTCGTTACGGGGCGCGGTTCAGCGATGGTCATGGCGCTGGCGGTGATCCTGGCGGGCTCGGGGTGCCGGCAGGACATGCACGATCAGCCGAAGTACCAGCCACACGAGGCCAGCGCGTTCTTCGCGGATGGGCGCGCGTCGCGGCCGTTGGTGGACGGTACCGTCGCGCGCGGTCACCTCGACGAGGATGCGCTGTTCCATACCGGCCGCGACGCGGAGGGTGGTTTCGGCGAGGTGTTCCCGTTTCGTGTTGGACACGCGGACGTCGAGCGCGGGCGCGAGCGGTACGATATCTATTGCTCGCCGTGTCACGACCGGGTCGGCAACGGGAACGGCATGATCGTCCAGCGTGGTTTCAACGCCCCGACGTCGCTGCACGAGCAGCGACTGCGTGACGCGCCTCCCGGCTATTTCTTCCATGTGATCACCGAAGGCTTTGGCGTGATGCAGGGGTACGCTGCCCAGGTGCCGCCGCGCGATCGCTGGGCCATCGCGGCCTACATCCGCGCATTGCAACTGAGCCAGAACACCGTGCTCGCGGAGTGGCCGCTCGAGACTCGCGCCGAGCTGGCCAAGGGTGGGGCGGTTGCCGCCTCGACGGAACGGGGGCAAGCGCATGACTGAGCCCGTACGTCTCGCTCCGGGCCACAGGCTGCAGCGCCTCCGCCTCCCGGCGCTCGCGATTGGAATTGGCGGCATCGTCGCCTGTCTCGTGGGTCTCGTCGGCAGTCGCGAGCATTTCTTCCAGGCCTATCTCGTGGCCTACCTGTTCTGGCTCGGCATCGCGCTCGGGTGTCTCGCGGTGCTGATGATTCAGTACATCACGGGCGGCATGTGGGGCGCCGCCGTGCGTCGGCTGCTGGAGTCGGCCACGCGCACCTTGCCGCTCCTCGTCATCCTGTTCGTGCCGCTCACGCTCGGGCTCGGGGATCTCTACGAATGGGCGCGCCCGGAGGCCGTGGCGCACGATCCCATCCTGCAGCACAAGCAGCTCTATCTGAACGTACCGTTCTTCCTCGCGCGCGCAGTCTTCTACTTCGCCGTCTGGCTCGCCGTGACCTTTGTGCTGAATCGGTGGTCGCTCCAGCAGGACGAGCGCGACGATCCAGGCATCGCGCTGCGCATGGAGAATCTCAGTCGCGGTGGCCTCGTCCTCTACGGACTCACGATGACGTTCGCCGCGATCGATTGGGGCATGTCCCTCGAGCCGCATTGGTTCTCGACCATCTACGGCGTGATCTTCATGGGTGGGCAGGGATTGTCGGCGTTCGTGTTCGTGATCGTGGTCGCCGCGCTGCTCGTCGATCAGCCGCCCCTCGATCACGTGTTTACGGCCGACCGCTTCCACGATCTCGGAAAGTTCATGCTCGGATTCGTCATGCTCTGGGCATACTTCGCGCTGTCGCAGTTCTTGATCATCTGGGCGGCAAACTCGCCGGAAGAGATTCCCTGGTACCTCCGCCGGATGCAGGGCGGGTGGCAGTTCCTGGGTGGTGCGCTCCTCGTCCTGCACTTCGTGCTGCCCTTCATCGTGCTGCTGTCGCGCAATGTGAAACGCCGGGCGCGTACGATTGCCGTCGTGGCGTCGGTCGTCATCGTCGCCCGCTTCCTGGATCTGTTCTGGCTGCTGCGTCCGGCATCCAGCCCGACGATCTCGATGCACTGGATCGACGTTGCGGCGGTGGTCGGGATCGGCGGCATCTGGATCTGGGTATTCGTGGGTCAGCTCGCGGCGCGCTCTCTGATTCCACTGCGCGATCCAGCGCTCGTGATCGAAGGATGAACGTGGACGAGAAGGGGACACAGCATGAGACCCGCGATGTCCGGTACGGTCCGGTCGTCGCTGCTGGCATCGGACTGGTGATGCTCACGGTCGGCGCCGCTTTGTTGATGCTGCCATTCATGGGGGCGTTGGCGTCGCGTGAGGCGGGGAAGGGCGATCCCGCGAGCCCGCTCGCCAATGTCATCGGTCGTCGAGTGCCGCCACAGCCGCGACTGCAGACGCACCCGCTCGATGATCTCCGCGTGCTGCGTGAGGCTGAGACGGCGGCGCTCGGCGACTATGCGTGGGTGGACGAAGAGGCTGGGATCATGCGGATTCCGATCGAACGCGCCATCGCGTTGGTGGTCGATAAGGGCCTGCCGACCAGGGGTGCCCCGTGAGTCCGAGGGGGATCGTCGCTGCGGGGGTGTTTCTCGTGGCGACCGGCGCGAGCCTGAGCGTCCCGTGCGCGGGCGCCGACGACGCCATGTCGCCGCCGGCCGCCCGGGCGGCGTCCCGACCGGCGGCGAATGCGCAGCCGCTCGCGCTCCAGAAGGTCGGCGTCGATCAGCGGCTCGGAGCAGAGGTGCCGCTCGACCTCGTATTTCGCGACGAGACGGGGCGGGAGGTCACTCTCGAGCGGTATTTCGGAGGGCGAGGAGAGGCGAGGGGCGGGTCCGAGGGGCCGGCGGATCGGACCGATCTTGCTGCACGTCCCGTCGTGCTGGTGATGGCGTACTACGAGTGCCCGATGCTCTGTACGCTCGTGTTGAACGGACTGGTGCGTGCGCTTCGCGCGCTGTCGTTCGACGTCGGGACCGAGTTCGATGTGCTGACGGTGAGCTTTGATCCCACCGAGACCCCTGCGCTCGCGGCGGCGAAGAAGGCAGCCTATCTGGAGCACTACGATCGCGAAGGGACCGCTGCCGGCTGGCATTTCCTCACCGGCGAGCGCGAGTCGATCGCACGCCTGGCGCGTGCGGTGGGGTTCCGCTTCACCTGGCTTCCCGACATCGGCGAGTTCGCGCACGCCGCAGCGATCATGGTGCTGACCCCCGATGGTCGGGTGGCACGCTATTTCTACGGGGTGGAGTATCCGCCGCGCGATTTGCGTCTCGGATTGATCGAGGCCGCCGACGGCACGATCGGCTCCGCGGTCGATCAGGTGTTGCTGTACTGTTTTCGCTACGACCCGGCCACCGGCACGTACGGGGCCGTTGCCTTGAACATGATCCGGCTCGGTGGGGTGGTGACCGTCCTCGCGCTCGGCGGCTTCGTGCTGTTGTCGCGTCGGCGCGAGCATGCCGATCGGGAGGGCGCCTGAGCCATGCTGGAGCGCCTCGGGCTCATGCCGACGCAAGCGTCGACCGTCGCCGGCGATGTCGACGCGTTGTATCTCTCGTTGGTTGCGCTTTCCGTGGTGTTCTCGGTGGGCATTGCGGCGGCGCTCGCGTTCTTCGCGATCCGGTACCGGCGCCGCTCCGAGGCGCATGAGGCCGAACAGATCCATGGCTCCCTGGCATTGGAACTCGTCTGGTCGATCATTCCGTTCGTCATCGCCATGGGCATCTTCGTCTGGGGCGCGAGTCTCTTCATCACGTTGAAGCGCCCGCCAGAGAACGCGATCGAGATCTTCGCCGTCGGCAAGCAATGGATGTGGAAGCTTCAGCACCTGGAGGGGCGCCGGGAGATCAACGAGCTGCACGTGCCGGTCGGCACACCGGTGAAGGTGACGCTCACGTCGGAGGATGTGATTCACAGCTTCTTCGTGCCCGCGTTTCGCGTGAAGCAGGACGCCGTCCCCGGTCGCTACTCGACCGTCTGGTTCGAGGCCACGCAGACCGGGAGCTTCCACCTGTTCTGCGCCGAGTACTGCGGTACGGAGCACTCGCTGATGATCGGTACGGTGACGGTCATGGAGCCCGACGACTATCAAGCGTGGCTGAGTGCAGGGAGCGGCGATGGCATGGCGGGCCCGGCGCATGGCGACGGTCCGCGCTCGGTGGCGGCGGCCGGCGGCGAGCTTTTCCGGGATCTCCGTTGCCACACGTGCCACCGCCAGGCGCCGGGGGCGCTCGGGCCGAGTCTGACGAACGTGTTCGGTGCGCAGGTGACGCTTCGCGGTGGCGGGACGGTGCGTGCCGACGAGGCCTATCTTCGGGAGTCGATCGTCGATCCGCGCGCCAAGCTGACCGAGGGGTACGATCCGATCATGCCGACGTTCCAGGGGCTCGTGAGCGAGGAGGGCCTGATGCAGCTGGTGGCGTACATCAAGTCGCTCGCGGCAGGGCAGGATACCTAGCGATGGAAACCGAGCACTATCTGAACGTCGACTACGGGATCCGCTCGTGGTTGCTTACGCGCGACCACAAACGGATCGCACTGCTCTATCTCGGATCGATCACCTTCATGTTTTTTCTGGGAGGGATCTTCGCTCTCGTCATCCGGCTCGAGTTGCTGACCCCCGCAGGCGACATCGTCGGTGCCGATACCTACAACAAGTTGTTCACGATGCATGGCGTGATCATGATCTTCTTCTTTCTGATCCCGTCCATTCCCGCGGTGCTCGGCAACTTTCTCGTTCCGCTCATGATCGGCGCGCGTGACCTGGCGTTTCCACGGCTCAACCTGGCGAGTTGGTATGTGTATTCGCTGGGGGCTTTGTTCGGACTGTGGGCGGTGTTCACCGGCGGCGTCGATACCGGATGGACGTTCTACGCGCCGTACAGCACGACGGCGTCCTATACCAAGGTCGTGCCGACCATCGTCGGGGCATTCCTGGTTGGCTTCTCGTCGATCTTCACCGGCTTGAACTTCATCGTCACGATCCACCGGATGCGTGCGCCCGGGCTCACATGGTTCCGGCTGCCGCTGTTCATCTGGGCGCACTACGCCACCAGCGTGATCATCATCCTTGGGACGCCAGTCATCGCAATCACGCTCGGCCTGGTGGCGGTCGAGCGCGTGTTCCGGATCGGCATCTTCGACCCCGCCCTCGGCGGCGATCCGATCCTGTTCCAGCACCTGTTCTGGTTCTACTCGCACCCGGCAGTCTACATCATGATCCTGCCCAGCATGGGTATCATCAGCGAGGTCATCACCTGCTTCTCCCGGAAGCGGATCTTCGGGTATTCGTTCATTGCGATCTCGAGCTTGGCGATCGCGCTCCTTGGCTTTCTCGTGTGGGGGCACCACATGTTCGTGAGTGGCCAGTCGGTGTACGCCGCCCTCATCTTCTCGGTGCTCTCGTTCGCGGTAGCGATTCCGTCGGCCGTCAAGGTCTTCAACTGGGCGGCGACGCTCTACAAGGGCTCGATCTCGTTCGAGGCGCCGATGGTGTACGCACTCGGGTTCATCGGCTTGTTCACGATCGGCGGTCTCACGGGACTGTTCCTTGCTGCGCTCGGACTCGACGTGCACGTGCACGATACCTATTTCGTCGTCGCCCACTTCCACTACATCATGGTGGGCGGTGCGATCATGGGGTACCTGGCCGGCATTCACTTCTGGTGGCCGAAGATCACCGGACGGCTCTACCCGGAGACGTTGGCACGTATCGCGGCCCTGACCGTGTTCCTGGGATTCAACCTCACCTTCTTCCCGCAGTTCGTGCTCGGGTATCTCGGCATGCCGCGCCGCTACTACACCTATCCGGAGGAGTTCCAGGTGCTGAACGTCATGTCGACGGCCGGCGCATCGATTCTCGGCATCGGGTATCTGCTACCGATGCTCTATCTGACGTGGTCGTTGCGGTGGGGGCCGCGTGCGAGCGCGAATCCGTGGCGCGCGACCGGCCTCGAATGGACCATCCCCTCGCCACCGTCGACGCACAACTTTCCGACGACGCCCCTCGTGACCGAGGAGCCCTACGCGTATCCGCTGCGCGAGGCGCGGGAGTACTGACGCATGTCGACCGCCGAACACGCCGTTGCGCATCAGTTTGATGACGCCGAGCAGCAACACGAGGCCTCGACCCTCGGCATGTGGTTGTTCCTGGTTACCGAAATTCTCTTCTTCGGTGGCCTGTTCATGCTCTACGTCGTGTATCGGACGACCTATCCGGACGCGTTCGCCGAAGGGAGTCATCATCTCGATCTGCGCCTCGGTGCGTTCAACACCGTGATCCTGATTGGCAGCAGTCTGACGATGGCGCTTGCCGTGCATGCGGCGCAGGTCGGGCGCCAGCGCGTACTGGTCGGTTTCCTGGGCCTCACGATCGTGCTCGGGTGCGTCTTCCTGGTGATCAAGGGCTTCGAGTACGCGGCCAAGTTCGAGCACGGGCTGGTGCCGGGGCCGGGCTTCCTGCTCGCGGGCCCCCTGGCGCCGCAGGTGGAACTCTTCTTCTGTCTCTACTTCGCGATGACGGCCCTGCACGCCATCCACATGGTGATCGGGGTCGGAGTCCTCGCCGTCATCGCCGCGATGGCGACGCGTGGAGCCTTCGGCCCCGCGTACATCACGCCCGTCGAGCTGATGGGCCTCTACTGGCACTTCGTCGACGTCGTCTGGATCTTTCTCTTTCCGCTGCTGTACCTGATCGGGGGACGTTGAGATGTCCCAGCACGTGGTGCCCCTGCGCGTCTACTTCACCATCTTCGCTGCGTTGATGGTCCTGACGGGTCTCACGGTCTACGTTGCGACCATCGACCTCGGCGTGCTCAATACCCCGGTCGCACTCGCGATCGCCATCACGAAGGCCACACTCGTGATCCTCTACTTCATGCACGTGCGGTACAGTTCTGGGCTGACGCAGATCGCGATTGCATCGGGCGTACTCTTCTTCCTGATCATGATCGCCATCACGATGGCCGATGTGATCAGCCGCGGTTGGCTCGGCACCCCGGGAAGTTAGCGACGGACGATCAGTTGCCGGCCAGCGCCGCTGTCGCCGTCTCTTTCGCCCATTTGTAGTCGGGCTTGCCGGTTGGCGCCCGCACCACGGCATCGACGAAGACCACGGCGCGCGGGAGCTTGTAGCGAGCCAGTTCCTTGGCGGCAGTCTCGCGAAGCTCCTCTTCGTTCGTGGTGCTCCCAGGCTTGAGCGCGACGACCGCGGTGACCTGCTGCCCCCAGCGCTCGCTCGGTGTGCCGGTGACGAGGACGTCGTGCACGGCGGCATGGCGCTTGAGGGCCTGCTCGACCTCTTCGGCGAACACCTTCTCGCCGCCGGTGTTGATGCAGACCGAGTCTCTGCCGAGGACCTTGATGCTGCCGTCGGCGTTCATCTGCGCACGGTCACCCGGGATGGAGTGTCGGACCCCGTCGATCGTCGGATAGGTGCGTTCGGTCTTCGCCTGGTCGCCGAGGTAGCCGAGGGGCATGTGCCCCGTGCGTGCGAGCCACCCGATCGCTTCATCACCAGCCGGTAGCCGGCGCGTGAGCCCTTCGTCGAGGACGAACGTGTGCTCGTCCATTTTGAAGGCGCTCGGAATGCCACTGTCTTTGGTCGTGAAGGTCGCGCCCTGCGCCCCGGTCTCGGAGGCGCCGAAACCATCGGCGACGATGATGTTGGGGAGCAGCTCCAGCAGCGCTTCTTTGTTGGCCGGAGACAGAATGGCGCCCCCGGAGCCGACGATCATGAGACCCGACAGATCGTAGGTCTTCTTCTTGAGCTGGTCGATCAGTGGGCGGGCGAAGGCGTCACCGACGATGGACAGCGACAAAGCGCGTTCGCGTTCGACGGTGCTCCAGATGTCGTCGGGATCCAGCTTCTTGGGGTTCGCCTGAATGAGGACCGTGCCGCCACTGTGCAGGGTGATGAACGACGTCCAGTGGCCGGCGCCGTGCATGAGCGGTGGGGCGGGCAGCAGGCGTACGGCTTCTCCGCCTGGGGCGCGCTGGACGACTTCGGCCATGCTGGTGACGGGCTCGCTGCCGGGCACGCGCCCGCCGAGCGCTCCGAAGAAGATGTCTTCGGAACGCCACAAGACGCCCTTCGGCATGCCGGTCGTGCCGCCGGTGTAGACCATGTAGAGGTCGTCGTCGGTCGTTACGAGGTCGAGCTTGGCGTCGCTGGCTCCTGCCAGCGCCTGCTCATAGTCGCGTGCGCCTGGAAGAAGGGCTTCGCCGCTCCCGTCGTCGACCTGGAGGAGCAGCGCCATGGGCGGCAGGTTCGCGAGGATGCGCTGGAGCGTCGGGGCGAAGCTCGCGTGATAGATGATGGCGCGCGCACCCGAGTCCTGGAAGAGGTAGCGGAGTTCGTCGTCCACGTACCGATAGTTGACGTTCATCGCCACGGTACGGGCCTTCGAGGCGCCGATCATGCCCTCGAGATACTCGTTGCCGTTGTACATATAGAGGGCGATGTGGTCCTGACCCGATTCCCAGGGGGCGAGCTCCGCCCGTTCGCGGTGGCAGCCGAGTCCCGCATCGGTCAGGAGGTGGGCAAGTTGTCGGGTGCGGCGCTGGAGGTCGCGCCAGGTGGTACGCCGCGCGGAGGTGACGATCGCCTCGCGATCGGGAATCGTGTCCGCGATCGCTTCGTTCAGATCGGCCAAGGTATATGCCATGGGGGTTCCTCTCCTGTGCAGTTGCGCGGTTACTCAGGCGCGCTCGAGAACGCGAGTCTCGAGGAGTGTCAGTGTCGCATCGGTGACGCCGGCGGCGCGCGCGTAGTCGCGCATCGATCCGTACTTGTCGCGTACCCGGGCCAGCAGGGTGATCATCGTTTCCGGTTCCGCATGCATCGTGTCCGGTGGCAGTGCTGCCAGCATGTCCTGATAGCCTTTGGAGGAAAGCAGGCGCTCGATGATGGCGTCGAGGTTCTCCCGCGACGCGGCATAGTCGGCGACGATGACGTCGTCGCGCACGCCGAGGATGCCGAGCAGCACGGCCGAGATCACGCCGGTACGATCCTTGCCTGCGGCGCAGTGATAGACGGCGGCGTCGGGCGCCTCGGCGAGGACGGTAATGCAACGCGCGATCGGTTCGCGCGCGAACTCGGCGAGCAGGAAGTAGCGGTCCGCGAGGGTCGCCAGGTCGGCGGTCTCGGCGGCTTTGTCGCGGACGGCTCCATCAAAGAGCGGCACGTGATGAAAGCGGATCGCCTCATCGGCGAGCGGCCCTTGGCCATCGAGATCGAGCTCGCTCGTGGAGCGAAGATCGACGACGTCTTTGACGCGGAGCTCGTCGCGAAGGCGCGTGACGTCGCCCGCACTGAGATGATGCAGGCCGTCACTTCGGAAGAGCTGCCGCCAGCGCAGGGTCCGGCCGTCCGCGGTGGGGTAGCCACCGAGGTCCCGGAAGTTCAGGCAGCCGTCGAGGTCGATCAGACGTTCCATGGTGAGGGCGGCGCTCACTCCGCGAGGAAACGGGTGAGAAACGGCGTGACGGTATTGTTGGTGGCGAAGTCGGAGTCGGCCGGGAAGACCCCCGCGCCGATGAGCTGCTCGCCCACGCGAATCATGATGACCGCGAAGCAGAACGCCGCGAACATTTCATAGTAGCGCAGATGTTGCACCGGGCGGCCGGTCAGCTCCTCGTAGCGTGCCACGGTGTCCTCGCGGCTGGGAAAGCCCTCGAGGCGCGGCGTGTTGATGCCCTCGCTGTGGTGCCGGTCGAGAAAGAGGTACCACGCGAGATCCTGCTCCGGATTGCCGAGCGTGACCATCTCCCAGTCAAGGACGGCCACGCATTTCCCCTGGTCGAAGATCATGTTGCCGATGCGTGAGTCGCCCCAGCACAGGCCGACAGGCTCGTCGGTTGGCTGGTTCTCGACGAGCCAGTCGAGTGCCGGTTCGCAGGTGGGATGCGTCTTGCCGTCCATCGCCCACGTCAGGAAGTCGCGATAGTAGTTGAGCTGACGCTCGATCGGCGTCCGGCCCTTGGTCGGCATGGCGACGAAATCGAGGCCGAGCGCCGCGATGTCCAGCTTGTGAATCGCTGCCATCGCTTCCAGGCCACTCCACCAGATCGCGGCGCGTTCGTCGGGCGAGATCTCGGTGACCCAGCCGCCTGAATGGTACGGCGGTGAGTCGGTAGGGATGCGGCCGGCCACCCGGCCCATGACGAAGAAGGGCGCGCCAAGGATGCTCTCGTCCTCCTCCAGCCAGAACATGCGCGGGAGCGGGATGCCGGCCGGCCGCAGGATGTCCATCACGCGGTATTGCTTGGCGATCTCGTATTCCGGAAACACCGTCGTGCCGCGTGGCTCGGTGCGCACGACCAGCCCCTCGCTGTGGGCGACGCCTCGTTCCTTCCAGGTGAGATCGAACAGGAGCGTGTCGCTCGAGAAGCCGGTCGCGCTCGGATTGGAGAGGTTCGAGACCGTGAGGTCGGTGGCGTCAGGGAGCTTGGTCGCCAGCCACTTGGTGAGCAGTGTCTGCGATTCGTCGAGGCTACGACCTTGGGGACGTTGAACGGTCATGGTGTGCGTGGTGGGTGCAGCGAGGGGCGGTTGTACGGCGTTTTCCGGTCGCCGTCCACCAATGTAAGGTAGCAAGCCGTGACGAGCGCAATCATTGTCACGGTGGGTCTCGTTCTGGCGGGATACCTCGCCTTCTCACGCCGACTTGCGACGTCCCCGAGTTGGAAAGCGACGGTGACGCCGCTCGCGTCCATCATGGGCAGCGGGTTTCTCGTCAGCGCGCCCCTCCTGGCCGGCGTCGTCGGAAATCTCGCGGTCCTGTGCATGGCGGTTCTGCTGGCGCTCGCGTACGCGGTCGGGGGCGCCGTCCGATTCAACATCCGACACTTCGAGCCGATCGCCGAGGCGGGCCACGGCCCCGCGCAGGACGTTGCCTTCCTGTCGCGGATCGTGCTGGCCGGGGCTTATTTCATCTCGGTCACGTACTACCTGCAGCTTCTTGCCGCCTTCGTGCTCGCTGCCGTCGGGGTGCAGGGTCAGGTGGTTGCGCACGTCATTACCACCCTCCTGCTGCTGATCATCGGCGGTGTTGGCATGTGGCGTGGGCTGGGCGAGTTGGAGGGGCTCGAAAAATATGCGGTCAGTCTGAATCTCGGGATGATCGGCGCGCTCCTCGTCGGCCTCTCGATATACAACGCGACGCTGTGGGTGGGCGGCGAGTGGAAGCTGCCGGAGGTATCCTCGGACATCGATCTGCGCGACCTCCGGATTCTACTCGGGCTCCTGATCGTGGTGCAGGGCTTCGAGACGTCCCGCTACCTCGGAGACGAACACCCACCCGAACAGCGGATCGCGACGATGCGGGCGGCGCAGCAGATCTCCGCAGCGATCTACCTGCTCTTCATCGGACTGGCCACGGTGCTTTTCCACGGCGACCTCGGAGCCGACGTGACGGCGATCATCGGCATGACCAAGCCCGTGGCGATCGTCCTGCCGCTGCTACTTTCCGTGGCGGCGATAGGAAGCCAGTTCAGTGCAGCCGTGGCCGACAACTCCGGCGCGGGCGGCTTGATCCAGGAGATCACGCACAAGAAGTTGCCGCTCCGCTTCTCCTATCTGCTGATCCTCGTAGTGACGGTTGCGTTGACCTGGGAGACCGACGTCAACGGCATCATCGCCTACGCGTCACGTGCGTTCGCTCTGTACTATATGCTCCAGTGTATCGTTGCGCTGCTGGTCGCGCATCAAACGCCCGACCTTCCGGCGCGCGGGAGGCGTCTCGTGACCTTCGCCGGACTCGCGGTCATCTGCCTACTCGTATTCGCGCTGGGACTGCCATCCGAGTGAGCCTGGCCGCGGACCGTTGGCGTCGGTGCTAGGGCGAGCAGGTGCTCCCGAACGGGCCGGTGGTCTGTTGCCCGCCGCAGATGAAGGTCTTCCCGTCTCCTATGCTGCAGCTCCACTCGCCCGAGTCGGGACAGCACGCGTGACCTTCGAGACAGAGCGGGTTCTGGTGTTGCCCGGGCTCGGTCAGCGGGTCACAGCATGCGGTTGGCGCCGCGGTCGGCACGCACAGCTCGCGGGCTCGCCGAACCTTCAATGGGCCGGCGGCGATCTGGTTGTCGACAAACACGGTCTGGTTCACCCGGGGGCCTGACTTGATGCGGTAGCACATCAGCCGGGCCGCACCGTCGAGGATGCCCTCGCCCTGTTTATCGACCGGCAGGCAGAGGCGAAGCGGTTTCTTGATGTGCGTCGTGCCGGTCCCGAACTGGTCTTCGACCGACACGCCAGCGACGCGTCGTCGATCACCCCGCACCGCGTAACATTGATAGTGATCTACGAGGGGCGGATCGAGTGGCGACGGCGGATCCGTCAGGCCCTTCGCCGATGGCACGAGCAGCCGGTCTGGGCGTCGGAGATCGAGCACGAGCGTTCCGAACTGATCCTCGACGACGACTTCGCTGCGCTCTTCGAACCGCGGGTCGCCACGGCGAATTTCGTAGCCGACCAGATGATCGGCATCGCCGGGTGCCGTCGGGTCCTCATTGTTTTTGTTGACCGGCGCGCACAGGAGCTTCGGTCGGCGTACGTTGACGGTGCTCGGCCCGAAGTCATCGACGAGGCTCACCGCGCGCTGGTCGAGTGACTCGCGCCCCACGTCGTAGCATTGGAAGTGGCTCGGCCGCGTAGCCGGGGCCGCCGCGCCGGCTCTCACAGAGTCGGCACCGTGGAGGGTCAGGATCGCGAGTGCGGCGAATGTCAGGAAGCGCGGGACGGTCATGACGATCTCCTTCGGTCGGGTCGATGCTATCGATTGTCATTGGCATTCGACGCCTGGGAGTTCAACTGCCCGACGGGTGGCAGCGTTTCGGACGTCGCCGACACGATCGGCGATGACGCCGACTCGCGATCGAACGACGCACCGCCTCGAGTTTTGGGCGGCCGGTCCGCTATGGCAGCACGATCTTGAACACGTTGTTGGTGGTCGCGCCTGCGACGTAGATGCCTCCGCTCGCATCGAAGGCGATTTCCTCGGGAGCCGCGAGCGGATTCGTCCCGTCGCCGGTTATGTCGATGATCTCGGTAATCGTCCCCCCGGGCGTGATCTTGAAGACGTTGTTGCTCGTACTGCCCGACACGTACACGTTGCTACTGCCGTCGACGTTGAGGTTCAGGGGCTGCGTGAGCGGGTTGCCCAAGCCGTCGCCCGTGGCGTCGATGATCTCCGTGATCGTACAGGCGGTGCCGCCGGTACTGCAGGTGCCGGGCGTGTCGATCTTGAAGGCGTTGTTGCTGGCGGAACCGGCCACATAGACGTTGCCGCTCCCGTCGACGGCAATACCGAACGCGGCGTCGAGCACGCCGCCCACGCCGTCGCCCGCGGTGTCGATGATCTCCGTGATCGTGCACGGGATGCCAGCGGTACTGCAGGTGCCCGGCGTGGCGATCTTGAAGGCATTGTCACTCAACGAGCCCACCACGAAGACGTTGCCACTGCCGTCGACCGCGATCCCGATTGGACGGTCGAGCACATTGGTGCCGTCGCCGGTTGCGTCGATGATCTCAGTGATTGCTCCGCCCGGCGTGATCCTGAAGACATTCTGGGAGCCGAAGCTCGTCACGTAGACGTTGCCGCTTCCATCGACAGCGACGTGGAGCCCGCTGGACATCGTGTTGCCAGCGCCGTCCCCGGTGCTGTCGATGAGCCCGGTGATCGTCCCGCCCGGCGTAATCTTGAAGAGTTTGATGGTGCCGCTGCCGGTTACGTATGCGTTCCCGCTTCCATCGACCGTGATGTCCTCGGGATTGAGGAGCGTGTTGCCCGTGCCGTCGCCGGTGGTGTCGATGATCTCGGTGATCGTCCCGCCCGGCGTGATCTTGAAGGCATTGTCGCTGCCCGAACCAGCCGTGTAGACATTGCCACTGCCATCCACGGCGAGTCCCTCGGGGTTGTCCAGTCCAATGCCAGAGCCGTCGCCTGAACTGTCGATGATCTGGGTGATGATCGCTGAAGTCGGCGTCGCGGTCGGGGTCGCGGTAGCCGTCGGGGTTGGCGTGGCCGTGACGGTAGCGGTGGCCGTTGCGGTTGCGGTCGGTGTGGCGGTCACGGTGGCCGTGGCGGTCACGGTGGGCGTGGCGGTCACGGTGGGCGTGGCGGTCACGGTGGGCGTGGCGGTCACGGTGGCCGTCGCGGTTGCCGTGGGTGTGGCGGTCACGGTCGGGGTGGCGGTAGCCGTCACCGTTGGCGTTGCCGTCGCGGTTGGTGTCGGCGTGGGGGTGATCTCCGGCTCGGGCGTCGTCACTGGCACGCAGAGTTCGCGCGCGCGTCGGACATCCAAGCTCCCTACACCGAACTGATTGTCGATATACACCTCCTGGTTCACGCGGGGTCCGGGCTTGGTCAGGTAGCACATGAGGCGTGCGGCGGGATCGAGAATGCCCTCACCTTCCTTGTCCACTGGCAGGCAGAGCCGAATCGGCTTCTTGACGTCGGTCACGCCCAGGCCGAATTGGTCCTCAACCATAATACCATTCACGCGCCGGCGATCGCCGCGGACCCGGTAGCACTTGTAGTGATCGATTGCGGGAGGAGCGAGTGGTGTCGCCGGATCCGTCAAGCTCTTGGCAGTCGGGACCAGCAACCGTTCAGGGCGCTGGAGGTCGAGCAGGAGCGTCCCGAACTGATCCTCCACGTGCTCCTTGACGAAGCGCTCGAAGCGTCGACCGTCACGGCGGATCTCGTAGCCGACGAGATGGTCAGGATCGTCGGGGGCGGTCGGGTCTTCATCGTTCTTGTTCACCGGCGCGCAGAGTACCCTGGGTTTGCGTACTTCGAGCGTGTTCGGGCCGAAGTCATCCGTGAGACTCAGGGAGAAACGGTCGAAGGCCTGACGACCCACATCATAGCACTGGAAGTGGTTGAGGGTGGGCGGCGGCTTCGGGCAGGATGCTTCGCAACTCGCTTGGGTCATGAAGTTGTTCGCGTTGCCACCGCAGCCGCCGTAAGTGAACCCCTCGCACGCGTTCGTGGCAGTATTGAAGAAGAAGCGTGGAAACGAGCCCTTACACGGTCCAACGTCCAACGGCAGTTCGCAGCTGTCGAGGTCGCAGGTCGTGCCGCCGTATCCCACCTCGCACTCGCACGCACCGTCCACGCAGGTGCCGTGCACGCAGGTGAAGTCGCTCGGACAAGTCGGTGGTGGAGGCCCCGCGGGTGCGAGAGCAGGGGCGAAGGAGCACAGAGTCAGGGCGAGTACAGTCGTGAGAGACAACCGGCGACGGGAATTCATGACGGGCTCCTTGGCGTGCGGAATCGAATTCGGCAGTCTCGCGCCATCGGTTGTCGCGAGTCAAACGGCAATCGGCGACTCGAGCCCCGCATTCCATGACGCGGGGTTCTCGAGGCACCGAATGGGGGCTCATGGGGCTGATCGTGCGCGCGCCGGTTCCCGGGTCCTGACCGCTGAGACAGGTCTATCGATCGGGGTTACGACTCGAGCGGCCGCTCACGGTCCTCGGGGCCACGACTACCAGATCCTCCTATTTCAGAAGAGGTCGTGAACGACCCTTCTGTCAGTCGTTTCGCGGCAGCTGGCCCAGCCCCTTACGGCATCCCACTGCGGCGTGCGCGCTCGATGAACTCGTCCACGTGGACGAGCGCGCCGCCGCGGGCGGCCGATTCGTTGGCCGCCAGCACTGCGGCGAGGCTCTGCAGCGCGTCTGCCGATGGGCTCAGGACGGTCCCGGGGTCGCCGCAACGCACGGCGTCGATGAAGGCGCGCATCTGCGGGCCGTCCGGATCGGGCTCCGCTGCTGTCGACCAGATGGTCTCGCCGTTCTCCACGATCGTCTTCGGGGTCCACTCCAGCAGTGCGTCGTCCGCCACAACGAGCGTCTCCGCCCGACGGTAGTCGACCTTCGTGAGCACACGGGACATGGTGACGTTGGCCGTGGTCCCGCTCACGAAGCGATAGCTGACGTTGTAGACGTGCGGGAGATTCATGGGCTCAGGGCCCTCGCCGGGGCGTCGATCGACGTAGAAGGCGGCGACCGAGGCGATGTCACCGAGCCAGAACCGGAGCAGGTCGACGGTATGGATGCCGTGCTCCACGAACGACCCGCCGCAGAGTTCGAAGCGCGACGTCCAGTAGATGACCGGGGCGCCACTATAAAGCTGGTGGGCCAGGACGTGACGCGGCGTTCGCTCCGTGAGGAGCGAACGCATCCGGGCCGCGGCCTCGAGGTACCGGTGATGGAAGCCGATCTGAGTGACGATACCGGCGCGGCGGATGGCGTCGTCGTATCGGATCGCCTGGCCGAGATCGAGCGTCTGCGGCTTCTCCACGAACAGTGCGATCCCACGCTCGGCGGCTAGCAACTCGGCGTCGGTATGTAGCGTCGGCGGGATGCAGACGAGCAGTGCCTCCAGGCGCTCGGCATCCAGCATGGCCCGATGGTCGTCGTAGACGCGCCCCGCGCCGAACGTCCTGGCGGCTTCGCGGGCGGTCTCGATCGACGAGTCGCAGAAGGCGGCGAGCTCGACGGCTCCCTCGTCCACCATGCGCTGAAGGGGCGGGAGGTGGAGGCGGGTCGCGGCCCGGCCAAGACCGATGAACCCAAGAGCGAGCGGACGCATCAGCCCATTAGCTTCGATGATTCCGTCCGCGCCCGCAACCGGCCCCGACGAAGGTCTTATGGGGGTCGTGGCGTGAAGTGTTTGCCGCCGTCGGCACGCTGCTCGTGCCCGTAGTCGGAGCCACGTCGTCCCACGTTCGGCCGAGCGTAGCGCCGAGGAGTCGGTCAGCGCGCCGAGCCGTCGAGTGCGCGCCAGGCGGTCTCGGCGAGCATGCGAGTCGCCTGGGCGAGGTCGGTCCGTGTCCGGCCCGCGAGCCACTGACGGGCGAAATGCTCGCTCGGACCCGTGAGCACGGCGCGGGACACGTCGGCGCCGAGGGCGCGGATCTCGCCACGGTCGATGTGCGGGCGGAGCATCTCGCGTACGCCCTGCTCGAAGTCGCGGTTCAACGCTGTCATCTCGTCTTCGGCTGACGCCATGAACTCTGCGTGGCGCATGCCGAGCAGAAAGCTCGCGAGCTTCGGGTTCGCCTCGACCCACGCGAGGTAGGAACGGACGAGCGCGCGGATCTTTCCTTTGGCGCTCCGCTGGCGACGCATCGCCGCGAGACGAAAGGCCTGCGTCTTGCGGATACCGTCGACATAGAGAGCGGCGGCAAGCTGCTCCTTACTCTCGAAATGGTAGTACAGGCTCCCCGTACTCGCCCGAGCGCGTGTTTGGACGTCGCGCATGGTCGTCCGGGTGAAGCCCTTGCTCGCGAAGCAGTCGAGCGCCACGCGCAGGAGATCGGCACGCCGCTGGACGGCGGCGGCCGCGCGGCTGGGGCGGGCCCGTGGCATGGGCGCGGACGATACTGCAAGTGGGAGAGCGTCGCTACTTGCCATAGCTCTAGAACTTTGCTCTAGAGTGGTGTTCTAGAGAAAGCAAGCCAAGAGGAGGGCGACTCCATGATGGTCGATTCGGAGCAGGTCAACGTACAAACTCGTGTGGGCGAGGTGCTCGCGCCCCTGGTGGCCCGGCGGCTGGAGATCCAGCGCCGACAATCCGATGAGGGCTCGTATCCCGGCGAGTTCTGGCAGGCGCTCGCCGAGGCCGGCGTCCTCGGCGGGATGATCCCGCAGGCGTACGGCGGATCGGGGATCGGCGCGCTCGGGGTCGCTGTGGCGCTCGAGGAGTCGGCGGCGCTCGACGTCGGGAACTTCCTGCCCGTCCTGACGAGCCTGGCCGCGATGGCCGTGGCGCGCCACGGTGGCGATGGGCTCAAGAAGGCGGTCCTCCCCGAGATCGCTGCCGGACGGATGCGTGTGGGCTTTGCCGCCACCGAACGCGCTGCCGGTTTCAACGTGTTCCGCACTGCACTCACCGCGGCGCGGAGCGGCGATGACTACGTCCTGAACGGCGAGAAGCGGCTCATCTCGGCGGTGGACGTGGCCGACAGGTTGCTCGTGCTCGCGCGTACGCAGTCCGCCGAGGATGCGGTGCGCGAGGGCCTCGGCAAGACGTACGGACTCTCGCTGTTCCTCGTCGATACTGGCGCGGCCGGCCTCTCCCGGCGGGAGATGGAGACCGGGACGGCGGGCGGCGTTCTGCGGCAGTACGAGCTCGCCTTCGACGCGGTCCGCGTGCCGGCGATGCAGCTCGTTGGTCCGGAGCACGGCGGCGCGCTACCGCTGCTCACGTGCATCAATCTCGAGCGCGTCCTGACGGCGGCCCTCGCGGTTGGCATCAGCCGGCATTGCCTCGACGTGGCGTGCGAGCACGCGCGCACGCGCAGCATTTTCGGCAGCACCCCGATTGGCCGCTACCAGGCGGTCCAGCATCCGCTCGCCGAGGTACGGATCCGGCAGGAGGCGCTGCGGCTGCTCGTGCACGAGGCGGCGCGGAAGATCGACCGCGACGACGGCGGGCAGGACGCCGGGCTCGCCGCCAACGCCGCGAAGTTCCTTGGCGGCGAGCTCGCCGTCAAGGCGGTCGATGCCGCGATCGACGCGCTCGGCGGCCGCGGTTTCGAGGAGGAGACTGGCATGATGCGTCTCTGGCAGGCCGCCCGCCTGATGCAGACCTCGCCGATCAGCGACGCCCTGGTCCTGAACTTTGTCGCCGAGCACAACCTCGCGCTCCCGAGGTCGAGCTGAGTCGGGCTACCCAGCCCGATCCCGAGTCCCAGTGATGGACTTGCGCGCGCCTCCCCTCTACCGTTGCGGCTCGTGCCTGGTGTCGAGTCCCCGCCGACGGCGCGTCGGCGCCACCCGTGGTGGATCCCGCCGTTCTTCGGTCGGGTCCCCGATGACCTGAGCGACCACCATCTCCGCTTGCTCGGTGCCGTCGCGCTCGCGCTCCTGTTCGAGGAGTACGACTTCGCGATGCTCACCTCGACGCTCAAGTATTTCGCGGCAGAGCTCGGCATGCGCGAGCCGGATCTGCCGCGTTACCTCGGCGTGATTCGCCTTGGAGCGCTCCCGGCGTTCGTGCTCATTCCATTCGCCGATCGTCTCGGGCGTCGTCGCGTCTTTCTGTTCTCGGTGGTCGCCATGGGGCTGGTGACGTTTCTGACAGCGTTCGTGCAGACGGCCGTGCAGTTCATCGTGCTGCAGATGCTCAGTCGTACGTTCTTCGTCACCGGCTCGGCGATCGCCTTCGTCATCATCAGCGAGGAGTTCCCGGCGCAGCGCCGCGGGTGGGGCGTGGGCATGCTGGGCGCGTTGGCACTGGTCGGACACGGACTCGAGGCGGCCTTGTTCGCGCGCATCGAGTCCCTGCCGTACGGCTGGCGCGCCCTGTACGCCATCGGGATCGTGCCCGTCCTGCTGTTCCCCTTCTTCCGCCATCGTATCGTCGAGACGACGCGCTTTACCCGGACACACGCTGCGACGGGAAGCGATGCCGCGGCCGGTCCGCTCGCGTGGACCATCCCACTTCGGGCCCTGGTGCGGCACTATCCGGCCCGCGCTCTTGGGGTCGCCTTGATCGGATTCCTGCCGGCGATGGGTCTCGCGGTGGCGTTTCAGTTCACGGCCTACTTCACGATGACCGTGCATGGGTGGACGCCGGGGCAGTACGCGCTGATGATCGTGGTGGGTGGCGGCGTCGGCCTGATCGGCAACATCGTCGCCGGGCGGCTCTCCGATCGGTTTGGTCGGCGCATCGTGGGCTTCGGGATGCTGGCGCTCTTTCCCGCGGCGGTGGCGCTGTTCTATCTCGGGCCGGCACGCCTGCTGCCGCTCGCGTGGGTGGCGTTCCTGTTCACGTCGCAGGGCGGCCGCGTGACGCTGCGAGCGCTCGCGACCGAGCTCTTTCCGACGGCCGAGCGCGGGGCCTCGTCCGGCCTGTTTGCGATCCTGGAGGCCGTCGGGAATGCCGCGGGGCTGTTCCTGTTGGGTTTCGGTTTGCAGTCCCCGGGCGATCTTGCGCGCATGATTCCCATGATCGCCCTCAGCTCGCTCCTCGGTGGCGCCGTGCTGTGGTTCTTTCCCGAGACCCACCAGCGCGAACTCGAGGCGATTGCTTGACGACGCGGAACGCCCTGCGAGACACTACCGGCGACCCATGGCGGAACCCACGGAAGCGCGAGACGGGGCGCTGAACCCTCGCCGGCGGCGCGCCACCAACGCGATCATCGTCGCCTTCCTCGCGTTCCAGGTCGTCGTGCCGATGCGCTACTATCTGGGCGAACGGGGGTACGACGAGCGATTCGCGTGGAGGATGTTCTCCTCCACCGACGTGCGGGCGTGTACCGCGTCGGTCGAGGAGACCGTCACGGTGGGCGGCCGCGACGTGCAACGTCCCGTGCCGCTCCAGCCGGTCCTGCACGCAGCCTGGATCCAGTCGCTCCAGCTTCCGAGACCGGATGTCGTCGAGGCCTTCCTGCGATGGCGCGGCGAGGCGGTCGGGGCCCGGGAAGTGCGGTACACCCTTCGGTGCAGCGCCCCGGACGGCACGTCGCTCGCGCCTGTCGATGCGTCGTTCGACGGAAGGACGCGGGAGTTCCGCACCCCCGAGCAGGGATGGTGAAGCTCTGGGAGCGCTACTGGCACCAGCCGATCTCGGCGGTGCGCCCATACCTGTTCGCCAAGGGCTTCCTGGTGTGTCTGGCGCTCGATCTCCTCGTGTCGCGCGTGCGCCACACTGCCCGCTACGGCGCCGACGGTTTCAACGTCGCGCACTTCGCGTGGCTCGATGCCATCCAACCGTCGCCCACGGCCGCCCTGCAGGCGGGAGTCCTCGTGCTGGCTGCACTCCTCGCGCTGGTCGCCGCGTTGGTCCGGTTCGATCGGATCGTCGTGGCCGCGGCGTTCCTGCTCCACACGTGGGGCTGGTCCATGAGCATGCTGGACACGTACCAGCACCACTACCTGCTCTCCGTGATTCTCGCGTGCCTCGTATTCTTTCCGGAGCCCCGTAGGGCAGACGTCTCGAGCGCCGGGAAGCCTGTTCGCATCCACGCGTGGGCGTACGTCCTCCTCGCGGCGACGGCCGCCATCGTCTACACGTTCACGTCCGTGGCAAAGATGGACGGCGAGTGGCTTGGCGGTCACGTGCTTGCCGTCGTCGACACGGGCGACCTCCTGCATCGCATGTTCGGCGGAGCCGCCACGGCTGTCGGCCGCAGCCGCTCCGCGCTGCTGCGCGTGGCCGCCATCGGCACGATCGTGGTGGAGTTGATCATCGCTGCGGGCTACCTCCGTGCGAGGTACCTCGACTCCGCGGGCCGGCCCACGCGCGCCTGGTGCTGGGTCGCCTGGGTGCTCGCCGTGTCGCTGCACTCGGGCTTCGAGCTGATGGGGCTCCAGGTCGGCTGGTTCAGCAGGTACATGATCTTCATGGCCTGTGTGTTCTTCCTTCCCGAGCCCATACTGGCGACGGTGGTCCGCCTGATCGGTGTGCCCGTCGAACGCCTCGAGAAGCTCAGCAACGGAGTGGTCGGACGTCTCGATTCCGGGGCAGCATCGATCGGCCTGGGGCTGCTGGTGGCGGCAGTCTTCGTGATCGCCGGACTCCGCGTGGACATCCCCGGGACTTCCGTGGCCTTTCTCGTGGCCGCGATTGTCACGCTGGCGCCTGCGTTCGTATGGGTCGCGCGAGGTGAACTCGCGCCCGCCCGAGCCCGGATGCTCGCCAGCGGACTGGTCGCGGTCGTGGCGTGGCTGGCGGTGAGCGCCGCGCAGCTCGACTACCACGCCTACCGCGCCGTCGACTTGATGGCGCGCGGCCACGATGACGAGGCGCTCGTCGCCTTGATGACGGCCCTGGATCACGCGCCGGCGTCTGGGCGTCGCACAGCGGAGCTGCGCTACGATGTCGGCGCGTTGCACAAGAGATCCGGCCGACTTGAGGACGCGGTGACCTGGTCTCGGCGCGCCATCGACGCTTCGCCGGACTGGGCCAGCGCCCACAATGTCCTCGGGGCCACGCTTGGATCGCTCGGTGACGTCGACGGAGCAATCGTGCACTTCGAACGCGCGCTCCAGCTCGAGCCCGACCACGCGGAAGCTCGCCAGAACCTGGCGCTCGCCCGGCAGATGCGAGCGCGGCGTTGACGGGCATGTCTGCCGACTAGGAGCGGAACGATGGAATCTCGAGGTCCACAATCGACAGAGGCTCGCGTTCGGCGCGCAAATGCCGATGACGCAGCCGGCGTGTCCGCCGTCTTGGCACGTGCCTTCGCAACCAACCCCTTCATCCGCTGGATCGTCCCCAGCGAGGTCATGTACGCGCGCAGCGGGGACGAGTTCTTCCGCATCGCGGTCGACCGCGAGCTCGACGAAGGTGAGATCTACATCGACGACGCATGCTCCGGTGCGGCACTATGGCTGCCCCCCGGCTTCGCTGCTCCCGGATTGCTGGCGCAGCTGCGCGTGGGCTTCAGGCTACTGCGATCACTACGCTCGCGGACACTAGTCGCCGCAGCGGCCCTCGATAAGTTCGAGCGCGCGCGCCCCGGCCAGCCTCACTGGTACCTGACGGTGCTCGGAACCGATCCGGCGCGGCAAGGCCGCGGTGTGGGTGGTGCGCTCATGGGGCCGATCCTCGAGCGATGCGACGCGACGGGAACCGCTGCCTACTTGGAGTCCTCCAACCCGCACAACGTCGGCTACTATCAACGATTCGGCTTTCGTGTGACGGGTGAGATCGCGTTCAAAGGCGGACCGACTGTCCCGCTGATGCTCCGCGACCCACAGTGAGCCCCGAGTCGTGTCTTACTCCTCCAGCAGAGCGCCGTCCGCACGGGGCGCTTGCTCGAACACGAACCCTTCGTAGTCCTTGGCGGTCACTTCGGCGAGGCGTTCGTAGTACACCGAGCCCGCGAGGTACGCGGAGAAGTAGCGGGGCTTGCCCTCGACGTTCGCGCCCGTCCACCAGGAGTCGGTGCGGGGGAAGAGCGTTGCGTCGGCAATCGCGCTGACTTCGTTGGCCCAGGCCAGTTCGCTGTCGGTCGTGGGCTCCATGGCACCCAGATCGTGCTCGCGCAGATGGCGCACGCAGTTGCCGATCCAGTTCAGCTGGCGCTCGGCGCCAAGCGGCATGTTGTAGAATACGCCGGGCGATCCGGGGCCGTGGATCATGAACAGATTGGGAAATCCTGCGATCACCATGCCGAGATAGTTGTGGAAGCGGTCGTGCCACCTTTCCTTCAGGCCTACGCCGCCACGTCCCGTGGGGTTGAGCCGCAGCATCGATCCGCTGATCGCGTCGTAGCCGGTCGCCAGCACGAGTGTATCGATGCGATGTTCGCCCCTTCGGGTATGCACGCTGGTTGGGGTGAAGCGCTCGATGGGGTCCTCACGTAGATCGACCAACGTGACGTTGTCGCGGTTGAAGGCCTCGAAGTAGCCGTCTTCGAGGATCGGGCGCTTCGTGATCACGAAGTGGTCGGGCATCAACTTCTTCGCGGTTTCGGGGTCACGCACGATCGCGCGGATTTTGGCGCGCACGAAGTCGGCCAGCGTCGCGTTGGCCTCCTCGCTGATCGCGATGTCGTTGTAGAGGTTCAGGAAGAACCCGAAGCCACCTCGCTGCCACAACTCCTCATACAAGGCTTCACGCTGGTCCGGGGTGTCGTCGAGGGCGGAGCCCAACGGCATGGACGCGACGGGGAAACCTCCGGTGTTCGCGTACATGTTCGCCCGGACGGCGTCCCAGGTTGCTCTCGCGTTCGCCATCCCCTCGGCTGTGATGGGGCGGTTCCCCGCCGGAAAGGCGAATTGAGCGGTGCGCTGGAACACGGTCACGTGCGCCGCCTCGCGGGCGATCTCAGGGATCGACTGGACCCCCGAGGAGCCCGTGCCGATCACCGCGACGCGCCTACCCTCGAAAGAAACGGACTCATGAGGCCAGCGGCCGGTATGGTAGCACTCGCCCGCGAAGTCGTGGATTCCAGAAATGTCGGGCATGTTCGCCGTCGAGAGGGCGCCCACCGCACAGATCAAGAACTGCGCGGATGCGCGCACGCCGGTGCTGGTCTTCACCGTCCAGCGCTGCGTCGCTTCGCTGTACCGTGCGTCTTCCACCCAGGTCTCGAACCGGATGTCGCGGCGAAGGTCGAATCGATCGGCGACATGTTCGAGGTAGGCCAGCACCGAGGCCTGGTCGGACTGGGTCTCGGCCCAGTCCCACTCCTTCATGAGCTCTTCGGAGAACGTGTAGCAGTAATAAGGACTGCCCGGGCCATCGACCCGTGCACCCGGGTAGCGATTGTACCACCAGGTGCCACCGACGTCGCTGGCGCCGTCGTAGACGCGCACCGAGAGACCCATCTCGCGGAGATGGTGCAGGGCGTACATGCCACTGACGCCCGCGCCGATGACCACCACATCGTAGTCCTCGATCGATCCGGTCTCCCGCGGAGACTGCTCCTTGTTCACCATTCCCTCTCCTGCATGCTGGGCGGATGGGGGTCCGCAGCCCAACGATGTCCTACGTCGATCTGCGATCGCTTGTCCCCCCAAAGCTAGCAACGCGGGGCGACCAAAGCCACGAGCGATGTCGGCTTCCTCGAGACCTCAGAGCCCCCAGACGGCTTGCCATGAGCATCGGCGAGTGCGAGACTCTCAGCATCCATCGGCCCATGAAGGATCATCTCGCCCTCGCTACGCTCCTGGTGGTCGTCCTTACCACCCCCGCCACGGCTCAGATCAGCTGCGGCGATACGCTCGGCCCCGGGGGGAAGTTCGTCGCCGCCGGGCCGATTGGCCCCTGCCCGCAGAATCCCGCGCTCACGATCCTCGGCCCGGTGAAGGTCGACTTCGCCGGCCACGAGGTGAGCTGCGACGCGACCAGCAGCAACGGCATCAACATCGAGGGCAAGAGTGCGACCGTCGAGAACGGCGCGGTCGCTCGATGCAACGTCGGCTTTCACGTTCAGGGCGAGGGCAAGCACAAGCTCACCCGCCTCGTGGCACGCAACAATGCGGGGGACGGATTCGTCCTCGAGGGCGGGGGCGGCAACAAGCTCAAGGAATGCGCCTCTGTCTTCAACGAAGCGTGCGGCTTCGTGATCGAGAGCAGCGACAAGAACGCGCTCACCGGGTGCCGCAGCGTACGTAACCTCGACACCGGCTTCTTCTTCGACGCCGCGAACGGCAACAAAGTCAAAGACTGCACGTCGGCGGAGGACTTTGAGGAAGGGTTCCGAATCCTCGGCCAGGGCAACAAGCTGACCAACGTCGATGCCACTCAGAGCGGAAGCCACGGCTTCGAGGTCAACGGCAACGGCAACACGCTCAAAGACGTTACCGCCACGGGCAGCATGTCGACGGGCTTCGTGATCAGTGAAGGCGCGGGCATCAAGCTCAGCAAGTGTGCGTCGGTCGCGAACGGCCAGCGTGGGATCCTTGTCGGGTCGTTGGCTGACGGCACCAAGGTCAGCAAGTGCCGGACGATCAAGAACGGTGCCGAAGGCATCACGGTAGACAGCGGCGCTGGGGACGTCAGCATCGACAAGAACGTGGCCTTCCACAACGTCCTCGACGACCTCGAAGATGCGAACGCTGGCTGCGGCACGAACACCTGGAAGAAGAACACCTTCGGCACGAGCAATCCCGCTGCCCCGGGGTGCATCGAATGAGGAGCATCCTCGTCATGGGGCTCGGCCTTTTGCTGCTCGCGACCGATGCGTCCGCGCAAATCGCCTGCGGCGACGTGCTCGGCCCGGGCGGCTCGTTCGTTGCTGACGCCGACATCGGACCCTGCGTCGAGTTACCGGCGTTGCGCATCGTCGGCCCGGTGAAGGTCGACTTCGCCGGCCACGCCGTGAGCTGCAACGCCGACACCGCCGTCGGTATCGAGATCACCGGCAAGGGCGCGAAGGTCTCGAACGGCTCGGTCTCGGGCTGTCATACCGGCGTGGAGATCTCCGGCGACGGCAAGCACAAGCTCGAGGAGATGATGGCCGAGCTCAATCAGGCGCTCGGCTTCGAAGTGAACAGCGCGGGCAACAAGCTCACCCACAACACCGCGTTTCAGAATGGCTTCGGCGGTGGCCCCGGCGACGGCTTCATCGTGCGCGGCGCCAAGAACACCCTCACCGAGAACTGGGGCGTCGACAACACCGACGAGGGTTTCGAGGTCGATGGCACCAAAGTGAAGATGACCGGCAACGTCGCCGTGAACAACACCGGCGAGGGCGTTCGCATCGACGCCGGGTCTGGCAAGTACAAGAAGAACCTGCTCTCCTCGAACATCACCGGCTTCCGCGTCGGCGGCACGGGCTGCGCCTTCACGAGCAACGTCACCATCGCCCACGGAACGTTCGAAGGCTTCTTCATCACCGCTGGCGACGGCAAGTACTCGAAGAACGTCGCCGTCGGGAACGCCGATGCGGGCATGGACTTCACTGGTGGCGGCGATGACAACAAGGTCACGAAGACGTTTGCGGCCGGCAACGTCAACTTCGGATTCGAGGTCGAAGGTCAGGGCAACAGCCTGAAGTCGAACGTCGCCATCGGCAACGGCGATACCGATCTCGTCGACCTGAACGGCAACTGCACCGACAACACCTGGTCGAAGAACCTGTTCAGCACCGCGTCCCCCATCTGCATCGAGTAGGCGCTGCGCTGATCACGCCAGCGCTCGGACGTAACGACCGCCTGGCACGACGCCGGCGGGAGGGCTTGCCGACTCGGCGCCGGCCGGGAAAGCTGTCCGGATGTCCTCTACTCCAATCCCGGGACCGATCGGCTTGGTGGTGAATCCCATGGCCGGGCGCGACGTACGCCGCCTGGTGGGGCGCGCCTCGGCCGAGTCCAGCTCCTACAAACGTGAGATCCTACAACGCGCCGTCGTGGGCGCGGCGGCGGCCGGAAGCCAGCGCTTCCTCTGGGTCAAGGATCTCTTCCGCACGAGTGAGCAGGCGCTGGAAAATCTCCGGATCGAGGGTGTCTCGACCGAGCGCCTCGATATCGGCAAGACCGAGACGACACCCGAAGACACGCGCCGTGCGGTCCGGGCCATGCGCGACGCGGGTTGCGCCGCGCTGCTGGTGCTCGGAGGGGACGGTACCAATCGCCTCGTGGCGGAGGCCTGGCCCGACGCGACGATCGTGCCCCTCTCGACAGGGACCAACAACGTGTTCCCCGAACCCGTCGAGGCTACGGTTGCCGGGGCGGCGGCCGGACTCGTCGCATCGGGTCGCATCCCGCTCGACGAAGTGGCGGTGCGTTGCAAGCTCGTGCGGGTGCGCACCCCGGACGGTCGGGAGTCACTGGCGGTCATCGATGTCGTCCTGCTGGAGGGCGATCACGCGGGGAGCCTGCTGCCCTTCGATCCGAACAACATCCGGCGCGTCGTGTTGAGTCGGTCGGAGCCCGACGCCGTCGGGATGTCGCCGCTCGGGGGTCTGCTGCTGCCGTCTCGCAAGGAGGACGACTTCGGCGTGGCGCTCGACTGCACGCCTCCCGACGGGGGCGGCCGCCCGTTGCTCGCGCCCATTTCGCCCGGCCTGTTCCGGATCGCACACGTGAAGGACGTCCGACGGATGGAACTTGGCAAGAGCATCACGCTCGCCGGCCCCGGCCTGCTGGAATTCGACGGCGATCGAGAGATCGTGTTGGCGACGGGCGAGCGGGCCGAAGCGTGGGTCGAGCGCGACGGCCCCAGGGTGATCGATGTGGCGAAGACGCTCACCCTGGCGGCCGAACGCGGTCTCTACCTCGACCGCGGGCACTGGCACGACGAGGTCGATGGGGTTCGGGACTTCGGCTGCTGCTAGCGGAGAAGAGTCCGTTTGAAGCTGAGATCCAGCCGGTAAGAGCCCCTTGACTAGCGGGTAGCGCTAGTAAATGATACTTAACTAACGTACGAGTTCTGGCGAAAGCCGCTTGACCAGTAATGGAACGCACGACAGGCACATACCGTGTGAGCACCGCCGGGGGAGAGGAGGTACGCGCGTTCGTACCACATCCCCTGCCGCCGGCCGATCCGCCGCTGGTGCTCGACGAACGCCTCGCGGCGTTGCTCGCCGAAGCCAACGCCGCGGTTGGTCGGCTCGCTGTCGCCAGCACCATGGTCGCCAGCGCTGAGTGGTTCCTGTACGGATTCGTCCGCAAGGAAGCGGTGGTCTCCTCGCAGATCGAAGGGACGCAAGCAACGCTCGGCGACGTGCTCGAGTTCGAGGCGACCGCCCGCAGCGACCGACCCGATGACGTGCAGGACGTGTGCAACTACGTCGACGCCCTCGCGTATGCGCGACGCGAGATGGCCCGCCCGAAGGGGCTTCCGATCTCGGTTCGTCTGCTCGCCCAGGTGCACAAGCGGCTGATGAAGGGTGCCCGCGGCGCCGACAAGCAGCCTGGCATGATCCGCCGAACACAGAACTGGGTCGGCGGCACGCGGCCAGGCAACGCGACATATGTCCCGCCGCCGGCCGATACTCTGCGCGACACGCTGGGCCGATTGGACGAGTGGCTCCATGCGGATGACCCCCTCCCGGCCTTGGTGCGGACCGGGCTGGCTCATGTCCAGTTCGAGTCCATCCACCCGTTCCTCGACGGAAATGGCCGCGTTGGGCGCTTGCTCGTCACACTGCTCGTCGAGCACTGGAAGCTCTTGCCACACCCCCTGCTGTATCTGAGCCTCGCGCTCAAGCGGCACCGGCGAGAGTACTACGATCTCCTGACGGCGGTTCGTGTCGACGGAGACTGGGAGGGCTGGATTGCGTTCTACCTCGAATGCGTCCGCGAAGCGGCTGACGACGCCGTCGCCGCGGCGCAAGCGCTGTTCCGACGGGTCAGCACCGATCGGAGGACGATGGTCGCGCACCGCCGGGCGACGGTCAATGCGATCCGGCTCTTCGATCAACTCCCGGCCCACCCGATCCTGACCTTGGGGCGTGCGACGCGACTACTGAAGACCTCCAAGCCGACAACCTTGAAAGCCATCGACGCCTTGGAACGCGCTGGGATACTCCGAGAGACGACCGGCAAGCGACGTGATCGCGTGTACGCGTATCACGCGTACCTTCGGATCCTCACCAGGGACACGTAACGCCGCTGATAACCCGCCGACTGACGACTTGCCCCCCTACGAAGCCCCCTACTGCTCGACGCAATAGATGTACGAAACGAGGCTGCTGCATGCGTCACCGGTCTGCGCCTGCCAGAAGCTCAAGTCGACCGCGGGGGAGCTGCCGCGATCGCCGGTCCCGGCCGAGTCGGTCCAGTCGTTGCACGTGCTGGCAACCGTCCCGACAGCGTTGATGTCCGACTGACCGGTCCATACGAATGCGCCGGGATAGGTACCGTTGCCAGACTGCCACAACCCGCTGTCGAGCAGCGGGGGCACGGTTGCCGCGGTCGCCACTGCGATGATCTCGGCACCGGTACCGATCACGAAGCCGTCGGGGCGCTGATAGGTCGTTCCGGCGTCGAGATGCGCCGACGCCGGCGTCGTCGTCGTCGCGAGCAGCGCCTTCACCGCACCGGTCCCGGCCGGCTTGTCGGCCTCGCACTTCGCGTCGGGATCGTCGCCCGGAATCGTCAGCCCGGAGTTCGACATGAAGATCACCTTGCCGGTCTTCGGCGGGTGTACGATCGGGTCGGTCTCGGTGTTCATGACACAGAAGATGCGCGGATCACCGAACTGACAGCCGATCACACCGATCGCGATCGTCCCAGGTCCGCTCTTGTAGTCGGCGCGGGTGAAGAAATCCCCGGCCGAGGTCGACGTCCAGTCGTCGCAGGTCGAGGCAGTGCTCCCATTGTCGGCGGTCCCGGTCGCCACGGCCCCCGCGATCGGATCGAAGAACCCCGTCTCGTCGAACAGCACGGGATGGAAGATCTCCCGGGTCGACGTGAAGTCCGAGGGGAGATCACCGAACGGCTTACCGTCGCCGCGGATGAATCCGCGCGCCGAGCCGAGACGGTCGAGCGCGTTCGCGCTGGGCGCGCCACCACTGGGGGAGTCTGCCGACAGAAAGGCCAGGTAGGCGTTCCCCGCGCCGTTGTTGAGGCCGGCGGCCGTTGCGAGATCGTTGCAGATCGTATCGTACGGCGCGATCGGATCGTTCGGGTCCACGGCGAGGTCCTTTGCCACGCCGACAGAGCTCATGAAGATCAGGTTGTGATCGAGCGTCCCGAATCTCGCATCGACGACGCGCGTCTGGTCGGTGACGACGTCGCAGTCCCAGAACGCGTCCGTGCACTCGCCGTCCCAGTAGTTGAACTGGGCGTTGGAGCCGTTGGTCGTGCGGGCCTCGAGCGTCACCGCCGTGCTCGGCGCGAAGCTCGCCGCGCACGTCGTGCTGGGGCAGTCGATCGCGGGTGGGTCGGACGTGACGGTGCCGGTCCCCGCGCCCTTCATGTTGACGATGACGGCGAACTCGCCGGGTGCCGGCGTGAAGCTCGGTGTCGGCGACGGTTCCACCGTAGACGTCGGCGTGACGGTCGGGGTTGCGGTCGGGCTGACGGTCGGCGTCGGCGTCGGACCACAATCAGGATCGTGCAGACCGTACCCGATCTCCTGCAGGAGCGTGTTAGCCCGTGGCACAGTGTAGCCGACGATATCGTCGACGAGGCACTCGTGGCGCCGGACGAGGCACGTCTCATAGTCGTCCATCGTCGCCAGGGCCGGAACGCCGAGCTGCTGGCACTGGAACTCGAGAACGTCAACGTACATGGCGTTCCCCGGCAGGATCTGCGGAAAGATCTCCTCGCAGCGCTTGGCGAGGTCGGCCGCGAGCTTGGTTTCGGCCTTCGGGATCTTCTCGCCGATCTCCTTGTCGCATTTCTTCTGCGCCTTGGTGACACAGGTCGGATCGCCGGGCTTGGTCTGCTTGCACTTGAAGAGTGCGGCGAGACACTTGCTGTAGCTCTTCAGCTTGTTCTTCACGAACTTCGCGCCGGCCTTCTTGACCTGCTTCTGGCACTTGTCGAGCGCCTTCCCGAGCTCCTTCGGATCGCCGACGTCATCGAGTCCGAACGCGAGGCCGGCACCGAGGCACGAGTCGTTCCGGAACGAGAACGGCATCGCAAAAGCAAGCGCGCGGGCACGCGGCAGCTGGGCCGTGAAGATCTGCTCGGCGTCGCACTCGGTCAGTGCCCGGACGCACTCGGTCAGGTTGTTGATGCCGCTCAACGGGAAGCCGGCATCGACGCAGGCGGCCGTCAGCGCCCCGTACCCGAGCCCATCGGCCGAGGCGAGATCGTCGAAGGTCGGGCACTTCTTGCGAATGCCGGCGAGGAGCTTCGCCACGTCCTTCTCGCGCCTGGCCTGAATCTCCTTGCGGCATTTCGCCTCCGCCTTGTCGAGGCACTTCTGGTCGCCCGGCTTCGTCTGCACGCACTTGAAGACCGCGTCGTAGCATTTCTCGTGGGACTTCAAGATGCCCGATACGAACTTGGCGTTGGCCTTGAGGATGGTGGCCTGACACTTGTCGGCGCTCTTTGCGGCGGTGGGATCCGGCAGGGCCGAGGCATCGGCGGTTGCCGCGCCGGACGTGATCAGGACAAGCGACAGAACGAAGACCGGAACGGACATGGAGGCTCCTTCGGCGGCGTCGCGGCTGGTGTGGCCTCCGCGCCGACTCATCGACACTAGCACAGGGGTGTCCCAACAGGTACTGCGCGCCAAGCAACTGCGCGGCGATGCCGGTCCTGACGCGGAGAAGGTCCGGGCCGGCCTTATCCATGTCGAACGCCATGAGTTCGGCTGGACGCGGGAGCGCGCTCTGCGCCAACCCCCCGTCGCTGTCACCGATTGAAGGCCGAGCTTGGGGGCAGAACGAGTTCCCTACTTGACTTTCAATGGGGTCCTGGAGAACCCTAGGCAGTAGATCTTCGCGCTTAGAAGCGCGTACAGGAGCCCCCATGACCGTCCTTCGCTCGCTTCTTCTCGTGCTCGCCCTGACCACCGCCTTGCTCGTGGGGACGGCTGCGCCGTCGCACGCCGGAGCAACCGGCGCCTGCTGTACGGGCTTAGCCTGCAGCATCGGAGCGGCTGGCGGGTGTGCGAGCCTCGGTGGTAGCTACCAAGGAGACGGCACGGCATGCACACCTGGGGCGTGTGGCACGGTCCCGCGTCTCAATCACTTCCAGTGCTACGACGTCCGCCGGCCCAGCGCGCCGTCGGTCACGGGCGTGAGCCTCGTCGACGAGTTCGGGGCGGGCACGGTCGAGGTCAGGGACATGAAGCGGCTCTGCGCGCCGGTCAACAAGAACGGTGAGGATCCGAACGCCCCGAGTGCCGTCGACCACCTGGTCGGGTACCAGATTCGTCGCGACGGGCCCCGCTTCGAGGGCGTCCGTGACACGACCGTCATCGATCAGTTCGGGACGCTCGTGCTCGACGTCCGCCGCCCCGGCCAGCTGCTGGTCCCGGCGGCCAAGAGCCTGACGGACCCGGCGACTCCGCTCGCCCCGGCGGGCGTGGATCACTACCAGTGCTACGATGTCCGCGGGGATCGGCGGCGGGTCGACGGCGTGACGGTCGAGGACCAGTTCGGGACCGGCACGACCGACGTGAAGCGACCGTCGCGTCTCTGCCTCCCGGTGAACAAGAACGGCGAAGGCATCCTGGACCCGGCCGCGCGCCTCATGTGCTACGACGTGCGGTCCGGCCCGCGGGTGAACCAGAAGGTCTTCATCCACGATCAGTTCGGGGCCGGTGGCATCGAGGTGAAACGGGCGCGCGAGCTCTGCGTGCCGGGAGGCTGCGACATCGGAGGGACGTTCCGCGGCGCGGACACCCTCGACCCCAACAATCCCTGTCAGTCCTGCCAGCCCGCGGTGAGCACGACGGCGTGGACGCCCGTGGCAAACGGGGAAACCTGCGACGACGCCGACGCCTGCACCCAAACAGATACGTGCCAGGCCGGTGTATGTAGCGGCAGCAACCCGGTGACGTGCACCGCGAGTGATCAGTGCCACATCGCTGGCACCTGCGACCCCGCGACCGGCACGTGCTCGGATCCGGCGGCGCCCGACGAGACCCCGTGCGACGACGCGAATGCCTGCACCCAGTCCGATACATGCCAAGCTGGCGCCTGCACCGGCGGCGACCCGGTCACGTGCACCGCGAGTGATCAGTGCCACGTTGCCGGCACCTGCGACCCCGCGACCGGCACGTGCGCGGATCCGGCGGCGCCCGACGAGACCTTGTGTGACGACCAGAACGCCTGCACTCAAACAGATACGTGCCAGACCGGCGTGTGTACCGGCGGCAACACGGTGACGTGCCCCGCGAGTGATCAGTGCCACGTCGCCGGCACCTGCGACCCCGCGACCGGCGCGTGCTCGAACCCGGCGGCGCCCAGCAATACCCCGTGCGGCTCACCGGGCGGCGCCTGCGTAACAGGGGGCACCTGCGACGGCCAGGGCAGCTGTATCGGGGGCACCGCCGTGGACTGTGACGATGGCTACTCGTGCACCCAGGATTTATGCGATCCGACGCTCGGATGCGTCAATCAAGGGATGAGTTCTCTGTGCAACGACGGAAGCACCTGTACGACCGACTTCTGCGCGGCCGGCCATCCGGACTCCGATCCGCAGAGCGGCTGCCTGCATACCGCGACGAACCCCGGCGCGAGCTGCGGCGTCGGGAACAGACAGTGCGACACCGATGGCAACTGCGTCGCCGGGTGCCTGATCGAGAGCGTGCCGTACAGCGATGGGGACCCGAACCCGGCGAACCCCTGTCAGATGTGCGACCCGTCCCGGTCGGAAGGTACCTGGAGTCCTGCGCTCCTCGGCACCGTGTGCCGCGCGTCGACGGGAGTGTGCGACCCGGTCGAAGTCTGCAACGGGGTGAGCGAGCAGTGTCCGACCAACCTCGTACGCCGCACGCCGAAGTATCGCGCGATCCCGCCCTACGAATCGTTCGATCACTGCGTCCGATTCTCTACCGGCCGGGTTGGCTACTGCAATGGATCGGCCGGTGAGTGCCAACCATTGTTTGGCGAGGCGTGCGACAAGGATTGCTACGTCGATGGTCTATGGGGAATCGAAAGCGACGCTCCTACACGCCTCATTTGTAAGAGGGGCCTCAGCCTGCTGCCGGAGGGGACGTACTGCGGGCAAGCGCTGGTGAACGCGTGCGTGACGAAGACATGCACGCACCGGACCGACGAGTTCGACGTCAAGGAGGCCGTGTGTAGTCCCATCATTGGCAATTCCCTACTGCCGGCGGGAACCGTCTGTGAGCAGGAAGCGTTCGGCGTGCCTGGTTCGGGCACGCCGGAGTGCAAAGACGAGTGCAAGTGTGGCGGGGGTTCTCAGCTCCAGTGCATTTCCACCCAGTCCGATGCACAGTTGGGCGATCTGTGTTCGCAGGACACGGACTGCGCGTTCGAGCAGCGATGCGTCGACGGCCAGTGCGCCACGGCGACGACGCGGGCCATCGGAGAGGCCTGCACCAGTGGCGACACCGAGGCCCCGTGCTCGTCCGGCGCGTTCTGTTGTGCGTACAACAACCACTCTCCGGTTGGTCAAGGCGGTACCTGTGGGAACGGGTGCTGTGCGGATTCCGAGTGCGCAGCCGGGCGTAGCTGCTGCGCGGCAGACGGCTGCGTAGACTTCGAGACCGACTCCCAAAACTGTGGTGCGTGCGGGAACGATTGCGACTCGCTCCTCGACGTCAGTGCGTGTTTCTCGGATGCGACGGCCGCCTGCGTCGGCGGCCAATGCCAGCTTTCCGAGGCCGTCGCGACGTGTGCGGAAGGGGAGACGTGTTCGTCGGTGACGAGCATCGGGGCGCTTCAGCCGGGTGACGTCATTCGAGCGGAAGGGACGACGGACGACTTCACCGTCATCACCCGAACGGCGACCCAGGTTTTCGCGGAAGATGCCGAGGGGAATTTCACCCTCCTGGAGGACGTCGAGTTCAACTACGCCACGTGCTTCCAGCCCGAGGGGATTCTCGAGGAGGTCAAGTTGAACTCGAAGCTCTGCCTGGAGTGCCAGTTCGAGGCGGACGATCAGTGCGATCCCGGCCAGGTCTGCCAGATCCAATGCGACGGGTCGCTCTGGGAGATCCTGTTCTGCGATGGCTTTGGCGCGGCCGTAGGCCTGTGCGTGCCGACGGGGACGGTGAACGCCTGCCAATGAGAGTGGATCGACCGCGCCACTCGCACGACGCGTGCGGCGCGGTCAGGGGGTCTTCGCCTTGAACTGCTCCGCGTCCTGCCTGAGAAACGGCGGAGCATACACCGCCTCCCAGCACCGACCGCTCGCCGCATTGATCGCTTGCACGGTCACGGGCGCTGCGAGCGTGGCCAACGCCGGAAGGTCGAGTCGTAGGCCTTTGCCTTTGACGAGGACCTTCGCCTTGCCCGCAACCCCCTCCTTGAGCTGCAACCGATCCATGCCGTCGGGCGTGCGATCCTTGTCGGCATATCTGTAGCCCTTCGACTGCTCCTTCCAGCAGGGCTTGCCCTTGGCGCACACGCCCCCCGCGGGCACTCGCGAGCTCGAGACGAGGCCGTTCGCATCATACATACACAGCTCATAGTCATCGGCCGTGAGCGGATCGCCGAACTCGGCCTTCGTCGTGGCCGCGCCCTTCAGCCACTTCCAGACCAACTGATCCCGGCTATCGGGCTCCCGGTCCTTGAGGAGGATCGTCGAGCGGGCCGACTGGCCGCAGCCGCCGAGTGGTGCCGGTGCACACGCTGAGGTGGCCTCTCCCTTGTCGATGGCGAAGTCGTCGCGCACCAGACCCGTATCGTCCACGAAGTAGGCGCGCAGCAGGTCATCGTCGACATCGACCACGAGCGACCCCAGCTCGATCAGGTTGACGTGCATCACTGGGTGATCGAGCGGCGCGCTACTCACCTTCCCCGAGCTGCCTGCCACCGCGTAGACGGCGCCCGCATGGGGCGCTGGTCCCTGCGTCGGCTTGCCGTACGCCCCGTCACCGGCGATGTTGCCATCGCCACCGTCGAGGATCATGGAGCCGTCAAGGGTCGATGAGTGGCCATAGTGGCCGTCGATCAGCAGGCTACGCTCGTACGAGTGACTGTGGCCTGAGAGCACGAGATCGACCCCATAGTCCTCGAGCACCGGCAGCACGTACTCGCGCATGTCGATCAGCCGCCCCTCGTCATCCGAATCGTGCGATCCCTTGCTGTACGGCGGGTGGTGCCAGAAGGCGATGACCCAGTCGGCCGTCACCGCCTCGAGATCATCCTCCAACCACGTCAACATGGCGCTTCCGGGCGATCGATCGCTGTCGTGCGAGTCGAGGCAAATGAAATGGACGTTCCCGTGGTCGAACGAGTAGTACGCTTCGGTTCCAGACGGCTCGCCGCCGGCCTCGCCCAGCGTCGGCAGCGTGAATATGTCGTAGTACGGACCCGTCTGGGTTCCCGAGTCGGCGGAGGCCGCGTCGTGGTTCCCGAGCGTCGGCCAGAGGACGCTGGACCGCAGCTGTGCGCCGTACATATCGAACACGGCTGCCTGGTACTGGGCGTCGGTGCCGTTGCTGTACGCGTTGTCGCCGAGCATCAGCCAGAGGTCCGGGCGTGGCGACCCACCGAACACCTCGAATGCATCGCGCACCGCAGCGGCGTTTCCGTTGGCGGTGCCCGAGTCACCGAGGACCCAGATCCGCGTAGGCTTCGACGTCCCAGGGACGGGTGAGGTCACGAAGAAATGCTCGGCATCCCCGCCGACGATCGGGCCCGCCGTCGTGCCGACCGAATAGAAGTAGGTCGTATCGGCGGTAAGACCGGTGAGCGTAATCTCGTGGTCGGTCGCCAACGCGGGATCGTCCGTGACCTCGCTGAGGCTGCCCGGACTCGGTCCGTAGCGCACGCGGCTATCGGACGGCAGCGCCGTTCGCCAGCGCACGGCGACGCTGTCCGACGTTCCCATTTGCAGGTACGGACCGCGCGTGACCTGGTCGAACGTATCCGACCCGACGAGCGACAAGTCGTAGCTGATGTCGGAACTTGTCGGGCCCACCTGATGGATTTCGACGGCCAGCACGTTCGTTCCCTCGACGAGGGCACTGGTGTCGACCGCGGTCTCGACGAACGTCGTCTCACCGCTCCCGCTCACGCCCGAGCTCGCCAAGGTCGTCGACGTGATCGGCCCGGCGGGCATGTTGTCGCGAAGGATCTCGCTTCCATTGAGATAGACCACGGCACCGTCGTCCCGGAGAAGACGCACGGTCATGAGGACATAGGTCGCGGCATCGGTGACCGTGAACGTGTGGCGGAAGTACGTGGTGATGTACTTCGCCCCGCCGTCGGGTCCGAAGCTGACCACCGTCGACTCGTCGCCATCGCCGTAGCCGAGCTCGGCGGGCCCCGGCTGCCAACTCGCATCGTCGAAGCCCGGTGCACTCCAGGTCGTCCCCTGATCCGTGCCGTCGTCGAGGTAGCGCCAGGTCGCCCCTGAGGGCACGAAGGTCGTCTCGAGAGCACGCGCCGCTGGTACGGAAACTGCCAGCGTGGCCATCGAGGCTAGCAGCAGAGCGATCATGGCGGTCGCCGCGCGCGCGCGGCGTGATATCGCGTGGGCCGCCCCGCACTCAGGTCGTGGTAGGTTCATCCCGGAGGGTCTCCTGGCAGAGCAGGCTCTACCCCGGGAGCGGTCGGCCTGTCCATCTCCTCGCCCGACCGTTCCTGCTCCTCGCCCGACCGTTCCTTCTCCGGGCCCTGCACGCGCCGCAAAGCGTCACGCACGGTCTGTTGCAGGTCTCTCGCGGCCCTGCTGTGCCGCCGAGGCTCCGGATACGAGGCCAGCGCGTGCTCCGCGCGCGCGTAGGCGGCGCGCGCCTCGTCATAGCGACCTGCGTGTTCGAGGATCTCGCCGCGACGGATGAGCCACGTGGCCCGTTCCGGCGCGCGGGCGAGCAGGCGATCCACGCGCACGAGCGCCGCCTCGTGATGGCCGAGCGCGATCTCGAGATCGACCGCGGCGAGCTGGAGGCCAGCCACCGGCCCGAGTCGGGTGAGTCCCTCATCGAGCCCGCGTAGCGCCTCGACCTCGCGCCCCGCCGCCGTGAGCGCCTGTGCACGCTCGAGGTAGTGCTCCGGCTTCGGCGCGGGCATGACGGCGATGGCCCGACCGAGATCGACCGCTGCCGGTAGCGGCAGACCGAGCGATGCCGACGCCCGCCCGCGTGCCACCAACGCCCCCGCGTGATCAGGTTGCGTCGCGAGGAACCGATCGAGATACAGCTTGGCCGTGGTCGGCCACCGCGCCTCGAGAAACAAGCGGCCGCGCATGAAGTCGGCATCTTCGATCCCCCCGGGAGATCCCGCGGCACGTTCGTAGGCAGCGAGCGCTGCGTCCCACTCCCGGCGCATGCGATGCAGATCCCCAACCTGCACATGCAACGCGGGGTTTCCGGGCTCTTCCTTCAGCTGCGCCTCGATCACGGTCAGCTGCTCATCGAGACCCTGGTGCGCGAAGGCCGACGCGACGAATCCCAGCGCCGCGCTCACGACCAGGCCGCGCGCCGCGAAACGCGTGGCCGACATCAACTTGTCGAGAGCCCCTCGAACGCCGTGAAGACACGGAGTGGAATCCATGGTGTTCTTGTACTTCCCGTCGCGAGCCGCGGAAAGCCTGTCGGCCTCCTGTCCGGTACCGCCGAAGCGCGACGGATGGTCCGGCGAGCCAAATCGTTACTCGACGGCGCGGCGCACGCACTCGCGAGTGCGTGCTTCTTTGATCCTTGGCTATCGTCGGTTTCCGGCTGAACGCCAGCGAGGAAGCTGCCGGTCGCGCACGTGCTTCCCGGCGATGGCGGCCAGCACGATGCCACCTGCGCCGGCCAGGTGATGGTCGCTCTGCATCGGGATCGCCAAGGCTGACGCTTCGGCTCGGACGAGCGCCGGGAGATCCAGCCGGCACACCGAGTCCGTTGGGAATAGGTGGCGCCGGACAGCGGACTCGGCGGGCATCGTCAGCGGTAGCACGAAGCAGGCGTCCCGGTGCGCCCAGCGCTGGTGCATGGACGCCACCGGCTCGACGCTGTCGCCGAACTTGTCGAGGTACTGCTCCAGGTACTTCTGCTCCTCGCGGGGATCGTGCGGGCGCCAGGTGTGGTAGGCGTCGCCGCGCATGAACGGTACGCGAAACTCCGGCTGCCAACGGTAGAAGTACAGACCGGTGCCCTGGCGTGCGCTGAACTTTGCCGGCTCCATCACCCGGTGCAGCTCGACGTGCTGCAATCGGACGAGCGGCTGCACGACCCCGGCGAGCGCCGCCCGGTAGGTTCGGAACCCCAGCGCCTTGCGCCATCGCGATGTACGTTTCTCGGGACGATGCCGGGCCACGAGTCGGTACAGCTCGTCGCAGTTCCGGGTCGCGGCGATCTCGGTGACCGCCCGGTCTTGTGGACCGCGCTGCCGGGTCCCGCGTCGCATGTTCTTCAGCGAGTTCGAGATCACGACGGCCGGTGGGCGCGCGTAGAAGCAGTCGACGATCCGATCGGTGGCCGCGAGCAGCGTTCCCTCCATGGTGTTGCGGCCATAGGCCAGCGCGTGCACCTCGGACCCCGCCATGGCGGCGAAGTGATCGACCGAGAAGCCCCAGGAGAGCGTGGAGTCGCCGAGAAGCAGAATCCCGCCCTTCTTCGCCCGGTCGTCGAAGAGCGAGAAGTGGAAGATGTTCTCGTAGGGGGGTTGGAGCGAGGCTTCGAAGTCTACCGTAGCCGGGATGGTGTGGAGGACCCGTCGCTTCTCTGCGTCGGAGAGCGCGGCGGTGCGCGCCAGCAACGCGGTGACGTCGGCGAGGAAATCGTGCGGTGTCGGGATGTCGTGCGCGCTGACGGCGCCCGGTCTGACGGTGACGTCTGCTGCCGTGTGGATGGCGCTCACCAGGAAGGGATTGAAGCGCGTGGCGACGTAGCCGCAGAGCAGCAGTACCACGCAGTAGGAGACGTTCGTGATGACGGCGCGCCGCTGCATTCTCAAAACGCGAAGTAGATGAACGGTAGGGGCTCGGACCAGAACAACGTCGTCGCTACGAGCACGACGGGCGTTGCCAGCACGCCGAGACGGGTTACGGTCGGAAAGCCTTCGTGGTCGACGCGATAGGGCGGGAGCAGATGCTCTATGAGCACGAGCCCCGCGAACAGGAGGACGCTTGGGCCGAAGGCATCCGGATTGGCCGCGCGACCGAGCAGGGCGGGATCGAGGAGCGCCAGCAAGCTCTCCGTGTCGAGGAAGAATACGAGCCACGAGGCGACGATGACCGGCAGCACCACGGTCCGCCGGACTGCGCTCGGGAGGCTCCGGAACGAGGTCACGTTCTCGATGACCAGCAAGACGCCGTGCAGCAGGCCCCAGAGCAGGAAGTTCATCGCCGCGCCGTGCCAGAGCCCACTGATCAAGAACACGATGAGGACGTGGCCGTAGGTGCGCAGCGGCCCGCGCCGACTGCCACCGAGCGGGACGTACACGTAGTCGCGGAACCATGTGGTCAGGCTGATGTGCCAGCGCCGCCAGAAATCGCGCATCGAGTCGGCGAGGTAGGGATAGTTGAAGTTGGCCGGAAGGCGTACCCCGATCAGGATCGCGAAGCCCAGCGCCATGTCGCTGTAGCCGGAGAAATCGCCATAGATCTGGATCGACATGGCAACGGCGGCGTAGGCGACATCGAGCAGAGAGAGGTTCGCCGTCCCGAGCTCCAGCGCGCGGCCGGCGACGGTGCCGGCGCCATCGGCGACGACGACCTTCTTGAACAGGCCGAAGATGACGAGCACCAGCGCCAGCTTGAGATCTCGATCGCGAGTCGGGACGTAGGGCTGCCACAGGTGCTTCGGCCGAAGGATGGGGCCGGACGCCAAGTGCGGCCAGAAGGTCAGGATCTTCAGACTGCTGGTCGGGCCATATGCGGCGTCGACGTCATGGCTCCGATACATTTCGACGAGCACGGCGACGGCGGTGAAGCTGTAGAAGGAGATCCCGAGGGGCAACGGTAGGGGGGGCAGGGCGACACCGAAGCCCGACGCGATGAACGCGGAGTACTTGAAGACGAGCAGCGGCAGCAGGACCAGCGTCACCGCGAGCGGCAATCCCAACCGGCGGGCGTGCGCGCCATGGATGACGAGCATCTGGAGCACGATGATCGCCGCGAACGGCGGATAGTACCACGCGGCGAAGAGGAAAGAGGCCAGTGCGACGAAGGGATCGGCGCTTGCCGGGCGCGTCGCGTTCAGGAGGAAGTAAACGGGAAAGAAGAGCAGGAGGAAATAGACGAACGCCGGCTCGAGAAAGGACACGCGAGGTCAGGTATTACGTCGTTCTGTAACGCAGGTCCATGGGTTCGGTCGATGTGTCCGACGTCAGCCGGGTACGCCCAGCGCGAAGGTGACGGACTACATGTGGCGGTGTGCTACGCATGGCTGCGTACTGCGCCGACGAGGACTCTGGATGCCTCCGAGTTTCGTCCTTTGGTCAGCAGACGACGAAGTGGTCGTCGCCATCAGCAGGTGTTGCCCGTGCAGGAGGCGTTGCAGCAGCTGCCGTCACATGCCTCGCCGGGCTGGACGATGCCGTCACCGCAGAACCCCGCGCGCTCGCCACGAACCGCACGGACGAAGTAGGGGTTGGCCTTGGTGGCGAAGCTCGGGGGGCCAGAGAAGGAGCCGAAGCCGACGAACCACCTGACCGTCGTACCGGAGGCGACGGTAGACGCCGACTGGTGGAGGCCGGATGAGGAAGTGCCAAAGACCGGGTCGATGCATGGGCTCGTCCCGCACGGATGGGGCGCGAGCAGAATCGTCTGCAGCTCGACGACGGTGGGCATTCGCCAGTCGGTAAATCCGGCCAGGCCAAATTGCGAGTCTTCATCGTCGGTTGTGCCGTTCATCCGCGAAATCCACTCGCCCATCGCCTCGTTCCAATCGTAGACGTTGTTCACATCGGACAGGTCGGCGCAGGTCCCGCCCGAGTCCGGGTTGAAATCACACGCGGTGAAGCTTCCCACGGTCCCGGTCTTCTTCTCCCACATGAGATCCGTATCCAGGTCCGATATCGTGCCGTCCCCGTTGTCCACGAAGCGGACTGCCGTACACCCGCTCGTGTCAAAGACGCATCCTGCACCGCACGACAGCGTTCCGTAGGGCTGTGCGCTGGCAGTAGCCGAATCGCAGGTCCCTCCGGCGAGCGTCCCGAGATCGCAGTCCTCGCCCGCATCGACAACGCCGTTGCCGCACTCAGCCGCTGCGCCCCCCTCCAGGATCGCGATTGTGCCGTTCACGAAGCCATCGACCCTCGCCTCCATAGCGACGGTGTCGTTGACAGTTGTGCAGATCGTGTCGGGCTTCGCCGGGTTCTCCTTCGACTCCACTTTGGCGAAGCAGCCCTTGGTGGGCTCGGCGCCGCCATCGAACTTCTTCATGACCTTCGCCTCGCAGTCGGTCTGCACCTGCCCGCACCTGCCGGGCCTCTTCTGACACTTCTCTCGACACCTGAGCAGCCCCACGAGCTTCTTGCTCACGCATTTGTTCTTTGCCGAGAGGCACTTGTTCGCGTCGACGCCGGGGAGGCCCTGCGCGCGGACTGTGCCGACGCTCCCGAACGCGAACAGGAGCATCAGGGTGATTGCTGAAAGACGTAAGTGCCTCATGAGCAGGTGCCTCATCAACTCCCCCTAGCGGCTACTGGTCGGTCACCGGCAGTGATGTTGGTCCTGCCCACGTACACGTTGTCTTGTCGGCGCGGTGCCCCAACTCGAGACGGCCTAAAGGCAGGCACACGCTCGAGAGACATTACTAGCGCTTCCTCCTCCCGAGGTCGCCGGAGCGGAGCACCTTAGGCGCGAGCCGGAGACCCCGCAACCCAATCCCGTCGGACAGGCTGTGGGGGTGACCGGGCCGGACCCGACGCCGAGCGCTTCGAGCACGTCGAAGCAGTTGTCGATGGTGCCATCGCTGCCCGCATAGCCGCGTGTTCCCGCATCATCGTAGGCCAGGCTCAGTCCCGTGCACACGTCGTCGCAGCTTTCGTCATCGGCTCCCGCGTACCAGCAGAACCCCCCCACATCAATGCAGACCAAGCTCTCCAGCGCGAGCAGCAAGTCCGCGACGGCAGCATCGACCTGCGCCTCCAGGGCTGCGGTGTCGCCCGTGGTGATGCAGATCGTATCGGGCTTATCCGGGTTCTCCTTGGCTTCGAGTTTGGCGAAGCAGCCCTTCGTGGGGTCGTCCGGACGCTCGAACTTGAAGCGGACCCTGTCCTCGCAGTCGACCTGCTTCTGCCCGCAGTTGTTCGGGTTCGTCTGGCACTTCTCGCGGCACTTGAGCAGGCCTTGCATCTTCTTGGTCACGCACTTCGTCTTTCCGGCGAGGCACTTGTTCTTGGCCATACCTGGGAAGCCCACCTGTGCGTGGGCGGAGACTGCGACCAGGGTGAAGACGACGGCGAACGCGAGGGTGGCGATGGCACGCATGGGAATCCTCTTTCGGCCTGGCCGACGGCCCCAGGCGGTTAGCTGCGGGGAGGATAGCGCGGGCGGCAGCCGCGAGTCGAGGGAATTGTGGTGTCGCAACTCGGGGGCGAATGGAGGGAACACTCCTCGCGGCCACCGATCGGATCGTCGAGTGTTTCTACGCGCGCCCACCGACCGTCCGTCCCCCAAGGGTGCACGACCTACTGCGGACCGTCCGTCAAGAATCGCGCAGGGCGAAGAAGCGGCTTCGCCGGTGCGCTGCCGAGCGCGCCGGCGGGTAGCCGGGACGGATCGTGGAACTACGGAGCGCATCTGCTGTGGCATACACAAAATTGACCGGCCGGCAGCCGTCGCGCTATGCCTACGAGGCCGCTCTTGCCGGCTCGTATCTTCTCGGGGCCGCACGAGCGCGCACACCTGGTTAACTTGTTAAGGAGGAAACTCGACATGAAGACACTCGTTTTCGGAACCCTCGTAATGGCCGCACTCGTGCTCGCGCCGATGGCGCAGCCCCACGCACAGGCCGGTGGGAGCGTGCTGGACTATGACGCCGTCAGTGCCAGTGCCACCGGTGACCTTGAGGACGTGAACATCGATGACAACACCTCGTGCGCTGAGGCGTTGACTGCCCTGCTGGAAGCCAAGGGGAAGATCAAGCACGTCGTGTCGGGTTCTGACGGTGCTGCGATCTACACGTTCGAGGGCAAGAGCAAGTCGACGGCCGTGCTGCTCTGCGCACCCAACGTGCCCTGATACCGAGGCGGTGCCTCGGCCGTCCGGGGAGGAGGCACCGCCCGCCCGGATCAGAGCCGTTCCGAGCACCGTCAGATACGGCCGGACGCGCTCGAACTTGTGCATCGCGCAGCGACGGCCGGGGTTCGATCTGCCCCCGGCCGTCGCGCGGAATTCAGGGTAATGAAACCGCCCTTATGGGCAGCCCGCCCCAATGCCCGCATCGACACAATCGTTGGGCGTATTGTTGACGATCTCCCCGCTGTTCACGGTCACCACGCCTTCGTTGAGGATACCACCACCATCCACCCCAGCCGTATTCCTGGTGATGCTGGTCGTGCCGTTGAGCTCCACCGTGCCCTGCGTGCCTCCGTCTTCGTCGTTGAAAATCCCCCCGCCGCTGCCGTCCGCCTTATTGTTCTTGATCAGCGTGTCGGTGAGGATGAGCGCGCTGCCAGCATCGTTAAAGATCGCCCCCGCGTCTCCGTCCGTGCGGTTCTTGATAATATCCGACGACGAAATGGTCAGTGAGGTGGCTCTATTGGCAATTGCGCCCGCCTCTGCCGGGATGCAGCCGACCCCCTCACACATCGTCCGATTCTGGGCAATCGTGGTGTCGGTTATCGTGCTGGCACCACCAGCAATGTCGAGGGGTTCCTTCCCAACACAATCGTCGCCGCTGCAACTCGTGCGATTCTTGCGGATGTCCGAACCCTCGACGACCACTCCTCCGGCGCCACTCGCAAGACGGAGCACTTCGTCAGCAGCGCACTCATCGCCCTCACACGTGAGCCGATTGTTCTTGAACTGACTGTTCGTCACCGTGAGGGTCTCAGCAGCCGCATCGAGGACCGTGTCAGTGTCGCAATCAAAGCCCTCACACGTGAGCCGATTGTTCTTGAACTCACTGGTCGTCACCGTGACGGTATCAGCAACCGCAGCGAGGACCGCGTCAGTGTCGCAATCAAAGCCCTCACACGTGAGCCGATTGTTCTTGAACTGACTCTCTTTCACCGTGACGAAATCATCAGCCTGTGCGCTAAGGATCTCATCGGTGTCGCACTCATCGCCCTCACATGTGAGCCGATTGTTATTGAACCGGCTTCTCGTCACCGCGATGATGTCAGCGGTCGCCAGAACGATCCAATCCGTGTCGCAGTCAAAGCCCTCACATGTGAGCCGATTGTTATCGAACCGGCTGCCCGCCACCGCGAGGGAGGAGTTGCGTGAGTTCAAGACCGCCACCTCGTCCGTGTCGCACTCAAAGCCCTCACAAAGCACTTTGTTGTTGAGAACGTCCACGTTCTCCAAGGCCAGCGCGCCGTCCACAGTGATATCGATGAGTGCATCCGAGTTACACCCTCCCGCAGTCGCGAGACACGAGTTTGTGTTTTGCTTGATGACCGTGTCGCGGATGGTGGCGCTCGCGCTGAAGTGGCTCACATCCAGCATCCCGTCCGAAAAACAGCCCTCGGCGCTGCACGTCGCTACATTCTGGAGAATCTGACTGTCCTCGATCAGCAGACTGCCAACGCCCGAGGTGTCCCGCGCAATACCGAGCACGGAACGGCCCGCCTTACAGCCCATCGCCGTACACGTCGCCTCGTTGCGCCGGATGACGGTCTCGGTGATCGTCACGTCCCCGTCACCATTGACCCGGACCGCACCCACCGCCGCCATCGCCCCCCCATTTAACCCACAGTCCACACCAAAACAGGTGGCGGAGTTGTCCGCGATCTCCGCCTCCTCAATCGTCAGCGCCCCGTCCCCTTCGTTATCGATCGCCCCGGCCCCCGCCTCGCAGTCCACACCCGTGCAACCCACGTCGCCCCTGCGGATCCTCAGCTTGCGCAGCGTCACATCCACATCCCCCACCACACTGTCGGCGGGGTCAATATGAAAAATCCGGTCCCCGTCACCCAGCACACTGGGCTGGCCGAGGGCGTTCTCAATCACGCTCGACTTTCCAACGCCCTCGATGATGACGGAATCCAAGATGTCCAGGTCCCCCTCTAGGTTGGCATCTTCGCCGGCACTCCCCAGCTCCAGCTTGTAGGTGCCTGCGGGAACCTCGATGACATCCACCACGCCCGGCGCGGCCTCGCCTGCCGGACATTCCCCAGCCGTGTTGCCCGAGGGGGTCTGGGTGTTAGCCGCGGTGAGCGCTTCGCGCAGGGCGCACAAACCCTCATCGTCAATCACATCGGCCGTGGTGGTTACGCTAATGGTCGCGGCCTGCACCGGGGCGCCCCAGATCAGGCTGGCCCCCACGATGAGCGCACGCACGAGCTGTCGGCTGCGAGTGTAAGTTCTGGTCATAGAGATACCCTCCCGGTGCCGGTTGGTGGAGTCGAGTGTTTACCGCCCCATGACAGTCCTTCAGTCGGCGTGCGAGAGTCAAGGGAACGAGCAGGTGGCGAAGCTTTTACTCCATGGACCGCCGGGACAGTACTTGTACGGTGCGGGGAGGCCCGAGTCTGCTCGAACACGTCATGTTCGGCGTCAACGAGCGGTCGCTGCACCACTACCATACTCACTTCGCGAGGCCTTCGAGATGACACCGTCGGAGCGCATCGAGATCCCCGCCTGATCATTTCGAGCCTCGTCTTTTGACTCCGCATCCACGTCTTGACCTGCCACTCTCGGAAACGCCGCGGGGAAGCTTCGGTATCACCCGGCTCGTCGGCCGACGCCTCGATGATGTGTGCAGCGAGAGCCCGGTAGGCCTCTCCCCACGGACCGACGAGCGCTCGCGCGCGCTCGCGTGCGGCCGCCGCATGCGCGCGCGCGCTTGGCAGCCGGCATAACCCGAGCGCCATGATGGCGGCCTGGAGGCGGGTCTCGGCATCGTCCGCGCCAGCAAGTGCCGTCTCCGCCTTCGAGAGCTCCTCGCTGAGAATCGACGCAGCCGCCGCGTCCTCTCCGACGGGCAGCAGGAGAAGGCCTCGCTGCAAGCGATTCTCCTCGATTTCGAGGTCGGGGCGGTCGTCGACGTGCTCGGTGATGGCGAGCGCCTGGCGGTACATCCGAAGCTCGGGATACCCGCGTTGGCTCAGTCGATGGAACTGGTAGCGCATAGCGTCGGCATCCGACCGACCGCCGGCGAGCACACCTGCCAACAACGCGATCGCCCCCACCAAGATCGCGTTCGCTCGTGGACTTTGCCAACGCCCCGCGGATCCGCGGCGGAAGGCCACTTCGAGACTGAGCGCCGCGAGCGCCAGCGCGCCGAAGAACTCGGCAAGCTCGTCGCGTCGCACCAGCGGAGCGAGCCACCCGTGGTAATCAATGACGTACATCGGGAGCGCGAAGAACGGCCACAGACGTGGTGCCACGACGGGCAAGCCGAGCTTCGAAAGCACGTGCGCAATCGAGGGTGAGAGCGTGGCCGCAAGCCATCCGACCACCGCATATACGAACGGGACTCGGACGGCAGCGCCTATGTAGGCCCAGGACTCGAAGAGGTTGTGGATGTTGATCTCGCCCTGAATGTTCCTGCCCTCGAAGAAGGCCGGCGCCGAGACTCCCGCCCAGCGCTGGCCCCAGCTGATTTCCTCCATGGCAAACAAGAAGGGCTCGCACCGACGGACCCAATCGTGATTTACGATCGTATGTGCTGTCCTTTACGCGCGGTCTCCGGCGCGCGATTCCCCTGCTGCGCCGAATGATCGAGCTCAATTCGGGCTCTGCGCAGGGGAGAGCGAATCTCGGTTACCAGGTTGCGATCAGCGGGGATCCCGAGCTCACCCTCGAGCGTGCGCGCATGATCCTCGAGTCGGAACACAGCGAGGGGCGCCGCAGGCCGCCGGACCCGCTGCTGAATATGTTGAAGACTGCAGGTCTCGAATCCGCACCGGCGACGAGGGGCTAGTCGGGAAGGGGCGTCAAAGGCCACACGTGTTCACAGGTCCCACGACGGCGGTCGAGGCGAGTATGAGCTGGCCGCCGAAGTACAGCGGCAGACCCCAGATCCGGTTGACGAATCCGGGCGCGACGAAGCGATTCCGCGCCACGAACAGGTCGGAGACCATGAAGGCCAGGGCGCCGATGACGATGGTCTTCGGCCCGCCAAAAGCGCTCGCGCCGGCGGCTGCCGCGACCATGATCAGGATCGCCGCAATGTAGGCCCGCACGGGGAGCACCATCCGGTCGGGGACGTGTGGCCCGAGCCAGCGCAGCACGCCGACACCGAAGATGATCAAGGGAATCGCTGCGAGAGCAAATGTCTGCAACTCCACTCCGCGGACGAAGAACGCAACGGCAAAGACGACATGCCCGAGCAGGAAGCTTCCCAGGCCGCCGAGAAACGCACCCTTGCTCCCACGAGGAATCAGCAACACGTCGCCGCCGACGCAAAACACGAGGCCGACGAAGAGCACGCTCCCGTACTGGCTTGCGAAGCATCCTGCGCCGATGGCCGCAACCAGGAAACCAATCGCGGCAAGCGGCTTCGAGACCCACTCGAGCATCGGCCTCTCACCCCGGTCTGCAACCAGGGTGACGAGTAGACCCACGGCGGTCATCGCCGCACCAACCCAGTACGTCGTCGTCATCGGCGGCCTCGCTGCGCGCTGTGTGTAGCACGCTGGTGCAGGATCCGACATCAGACGTGAGTGACGCGCGATCGCGTATTCGAGCCGTCCGGTGTTTAGCAGCGCGGGTACGGCACTGCCGTTGCAAAGCTCTCGACCAGACGATAGCCAAAAAAGCGGTCAGGATCGCGCGCGTCGCTCGCGCGGCGCGTCCACTATGAGCAACACCAACGGCTAGAGGGAGGCAGGGAATGAGGATCGCAACATTGGCAGTACGATCAGGATGGGCATTGCCGGGGCGGCTTGTGGCCGCCGCCAGTGCGCTGGCGCTCTTGTCCGTCGTGGCGTCGGCCGCGAGCGTCCACGCACAGCCCACGTACCCGATCTTTCCGACAGATGCGGGCACGTTCGGCGATCAGCTCATGTTCTTTTACGACACCACGACCGACCACACGACGTTCATGACCGTTGGCAACACCAATGTCACGGGCATCGTCATCGAAACGGTCTTCTATTCATCGGCGACCTTGCAGCGGGTCGCCGAGCGGGTCAGCGTCATTCCGGCCGGTGGCGCCGAGGTCATCGATCCCACGACGGTCACGGGCGTACCCGGCACGGCCGGCATTGCCCTCGTCACGCCCATCGTGAGCGAGATCACCCACACGCCGACCGTGCCCGTGCGGCCGCTCGTCGGGGGCTTCACGATCGTCAACGTCCCTCTCGGCTCTGGCACGGGGCAAAACCCGTTCGGCAGGCTCGCGCTGGTTGCGGGCGGCGGCGTCCAACCGCGTGCCGCCGCCGGCGCGACCCCAGACGGCATCGCCGTGATCTACCAGAACATCAATCCGGGACAGCCGGCACCATCACTCACGCTCCCTGTCTACTTCAATCCAACCACACTTGCGCCGCCCGAGCAGGACGGCAACCGGGTCTTCCTCGCGTCATTCACCGACCAATACGCCGCTCCGGTCGGTCCCAGTGCTGAGGCACGCTTCAACATCGTACCGATCAACAGGTCCGCGTCGGCGACGTTCTTCAACGGATCCACCGGCACCGCGATCCTCACGACCGCGACACCCGTGAGCGGGGTGCGGTTCGATACCCTACAGAACCTCGCGGGGGGCGCCACGCTCGACACAGCCGGGCGACTCGAACTGAATGTCCCCGCTCAAACGACTGGGTTCGACAACTTCTTCGGCATGGCCAGTCAATCGCTCGGAACGTTCTCCGTCGGGCAGCGATTGGTTCCCGTCGACTTTTAGCCTGGCACGTGCTCCGGGGCTCGTGATGCGCGGGTCCCGGAGCACGCCCGGCAGCCTCTTCGATGCGACGCGTGCCGTAACCGCATGCAGCGCACATCGCGCATGCGCCGAGGAGGGACTTCTCATGGACGAGCCTCGACATCCTCGCGCTTCCTGGTTGCCGCAGGCCCTGGGCGTGCTCGCGGCTGCGGCGCTGCTCGCGAGCGCAAGCGCGGCCCACGCGGCGACCGCCGAGGAAAAATGCGAGCAGGGCCGCTTCAAGGCGGCGGCCAAGTACAACAACTGCCAGCGGAAGGTCATGGCAAAGTTCTACAGGAACGGCGCGGTACATCCCGACGAGACGTTCCAGGCCAAGCTGTCCAAGTGCCGCGTCAAGTACACGGCCACCTGGGCGAAACTGCAGAAGAGAGCGGCCGGGTCGGGAGCGGCCTGCACCTTCCCGCGCTACGACGGCACAGTCACCGGGACGGTGTCGGACCGCTTGACCCAGCTCCAGTGGACGAAGACGCAGAACATCGACTCCGTCGCGAACTACGCCGACCCACGCGATGCGGACAACATCTACTCATATGCCACCGGAGCCGGTCTCAATCATCTAGCGGACGGGACGGCGTTCACGGACTTCCTGGAGAAGCTGAATACCCCGCCCTGTCACGCCGGCCAGTGCGACTGGCGGCTGCCGACGATCTACGAGCTGCAGACGATCCTGCTGGAGCCGTATCCGTGCGAGACGACCCCTTGCATCGATCAGACCATCTTCGGCCCGACGGTCGCCTGGGACACCTGGGCGGCCACGAACAACGTCAACCAACCGCTGGAGGCGTGGTACATATTCTTCGTCAATGGGCACGTGACCACCGTCGGCAACAAAATGAACTCCATCAACGTCCGGGCCGTGCGGGGCGGCATGTGACGGATGATTCGGTCATTCGTCCTCGACCAGTCCGAGTTGGAACCAGATCCTCGCATGGTTGCGGGAGATGGACTTGCTCCGCCGGGCAGAGGCCGCCTGATGTTGGGCGTGGGGCGGGAAGGTCGCGTTCTACGTGACTGAGCCGCCGTACCGGTACTGCATCCCGGGATTGGAACCTGCCGCCTCGAGCAGCCGACCGACATGATCACCGGGGACAGCGTGGTCCGCTGCCCCCGGTGGCATGCGGCTTGGACCTACTCCTTGTCCTTGAACTGCTCGACGGTCTGCTTCTTCGCCGGCGCGGTGTAAGTCGCCTCGAAGCAGTAGCCGATGCTGTTCTGGAGCTGGGCGGTGACCGGATGGGTGATCGTGGTGAGATCGGCCGGGAGGGTCAGGTTCTGACCCTTGCCGATGAGGCCCACCCGGTTGGACTTCAACTGGAGGATCTTCATGCCGTTGGGCGTCGCGTCCTTGTCCTTGTACTTGAAGCCGTTACCGGTCGTCTTCCAGCACGGCTGCGTGCCGCACGTCCCGGCGGCCGGCGCGTGTGCCTGGATGATCAGCCCAGTCGCGTCGTAGACGCAGAACACGTAGTCGGTCGTGGTGAGCGGATCACCGTACTCCGCGGGCGCCGGAGCGGCAAAGCCCTTGAACCACTTCCACTTCAGCGAATCGGCTTTGTCCTTGGTCTTGTTCTTGATCTGCAGCTGCGGCTGCGCACCGCCGTTGATGGTGACGCGGCAGCCCATCTGTGGCGCGGGAAAGCAAGCAATCCCCGGCTCGATCATGCACTGATCGTCGCAGCCGTCGCCGTTCACGAGGTTGCCGTCGTCGCACACCTCGCAGCCGGCGAGCGTGATGCTGTCGCCGCAGACGGCCGGATCGCCGACGCAAACACCGCTCGTGCATTCGTCAACATCGGTGCAGACATCGCCGTCGTCGCATCCGGTGCCGTCGGGCTCGAAGCCGTCGCCGGGACAGGCGGCACCCGCGCCCGTGCAGTTCTCGGCGACGTCGCAGACATTGGCGGAGGCGCGACACTCCTGTGCGCCAGACGCAAAGCCATCAGCTGGACAGGCGGCACCGGCGCCCGTGCAGTTCTCGGCGACGTCGCAGACATTGGCGGAGGCGCGACACTCCTGTGCGCCAGACGCAAAGCCATCAGCTGGACAGGCTGCGCCCGTGCCCGTGCAATTTTCTGCCACGTCACAAACGTCGGCCGCCGCGCGGCACTCGGTCGTCGCTGGCTCGAAGGCGTCGGCCGGACAGTCGTCCCCGACCCCGTCGCAGCTCTCAGCGACATCGCAGGCGTCGGCCACGGCGCGGCAGACCGCCGTGCTCTTCAGATCGGCCGGGCAGACCGCGCCCGTGCCGGTACAGTTCTCGGCGACGTCACAGACGCCGGCCGCGCCACGGCACCCGGTCGTAGCGGGCTCGAAGGCGTCGGCCGGACACGTCACACTCAAGCCGGTGCAGTTCTCCGCGACGTCACAGAGATCGGCCGCCGCACGACACTCCGTCGTCGCCGGCTCGAACGTGCAGCTTCCCGTGCAGCAGTCGCCACCGTCGCAGTCCTCGCCCGTCTCGACGATGGCGTTGCCACAAACGGCGCTCGGAGCCCCGGCACCGGCAATCTTGAACACGTTGTGGCTGAAGTGGCCGACCACGTAGACATTGCCGGCCACATCTACCGCAGGTTGGGCCGGCAGAGAGAGCGCGTTGCCGGCGCCATCGCCCGTGGCGTCGATGATCTCGGTGATCACGCCGGCCGGCGTGATCTTGAAGGCATTGTCGCTGACCCCCCCGACGACGAAGACATTGAATCCACTGTCCACGGCAACGCCGAACGGACGGTCGAGCGGGTTCCCCGCGCCATCGCCTGTGGGGTCAATGATCTCGGTGATCGTGCACGGCGTGCCGCCCGTGCTGCACGTACCAGGCGCGTCGATCTTGAAGACGTTGTCGCTGAGCCTGCCCGGCACGTAGACGGCGCCCGCAGCATCCACGGCCAGGCGGCCCGAGCCGCTGAGCGTGTTGCCTGCGCCGTCGCCCGTGGCGTCGATGATCTCGGTGATCACACCGCCTGGCGTGATCTTGAACGCGTTGTTGCTCGTAAGCCCAGTGACGAAGACGTTGCCAGCCGCGTCCACCGCTGCACCCGCTGCCCCCAGGAGGGGGTTGCCTGCGCCATCGCCCGTGGCGTCGATGATCTCGGCGATCACGCCGCCCGGCGTGACCTTGAAGACATTGCTGCTTTCGAACCCGACGACGAAGGCGTTACCGGCCGTGTCCACAGCGACGGTGGTGCCATTATCCAACGGGTTGCCGGCGCCGTCGCCCGTGGCATCGATGATCTCGGTGATCACGCCGCCCGGCGTGATCTTGAACGCGTTGTCGGAAGTCGTTCCCGTCACGAAGACGTTGCCAGCCGCGTCCGGCTCGCCACCCGCTGCCCCCAGGAGCGTGTTGCCGGCGCCGTCGCCCGTGGCATCGATGATCTCGGTGATCGTGCCCCCCGGCGTGATCCTGAACGCGTTGTTGGAAAGCAGTCCTGGCACGTAGACGTTGCCAGCCGCATCCGTCGCCACGTGCAGAGGCTGGTCCAACACATTGCCCGCCCCGTCGCCGGTGGCATCGATGATCTCGGTGATCTGGGCGCTGGCGGCAACGGGTGCTCCCAGGAAAATCGCGAGGACGGCGCAACGAAGGAATTTCACTAAGACGGGTCTGAACGAAAGCAGTTTATGAGTGAGCATTCGAGTCTCCTCCTTAACCAGGTGTCCCCGCGCGCACAGATGCTCGAGAACGAAGCCCCTTCGAGACGGCACCGGATCGGATGGCTTGCTGTTGGAACCGAATAGCTGATGCGTTGCATCGTGAAAATACGGAGATGTCTGTAGTCCTAATGGAAAAAGCACCCAATGCAGTGACGCGGTGCAGCGCTGCCCGTGCGCGCGGTTGCCCGCTCTACCTCTTCCGTTTCCGTACCGACTGCCAGCACGACGCCGGCTGCGTGGGCGTCTTCCCGGATGTGCCACCCCACACGTTCCCGCCACCCGGCCGTCGCCGGCGCATCCTACCCAACGGGGACGGACAATCTCGCAGGCAGCCCTGGACCAAGCTCGAGCTTCACGACACGGAGATCGCCGTGATGGACATCGAGGGCGTGCTTGCCGAGTAGGTGATCGGCGATGCCCGGCGGCTCTGGCTCGAGGGGTCTCTCGATTAGCGCCAACACCTTCAGTCTTGGCGATGAAGACGTCTATCCGCACCGGACGATCGCCGGGACCGTGGAAGACACTGATGTCGGGAAGGGTGTCCGACGGCTCGGTCGGACCGACCATCCGCCCCGCGCGAAATCCGCGCCGACGGAGCCCGTCCGTCAAGTCGTTCCATGCATCACCGGCCAGGACGACGAGATCGGGTCGCGCGCACGCGACCCCATGCCAAGACCGGCAGGGCTCCGATGAAGGCGTGGGCAATACCCGCGTCACGAAGCGCGTCGAGAACGGCCAGAAACGCGCCGCGAAGCTCGAATGCCTCGTCCTTCACTGCTCCGTGGGAGCGTGCCGCGTCCGCCAGAGAGATGCGGGGGACACCTCGTCGGGACGTGAGAGATCCGCGCCAAACGCCGCGGCGAACTCACTGAGCTCCAGGCCACGCAGAATATTGTCGCCGGGTGACTGCTCAGCGTCGAACCGAAGACTCTCCGCGTTCAGCTCGGCTTCGGCTTCAGCGATGCGGAGGAAATGCGCGCGTGCGCTCTCGGAGACCACGGGTGGCAGCTTGCACCGCCGTGACGATCGACGCTACGGAGCCGTTTCGCGGGCACGTCTCTAAGGATGAAGGTCCTGTATGTATAGCGTCCCTGACGGGATTTGAACCCGGACGGAGACGCCGGAAATGCTAGGTTGCCCGACCGCGACGATGGGCAGGCGTTGCATGCTCTGCCAGACGCCGAACGCCGAGTTCGCGCCGAAGGGTATTCACGTGGCGCACTAGCGGGGCAGGCCTGCATCGACCACACGTGACGGGATGCAGATCTCCTCTTCCCGGCTCGTGGTCAGCTGGTGTGGTGCCAACCAGCTGTGCACGAACGGTCGCCGCACGAGATGCTTCGCCTGCTTCGGCTCGATCGCGAGGCTGGGCCCCGCCCGCTTCGCCAGCTTGGCCTCGTAGCACGTGAGGCCAACCGCGGGTTGCCGGATCTCGGAGGCTGCGACCGTGCAGCCGGAGTCGGGTACGGCGCGCTTCGCGACGGGAAGACATACGCGTTTCGGCTTTCGGAGGTCGTAGAGATGGGCGGCGCCGTAGTCCGGATGCGGGGCGTCCTGCCGGCAGAGATCGAAGACGCCCGCGTCGCCACCGCAGGTCTTGTCGTCCTTGCAGCGCCGGCCGACCTTCTTGGGCGCGCCGGGCTGACAGAGGAACGGACGCCCGTTCTCGAACTGATCGATCACGAGCACCTGGCGTCGTTGAAACTTACCGCGCCCACTCTGCTGCGTGCCGGGAACGTTCTTGTCCAACTTGAGCTTGTAGCACTTGTAGTGGTCAACGTTGATCAGGAGCCCGTCGGGCATCGGAGGCATGTCGGCGAAACTCTTGCTGGCTGGGGCGAGCAGACGCTCCTCCTTCTGCGTCTCGACGCGGAGCGTCCCGAGCTGGTTCTCGAGGAGCACGCTGCTCCGCCGCTGATGTTTGGCTTGCCCGCGTGCACGCTTGATGGGGTACGCAACGAGGTGCGTCTCCGGGTCGATGAGGTCCGTCAGTGCCGGCACCGTCGGCGGAATCACACGCTCGTCTTTCACTGCCGGCGCGAGCAAGGTCGCGGCTTTCGCCGCGACGTACGCGACCGGCCCGTCCCAAGCCGTGGCGTCGCCGTCGTCGAGGACGAACCGGCAGTCCTTCGGGAGCTTCGGCGGCCGCTTGAGCTTGTAGCCCTGGAAGTGGTCGAGAAGGTCGCTCAGCAAGGGGGGTGGCGTCGGCGTCACCGTCGGCACCGCGGTGGCGGTTGCGGTCGGCGTTGACGTTGGTGTGGGTGTCGGCGTTGCCGTCGGCGTGGCGGTCGCGCTCGGCGTCGGCGTAATCGTTGGTGTCGGCGTTGGTGTCGGCGTCGCGCTTGCGGTTGGTGTCGGCGTCGCGCTTGCGGTTGGTGTCGGCGTCGCGGTCGGCGTCGGTGTCGGCGTCGCGGTCGGCGTTGGCGTGGCAGTCGCCGTCGCGGTCGTCGATGTCGCGGTGGGCGTCGGGGTCGGTGTTACCGACGTCGCCGTCGGACCCGGGAGCGGGGTGACGGTGCTCGTCGGCGTCGGCGTGGTGCTCGCCGTCACCGTCGGCGTTGGCAGCGGCGTCGCCGTGGCGGTCGGGGTCGGCGTCGCAGGCGGCGGCCCGAGCATCGCGAACGTGTTCAGCACGAACAGATGGAGGTCGGTGCTGCCGGTGCCCGCGAGGTCGGCGGTGCTCGGCAGCGCCACGAAGGAGAGCGCGCCGCGGGGCAGCCCCTGGTCGCTGCTGCCCGCCGTCAGACGCGAGAGCCGCCCAGCGCCGAGCTCCAGGAAGAAGATCTGCAAGACCCCGCTCGGTCCCTCACTGGTCAGGTCGGCAGTCGATGCGAACGACACGCGATCCTTGCTGTCCGCGATCGACGCGCGCGTGCTGTCGCCGTCGGTGCCGGTGGTCAGCTGTGTCAAGTCGGGAGGACTTACGGTCAGATCCAAATGAAAGATCTGCGTGCGAGCGCTGCCCGTCCCCGCCAGATCGGCATCCGACTCGAATACGACGGCCGTGCCGTCCGCCGCGAGGTCGGCGTTCCGGCTGGCGGCCGTCCCCGCGGTCAACTGCGTCGTCGTGCCGGTCGTGAAGTCGTGCAGGAACAACTGCCGCACGCCCGTGGCACTGCTGTCTCCGAGCACATCCCCGGTCGATTCGAAGACGACGCGGGCGCCCTCGTCGTCGGTCGTCGGGTTCGTCGCCGGGACCGGCGCCACGAGCTCGAGCCCGGGATTGCCGGTGCAGGGATACGAGGGGCAGGCATTGTTGCCAATCGTCCCGCCGACGAGCCCCATCTCCGACCGGTACAGATACGAGCCCGACGGAAGTCCGAGCGACAGGAGATCGAGCGTCGTCTCGAAGAAGAGATACTTCGCCATGTCGTTGATGAGCGGCGCGCGCGCCTCGCCCGGCCCGTTGGTCAACTGGACGATCGGGCCTCGCCCGATGTTGGGACGTGGCGGGCGAACGATGAAGATCTGCCAACCAGCGCGCCCACTGCCGAGAAAGTCGGCTTGCGATTCGAACGCGAGGTCGCCACGCTTCACCAGCGAGGGCAGCTGACTCGGCTCGTTCGCGTCGGTCAGCTGGGCGAGCCCGAGCAGGCCGTCGACGACCCGCGCTTCCAGATCAAAGGAGAAGATCTGGGAAACCCGATTCCCGTTCCCGAGGAGATCGGCATCCGAGTGGAACACAATGTCGGAGGAATTGGAGATGTAGCGCTGCCCGCCGAGCACAGTCGACGCCGCACCGGTGACCTGGACGGCGGACGCAGTCTCCCGATGCAGCGCCTGCGCGGTCCCCGCCATAGCGCAGACCACATAGAGCATGCCCAGAAGGCCGAGGACCGTTCGGGGGATGCGCGAGCGCGGGGACTGGTGGATTCGGAAGCGGAGCACCATCGATACAATGTACATAGTGCAATGCCTGCGCCAGGCACCACGCCAATGTCGGGCGCGATGGCCGCACGCAGGCGCGCTCGATGGTGCACGTATGCACGACAGCGTGTCCTGGAGAGCCGTGGTCGCGTCTATCTATAGTGACAGAAGGCGCAGGCCTCGGGACCGTCCCGAGCCACACGATCGCGGCCAGCAACACGAGTTGGATGACGATCAGTGCACGCCGCGCCGCGGCGAGCTGCCACTCACGCGTCGGCGATGTCGCCGGTTCTCTTCGACAGAGCCGTCGCTACGTCACCGACCGGCCACGGCTGGTGGTCCTTGTAGTCGGCCAGCTGCGTCTTGCCCTCGGCGAGCTTGCCTGACGCCGCGTCGTATACCCGCCAGTGCATCGTCGGGCCGAAGAGCGGCTGGCTCTCGACCGAGATCACACGTAGCTCGCCTTCCTCGAACCCGCAGATGGGTTGGATCGCGCGCAGCAGTTGTTCCCCGTTGAGGTGTCCGTCACCGAAATTCCAGCCGAGGATCATGCCGCCCACGATCTCGCCCTCGTACCAGTCGTAATCGTCGATGTCGTCGACGGCGACCGGCAGCGCCTCGAGGAGTGGGCGCCCCTCGAAGTGCATGAAACGACTGACGCTCATCACGGTCTTGACCGCTTCGAGCTCGACCGGGTTCTCGACGTATTCCGCGAGCTGCTCATAGACTGGCGCACTCGCCTTCGTGAGCTTGCCGAGCTTGTCCACCGCGCCGCTCTTCTTGATGAGCCAGATGTTGTAGGCCCAGTTGCCCGCGTAATAGCGCATCGAGGGCAGGAAGGAGACCCGTGCCGGCACGAGATTTCCGATGAGCGGCACGACGAGGAGCGAGAAGAGCATCGCCGCAAAGAGGAGCGGCATCGCGGTCATGTCGAAGAGGGACACTTCCGGGTTGAGCCAGAAGAGGAACCAACCGCCGTAGATCATCAGGATATTCCACTCGACCGGCATGCCATTCGGGTTGTTGAGCCCGATGAAGGAGTGGAAGCCGGTGAAGAGGAGGCAGCCGCCGAGCAGGATCCAGGAATTCCCCGTGACATGCGCCGCGAGCAGGATGAACGGAATCACCAACTCGGAGATGTGACCGAAGATGGCCATCTTCTCGGCGAAGTCGGACGGTCGGAGATCGTCGGGGAAGCTCTTGAAGAGGCGCTTCTTGAGGATCTTCGGAAAGAAGGGCCCATTGTTCATCATGAACATGAGCACGGACGGGAAATGGCCGTTCCACTTCGAGACCGCGGCCCAGATCCAGATGAACGACCAGGTCAACTGCGCGCCCGCAATCCAGAGATCATCCGCCGCAGCGAAGACCAGCGCCGCCATCACGACCCAATAGTGCTCGTAGCGCGCGACGAGGAAGAGCGTCTTGTCGAGCACGCCGTTCACCGCGACCAGTACGAAGCAGGGCAGGAGCAATTGGGGGGTGACTTCGGGGGAGATCAGGACGCGAATGAGCAGCAGCTGGTTGATGACGTAGAGGCCGGCGTCGAGGAAGTTCCGCGTGTCGCCGCCGATCAGCGGCGCACCCCGAAAGAGCGGTAGCTTGATCGTTCCCGGCCGCGCGAAGTGTCGGCAGCCCCCGAACCACTTGTCGAAGCGCGCGTTCATCGGCCCCCAGCCGCACCCGAAGCCGAACAGCTCCCACGCCATCGACCAGACCATCGCCTTCATGAACGCTTCGTGGGTGAAGGCCCAGTCCGAGAACGCGAAGAAGCCGGGATATCCCGCATTGAAGCTGCACCAGAACGCCCAGAGGCCGACCAGGGCGAAGAAGTACTTGCCCCAATAGAGCGCCATCACGCTCGGACGATTCGGACTCGAATCCGCCCACATCGTGCACGCCAATCGGACGCGCTCCGGAAACGGGGCGTCAACGATGCGTTGCGGTTCATACGGGGGGAGGTCGTTGAGCAGGGTTGCGGTCAGGGGGTCCCGCGTCATGACGAATCTCTTGTTGGGCATCGACGTTGCACGGTCGTCTTCATTAACTGGAAATGACGCCAGGGGGAATCGAACCGGTCCTCGTGAGAGGGCACGCCGGACCGTGTGTCGGTTCGCGCCCGACATCGACACCCGCCGTCGCGACGGGCATGATGTTTCGCTCGGCTGGTCCGGAGACGGGCGGCACAGGAGGTAACCCTGAGCGAGTCCAACCACACGGTGCCCCCGCGGAGCGACTACGGTACGGGCTGCTATCGCCGCGCCATCCGCGTACGTTGCGAGGGCGATGCGGTGGTCGGTGACCTTGCTGATGATTTCCACCACTTCGCGGTACGCGTCCGCCACGACGGCGCCGCTGTGACCGAAGTTTCGGGCGACGGGGTGCGTGTGCCGTGGACGACCTGCCCGGGTGCCCTCGAACCGCTGCGCCGAATGGAGGGCGTCGCGTTGTCGCAGCCGCTCTTGCAGCTCGTGCGCCACACACCGGCACGGGAGCAGTGCACACACTGGCACGACGTTGCGTGCCTCGCGATCGTGCATGCGTGGCGTGCGCTCCGTGGTGGTAATCCAGTACGGCGCTACGACGTCGAGCTCGCCGATCGCGTCGACGGCGAGACCCCGTGTGCGATTCGGCGTGACGAGCGGCCGCTCTTCGTCTGGCGCGTCCGCGGCTTGCAGATCGTCGACGGTGCCGGGTCCGCTTTCACTGGGTTGCAGATCGGCCGGCCCGAATTTCGCGAGGCGTTGGCGACGCAGTCGGATCCGGACCTGCAAGAAGCGATCTGGGTGCTGTATCGCGCGGCATTCATCGGGCTTGGTCGCCGGTGGGACTTCGATCAGCTGAAGACGGCTGCAGAGTTCTCGAGCCTCGCGGGCGCGTGCCACACGTTCTCGCCGGAGCGGATGGCGGACGCGCGGCGAATCCGAGGTACCGTGCGCGACTTTACCGAGCGGCCGGACGCGCTTCTGCCGACCACGAAACGATGACACCATTCGCGGAAGAGACGGCGATGAACCCGTGTTTTCAACTCTTCGACGGAAGCGGAACCAACCTCTTGGGGTTTCAGGGCTTCGCCGACGACGACACGGCGTGCACGTTCCCGCAGATCTGCGGCGGCAGCTGCCCCGAGGTGGTCGATGAGCCGTGCGGGAGCAAGAATCCGCACAGCATTTTGATCATGAGCACCAACACCAGTGAGTGTCACGGCGGCGGATATCTCCTGAAGCTCGAGGTCAAGGACAAGAACGGCGAATTGCTCGCGGCCATTCACCCTGGCATCGTGGAGTCGGAGTTTTCGGCGGTGTCCCCTCACGTCCCCGAGGGGGGTCGCAATGTTGGTACGCTCACGCGTCCCGATGCAAGCGAAGCGTCCCCGACGGGATTTGAACCTTACTAAAGGCGCCTTTCCGGGTGGTTATGCTCGTGAAACGAGCCGCCTAGCACGTGGATGCCAGCCTTCGCGTTCTTCTCCAACATGGCTACGAGTCTCCCTTGGCGGAGCAAGCCTGGACGCGGTAGACTCTCGGTCGTGACGCAGCCCAAGGAGATCCTCGAAGCCGCGCTCAATCTGGAGCCCACCGAGCGCGCCGCACTCGCCGCCGAGATTCTGGGAAGTCTCGACGACAGCAAGTACGGGGATCTCGGTGCAGCGTGGGAAGCCGAGATCCAGCGGAGGCTAAAGGACTTCGAAGCCGGTCCGGCGGAACTGATTCCCTCCGCGGAAGTCTTCGAAGAGATCGAAGCTGCGCTTCGGGCAGGTCGTGCCCCGCGTTAGCGGGAGCGTTCGCTTCTCGCACGAGGCACGGGCCGATCTCAAGCGCGCCGCAGTTTGGTACGACAACCATCGGCCCGGCCTCGGCAAAGCCTTCACCGAAGCCGTGCGGCGTGCCGTCGAGCTCATCGCGCGGGGACCTGAGCGATGGCCGCTCAGGAATGGTACTCGCAGACTCGTACTTCGTCGCTTCCCGTATACGATCGCGTACTAGATCGACCGGAGTCGCATCGTCGTCCTTGCGATTGCGCATCACCGCCTAGACCCTTCGGCGTGGGAGGGTCGCTAGCCTGTTTCATGAGCGTCCCCGACGCGATTCGTACGCCATTCTGCCTTGATGTTCCGATCATCGGGACCGTCAAGGCAGTGGCATGAGCGGGCGGCGCAAACCTACAAGCCCGCCCGACCCCGCGCAGCTCCCCTGCCCGCTTCCCGCAGTCTCGCCCGATGACCCACAAGCGCTGCTCGAGATCGAGAAGACACTCGCCCTGTACGCCCGCCTGCTGTCGCTTCTGAGAGCCCTCAAGGAGCGGGCCGACGGCGCGGCCAAGGACCCCCGCGCACGTCAGAGGCATCCTGACGCGAAGTCTTTACCGTTCCATACAGAATGCGACCGATGAGGCGCCGGGCCACGTGGCCGGAACGGGTCGCCCTAGGTGAACCTGTGCATTTAGACGCCGGTATTCTTCGCGCCGTCGGCCATGTGAGCGCGGTCTAGTCGCATGCGCACGCGCGTGCGATGTCCGTAAGGGCGGCTGTCGAACTTGTCGGGGGCGTGAAGCACCTGAACCCCGCCCCTGGTAGCGCGGGGATGACAAAGCACCCGAGGCCGGGAGCTCCCCCGAGGTTTACGGTGCAGTCTGTGGGCGTTACTGCGTGTGAGGGACCAAGTAATGCATCCAGGACGGACGCGCACTGGCCGCCTGTCCCATCCGACCCTGCGTATGTTCGTGTCGCCGGGTCGTAGGACAACCCTGCTGCCAGGCATGTCGCGTCGCAACTGGCTCCACTGCTCCCTAGAAACCAACACGCCCCACCGACCGTGACACCGCCCGCAGAGCCGCAAGTAGCACAACTGGCCATGTCGAAACGGCACGACCCGGTGCAGCCGGGGTCGCCGACGAACAGCCCTTGGGTGAGTGACGAGCACGTGCTGCCGCCCAGGTCCGCGCCGTCGCAGTGCTCCCCAGCGACATTCAGGACGCCGTCCCCGCAAGTCGCCGCCACGCAGGCACTCGTGTCGTAGAGGCACCCCCCGGTGCATCCGAGTGCCCCGCTGTCGAAGCCGAGGGTCGTGCAGTCCGCACCCGCCAGGTCTCCGCCATCGCACTCCTCGCCCAGCACGTTCACGGCCCCGTCGCCGCAGGTCGGGGCGGGGGTGCCTTCCAACCGCGCGACGAGGTCGGCGATGCTGGCATCGACCTCCGCCCCCATCGACGCCGTGTCGCCCGTCGTCGTGCAGACCGACTCGGGCTTCATCGGGTCGGCCTTCGCTTCCAGCTTCTCGAAGCAGCCCTTGGCGGGATTCGCGCCACCGTC